>TARA_R110000868_G_scaffold411617_1_pt1 | contig 495067 bp, 468 predicted proteins | sample TARA_R110000868 | Tara Oceans TARA_R110000868 (sample SAMEA4397489) | marine metagenome | biome: Polar Biome; feature: [SRF] surface water layer (ENVO:00010504); material: water (ENVO:00002006), including particulate matter (ENVO:01000060) such as... | depth 5 m | reverse complement strand
CATGAATGGGATTGGCATCATGCCTGAGGATTCTTGGATGTACCCTTTGTCGCCTGCGGTGACGCCGTGGGCGAGGGCTTCGGGGGAAAGGATCATCAGTAGTATGATGATCGCGAAAAAACGGTAGGAAAACAGGTGGCTCACTCGTTTCATGAACGGTTCCTTAGTGTTGTGTCTGTTCGAATGTGCGCAACTGTGCCACGGTGTGTTGGCAGTTTGTGCAGCCAAAGCCATGCTCACTGTTAAGCGGGTTCGAGTCTGGATTTATGGATTGAGTATGAAAAACTGTCGAAGATGCGGAGGTTTATAAGGTTAGCCTGATGCTGTTTAGATAATGATTGAGATCGGTTGTTCCATCGCTCTGCGTTGGCGTGAAGAATTGATGCGATTTGGTTCTGAAATCAGAGAGTTTTTGCTGCTGTAGGTTTGTGACAATGGCAGGGAAAAATGTCTGATTCGTGACCCTGTATTGAATCTTCAAGTGATGTGTCGGATCGTGCTCGTCGTTCTTCGGTGCGTGATCGGTTGGTGCGTGATCGTGATCCGCATCTGAAAATTTGTCGTGATGTTGTCCTGACTTTGATTCAATCAGCGTGAGTTGTGAGCTTATGGATTCCAGATCGCCGTGGATGGAATGCGGATTCGTTGTGGGATGCGAATGCGCTTGATGCTGCGAAAAAACGGATTCGATGTGAAGTGCTGCGTGGATCACGAAAGACAGCAGGCAAATCCATGTCACCAGAATTTTGGGTGTTGAATGCTTCACTTGTTCTGAGTATATCCGACTATCAAGTGCCGTGGATGTGTTGGACTAGTGGCGGGGGGATTCTTTGAAGTGGTCGTCGTCATCGTTGTTTGGTGGGGTGGTGATGCAGGCGGCTTCGATGACGGAGTCTTCGGCGAAGATGGGGACTTGTTTGGCGATTCCCAGGGCGATGGCGTCGGAGGGGCGGGCGTCGATGTGGACGAGGTGGCCGTCGGGGCGGGCGATTGAGAGTTGGGCGATGAAGGCGCCGTCGATGAGGTCGGTGATGGTGATCGCTTCGAGGGTTGCGCCGAGTCCTTCGATGGTGTTGGCGAGGAGGTCGTGGGTCATGGGGCGTGGGAGTTCCATGCCTTCGAGACGGCGACCGATCGCGGCGGCTTCGACGATGCCGATGACGATGGGGAATGAGCGGGGGGATTGGAGGTTTGGATCGAGTTCGCGCAGCTCGATCAGTTGCTCGGCTTTGCGCTCGTGGATCAGGATTCTGGAGAGTTCCATTTGGACCAGCATGGCTGATTGCTCCGGGGTTCAGTTTGGGATTGTAGGGGGCTGAGTATGATCAGGGGTTTTGAATCTGTTTGTTGGGATCTGAGTTTGCGCCTATTCTATTTGGTATCAGTATTCAAAGGGGATAGGCATGCTTCGCGATGACATTATCAAGCCGTACTTGGAGCAGCATCCATGGCCGATGCTGTTCGTGACAGTGAGTGGGGCCCATTTGTATGGCTTTGCTTCTCCGGACTCTGACTACGACCTCCGTGGCGTTCACTACATGTCTGCTCGATCCGTTTCAGGACTCAAGCTTCCAAGGGAGACTTATGAGGTCATGGATCTTGATGCGGAGATTGAGATGGATCTGGTAACGCATGATGCGAAGAAGTTTTTCAAGATGCTTCTCAATAAGAACGGGTATGTTTTGGAGCAGATTTTTTCTCCAATCATCATTCACGCGAGCCCTGAGTTCGAAGAACTCAAATTGATCGCGTCCAAATGTATTACACGATTTAATCATCATCATTTTAAGAGTTTTTCGAAAGGTCAGTGGGATGATCTTCGGAAAGAGAACAAGCCGACGGTGAAGAAGTTGCTGTATGCGTACCGGCCTGTTCTGGCTGGGATTCATTTGATGACGGATCATGTTGTCGAGTCCAACATTGTGGCTTTGAATGAGCGTTTCAAGTTGAGCTATATCAATGAGCTTGTTCAGGCCAAATCTGAGGGGGCTGAAAAAATGGAAGCCGTCGATTTGGACATGGGGTTTCATGAGGGGGAACTGAATCGGTTGCTGGACCAGTTAGAAGCTGAAAGTGAACGCTCAACGCTTCCAGAGAATCCGGGTGGGTTTGATGAGCTTGATGATTTGCTGATTCGGCTTCGCTTCAAAGAATGAATCAGACCGCGCAAGTGATTCGTATGCTGCTTCCGGTGTGGCCGTTGGCGAAGAGGCCTGGTTGGTTGATGAGGATGGAGTCGATGTAGCGGGTGAAGGCGGTGTTGGAGCGGTGGAGGTGGCGGGTGCGTTGGTTCCAGACTTCGGAGACGAGCTGGGTGTTGACGATTCGTTTGATGTCGGATTGCCAGATGTTCCAGACGCGTTGGTCGAGGATTCCCAGATCCACAAGCGCGAACTCATGGGCGAGCAGGTCGAAGTACTCGCGGATCGCGACGGCGGTTTCGAGATCGCTTTGCCAGTGGTCGTTGAGGCGGAGGTCCGCTTCGAGACGGCGGAACTCGATGAGGGATGCATGACGCTCTGTCAGCGAGAGGAAGACCTGGGCGTTGAGTGATTGTTGGTGGGTTTTGGACCCTCGCAGGTACGCGAGGATGGCGCAGAGGGATCCGGTTACGATCGCGCTTGTGGAGACGAGTTGGAGCAGCAGCGGCAATGGCATGGCATTGGTCCGTCTGCTTTGGCGGGTTGTGATTGCTGGTCGGATTCCATAGCGGGATCGTAGTACAGTGATTATTGATGTCAAACCACTGGAAATAGAAATACTTGCGCGGGTTGGGTGTGGTGTTCCTAGGATTGGAAGGAAGGTTTCTATAGGACGAACATGCCCAACTTGATGCTTGATATTCTGATGTTTGTGCTGCTGCTTGCGGCGGTGGTGTCGATGGCGTATTGGTCGGCGGTTGCGATCGTGATCTTGGTGACCAATCGGAGATTGCCCACGGCACGCGATGGGATCCGGATCGCGGACCTGAACGCGCCTGGAGAGCGGGTGTGCGTGGTGGTGCCTGCACATAACGAGGCGGGGAACATCGCGAAACTGATCGAGTCGCTCAAGGGGCAGGATTACGATCGGTTGAACTTTGTGCTTGCGCTTGATCGGTGTACGGACGACACGAAGGGGGTTGCGATCGAAGCGATTGGCGGGGATCATCGGTTCGAGATTGTGGAGATTACGGAGTGTCCTGACGGATGGGCGGGGAAGGTCCACGCGGCGCACAGCGGGGTGACGCGGTCCAATGGCGCGAAGGATGCGGAGGTGCTGTTGTTTAGTGATGCGGATACCTGGTTTGATCCCGCGTGTGTGCGCGCGACGGTGGCGCTGGCGAACGATCGTGGATTGGACATGCTGAGTTTGCTGAGCACGCTTGAGGGGGAGCGGTGGTTTGAGCGGTGGGTGCAACCTGCGGCGGCGTTTGAGCTGGCGCGGCAGTTCCCGTTGTTTCGGGTGAATATGAAGGGGGAGCGGCAGCGTCCATTTGCCAATGGGCAGTTTATGTTGTTCAAGGCGGATGCGTACCGGGAGATTGGTGGGCATGAGGCGGTCAAGGATGCGGTGCTGGAAGACATCGCGTTTGCGATGAAGCTGAAATACGCGGGCAAAGCCGGCGGGTTGTTGATGGCGGATGGGATTTTGCGTTGCGGGATGTATGGGAGCTGGGCGGAGTTCGTGCGTGGGTGGAAGCGGATTTATACGGAGTCGGCGAATCGGGAGACGCGCCGATTGAAGCGGTATGCGTTGCGGGTGCCTGTGCTCAATGCGGCGCTGCCTGCGATGTCGATCGCGTGTTTGGTGCTTGCGGTGACGATGGGGGATTCGGCGACGCGCGTGTGGGGCGGGGTTGTTGGGGGTGCTGGGTTTGTGGCGTGGGTGGTTGGTGTGGGGATGATGCTGCGGGTGAGTCATGCGCCGTTGTGGCAGATTCCTGGGTTTGCGGTGGGGTCGTTCTTTGTGGGGCGGATCTTTCGTCAAGCGGGGAGGGAGCTTGAGGATGGGACGCCGACGGTGTGGGGCGGGAAGTCGTATGTGCGTCCGGTGGCGGGTGCGGATGGGGGTCGATCATGAGACGGCTGCGCCGCGATAGTGATGAGGTTCGGATTGAGTTGACGCCGATGATTGATGTGGTGTTTTTGCTGCTGACTTTCTTTGTGTTTTCGATTGTGATGATGGTGCGGGCTGATGTGCTCAATGTTGAGCTTCCCGAGCTTGCGTCCGGGGTGCCTGCGGAGCGGGTGGAGCCGATCACGATTGCGGTGGGGGGTGATGGAGAGATCTTGATCAATCGCGAAGCGACGGCGATGGATGCGGTTGTGGATGTGGTGTCCGGGTTGCGGGAGGAATCCCCCAACGCGCCGATCGTGCTTGCGGTGGATGTGCAATCGAGTTCGGGGGTGCTCATTGAGCTTGCGGATCGGCTGACGGGTGGCGGGCTGGGATCGTTCGCGATTCTGGGGCAGCGTGCGGCGGCTGATCCTGCGTTGAAGTCATTGGTGGAGGACGGGGGGGACAACTGATGGCGTTGGTATTGGTCGAGGATCGGCGCGGGGTGCTTTCGGGATCGATTGTGGTGAGCGTATTGCTGCATCTTCTGGGCGCGGCGGTGGTGCTTTCGGTGGGGCTCCCGATGGGGAACGCTTCGAATCGTGTTGAGTCGCGTGACAAGGTGATGCCTCCGGTTGAGCAAGAGGAAGAACTGAAGTTGGGGATTGATTCGGCGAGTTCGGCTTCGATTGATTGGCTTGGGATTGATACTCCAGAACCGATCGATGGGGAGGCGGAGATTTCGGAGACCAATCAAGCGGCGCAGACACTCGCGATTGGACAGAGCGAGGAGATGGCGGAGGCGGCGGAGCAGGTGGCGATTGAAGAAACGGTTCCGGTTGAGGAAACGCTTGAGCAGCTGGTTGAAACACCAGAAGTACAGCAGATGCTTGAGGACGCGACTGAACTGGTGCAGGAATCGGTCGAGCGGTTGATTGAACCGCTCGAAACGATTGATTCGATGATTGACGATGCGATTGTGCTGCTTGAGCCTGCGGAAGAGCAGCGTGCGAATCAACCTGAAGCCGCTCAACCCGTTGAGGCAAAGGAAGCGGTGGTTCCGAAACCGGCGCCGGTTCCGGTGGGGACTGCTGGGGCGTTGTCGCCGAAGGAAGTGATCGCGACGCGGATCAAGAAGGCGCTGGAGATGGATCCGCACAAAGCGAACGCGCCGGTGGTGGGCAAGGGGCTGGAGATCATCACGGTTCGTCCGAGGTACACCTCCGCGGTTCGGTTGTCTGCGATCCCGAAGAATCCGGTTGTGGTGATCTGGTTTGATGCGACTGGGAAAGTGCGCAAAGCGGAGTTTTTGCGTGATGGTCGGATTGAGTATTCGTCAGGGGTGGTTGGGGTGGATGAGCCGCTGCTGAATGCGATTTATCAGTGGAAAGCGAAGGGCAAGCAGATTGATGAGTTGGACCGGGCTGATCCCGAGTCGCTTGTAGAGGTGACGATCAAGATTGTGTACCAACGCGAGCGGAACATCGTGACGGATTGAGCTTCGTCGTCTGAGTTCAATACGGGTTTACCAGAAGTAGAGGATCAGCACAGCGAGGATGGACAGCGCGATGGTCCATGTGATCAGTGCGGTGGTGATCGCTTTTTTGGCTTTGCCTTTTTCGTACCATGTGGTTGGGCGGACGCCTTGGGCGAGGAGTATCGCGGCGGCGGAGAGGTTGATGCACACGATGTTGGTCGCGGCGAGGACCGCAGCGCCCGCGGCTTCGGCGGGTTGTCCTGATCCGATGAGCATGCCGCACGCGGCGGTTGGTGGAAGGAGGGCGACGGCGACCATGACCCCGACGAGGGTTGCGGATGCGCCGGTGGTGAACGCGACGACCCCTGCGGCGCCGGATGCGAGGGCGAGGATGATGTCTCCGGTATCGACGGCGGTTCTGCTCGTGATTTCAAGGGTGAGCGGATCGGGGGCGGCGAGGAGTCCGAAGAGGAGCGCGACGATGATCGCGGTTCCGAGTCCGAGGAGGTTGGAGCGGATCGCGGAGCGCATGAGTTTGGTGTCGCCGAGCGTTGTTCCCAATGCGAGCGCGGTGTTTGGGCCGAGGAGTGGGGCGATGACCATCGCGCCGATGATGATCTCGGGGGAGTCTTTGATCAGACCGACGCACGCGACGATGGTCGCGAGGATGACCATGATAATGAACACATGGGTGACCTTCGCGGAGTCCTTGATGTCTTCGAGGAGTTCTTCGCGCGATACGCGACCAAAGCGGGTCTTCCATCCGGTGTGCTCGGTGTCGGACTCGGTTTGGGGTTTGGGTTGTTCTTCGGGTTCAGGGAGCGGCGGGTAGGTCGCTTCGATGTCGTGGAGGATCGTACGGAAGCCGTCGGTGTGGTTGTACTTATTGCGGAGGGTGTCGGTGATGGGCTCGACGGATTCGGACCGGAGGACGACGGAGGTCATCGCGAGGTCATTGTCGAGGGGGGTGATCCAACGCTGATCACACTTTGCATCGTCGAGGATGGCGCAGAGATCATCGTGGCGATCTGAGGGGAGAATGATTTGGAGGACGCGGAGTGGCACGGGGTGAGTATACGAGTGGTTCGTGCTCAGGTTTGGTTGTTGGCCTCGTCGAGGCATTGTTTCAGGTAGGCGATCGCGACGGATTGAATTTGAGGGTCTTCAAGCTTGGATGCGAGATTACGGATCAGTGTGCATCGTTCGGAGCCGAGGAGTGCTTCGACGCGTTGGTCCATGACCGCTTTGGCATCGAGTTTGGCGAGTTCGAGTTGGTATTCCGGGGAACAGATGAGGTGGAGTTCGTCGTGGATGTTTCGCTCGCGGATGAGTTCGTATTCACCTTTGTCGAGCCAGAATCCGCCGGAGATGGAGTCGTGGTCAACTCGGAACTTGAGACCATGACCGACGCGGTACTTGGTCATGAGTCTGCCAGACTGGGGCGAGATGAGTGGGCGGTTGTGCTCGTCTTCATCAAGAACGGGCATGTCGTCGATTGCCGGGGTGGATTTGGGGAATCCGGGTTGTTTGAGGAGCCACTGCCAGTAGTGTTCGTGATCGATCCAGAATCCACCTGATTTGGGGCAGGTGTAGGCGATGAGTCCGGGCTCGATCTCTCGCTGGATCATGGTGCTGGTGGGATTAACCGGTGACTTCATTCTTGTTCCTATGAGTCGCTTGCTCCGACGGTGAGTTGTGCGGTGCCGAGGATGTCTTCCTTTTCTTCGGCGCTTTGGATGTGCAGGCGTTTGGTGCGGTGCTTGGACCAATCTTCGACGAGGAGGTCGGGGGAGTTTGGTCCGGAGTGGGTGCGGATGAGGTCGTAGTGGGAATCACGCTGGGCGGGGGTGAACCCTGCGGTGCGGATGAGGTTGCAGAGGACGGGTTCGTCGAGGCAGTAGGTGGTTCCGGCGGAGGAGACGACATTCTCTTCCATCATGACGGACCCCATGTCGTTGGCGCCGTAGAAGAGGGCGGTTTGTCCGACGAGTGGTCCCATGGTGACCCAGCTTGAGCCGATGGTGTAGATGTTGTCGAGCATGAGGCGCGAGACCGCTTGCGTGCGGAGGTATTCGGTCGCGCCTGCAAATCGAAGACGGCGACCGAAGTTTGGATCTTCGTCTTTGGTTCCTGATCCATCGAGTTTGGCGACGACATCTCCGGGGAATGGGAGTCCTTGTGCTTTGTCTTCTGCGGTTGGCCAGGTTGGGAGACGACCGAGCGCGGTGTGGTCTGGCTGGAAGGGCCATGCGTGGAAACCGAGGTAGTGTCCGCCGGTTTCTGGGTTTTTGACGGTGGGGTCGTAGGCGAGGGCGTCGGGGAGGTTGCCGTTGCCGAAGTCGCGGATCGCTTTGTCTTGCCATTCGCGGACGAGTCGCATGTGGTGGATGCGGTCGGCGTATCCCTCGATGTGTCCATACATCATCGACGCGGAGGTGAACATCCCGAGCGAGTGCGCGGCGTACATCACGCTCAACCAAGCTTCCATGTCGCACTTGCCCATCCCGATTTTGGTGCGGACGGCGGGTGCGAAGATTTCACCTCCGCCACCTGGGAGCGAGTTCATGCCTGCTTCTTTGAGTTTGATGAGGACCCAGCGGACTTTGTCGATGAGGGTCGCGCCGGGGGGGTCGAAGAAGTTGACAAACTCGATGAGCTCGGGGGGGGAGAACGCGTGGATTTTGACATGCGGGAAGCGTTCGCGGATGCCGTTCAAGAGCTCGAGGTACCAGTCGAGGGAGAGGTTTGGGTTCATGCCTCCCTGCATGAGAATCTGGGTACCTCCGATGTCGGAGAGTTCGCGTACTTTTTGGTAGAGCTCCTCGTATTCGAGGGTGTATGCATCGTCCTCGTGACCGGCGCGTTTGAAGGCGCAGAAGATGCACTTGGCGGTGCAGATGTTGGTGTAGTTGATGTTGCGGTCGATGATGTAGGAGCGGAGGTTGTCGCCGTGGATGTTGCGGCAGCGTGCGTCGGCGTAGCGACCGAGTGTGTGGAGGGGGGCGGCGGTGAGGAGTTCGAGTGCTTGCTCAGGAGTGATGCGTGCTTGACCAGAAGCGATCGCGGCGAGGAGTCCGGGATCGTTGGCGTCGAGGTTGGGGTGCTCGGGGAGTGGTTGATAGATGGTCATGGGATATGCTTTCTGGTCATGAATGCTCGTCAATTGTAGGTCGTCGAAGCGGTTGATGGCGGATTTGGAGCCGGATATGAAGGTTGCGTATGTGAGCTGTATGGTGCTTCCAGAGCCCGATCATGACGAGAAACCGTTGATTGATGGGCTGATTGCTGCGGGACACGATGCGGAGGTGGTCGCGTGGGACGATCCGGCGGTGGATTGGGCGGGGTTTGATGTCGCGGTGGTCCGGGCGACCTGGAACTACATCAAGCATCTGGATGCGTTTCGGGCGTGGATTGATCGGGTGGATGGATTGACGACGCTGCTGAATCCTGCGGCGACGATGAAGTGGAATCTGCACAAGGGGTATTTGCGGGAACTCCGAGCGGGGGGAGTGCCGATTGTGCCCACTGCTTTCTTTGAAGCGGGTGGTGCAGAGAATATATTTTTGTTGTGCGCGACATGCGGGTGGGAACGGATTGTGATCAAGCCAACGGTTGGGGCGGGGTCGTTTGGGACTCGCTCGTTTGATTTGAATGCTGAAGAGGGGCATGCTGCTCAGCGGTACTTTGATGAGATGGTTGCGCAGCGAGACATGATGGTGCAGGAGTTTATGGAGAGTGTTGAGACGGTGGGGGAGACTTCGCTCGTCGTGATTGATGGCGTGCTGACGCACGGGATCGAGAAGCGTCCGCGGTTTGATGCTGAGGATGAGCAGGTGTTGTTGCGCGAGGTGATCAGCGATGAGATGCGGGGGATGGTGGAGCGGGTGATCTCTGCGGCGGGGAAGGATGCGCTGTTTGCACGCGTGGATGTGATGCCTGACAATGGTGGTCAGTTGGTGCTCGGGGAGCTTGAGATGCTTGAACCTTCGTTGTTCTTCCCGCATTGCGAGAGCGCTGTGGGTGCGATGGTGCGGGGGATCGAACGGCAGGGTTAGTCTTTCCCGGTTTTGGCGAAGTTGAAATCATCGTCGATGCCGATGAGCTTGGCTTGGCCTTGCTTGTCGAGGAGTGAGACGACGATTGCGACGATGAATCCAATCACGAAACTCGGGAGCAGGACATCGAGGTCTCCGAGGTATCCTGCGAGTTCTTCGTTCCCGGTTCGGATGAGGATTGGTGGGATCGCGAACTTGAAGAGCGGGACGCAGAGGAATCCTGTGATCATCGCGCACTTGGCGCCCAGCGAGGTGAGCTTCTTCCAGAACAGGGAGAGGATGATCGTGGGGCAGAAGGTCGCGGCGATCCCTGACCATCCGAAGATGATGATCCAGAAGACGCCGTTCTCTTTGTCGTAGAGCATGATTCCGACTCCGATCGCAAACGAGACGAGCGAGAGCGCGATGGTGACCTTGCGGGAGAGGGACATCAAGCGTTCGTCGGACATGTTCGGATGGCGGGTCTTTTGCCAGTAGTCGCGGACTCCGGCGCTCGATGCGACGATGAGGAGCGAGTCGATGGTGGACATGATCGCTGATAAGACCATGGCGATGAAGATCCCTGCGAAGAACGCGGGGAGAAGTTCGAGCGAAGCATGCGGGAGGATTTTGTCGTTGAGACCTCCGAGGTTTTCGGGGGTGAAGACGGCGCGTCCGAATAGTCCGACCAATACAGCACCGGAGTCTGCGAGGAGGGTCCATGTGAGCGCGGTGATGGTGCCGGGGAGGATCTGCTTGGTGTTCTTCATCGAGATGTAGCGGACGAAGACTTGCGGCGATCCGAAGAACCCGATCCCGATGGCGGCGAGTCCGATGATGGAGATGATGGTTGAGGTGGTCCAACCGCCTGTGGATGGAGTGATGATCCCGTTTGCATCCGCTGGACCTGGGCCGTGTAAGGTGAGCAGGTGTGGGTCCACGGCGGAGACGGCGGTGGTGATCCCATCGAAGCTTCCGACATGGTTGAGGATGACGAGGGGGAGGGCGACGAGACCGATGACCATCAGCGAGCCTTGGAAGACATCGGACCAGACGACGGCGGTGAATCCGCCTTGGGTGATGTAGAGCATGACGACACCGAATCCGACCGCTGCGCCGACATAGTGGTCCCAGCCGAGGAATGCGTGGAATGCGCCGCCGGTTGCGAAGACTTGCGCGCCGGCGTAGATCGGGACGAAGATGACGAGTGATCCCGCGGCGATGAGCCGTAACCAATGACCAGAGTCACGCAGACGCGATTCGAGGTAGTCGGGGACGGTGACGGAGTCGTATCGGTCGGTGAGTCGTTTGAATCGGCGAGACATGAGGATCCAAGCGCCTCCGACACCGATCATCTCTCCGAGCACGACCCAGAACGCTTTGGCACCCACGGCGTATCCCATCCCGGTCAAACCCAAGAGCAACCACGCGGATTCGCCGGTCGCTCTTGCGGAGAACGCGACATTGAAGAACCCGAGGTTCTTTCCGGATGCGAAGTAATCGCGGATGGTGTGCATTTTCTTGGATGCGAAGTACCCGATGAGGATCAGGATTCCTGCGTAGAGCGCGACGGCGACGAGTTTCATGATTGTGCTGGAATCGATGGGACACCTCAATACATTGGAAGAAGGGGAGTGTTCACCCTACGCGATGGAGCGGGTGAGTGCAACCCATACGAAAAAACCCCGGCATTGTGCATTGCACGAATGACCGGGGTCCATGAACGCTGTGGATTTTGCTTATCGACGGCGGCTCGCGGTCATCGCTGGGAGTCCGAGCAGCAGCGCGAGGGTGCTTGGTGCGGGGACGAGGTTGGCGCTGACCCAATCAATCGCGGCTTCGTGTGCGATTTCGTCTTCGAGACCGAAGCCGTGGACGAAGAAGATGGGTTGGGTGCTTGCGTCATTGACATTGATGGTGAGCGACCAGAGGTAGAACCCGTAGTCGTTTGACGAGATGCTCGAGAGTCCTGCGTCCATGTGCTTGTGGAGGAACCCATCGGAACTGGTGGTATCGATATCGAAGCCGTTGACATCGGAGTCTGAACCATCAAGCAATGAGGAGAAGATCGCGGATGGTGATTTGGAGATGGTCAACGCGTTTGAAGATGCGGTAAAGTTGACCGCTCCGGCGCCGTCCCAGTGGTAGAGGTTTGCGGATTGTCCACCGATCTGGAACGAGTTCGCATCGAAGCTGACCGGGGTGCTGCCGCTGAGTGCTTGGAATCCGGATGGGATGTTTGAGGCGCTGAGCGCGTTGAATCCGGGTTCGTCGGAGGTTCCGAACGCGTCGAACTCACCTTCGTAGACGCGGGTGTTGGTGTTGACAAGTTGGTTGGTTCCAAAGTCGTATTGACCTGTGAGGAGATTGCCGGCGTTGTCTCTGATGAGCAGCAGGTCCGCGTGTTGTGCGGATGCGATGCTTGCGATTGAGAGGGCGGCGAGGGTGATGATTGATTTGGTATTCATGATTGATTTCCTTTGTTGGAAGGGTTGTGTATTGAAAATGATTACGGATTGGCATCGGGGTCGAAACGGTTCTTGTCGATGCTGGTGAGGACTTGGTCGAATCGGAGTGATTCGGCGTGTCCGTCGAGGAACCCCCAGTTGGACTGGGCGTTGTTGGTTCCGGGATCGCCGGCGACGGCGTTGATCTGCGCTTGCTGCTGGGCTTTGAAGGCGGGGGACGGGTGGTTGATCCAGTTCTCGATGTGAGGATGGTCAGCCGCGGCGTAGTCGCCTTCTTGCGCCATGTGCAGGAAGTGGACGATCATGCTTGGTCTGGGGACGGTGTACATCTTGTATCCCGAAAATGGGATTCGGAAGTTGGGTCCCCAGGGCACGGTGTTCGTGTCGAGGAAGTTGTTGATGCCGTAGCTTGTGACTCGGCGTTGCTCGACTGGTGCGCTGGGCACCGGTTCTCCGTCTGGGTAGGGTCCCCAGTGTGGTGAGAGGTCGAGCGGTGAATGAACGATGAGGTCCGCGTTGTAGTATTCGCGGAGCGTTTCGAACCACGGGTCGATGTTGCCGTGTGTCACGCCGCCGTGGGCGAGGTTCGCTTGGATCAAGCGAGCGTCGTTGTCCTCGGCGTACATGGTGTGGGCAATCTCCAGCTGTCGCATGTTTGAGAGGTCGACCATTGCTTTGGCGCTGTTTCGAGCTTTACCAAGAGCGGGTAGGAGCAGACCGATCAAGAGTGCGATGATGGCGATGACGACCAGCAGTTCGATCAGGGTGAAACCCGATCGGATGCGCATGGTGTCCTTCCCCCGCTGCGTGAAATGAATCGCGCAGCGGTGACATGATCTTTATGATGTGAAGATGCAGATCGACTGTCGATTACGACAGCGGGGGGCCACGCGTGGGGTGGTCGGAGAGGGTGTAGAGGCTTGGCACGACCGAGATTGGTTGTGCTGGAATGTAGGTGATGGTCTCAAGCGTGAGCGGCAGGGGTGCGGGCTCAGCGAGCGTCGGGGTGATCGAGTGGAGGGAGAGGCAAAGATCACAGTCTTGGTCGGTCGGCTGATTTGAAGGAGTCTTTGGTGCTTGCTTTGTAGGGGTTTGGTGATCAGCAGCGGAATCGCATGATTGCGAGATTGTTGGTTGGGCGTGGTGTGAGAGGTTGTGGACAGCACGCAACACACCCGCGCCGTTGAGGGCGAGGAGGATCGTGGTCGCAAGCAGGATGAGGCGGTTGGGCTTCACTGGTGTTCAAGTCTACATCAAGTTTTGTATTCGGACCAATAAAGTAGCGGGAACTAGCCGCGGGGATGCAGTTTTTTGATGGTTTCGCGGAGTTTGCTGCGATCGACATGGGTGTAGATCTGGGTGGTTGTGATGTCCGCGTGGCCAAGGAGGTCTTGGACAATGCGGAGGTCCGCGCCTCCAGCGAGCAGGTGGGTTGCGAAGGAATGGCGGAGCATGTGGGGATGGACCTTGTCGAGTCCGGCTTGTTTGGCGCAGTGTTTGACGATCTGCCAGACGCGGACGCGCTCGATGGGTCTGCCTGTACGCGAGAGGAACAGTCGTCCCTGATCGCGTCTCTCGGCGGCGCGTTCTGCGGTGATGAGCATCGGTCTGCATTCGCTCAGGTATTGATCGAGTGCTTTGATCGCGGGGGTTCCCATCGGGACGATGCGGTGTTTGTCACCTTTGCCCAAGACTCGGATGACCCCGATGCGTTCTTTGAGATCGGACAAGGTGATGTTCCCGACCTCGCTGGCGCGGAGTCCGGAGGCGTACATCAGTTCGAGGATTGCGCGGTCGCGGAGGTAGAGGGGGGGTTGGCCGTTGGGCTTTGCTGGGGGCTGAGGGGCGTTGAGGAGTTTTTTGATTTGGTTTGGGGAGAGGACGCCGGGGAGTTTTTTCCATTTGGCGGGTTGGTCGAGATGGTCGGCGGGGTTGTCTGCGATTTTTTCGTTCGCGTAGAGCCAGCGGTAGAAGACCTTGATGGTCGCGATGTGGCGCGAGACGGTGGTTCCGGCGTATCCGCGTTCTTTGGTGAGCGAGCGGATGTGGGCGATGAGGTGCTCTGGGAGGGAGTTGTGCGCGTCGTTGATGCCACGGTCTTGGAGGTCGATGAGGAGGGATTCAAGGTCTCGGGAGTACGCTTCGATGGACGCGGGGAGGAGTCCGCACTCGATGCGGATGAAGTTGATGAAGCGACGGCGGACCAGTTGGTTGGGCACTGAGAGCTGGTCTACACGATTGTTTTGGGCTGTCGGCACTGGGTTTTCATCGGGTGAAGCGGTGTGGGCGCATGAAAACGCCCCAGTCGGAAAGGACTGGGGCGTCGAGGGTCAGCTCTCTGAAGGCATCAGCCTTGGGTGGTCATTCGGGATTAGCCGAGGAGACCAAGAACGTTCTGTGGCGACTGGTTTGCCAGTGCGAGAACGTTGGTTGATGCCGAGACAAGGACCTGGTTACGGGTCAATGCTGCGGTTTCAGCTGCGAAGTCTGCGTCACGGATGACGGACTCTGCAGCGGTGATGTTCTCAAGAGCGGTGCTCAGTGAACGCTGGGTTGCACCGACCACATTCTTCTGGAACGCACCAAGACGACCGCGAGTCGATGAGACCTGGTTGATTGCCTCGTTGACGATGCTCTGTGCGGTATCCAGGTTGTCGCCATCAACAACATTGAAGGATTTGCCTGAAGCAAGGTCATCGAGGAAGCCATCGGCTGAGTTTCCGAGCTTACGAGCGGAGAGGTCACCGATTCCCAGTGACACCTTGCCTGCGATGTTCACATCGGATGCGAGCTGGAAGTCAGCACCACCACCGGTGATTGTGAATGCGGAAACCGCACCGACAGTTTGTGCCCCGGTGTTGTTGAGGGAGAACTTGACATCGAGGAAGTCGGTATTAATCGACAGTGTGCGGCCTTTACCCACGGCGAGGACACCATTGATGCTGCCAGCAATATCCTGGCCGGCATCGCGGACGCCGTTTTCTGCAGCCGCAGCGCTGAACAGTGTTGCTGGGGCTACATCGATTACATCGAAGTCGGTTGTTGACAAGTTATAAATACCAGCGGTGGTTGCTGCGGTGTTGAGAGCACCATCGTCAACGATGGTGACGGAGGCAAACTCGTTTGAACCGTACCCTTCTGTTGCCAGCTTCACACCAGTGGTGCCCGCAGATGCGGTGACGCCGGTTACATCGGAGAACGAGTTGATCGCTGCGGTGATCTGGGCATTGGTTGCACCCGAGTTAAACTGGAACTCGCGTGAACCCTTGGAGCCTGCGATTTCGAAGACGAACTGCGCAGATGAAGAGCTCAGATCAATAATGCCGCCTGCGCCGAGGGAGAGGTAGAGCCCGCCCTGCTGAGCGGATAGGGTGACGACCGCTTCAACCGCGAGGTTGGTGTCGCCATCAAGCTTCGCGCCACGGACTTCAAAGTCGGTGACATTGCCACTCACTGCGGTGGTTTGGTAGTCAAAGTTGCCGTTGAGGAGCTTTGTGCCCTGGAACTCGGTTGCGCCTGAGACGCGGTCGATGGTCTGGAGGATCGAGTCGATCTGGAGCTGGTTTGCTTCCTTCTCTTCGGTCGAGAGACCAGCGGAGTTTGCTGAGGTGGTGATGAGGCCTTGGAGTTCAACGAGGAGGTTTGAAACTTCCTGGAGACCGCCTTCGGCGATGTTGACGACCTGCTCTGAACGATCGGCGTTGCTGATCGCGGCGTTGAGGCCTGCTTTTTCGGAGCGGAGAGCTTCCGAAGCGATCAGGCCCGCTGGGTCGTCCTTACCACGGTTGATCCGGAGACCAGTGGAAAGGCGTTCGAGCGCGACGCCGAGGTCCTTGTTATTGCGTCCGAGCACATTCTGTGCGATGAGTGATGAAACATTTGTGTTGATGCGTGTCATTGGCTGACAACCTCCGTGTAATCCTCGGCGCGTGTCCGAGGTCCATTGATCGGGCGACTTTCCTTAGTCGTCCGTTGTGCTCCGCCGGTGTTTCCGGCTCGGCGTGATTGCGATGGTGAATCGCAATGCTGACCATTCATCTGGGTACACACCCTGATGATGGATCACGGATCGGCGAAGATTTGTACCCAATTTAGTTGTGTCGCCGAGAAAGGGTCCTTTTTGTGGCATTGGCTGTTATTTGGACCAATAAGAAACACGGTTGAAGCATGGCGCACGAAAAAAGCCCCTCTTTCGAGGGGCTTGTGTGGTTGAGATTGCGTGTATAGAAGGTTAGCCGAGGAGCTGGAGGACCTGCTGCGATTGCTGGTTGGCAAGCGAGAGGACTGTGGTGCCTGAGGATTGGAGGATCTGGGCACGCGTGAGTTCGGAGGACTCGAGCGCGAAGTCCGCGTCACGGATTAGACTCTGCGATGCGGTCAGATTCTCGAAGGCACCCTGCAGCGAACGGGAGTTTGCATCGAGCACATTTCGCTCGAACGCACCCAAGCGTCCACGGAGGATCGAGATCTCATCGATCGACGCTTCGACGATCTCAGAGAGGGTCGAGTAATCTCTGCTCGCGTCTGCTGATGCGAGGGAGTTGGACTTCCCTGTCTGGAGCGATGAGAGGTAGTTTGCAACGCCGTTCTTGAATATGCCACCGAGTGCTTCTGCCGCGGTGGATTGGATCCCGATGTTGGATTGCTGGAGAGCGGTGACACTCGGACCGAGCTGGTAGAGTGAACCACCTCCTGTGATGTCGAAAGTGGTGACGGCGAGGGTGGGATCGAGCGCGTAAGACTCCGCGAGGTCGAGCTTGACCGCGAGGGAAGGGGAGCCGATGGAGACGGTGAGTCCGTCGCCGCTGGCTACATTCCCGTTGATGAGGGCGGAGACATCGCGTCCCTCGTCGCGTGTAGCGGAGACCAGGGTTGCGGTCCAGACATCTACGGGCACATCGCCGTCTGCGTCGATTTTGACAAGACTGAAGTTGTCAACCGTCGCATCTGCCGGCTTATCGAGGCGTTCTACGGAGACGAAGTTGCCTGAGCCGTACCCATCAGATTTGAATACAAGTCCTGATGAAGAATCGGTGGCTGATACAAGTTCTGCGGTGACACCTGTGAGCCCGGTCAGCGCGTTGACACTTGCTGCGACGGCTGCGAAGGTTGTTCCGCTGAGTATGTCGATCTCTCGAACACCGAGTGGGCCCCGTACCTGGATGGTTGTTGCAGAGACGATGGTACCATCGGCGGGCGGTCCCACAAGGGCGCTGTTATCGCCACTGAGGTAGAGCGAGCCCTTCTGTGCCGATGCGATGACATCGACGGAGACATTGATCGACCCCGCATTGATGAAACTCGCGGCGGTGATGTTGGACTTGGTGATCGTCGAGACCGCGATACCCGAGGTGATGTACCCGAGGGATCCGTCGAGGAGCTTCTGTCCGCCGAAGGTTGATGTGTTGGCAATACGGGTGATGGACTGGATCGCAGAATCGATCTGGAGCTGGTTCGCATCGCGTTCTTCATCGGAGATGGCGCCGGAGTTGGCGGCTTCAACGGTGAGTGCTTTGATCGAGTTGAGAAGGTCGTTGATTTCGGTCAGCGAACCTTCCGTGGTCGCGATCACAGAGCTTGCTCGCTCTGAGTTTGAGATCGCTTGCTCGATCCCTTTGAGCTCGGTACTGATGCGCTCAGAGATGATGAGACCTGCGGGGTCGTCCTTGCCTCGGTTGATTCTCAACCCTGTTGAGAGCCGTTCGAGTCGAACTTGGAGATCGGCGCCAGAGCGATTGAGGCGCTGGCGGGCGATCATACTGGGAACATTTGTGTTAATCCGTGTCATGGCAATCCTCCGTGATTGCTTGTTGCGGTCCCGCGAAGTCGCTCGCGGGTGCTGGGGTGGGATGAGGTGTTATGCGGTATCCTGTATTGATGAATCGTTCTTTGTATTGGTTGGGGCGAGATCCAATGGGGACCCGACCTTTGTGGTGGGCAGCATGGTTGCTGCCGACGATGAGAGGAGATTTGTTGTCCTGAGTCCTCGTCGCGCTGGTCCAGGTTTGATGGTCTGGGCGAGCGTGTCGAGGTCTGTGGACCCGAGGCGCGAGGCGTCGGTATTTTCTCTCTTGATCGCGTCGTAGACTTCCTTGCGGTGTACCGCAATTCTGGTCGGGGCGTTGATACCGAGGCGGACTTTGTCGCCCCGGATATCGACGATCGAGATCTCGATCTCGTCCCCGATCATGATGGTCTCGTCGCGCTGCCTTGAGAGCACAAGCATGCGTCAACTCCTTGCACACGAATCCGCGCTGGTCTCTATGTACCAAGCGGAAGAGTCTTCTGGTTCCGAGATGAACTACTGAAATCCCGGATGATGTTGGTACACCGATCACACTCGGCGCGGTGGGCGCGTCTGTGGTATGGGTACCCCGTGCGTAAGCGTGTTTGCTTACGCGGTCTGTGTGGAAGTCTCCGCGACACGCATGAGCGGGTGGCGGGTGGTCCAGCGTTTGTCTGAGAGAACAATCTGCTCTCCGAGTTTGTCCAGGGTGTTGATGATCAACGGCCCCTGGAAGTTTCCAGTGAGCTGGTCATCGATTTTGTTCACGATGACAAAGACCTGCGCGTCTTCGAGCTTGGCGATATTGAGTCCGGTCATCTGCTCTGGGCGGATGGGGACTGAATAATCTTGCTCGAAGAAGGTTGGGTCGGTGACGACGAACGCGAGGTTCGGATCGTCCAGACACTGGAGCCAGAAGAAACATGCGTCGTCACCCGGTTGCAGCAGACAGAAGCGGTTTCTGTCGCCGAAGCCCAGGAGACCCTCGGGGAAAGTAATCACGCGGTCCTCCGCGATGTCGATTACTCCAAATCTTGTCGTTCGCACTTCCATTGTTGTGCGCTCCGATTGTCGGTCTGACCAAGTCGGATCGACGCCGGTATCCATACCGGGCGACATCCTGTCTTGAGCACCCCTCACGACCGACTGTGGGGGGGTTCTCGATCCAATCTCCGTTCCCGGCTTTCACCGGGTCGGGCTGCGTGTCCTCGGGGTTAGCCGAGGAAGTCGAGCAGGGTGAGCTGCTGCGTTTGTGCCGCAACAGAGAGACCTGCTTGGAGCTGCAGTTGCAGCTGTGCAAACTCAGAAGATGCGGCTGCGTAGTCGACATCCCGGAGTTGTGAACGGATGGCTTCATCGAAGACAATCCGATCTTCTTGACGACGGGTTTCGTCGTCGAGCCGTCGTGCGTAGCCGCCGACGGTGGATCGAGCTTGGATCACATGATCCTGACTCTCACCGAGTCTCTTTGTCGCAATTTCGATGCCAAAGGTGTCGTCGTTCTTCAATGCCTCGGAAAGGTCCAGAAGATGGGAGAAAAGGTTGTTGACACGGATGGTGGCGCGGTCCTCGGAGCGCATGAATGTGTTGCCTCCGCCGCTCTTTGCGTCCATCAGACCGAGTTCTTCCGCGGCTTGCGAGTTGTTCACGGGGCGGATCGACATCGGGCCACTCGCGGCGATTGCTGCGGATTGGTTGAACTCGATGCCGTTGGAGATGGCGCCGACATTGGCGTTGAAGTCCGTGATGGGTCGTCCCGCGGCGGTGAGCTGGGTGTTGGCTTGTGAGTTGATCGCGGCGACCAGGGTGTCGACATTGTTGATATCCGATGGGCTCAGATCGATGCTGATGCTGAATCCGTCGGCGAGCTTGATCTCAAAGTCCGTATTGAGCGATGGATCGACTATCCCGGTGAGTGGATCGGTGCGTCCGGAGACGACGCTGACTCCATCGCCGTCGTTGAAGTCGCTGAGCTTGGTGGTGCCTACGAATGTGCGGATTCCGAGGAGTTCAGCGGTTGATCCGCCTCCGACGACTTCGGAGATAGAGAGTGCATGAGCTTGGGTGCCCGCGCTCTCGGTGACGATGTTGATGGATTGCTTGTCGTCAGAGATCAGGACGCGGACGCCGGTGTTCCCGGATTCGATCGCGCTTTTGATGTCCGCGAAGGTCTGGGCGCCGGAGAGATCGATGGTGTGGGTTGCGCCGTTGTTTTTGAGCTGGATTGATCCCAGCGCTGCTCCACCAAGCCCGGCCATTGCGGAGACGGGGGTGGTGAGGGTGAGCTTGGGGTCTAGGTCCAAGCCGTTGGGGTTCCCTGCGGTAAACGGGGTCGCGGGATCGGTAACCAGACCGAGGTTTGATGCGGTGGACGAGCCGGCGATGTCGAAGAACTCCAGGCTTCCACCCGGAATATCCGCGGTGATGGATGAGCCGGTGATGGAGAACGCGCTCGGTCCGAGCACGGTGACGGAGTTATCGGATTCGTACTGCTGGACGGCGGCGTTGAGACGATCGACCACATCCCCGATGGTGACGGCTCCGGCAAGATCGACCTGGGCGACTTGTCCGCCGCTGAAACTGAACTGGAGGACACCTGCGTTGGTGCCAACATTGTTTGCGCCGTTGAGATCTGCGAGGAGTGTGTTTGCGGTGAGGTCCGGGTCGAGATTGACGACGCCTTCCATGCGGTTTGAGAGTTCCCCGATGGCGCTTCCGACGCCGAGGGTGAGGGGGATGTTGCTCGCTGAACCGAGTGCTGCGGTGAGTCCTCCGACTTCTCCGACGAAGCGGTACGCGCCGCGGTCGTAGATGATGGGTTGGCGGCCGGGAGCTGATCCGCCGAAGACATGGCCGACGAGTGATTCTTGGTTGGAGATTGAGAAGAGCGATTGGATCAATGAATCGATGATGATCGCTTGGCTTTTGCGTGTATCAGGATCGGAGTTGATCTGGGAAGACGCGATCGAGCTTGCTTCGTCGACGAGCGACTTGGCATCGGCGAGGATCTGGTCGAGTGTGCCTACGGAACTTCCTGCGAAGTCGAGGTTTTGGAGGATCTGCGTGGTGCGTTCGATGCGTCCGTCGAGTGTCGAGATCGCGGCGCTGCGGACGGGATCGTCGGATGGGCGGAGGATGTCGAGTCCCGATGCGAGCTGGTTGGAGAGTCGTCCCAGAGCGATGTTGGATGAGTTGATGTTGTTCAAACTCTGCGCGGTAAACAACAGCGATGGGGCTCGTGAGTATGAGGTTGGGAAGTTGGACATGGTGTGGATCTCGGGTGTGAGAACGAACGGGGTTGACTGTGGGTTAGACGAGACTGAGCAGGGTGTCGTACATTTCTTGTGCGATGGTGATGACCTGTGCGGCACTCTGGTATTGGCGCTGGTAGGTCAGGAGGTTGATGGATTCTTCGTCGATGCTGACTCCGGACACGGAGGCGCGTTGGCCGTCAAGACTCTGACGGACGAGGAACGCGGAGTCCGCTTGGGTTCGTGCGGAACTCGCGAGGACCGCGATATCTTGCGTCTGGATGCTCCAGAGCTTGCTGATGGTCTGTCCACCGAGTGCTTCGACGGCTTTGTTTCCGATCTCGCTGAGCAGGTTTGCGTTGGCGTTTGCGCTGAAGGACTGTCCATCTTCTCCAAGGCGTCCGAGCATGACCTGGACATCATCGCGGACACCAATGTTCGTGGCGTCGGTGCCTTTGAAGAAGGTGTTGACGCCGAGGGTTGCCAGGGCGCCGGAGGAGTCATCGGAGAACGCGAAGGAATACCCGTTTTCTGCGGTGATTTGGAGTCTTCCGGATGGGTCGAACGATGCGGAGATTCCGCTGAAACCATCAAGGTCTGCACGGATATCCTCTGCGCTGGTATCGTCGGCGACCGATGCGGTTCCGAGTGTGTCGATCCCGTCGAGGTCGACCGCGACCCATTCTCTTGACGAGTATCCGGTGTCTTTGTTCTGGATGTTGATGAAGAATCCGCCGTTGCTTGGTGCGTAGGGGAGACTGCTGAGGTCGGTGTTTGCTGGATCATTGAGCGGGCGCGATCGGTTTGCGGCACTGACCTGCAAAGTACCCAGCGCGGTGGTGAGCCACTCCTCGTTGATCCCGGTTGAGTGGATTTTGTTGACCTCGAAGATGAGATTCGCGGCGACGGTGTCGAGCTTTTCAATGGTCTCGTCGATCGCGCCATCGCGGGACTGGAGGAGCCCTCCGATGGAGCCGCTGGTGACGCGGAGGGAATCATTGTTGTCGGCGGTGTTGACGGTGACGCTGACGGTATCGCCAACCGTTTGGCGGTCGATGGTGATCCCGCGAGAGGAGTTTCCTTGAACGATCGGGGTGGACCCGACATAGATGTTGTATCCGCCTTGGTTGGTTTCGATCGCGGTGATCTCCATGAGCTGGGAGAGCTCGGTGACGATCTGGTCCCTGCGATCACGCAGGGCGCCCGCTTCGGCTTGACCGACCTCGCTGCTGGAGATCGTCGCGTTGATGTTGGCGATCTCAGTAAAGAGCGCGTCGGCTTGGGTTGCTTGGGAGTCGATCTGGTCCTCGATCTGGCGGCGCTGAGCGACGAGGTCTTCACGCATGTTCTGGATGAAGGTGGAGATCGAGCGTCCCTGGTTGACGAGGGTCGCGGAGGAATCGAGGAGTGTGGTCGCTTCGGACCATGTATTAAAGAAGGATGAGAGCTCGGAGGAGAGGTCGTACTCGGTGCCTTCATTGAGGATGGATTCGAGCTGGTTGAAGACATTGAGCTGCTGTGCTTGCCCAAACTCCGCGGAGTTCGCGTTCCAGAGCCGGCTCTGGAGCGCGTTGTCGATCTGTCGGCGGACCTCGGCGATCCCGACACCCGATCCGACCATGAATGGATCGGTGACGCTGCCTCGGATTGCTTGGAGCATCGCGATCTGGCGCGTGTATCCCGGAGTCGCGGCGTTGGCGAGGTTCTGGCTGGTGACCTGCAGACCGATTTGAGAAGCGGACAGCGACGAGTTGGCGATTTGAAGGACTGATGTCAGACTCATGCCTGGCTCCTTTCTTGGTGACAAGCGTTCATTGGACGGTGTCCAGACTGGAAACGACTTGTGATCGACCGGGGTTGACCGATCCGCGTCGGCTATAGGTTCCCGAGTGCGAGAGCTTGGCGCTGATCTGTTCCATGAGTCCGCTCATGTGGTTGCTCAGCGCGAGCGTTGCGACGCGGACCGCTTCGTGTTCTTCTTTGACCTTGTGCATCAGCTCGCGGAGTGATGCGGAGCGTGATGTCAGCGTGCGAGCATGTTCGTGATCGTGCTGGTCTTTGAGTTCAGCGGTGATCTGGTTGACGGTTGGGACGGTGCCGTCGGGTCGTTTGATGACCTGCTGGCGGGTGCGTTCGATCCCCGCAATGCGGGTGAGGGTTTGGGCGGTCTCTTCGACGACTTTGCCGAGCACTTTTGGGTCTGCTTTGACGATCGCATCGCGCTGGAGACCCGCGAGATCGAGCAGGGTGTGGTGCTCGGTTTCAAGATCAACGAGGAGCGCATCGAGTTTGTCGATGTCGAATCCGATTGAGCGGCTTGTTGATTTTTGAACTGGAGTATTGATCATCCGAAGAGATCCACTGGGGTGTGTGTTGGTTGGTTAAGTGCGGTGCTGTCGATCGGGGTGTTCCGCATGATCTGGTCCGCGATGCGCTGGGCGATCGGGAAGTTGGACGCTTTGGCGATGTCGTCGCTGATCCGGTTATCGAGGAGTGCGCCGAACTGTTTTTCCGCTTGGGTCTGCCCCCATGGCGCTGGTGCATCGCGTGAGGCGCGTGCTTGGGCGAGGATCGGTTTGATGAGGGTTGTGGAGACCAGTTTTTGCGCGGTGTCGAGGGCTTTGAGCTCTTGTGCGGACACCTTGGTACCGGTATCGTCTTTGGATGCGGTGGCTTCGGTGCTATCGTGAGCTCGCGTGAGCCGGTTCCGGTTCGGGTCTGGGATGACCTTGCCCTCAGGCAGTGGGGTTCCTGCTGAGCGTGCTGTTTCGTTCGGGTGCGCCGGGCGGAGCGGCCCGCCGGTGTAGATCTGCTTTCCGGCGTTGATGATCTGTTGGATACCCAGTGCGTTGGTGCTGTCAATAGAGCTCATTTGGTGTGCTTTCTAGGGTTTTGTGGGTTATCCCACGCCATCGACGATGAGGCGAGCGTGGAGCTTCCCTGCGTCGTGGATGAGTTTGAGGATGTGGATCTGCTCGACCGGTGGAACATCCAGTTGGTCGAACGCGGAGATCAGGTCCTGGAGTTTGGCGGTGGTTGAATCCGTATCAACACCCGAGTTGGTCTGGAGTGCGGCAAACTCTGAATCCGTCTGCAGTGGCAGCGCGAGCGGATCGACGAGCGTTGTGATGACGAGGTCTTTGTGTGTGATGACGGTGGGGGAGACTTCGACATCGCCGGTCATGACGATGATGCCTGCTCGCGTGTCGCAGATGACTTGTGCTGGGAGTTTGCGGAGTGCGCCGGAGATGTCGGTTTCCATGACATGTCCGAAGAATGAGCCGGGGTTGGAGCGTTCGTTGATGGGAACGGTGACGCGGATGGTGCGTGGGTCGATGACGCGTGCGAGTGGATCGCCGAGTCGGTCGGAGGACAGGCGGTAGTTCTGGTCGATTTCGGATGCCATGGACGCGACGGAGCCCCATCCGGAGAAGGGGGAGTCGATGATGATGTCGAATGAGCCTTCGATGCTGGGCATGGTGTTGACATCGCGGACGATCTGCGCGCCTTTGCCGATGGTGGCAACCGTTGGGTTGTCGTCTTCTGGGATGCTCAAGCGGCCGTTGGCGAACGCGTAGACCGGTGAGTTTGGTCGTGGGCTCAGGGGGGTCATCAGGAGGATGCCGCCTTTGAGGGACTGCGCGGAGTTGATGACGGAGATGGTGATCTCGAGTTCATCGCCGGACTTGGCGCCATCTCGGGGGATGTGGCAGGTGACCAGCACGAGGGCTGCGGAGTTTGTGCTCTCGAGCTCGTCGATGCTGACGGGGTTGCCCATGTTGGTCAGCGCGGCGGCAAGCGGACGCGCCATCGCGAGCTCGCTCCCGCTGTCCCCGGTCCCATTGAGACCGACGACCAAGCCGAGGCCTTGGATCATGGAAGCGCCTTGACCCTTGACGCGGCTGATGTCGCGCAGAATCTTGCCTGCTTGCGCAGTGGACGCGCTCATGGTTGCGCAAAGTATGAGGGTGACAATCCATCGCCACATAGTCGGACTCCTTCCGTCGATGGACATACGCGAATGGTGTGCCAGATTGGAGAAGGCGCAGAAATCCCGGAGAATGTGAGGATTATCAACGGGCCTACACTTGGGTATGCATGATTCTCAGGACCCACTCACCCACGATCCCTCCAATCTCGCGGCGTACTTCTCAGGACTCAACGCATCAGCAATCGACCGCGAGGACGATCCCTCGACGGATGACGATGGGCATGTGATCACTGGGACGATCATCAATCGTCCGGACTCGGAGCCTTCGATCGCGCCGGTTCGCGTGCGGGTCGGGCACGGGGTTGGATCGCAGACCGCGTCGCAGATGCTTCGGAAGATCGCGGACATGATTGATCAGAATCCGGAGTTCTTGTCGGAAACTCCGGGAACGGCGATGCGTCGGCTCCCCGACGGCAGCAATATCAAGAAACAACTCACCATCGAGGGGATGCTCGCGGTCGCGGAGCAACTGAGCGAAGAGGACCGGAATCGGCTCTACCAGATGCTCGACCAGATCCGCGTGCAGATTGACGATCCGGAGGACGACACGGACGACGATCCATACTACACCCCTCCTAAACGCGGATAATTGGTCGGTTTCGGATAAACCCTTGTGCAATAAAGAGATAGAATACGCGATGCCTGAATCCACTCCCAAACCCGGTAGCAAAGTCCTCGTCGCGATGTCGGGGGGTGTGGACTCGTCCGCAGCCGCGGCGATTCTTGTGGAGCAGGGGTACGAGGTCGTCGGATGCTTCATGCGGCTCGGATCTCCTGGGGAGACGATTGATGAGTTGATGCCCTTTGACAGCGCGGGGGTGTCGTGCGATCCGACGCAGGTCAAGATCGGGCATCAGGGGTGCTGCTCGGTTGGGGATGCACACGACGCGCGACAAGTCGCGGCGGCGCTGGGCATTCCTTTATATGTCTGCAATTTTAAAAAGGACTTCGGGAAGATCATCGACTACTTCGTGGATGAGTACGCGAACGGTCGCACCCCGAATCCCTGCGTGCGCTGCAACGACTGGCTCAAGTTCGGCAAGCTTCATGAGTACGCGGAGCAGATCGGTGCGGAGTATGTCGCTTCGGGTCATTACGCTCGGATTGACCGGTCCGGTGATGAACCCAAGCTGCTGCGTGGATTGGATGATGCGAAGGACCAGAGTTATGTGCTGTTCGGCGCGAGCAAGCTGCGATTGAATCAGATGATGCTGCCAATAGGCGAGTACGCGACCAAGGCGGAAGTCCGCGCGATTGCGGAGAAGCATGACCTGCCGGTGTTCGATAAGCCGGACTCGCAGGAGATTTGTTTCGTTCCTGACAATGACTACGCGGGATTGGTCGAGCGTCGCCGCCCCGAGCTTCGCGTCAACGGGAAGATTCTCGATGAAACGGGCGAAGTCGTTGGCGAGCATCAAGGGCAGCACAAGTTCACGATCGGTCAGCGCCGAGGCGTGGGGGTCGCATTGGGGTACCCGATCTATGTCGTGGACAAAGATCCCGAAGCGAACACGATTACGGTGGGGACGGACGAGGCGCTGCGTTCATCGCGGTGTGTTGCCAATGAGCTGAACCTGTTGATTGATGCCGAGGAGATCCGGGATTGGAAGCGGATGCTCGTGCAGCACCGGTACAACATGGACCCTGTTCCAGCGCGAGTACGGTTCGTGGAGATGGACGCGGGGGGCGCGTCGGGTCGGAGCGGCGGGGTTGAGGTGGAGTTTGATGAACCTCAGCGTGCGGTGACGCCGGGGCAGGCGCTGGCGATGTATGATGCGGATGATCCGAGCTGGGTGCTTGGTGGGGCTTGGATTGTTGATACTTGAGTTATGCGTGGGGTGCCCTGCTTCACTCGCGCAGCATTGAAGCAGGATCGAACACTGTAGTAATTCGACAGCCTGCTTGGCCCTGCGGGTCATAGCAGGGCTCAAGTATGTGCAAATTGAAATTTCTGGATTAGATTTAGTCATTATGGCGAGCGGCAAGGCGGGCTAAACGCAGTTAATGTATGATGCAGTAAAGGTAGAGGGCACAAATCCAGATTTCTTGACAAGGAAATTCTAATGAACGACAAGCAGGCGTCACTTCAGTTTGTAAGTAAGATTCAAGATGCATACTTTCAAACGGGTCGAATGCTTAACAGAAAAGTATCAATGATGCTAATACTTAGTGTAGTGTTAGTATTGTTATCTACTGGAATGGTCAAAATCGATCAGGACTTTTCGCTATTAGGCTTTAAATTTCAAATTTCTGTCTGGGTAATCTTATACACTGTTTCCTGGGTACTTGCTCTCGTTGTCCTTAGTATTGGTGGTTTAGCACGTCATGAAGAGCAACTTAACACTGAGATATTGAGAATTTATGCTGAGTTAGGCTTTGTAGACCACAGTAGTTCGCGATTGGATAGTGTTTCCGCATGTGAGTTTCCAAAATTGATATCATTAGTGTGTTCGAAAGAAAATCTGAAGCTGGGGTCTAAAACTAGTGTGTACTTAGAACGAATTCTTGGGGTGCTCTGGTTGATTCTTCCAATTATTGGCCAAGGTTTTGCTGTGTACACGCTTTGTTCTATTTTGGGAATTCGGTGGTGGGTGGTATGTTCGTATCTTGTGATGTTTGCTGCAATTGTATTGTGCTATCTGGCAATAATATTTGGTGACTGGTGAGTCAAATTTTAAAGTTTGAAGCAGGCATTGTGCTATTCACCTTCGACAGCCATTCCCCGTACCCCTCGCGGCCCATCAGTCCAAAGGTCGCCTTCTTCCCGGTTTCCACGGCGGGCTGGTCGTACGCATCAATGTTGAGCATGCGTCCGGCGTAGGCGGTCGCGATCTGCCATAGGGCGATGAACTCGCCGATGTGGTGTGCATCGACCTTCGGGAACTTGATGGTCAGGTTTGGGCGCACCGAATCGATCAGCGCGTACTCCGTCGCTCGCTTCTCGGCGTTGAGCAGCGTGGACATGGACTGGCCTTCGAGGTAGCTGATCGCGTCCACACCCATCCCTGTCGGAATCGTGATGTCGGTGTCGAACTCCTCGACCTCGAGGAACATGAAGACCTTGTCGTTCGGGCCTTCTCTGTAGAGCTGGACCTGTGAGTGCTGGTCGGTCGCGCCGAGGGCTTTGATGGGGGTGAATCCTGCGAAAACGATCTCGTTGTTGTTGTCGAATTTTTTGCCGAGCGATTCGGCCCAGAGCTGGCGGTACCAGTCCGCCATGAGGTACAGCGCGTTGCAGTACGGCATCATGACATGGTTGGGTTTGCCTTTTTGTGTGCCCATTTCGACCAAGAGCAGCGCGAGCATCGCGGCTGGGTTCTTGTGGAGGTCGTCGTTGGAACAGCGTTCGTCCATGGCTTTGGCACCGTCGAGCATCGCGTCGATGTCGATTCCCGCGACGGCGGCGCTGAACAATCCGACGGGTGAGAGTGATGAGAATCGGCCTCCGACGCCTTCGGGAACCGGGAGGGTGGTGATGCCTTCCTCGTCGCAGATGGTGCGCATGGTGCCTTTTTCGGGATCGGTGATCGCGACGACATGGCTCGCCCACTTCTTGCCCAGCGCGTCTTGCAGGCGCTGACGGATGATCATGAACTGCGCCGCGGTCTCCGCGGTCTCGCCCGATTTGGACACGACATTGAACAGCGTTTTCTTCGGATCACAGATTTTTAAGATCGAATCGAGGTAGACGGGATCGACATTGTCCACGACGAAGACGCGTGGGCCGTTGCGGTCTTTGCTGGATTGCAGGTTGTGCGTCGCGGGGTTGAGTGCTGATTGGAGCGCGATGTTCCCGAGTGCGGACCCACCGATGCCGAGGACGACGAGGTTTTCGTACTTTTGAGCGTCCTTGGCGATGGGTTTGATCGCGTTGACATGCTCGGTGCGCATGGGTTCGTGCCAGAGCTGGCGCCAGCGTTCCCATCCGGTGCCTCGGGTCTTGGCGAGGTCGGCGGTCATCGCTTTGATTCCCACGGCGGCGTCTGATCCGGGGGCGATTCGGGCTTCGTCGAGGCCGTGAGGTCCGACACGGGAGGCGAGCATGTTGGCGTATTCGATGGTGAGCATGGCTATAGCGTATGCCGCGGGTCGGGATGCGGTACAATTGGAGGATGGGTAAGGATTCCACACAATCAAGCAAGACAGGGCGAGCGGCGGAGCAGGTGGTCTATGACGATCTGCCTCATCCGGTGTTTGTTGTCACGCAGTCTTGGAGATGGATTGTTTTTGGGGTCTTGCTCTGGGGGTTGATGATCTGGCTCGATGGTCAGCTCCCCGGATATGGGTTGGTGTACTGGGGTTGGGTCGTGATGTTGTTGGTGGTTTTGCGTGTGATTTATGCCGCGATTGATCGTGCGGTGCGGATCCAGCGGATGACGGATCGGCGGATCATCGCGGGATTCGGGATTCTGAGCACGGTCCGCACAGAGATGCCTTTGGAGCGAGTGCAGCACTTGGTGGTGGTGCGGACGCTCGTCGAACGGCTGTTCGGGATCGGGTCTATCGGTATCAGCAGCGCGGGGACCGGGGTCGTCGAACTGGTTTGGCGCGGGGTCGAGCAACCTGAGCGGGTGCGGGAGCTGATCCGATCGACGATCAGCGAGAGCGGCGGGGGAGCAAGCAAGAAAAAACGCATGGCGATCATCGGACTGGTCGGGGGGATCGGATCGGGCAAATCGACGGTCGCTCGCGCATTCGAGGATCTGGGGTGCGTGGTTTCGGATTCGGACAAAGCGGGGGCTGAGGCGCTTCGGCAGCCAGCGGTTGTGATCGAGCTGGTGTCGTGGTGGGGGGATGCGATTCTGGACGATTCTGGAGCTGTGGATCGAAAAAAAGTTGCTCAGATCGTGTTCAGGGACCCAGAACAGCGGGTTCGGCTGGAAAAACTGGTGCATCCGATCATCCACGAATCGAGGCACGCGATGATCGAATCTGCACGCTCCGATGGGGGAATCCGGGCGGTGATCGTGGACGCTCCGTTGCTGTTTGAAGCGGGTGTGGACTCGGAATGCGATTCGGTGGTTTTTGTGCAGACTCCCAAGCGAATTCGGGCACAGCGGGTGCTTGAGGGGCGTGGTTGGGACGAATCGGAGCTGGATCGACGAGAAAAAGCACAGCTGTCACTTGAACATAAGAGAGAACGGGCCGATCATATAGTGACCAACGGCGGGTCGCACGACGAACTGCCACCGCAAGTCGCCCGGATTCTGGATGAGATCGAAGGATCGTTGACGGATTCGGATGGGGCTTGAGGTCACGCTTCCTACTGATATTCAAATACGGCCTATCCAAGAAAGTTTCTGTTGGTCGTTTCTGATTTGTATTCCACTTTCCAGTCACAGTTGAAAGTCCAGTTCATGCCCCGGGTCCCGGTGCTCATTGGTTGAGTGATCGGCAGCACCGGATGGTTGAGCGCACAGGATAAATCCATATGAGCAAAGCAAGCGAAGTTGCAGAGAAGGGCGCGAAAGCACCCGCGTCGTCGAAGAAAAAAGCCACCAAAAAAGCGGCGAAGAAGACGACCAAAAAGACTGCAGCCAAGAGCGGTTCAGAAGAGAGTGCCCCCAAGTCGGCACCCAAAGCTGAATCCAAACCCAAGTCTGAATCAGCCGCCAAGTCATCAGCGGAGAGCAAGCCCAGCAAATCCGCGGCTTCTGACAAGAGCGGTTCTGACAAGAGTCGATCAGACAACGGCTCAGGTGTACGATCTTCCTCTGAGAAGAACTCCTCCGCTGGCGGGGATTCCAACAACTCCGGGGGTGGATCCAACGGCGGTTCCAACAATGCTTCCAATGGCGGTTCGCAGGGGTCGCAGAACATGGACAACAGCGACGGTGGCGCACGCGGCCGACGCAAACGCAAAAAACGACGCGGCTCCACCGGCTCTGGTACCGGACACAGCGGCGGAGGCAACGGCGGCGGTTCGCAGCAAAGCAACCGACCAAGCAGCCGATCGCGCACTTCGTTTAACTATGGCGTGCTTCCATCGGATGAAGAACTCGAACGCGAAGCAGAGGAACTCGAACGGATTATTGCCGCTTCCGATGGCACGATGGTGGATGAGGGCATCTCGCTCAACGATCTCCAGCGGATGAAGATCGACGAGGTCTTTGAGGTTGCCGAGAAGGAAGGTCTGGAAGACTTCCATCACATCCCCAAGCAGGACCTGATCTTCAAGATTCTCAAGATCCGTGCGGCTCGACAGGGCATTATGTTCGGTGAGGGATCACTGCAAGTGATGTCCGACGGGTTCGGGTTCTTGCGGAGCCCTGAGCTTTCGTACCTGCCTGGGCCGGATGATATTTATGTGTCTCCCTCGCAGATCCGTCGGTTTGGATTGCGTCGCGGGATGACGGTCCGTGGCGCGATTCGTCCGCCGAAGGAATCGGAACGGTACTTTGCGTTGCTCAAGGTGGAGACGGTCAACGATCGTGATCCGGCGATGATCCACGACCTCGTCAACTACGAGGACATGATCCCGATGCACCCTGAGGAACGCTTCTTGCTTGAGAACGAAGCGGACTCGATCGAGACCCGGATCGTGGATCTTGTTGCTCCGATCGGCAAGGGTCAGCGTGCGTTGATTGTGGCTCCGCCTCGGACTGGTAAGACGGTGCTGCTCCAGAAAATGACCAAATCAATCTCCGCGAACTACCCAGAGACCAAGGTCTTTGTGCTGCTGGTCGATGAGCGTCCGGAAGAAGTGACTGACTTCAAGCGGAATGTCGCCAAGGGTGTTGAAGTGGTTGCTTCGACCTTCGACGAGCAATCGTCCCGGCATGTTGCGGTCGCTGAGATGGTCATCGAAAAAGCGAAGCGACTGGTTGAGTACGGCGAAGATGTCGTCATCTTCCTCGATTCGATCACGCGTCTGGCGCGTGCGTACAACTCGGAGATCACACATTCGGGCAAGATCATGACCGGCGGTCTGGACTCCAACGCACTCCAGCGTCCCAAGAAGTTCTTTGGTGCCGCTCGCGCGATTGAGCGTGGTGGTTCACTGACCATCATCGCGACCGCGCTTGTGGATACCGGGTCCAAGATGGACGAGGTGATTTTCGAAGAGTTCAAAGGCACCGGTAACAGCGAACTGCACCTGGATCGTCGATTGGTCGAGAAGCGGATTTATCCCGCGATCGATGTCGCGGCGTCGGGTACTCGCCGCGAAGAACTGCTGATGGACCCCAAAGAACTCGAACTGGTGTACCGGCTCCGCAAGGTGCTCTCGGACATGAATGTGGTCGAGTCGATGGAACTGCTCAAATCACGACTGGGCAAGCACAAGACCAACGCTGAGTTCCTGATGGCGATGGCGCTGAGCTAGATCGTCCCGGGTGTGCAACGAACCCTTGATGGGTTGGTGTGGTACACTCTGTAGCCGGCGCATCGTGTTTGTATGATGCTCGGTGAACACAACGGGTCAGGAGTCCGCATTGATGTCAAGTTTGCCTCAGCAACACAGCCCGATCCTGGATGTCCAGGTTGCACGCGCATGGTTCAAATCCGCTTGCCTGATGCTCGGAGCGGGGATCTGGGGGCTTTCGCTCTCGGTCATCGGCTTGTGGGTGCTTGTTGAGCCTGTGCTCCCGGGATTCCTCACCGGATTGTCTTTGATCGAACGCGGGCTGGTCGGCGTTGGGATGTTGGCGGGCGGGCAGTTGGTCTTTCTGATGTTTGTCGCTGAGCGTGTGTTTGTGCGGACGCCTCGGAGGGTGACCCTTGTGTCGCAGTGGGTGCTGTGTGTGATTGGTATGGTGTGCTTTGTGGTGTTCGCGAGTGCTCGAATCTTTCCGGGAGGTGCGTGATGGATCGCAAGCTTCGAATATGTGGGCTCTTGCTGAGCGGGGTATTGGTTGGGTTTGTGTCCTCGATGGAGGCAAGCGCCCAGGCGTCCAACGAACTGGCGGCGGACTCTATCGAGACCGTCACGGGTCTGGATCTGGCGCTCAACGAGCCGGTGACTCCTGCGGACTACACACTGGCTATGCACCTGCTGGGGATGGCGATGGATCTGAATCCCAAGGATGCGGATCTGGCGCGATCGGTTGTTGAAGCCGCGTGGTTGGCTGGTGAGCACGAAGAACTGGTCCGCGCGACGCGCGTGGTGATCAAGAACGATCCCAAAGATACGGTGGCGCAGCTTCGGTTGATCAGCGCGATTGTCAACCGCGACCAGACAGTTGAGGGACGGATCGAAGCATACAAACGCTTTATCGGGGATGGAGACAGCCCGATCGACGCTTCGGTGCGGTCGAGATTGATGCTTGATATGGCGCTGCTCGAACGCGAGCGCGGCAACGAGACCGGGTTCTTGTCGGCGCTGCGAGGAGCGGCAAAGATGGACCCCGCCAACAAAGAAGCGCAGTCGCTTGTAGTCCAGCATTATTCACAGGTTATTGATGACGCATCCACGATGATGCGTTTGCAGCTGCGTGTGTTGTACGCTGACCCGCTGGACCCGCACATCCACATCGCGATTGCGCGGATGTGCGCCGCGGAGGGGGCGACGGACGCGGCGTGGAGGTTCCTCAATTCCGGGATCGCGATTTTCAGGATCGATTCAGGGAAGGTGCCCCCGCGGCTGCAAGAGCAGCAGCTCTCGATGTTGTGGCAGTATGAGGGGCCTCAAGCGATTCTCGATCGATTGAATCCAACACTCGCCGACGAGCGTGCCACGCGTCAAGCGCAGATTGAATCCCGGATTGCGGCCGATGAGCCGTATGATGATCTGGAACCACCAACCGACATCCGCTATGAACCGGGGACCGACCGGATCCGACTCCTCGCGGCGTTTATTCTGAACGATCAGATCACCGTCGATTCTGTACTCATGGATCTGCAGCGGAGTTTGATCGCGTACTACGCTGCGACGAAGGAACAGACGCAGGTTCGCGGCGCCAATCGTGGTGCGTTGCTGGGCTCCTACCTCAACGAGGTGGTGACTTTCCAGACCATGCGTGCGATTGTGGGTGTCGATGCGGAGTTGATCCGCAATGACATGAACAGCATCGTGTCCAACGCGCCGGAGCTTGAGAAGTTCTTTCGCCCGTTTGAACCGTTCAGCCAGTTTGCCGGCGGAGAATACCTTGAAGCCAAGAGCAGCGCGATCGAACAGCTCGCACCCTCTGCGCCGCGTGATCTGCTGATCGCGTTGGCGAGTGAAAAACTTGGGCAGACCCAGGAAGCGATCAGCCTGTACACGCAGTTGACACTGGATTACCCGCTTGAAGCAACCGGGGCATTGGCCAGGTCGCGGCTGGAAGAGCTGACCAATGGCGCGGACCAGACCACCCCCGAAGGGATGAAGATGCGGGATATTGCCAATGAGGTTCCTACATGGTTGGATCAGATGATTGTCCAGCCTGAGAACACGATGGCGCTGAGCATCTCTCCAACCAAAACAAGCTTCAAAGCCGGCGAGCAATCGAGATTGACGGTTCGGCTGACCAACCTCTCCACGCTCCCGCTCTCGATCGGGAGTTCGCATCCGATCGATTCCAATCTGCTCTTTGTCCCCGGTTTTCGCGAGATTGGGAGCAACTTCAAAGGGACGGGTCGATCGAAGGTCGTGGACCTGGGACGACGATTGAGACTCATGCCTCTCGAAGAACTTGAGATTGAGATTGAACCCGATTCGATCCAGACGCGTTGGTTGATCCAGACACAGCCGCAGAGTGTGGTTCGCCAGCGCTGGCGTGCGCTGCAAGGATTCAAACCGCTCCCGGGTGGCGGGATTGTCAACTCACCCTTCGCTCTCGTGAGCGAGACTCCCCTCATTGAACGCAGGGTACTCCCGGAAGTTTCAGCGTCGATCGATGTGATCGTTGATGGCATCGGATCATCAAACCCAGACGAAGTCTTGCGCTGCGTGCGAGCAGCGGGGGCGATCCTGTACAAGCCCAACTCCAGGCCCGACCTTCTGGAGGAGGACCACAGCAGGCTCGTCAACGCGCTCTGGGAACGATTCGCCTCTTCGGATACTTCCACCAAGGTCTGGATGCTTGGTGTGCTCCCGACAAGGGTCGCGAGCCCGCCGATGAAATCATTCGACGATCAAGTCCAGCAGACACTCACGGCAGACTCATTGCTCGATTCGGACCTCCCCTCGGTGCTCGTCGCGATGACGCTGCTGACCCGGGTGGAATCGATGAGCTCGCCTATGTTTGATGTTGCTCGGTCACATTCTGATGAACGCGTCCGGTGGATTGCCGAACAGATTGCCAAGCGGATTACAAATGTTGAGCCCATGTTCACGGGGACTGACCGTCCGTTTGAGACATTCACCGGGTTGCCCGATCAGGGATCAGGCTACTAAGGTTTCGCACAGTCGGTTTGAGGAGACGCATGGTCAAGAGCCCCACACCCGATCAATCGACTCCTGATGACATGCCCAGTTCGATCGCAACGGCAAGCCGGGGTGGATCCAAGACCCGCTCAGCGGTGATGTTCGTCGTCAGCATGATCCTGCTCGTCGGCGCGGGGTATTTCGTGTACTCCGCGACCGATGGACTCGATGGCGTGTGGGGGTCGATCAAGTCCGCGCCGTGGTGGATGATCGTGCTGATTGTTCTTGGACCGATGGGGAACCATGTGTCCGTCGCGTTGTGCTTGCAGGCGCTCCAGTCTCGGCACGGCAAGGTCGGGCTTATCGAGATGTATGTTCTCGTCGGCAGCGCGTGGTTGTTCAACTACATGCCGATGCGTCCGGGACTGATCGGACGCATCGGGTACCACAAATCGATCAACAACATCCGTCTTCGTGATTCGCTCGAATCCTCCGTCTGGTCCGGGATCCTCGCGGGGATCGCCAATGGCTTGATGCTCCCCATCGCGTTTGTGATGATGATGGTGCCCGAAGAAAACGCTGCATGGTCGTTGTTGCTGCCGTTTGTTCCGGTGGTGGTCGCGTTCGTAGTGTCGATGCTGCTGTCGGGACCCAAGAAGAAGCTGATCGTCCTTGCACTCGCGTATCGGCAGCTGGATGTGATCGTCTGGTTGGGACGGTACTGGCTCGCGTTTGAGGTGCTGGGGTTGGATGTGAGCATCGGGGACATCGCGGTGATCAGCGCGGTTTCTCAGCTCGCGTCGTTGATGCCTTTGACTGGATCAGGGATCGGGTTCCGCGAGTGGGCGGTTGGGTTGATGGCGTCTGCGGGCGGTCACGCGATGGGGCGGGCGATGGCGGGGGATCTGATCAATCGTGCCGCGGAGACCTTGGTTGTTGTGCCGGTCGGATTGATCTGCACCGCGTTGGTCGCGCGTCACTGGAGGGGTGTCCGCGACGGGCGGATCGTGTTGGAAACCGGGTTAGCCGAAGACGATTCTGGAACCAACGCCGAGGACGAGGATGAGTCCCGGGATTCCCGCGAGCAGGATCAGCCGGTAGGTTGAGAGCTGCGACGGGGTGAGTGGCGAGATCGTCGCGATGGGACGCGCCTGGATCCCCGGCGCGATGAGGTCGTCGAGATGAGCGAGCCATGCGATGGAGCTTTCGAGCATCGCGAGGTTTCCCGGGAACGCGGTGGTGATGCGCCCGTCAACGAGCTGTCCCTGACTGAAGGTGACCGCGTCGTAGATCCATGAGTTGGATCCGACGACCACGACCCGCTGTGTTTCTTGATCCCGCGTCCGCTCCGCGCCCGCGGCGACGATCCATTGATCCCTGCGGATGTCTTTGGATTCATCGAACATCGGTTGATCGCTGAGATACTGGCGCGACTGGGCGGGTGTGGACCAGAGCTTGAGCCAATCGCGTTCTCCCCAGAGTTCGTTGGTGCCTGGGATGGTGAGGATGGGTTTGGTGACCGTTCCTACGCGAGGGTCGATGGAGATGGGGACGGACCAAGGCAGCACGGTCGAGAGCCCGCTCATTGCTGAACCGATCGGGTGGGTGGTGGAAGTTTCGTTTGTGTCAACCGAAGGGAGAAGAATCGTTGCGGGGTCCGCGTTGCGCTTGGCGCCGGAGAGACGCTGGGTCAGGAGCGTGAGGGTTGGATCGGGGACGATCCCGAATGGATCGAGTGCTTTGACGAGCGGGTCGGGGTCGCCGATGGAACCGAAGATGGAAGGGTTCATGCTGATGAGCACGGATTGACCTTCGTTCAAGAGCTGATCCGCGACGCTCGCGAGCGAGGTGGCGCGCCGTGCGCCGGTGATCCCGGTGTCTCCGCCGCCTGCGGCAGAATCCGCGGCGAGGATGACATACACGACCGGACGCTGGTTGAGCGGATCCATCGCGGTGAGCGATGGTCGGTCCGGTTCGTGGAGGGGCGCCCATTCAATACACTGGGTCCCTTGTTGACGGAACCGGTTCTGTGCTTTGGTGAGCAGGTTGGATGCACCAAGCAGCTCGCCAGGATTTCCGGCATGCACAAACACCACGATCGGATGCGACTTGATGACGAGTTGACCGATCGCGGACGCGATGAGTTCCTGAGCGCGAGGGCCGATGACCCCTGCAGGAGAGATCCCGGCGCTTTCGAGGACCTCGGTTGGTGGGAGCAGCGCTTCGAGATCCACCGCGGCGACCCCGATATCGGGCGGGCCGATGATGAGCAACGCTTCCCCAGTTTCGAGTGCAAGTTCTACGCGGTCCGCGTCGATCGGGATGAGACGATCGAGACGATTGATCGCGATCGAGAGCGCGTCGATGATCTCGCTGAGCTTGGTTCCCAGTGATTTGGACAGGGCGCGAGGGACCGGCGCGATCTCGGGCGCTCTTGCGAACGCATCGAGCTGGGCGCGGAGTTCTTCAAGCTGCCCGAGCTGGGAGCGGATGAGCTGTGTGCCTTGGACTCGTTGCGGGCCGTCGAGGGAGGCCGCGACGGTGCTCAGGTCTTGAGCGCCGAGCCGAACGAGGGTGGCGCGTTGTTGGAAGAAGGCGCGGTTGGTCGAGCCGTTGATGGACGCGGGGTCGATCGCTTCGCGGATGGATTCGAGCTGGGGAGACGCGGCGAGCAGCGATTGCGATGCTCTGAGGATGACCTGTGCTACCTGAGTCAGTGTTTCTGAGTTCTTTGCGATGGAGGACGCTTCTCGATCGCGGAGGTCCGCGATGAGCGATGCTTTCCTGTTCGCGCCGTCTTGGGTCGAAAGGTCGATCATCTGCGCGCTGAGCGACGCCGATGCACGGTCGTAGGTTTCCATGACATCAGAGACGAGGTCGAGCGCGAGCTGGTCGGTCTGGGTCGTGTTGATCGCGAGGACGATGCGGGTCTCGCCGGTGAGTGCGTTGACCATGCTGGTGGCGCGGGGTGAGAGTTTGTGGGCGCTCGTCGAGGTGACATCGAAGCGGAAGCGGTGGTCGTTGGTGAGGACTCCCGCAAAGACCGCCGCGGTCCCGGTGGTGAGCAGGAAGATGCTCCCAAAGAAGATCAGCGACAACCGCGAGGACGCGAGCCGACGGGCTTCGAGGACGCCTGCGGTCAGGGCGACCATCCAGACGCTGCCGATGACGAAGAACAGGATGGTGCTGGAATCAATGACCCCTTTGCCCATCTCCCCGGCACGCGAGATCACAGACAGTTTCAAAAGGATCGGGCTGAGCTTCCCGGCGCTGGGCGCGAGGACGGAGGTGACCACCATGAACAGCACCAAGACCATCATCGTCCCGAGGAACGCGAGGGTCTGGCTGGAGGTCATCGACGATGCGAGGAGTCCGATCCCGAGGTAGAGCGATCCGACGAGCAAGAGCATCAGGTATCCCGCGAGGATCGGTCCTGGATCGGGCATCGGATCGCTGAGCATCGCGAGCATGATGGGGTACACGAGCGACGGGACGAGCATCAGCGCGAGGAAGAGGGTGGACCCGAGGTACTTGCCGCACGCGACGGCCCAGTCCCCGGCGGGGGTTGTCCGCAATGATTCAAAGCTCCCGGTGCGGTATTCCTCGGACATCAACCGCATCGAGATCGCGGGCGCGATCGGGATCAACAACCAAGCGGACGCAGCAAAGAAGTACCGCATCGATCCGGGTTGTCCCGGGACCAAGGTTTGGTTGACAAACAGCACCGCGGACAAGAACGCGAAGAGCGCGATGATGATCCATCCCGCTGGGACACGGAACATCGAGACCAGTTCGCGGAGCGCTATGGTGCAGATGAGTCTCCACGCGGTGTTGAGCTGGGTCAGCATCGTGCTCATCATGCGTGCACCCCGATCGGTTTTGCGTTGGGGTTATCGATGAGCGACATGAAGATCGATTCGAGCGTCTGGCGCTGCTGGCTCAGCTCACGGATGAACAACCCTTTGTCTTCCGCGGCTCCGGCGATCGTTTCACGCAGATCACGCTCATTGGGCATCGCGTTGACAATCACTCGGCACCACCCTCGGCTCGCATCGTCAGGCTGGGATTCGTCGGCGATGGTTGAATCCACGCCGGGGACCGCTGCGAGGACGCGCAAAGCGTGCGCGATGCCGGCGGTCGGGTTGGTGCGGATCTCGACGGTGTAGCGGATCGGGCCTGGGATGGAGTTGATGAGGTCTTTGGGGGACCCGTCGGCTTGGATTTGGCCCCGGTTCATGATCATCACACGATCGCACACCCGCTCGATTTCGGGGAGGATGTGCGAGCAGACCAGCATGGTTTTGTCCTGCGCCAGATCGCGGATCAGGGAGCGGGATTCGCGGATTTGGGAGGGGTCCAGGCCGTTGGTGGGTTCATCGAGGATCAGCACCGGCGGGTCGTGAATCAACGCTCCAGCGAGTCCTACGCGTTGTTTGTAGCCTTTGGAGAGCTGACCCACGCGTCGTTTGGAGACCTGCGTGATATGGCACATGTCCATTGCTCGCTCGATCGCGGGCTTGATTTCTCGTGTTTCGACCCCAAAAAGTTTCGCGCGGTGCTTGAGGTATCCTCGCACGGACATCTCGGGGTAGATCGGAGCTTGCTCCGGGAGGTATCCGATCATGGATTTGGCAAGGGATGGCTGCTTGGAGATGTCGTATCCCGCGATGGTGATGGTTCCCGAGTCTGGAGCCAAAAACCCCGTCATCATGCGGATAGTGGTGCTTTTGCCCGCTCCGTTGGGTCCCAGGAGCCCGACGACTTGGTTCTCACCAAGTTCGAATGAGACATCGGTGACCGCGCGGAGAGGGCCGAAAGTTTTCGAGATTTCTCGGACCAAAATCATAGAGTTCTATGGGCTCCATCGTGCACAATCCGATACTAGCTGCAAAGAAGGTACGATGTTGGTGGACCCGTAGGGGCTGACATACGAATACAGTTTTCAGAACCGGTCTACAATTCGAGGCATTCGTCTCTCCGGGTCCGTATATTGCAGTTCTCGATGGTCAAGACACAACCAAAACTCGTGTTAGTCGGCGCCTCTCCGGAGGAGACCTCGCAACTCAAAGAGATGCTGGGCGATCGTTACGAGATTGTCGTCCAGCCTGATGAGTCCAGCGTCGCGGCGGTGCTCAAAGCCCTCGGCGAGGGCGTCTGCATTGTCAATCCTGAAGGCGAGTTGCTCTGGTCCAATGAGTACTTTGAGACACTCGATGAATCGGTCCGGGACCGGGTGTACGCGTTGTGCGTGCAAGCCGCGGATGCGATCCCGGGTTCGATGCATGATTCGTCGGATCGTGGAATGGGCGGGGCGGGCGGCGCGATGGTCACCAAGCACCGTGTCTCAACCGATGAGGGGCTCCGATCCTTCGATGTGTATATCACCGGCATCGCTCGGATCGAGGGCGACGAGATCCAGACGGGTCGCATCGCCGCGATCGTTCGTGATGTGACCATTGCTCAGCGGACTCAGCAGAAAATGGATGCGATCGATCGCGCGGGTTTCGAGCTTGTGCGGATGGATGTCGATCAGATCAAAGAAATGAACGCACTCGAACGGCTTCAGCTGCTCGAACAACGCGTGATCAAATACTCCCATGAGTTGCTCCGTTCGGATCACTTCGTGATCTTCCTCACGGACCAAAGAACCAACCGCTTGCAGCCGGTGATGCAGTCCGGTTTGCCTCTGGAGATCCAGGACCTTGATCTGTATCTCGAAACCGAAGGCTCCGGGATCTCGGGGCATGTTGCCAAGACTGGCGAGAGCTACATCTGTTACGACACGCTGACCGACACGCGGTTCCTCCCGGGACTCAGCGGCGCGCGGTCGAGTTTGACGGTCCCGCTGCGGGTGTGCGACCGCGTGATCGGGATCATGGACATCGAGTCCAAACAACCCGGTGCGTTTGATGATCAGGATCGTCAGTTCGCGGAAATCTTTGGTCGCTACATCGCGATGGCGCTCCACATGCTTCAGCTTCTGGTCACCGAACGGACCACCACCAACATGACGGTTTCTGGACGATTCGAGGGCGAGATCAACGCGCCGCTCGACGACATTGTCCACGAAATTGATTGGCTGAGAGAACACCAAAAGAATGTCGACCCCGAAACGAGCCGGCACATTGATCGGATCCTGAGTGATGTGTCTTCGATCAAGGACCGCGTCCGTTGTGTCTCTGAAGGCCCACAGAACCTGCTGGGAGTCGACGAGGCACTCATCCAACGCGAGAAAGATCCGCTGCTGATCGGCAAGCGTGTCTTGGTGGTTGATGACAACGCGAACATCCGCAAAATCATCGGCGATGTGCTTTCCCATCGTGGATGCATCACGACCGTTGTCAATGACGGCGCCCGCGCGATCGAGATCCTCGAAGAAATCAAAGCGCACGGGACCGAGCCATTCGATCTGGTCGTGTCGGATATCCAGATGCCTGATCGAAATGGCTACGAGGTGTTCAGCGCGGTGCGTCGGTGTAACCCCGCAACACAGGTCATCCTGATGACCGGGTTCGGGTACGACCCGCACCACTCGATCGTGCGTGCTTCTCAGGAAGGTCTCAAGAGCGTGCTGTTCAAGCCGTTTGAGATCGAGCTGCTGCTGACGCAGGTGCGCGAAGCTTTTTCAGAAGCGCGATAGCGAATCAGTTATTTTCGAGTTGCAATGAGTACGCGATCAAGGCCATCGGAGTCTTTGGCGATGTGCTGCTGTGTGAGCATCGGGTGATCCATCGCGAGTTTGAGCGCGTCCTTTGCTTTGATCGATGCAAGTTCGATGAGCAGCAAGCCGCCTCGAGACAGGTGCTTTGGTGCGCCTTGGATCAGGGGCGTGACGAACTCCATGCCGTCGTCGTTGGCGCGGAGCGCCATGGTGGGTTCGTGGTCTTTGACATTGGGTTCGACCGAACCCCACTCGCTGTCGGGAATGTACGGCGGATTGCTCACGATGTACCGCAGCGATCCAGCACCGCCCGCGACCGGATGATTCTGGATCGGTTCGAGCAGGTTCCCCTGCGCCAGCTCGACACGGTCGCTGAGTTTGTGAAGCTCGATGTTCGCCTTGGCGCACGCGAGCGCGTCGGCGGATAAATCCGTCGCGATCACGCGTGCTCCGGGGAGGTGCTTTGCCAGCGCCGCGGCGATGCACCCGCTCCCGGTACAAATGTCCGCGATCATGATCCCGCGTCCCGCGTCTGAATCGCGGAGCGTGTTGTCGTCGGGATTCTTCCGAGCGTGCTGGAGGACTTCTTCAACGATGGTCTGTGTGGATGGCCTTGGGATGAGCACGCGTTTGTCGACTTTGAAGATCATCGTGAAGAACACTTCTTCGCCGACCAGGTACTGGATGGGTTCGTGATCAAGAGCGCGTTTGACGAGTCCACGGAGCGAGTCGCGTTCTAGGGGTGTGCTGGGACGGTCGGGGTCCATGTAGAGTTTGAGCCGCTCGACACCCAACACATGCGCCAAAAGCATCTCCGCCATCCGGCGCGGCGAATCGAGGTCCTTCTTCACGAAGGCATCGTTCATCCATGCGAGCAGGTCGCGGGAGGTCCAGGTTTGATTGGTCGCGGGTGGCACGCGTGTAGTGTATCCGATCCGCGTGAAATAGTGCTTATTTGCCCCCGAACCAGTCTTTCGAAGTTTGGGCATCGACCTTGAGCGGCACCTTGAGGTCCATCGCCCCCTCCATCCGAGCCGTCACGATGGGCATCACCGCGGCGGTCTTCGCGTCGGGAACCTCGAAAACAAGCTCGTCGTGGATCTGCAGGATCATCTTGGTGCCGTCGAGATCGGACCCCGGCTTGGCGGCGGTGATGTCGCGGTGGAGATCGATCATCGCGATCTTGATGAGGTCGGCTGCGGAACCCTGGACGACGGAGTTGATCGCGACCCGCTCGGCGAGTGCTCTCCGCTGGGGGTTGCGGGCGTCGATCTCGGTGATCGGTCTCCTGCGACCCATCATCGTCTCGACATAGCCATGGGTCTTTGCGAACGCGACGCACTCTTCGAGGAAGGAGGTGATGTTGGCGAACTTCGCTTTGTAGTCGTCGATGATCTGTGACGCTTCGGTGTTGGAGACTTTGAGTCGTCGCGCGAGTCCCCAGGGGGTGACGCCGTAGACGATCCCGAAGTTGACCATCTTCGCGCCGGAGCGTTGGTCTTTGGTGACCTCGTCGAGCGGGATGTCGTTGATCTGTGCCGCGACCGCTTGGTGGATGTCCTCACCCGCTTCAAACGCGGCGATGAGCGCGGGGTCTTCGGACAAGTGGGCAAGGATGCGGAGCTCGATCTGCGAATAGTCCGCGGTGATCAGCTGGTGGTTCTCGGGAGCGACAAACGCTCTGCGGATCTCGCGTCCGATCTCCGAGCGGATCGGGATATTCTGCAGGTTCGGGTCCGACGAACTCAGACGACCGGTGGACGCGACGGTCTGGTGGAAGCTCGCGTGGATGCGTCCGGTCTCGGGATGGATGTCGTCGGCGAGTGCTTTGAGGTAGGTCGAAACGAGTTTGGTGAGCTGGCGGTATTCGAGGATTAAGGTTGGTATCGGGGTGGTGATGTCCGGATCGAGAACGAGCTTGTCGAGGACTTCCGCGTCGGTGGAGAAACCGGTTTTCGTTTTCTTGATCGGTTTGATCCCGAATCCTTCGAGTTCGTCGTCGGGCTTGTTGAAGAGGGCCGCGGAGAGTTGCTTGGGGCTGTTGAGATCGAAGGTGCGTCCGATGGTGTCCATCGCTTCGGCGTTGATTTCTTCGATGAGTTCGTCGATGCGGGTCTGGAGTCTGGATTCTTGCTTGCCGAGCTCTTCGCGATCGACGATGACGCCGTTCTGTTCGAGGGTTGCGAGCACATCGACAAGAGGCATTTCGAGTTCTTGGTAGAGTTTGGTCAGCGAGGGTTCCGCCGCGAGTTGCTTCGCGAGGATCTCGTTGAGTTGGAGGGTGACATCCGCATCTTCCGCAGCGTACGGCCCCGCTTGAGCGAGCGGGACCTGATCGAAGGTGCGTTGGTTCTTCCCGGTCCCGATGAGGTCCTTGATGGAGATGTTCGTGCGCTCAAGCAGCGCCAGCGCGAGGTTGTCCATCGAATGGCTCGACCGGGAGGCGTCAATAATGAAGCTCGCGATCATCGAATCGCCCGCTTTGGGATGCTTTGTGGTGGGGAGGTGACCCCGCATGTCGATCCCGGCATTTTTGAGCACGGTCAGATCGTACTTGAGGTTGTGGCCGACCTTTGCGATCGACTCGTTTTCGAGGATCGGTTTGAGTGCCGCGATGACGGTCTTGGTATCAAGGTGCTCGTCTTCATCCGGTGCAAGGCACGGGATGTAGTACCCGATACCTTCTTTGTGGGAGAGCGAGATCCCCGCGAGCTTGGCACGCATCGGACGGATGCTGGTGGTTTCGGTATCGACCGCGAGCAGCGTTGCGTTCTTGATCGCTTTGAGCATCGCGTCGAGGTCTTTTTGAGTTTGGACGGTGATGTACTCGCCTTGGGCTTCGACGGTGGTCGTCGATGCTTGATCGAACAACGAACCAAACCCCGGCGCGGCTTCTTTCTTCGGTGCTTCAGGTGCATCGGGCGCGGAGTCCATCCCGATCATTTTCTTCAGATCATCCTGATACCGGTTGAACCCGAGTTCCTTGCAGATCGGGATGAGCTTGTCGAGCGCGATCACTTCGACCGCGGCTTTGGATAAATCCAGCACGATCGGGACATCGTGTCGCAGCGTGACGAGGTCTTTGCTGAGTGGCAGATGTGCCTTGCTCGCGATGAGATTTTCCCGTCGCTTGCCTTTGATCGTGCCCGCGTCCGCGGCGGCAAGGATCGATTCGAGATCGCCATACTCTTCCAGTAGCTTGGCGGCGGTCTTGATCCCGATCCCCATCACGCCCGGGATGTTGTCCGCGGTGTCGCCCATCAGCGTCAGCAGATCGATGACCTGATCGGGACGCAACCCGAGTTCCTCCATCAGGTCCGCTTCGGTGATGAGCTCGTCCTTGTGCAGGTCGTACATCTCGGTGGGGGGGGCACCCTCTCCCAGCAGTTGTTTGAGGTCTTTGTCTTTCGAGATGATCCGCACGCGGACATCGGGGTGCTTGCTCGAAAAATCAGTCGCGATCGTCGCGAGCACATCGTCCGCTTCATACCCAGCGCATCCGATCACAGGCACCCCGATCGCTTCGAGCAGCGACAACGCGCGGTCTACCTGAGGACGGAGGGCCTCGGGTGGTGCGTCGCGGTTCGCTTTGTACTCGGGAAACAGCTGCGTGCGGAAGGTGCCCTTGTCGCCCCCAACATCGAGCGCGACGGCGAGGTAGCTGACCGCGCCATCGCCGACAAGATGCGAACCATCGTTGCGGAGGAGTTTGAGGAGCATCCCGACGAAGCCATAGGTCATGTTGGTGGGTTCACCAGTGACCGGCGAGGACATGGGCGTGCGGATCGCGTGGTATGCACGGAAGAACTGGGCGTAGCCGTCGATGAGGTAGAGTGTTTTCACAGCGGAGGATAGGGGGGATTATGCTATGATTCTGATTTGTCGATTTGTTCTTGGTCGGTGTCGAGTTCGGGCCTTCCACGCAGAAGCCAGATTATCCAGAATAAAGGAACATCTATAATCGAGATATCGAAGCAAGCTACTAAACAGGCAAGCAAAAACCGGTTCGCAGGCAAATCAGCTGGCAATAGCAAGACGCCAAGGAAGAGGCAGATTGAACCTACAAACGGGACTCTTGAACCAAGGTTGATTTCTTGTTTTCGAATCCATTTGTTGTAATACCAGCATACGGGAATCCCTGTGTTCATGATAACGCAAGGTATTGCGAATAGGAATAGCCCGATACTCCATATATAGCGAACAGTGGTAGATGGAAAGATTCCCAAGAGGATCACATTAAGAACAAAGAGTAGTGCAAGTGCAGGCATGGTTTAGAAGTCCTGATTCACAAGATGCTCGATCGGTTTTCCTGGCCAGTTCATGCACGGGTTCACGCCGGACACCGGCAAGGACATGGGAGTGCGGATCGCGTGGTAAGCACCGAAGAGCTGGGCGAAGCCGTCGATATGGTAGAGTGTTCTCACAGCGAAACATATGCGATCGATCGGTTATAAGATATATCAATGAAAATGACCACGCAAAGTGAACTTGAACTGCTCTCGACTCGGACGGTTGATCCGAGGCAGGGGGTTTACATGTACTTATCGTGGGTGCGGTGGGGGAGTGTGTTTGGCTTAGTAGCTTGTTGGTGGATATGGGGACTCAGATTACTCCCAAGGTTTACCTGGATTCTAACAGTGTTCATGATCGGCGCAACACTCTTGAGTTGGCTTGCTCCATACAACATTCGGGCCAGTGCCCGTAAGCGAGTAAGGCGGAACGGCTACTTTTTGTGTCCTTGGTGCCGATACGGGTTGGATGGACTCGAAGAGCGAGGGGTTTGTCCAGAATGTGGATCGCGCTATGAACAAGGAAACTGTATCGAGCTCTATTCGTTGCTCTATCGGCCGTTCAGACCATCCTTGGAGATGATTCAGCAACGAGAACGCGCAGCGTGGGGAAATGCGATTGAGATTCGGGATCAAGAATCCTGATTCACCAGATGCTCCATCGGTTTCCCCGGCCAGTTCATCCCCGAGTTCACGCCGGTCACTTGTTCGTGCAGGACGGTCAATCTCCGCGAGTACGCTTGGGATTGTTTGATGCCCCGTCGTCCCATGACGGCCAGCGAGATGTCCACGAACTTGCCGAGTCGGAAGGATTTGGTGCCCGCGTCGGTGATCCATGAGAACGGGTCGATGGTTCCCGACATCGCTTCGCTCGCGGCGAACATCGTCCCGGTCCCGACGATCGCGCCGGTCATGATGCGGGTGCCGATCGCGGTTTTACAGTGATCACCCATCGTGACGCCGAGGAAGGTTTGTCCGGTTTTTTCCATCTTGGAGTCTTTGGATGCGCGTGCGGTGACCTCTGCGTAGGTGTTGAGGAGGTTGGAGTTGGTGGTGTCGGCGCCGAGGTTGGACCATTCACCGATCCAGCTGTCCCCGAGATGACCGGCGTGTGCTTTGTTCGCGTAGCCTTGGAAAATAGTCCCGCCGATTTCTCCCGCGACTTTGCAGACGGGACCGATCGCGGTGTTGGGTTTGATGTTGGATTGTTCGAGGACGGTTGATCCCGGTCCGATGTACGCTGGGCCGGTGATGATCGTGCCGGGACGGATGGTCGCGTTCTCGTCGATGACGATCGGACCAAGCTCAGAGTTGAGGATCACCCCAGGCATCACAACCGCGTCGGGATGAATCGCGACGCCTTCTGCGCCCAAGATCATCACGCCGGTGGGGGGTTCGGTGACGGTCTTCATTGTCGGGATGATCGCTTTGAGGTCGTAGTCCAAGCAGCGATCGCGGAACGCTCTCCAATCCCAAGGCGTGCGCATCAGGACGGTGTCGTCGATCTCGATCGCTTTCATCTCGGGATTGCCGCCGCTGAGGAGCAGGCGGACATTGGTGCTGGTCAAACAGACCGCGACCATGTCTTTGGTGGACGCTTCGATGAGTACCTCACCGAGTTTCAGATCTCGGATCGCTTCGATCGGGAGCGGGCATCGTCCGTTGATGAGCAGGATGGGTTCGTCGGAGTCTTCTGGGGGCTGGTTGACCGGGATCCCGGACTGATCCTGGGTCAGTTCTTTGAGTTCATTGGAGACCACGATCCCGACCGGTTCGAGGTCGAACGCTCTCGTCAGACGCTCAGCGGTGGTGAGCGCGCCGGTGCGGATCGCGTGGGGCGGACGGAGGTCAGCGAGCGGGCCGAGATTGGCGTGCGCGTCGTTGAACATGATGGATTTGCGTGATGGGCTCATACGCGAGAATCGTAGGCATCGAACGCGGTTTATTGGCTACTTGATGTGCCGAGCGAATCGCGTGGGGATCGTGGTCTGGAACCCGAATGCGGGGGTCAGCGAGAAGAAAATGAACGAGAGGAACAACGCCCCTGCGCCGGTGTACAGCGACGAAAGGGTGTGGACGATCAACGCGTCCTTCGGATCCCACGCGATGTTGTCCCCGGCGAGTGCTCTGATGGTGATGATCGCAACGACGAGGATCTCCGCGATCAGCGATGCGATGAGTGAGAGGAACGCGATGGTGAGCGGGTTCCTGCGAACGACCATGCCGCGGACGGAGAAGATGAACTGGGCGGCGAGGAGGTATCCGAGTGCGTATGGACCGATGAGCGTGACGGGTCCGCCGTTGTCGTGATTGATCGGGGTGAGCAGATCCATCGCGACGCCGAGGATGAGGGCGCACCACAGCGCGTGTCGGCGCGGTGCATGGAGCGCGACAAAGACCATCAAAGGCAGCACCACACTTGGATGCACGCCGCTGGCGCCAGCATCAAACACCGGGAGCAATGCCATCTCAAGCCCGAACCCAACCCACGCGAAGAACAGAAGCACAAACCAGTTCATGGATTGCCCCCGCTCAGATCAGGAACGCGGAAGAAGACTTCAGGGACACTCCGAAGATCCACGCTCGGACGGACCGTGATCCGTTGACGCAGCGGCTGGTTTGGGGAGGGTGCGATCCGTTCGATGTGCCCAATCAGCAGCATCTGGGCGTGTCTGGGCCATTGGTCATCGAGGAGACGGACCTCCATACCGATCTGGATCGAATCTTCAGAGTCCGCACCACCGGCGGGCATCGTCACATCGCCTTCGAGGAGTCCTTTGCCGATCGGAGAGAGCATGCACCGCGCGGTCTTGGTCCCGGTGTCGTCGAGCATCACATTTCCAAGCAGCGGCTGAGCGTCCTTGGCGGTGATCGGGAGCACCAGCGCGGTGCGGTCGTCGGATTCAGCAACGCGCCCGCAGAGCTGGACCGCATTGACCACGACGACTGTTGATCGGCTCACCCGCTCGTGACCACCCGCTCGGATGACCAAGAACTCCCGAGAGATCCCGGTGACAGGACGCGGGATCTGGGTGACGGCGATGTCCGGTGTGAGCGCGGCTCCCGATGAGAGCTGGTCCACGAGTGCTGAGAGCTGTCCGTTCACTTGCTGCTCGCGATAGAGCAACGAGCGGTAGCGGTCGAGCTCGGACTGGAGCGTCCGCTCACGCTGGGTCGCGTTGGGGTTGCCTACAGACTGTGGGATAACCAAGTTTTTGGCCATCGTCATCGGATGGGCGATCGGGGAAATGATCACGCGTGCTTGGGCGCCGAACCAGTTGGTCCAGTCGAGCCACGCCGAGGGGAGCATGCACAGGATGATGCAAGTTGTCACGCACAGCGGCATCGACCAACGAACAAACGCGGGTTGATGATGCATTGCGGGACTCCCAATCTAGGAAACGATGACGACTCACCACAGCATACACGATCAGCGCAGTGGATGTGGTGGTTGGGCGAGGGGTTAGATGTCCGAGTTGTTCTCGAGCGTGTCTTTCCAAACATCGATATTTTCGAGGTAGATCGCGGTGCCGCGGGCGACGCAGGTCAATGGGTCCTCGGCGAGCGTGACATCGAGCCCGGTCGCTTTGGTGATCTGGATTGGGAGGCCGGCGAGCAGAGCCCCGCCGCCGGCGAGGGTGATGCCGTTATCAACAAGGTCCGCCGCGAGTTCGGGTTCCGCTCTTTCGAGGGTCCGGGTGATCGCTTCGATGATATTGGTGATCGGTTCAGAGAGCGCTTCACGGACTTCTTGCGAGGTGATGGTGGTCTTGCGTGGGAGACCAGAGACCATGTCGCGGCCGCGGACTTCCATCTCGGATTCTTCGCCTGTTGGTGCTGCGGAACCGATCTGGATCTTCACGCGTTCAGCGGTCTGCTCACCGATCATCAGCGAGTAGTTGCGTTTCATGTGCGCGATGATCGCTTCGTCCATGTCATCGCCCGCGACGCGGATGGATTCACAGTTGGCAATGTCGGCAAGCGCCATGATTGCGACTTCGGTGGTGCCGCCACCGATATCGACGATCATCGATGCGGTTGCTTCCGCGAACGGGAGTCCCGCGCCGATCGCAGCGGCGATGGGTTCTTCGAGCAAGTAAGTCTTGCGAGCGCCGGCGTGTTCTGCAGAATCAAACACGGCTCGTTTTTCAACCGCGGTGATCCCCGACGGGATTGAGATGACCACGCGTGGACCGATCATCCGGACGCGTCCGGTGACCTTGGTGATGAAGTAGTTGAGCATCGCTTCGGTGATCTCGAAGTCGGAGATCACGCCGTCCTTGAGCGGACGGATCGCGGTGATGGAGCCGGGGGTCTTGCCGAGCATTTCTTTGGCAACCCAACCCACGGCTTGCCCGTTCTTGAGCACCTGGTTGGTGCCCTTCTTGACAGCGACCACAGATGGTTCATTCAGAACGATCCCCTGCCCGCGGACGGCAACGAGTGTGTTGCATGTCCCCAGGTCGATACCCATATCAACGCCGAGCGGTCCTAAAAATCGTTCATACCACACTGATGCACTGTCTCCCTGGGCATTTTGGCCCATCGCGCGGACGAAGGATCATCCGGGCTATAAGTAGAGTGAGGATAGACTTCAGAGTATCGGAAAATTGACTCCAACGGGGCCAATTGAGAAGGATTTCTGAGATGACCATTCCGGAGCGCAAATCCAGCGTTCGCGGGAACCTCTGAACGCTCGGCATTCTTTGAGCGATCCACTCACTCGTACCGCTTGCCGCCGTATTCGATCCAGCCGCCTTCGCGCCAGTTCGAGGGATCGTGGTGCGTCCAGTGGAGGAGTCCCCCGCGATCGTTCCATTCATATTGGCCATAGAAACTGAGAATCGCTCCCTTATGGATCGGGACGCGTGGCGCAAGGTCGATGTTGTGCGCGATCAGGACGGTCTTGATTGGGGACGGATCGTAATCCACCGCGATGAGGAATCGCTGGTGGCGGTCGCCTTCACGGTCATCGCCGAGGATTTTGATGACTCGTGCATCAAACCGGACCATCGCACCGTCTTGACGCATCTCTGCGAGCTTGACGAGATCCACTTGACTCTGCCCAAGGTCGTGGTACGACGGTGTGTGGGCCCGTTTGGATCGTGGCTTGGGAACCCGCTTGGATGGACGCGCTCTGGTCGAGGAGGAGGATGATCCACCTGAGTTCTTCGATTTCCGTTTCCCAGACCCAAGGCACTTGGAAATCCCAAGCATCAGCAGCGACACGCCGATCCGTGCCAAACTCCGCTTCGTGGAGTCATCGAGTCGGGATTGGTTCTTTGGTCGCATGCGTGGGTCAACTCCAAGGCCTCGATCCTAAGCACCCAAAAAGCAAACCGCCCGTTGGACCGGATTCCAACGGGCGGCATGCATGGTGTGGATTATGCATCCATTGACGAGGAGTTATGGATCAATCAGTTGCTCGCAACCGGACCTGCAGGTTGTGCGGGCTTCTTGGTCTGCGGAGCGATCTCGATGACCTGTGGATCGATCGTGAAGCCACGGACTTGTGATGGAGCGATTGACTTCTGCGAGTTCTCGTACTCAGTGACGAGACCCTCTTGGTCGATCAGGAACTCCGCTTCATCGACATAGTTCTTGTCGCTGTCGCGTCCCGCGATCGCTTCCAATCGTGCACGCTGCTCGGTCCGGATGCCTGAAAGGCGTCCATTGAGCTGGTCGAGCGAGTTCGCTTGGAAGTTCGAGTGGGCATCAATCGTGTCCTGACGATCTTCCATCATGTCGATCAAGCGTTCGTTGCGTGCGATCGTGTCGATCTGGGCATCGAGCTGGAACAGTTTCGCTTGGAACTCGGAGCGTTCTGATTCGAGTCGTTCGAGCAGATCCGCGAGCTGTTGTTCTTGATCGTTGAGGTATCCAAGATCGGTGCTCAGATCGGTTGCACGAGACGCGTACATGTCGCGGGTTTGCTGGATCTGGTTCCGCTTGGCGTACGCATCGTCGAGATCAACCGCACGGTTGTTCAACGAGACACGCACGATCGCGCCGGGATTGGATTCCTGGGTGTAGCGTGCTTGGGTCAGCTGACCCGACACGGTTTCCAGATCCATCGCTGCGAGCGAGACCACCTTGGTGGCGACTTGCAGTTCACGATCGAGTTGAGCGATCTGGGTCTGGACTTCCGTCAGGTCCGAGCGGACTTCTGCGATTTTGTGTGGGTACTGCGCTTCGAGATTCTTGATCTGAGCACGCAGCATGATGGGGTCTTCGATGTTGTCATCGATGACACTGATGAAGTTAGAGCGGGTCTGGTGGACCATTGCGCCGACCCGTTGAGGTCCAGCAACAGCAACCAGTACGCCGCCGGCCAGGGCGGTGATCACGACGCCTCGAACAATCGTTTTACCAAAGCAGCATCCCATGACAATCTCCTAAAGACTCTTGTGCCGGACCATCCCGGCGTGTGTGGTGTTCGGCTCGTCGTTGAGCCGGTTGATTTCCTTGGTTGTCGGTGAGATGTCCCGACAGATGGTGAGTGGGATTCCCGCTCCTTGAATTTCAGGTCGGGAAAGAAAAATCACAAAAACACCGATTTAGACCCACAATCGCGGTTCAATCCGGGAGATTGCAACGCTGGTCCACCCCGTCCGGGTATGCTTCTACAGATAGTTTGAGGGTGAAACCCACCAGTGCATTCGCCGAATAAGGGATTCCAGCAGGAAAGGGTCTCATGCTTACCAATATGACAACCAGCTTCATCGCGAGGCTCCGTGACAACGACGAAACCGCGTGGTTCGAACTGTGGGAAACCTTCGGTCCCGTCATCCGCATCCAGCTCACGCGCTGGGGCAAGGGACGCATCGGGGTCGAGACCGCGCGCGATCTCTCCCAAGAAACACTCGCGGCTCTCTCCAAATCCATCGAACGCTACGACCCAGCGCGCGGCGCACGCTTCTCCACATGGCTCCTCGCAATCGCAAAGCATGTGCTCGGTGACGAGATCGACCGCAGAATGGCGCTCAAACGAGGCGGCGGCAAAGCGAACGCGGAGTTCGACGAACGCTGGATGATCGCGGATGCCGCGATGGGGGTCGACGAAGAATACGAAGCGTCCGTTTTCCGTGCAAAGGTCGAAGCGGCAATCCGGAAGGTCGAATCCGAATGCGATTTCATGGACTTCTCGATCTACCGGATGCGTGTCCTTGATGGACAGTCCGGGAAGGAAGTCGCGGAAGCGGTGGGGGTCTCTGAACCCACGGTTTCTCGTCGATTGAGCAAGGTCCGAGATATGCTCCGCAGCCGATTGCAGGAGGTGATCTCGGTCTATTCGTTCACAAACGATGAACTCGACGAGGCGTCCCGAAACGGGTTGCAACTGAATCCCAACAGTGATAGCAGCGGGGACGCCGGACCCGCTGACAAGTCCACGGATGTTTCGTTTGACGAAGCGATCGGGGACATCTATCACCGGCAGATGGAGCTTCGGGCTGAAGACGAGCAGAACCTGCTTTGAACGCCTGAGAGAACGGGGCAACCGCCAATGTCAGTCGCAACACTCTTTGGAATCATCTTCGCGATCCTTGTCGGAGCATTCGTGCTCGCGGCGGTCGTGTTCCTCTTTAGCACGATCTTCGGGTTGACCTTCAAAGCACTCAAAGGCATTTTTACCGTCATCGGGATGATCTTCACCAACATTTTCACCTTCATCGGAGCGACCGTCACCGACACGCTCCGCTTGGTCGGTTCGATCCTCGCAGCACTCATGTTCGCGCCCCTCACGATCCTCGCGATCGTGGTTGGTCGTTGGTCGCGTTCGAAACACCTCGCCAGCGCGTTCTCCTTTGAATGCCATTCCGCGATGAGCTGCATCTACCGTTTGTTTATCGGGAACCCCGCTCGTTTGCTCGGACTCTCCAAAGCACTCGAAGGCGTCGAGAAGCGTGTCCCCGAAGCAATGGCGGCCGCACCGACAAGTGATAAACCCAACAAGAAACGCGTCGGCGTCTTCGAGGGCTACACCATCGTCGGATCGCTCAAAAGTGGTGGCTCCGGTGGCAAGCTCTACATCGCGGACCCCAACGAGATCAAACAAGCGTCATTCACCAAACGCGGGATCGACGCGGACCAGGTGGTCATCAAGGTGTTCTCGCTCCATGACGGATCATCGATGCCTCAGATCGTGCGGGAGTCTCGCGCGCTCGACGCGGCACGCAAGCTCGGATTGGTCCTTGAGCACGAACTGACCGCAGACCGGTTCTTCTATGTCATGCGGTATGTCCCAGGCGAATCACTCTCCGCAGTCACCAAACGCATGCACTCGCTGTCCCCACGCGAGGGGCTCGACGATACCCAGCTCAAGCACACGATCGGGTACGCAGACGACCTGTTGACCATTTTGGACACCTACCACCGCTCCGGTCTCTGGCACAAAGATGTTAAACCCGACAACATCATCATCGACGGCAAGCACGGGAGCGCCAAAGCCCACCTCGTGGACTTCGGTCTTGTCACACCCCTCCGCTCCGCGATGACCCTGACAACACACGGCACCGAATACTTCCGCGACCCCGAACTGGTGCGCCAAGCACTGCGAGGCGTGAAGGTCCATCAGATTGATGGATCGAAGTTTGATGTCTACGCCGCGGGCGCGGTGCTGTATTCAATGATCGAGAACTCATTTCCCGCGCACTCCGGTCTCTCGCAGATCACCAAGCGATGCCCCGACGCGCTCCGCTGGATCGTGCGCCGTTCGATGGCTGAGTACGACCGCCGCTACCCAAGCTCCGCGGCGATGCTCGCGGACCTCCGCGTCGTGATGACCGCGCCCGATCCGTTCAAGGTCAAACCAGCGGATCTCCCAAGCGTGAAGATCGGGGATGATGTCTCGCCGATGCCAATCCCCGAACCGATGCCTGAATACGGTGCCGCTCCGGCGCAGCGTGTCGGTGCGCCCGTTCGATCACAAGCTGGTTCACCGGTGCCACCCGCGACGGACAGCCGTCGTGTGGGACGCCCCAATGTTAATCTTGTTGGATGGTGGTCCGGGAAGTACGCGGTGTCTGGTGGTACGCAACCGGGGAATCAGAAGGGCAAGAAGGGATTTGTCGCGACCGCGGGGATCGGCAAGGACGGCGCGTTTGCGCGTGTTCAGCGGGACTTCGAATCCGAACCGTTGAGTCGAATTGTGCCTACTGATCAACGGAAGTCCGCAAAGGATCAGGTGCGCGATGCGCGTCAGCGTGCGAACTCGATGCGGAGCCGCGCTTCGGCTCGGCGTGGATCGGTGCGTAACAAACGAAACGAATACAAGAACACCCCCGGCGCAGGTGTGATCTTTGCAGGAATACTCGGGTTGGCTGTGATCTTCGGCGGGCTCGCGGTGATCGGGGCGCTGTTGCTCCCTGCATTCTCGCAGAATGGATCGATGGTCCCCGCGCCACCGAATCCACCAGCGGTCGCGACCAGCGTGGTCATGCCTGCAGTTGAAGACCTGCCGATGGTCCACGCATCGATGCTGGTGGTTTCGGATCTGGGTGATGCGATCACTCCAGAAATCCAAGCGGGTCTCGCGCTCCTCAGTGACCGCGGCTTGCACACGCTCGGCGACCTGAGCGGACACCCAGCGGAAACCGACATCATCCATCTCGCCGAGTACCGCAACGCGATCGGTGCGGTGCCGAGCGATTCAGACACGCTGATCATCCGCACACGGGATTGGATCAGTGGCCATGAGAATATCGATGCGGTGATGCTGCTGACGACGAATCCGGAGTCCACCGATCCAATCTACATCCTCGTCACCGAAGGTTTCCACACTACCCAAGAGATCAGCGTGGACGCGGTTTCAACAATCCTCACGCTGTTCAAAAACAACGGGTTTTCGGCATACGCGGATTAACTTGAGTGCGAGATCGAGATCAGCGATTCGAGCGCCGATTGTGCACGCCCTGAACCGATCGCTTCGCGGCTGAGCTCAAGTCCTGCTGCAAAGTCCTCGCTGACACCAGCAACGACCAGACCACCCGCAACCGTCAGCATCGCCATATCCGCAAACGCAGACGGCTCGTTGTGCAAGATCGATCGGATAATCTCCGCACTGTGCTCAACATCGCGCGCACGGACCTGTTCTATGCTGACGCGGGCCAATCCCAGTTCGCTCGCATCCACGATCTCTTCGGCGAGCTGCCCATTCACGGCATGGACCACGCGCGTTGGCGCCGTGGTCGAAAGCTCATCAAGCCCGTCCTCCGAATGCACCACCATCGCACGCTTGACGCCGAGTTCCAACAGCGCCCGTGCCATCGGGACTACCAGTTCATCCTTGTACACGCCGATCAGTTGATAATCCGCGCCCGCTGGATTCGTTAACGGCCCGATCGCGTTGAAAATCGTCGGGAACCCAAGCGATTTACGAGTCGGCATCGCGTGCTTGACCGCTGGGTGGTGATTGACCGCAAAGCAAAAACACACACCCGCTTCTGCCAAACATTTTGCTTGTGTTGCTGTCGATGCATCGACATGCACGCCCAATGCCATCAAGACCTCTGCGGATCCGCGTCCTGTGCGGGAGCGGTTGCCGTGCTTTGCGACCTGGATACGCTGGATTTTGCAGTTCAGTGGAGGCTGGACGGCACTGAGGATGATCGCAGCGGCCGTCGAGACATTGAAAGTCTTTGGGGCACCACCGGTGCCACAGGTGTCGAGGAGGATCGATCCGGGCTGTTGCTGGTAGGAGACCTCGGTCACCTGCTGACGCATCGCGCGAGCGGCGCCGGTGAGTTCATCGCTGGTTGGATCATGCATCGCGAGTAGCGCGAGGACCGCTCCGATCTGGGATTCGTTGAGCTTTCCTTCCAGAATCTCGGTCAACACGCCGAAGCTGGTTGCTTGATTGAGGGACTGTTGGTCCAGAAGGATGGACATCGCGTTGTGAAAGTGATCCATAGTGGACGATAGGTCGAACCTTCGCCTCTGGTTGTTTGTAGAATGAGGTATGAGCGTTGGCCCATCCAATCAAACATCCCATACAACCGCGATCGCGTCCCGCGTTGCTCGATCGCTGCTGGTTCGCTCGTGGATCGGATACTGCGTCGCTTCGCTCCCGGCAGCGCTGGGTGTTGGATTGCTGCTGGTGATCGCTCAGCGTTGGTGGATCGACGAGGCGTGGTGGTGGGGGATCCCTTTGGTGCTGGTCGGGATTGTTGTGATCGGTGCGGGTGTTCGCGCGTGGGCCCGCCGAGCGAGTTTGAGCACCGCTGCGGGATGGTTGGATGAATCCGCACAGACGCAGAGCCGATTCCGATCCGCGTTGGAGTTGATCCGAGCTCCCAATGCGGACCAAGCGTTTGCGAGTCTTGCCGTGGAGCGTGCGGAGGCGACCGCCGCGTCGACCAAGATTCCGAGCAACCAGTCCGTTCTGCAACGCGAGCAATCCAAACTCTCAGTCTCCGGCGTGCTCTTGGTGCTGGTTGTGGTTGCTGGAATGTTCATGCCGACCAAGTCCATCGGGGGCAGCACGATTCCTACGCCTTCTCCCGCCGCGATTGCGGATGCTAAAGCACACATAGAAGAACAACAGCAAGACCTTGAAGAACTCGCGGCCCTCTCCGATGACCAAGACCCGCTCATCGACCAAGCCCTCAAAGACCTCCAAGCACTCGAACAAGAACTCACGGCGACCGAATCAGATTCGCCGATGAATCCAGACCGGTTGCCGCCTGATCCAGAGTCAGCATCCGCGATGGCTGAGTCCCGGATCGAACAACTCGCGTCGGAACTCGACAAGCGTGCGGTGCAACAGCAGCTCGAAGACCAAACGCTGCGAGAACAGCTCGACAAGCTCAAGTCCGAGTCGTTGTCCAATGAATCTGAGCTAGAGCGGTTCCGTGAACAGCTTGCGGAGGGGAAGTACGAGGAAGCGATCCAAGAGCTGGATCAGATCAAGGATCGTTTGGATTCGATGACCGACGAGCAGCGCCAGCAAGCCGCGGAAGACATGGATGCGATTGCGGATGCGATCAAGCCCGATCCATCGCCTCCATCTGAACCGGAATCAGCGCGGCCGAAGCGAGAAGAGCCACAGACCCAAGACCCGCAGCCGCCCGAGCAGGACCAGAACCCCGAATCTGATTCTCCGAAACCCAACGATGCGAAAGACCTGTCCGAAGCACTCGAGCGGGAAGCGGAAGAGATCCGTAAACCCAAATCCGAATCGAATCCTGAGCAAGAGAAGCCCAATCAAGATGATTCAGATCAGGATGAGTCAGAACCCAACGCGGATCAGAAGCAAGATCAAAGCTCCCGCGACGGCAAAGAGGGCGGCGATCAGTCCGACCCCAACAAGCCGGGGGATCGGGAAGACAACAACAGCAACACCCCAAAGCAGCAGCCAACCCAAGGCCAGCAGTCGGAAGAACCGCAATCCAAAGAGACACCGGGGCAAGAGAAACCAGCCCAAAGCCCGAGCGAAAGACCAGGCGACGAACCTGACAAAAACTCAACCGAGCAGGCCAAAGAGCAGCCGGGCCAACAACCGGGCGAGCAAACCGAGGACGAAGAACCAACAGAACCAAGCGATTCAGGTTCGCAGCAACAGCAAAGCCAACAGCAAGAACAATCACCGCAGAACGAAGGCGATCAGCAGCAACCAGGATCAGAGCCGGGATCGCAACCCCAATCGCAACCCCAATCACAGCCGGGCTCAGAGCAATCACCCAACGGCCAGCGCACGCTCCGAGAACAACTCGAAGAAGCGCAGCGTCGATCCGATGGGGCGCAGCAAGACCGTTCCAAAGCGGAGCGACTCCGCGAGCAGCTCGATCGCTCGCAGGAGACTCCGCCCGATTCGACCAACACGCAGCCCTCACCCAACAGCGAGAACGATCAGCGAGGATCCGCGCCGGGGAGTCAGAAATCGGAGCAGCGACTGCAAGAGCCGAACGAGGGGGCATCCGACCAAGAGTTCGTGCCGGTTCAAGCCGTGGATGAGAACGCTCGTGCGGATGAATCGTCCGCGCCCGTTGGTCAGTGGTACAACCCGGATGGTGATCGGCCCTTGCAAACTGAGCAATCCGAGACCGCAAAGCGATTCCGAGACGCTTCCAAACAAGCACGCGACCAGATCAACGATCGGCGCGTTCCACGCAAATACCGCGATGTGATCCGCCAATACTTCGATCAGCTCGACCAGCGAGCATCCAAACTCGCGCCATCAAGCGATGGTGCGGATGCGACTCAGCCAGCACCGGCTCCTGAACCCGCTCCTGCGGAGCAATCCAAAGAATGAATCTCCTCCTCGATCAGCCCATCTGGATGAGCGTCATCGCGATCGGGTTGCTCGCATCAATCCTCGGCTGGAGACTCCTCCGTGGACTCCCCACAGCGCGACGCATCATCATCGTCGGCGCACGATTCGTCTCGTTTATGTGCTTTGCGCTCGCGCTTGCAGGACTTCAGCATGTTCAGCACTCGGATCGGTTGACGGTCATCGCCGCGATCGACACCTCAGGTTCCATCCAAGGCTTCGCAAACCTGGGAACCGATGATCTCGGATATCCGATCACCATCCAAGACGCATCGCTCGGATTCCTCCTCGGAAACACGCAGTCCATCCAGAACGAGGATCGGCTCGGAATCATCGCGTTCGATGGTCACAGTTCGGTCGCGCTCCCGCCTCGGGAAGTCGGGTTCATCAACGATGTTTCGCTCGAACGCAACCCGGTCGATGGGACGGACATCGCCGCGGCGCTCACGCGTGCGCAGTCGCTCATTCCTGCGGATTCCAAAGGGCGCATCGTCCTCATCTCCGATGGGGTCTCAACAACGGGTTCTCTCGAAAGCGTCGTGCTGACCACACCGATCGACATCGTCCCGATCGAGTACAGCGTCACCAAAGAAGTGCTTGTCCAGTCTGTCGAGATCCCCGCGCGCGTCGTACAGGATTCGATGATGCCCGTCCGCGTCACGATGCGATCCACCGCGCCAGCCAACGGCCGACTCAAGCTCATCGTCGATGGACAAACCATCAACCTCACCCCCAACACCACCGATGGCGGACTCCCCCTCGCCCTCACTGGAGGCACCGAACCCATCGCGCTCAGTGTCCCGATCGGAAGCGGACGCGTCCATCGAGTCCGCGCGATCTGGGAGCCCGAACTCTCAGCCGATGGGACCCCCATCAGCGACACCAACACGCTCAACAACGAGTCCAGCGCCCTGACCCTCACCAGCGATCATGGACGAGCGTTAATCGTCACTTCCAGTCCAGATATCGAAGCGAGGGCGCTGACGAGTGTGCTTGGATCTGCGGGATGGGTCATCGAATCGACCAACCCCGCGGAGGTCCCGACGGACCTGCTCGGACTCGAGCCGTACGACCTGATTGTGCTGGTCAATACGCCTCGGGATGCGTTGATGCCTGGGATTGAAACCGCGATTGACGACTATGTGCGTGATCTTGGTGGGGGACTGATTTTCGTTGGTGGCTACGAAGCGCTCGGTGCTGGCGGGTGGAACGCGCCGGACCTGCAAACACGCGAAGACGAGAAGGGATTGATCGCGGACCTGCTCCCGGTCAATCTCGAAATCCCGGACGATGTCGTGACCACCCACGCCGCGGTGGCGCTGGTGCTGGATTCATCGGGTTCGATGCAGCGATCGGTGATGGGATCCTCACGCTCGCAGCAGTCCGTCGCGAACAACTCCGCGGCTGGCGCGATCGGTGTACTCGATCCAACGGACATGGTCACCGTGGTCTCGTTCTCAGGACAACCCAATCTCATCGTCCCGATCACGAAGAACGACGATCCAGAGATGATCCAAGCCAGAATCAAATCCATCGCTTCGGGTGGTGGGACCAACCTCGCTCCGGCGCTGCGTGTCGCTGCGGAACAACTCCGGAGCGTGGAATCCAAAACCAAGCACATCGTCGTCCTCTCCGACGGCGAATCCCAGAACGCAAACCTTCTCCCCGGACTCGCACAGATGCTGGGTGCCGAAGGCATCAAAGTTTCCACGATCACCATCGGAGACGACGCCGACGAGCAAACCATGCGACTCATCGCAACCAACAGCGGCGGTGTCTACTACCGCGTCGTCAACCCCGCCGTCCTCCCACGCATTTTCCTCAAAGCAATCCGCGTGCTCCGCAGGCCGATGGTCCGCGAGGGGCAGATCCGCCCGGTCGTGGTCGAGCCGACCTCGCCGATGCTCACCGAATCCAGCACGCTCCGCATCCCCATGCTGGGTGGGTTGGTGCTGACCGAACACAAAACCGACGACCCACGCGTCATGGTCCCGATCGTCAGCGACCAAGGCGAACCCATCCTCGCGGGACACCAGGTCGAACTGGGTCGCGTCGCGGTCTTTACGAGCGACGCATCGGAGTGGGCGGGGGACTGGACCGGTTCGCCTTCATTCACCAGCTTCTGGACTCACCTTGTTCAGTGGGCGGGACGCGCGGAAGACCCGGGAGTGGGGGAACTGTCGATCAATCGCTCGCTCAAAAACGCATCGGGCGGACTCAAGATCGACTACACCGCGATCGACGACGCGGGCGTCCCGATTGATGGCTTGACCATCGCGTCCAAAGTCTTCTCCGACGGAACATCGCAAACCGTGAATCTCGTGCAGACCGGTCCCGGCCAGTACAGCGCCCAACTCGATTCGGTTCCATCGGGAGATCATGTCGTCGTCGTCACCCCCAAACGCGACGGGCAACCGATCCGTCCGACGATTGGCGCGGTGCATGTCGATGACCAGACCGAGTACGACACGCTCCGCTCGGACCGCGCGACGCTTGAATCCATCGCGTCGCGTTCCGGTGGTCGCGTGTTGTCGCTGTCGGAAGCCGCGGATTTATTCTCGCGTGATGGGCTTGCGGAAGTCTCAAGCTACGAATCCATGTGGAGACTGATGCTCCTGCTCGGGTTCATCCTGTTCCTGGTTGATCTCGGCGCGCGAAGGGTCGCGTGGGACCGCTGGATCGCGCAAGCCCGTGCGGAAACGATCGCGGTGTCCAGAGCGGTCAATGCCCAGCAGCTCGACGCACTGAAAAAGAAGACCAAGCAATCCGAGCCCCAGATCCACATCGAATCCCAGCCGGTCCGCCGGCAGCGAACCGCACCCACCGCAACACAAAAAACAGATGATTCCGAACTCGAAGAACTCAGTTCACTCATGGCCGCGAAGAAAAGAGCCCGCGAGCGGATGGATGATTCTTAATCAGTTTCAGAATCTGGTTTAGACAAGCTCGCCCGCAAGCGTGAGCTTGTCGGCAGCGGTGATCCGCGCGCGAACAATCTGCCCGATGTACTCGCTCGGCAGCTTCACCGCATCGGTCGGTACATCAAAGAACACAATCAGATCCCCATCCGTCCGGCCTGACAACTGAACGGTAGGGCCTTGGATTGCCGGGGCGAGGACCGCGGTGTCGGACTGTGGGCTGCTGCCACCAATGGTGATCCCGACCATGCCCGAGCCCGGTTTGACTTCCGTGCCGCGCTTTCGTTGCTCATGACGCGAGAGCCCTTCGACGAAGATGTCGAACTCGCCACCGATCTGTTCTTTCGCGATCGAATCGGAGATCTCGGTCTGCAGATCCAGCAGTTCGTTGTTGCGTCGACGCTTGATGGGATCTGGGATGTCGTCCGGGATCTTGTCGTACGCGACGGTCCCGGGACGCGGAGAATATTTGAAGATATAGCAGTTCTTGTACCGGCTCCGCGTCAGCAGTTCCTTGGTCAGTTCGTGATCTTCGTCGGTCTCCGTCGGGAACCCAACGATGATGTCCCCACCCAGCATCAACGGCCGACCAATCTCAGGCTGATGCAGGTACTCGTTGCACCGATCAATAAACTCGTAATACTCAGAGATCGAATGACCCCGGTTCATCATCTTGAGCATCCGATCCGAACCGGTCTGTGCAGGCACATGAATAAACCGGCAGATGCGCGGGCAATCCCGGATCACCTGCAGCACATCATCACCAAAGTCCCGCGGATAGCTCGTCATAAACCGCAGTCGCTGAATTGAGGGAACTTCCTCGTGGATGCGATACAGCAAGTCTGCAAAGGTCGTCGTGTTCGCGCCAGCGAACGCATCGCGGTTGTGCGAACCCTTATAAGTCCGGCCCTTCTGGGGCTGCACAACCCCATCGAGCGTCACCGCCGCGTCGTGCTCGAAGCGGTAGTGGTTGACGGTCTGACCCAGCAGCGTAATCTCCAGAACACCAGTGTCCGCGAGCGCTTTGATCTCATCGATGATGTGTTCAGGTGGACGGTGGATCTCCGCGCCGCGTGTGTGAGGCACCACGCAGTAGGTGCAGAACTTGTTGCACCCGCGCGTGATGCGGACATACGCCGAGCGTCGCCCGTCAAAGTCGACTGGCGAGATCATCCGGCCAAGGTCGAGCGATTCAAGCGAATCTCCCGCAGCCGCGAGTGTCGAGGACCGTCGTGATGCGTTCCCCTGCAGAGCAACCTGATTTGCGGATCTGCGGATCGCAACTTCTGGGTCGGATTCAGCGAGTGATGCTTTGGTCCGGACCGCGTTGTCGAGGAGTTCGGGGAGTTTGTCGAGTTCCGATGGGCCGCACATGATGTCCACGACCGGCATCCGCGAGATCAGGTCTTCGCCGTCGCGCTCGGCCATGCATCCCAGCACGCCGACGACCAGATCGGGATGCTTCGCTTTCCGGTGCTTCATCTCGCCCAATCGCGACCAGACCTTCTGCTCGGCGCGCTCGCGGACCGAGCAGGTGTTGTACAGCACGATGTCCGCGAGGTCCTGATTCGCGGTGAACTGGTACCCCAGCGATCCGAGCGCACCAGCAACCAGCTCCGAGTCGAGCTCGTTCATCTGGCATCCAAAGGTCTCTAAATACACGGATTTGCTTGGCATGAGTCCCGGAGTGTACGCCTTGAATGACTCTGAAACCCGGCAATCAAACCGATCCGGTGATACACTCGCCCTGTGACCACCATCGACGACATCCGGGCTTGGTTTGCGGACCTGGCGCTTGCGAGCAAGTGCCTGCTGCTGTTCGGTGCCGCATCAGCTCTTATCATCACCATCGCCCTGTCCCTTCCCCTCCTCAGAATGAACGGCCTCGTCGGGTCGGGAGAACGCGAACTCGCCCGATCCGTCTACGCGACCTGGATGCTCGATAATCACCCCCTCTCTGGTGAACCCTCAAACGCCGATGGCGCGATCATCACGCCGTTGACTTGGAACCAAGCAAACGCTCAACGCGCCGAGCACCCGTTCCTTGATCGTGCGATGAAGAGTTTCGAGCGATCCGGATCCAAATCGGAATACTTCGACGCGGACTGGGTCGGGTGGAGCAGGCTCTACAGCTACGCGCATGTGCTTCGTGACGAGAACGCCCAGACCCAAGCGGTGTTCATGCTCGAACACAAATCCCCCGGCGCGGGATGGTTGATGGTCGTCAACCTCCTCTATGTCGTCGCGGCGGGCGTGGTCGTGCTCGCGGTTGCATTGGTCGTGTTCGCGTGGATCACCGAGCGACTGATTATCCGTCCGGTGCTCTCGCTGCAAAAAACCGCTGAAAAAGTACGCGATGGCAACCTCTCCACCCGCTCGTCGATCGCGACGGGCGATGAGTTCGAAGAACTCGCCGAGACCATCAACCTGATGCTCACCGAGCTCCAGCGCCAGCAGGATCAGCTCCGTGGCGCGAACGCCGCGATGGACATCAAGCTCGCGGAACTGGCGCAAGCGAATGTCGCGCTGTTCGAATCCGCTCGTCTCAAAGGCGAGTTCCTCGCGAGCGTGTCCCACGAGCTCCGCACCCCGCTCAACGCGATCATCGGATTCGCGGAGTTGCTTCTGGAGATTGTGCGTGGGGACATCGCCGACGCCGCGGAGCACGAACAACCACCGGAGGGGTTCGACCCCAAGGAGATGTCCAAGCGCGAGCGGTACCTTGTGAACATCGTGTCCGCAGGGCGCACGCTGCTGGAGATGATCGAGTCGCTCCTGGAAATGGCGAAGATCGAGGCGGGGCGCGTCGAGCTCAACATCGCGCCGATCAACATCTCCGACACCTGCCAAGCACTCGTCGGACTGATCCATCCGCTGGCGCGGAAGAAGGACATCAAGGTGATGCTCGACCTCGCCGACGACATTCCTTTGGTCGAGACGGACGCGAAGAAGTTCCAGCAGATCGTGTTCAACCTGCTCTCCAACGCGGTCAAGTTCACAGGAGAAAGCGCGACCGGAGCACAAGGCGAGATCACCCTCCGCGCCGAGCGTCTGCCGGACGACGATTCAGGAACCGACCGACTCCGCGTGTCGGTCATCGACAACGGGCAGGGCATCGCGCCCGACGATCAGAAACGGATCTTCGACAAGTTCCAGCAGGTCGATTCCGGTCACACCCGCGTCCACGCCGGGACGGGTCTGGGGCTCGCGATCGTCTCCGAACTCACCAGACTTCTGCAAGGCGAGATCCAACTCGTCTCCGAGATCGGCGCGGGGTCCATGTTCTCGGTGATCCTGCCGGCAAAGATCGACCCCGATCTGCTCGAAGAAACCAAGCTCGAAGCGAAGTTCAGAAGCTCGATGCGACCACCAAGCGTGAACGGAAGCGGTGTTGACCAAACTCCCAAAGTGACTGTTGATCAACCCGTGGATCAACCCGTCGAACAAGCCATCGATCAAACAGCGGATTGAAAGTGCCTGAGTTCCACAGGCGCGTTCTTGCCCGCATCAAACACCACCGCGACCACATCAATCCGGATCGGACGGCCCCGGTACGCGTCTTTCTTCATGATCGCTGAAGCGAGCGTGCGGAGTTTGCGTTTCTTCGCGGCGGTGATGTTCGCTTCCGGATCAACGCGTCTTTGATCGCCAACTTTACGAAGCCGAGCTTTGACTTCGACGACGACGATCGTCCCGCTGCCGGCGTCCTCGCACAGCAGATCGATCTCGCCCATCCCGAGCCGAAGATTCCGATCGAGAATCTTGCACCCGTTGCGTTTCATGTGCTTCGCAGCTGCATCTTCGCCGCGCTTCCATATGGAGTGATTACGAAAGCTGCGGAAGATCATGCCGTAGATGTTCCCGCAGAACTGGGTCATCTCGCGGGGCCGAACTGTTGCTCAGCGATGTAGATTAACCGGAACAGGATCTCCTCGCGGCTCGAAACCCGCGCCCGCTCGATCAACTCCGTCAGGTAGTCCTGTCGTTCCTTATCACGACGCTCCTGCGTGAGCTCGCGGAAGATCTGCAGCTGCGCGTCGTAGAGCGACTTGGAATCCTGAGTTTTGCTGAGGTATTTGATCCAGAAGTTTGCATTGCCAAACAAAACCGGACCGGCCCATTCCCCGACATCCAGTGTCCACGCTGCTTCATTCATCTTGTCGATCGGATAAAACTCGGTGTTCTTAAAGTCGTCGGTCAGCAAGCGTTCGATCTTGCCGTCATTCTCTTTCATGAAGTTGTTTGGTATGGATTTCGCAATCTCTGAAAAATCCTCCCCGTCGTTGAGTCGTGCGGTAATCGAATCGACCTGTTCGCCCTCAGTCGCCATCACCCGGATAACCTGCAGCGTCGCGATCGGTTTCGGTTGATATTTATCGATGTCCCGTTCATAGCGCTGTTTGATGTCGCGCCATGAGATGTTGATTCGCCGATTGATCTCTTGGTAGAGGGTCAATCCAACGAGCGTGTCGAGTTCTTTTTGGCGCAGCGCTTCATCGAGGGTGACACCTTGTTCTTCGAGGATTCGGCGGTTGGCAAGCTGCGCGCTGCCGAGGTTTTCGGAGAGCAGGTTGGAGCGGAAATCTTTGAGGAACGACTGGAGCCCGACGCGTTGCTGGGGGGTGAGTGCCGCGATGGTTTCGGCGCGGAGCAACTCGTCGTAGATGATCCCGTCGAGGCGATTGCGGACGATGTCGATGGCGTCAACCCGCCAGTCGGAGAGTGATTTTTCTTGCCCGAGCGTCGTCAAGCGGTCCTTGATCGGTTCAAAGAAGCTGGAGACATAGATCGGGTGTCCGCTGATGTCGCCGACTTTCGCATCGAGGAACTCGAGCCCGTCATTGCCGCTGAAAATCTTGGGTTGGCGGGTCGAGGATGGATTGGTTCCTGTGATCAGAACCGGATCGCTGTTGTTGACCAGTTCTGAACCCAGTTCTGAATTCAGCTCGGTTTCGGTCGTTTCCTGCTGGGTCGGCTGCGTGGCGACTGCTGGCGCGTTGGGATCACCTTTGAAGTCGCCGATCTGGATCTCGGTGGTGTTGTCGCTCTGGTTCCCGAGCACCTTGTTTCCTGTGCAGCCCGGAATCGCACCCGCGGCGATGATGATCGCCGCGAGAGCAAGTGTCGAATGATGCGAAACCTGCCGCCGAAACCCGGATTCTACTGTCAACTTCCTGATGCCATCCATACTGTAATACAACCTCAAACTCCGTTTCATGTCCTAGCATACACCAACAAAAGGATGCACCCATGACCGACGCTGAACAACCAAAGATTATCATCGATGACGACTGGAAGTCGTCCGCCCAAGCCGAGAAAGCCAAACTCGCGGCACAAGAGCAAGAAAAGGCCGCGAAAGCCGCCGAATCGGGCAATATCCCGGGATTACCCGACAAACTCGGGTTCAAAGAGCTGGTCTCCATGCTCGCGACACAGGCGCTGATGTACATGGGCGCGTTCCCAGACGAATCGGGCAAAGCGATGGTCTCGCTGGATGTCGCTCGCCTCAACATCGAGCTGCTTTCGGTTGTCGAAGAGAAAACCAAGGGCAATCTCAGCGAAGAAGAGTCCACGATGATTACCCAAGCGATCGTCGAGCTCCAGCACCAGTTCGTCGAGGTCACGCAAGCCGTGTCCCGAGCCGCTCAGGACGGCACACTCGAGCAGATGGGACAAACACCCCCAATCGCGGGTGCTGGTCCTGACCTGAAGATCACCTGATCCGCTCTCGCGTGGCGAAAATCGCCCCGTTGAGCCGATACGACTGATTGACGACTGATCGGGATCGACCGGTCAAAGAGACAAGACCACGAAGACATCCGGAGTTCCATCGTGAGCAACACCGCAACTCAGCAGAGTTTCATGCAACGAAACCAGTTCCTGATCCGCCGACTCCATTCGTTGACCGGCATCCTCCCGATCGGGGTCTTCCTGATCGCCCACCTCGTCACCAACTCCTCACTCGCGTGGGGATGGTTCGCACTCCGGGGACGCCACCAAGGACAGGACCTAAGCGTCAGCGAGGGCGGCGTCCAGTACTTCGCCCACGAGGTCACCTGGATCAACACCCAAGTCCCGCACCTGTTCCTCATCGAGGTCACCCTCTGGCTCGCCATCGCGTTCCACTGCATCCTCGGCTTCTACTACGCGACCGGTGGCAAGGGCAACCTCCAGCACTACAAGCACCAAGACAACTTCCGCTACTCCCTCCAGCGTTGGTCGGGATACTTCGGCATCTTCTTCATCTTCTACCATGTCGCAACCCTCCGCTGGGGATGGTCGTTCCTGATCCCAGAAGGCACCGCATGGTCGCATGAATACAGCGCCTCCACGCTTGCCGCAGCACTGCAGGGATCAACCGAAGGATGGACCACCGCTGGCCTGTTTGTGTCCCTGTTCTACCTGCTCGGTGTATCGCTGCTCGTCTTCCACTTCGCCAACGGCGTGTGGACCGCCGCGATCACATGGGGACTGACCGTCTCTGAGCACGCTCAGAAGCGGTGGGGCTATGTCTGTGCCGCACTGGGTGCGGGACTGATGCTCGCCGCATGGTCCGCGCTGGGAAGCGCGATGCTGCTGGACCATGACACCGCACGCGCCATCGAGGCGTCCATCATCAATGGACACTCGACACCAGCGATCGACCACGATCTGGCCAACCAAGAACTGTCCGACGAAATCACACTCGAAGCCAGCGCGATCGATCCCGAGGGATAACCCGCGTCCGAACTCCAGTGTGCAACGAACCAAGAACTACAGACTTAGACGAACTGAGGATAAGCAATGAATGAGCAACGAGTCATCGTCGTCGGAGGCGGACTGGCAGGACTGGCCGCGTCAATCCGCATCGCTGAAGCGGGCGTCCCCGTCGATCTCTTCTCGATGGTCCCCGTCAAACGCTCGCACTCCGTCTGCGCCCAAGGCGGCATCAACGCATGCAACGAGGTCGCGCGCCAGCAGGGATACTCCGAGTACCAGCACTTCGACGAAACCCTCATCGGCGGCGACTTCCTCAACGACCAGCACCCCGTCCTCGAGATGACCAACTGGGCACCCAAGATCATCGACCTCCTCGACCGCATGGGCGTCCCCTTCAATCGATCTTCAGAGGGCTACCGCGACCTCCGCCTCTTTGGTGGATCACTCTTCAAACGAACCCACTTCTCCGGCGCAACCACCGGCCAACAACTCCTCTACGCACTCGACGAGCAGACCCGCCGATATGTCTCCGAAGGCAAGGTCACCGAGTACTGCTACTGGGAGTTCCTCTACCCAATCCTCGGAGGCGAAGGCGAGAACCGCCGTGCCGTCGGGATCGTCGCACAAGACATGCGGACCATGCAGATCCGAGCTTTCCGAGGCGACGCGGTCATTATGGCGACCGGCGGCTGTGGATTGGTCTTCGGGAAGTCCACCAACTCCGTCATCTGCACCGGTGGAGCCGCGTCACGCTGCTTCCAAGCGGGCGCATGGTACGGCAACGCCGAGATGATCCAGGTCCACCCAACCGCGATCCCCGGCGCTGACAAGTGCCGACTCATGTCCGAATCCGCCCGCGGCGAGGGCGGACGCGTCTGGGTTCCCTCCAAAATCGGGGACACCCGCAAACCGAAGGACATCCCGGAAGACGAACGCTACTACATCCTCGAAGAACGCTACCCCAAATACGGCAACCTCGTCCCGCGTGACATCGCGACCCGCGAGATCTTCGATGTCTGCGTCAACGAAGGCATGGGTGTCGATGGCATGAACCAGGTCTACCTCGACCTCACACACATGGACCCCGACTACCTCACCGAAAAACTCGGTGGCATCCTCGATATCTACGAGAAGTTCGCCGGTGAAGACCCACGCTTCACCCCAATGAAGATCTTCCCAGCGGTCCACTACTCGATGGGTGGCATGTGGACCACCTATACCGCGGGAGACTACCAGCCCGACGAACCACGAACCGAGCACAAACCCGGAGCGGAGATTCCCGTCGGAACCGAGATCGGTCACGGTCTCAAAAAGGGCGCGACCAACAACGCGATGACCAACATCACCGGCTTGTACGCATTCGGTGAAGTCAACTTCGCCTACCACGGCGCCACCCGACTCGGTGCCAACGCACTGCTGAGCTGCATCTTCGACGGTCTCTGCAACGGCGTCTCCGTCGTCAACTACATCCGCGACGAGAACTTCGTTCCGGTTTCGCAGGTTTCGCAGACGGTGTACGACGCCGCCGCTCGCAAGGAGCAAGACAAGCATGACGCGCTCCTCGCGACGACCGCAAAGGGCACCGGCAACAAAGCGAACAACCCATACCAGATTGCCTTCGAGATGGGGGAGATCATGAACGCCCAGTCCACCGTGGTGAAAACCAAAGCGGGACTCGAGAAATGCCTCGCCAAGCTCGATGAACTCTCCGCGCGATTCAAGAATGTGGAGCTCGGCGACGGCGCGATGTGGACCAACCAGTCCCTGAGCTTCACCCGAACAGTGGGGGACATGCTGATCCTCGCAGAAGCGATCGCCAAAGCCGGCCTCCTCCGCGAAGAATCCAGAGGCAGCCACTACCGCACCGACTTCCCAGACCGCGACGACGACAAGTTCTGGAAAGCATCCCTCGCCAAGTTCAACCCATCGACCGGCAAGTCCGACATCGAGTTCATCCTCGTCAAAGCGGGTCTTGTGAAGCTCCGTCCACGAACTTATGGCAAGACCGCACCCGAAAAGACCGAAACACCAGCAACAGCCAATGCGTAACGCGATCGCTTACAACAAGCATCGCAGACCACACCGCATTTCTTGAGATAAAGGATTGAATCATGGGAGCCGCCCAAGCAAGCATCATCGGATCAGACGAACGCAAGGCCAACCGAAAGGCCGCCGTCGCTGGTCGCAGTGTGATCTTCAAAATCAAACGCTGTGATGGTCCCGGAAAGCCCTGGCGATGGGAGTCCTTCAAGGTTCCCACGGAGCCCGGCTCCAATGTGATCTCCTCGCTTAACTGGATCGCCGCCAACCCGGTGACCGTGGATGGCAAAGAGACCACGCCCGTCGTGTGGGATTCCAACTGCCTCGAAGAAGTCTGCGGCGCGTGCACCATGGTCATCAACGGCAGAGTCCGCCAGTCCTGCTCGTGCCTCGTCGATGAATACGCGCCACGCGAAGGCGATGAGATCGTCCTTGAGCCGATGGAAAAATTCCCCGTCATCCGCGACCTCTGGGTCGACCGCGCACGCATGTTCGACGCACTCCAACGCGTCAAGGCATGGGTCCCCATCGACGGCACGTACAACCTCGGACCAGGCCCACAAGAATCACACGACCACCAGCAGATGCGCTACGCACTCTCCGAGTGCATGACCTGCGGCTGTTGCCTCGACGCGTGCCCACAGTTCGCCGAGGAAGAAGACCCAACGAACTGGGACAAGAACTTCATCGGTCCACAAGCGATCTCCCAAGCCCGACTCTTCAACGAGCACGGCACTGGCAAGCGCCTCAAGGACGAACGCATGGACACCCTCATGAGCCCGGACGGCATCCAGAACTGCGGCAACGCCCAGAACTGCGTCAAGGTCTGTCCAAAGGGCATCCCGCTGACCGAGTCCATCGCCGCGATCGGTCGCAGCGCGACCGTCCACAGCGTCAAGAAGTTCTTTACCGGCAAGTAAACCAACCCATCCTAAAAACACAAACGCCTCCATCAAGGAGGCGTTTTTCATTGGTGACCCGTTCAGAGCAGTTCAGAGAACGGATTTATGCATTGAGATCAAGCCGGGGCTGATCGGATTCCCGTCGTCCCTGAGGACCCTTCGCGGTGTACCCGATCTGATGTTCCTGACGATCCTCGTTCGCTTCCTCTTGGTCCGCGTCCGCCAAACTCCGCACCGCATCGATCATCTCGACTTGGTCCACGGCCGCTTGATAACTGTCGTGGACCCTGCCGCGACGACGCGACTTATCGGTATCCTCAGCCTGCTGTTTGCGAGCCGCGATATTGCTGGAAGCTGGTGCCCCTGCAAGACTTGAAGCCAGGTTGTTGATTGCTCCGGTCATACCAATAGTATCGGATTCACCCGGCGCAACTCGCCAGCGAAATCCACAATCAATCCACAAATTTTAGTGTTTGTTCGGGTTCGTAAAGCGTTATTGCCGGAAATCAGGCACCGATGATATTGACGCCGCAGTCCACAAACAGGTTCTCACCCGTCACGCCGCTCGCCAGATCCGACGCGAGGTAGACCGCGGTCTTCCCAACATCGGAGCCCAAAGTCGTTCTGCGGAGCGGAGCTTTCTTTGCCGCGCGTTCTTCCAGATCGTCCGTCCCACCGACCGCTGAGCTTGCCAGCGTGCGGAGGTATCCGCCGGAGATCGTGTTGACGCGGATGTTGTCCACCCCGAGTTCAGCCGCGAGGTAGCGGGTGGAGGTCTCCAGGCAGGACTTGGCAACCGCCATGACATTGTATCCGAGGATGACTTTTTGAGCACCGTAGTAGCTCATCGCCATGATCGATCCGCCGCCGTTCTTTGCCATCAATGGACGAGCGCGATGACTCATCGCCACGAGCGTGTATGCGGAGATGTCCATCGCTTCCAAAAACGCTTTGCGTGGAGTCTCTGCAAATTTCCCGATCTGCAACCAGTCCCGATCCGCGTACGCGATCGAATGGATCAAGAAATCAAGGCGTTCGTGGTCTTTCGCGTAATCACTGAACAGCACTTCGATATCTTCATCGCTGCCCGCATCGCATTCATAAAGGATCGGATTGGGGCTGAGTTTCTCAGCCGCGCGCATGGTGCGTCGAGCGTTTTTCTCGCCTGGGATATGCGCGTACGCACATTGGCCGCCGTTGGCGATGATTTCTTTTGCGATGTGCCACGCGTACGAACGATCGTTCGCAACGCCGACCACCAGCCCAACTTTGCCGTCCAGAAGCCCCATAAATCAGATCCTTTCACGATCAATTGCAGACGATTTATAGCCACGCCGACCGCCTGCTTCAATCAGATAGGATGATAGGTTCAATCTGCGGTCTACAATTCGCCATGACCCCTTCCGACGAACATCATTCCGGTTCAAGCACAACAAACCGCGCCCAAGGACTTTCCCTACCAGACTTTGCATCAAAACTCCGAGAATCAGGGTACATCCGTCGTCTCATCGAACTCGCTCGCGACGAAGACCTCATGTCGTCACCAGATCACGACCCACACGACTGGACCGGTGAACTCATGTTCACCCCCGACCAACAATCAGCCGCAAACCTGGTCATCCGCGAGCAAGGCATCGTCTCCGGCCTCGCATTCGTCCCCGACATCATCGAAACATTCATCCATGCCGACGAACGCATGGACTGGTCGCCCAACATCCTCGACGGCACAGCCGTCACCCCAAAGACAACCCTCGGCACCCTCACCGGGTCCGCCATCGCACTCGTCCGAATCGAACGCACACTGCTCAACCTCGTTTCTCGGTTGTCAGGAATCGCAACCAAAACCAATCACGCGGTCCAACTCGTCCAAGGCACCAACGCGCAGATCTGCGACACCCGCAAGACGACCCCCGGCCTCCGCGTCTTCGAAAAATACGCCGTCCGCTGCGGCGGAGGCACCTCCCACCGCATGGGACTCCACGATGCATTACTCATCAAGGATAACCACCTCGCGGGACTCGACGAATCCGCATTCAAAGCACGCGTCCACGCCGCGAGCATGCAAGTACGCGAACGCAACCTCGACTTCGTGCAAGTCGAAGTGGACACACTCGAACAACTCGGATGGATCCTCTCGATGGATGCAACCAGCGCGGACATCGTCCTGCTCGACAACATGCCACCTGAAACACTCGCCAAAGCCGTCGCGATGCGAAACGCGTCGAACCCAAATCTCCTCCTCGAAGCATCCGGCGGCATCAACGACACCACGCTCCCAAGCGTCGCGCAGTCCGGTGTCGATCGGATCTCAATGGGCGCACTCACCCACCAAGCCGTGAGTCTGGACATCGGGCTCGACACGCTGTGAGCACCACCGAAGACATCACCGCGTGGCCGGATCGCCTTGAATCACAGACTCAAAGCACGATCATCAATCGCGTCATCGTGCTCAATGAAACCCAAAGCACCCAAGACGCCGCAGCGCGTGCGTGCATCGGTCTTCCCAAAGATCATCCGCCGACCCTCGTCGTCGCGTCCAACCAAACCATGGGACGAGGACAACGCGCCAACAACTGGTTCGATGCCTCAGGACGCACGCTCCCATGCTCACTCGCGATCGGTCCCGAGTTCCTGAACCTCAACAACCCCAACTTCGCCGCCCGCGCCGGACTCGCGGCTTTGGGCGCCGTGCAAAAATCGGCTCCGAATCATCGCATCACAATCAAATGGCCCAACGACATCGTTGTGGAAGTGGGGGATTCCGATCAGCGCAAAATCGCAGGCGTACTCATCGAACATTCCCGCGACTCCATCGTCATCGGGATCGGGATCAACTGCCTACAAACCGAATCCGACTTCCACCCAAGCATCCAACACTCCGCGATCTCACTGCATCAGCTCGGCAGCGATGCTGCGCGAATCGACCTCGCGTGCACGCTCATTGATTCGCTCCACCATTGGTTCGCTGTTGCATCGGAAGACGAAGTGCGAGACCACTGGAAAACCAACGACGCCCTCCTCGGCACCACACAAAAATTCATACACAACAACACGCCCCACACCGGCAAAGTCCTGAGCATCGATCCCCTCAAGACCATCCGTGTGCAAACACCCGAAGGCGAGATCAATCTCCCCGTTGAACAAACCCGGTTGATATCAGATGCAATCTAAGATCAGAGCAGACGCTTGATCCGCTTGCCCAGCTCAAGCGCTTCGTCCTGCGAAAGCGATCCCGCTCTCCAGTCCACCAGCAGCCCGACCCCATCGGGACGATCCACATACCGAGGGATGATGTGAAAGTGCACATGATCCACGGCTTGCCCCGCCTGAGCTCCATTATTCTGGAGGATGTTCAGAGCCGTCGCCCCCGTCACCTTCTTAATCGCACGAACAATCCGAGGCAGCACCCGACCCAGCGCCGCAGCGTGGTCATCTGAAAGTTCATCAATCGTTGCCGCAGGTTCCTTGGGGATCACCAACGCGTGCCCCTCAGACAACGGCCCAATATCAAGGATCGCGATGACGAAATCGTCCTCGTAAATCTTGTGAGCATCGATTTCGCCACGGATGATTTTCGAAAAAATGGAGTCACTCATGCCCACATCCTAGTGCATCATCCCCAAGCCTGCCTGAATCCACGCGTATGATCTTGCGTGACCGAAACGACCCTCGCCAACCCGATCATCCGCCAGCTCCCGCCGCTGTTGGTGAACCAAATCGCCGCGGGAGAAGTCATCGAGCGCCCCGCATCGGTCCTCAAAGAACTCGTCGAAAACTCCATCGATGCCGGCGCGACAAAGATCACCGTCGAGCTTGAGCAAGGCGGCATCGAGCTCATCCGCATCACTGACAACGGCTGCGGCATCCACCCCGACCAATTCCTCCTCGCCCTCGCGCCCCACGCAACGAGCAAGATCACCGAGTCCGACGACCTCGACCGAATCTCCACGATGGGATTCCGTGGAGAAGCCCTCGCGTCCATTGCATCGGTCGCGCGCGTCACCATCCAGTCCAGAACCCGCGACCACGACGAGGGCCGAGAGATCCACGCCGCGGGGGACACGATCAACGATCCCAAACCAACCGGGTGCCCCGTCGGGACGAGCATCGAAGTCCGTAACCTGTTCTTCAACACCCCCGCACGCCGCAAGTTCCTCCGAACGCCAACGACCGAACAAACCCGCTGCCTCGAATGGCTCCGCGACCTCGCGATGGCCAACCCCTCCATCGGGGTCCGCTGTCTCGGTGACGACAAGGTCAAGCTTGATCTCCCCCCCAACCAATCCCCACGCGAACGCGCCCTCGCAATCGTCGGCAAAGAACTCGAATCCCAGCTCGTCGAGGTCAATGTCGATCAGTTCGACAACGCGCGAGGCGTCCTCATGTGGGGACTCGTCGGGCTCCCCTCCATCGCGCGTGCAACCTCCAAAGCACAGCATGTCTTCCTCAACGGCAGAACCATCCGCGATCGCACCGTCCAGCACGCGATCCGCGAAGCGTACCGAGGACTCATCGAGCCGGGAAGGCATCCGACCGCCGTGCTGATGATCGAGATGGCGCCGAGTGCTGTGGATGTCAATGTCCACCCCGCCAAGCTCGAAGTCCGCTTCCGCGATCAGTCCATGGTCCACCGAGCCGTGTACCACGGCGTCCGCGACGCGCTCATGCAAGCGGATGTCACCCCAACCGTCCTCTCTCGTCTCCCAAACGCGGGAGGCCCCTCCGCAATCATGCCTTCGGCGCATCAGCCAGCCCACCAACCTGCCCATCAACCAGTCGAACAACAAGTCGATCGCATGGTTGAGTATCTCAGCACGAATCAAGCTGCAGCAAGCAACCCATCGGACTTGCGATCCAAACTGACCGAGGTGCTCCGCACGCCCGACCTTCCAAGCTTCGATCCGCCGCGCCCTCCAGCGCAGCCGACCCAAGAAGAACGCCTGCTCCCACCCATCGTCAACAGCGTCCAAGTCCTCCAGGTCCACTCCAGCTACCTCGTTTGCCAAGACGAGCAAGGCATCCTCATCATCGACCAGCACGCGCTCCACGAACGAATGATGTTCAACACCCTCCTCTCCCGCGTTACCGGCTCAGGAGTCCTCGAACAACAAGGACTCCTCACTCCCATCGTCGTCGAGGTTGCTCCCGCGATCATCGACCAGTTCGACGACCTCCAAGAACTCTTCGAACGCATCGGGATCAGCGCCGCGCCGATGGGTCCCAGATCCGTAGGAGTTTCCAGCGTTCCAACCTTCCTCCTTTCCCGCAATGTCGATCCCGGCGCATTCCTCGACGAACTCTTCGAACGCGTCGAGCGCGAGGGATTCGTCCCGACCAAGGAAGAAGCGCTGCACGAGGTTCTCGACATGATGTCGTGCAAAGCCGCGATCAAAGCGGGTGACAAACTCAGCGAGACCGAACTCGCGGACATCATCGCCCTCCGCGACACCACCGAGCGAGCCGCCTCCTGCCCCCATGGTCGGCCCACAACCGTCCGCCTCACCATCGACGAACTCGAACGCCTCTTCGATCGACGCTGAAACTAAGGTAGCGTAATCACAGTTTTGTTAAAAAACGGCAATTATTTGTATTGTATCAGGGATGTATGCTGGTACATTGGGTGCTACGAAAGGGACTCAATGAACTATATAATTGCCTCGGTACTTATTGGGACGATCTCATGCACTGATGCAGTTGCCGGAAGCACTGTTGCTGGCGTGAATGCCCAGTTCGCGCGCGATCTCTACGCTTCAAGATCATCGATACTCATTATCGGAGATTCGACCACCCAACCCGTAGGCGCCGGGAGCTTCGTGACCTATTACGAGGGGCTCGTCCAGACTCGGCCCGAGTCAATCCAGTTCTGTGGATTCCGTGTATCAGGATCTACAGGCAACACCGGTGTCAACGGCTACATCTCTATGACCGGCGGCTCAACAGACCAGCTCGAAAACGGACGAATTCTAAACCTCTCGCAAGAAATCAATGTCGGAACAACGCAGCATTCGCCGCCCGGCTATCGCGCTGAGTTGACAATGCTCGAGAATGGCGTGCTCTCGTCGGTCGGACGATTCATCGCCTCTGGGTTGGTCAATCTCGAAGGGATTTTAGCAAACGCAGACCAATGGGTTGAAGACTCCACGATGGTCCTTCGAACACCGTTCTTCATCTCCAATGACGGCTCCACAATCACCCGGTTCTCTATGTCCCAAATCATAGATTACGATGGTTCAGCCGGGAACAATGTCGGCCTGTTTGACAGGGTTGGACAGGTTGATGTTCAGCTGGACAATGATCGCTTCGGGCTTCAGTATTTCGATTCGGTGATTGTCAATCCAAAGAACGCACGCTTCGGAGTCCAGTTCTCCGGCGATCTGGATTCCAACGACGCGGATGAATCGGGCAAGACCCTCGCATGGTCGCATCACTCGCTTTTCAATCAAGAGCTCGCCGACGACGATCGGGGATTGTACCTCGACAGCATCTCCATTGGTGGATTCACCGCCAAGGACCACGCCGAGACCCTTGACCCCTTGATCCTCGACGATTACTTTGCAGCAGCACCAAGACCATACAACACAGTTCTGATTTGGCTTGGGCAAAACTCCGAGACCGACGAATGGAACGGTGAACTTCAACCTATATGGGGGGAGCGGATCGAGGCCATCACGGATATCGCTCTCCAAGCCGCGATCGATTCCGGTGCAACTTCACTCCCGATGCCAATTCTGATCACACCACCGCTTGCAACAGAAGAAGAGTACCCCGCCGTCCGATTCATAGCAGAGAGCACGGTGCTTACAGAGATTGCAACTCGCAGAGGGTGGGGGCACATCGATTTGCATTCTTTACTGGGGACATCCCTCTACGCGATCGATCCAGCACTTCTCGATGGCGGTGGGCCTCATCCAAGCCAAGAGGGAGCGATCTTTTTCACTCAGCTCATCTACGACCATCTCGCATGCATCCGAGCAGATTACAACGGCGACGACGCCCGCAACTTCCTTGATGTGTCCGAGTTCCTCGCCCTTTTCGCGGTACAAAACCCGCAAGCCGACATGAACGGCGACCGGAGTTACAACTTCCTCGACATCTCCGATTTCCTCCAAGCATTCACAACTCCCTGCCCTTAACAATCACACCGCCGTTCAGCCGCGGAGTTGCCCCGCTATGCCGCACGGGTGTGATCGGGCTTGCTTCGAGTACAATTTCTAAACGAATGTTCCGAAACGGCGGAATACGGGCACGGTGAGTGGTATTGTTGTTCGATCACCCACGAGGACACCCAATGAACACACTCCAAGCCATCGAATCACGCAGATCTGTCCGGAGCTACGACCCGTCGGCCCAGATCAGCGACGAGGATCAGAATGTCCTCTTCGAGCACACCCTGCTCTCCCCAACATCGTTCAACATCCAGAACTGGCGGTTCGTGAATGTCAAAGACCCCGACCAACGCGCCAAGATCCGCGAGATCGGATGGGGTCAACCCCAGCTCACCGACGCTTCCATGCTCGTCGTGCTCACCGCGGACCTCAAAGCGTGGAACAAGGACACCGAACGCTACTGGGTCAACGCAGAAAAAGAAACCGCCGACATGCTGGTCGGGTCCATCAAAAAATTCTACGCCGACAACCCCCAACTTGAACGCGACGAGGCGATGCGTTCGGTTGGTCTCGCGGGTCAGACCCTCATGCTCGCCGCGACTTCACTCGGATACGACACCTGCCCGATGGTCGGTTACGACCCTGAACAACTCGCCAAAATCATCAACCTCCCGGACGATCATGTCCTGGGAATGATCATCGTCATCGGGAAAAAATCAGAAGAAGCATTCCCAAGAGGCGGACAACTCCCGCTCGATGAAGTCGTCATCACCGACTCGTTCTGATCATTCACAAGCAAACCACTCCTCCCACGCACCAAGGACACGCACATGACCACCGTCAACGCCTACGCAACAACCGAAGCATCCGGAAAGCTCCAGCCCTTCACCTACGAACTCGGCGAACTCGGCGCCGACCAGGTTGACATCAAAGTCGAATCCTGCGGCATCTGCCATTCCGACCTCTCCATGATCAACAACGAGTGGGGGATGACCACCTACCCATTCGTCCCGGGTCACGAAATCGTCGGGACCGTCGCCGCCAAAGGCAGCGCGGTCTCGCATCTTGAGATCGGTCAACGCGTCGGCGTGGGCTGGCACGCCGGGAGCTGCATGCACTGCCACCAGTGCATGAGCGGCGACCACAACCTCTGCCAAACCGCAGAACAAACCATCGTCGGACGACACGGCGGATTTGCCGACACCGTCCGCGCCGCCGGAGCATGGGCCATCCCAATCCCCGAGTCCGTCGATCCCCTCAGCGCCGGCCCCCTCCTCTGCGGCGGGATTACCGTCTTCAACCCACTCATCCAACTCGGAATCAAACCAACCGACCGCGTCGGAGTTATCGGCATCGGTGGACTCGGACACATGGCCCTCATGTTCCTCAGCAAGTGGGGGTGCGAAGTCACCGCGTTCACCTCCACCGATTCAAAAGCAGCGGAAGCCAAAGCAATGGGTGCCCACCGCACCGTCAACTCAAGGTCCGACGAAGCACTCGCTGCAGAAGCGGGCCGCTTCAACCTGATCCTCTCGACGGTCAATGTCTCGCTCAACTGGGACGCATACATCAACGCACTTGCGCCAAAGGGCAAGCTCCACAATGTCGGCGCGGTCCTCGAACCGATCCCCGTCGGCGCGTTCTCGCTCATCATGGCCCAGCGCAGTATCTCGGGATCACCAGTGGGAAGCGCCGCAACCATCGCCGACATGCTCGAGTTCAGCGGCAGACACCAGATCCGACCCATCGTCGAAACCTACCCGATGAGCAAGCTCAACGAAGCACTCGAACACCTGGAGTCTGGCAAAGCCCGCTATCGAATCGTGCTGACCAGAGACTGATCGTTGGCCGCAACGAGTTCAAAAAAAATCGGCGCGCTCACGGACCCGTGAGCGCGCCGTATGTGTACATGAACCGCGGAGTCTTGCGGTTCATGGGTCTCTTTCGGGTTCTACGAATCCGCCCCCGCAAGCGCGAGCTGGTTGATCGTGCTCTCCGCGAGATCGGTCAGCGAAGTATCCGCGTTGCGTTCTTCTTCGAGGGTCTGCGTGAGCAGGTCGTACGCCTCGGTGTTCCCGAGTGTTCTCGCGAACTCCCGGAGCGTGCCATAGGTCGCGATCTCGTAGTGCTCGACCTTTTGAGCGGCGCAGATCAACGCGGCGTCGCGTGCTTCCTCGTGCGCATCCTCATGGATGATCTCCGCACCCTCTTTGATCAGCCCTTCCATCGCTTTGCACTTGTGCCCGCCTGGGCTGAAGTCCATCGTCTTGAAAATCTGATCGAGGCGCGCCACATGGTTCTTGGTTTCCTCAAGATGGTCGCTGAACGCCTTCTTGAGCTTCGAGTTGGACGCGGATTTGACCATCTTGGGGAGCGCCTCGATGAGTTGATTCTCGGCGCTGTACATGTCTTTGAGCTGCGAAACATAGACGCGGTTCAGATCGTTGAGTTTGAGTGACATGGGTGTACTCCTTTTCGTTGGGGATGTATGTATGTTGGATGTCTCGATGATTACGCGTGCGAAATCTTGGATGCATTGAACTGCTCGAAGATATCCTTTGCTCGATCGCAGGATTCATCGCTGGAACAGTCAACACCAATCAACACATCGCCGCGATCGATCGCATCTTCGTAGTACTTAATCTCGTGCTCAGGAATCGCAAGACCGACCAATCCACCCAGCACCGATCCACCAGCTGCGCCGGCGCCAGCACCCGCGAGTGCCGCAACGAGCGGACCCGCAACGACCAGACCCGCCCCGCCGGTCGCGACCGCGCCGACAGCGGTCAGCCCCGCGATGACCGCACCGATTGCGCCGCCAGTCCCCGCGCCGATCGCAGCGCCTTCAGCGATCTTGCTGTGTGTCTCAATCCCGAAGCTTTCACTCTGGAAATCTTCGGACGCGACCAGACTGATGTCCGAGTTCGCGAATCCGTTGTCGGCAAGCGATTCCAGCGCGCCGGCTGCATTGTTGTGCGATTCAAAGACTGCTGTAATAACCTTGCTCATGACATTCTCCTTGTGGTTTGCCCGGCGTCCTCGCCGGTGTTTCGATAGTGCAATATCGCAGGGCAATGTTGAACAACCGTGAAGGCACGATGAAAACAACTTAAGTTCGCACGGATCGCCGCAAGCCAAGAAATGGCAATGGTTTAAGAGCAGATATTTTTTAGAAAAACATGCGAGGATCTGATATACTCAGCGAAAACAACGCGATTGAATCAGGTACGACTACCACTCAAGCGTGTCGAGATGCCGACAAAGATGCCACGCCGTAGGGAATCGCTGCTCAATGAGCGAACGCTTGAGTCCACAGCAAACCTTCTTAATAACCTCGGGTTGCGTTGCGTAATGCTTCTTCCCGCCCACAAGATCGTACAAGATCCGCACGACATCGCACATGTCCTCGCTGATGTGCGCCTTGGTCGCGCGCCCGCGATCGTACATGTCCACCAGCTTGCAATCAAAGTGAATCCCGCGCCGACGCACCAGCACATTGTGCGAATGCAGATCGCCGTGGTATTCCTTGCGTTCATGGATCTCCGCAAGACCCGCGGCGATCGTCCTCGTCAGATGCAGCGCCTCAAAGGTCGGCATCCGCTTCCCGCGATACCCATCCACCATGTCCGAGAGTAGTTCACCCTCGACAAACTCAGAGATCAACACCGATACAGGCTGCCCCTTGAGTCGAATCTGTTCAGCATGGTGGTACTGGATCACCATCGAGCAATCCCGCAGCCGCTCAAGCTTCTTCGCATAATGCGTCGCCGCTTTGTCCTTGGTGTTCCGATCCGGATAGAACAACTTCGCGGCGCGCTGCACCCCCGTCAGCCGCTCGCTGACCAGGTACACCTCGCCCTCCCAGCCCATACCCAGCAGACGATCGACGCGGTAGTTCCGCGTGAGCACACGACCGGGAGTCAGACCGAAGTACGCCTTCTCGCTCATGTTTACGCCTCGTCGAGCAACTCGACGGCTTTGAACTTCTTGCCTTCGAGCATCTCAAGACTCGCCCCGCCGCCGGTGGACACATGCGACAACCGATCCGCAACCCCGAAGAGTTCCGCCGCCGCCGCCGAATCGCCACCACCGACAATGGTGACCGCGCCGTGCAAGCTTGTCGCATCCGCGACCGCTTCAGCAATCAGCTTTGTGCCCATCTTGAACGGTGCCCACTCAAACACACCCATCGGACCATTCCAGATGACGGTCTTCGAACTCTTGATGATCTCCGAGTACCGATGAGCCGTCTTTGGACCGATGTCCAATCCCATGAACCCGTCCTTGATCTGGTCGTCAAACACCTCAATATCCCCGGCTTGCTCCGCGAACACCGTCGAGCAAATATGGTCCTCAGGGAAGTGCAGATCCGTCTTGGATTCCGCAGCAAGCTCGATAATCCGCTTCGCCTCAGCCACCATCGAATCCTCAACGATCGACTTGCCAACCTTGTGTCCCAATGCAAGCAAGAATGTGTACGCCATAGCGCCACCGATCAAGATATGGTCCGCCTTGGGAAGCAGGTTCTCAATCGCAGGCAGCTTATCGCTGACCTTCGCGCCACCCAGAATCACCGTAAACGGATGAGCGGGTTTCGCAAGAGCATCGCTCAGGTACGCGATCTCCTTCTCAACAAGGAACCCCGCAACCTTCGGCTTGTTGCCCATCGCTTCAGGAACCCCGACCATCGACGCATGCTCACGATGACAAGTCCCGAATGCATCGTTGACATACACATCACCCAGCGCCGCGAGTTGGGACGCGAAATCTGAATCGCACCGCTTCTCGCAGCCGTGGAATCGGAGGTTCTCAAGCAGGATCACATCCCCGTCCTTCATCGCATCGACCGCAGCCGCGATCGCGGGGTCCTTGCAGTTCTCCGCAGGGATCGTGACATCCTTCCCAAGGAGCTCAGAGAGCCGAGCGGCGATCGGTGCCATCGAGTACTTCGCTTCGTATCCCTTGCCCTCAGGTCGTCCCAGATGGGACATCAGGATCGCTTTGCCACCACGGTCGATGACGGACTTGATGGTCGGGAGAGCCGCGACGATCCGCCGATCATCGGTGATCTTCGATCCATCCAGAGGCACATTAAAGTCCACACGGATCAGAACCTTTTTTCCCGCGACGACCGTGTTTTCGATTGATTGCTTTGCCATGATGAACCTCCGAATAGTGATGACTTTGTACACAAGATTCTAGGTGCGAAACAACAAAAAACCGCGACCCAAAGGCCACGGCTCGTTCATTCTTCATACTGCTCAAACCAGCAAGTTGAATCAGTTATCAAGCAAGTTGTTGGACTGACCGCGAACCTTCGCCCCGCCGTTCTTGAGGAGGTTGTCACGCAGCGAGCGGAGGTCCGCTTGGACCGACGCGTCGATGAGTTGGTCACCCATCCGGATCTTGATCCCGCCGAGCATTTCTGAGTCCGTGTATGGATGAATGATGACTTCCTTGCCAAGCGACTCGTTGAGCTTGTGCTTGATCGAATCCAGCGCATCGGGAGACATCGGGGTCGCGGTGAACACATCGACCTCGATGCGTCCAAACCGTGCCTGGACGAGTTCATCCAGTGCGCCGACGATCGGGATCAGATGACCCAGACGCCCCTTCGCATTGAGCTGACGCAGGAAGTTCAGCGTCAACTGATCGCACTTGCCCTCAAGCATGCGGACGAGCGACGCATCACGCTTCTTGCCATCAATCAGACGCGAAGCGAGCAGTTCATTGAACCCTCGGCTGTCACGAGCGATCTCAAGCAGATCCTCAAGCTGACCCAGCAATCCCTCAGGACTGGTCCCCTCGGTCGCTTCAGCAACCTCAAACACCGCGCGGGCGTAGACCTTGGCGAGCGCGTCAGGCTTTGTTTCAATCAAAGGCATATCGAATCTCCACCAAAGGTTTACGAGTTGACCGTCTTGAGTTCAGCAAGCGATTCATCCATCAAACGCTGCTCGTCGTTGATCGACACTTCACGCTTGAGGATCTTGCCCGCCATCACGGTCGCAAGGTTCACCGACTCGGTGTAGAGCTCGTTGAGGGCCTGCTTCTTCGCCGCGTCGATGTCAGCTTTCGCCTTCTCACGCATCTCATTGAGCTCAACCTCAGCACGGCTCTTGAGCTGTGCCGCCAGTTCGGTCTGGGTCGCTTTGGTCTCCTCGAGCATCTGCTGTGCTTGTGCACGAGCTTCCGCGAGGTTCTTCTCGTACTCGTTGAGTGCTTCCTTCGCCTGCTTGCGAGCATCCTCAGCAGCAGCGATCTCGCCCTTGATCTTGTCGTTCCGCTCATCAAGACCCGAAACGATCTTCGGCCAAACCATGGTCGAGAGCAAGCCAAGAACGATCACAAACAAGATGATCGCGGTGAGGCCGGTCGCGAAACCTTCCTTTGGTGATGCCAATGGGTTGGCAGCACCGCCGTGCCCATCACCATGTCCATCGGCAGCATGTACTGCGTCATCCACATGCGAAGCGGCTGTATCAGAATGGTCATCTGGAGCGGCAGCCATCGCGGTCAGTGGGGCAAAGGCAAGAGCAATCAGAACAGTAAACAATGCGAAACGGTTCATCGCGTATTCTCCGTGTGTTCAGGGAAGCTGCTGACCGGATCCAGTCCGAGCAGCCAGTTCCAGAAACCGCAGCGTGCCGTGTTTCAGACACGCTCCGGGAAGTTTGTAGCTATTAGGCGAGGAACGCAACAACGATCGCGAACAGGGTTGCACCTTCGATGAGTGCAGCCGCGAGGATCATGTTGGTACCGATGGTGCCCGATGCTTCTGGCTGACGAGCGATGGACTCGAGAGCACCCTTGCCGACCATACCGATGCCGAGGCCACCGCCGAGAACAGCGAGACCAGCACCGATGACAGCCAGACCCTTGCCGATGTTCTCGACAGGAGCGCCTGCGCCGCCGGTTGCCTGTGCCATTGCCATTGCTGGAGCGAAGAGCGCGACTGCGCCGGTTGCCAGAACGATTTTCTTCATGAGCTTCATATCGATTCCTTTCAGAGGCCGAGGAGGTAATGTTTCGGCCTGAACCACTGAACTGCGGGGAGCATCCACTGTCGATCCAACTCGGATCGCAATGGCCTTGGGTGCCGCCCCGCGGAGCCCCAGGCCTGACTACTTATCAAATCACGCGAGGCCCGCTTCAGCGATCTCGTGTGCCGTATCGTGATCGTGGTCACCGTGATGCGCGAGCAACGAGATGAACACGGTCGTCAAGAACATAAACACAAACGCCTGCAAGAACGCGACAAACAACTCAAGGAAGTAAATCGCGATCACGCCAAGCGATGAAACAACACCGATCGGAAATCCGAGCAGCGGGTTTTCATTGGTAAACCCATCAACAGCCGCGAAGCCGAGCAGCACCGCAACCAGAATGTGACCCGCGGTCATATTCGCAAACAAACGAATCGCAAGCGCGATCGGTTTGATAAAGGTACCCATGATCTCAATAGGGATAATGATCGGCCAAACAAAGATCGGTGCTTCCGCGGTCAGGTGCTTCAGGTAACCCCCAAGACCCAACTCCTTGATCCCCGCAGCGTTGATCGCGATCGCCGCCGCGAGCGACAACGCCCCGGTCACCCAGATGCTCTGGGTCGCGGTCCCACCAATAAACGCACGGTGCTGAGCAACCATGTCCGAACCCATCGCACCCGCAAGGATGTTCTGGATATCAAGCAGCGGGATCAGTCCCAGCAGGTTGTTGACCAAGATAAAGAAGAAGATCGTCCAAAGGAACGGCATCATTTTGTCGGTCCGCCCACCAAGCAGTGGGCGGACAGTATTCTCGCGAAGGTACCCACAGATCACCTCAACCATGTGAGCGAAGCGGTTGTTGGTCACCCAGCGAGCGTGCCCCTGACCCTCTTCACCGGTCGAGACCGCTTTGGCAACAAACAAACCACCGACCAGCATAATGATCACGGTCAGGACCATGTTGGTCTGTGCCGTGGACCACAACCAGTAGCCGTTCTCGTTGACGACAAATGCGTGGTTGATGACATGCTGCACCGGATCGGCAGCAAGAGTAATGCTCGACATCATGCCTGACCCTCCGGGACGACCGACATGGTCGATTCGTCCGCTGAGTTGACTACTTCTACAGATTTGACCAATGCCAACACCGTCAACACATCAATCGCAAGCACAGCAAGCAACGAGGTCAAAAGCGTCAGCACAAAGAGTTCTTTCGTTGGTTCCAAAGCGATGTACGCCGCAAGACCAACCACCGCGACGATCCCCGCCCGCAGCATCGTCCCGCCCAATACCGGGACACCCCACATCCCCGCCGGACGAGCCGGGAGCATGTTGAGACCCAAGAGCGTGGCAATCACGCCGGGGAACATGACCGCGATGGTCAGCAGCCCGTCGGTCATTTCACCACCGCGAGTGGTCGCCACCGCACCGCCACCAAGCCCGATCAGTACACATACCAACACACTCAAACCCGCCATTTTCAGGATCGGGAGCCGAGTCGACTCGAGTGTGTGTTGTGATGACAGATCGGCCATGGATTGCTATACCTGTGCGTGTGATACCAACCCCGACAGTGGGGGCAGAAGGATAGCGTTCACTCACCCAAACGGCGACTCTGTGAGCCATATTTCAATCGAAACTTCCCGCTTTCTGACCCCCACCAGACCAGTCCCCACCCTCAACCAGCCCACCAACAAGTCAATCCCCAACCCATTCAAGTCCCTGGATCACCATCCGTGCGTTTTGATGACCCAGTCTGCTCCTTATTGAGCTTCATCGCTTCCTTGATAAACAGGTAAAAACCGCCCACAAGCCCCAGAATCGCCAGCGTGATCGTCCAGGTCTTCCCCGTCCCCGCCGCCGCATCGATCATAAACCCGACCACACCCATCCCGATCAACCCATAGACCGGATCCAGCGCGATCGACCACGCCTTCGCCTGCCGAGTCCGGTTCGCGCGCTGCTCAGACTCGCTCGGCTCATGGTACTCAGGGACCGATTCCTCACGCATCCGCAACTCTTCCGGGATTTCTGGTGGTGGATTCATGAGATTACCCCTGCACCTGACGGAACGCCCAAGTCCTCGCGTGTTCCGCGGCTTCCTTCACCTTCGAAATGTCCGTCCCAGACCCCTGAGCACTGTTCGGACGACCGCCGCCCTTCCCGCCCATGATCGCCGTGGTCTCGCGGATCCAGTCGCCCGCCTTGAGTCCCCGCCCAATCATCGGCTCGCTCACCGTCGCCATCACCGAAACACGCCCAGAATCCGCATCCGGAGACAACACCATCACCGCCTTGTTGGGAACCGCCTGTAGAATCGTCGCGACCGCCGCTTCCAAAGCATTGCGATCCGATCCCAGTTCAAGCGTCGCGATCACGATGTCCTCGCTCGTCCCCTGAGCCGCCAGCGCGATGCCCTTGGCAAGCTCCTGAGCCTCCCCGGCTTTCGCCGCCGCGTCCGCCTTCGCCGCTTCCTTGAGCTTCTTGGCCACCCCACCAAGCTGCCCGCGCAACTGGTGCTTGCGAGCCGCCGGCAGCTCGAGCGCGTCAACTTCATTGCCAACCGCTTGGAACGCATCCTTGAGCTTGCCAAACGCCATCGACCCAAGCTGCTGCACCTGTGCTTCCAGCTCATCCGCTTTCGCGCAAGCCTCCACCGCCGCCGCTCCGGTCAATCCAGAAATCCGACGGATCCCCTTCGCGATCCCTTCTTCCGAGGTCAACGCAAACCGCTGAGCCACCCCGGTCGACGGGATGTGCGTCCCGCCACAGAACTCGATGGATGCGGTGCGCCACGCGTCATTCGCTGGATTCCCGATCAACTGATCGACCTCGATCCCGATGGATACGACCCGCACCGGATCAGGATAAGTTTCATCAAACACCGCACGCAGTCCCGCGATGTCCTTCGCTTGAGCCAGCGGAGCAAGCTCACCAAACACCGTCAAATCCTGCTCGATCTGATGATTCACGATTGATTCAATCTTCGCGATCTCTTCCGGAGTCACCGGGGAGCTGTGCACAAAGTCAAACCGCAGCTTCTCGTCGTTGACCAGCGACCCGCGCTGATCCACCGAGTCACCCAGCACCTCACGCAGCGCGAAGTTCAGCAGGTGCGTCGCCGTGTGGTTGCTCGCAACCTTCTCGCGCCGTGGCGCGTTGAGATGGCACACCACATCCGTGTGACACGAAATCTTCCCCTTGCTTACGCGCCCGATATGCAGCACGAACCCGCCGAAGCTCTTGGTCTCTTCAACCTTAAACACCCCCCCAGACTTCATGCATCGCAGCTCCCCGGCATCCGCGACCTGCCCGCCCATCTCCGAGTAAAAATTGGTCTTGTCGAGCACGATCCCAACACGGTGCAGCCCCGCCGTGGTCGTGTCCGCGTGCTCATCAAAGTTCTTGGTGTTCCAGATCGCCTTGACCATCGCGCGCGTTTCTCGACCATCAAACTTGTGCGAGTCATCCGTCGGCTTGACATTCATCGCGCCCAGCTTGGCAATCTGCTCCGCGCGAAGCTCAACGATCCGCTCTCCATCATCCTTCTTCCCACCCTGCCGCGAGCGTTCCTTCGCTTCTTCCATCGCTTGCTCAAACCCAGCAAGATCAACCTTGAGTCCGCGCTCATGCGCCATGATTTCAGTGAGATCAATCGGGAAGCCGTAGGTGTCGTAGAGTTTGAAGGCTTCTTCGCCAGGAATATTAATGCTAAATGTATCGAATCCAATTTTTGTCGGATCAAATTCTACAAGCCTACCACTCCAGAATTTTGTTTGCCCGATTCCAAAGTCAAGTTCTGTCGAACTGTTGTATTTCGGTTGATCTCCAAAGCTGCGATCGTTTACTTCAGCCTTGACAATTCCGGTAGAAGTACCGACGCTTGCGCCTCCGCCTGACTCACGCAACCAATGTTTAGTGATGGCTACGGCAGCGTAATTCCAAAACTCCTCAATTCCCCGATCAAGCGTCCGACCAAAGCTCTCCTCTTCATCCGCGATAATCTCGTACACCCGCTTCGGATCGTTCCGCAGCTCCGGGAACGCATCACCCAGCAACTCGACAACAGTGGGGGCCAGGTCCGTCATGAACCCCTGCGGCGCATCGAGCTTCTGACGGCCATACCGAACCGCACGACGCAAAATCCGTCGCAGCACATACCCGCGTCCCTCATTACTCGGAGCCGTCCCATCGGTGATCGCCACCACCAGCGTGCGAATATGATCCGCAATCACGCGGTACGCTTCGTCCACACCACCTTCATCTTCCGCGCCAAGCTTCCCGCCGTACGCGCGAGCCCCCGTCAGCTTCTGAATCTTCGCAAAAATCGGCTCAAACAAATCCGTGTCGTAGTTGCTCCGCACATCCTTGAGCACCGACACAATCCGCTCCAAACCCATCCCCGTATCCACATGCTGCGCCGGAAGCACGCGAAGCTCGCCGCCATCGAGACGATCGAACTGGATAAACACATTGTTCCAGATCTCAAGCACATCCGGATCATCCATATTCACCAGGTGCGCCGCGTTGCGTCCACCGATCCGGTCGTAATGCAGCTCCGAGCAAGGCCCACAAGGCCCCGTGTCCCCCATCTCCCAAAAGTTGTCCTTCATATTCCCGGGAAGGATGTGATCCTCAGGAAGGTATTTCATCCAGATCGATTTAGTCTCCAAATCCGCAGGCAAATCCTGATCCGGATTCCCTTCAAAGTAGGTCGCGTACAACCGATCCGGATCAATCCCCCAAACCTTGGTCAACAGCTCAAACGACCACCCGATCGCTTCCTCCTTGAAGTAGTCCCCGAACGACCAGTTCCCCAGCATCTCAAAGAAAGTATGGTGGTAAGTGTCCTTGCCCACATCATCAAGATCGTTGTGCTTGCCCCCAGCGCGGATGCACTTCTGCGAGTTGACCGCACGCTTCACCCCATGCAACGGAGAGGTCGGATCGAGCGTCCCCTGAAAGATCGGCTTGAACTGATTCATCCCCGCGTTGGCAAAGGTATCCCGCAACGAAGGATCGTTCGTCGGACAAGTCGTCGACGATGGAACAAAGGTGTGCCCGCGCTCCTTGAAGAACTCAATGAACTGAGTCCGGATCTGAGCAGCGGTGGCAGACGACTTGGTGGTAGACATACAACAGTTCCAATCTAAAGGACAAAACCCAAGCTCCCAACGCTCGGCTCCACCCATAGTACGCGCCAGCGACCAATTGACCCGCCCAAACCCCACCCAAATCCGTCCGAGAACACAACAAACCCGCCAGTTTACTGGTCATCAACCCATTCTCGGGGTCTCTTTAAGCAGAGCCCCTTCGTTCAAGGCGGTTCTTCTATCGTCGGCACATCAGGAGCATGTAGAAATGACCACAACCAAAGCCACCGCCGCGCTCCTGCTTGCCGCCACTCTCACCACCGCTGCAAGCGCGGGCATCCGCCGTCACGACCGCGCCGACGAGCTCTATCTCAATCTCGGTGCCGAGTCCCAGTTCTCATCCGTCGCGCGTCTCCAGATCGGGACCAGCATCTGCTCTGCGACGCTCATCAGTCCTGAATGGATGATCACCGCCGCCCACTGTTTCGACGGCACCAACAACCCATTCACCCTCGCCTTCCCCGACACCGGCGGATTCAACATCGCCGACCAGGTCATCATCCACCCAGACTGGACCCCCGGCCAGTACACCGCTGGCGGCGACCTCGCGCTCATCCACCTCTCCACCCCAATCACCGACCTCAACTCAGCAATGCTCTACCAAGGTTCGAATGATCTCGGCGCCCTCGGATACGGCGTCGGATTCGGTCGCTCAGGCACCGGAAACTCCGGAGAAATCCCCGGCACCCAAGGATACAAACGAGCCGGCACCAACATGATCGATGTCCTCGGTTCAGCACGCGGTTTCGATGAGTCCATCCTGCTCATGGACTTCGACAACCCTCTCCGCGAATCCGATTCCACCTACGGCTCTGCAATCCCAACGGACCTCGAATACCAAGTCGCCCCCGGAGACTCCGGTGGCGCCCTCTTCGTTGAAGAGAACGGCCAGTTCTTCCTCGCAGGTGTCACCTCCTTCATCAACTCCATCGACGGCAACCCCGACGGCGACTACGGCGACATGTCCGCCTACACCCGCCTGAGCGACTACAACGCGTGGATCAACTCCGTCATCCCCGCCCCTTCTGGACTTCTGGTCCTCGCAGGCGGAATGCTCACCGCAACCCGCCGCCGTCGCGCACTCTGAGCCCCTATCCTCAAGGTGCATGGCCAAACGCACCACCAAAAAGAAACCAGTCCTCAAAAAGCTCCCGAGTGAAAAATCCGCGCCCGCGATGCGGACCTACGAGCCTCAGATCCCCCTGACCTCGATCATCGGTCAGCACCACGCGATGGACATCCTCAACCGCTCCATGCAATCCCAGCGCGTCCACCACGCATGGATCTTCCACGGCCCAACCGGTGTCGGAAAGTTCACCACAGCCATCGCATGGGCCAGCACCATCCTCGACCCAAGCTCAACGCCCGACCTCTCCGGGAACATCATCCCCGATCCCGAATCGTCAACCCAACAACTCATCCGCTCAGGAACCCACCCCGACCTCCACATCATCCGCAAAGAGATGGCCCGCTACCACAACGACAAAAAGGTCCGCGATGCCAAACTCGCAAGCATCCCCAAAGCAATCGTCGAAGAACACCTGATCAACCCCGCCGCCCTCGCCGCATCGATGAAAACGACATCGCTGGTCGCAAAGGTCTTCATCGTTGACGAGAGCGAACTCCTCAACTCCACAACCCAAAACGCGATCCTCAAAACCCTCGAAGAACCACCCCCCGGCACGGTCATCATCCTCGTCACCTCCAACGAAGACCGCCTCCTCCCAACCATCCGCTCTCGCTGCCAGCGCGTCTCCTTCGCCCCTCTCGACGACGACGCGATGCGCGCATGGATATCTTCAACATCCCTCCAGCCATCACCCGAAGAACACCAGTGGCTCCTCTCCACATCCAACGGCTCTCCCGGCCGCTACAAAGAAGCACACGAAGCAGGAATCTACCAATGGTCCACAGACCTCGAGCCGCTCTTCATGCAATGCGACCAAGGACGCTACCCCCTCACCCTCGGCCCACGCATGAACCAGCTCGTCGATGATTGGGCAAAGGACTGGGTCAAAGCCGGCGAAAAGATCGGCGAGAACCGATCCAAACTCGTCGCGAATCAACTGGGTACGCAATACATGCTCGCGCTGATCGCAGGCCGATACCGCAAACAACTCACCGTGGCTTCAAAGGCACCCAGAGCACTCCACGCGATCGACATGGTCGGACGCGCACAGCACGAACTCAACACCAATGTGCAACTCAGATTTGTCATGGACCACCTCGCGGCGGGTCTCTCAGAACAGATCCATTCGTACGCCTAAATCAGCTTACGCCTGAATACTCAGCGATGGCTTCTCAAGCTGCGAAGCACCCGGTGCCGTCGCCGCAGGAACAAGCCCCGCCTTGCGATCCGCCGCAAGCTGCTCAAGCAACTGCATCCAGGTCTCGCGTTCGTACTCGATCATCTCGATCGCTTTATCAAGCTTCGACATGTCCTTGTTCAGACTCGCCTTTGCAAGCTCGCCATAGATGAACACATACAGATCACGCACCGACCGGGCAAGCACCGGATCGTGTCTCGAGTCGATCGTGTCGGTGAGTTCAAGGATGATCGCGCGGGCTTGCTTGAACCCCTCGTAGATCTTCTCATGATCCTTGTTTTCCATTCCGAACTTCGCCATATTGGCAAACCGGAGGGCGCCGTCGAGCAACAACATCCGGAGTTCCTCCGGACTCGCGGTCATGACCTTGGTCTTGAGGTACGCGTTGGCAGTGGATGAGGTAATGGTGTCGTTCATGCTCAGGGCTATCGGTCCTGCCAAAGGGCAACTTCAATCGTGTTTTATCCAATGGATGAAATTTGGGAGAGCGCCGAGCCCTGCGTCTGGAATCCAGCGATCGCTTGTTCCATCGCAAGGAACTGTCTTTGAAGGACTTCCCGCTTCCGTTCAAGCCGCTCATCAATGAACTCGATCCGCGATTCTTGCAGCGAAATCTGATCATCAAACGCCTTGTCACGCCCCGAAAGGATGCCCGTCAGCGAGTCCGTATAGTTGTTTGCGAACTGCTCGAACATCACCATCACGCCCTGTTCAGAGTACTCAAGCTCGATAATCGCGTTCGGATCGGTTTCCTCATCCTCATCACCAACCAGCACAGTCCGCCGGGTAAACAAATCCTCCACGGCCTGAGCGTCCTCGTCATACGCCGTCCGGAACTTCTCAGTGTCAAACTCGAGCACCGATCCCGAACCCACCTTGATCCCAATATCACTCATCCTGCTGAACTCTGCGGTGAACCCATTATTCTCCCGCTGCAACTGCGAGAACAACGAGTTCCGAAGACCGATCACGGTGCCATCACCAAGCAGCGTCCCCTTTGCCTCAGTTTCTTGATCGTACCGGGTCTGAAAATCAATCTGTTCGATGGCTGTATTGAACGCGTCCACAAACTCCTGAATCTTGGACTCAATCGATTCAGTATCTTGCGAAATCGAAATCTCAACCGCTTCATCGCTCGTCGAGAGCAAATCAATCGTCACGCCCTGGATCACCCCATCGAGCTGGTTCGTCGACGAACTGATCAGCACGCCGTCCTGTGCATTGGTCGAACCGTAGAACACCCGCGAATCATCACCTGCATCAATCGTGCTCATCCCGAGATTAAACCCGCCCGAGTCCACAAGGAAACGCCCAGCGCTCCCCGAATCCTCAGATGCGAGCGACAAACGGAACGGCGTAGAACCCGTCCCGGTATTGAGAATCGAAGCACTCACATTCGCGCCCGACGCATTGATCGCCGCGACAACTTCAGTCAGCGAATCGTTGGGATCAAACTCCAGCGTCGTCTCAAACGACCCATCAATAAACTTGTCCCCAGCATCAAACTGCTCCTGCGTAATCTTCCCCTCAATCTTCAGCTTCGACGCAACCGTCCCCTCGGTATCGTTAATCTCAAGCAGTGTCGCGCCAGCACCATTGTCCTCGATCAGAAGACCGTCACCGGTGTCATTGATCCGAGCGGTCACCGAGACCGACGAACTCTGGTTGATGCGGCGGATCACATCCGCGAGTGTTTCATCACTGTCGGAAATCGAAAACGACGCACGATGCCCGTCCGAATCGATGATCTCAAAGGTACCCGTCCCGATCCCGTCCCCGTCGTACAACGAATCAAGCTTGGTCGCCGTCCCGATGTACGCCAGATCAAGATCGCTGCCCCCAGCAACCCCGCTGGTGTACGAACCCGCAAGCCCCAGCGCCGCCGCGGCATCAAGACCGCCGGTCCCCGCGATCGTAAAGGTCCCCGCACCGCTGGTGTTGTCCACGATCGACAACCCGTTGCCCGCATCGTTGAGCGTCGCGGTCACAAGCTGATTCCCGTTGCCGTCATCGTTGTCGGCGTGGTTATTGATCGCGTTGATGACATCGTTGATGTCACCGAGTCCCGCGACATTCACCGAAAAATCTGCATTCACATCTCGCAACGCAAAGGCAATCTCGCCGTCGGTCCCGGTCAATCCGGTCCCGCCGTTGAGACTCGATACCAAAGTCGTGTTCATCCCCGCAAAGATCCGCGACCCATTGGTGCTCCCACCAAGATGCAAACCGGTCAACCCGAGATCCGCCGCCGCGGTACTCCGAGAGCCCGACGCCGGCGCATTGTCCGCAATCTGAATCCCTCGGCTCCCTGTCAAGTCTGTAATCTGGACTGTCCCTGTCGCTTCATCGACCGACGCTTCAATCTCCCCTTCGAGCCCCGCTTCAGCGATTGCGTCATTGATCCGACCGATGACACCGCCGATCGTTGTTACCGCGCTGCTGGTGACTGTAAGTACTTCTTCTCCGTCTACATCTACAAGTTCTTCAATATCACCGAGGCGGACCTGAATTTTCTCGTTTGATGTAAACAGCATGTCATTGTTGATGTCAAGCTCGATCGAGATATCCCACACACCCGCACCCGAAGTGTTCCGTACCCCAAGCCCACGCCCATCATTGATCGACTCAAGCGAGGTGTTGGTTCCAAGCGCATACACCGATGACCCGGTCACCGTGTTGTCCACGATCGATTCATCAAGACCAAGCGATTCAAGCACCCGCCGTCCACCGACATTGGAGATCGTGTTCACCCCATCAATCACAAACTTGTCGTTCTCCACACGAGCCGACACGCCATCAACCTCGTTGATCGCATCAAGGACTTCCGTCACAGTCCCTACGGAGGTGAGGTCCACATTGGTGCCGTTGATCTTGATGGTCCCGCGCTTGATCCCGTCCCCGTTGTTGAGATCCGCGAGCTGCGTATCCCGGTCGAGCCGCGCTTCGGCGCCTTCAAAGGTCAGCGTCGAGAGACCCGCCGCCGCATTGTTGGTTGAAAATCCACGCGAGAGCATCTGCTGCGAGGAGACCAACCGATCGACCACAAAGTTGTAACTACCCGGAAGCGCATCCTTTGAAGCCGTCGCGCTCAGCAGCGACTCGTTGGACACCAGTGCTTTCTTGTTTTTAAAGACATTGTCCGTCCGGAACGCTTTGGCAAGGTTCTCGATCGCCTTCATCTGCGAGTTGATCGAGAGGTACGCCGCCTGCTGGCTCTGCAGCTGGATCAACCGTGTCTGCGCGAGCACCTTGGGACGAGAGTCAATTGAGATCAACTGCTCGATCAACGATCCCGTATCAATCCCAGAAAACAGACCTACACCCGTGGTGATACCGCCCATAGCGAATCCTTTCTCGGACACCGATCCCTCGACCAGCGTCACGCACAAACCCCGCTCATCCATGAGCATCGGCTGTTCATCCAGTATCGGCAATCCAAGCCCAGACGCTCGAAACACGCCCAAACTCCAACCCGATCCCGGATCAACACCTACACAATCGGACCATCCCTGCGCCAACTCTGGTAAAATTCGCCAATCAAGCGCATATCCTGCACCACCACACCGCCCAAAATACTGGTCAGTTTCTGGTCAAACATCCGAGAATCTCACCTTTTCGTCGATCCAAACACCCCAAATGGCGATAATCATCACTGTGACCACCAACACCACACAACCCAAGACTTCGCTCACCACCCCCGAACTCCCGGCCCCCCCCGCGATGTGCCGCATCGGTGTCGCGATCCTCGGAATACTCGTCGCCCTCTCAACACTCCCCTGGTTGTACTACACGCTGGGACACTTCGGCGGATTCGCATGGGGATTCTTCGGCTTCGAACTCATCACCGTCCTCGCAGGTGTCTACGCCGTCCTCCTCGGACTCGGAAAGTTCAAACAAGGTTGGGCCATCGGGGTCACCGCCATCGCAGGATCAATCCTCGTCGCCCTTGTCTTCGGCCTCTATGTCGATTTCATCATGGCCAGAAAGACAGACTTCCCAAGCCTCTACCCCCTCGCCAAAAACACACTCATAGCGCGAGCCGCGATCATCGCCGCCCTCTTCACGCTCGCATCCATCGCCGTCTTCGCGCGGAACTCCAAATCAGTCGTTTACATCGTCAAAGCCGCCGCCTGCGCCCTGCCCATCGTCGTCGTCGCCGGAATCATGCGTGCCGACATCGGTCCCGGCGCAGCAATCAACAACGCCCTTGAAGCCGGTTCAGGTTCAGGCGCCCTTCAAGCCGTGGTCGGTCTCGCGCTGGGACTCTTCTTCATCGTCCTCATCTCCGCCGCCGGCCACCTCATGATCCGCGCCTACGAGAGCGGCCGACCCACGCCATCCAAAGCCCAATAAACACAATCAATCCAAATCAAAAACACCAAATGAACCCCAATAACCGGTGTTTGAGTGCGTTTTCTAAAATCTTCCCGCCCTCGCCCCCAACAATACTTCCATGAACGATCTCATCCTTCTCATCATCGCCCTGTCCCTCGCCGCCATCGTCGGCGCAGGAGTCGTCTTCTACCTCCTCTCTTCACTCAAGCGAGCAAGAGCAGGCAAGGACATCGATAAAATCTCACTCAAGATCATCACCGAGCGTGTACGCGCCGTCGGCAAACTCGTCGGCCTCGAAGTCCACGCGAAAGAAATCGCCACCGCAACCTCAGGATTCTCCTGGTTGCCCCCCATCCTGCTCTCCCAAGCAAAGATCGCGATGATCTTCCAGTTCGAAAAGCAATACGCCATCGAACTCGGCGGACTCAAACAATCCGATGTCACCGACCTCGGCGACGACCACTACCGCATCACCCTCCCCCCAATCGTCGGCACGCTCCGCCTCATGGATGTCGAACCCTACGACATCCAGCAAGGACGAGTCCTCGGTCTCATCGATGTCATCAACATGAACGCAGCGCGTCAGAACGAACTCATGCGAACCGCCCAAGACCAAGCCGCGGAACTTTTCGAGAAAAACGACGACCGCTACATCCACCAAGCCCGCGAGACCATCGAGCGTCAACTCAACTCGATCGCCAAGCTCTTCGACATCACCCTCGAAATCCAGTGGTCCACCGATGCAACCCACGAACAACCCCGCATCCAGCTCGACGAGTCCCTCAAGACCGGCCTCGCCGCAGGCGTCTAATCATTCAAGCGATCCATCAAACCGCTGACGGATGCCAGATCGTCTTGAACTCCACAAACGGATCAAGCCAACCGGGCCCGCTGCACGCCGCGTCGTCAAAGTAATCCAGCGAATCATCCCGCAGACACACCCGTTTCATATTCACCGCCGCGCCTTCGCGCAGTTCAGTTCGTTGCGATTCACTCACACCCCCCGCATGAATCCCGATCACCTCGCGATGCGTCGCAAAGTGGGGGACCAGTTCCTCGCGGAATCCCGTAATCAAGTTCACAACACCACCTGGAAGATCACTCGTCGCCAGCGCCTCAGCAAGAATCATCGCGGGGATCGGATTCGTCTCCGATACCAGCGCCACCACCGAGTTCCCCATCGAAACGGGACCCATGATCATCGAGATCAACCCAAGCAACGCAGGCTCATCGGGACACACGCACCCCACAACACCCATCGACCCGGGAATCGTAAAGTTGTGGTAAGGCCCGCTCACCGGGTTCGCCCCGCCCATCACCGATGAATACTTATCCGTCCACCCCGCAAAGTGGACCACGCGATCAATCGCCGCATCCACTTCCTTCATCCCATCCTTGCCGAGCGACTCAGCAAGCTCCCCGCGTTTGCCTTCCATCATCTCTGCAAGCCGGTACAGAATCTGCCCCTTGAGATACCCCGTCGATCCGCACCAGTTCGTGTGCGCCGAGTGCGCCACCTCAACCGCATTGCGAACATCCTTCCGCGACCCATGGCACACATACGCCGTCAGCCCGTTGGACTCCTCCTGCACAAGCGTCGAGCGCCCAGACTCCGTCCGCGGAAACTTCCCGCCGATGAACAGCTTGTAGGTCTTCATGATCGGTAGACGCTCATCACTCACAGCATGTACTCCATCTCAATCTCATGACGGATCGGAATCCCATCAAGCCCAACATCCGGAATCTCAGGCTTCAGCTTCCGCGCCTCATTCACCGCATTCTTGTGGAACGCGACAATATCAAAGTCCCGCCGCTGATAGAACCGCATCGCAGGCGTGTTGTCATTGGTCGTCACGCACCACAATCGCTTGCACCCATGCTCGCGTGCCTTGTTGCGAACCCCCGTCAGCAAGCACGAACCGATGCCGCCGTGCCCCGCCATCGAGTTGTGCGTCACGATCTCGCACGCATCGCCCTCGATGTTGTAAGTCAACAACCCGACCTCAGCACCATCGCGTACCGCAACGATCCCGGGGAGTTCATCCGCTTTGAGTTTCTTCCCGCGCGTGACCTGCTCGGTCGATGCCCAGTACTGCTGGAGCACGCGCTGCGCCCAGTGCTTGTCCTCAGGTGTCAGATCACGAATCTCAAAGCTCTGTGTTCCAGGTGTCGCTGACATCGCGTGCCCCTTTCAATCAAATCAAATACGGATTATTTCAAATACGCCGCCAGCCCGTGCCGACCGCCCTCGCGGCCAAACCCAGACTCCTTAAACCCACCGAACGGCGAAGCCGGATCAAACTTGTTGTAAGTGTTCAACCACACCACACCCGCATCCAGCTTGCTTGCCATATCAAAGATCTTCGATCCCTTATCCGTCCACACACCCGCCGCGAGCCCATAAGGCGTGTTGTTGGCGCGAGCAATCGCCTCATCAGGAGTGCGGAAACTCATCACCGCAAGCACCGGACCAAAGATCTCCTCACGAGCAATCGCATGGCTCGGCTGCACCCCCGTAAAGAAGCAAGGCTTGCACCACAACCCCTTGGATGGCAACTCCGAAGGATTCACATCATGCCGAACCGCGCCCTCGCTGGTGCCGGTCTCAAGGTATTTCTCAATCGTGTCAAGCTGCTCGCGCGAGTTGATCGCGCCAAGATCCGTGTTCTTGTCCAATGGATCACCCACCCGGAGCGACGCAAGCCGATCCCCAAGCTTCCCGATCACCGTATCAAGAATGCTCTCCTGCACAAACACCCGCGATCCCGCACAACACACATGCCCCTGGTTGAAATAGATCCCCTCGACAATCCCCTCAACCGCTTGATCAATCGACGCATCCTCAAACACAATGTTCGCGCTTTTCCCACCAAGCTCAAGCGTCAATCGTTTGTTCGTCGAAGCCGTCGCCTTTGCGATCGCCTTGCCAACCCCGGTCGATCCCGTAAACGCGATCTTGTTGACATCAGGATGATTCACCAACGCCGCACCCGTCTCCCCCGCACCAGTGAGCACATTGACCACGCCTTTGGGAAGCCCGACCTCAGCACAAATCTCCGCAAGCCGCAGCGCCGTCAGCGAAGTCGTCTCCGCAGGCTTGAGCACAATCGTGTTCCCGCACGCCAGCGCCGGAGCAATCTTCCACGCCGCCATCAACAGCGGGAAGTTCCAAGGAATAATCTGAGCACACACCCCAACCGGCTCAGGTTTCCGACCAGGGAGCGCATATTCCAGCTTGTCCGCCCACCCCGCGTGATAGAAAAAGTGCGCCGCCGCCAAAGGCACATCCGCATCCCGCGATTCCTTGATCGGCTTCCCACCATCCATCGTCTCAAGCACCGCAAGCTCACGCGCCCGCTCCTGAATCCGACGAGCAATCCGGTACAAATACTTCCCACGCACAATCCCAGGAAGCGAACTCCACCCAGGAAGCGCATCCCGCGCCGCAGAAACCGCACGATCCACATCCGACGCATCCGCCGAAGAAATCATCGAAAGCGTTGCTTCTGTCGCCGGATTGATCGTCGCAAACTTCCCACCGCTTGCTGAGTCAACAAACGCGCCATTCACAAACAACCCGTACGAGTCGTCGATCTTCACCTTTACCGATTCAGGCGCGGGGTCATAATCAAAGATCCCGCCGCCGCTCGCGCCGCGAAAGTCCAACCGCCCGCCGCCCTGATTGCCAGTAGCCGCCGACTCCGAAGAATGATCGGACCTTGCCTCGCTGTTCATCGTTCTGCTCATGCCCCATTCTACGGCCTCAAACCCAACAACGCCGCCACCTATACCGATTGCCAACCCAAATCCAAGCGATTCCACCCCATTTCACTCGCCCCAAACCCCGATCAAACCGTTGTGTACCCAATGGGCAACGACAACACACAAGACAATCCCAAAGACAGCACCCACCCAACACGCGACAACCCGCAAGACTTCATCTCACGGAACGATGTCCGCATCGACACCAAAGGCATCCACTGCGCCCAAGACTCCACCAAAATCCGAGTCGCCGACCTCACCGGCACAGGCATGCGCCTTACCGCACCAGCATCCAAACTCCCAGAAGTCGGCACCGCCCAAACCTACACCTTCACCGACCAAGACACCCAGCACGAACTCACCATCCAAGGCACCGTCCGCTGGGTCCGCAAAGGCTCCGTCATCTCGCGCAGAGCCGAGATCGGGATCGAGTTCATCGACCTCACCCCCTCCATCCGCGACGCCCTCGTCCGCCTCGCCGTCCAAGGCGAGCTCCTCATCAGCAACCAACCCGACGCCGATAGCCAAACCGATTCACAAAGCCGCACGCCAAACATCAACCTCTACGACATCCTCGCCGTACATCCCTACGCAAGCGGGAGCGAGATCAAAGCCGCATACCACAAACTCGTGAAGCACTGGCACCCCGACAAGAACAAAACCCCCGAAGCCCCCGCCCGTTTCGAAGAACTCCACAAAGCCTACTCAATCCTCAAAGACCCAACCCTTCGAGCCCGCTACGACGAACGCTTCGGTCCAGACCAACAACCCGATCAAACCGCCGCCTAAAAACCCAAGAACCCGTGGCACAGGCGTCTCGCCTGTGTTCATCACAAAATGCAGGGTGCCCCGAGCCGCGATCTTGGGCGCATCGATCCGGGTGCCATGGTTTGACCGTCTTCGGCAAACCATGTCTTCAATCCACAGCCAAACAAGCAGCACGCCCACACTCCGGACACACCAACAACTCTTCAATTTTGTACCCACATTCAGCACACAGCCCATCCCGATCACGACACATACGCCGGATCACAGTCGGCAACACGAAAAACAAACCACAAACCCCACTGTAGATCAGCACATTCAACGACAGTCCTCCCCAGTGGAAGGTCATCGGCAAAATCCGATCAACCATCGGTGATTTCAACCCCGAAATTGGCACTCCCAACCGAAGCCCGCTCCGTGCTTTGCAGTTGTCAAAGAAAGTCAGTGTGTACGAGCCAGCACCGTTGGCGACTCCAAGTTCATCGGCGTACATGCACTTGAAAGGGAATCCAAACGAACCACGCCGGATGGAAAAATACGGCGGGATGTCTCCGTGAACCGTTCTGTCCCATTCGATGAACGGCTCGCCATAGTAATACACCTCATAAGATATGCTCGAATCCAACCAGTTCTGCCACCCATACCGCGGCTCATTCGGAGCACACCATACCGCAGCCCGAAACTCCGGTATCAAGTCCCCCAAATACCTTGGTGGATTCTTGCACTCAATATAGAAAGTGGAACTCTCAAACCCAACATAGGCCACATTCCCAAACACCGCAGGCACAAACGCAGTCAACAAACTGATCAACAAACCAAAAAAGATACACACAGCAATCCGAACACGCATGCGCACGGCTTTCTTAGGTTCCTTAGGCATCCGAAAAATCATGCCCAGCCGCATACTCACCGCTCTGCAACTTCTGCATGCTCCGCAGCACATCGTTGAGCAACGAACTCGCCCCAAACCGGAACCACTCCCCGCTCAGCCACCCCTCGCCGAGCGTCTCGTTGACCATGCACAGGTAATGCCACGCCTGCTTGCCCGTCCGGATCCCACCGGCAGGCTTCATCCCGATCTTCTTCCCGCTCTTGCGGTACTCATCCCGGATCGCCTCAAGCATCACCAGCGTCACAGGCATCGTCGCCGCCGGAGCAACCTTCCCCGTCGAGGTCTTGATGAAATCCCCAGGACGGATGTACTCGATCGCAATATCACTCGCGCGCCGAACATTGTCGTAGGTCTTGAGTTCACCCGTTTCGAGGATCACCTTCAGATGCGCCTTGCCGCACGCCTGCACAACCGCCGCGATCTCTTCCGCAACGACATCATACTTCCCGGACAAAAACGCGCCGCGATTGATCACCATATCAATCTCATCCGCACCATCCGCAACCGCCCGCTCCACATCACGAATCCGAATATCCAGCGGATACTGCCCCGAAGGGAACCCCGTCGCCACTGAAGCCACATTCACCCCAGTCCCATCCAACAGCTCCGCAGCATACGGAACCATCGACGGATACACACACACCGCCGCCACAGGTCCGAGCCGCTTCCCCAAAAACTCCTCATCCCGATCCCAAGGCCGAACCGCCTTTCGGCACAAACTCCGCACCTTCTCCGGAGAGTCCGCGCCCTCAAGCGTCGTCAAATCAATCATCGACACCGCAAGCTCAAGCGCCGCAAGCTTCGACGCCTTCTTGATCGACCGCGTCGTAAACGAAGCCGCACGGCGATCAACCATCACCCCATCAACAGTGGGGGAGTTCGGCAGCACAAATCCCATCACTCATCCTCCCCAGTCATGTCAGCATCGTCCGACTCAACATCCGGATCAACATCAAACGGCAGCCCCGTCGATTCCCACACAACCCATCCCCCAAGGAACAGCCGTACACGATCTTTCAGCATCGTGTTGTACCCGCCCTGAATCATCCGCTTCGCCATCGCGCGAGCGCTCGCCGATCCGGGATTCTCTCCGTACACCACAAGATTGTCGTACTTCAAAAGCTCCGGGTCCGCGTCGTACCGCAGATCAATCTCATTGACCCGGATGTTCCGCGCCCCCTCGATCCTCCCCTCCGCAAACCGTTCATGCTTGCGGACATCAATAAACAGCACCGCCTTCGAGTCCCCCTTGCCCTCGTCGTACAGTTCCATCGCGCGATTCAGATCAATAAACTCGATCTTCTTGTCCGAAAGGTCCCCCTTGCAGCCACTAAGCCCCAGAATCACCAAGCAGGCAAAGAACCATCCAAAAATCGCCGATCGCTGAGTCATAAGTCCCATTGTGTCAAATTCCCTTTATGCGTGCAATATTGACCCCTGAGTGCTGTTCTATCACTCAGGACGACGCCGTAAATCCTATGCAAGCCCATCCCACTATGATTCAAGGCATGATTCACCAGCTCAATCAGACATTAAATCTCCAGCGACTCTCAGCATTCCTCATGCTGATCGCGTTCGTATGCGCCTCCACAACCACCCAAGCCGCCAACCAACCAGCATCCGAAAGCAAGCACTTCAAAGCCACCGCCCAAACCTCCACCCTCGCCATCCCAGGCGAGGACGCCCTCCTCATCATCGAAATCACCGTCGATAAAGACTGGCACACCTATTGGCCAGGAATCAACGACACCGGCTACGGCCTCTCCGTCACCCCCTTCCCCTCCGAACATCTCACCTTCGGAGAACCCTTCTACCCAACCCCAACAAGACACCTCGCCGCCGGGAACATCCTCGACCACATCTACGAGGACACCTTCCAAGTCCTCATCCCCTACACCGTCTCCGACGATGCCCAACCCGGAACCAGATTCGCCATCGGCGCATCCATCGACGCCCTCGTCTGCAACCAAATCTGCATCCCCGAATCCGACGCAATCTCCCTCATGCTCGCCGTCATCAACCCAACCGATCACACCTTTACCAGACAAGAAGCAATCGACACCTACTCCAGCCGCCCAACCGATCTCACAAGCGTCACCCCAAAGTGGACCAAAGACACCGCCCAACTCCGCATCCCCGGCGCAACCCACTATCAATTCTTTCCCAGCGATGACTGCACCCAGCCCGCCAACCTCATCAAGGAAGGCGATACCAAATCAAAGGTCCTCACCATCACCTTCGATCGCAGCTACGAGGACGACCCAACCACCCCCGCAGTCCTCTCTGGACGCATCCGCGCAAAAATTCTTGACACTTGGCAAGAATTCAATATACACTTTGTACAAGAGGGTTCAAACCCATAACCAGCAGGAGAAGACCCAATGAGCACGCTCAAAAAAATCGCATTCGCATCCGCATTCATCGCACTGATCGCAACCGTTGCCATCATGATGGGTGCCGCGCGAACCACCGCAGCCGCCGCACTCAAAATCGGTGACAAAGCACCAGACTTCACCCTCACCGATCTCGACGGCAACAAGCACACCCTCTCCGACTACACCAACGATGGCAAAATCGTCGTCCTCGAATGGTTCTCACCAAGCTGCCCATTCGTCCGCAAGCACTACCGCTCAGACACCGGCACCATGACCAAAATCCAAGCCGACCACGCCGATGACAACATCGTCTGGCTCCGCATCAACTCCGCCTACGGCCAGCACCCAACCGCAGACCTCAAACTCAACCGGGACACCGCAAAGGACTGGAACATCACCACCCCAATCCTCATGGACACCACAGGCAAGGTCGGCAAAAGCTACAACGCCAAGCGCACCCCAGACATGTACATCATCACCGCCGACCAAACCCTCGCCTACCAAGGTGGGATCGACAACCGCTCAGACGCCGCAGCACCGGGTGATGTCAACTATGTCGCCAACGCACTGACCGAACTCCTCGCAGGCAAAGCCGTCACCAAATCAGAAACCAAGTCCTACGGCTGCGGCATCAAGTACGACTAAGCCAACCAGACTTCAGTCACTCAAATGATCTCCTCCAGCCCGGTCCCAGACCGGGTTTTTTCATCTCCTGACCACCATCCACAAATACACCACAACCCCGCCCCAACCGACCGATACACTCAAGTACACAAACACACCAGCCAGACCGATCCGCTCACGGAGCACCCAATGTTTGAAATCCCCGGCCCCCTAGGCACCCTCGTCAACTTCCTCATCATCGCACTCGGATTCGGGTCCATCATCTTCGTCCACGAACTCGGACACTTCCTCGCCGCCAAATGGGCCGGGATCCGCGTCCTCGCCTTCTCCATCGGTTTCGGACAAGTCGCCTGCTCCTACCGCAAAGGCATGGGATTCCAAGCCGGGTCCAGCGAACCCGCCTACCAAAAACTCGTCCGCGACCACAACGGCGACCACACCAAACTCGACATCTCCCCAACCGAATACCGACTCAGCTGGCTCCCCCTCGGCGGCTATGTCAAAATGCTCGGTCAAGAAGACCTCAACCCAAACGCAATCTCAACCGCGCCAGACTCCTACCAAAACTGCCCCATCCCCAAACGCCTCGTCGTCATCAGCGCCGGTGTCGTCGTCAATGTCATCACCGCCGCGCTCCTGTTCATCGTCGTGTTCTCCGCAGGACTCAACATCATGCCCCCAACCATCGGGCAAGTCCTCCCCTCTAGCCCCGCATCGCTTGCCACCCCAGCAGACACCCAATACGCCATCGGCCTCCAACCCGGAGACACCGTCCTCTCCGTCAACAACAAACCCGTCCGCGCCTTCCGCGACATCGCCACCGAAGCCGCGATGTCCAGCGCCTCCCGACCCGCAACCATCATCATCACCCGCGACGGCATCGACCACCCCATCGAATACAGCGCGAACCTCAAGCCCGGCGCACAACTCGGCCTCCTCGACCTCGGAATCACCCCCCTCCGCTCCACCGAGCTCATCCTCACCGACGACATGGACCTCTGGAACCAGCGAGCCGACGACTATGGACTCGCCCAGATCCCGCCCGGATCAACCATCACCGCGATCAACACCCAGCCCGTCCAAACCACCGTGGACATCCAGCGCATCGCGATGGACCACACCGACCTGCTCATCAACTACACCACCCCAGCAGGCGAAGCACAAGAACTCACCATCACCGCCCAGCAAGAACTCATGACCCAGCTCGTCGATCTCGACGACACCCAACTCCAAATCGAGCACATCCTCGGCCTCACCGGTCTCATCCGCGTCCACCCCGATGTCTCCGCCTCCGAAACCAGACAAGGACTCATGCCCGGAGACATCTTCACCAACATCGCAGGCGTCCCATACCCATCACTCGACGCCGGAATCAAAGCGATCCGAGCAAACGCCGGAAACCCAATCGACATCCAGGTCCTCCGCACCGACGACGAAACCGGAGCGCAACGCACCGTCAACCTCGAAGCCCAAGTCTCCGACAAAGGAACCATCGGCTTCTACCCCGACACCACCACCTACGCCAACGCGATGGTCACCCTCTCGCCCGCAGTCACCTACCAACTCCGCTCAGACATCCCCGAAGGATCCCAGATCGTCTCAGTCGGAGGCACCCCTATCACAACACTCGACGAACTGGTCGCCGCACTCATCAGCGCAACCCCAAGCGGCTTCAACTCATCGAGCCCGCATCAACCATTCAGCGTTGAATACACCCAGATCAACAATCCAGCCGCCGAACCAACCCAAGCATTCCTCACCATGTCGGGAGATCAACTCGCCCGCCTCCAGCACCTCCACAAACGCTGGCCGGGTGGGCCCGACATGTCCACCCTCTTCCTCCCCACCCAAACCATCGACAAAGCCACCAGCCCCATCGACGCCGTCGCGCGAGGATTCCAAGAGTCCCGCCGCGTCATGCTCCAAACCTACCTGACTTTCTTACGACTCACCCAAGGCACCGTCAAAGTCGAACACCTCAAAGGTCCAGTCGGCATCGCGCACATCGGAACCATGATCGCCGACGAAGGATTCATCAAAGTCCTCTTCTTCATGGGACTCATCTCCATCAACCTCGCCGTCATCAACTTCCTCCCCCTCCCCATCGTTGACGGCGGACAGTTCCTCTTCCTCATCTACGAATGGATCCGTGGCAAACCCATCCCCGTCGCCGTCCAAAACGCCGTCACCATGGCCGGACTCCTCCTCATAGGTTCCATGTTCCTCCTCGTCACCTTCAACGACATCAAATCACTCGTAGGTTTCTAACACACCCTCTTCCCGTGGCACAGGCGTCCCGCCTGTGATCTTCTCTTTCTCTTCTCCCCCACAGGACCCCCCATGCCCCCAATCCTCGGCCTCCTCCAACTCCTCACCATCGGCGCCATCGGATTCTGGATCATCACCGTCCTCCACACCGCATGGTCCCTCCTCCACCCACCCAAGCGGACCTACGCATGGGCGCTCCATCGAGGAGTAGCAGGGGACCCCTCCGAACTCGACACCCCGCTCGAGTACGAAACCATCAACATCAAATCCAACAACCAAACCCTCCACGCATGGAAGATCACCGGACTCAACCCAGCCGCCCCCCGCATCCTCCTCATCCACGGCTGGGGCTCCTCCTCCATCGGCGCACTCAAACGCATCCCACACCTCGCCAACCACGCCTCCCAAATCATCACCCTCGATCTCCCAGGGCACGGCGAATCCACCGGCACCTCCCAAATGGGCACTAGCGAACACACCGACCTCAATACACTCCTAAGTTCACTTGAAAACCCAAGCCCCACAATCATCTACGGCTGGTCCATGGGAGCCGGAATCGCACTCCGCTTCGCACGCGACTACAAAGACCAACACAACATTGAGGCCGTCATCGCCGAATCCCCCTACATCCACGCAACCACCCCCGCAAAGAATGTCATCAACCTCCGAGGCCTCCCAACCAAACTCAACCTCAAACCCGCCATCGCCCTCATCGGAATCCTCAAAGGCATCGGACCCAAATGGAAAGGTTTCGCAAGAGACCAAATCGCCAAAGACCTCCAAGTCCCCCTCCTCCTCATCCACGGCACCCAAGACCCCGTCTGCCCACTCACCGATGCCAAACACATCCATTCCACCGCACCCACCGCATCACTCATCGAAATCCAAAACGCCGGACACAACAACATCTGGACCATCCCAGACTTCACCAAACAAGCCTCAACCGCCATCCAAAACTTCGTAAATGAATAAAAAGAGATTCCGCCCAGGCGCCACTACTCCGCCTGGTGCCACTACTCGCCGCTTCGGCGCAGTAGTGTCTTCTCTCCTCCCCCGGGCCTCCGGGGGAGGTGTCGCGCAGCGACGGAGGGGGTCTTCCTTCTTCCGCGTACTTGCCGTCTTCGGCAAGCCGTGTCTTGAGTTATCCTAGAATCAGAAGTGGACAAAATAATGAAACCAGTTGAGTTACTCCGCCCAATGATCAAAGAGCACTTTGATTTTTTAGTGTCCGAGTATGGCTTCGTGGATTCCATCAACAAGATGGGGATGGAGAATGACAAGGTTTGCTGTGTTCAATACAAGTCTAAGAAGAACCCGCCGATGGAGATATTGGTTGGCACATGGTTTCCAGATTATGTTGTCGAGCTCGCATTGTGCTGGACAGACAGAGGCAGCGTAAGAACAGGGGTAACTCGTGATAGCTTTGATATTGAAGAAATCAATAAGGCTCTAAAGGGAAACAAATGCAAGAACCTGTTCCGACACTCCCTCTACAACGACAACAAAGAACATGCAGATAAAGCATTGCAAGAACGAGCCGAGCTGCTCGTTGTTTTTCTCGAAGAAACCAAAGCAAACTCCGAGATCATCTACCGTATTCTCTTGCGGAACCGTTTTCTGGAGTCATACAAGTGCATGACCGATTATGATCCTGAATATAGGCGGGAACTTGCTGAAAAAGCATGGAAAGAAAATGACTACGAGGCTTTCGTACTCTTCGCCGAAAATACTCCTGATCGATTAACAACATCAGACAGAGCTCGATTGCAAATCGCACAAAGTACACTCGCCGATAGGCGCGGGCAAAGCAACGATTAACTCGAAGCAAAGTCCATCGCCCGCTCCGCAATAATGTCCGAAGCGTCATACAAAGGCAACGGCGAGGTCGTCGAAGAAATCATCAACGGTGCCTCGCTGCACCCCAAGATCAACCCCTCGCACCCCTGCTCCACAAACCGGTCCACGATCCCCATCACCTTGGATCGCGAGTCATCGCAGATCCCGCCATAGATCAGCTCCTCGAAGATGATCGTGTCGAGCAGCTCCGCATCCAGATCGCTCGGCCGCACCAGTTTGATCCCCTTGATCCCAAGGTCGGTTTGGTACACCGACCCCGAAGTCACATACTTCGTCCCCAACACCCCGACAATCTTGCGTTCATCACGAGCGATCGAATCCGCCACCGCGTCTGTCATCTTGATCCAAGGAATCGGAGAGTTCACATCCGCAAGCTGCACCGCATGCTGCACCGCGTTGTCAGGAGTGAAGCAGAACTCAGCGCCGATATCCGCGAGCTTCTGCGCCGATTCCCGGAGCATCTGCCCAACCAATCTCCAGTTGTCGCTCCGCACCGCTTGGATGTACAGCGCCAGTGGAATGTTGTAGATCGAAACCACCGGATGCCGATCCGCAGGCAGTTTCACCGCCGCGTGCCGAAACAACTGACGATAACAACTCGCCGCCCCCTCAGGACTCACCGCCACGATTCCAATGTGCTTAGTCAAATCAAATCCTTTCAATCCACGAGCACGAACCACAGCAACAGAGACACCACATCATCCCAGATACCGCCAGCCCTGTCAAACCTATACTTCTATCCATGACCAACGACCCCACAAAGTCCACAAACCCATTCGAAATCCTCGGATTCACCCCCAGTTTCTCGATCACACCCGATCAGGTGCAACGCGCCTACCTCCAAAGACTCTCCGCCTCACACCCAGATTTGAGCGGACAATCCACACAAACACTCGACCCAGCAACCCTCAACCACGCCCGCGACACCCTCCTCAACGACGAAGCCCGCGCCAACCTCATGCTCGAGCACCTCGGAGGCCCATCCCCAAAGGACCACTCCCTCCCAGACGGATTCCTCATGGAAATGATGCAGCTCCGCACCCAAATCGAAGAAGAACTCGACCCATCCAACCCAGACCACACCCAAGCAAGAACCCGCTGGCAAGCATGGGCGAACGCTGATCGCACAAAGACCATCCAAACCCTCACCCAAATCTTCAAACAACTCGAATCTAAATCTCCCGAGTCATCAACAGAATCACCAGATCAACTCAAACAACAAATCCGAATTCACCTCAACGCCCACCGCTACACCCAGCGCCTCATCGAACAGCTCGATCCAACCTACGATCCTTCAAGTGCCGATTTCCAAGATCAGCCCAACACATAATCAGCCCAACCAAAAAGGCACCGACCCGCCGATAGACCATCATGGACCCAGCTGTTCAATCCCTAAGCTCGCAAACGCCGCTCCTCATCGCGATGGCAATTCTCCTCATCTGCTCCGCAATCGCCTCCGCCTCCGAAACCGCACTCCTCGGACTCTCCCGTTCCAAAAGAGCCGCACTCCGCAACTCCCATCCCTCCACCGCCCTCGCCGTCGACCGCCTGCTCGCCAAGCCCCGCCAACTCCTGCTCCAGGTCCTCCTCCTCAACATGGTCGTCAATGTCGGGTACTTCATCGCGACATCCATCCTCACGCTCCGCGCGCAGTCCACCTCTGAGCGCATCGTCATCTCCATCGCGTCCCTCTTCGCGATCATCCTGATCGGTGAGGTCTTCGCCAAACTCGCCGCCGTCGCGTTCTCCACGCTCACGCTCCGGTTCATCGCCCCCCTCCACATCGTCCTCCGCCAGCCGCTCCGCCCGATCATCGCGTTCCTCGAGCGATTCTGCATCCTCCCAGGCACCCGCCTCCTCGTCCCCGATCCGCCGCCCCCGCCGGGAGTCACCCCCGAAGAAATGTCCACCCTCCTCGCGATGGGAACCACCGAAGGCTTGATCGACGAGTCCGAGCAAGACCTCCTCGCCGCGATCGTCATGCTCTCTCAGCGATCCGTCGAAGACATCATGCGCCCCCGCGTCGATTTCATCTGGATCGACGCCGACGCAACCTACCAAGAAGTCCTGGACGCTTGCAAGCAATCCCCAGTCTCACACTTCCCCGTCTTCGAAAACGGACTCGATGGCAAACCCCTCGGCATGACCGACGCCAAACAAGTCCTCGCCGGAAAGCCGATCCGCGAAACCCTCTCACCCCTCCTCTTCATCCCAGAACAAGCCACCCTCGACACCCTCCTCACCCAGTTCCGAAACAACGCACAAACCGTCGCACTCATCGTCAACGAGCACGGCACCGTCGTCGGTCTCGTCACACTCTCCGACATCGCCGACCAACTCCTCAGCGGCACAGCCAGCCACCAATCCGTCGAAGCACAAGACATCATCCTCATCGGCCCCGCCAAATGGTCCGTCCCAGGACGACTCGCCGTCCACGAATGGTCCGCACTCTTCGGCGGACTCGGTCCAACCAACTCCAAAGCAAGCTCACCCGCAAAGACCCTCGCAGGCCTCATCATGCACACACTGGGACGAGTCCCAACCGCGGGAGACGAAATCAACATCGGTGCCGCCACCCTCAAAGTCCTCTCCATGAACGACCTCGTCGTCGAAACAGTCGAAGTCACACTCAACCTAGAAACCAAACCCGCGGCTGAAACACAGGGAGGACAGCGCTGATGTCCACCCCCGAAATCATCATCTGGATCATCCTCGCCCTCCTCGGAATCGTGGGGTCAGCCCTCTGCTCAGGTCTCGAAGTCGGTCTCTACTCCGTCTCAAGAGTCCTCACCCGCGTCCGCTCCGTTGACCAGCCCCGCGCCAAAATCCTCCACGCCCAGCTCCAAAAACCCGCCCCCGTCCTGACCACACTCCTGGTGTACAACAACGCCTTCAACTACCTCGCCACCCTCGCCTTCACCGCATTGCTCAGCGCCACCAACCTCAGCGACACCCTCATCATGGTCATCCAAGCCGCGGTCTTGACCCCCATCCTCCTCATCTTCGCAGAGTCCATCCCCAAAGAGCTCTTCCGCTCCCGCGCCAGCTCCCTAATGGAGCGCCTCGTCAGCGTCATCGTCGCGATGCGCTACACCCTCACCATCATCCCCATCGTTCCCGTCATCACCTTCATCGCCACCGCAATCTCCAAACTCCTCGGCGCCGACCTCACAGGCTCCATCCGCGACGCGCGCCAGAACATGGCCGACCTCGTCAAACACGCCGACGATCAGATCACCCAATCCCAAACCGAAATGATCGACCGCGCCCTCACCCTCAACCAAACCCCCATCCGCACCGTCATGGTCCCCCTCTCACGCGTCATCAAAATCAAAACCAACACCAAACGCGAACTCTCCCTCGAAAAAATCAGAGCTACCAACCACACCCGCTACCCCGTCATCAACGCAGAACGCAAAGTCATCGGTTGCCTCAACGGCATCGACCTCTACATCAACCCAACCAGCACCATCCAAGACCTCACCCAACCCATCCAACGCTTCAACACCGAAGTCCCCATGCGTCAAGCCCTCACCAAGATGCGAACCGCAAACGCCCACATCGCCATCGTCACCCGCTCCGGTCACGATGTCGGCCTTATCACCCGCAAGGACCTGTTATCACCCCTCATCGCGACAACCCACGATTGGTAAACGACCACCGGGAATACAACCCCGCCCAGCCCGGTTAACCAATCAGGAGCCCCGCATCATGAAAAAACACTTTCTTTCAATCGTTTTCCTCGCACTGATCGCCTTCATCATCGCGCCCAAAGTCCTCAGCATCATCCAAGGCCCAGCCCCCACCCCAAACATCTTCGCCGCTGGATATTCAATCGAACAAGCCACCCAACAATCCCAAACCACCGGCAAACCCATGCTCATCCTCGTCACCGCCGATTGGTGCCCACCCTGCCAAGCACTCAAAAAAGGAGCGCTCGCCGACGAGAAAGTCAACAACTGGGTCAAAGACAACATGGTCCCCGTCTACCTCGAAGAAAGCACCAACCCAGACCAAATCCGCCTCCTCCCCGTCAATGCCTACCCAACCACCCTCATCATCAAAGACGGCAAAATCCTCGGCCAATTCACCGGAAACAAATCCCCCTCCAGCTACCTCAGTCGCATCAAAGACCTCGCATCCAAATCCTGATTCCCTGAACCAAACCGCATTCCTGCCGGTATAGATCTTCAGCAAGCAGCTATCCTGCGCCCACAAACACGATCCAAACGCGTATTGTCACCTATATAGACCAATGCCAAACACAGAGGCGGATCCATCATGTTCAACAATCGCTCCACTGCACTCATCGCAATCCTCGCCGTCGCCGTCCTCGGCTCCGTCGTCGCCGTCACAACCAACGCCGCACGCACAACCACCGACTACGGCTTCTACGACCCCATCGTCGATGTCCACACCATGATCGAACACCTCTATGTCACCGAACCCTCCGACGAAGACATCCAACTCGGCGCCATCCAAGGCATGCTCGAAGAACTCGGAGACCCCTACACCGTCTTCATCCCCGCCGAACTCGAACGAGATTTCAACAAAGACATGAAAGGCCAATATGTCGGCATCGGCGCCGAAGTCATCCTCAAAGACGGCTGGCTCACCATCGCCTCCCCAATGGACGACTCCCCCGCATGGAAAGCAGGAGTCATGGCCGAAGACAAAGTCATCAAAATCGACGGCGTCTCCACCGAAGGCTACACCATCAACGACTCCATAGACAAACTCCTCGGCGAACCAAACACACCCGTCACCATCACCGTCGAACGCAACGCGATCGAACAAGACATCACCATCATCCGCGACCACATCAAAGTCCAAGCCGTCAAAGGCTTCATGAGATCTGAAGGCGGCGAAGGCCCCTGGCGCTACCTCATCGACGACTCCAACAACATCGCCTACATCCGCCTCACCCAGTTCATCCCAGGATGCGCCGCAGATCTCAAAGCCGCCATCGACACCGCAACCCAAAACGCTGGTGGAGAGCTCGGAGGACTCGTCCTCGACCTCCGCTACAACCCAGGCGGTCTCCTCGACGAAGCCGTAAAGATCGCCGACCTCTTCCTCGACAAAGGCGTCATCGTCTCCACCAAAGGACGCGCCCACGAAGACCACTCCGAATCCGCGCACAAAAAGGGAACACTCCCAAACTTCCCAATGGTCACCCTGATCAACTCCAACTCCGCATCCGCATCCGAAATCCTCTCCGGCGCACTCTCCGACCACAACCGCTCCATCATCATCGGCGCCCGCTCCTTCGGCAAAGGCTCCGTCCAAACCGTCCGCCCGCTCGAATCCGGCGCGGGTACCCTCAAAATGACCGAGCAGTACTACTACCTCCCCTCAGGAAGACTCCTGCACCGCCGCGACGACTCCACCATCTGGGGCGTCGACCCAACCCCAGGGTACTACCTCTCCATGACCGACCAACAACGCGCCGCAATGCTCACCGCCCGCCGCACAAATGAAGTCATCCACAAAACCGACGCCCCCGAACTCATCAACACCGAAGAAATCATCACCGCCCTCGACGATGTCCAGCTCACCGCCGCGATGTCCGTCCTCACAAACCGAATCCAGACAGGCAAGTTCGAACCCGTAGGCATCGAGTCCAACCAACCCGATGACGCCGCCTACGAAGAACTCGTCGCTCTCAAGCTCCAAGAGGAACGCATCCTCCGCCAACTCGAACGCATCAACAAGCGCGTCACCGCGATCGAGACCGTCGTCGACAACGACAAAGATCCCCTCGACCTCTGGGACGACGAACGCGAAGTTGCAGGTGGAAGCCTCATCGTCAAAGACGCCGATGGCAACCTCGTCACCACCCTCGAAATCACCGGCCCAAACCTCGAACGCTGGCTCATCGACGCTGATGTCAAGGTCATCGAACCCAAACCAGAACCAGAACCAGAACCAGCGAGCTCCGACCAGTGATCGTCCTCGGCATCGAGTCCTCATGCGACGAAACCGCCGCATCCGTCGTACAAGACGCCACCATCGTGCGCTCATCAATCGTCGCATCCCAAACCACAACCCACGCAGAGTACGGCGGAGTCGTCCCCGAAATCGCCTCACGCCTCCACGAAATCAACATCCTCCCCGTCCTCAAACAAGCACTGCATGAAGCCGATGTCACCTTCGAAGACCTCGACGCGATCGCAGTGGGGCACCGCCCCGGACTCGTCGGGTCCCTCCTCGTCGGACTCTCCGCCGCCAAAGCCTTGTCCTGGTCACTCAACAAACCCCTCATCGGCGTAGACCATGTCCACGCCCACCTCTACGCCCCCTTCCTCTCAAACTCCAGCAGCCCAAGTTCTAGCAGCCCAAGTTCCAGTAGCACAAGTTGCCGTGGCACAGGCGTCCCGCCTGTGATGACTTCAAACCACAAACCCCCCAACAAGCCAACCTTCCCCGCACTCGGTCTCGTCATCTCAGGCGGACACACCTCCCTCTACCGAATGGACTCCCCAACCAAACTCACCCGCCTCGGCGCGACCATCGACGACGCCATCGGAGAAGCCTTCGACAAAGCCGCCTCCATCCTGAGCCTCCCATACCCGGGAGGTCCCCACATCGACAAGCTCGCCCAAGACCCAAACGCCAACAACCGACTGATCGACTTCCCCATCTCAAGACTCGCCAAAGACTCCCTCGACTTCAGCTACTCAGGTCTCAAGACCGCCATGCTCTACGCAACCAAAGGCAAGCCCAACCCCCCAAAGCTCGCAGGTAAACCCCAACGCTTCTCCGAGCCTGCACCCGAGCTCACCCAAGAACGCACCCGAGACCTCGCCGCAAGTTTCCAACGCGCCGCCGTCCGCGCCCTGACCATCAAAGCCCAACGCGCCCTCGATGCAAACCCCGATCTGAAATCCATCATCATCGGAGGCGGAGTCTCCGCAAACACCCGCGTCCGATCCGAGTTCGCCAAACTCGCAACCAAGAACAACCTCACCCTCCACATCCCCGACATGCAATACTGCATCGACAACGCCGCGATGATTGCCGCCCTCGGTTCCGTCCTCTACCAGTCCGGCCACACCGACGACCTCACTCTCCAAGCAACACCCACCACCGCCTGCTAACACAAACCCGTGGCACAGGCGTCCCGCCTGTGATGACTTCAATCCCAGCAACCACACCCAACACATGCCACCACACCCCGCATCCATCCCAACCGACCAACTCCTCAAACACTGCACCATCACCAAAGGCCGATCCCAAGGCCCAGGCGGCCAACACCGCAACAAAGTCTCCACACACATCACCATCACCCACACCCCAACCGGAACCACCGCCCAAGCCGGCGAACGACGCAGCGCCGCCGAAAACGAAAAAGTCGCCATCTCCCGCCTCCGTCATACCCTCGCCCTCACCATCCGCACCCCCGTCCCGCTCGGAGACGCCCGCTCCGACCTCTGGAAATCCCGCTGCACAAACAACAAGATCGCGTGTTCCCCAAACCACGACGACTACCCCTCCATGCTCGCCCAAGCCCTCGACATGCTTGGCGCGTGCAAGCACGACCCCTCCAAAGCCGCCCTCCGCCTCGAATGCACCTCATCCCAACTCCTCAAACTCCTCGCCGCCCACCCCCCCGCAATGGTCCTGCTCAACAAAAACCGAGCCGAGCACCACCTGCACCCCCTCAAGTCCTAAACACAAAAACTCGTGGCACAGGCGTCCCGCCTGTGTTCTAGAAACGGAATTGCGAATGCTAGTATTCGAACAAGATATGAAAGAAGAGCCGCTGATTGAATGGATGTGTAAAGATGACTCAATTGACAGAAGAAGAACAACGCGCCCATTACGAATCCAGAGCCCCAGGATGGATCCTTCGTTGTCTACGCTGCGGCTACACCGAACCATGGGGGAAGTACGGTATCCGCATCGGAGCCAAATCCTACGGCAAAGTCACTGTTCGCCGATGCGTCAACTGCAAACGCATCCGCTTCCACGCCATCACAAAGCAAAAAACAACACCTTTCACATCCTCTGAGTGATAACTGGCCACTAGCCAATCCCTTCTTCCCCCCTACACTTTCTACCCATGCCCGAACCCAAAGACCGCCAAACAATCAAAGTCCAAGCCGAACGCACCATGCTCGCCGCGGTCCGCCTCCCCGAATCCACCTACGACCAGCGCGATCCATTCGGAGAACTCCGCGAGCTCGCCGCCCAAGCCGGCGCGGTCGTCGTGGGTGAATCCGAACAAAGAATGCAACGCCCCGTCGCAGGCACCTACATGGGCAAAGGCAAACTCGAAGAACTCAAAGCCGCCTGCGCCGAGCTCAACGCCGGAACCATCATCTTCGACCACGACCTCTCCCCAAGACAGATCTCCAAAATCGAAGAAATCACCAACTGCAAAATCCTCGACCGCTCCGAGCTCATCCTCGACATCTTCGCCTCCCGCGCCAGCTCCCACGAAGCCAAACTCCAGGTCGAAATCGCCCAGCTCGAATACACCTACCCCCGCCTCCGCGCCATGTGGTCCCACCTCGAACGCATCGTCGGCTCCGGTGGCATCGGAGGCGTCGGCACAAGAGGCCCCGGCGAACAACAACTCGAAATCGACCGAAGGCTCGTCCAGCGCCGCAAAACAATCCTCCAACGCGAACTCGAAGACATCCAAGCACGCAAACGCCGCGCCGTCGAAAAACGAAACACCGACCACTTCACCGTAGGACTCGTCGGATACACCAACGCAGGCAAATCCACCCTCTTCAACACCCTCACCGAAGGCGGCGCCTACGCCGACGACCGAGTCTTCGCAACCCTCATGACCCGCACAAGACAGTGGGACCTCGGAGGCGGACACAACGCAATGCTCTCCGACACCGTCGGCTTCGTCCGCGACCTCCCGCACCACCTCGTCGCATCCTTCAGGGCAACCCTCGAAGAAGCGATGCACGCCGACCTCATCCTCATCCTCCTGGACATCTCCGACCCCTCCATCGAGCTTCACTACGAAACCGTGCTCAACACCCTCGACGACCTCTTCTCCGAAGTCGAAAAACGCGAAGCCAAAGAAGCCGAGCAATCCAAACGCGAAGGCAAAGAGTACCACCACTACCAACGCCCCGAGTACCTCGTCCTCCTCAACAAAGCCGACAAACTCACCGACCAAGCCGACCTCCTCTACTGGCAGTCCAGAATCCCAGGCTCAATCCCCCTCTGCGCACTCCCCGCCAAAGAAGACGCCAAAGAAGCACCACTCGGACAAGAAAAACTCATCGCAAGAGTCAAACGCCACTCCATCGGGGACATCCAAGAACTCGAAATCGTCGTCCCCTTATCGGATTCCAAAACAATCCACACCATCGAGAACCGCACCGAGGTCACCAACCGCGAGTACATCGACCAGTTCGTCAAACTCCGCACCAAGATCGGCTCAAGACAACTCGAACAACTCCGCGCCCGCGGCGCCAACATGACCGTCCACACCCTCGAAGGCGAAATCATCGAAGCCCCCCAAAGAACCCGAGGCTGGACCGAAGACTCCGACTCCCCCTACGCCAAAAAACTCGACTTCTAAACCGACGCAACACGCGCGGTCAACCCCTTCACCATTCTTTCACAAACCAACACCATCAAACGCAGCGCGTCATAAATCAAGCACACACCAACCCCTACGCACCCACAAAAAAAGAACCGCGCGCAACCCGCCGCGATCTTGTCATTTCCTGAACGGAAGACCCGACCGAAGCGTTCTAAATTAAATCAACCAAGCTCTTTCTTTTGAATCGGACACACACCTGATTCAAACACTCGCAGCACCCGGATCAACACAATTCGGGTGCTGTTTTCAATCAACCAAATCACAATCCCAAACGGGTGCCACTACTCGCCGTTTCGGCGCAGTAGTGTCTTCCTCTTCCACCACCCCGGTCCTCCGGCGGAGGCGTCCGCATCTTCGCGGACGGAGGGGGTCTTCATGTGTTTCACAAAGTGTGCAGGACCTGACCAATCGCCCCCTTGGGCGCAGTCGGAATCACAAATCAAAAACAAAAACACACCCGCCCACAAACCACCACTTCCCCCAGTGGTCAATGGCTTGTGGCGAATCCCTTCTTAACCAAGCGGATTCAACCACAACCCCGTAGCCAACTTCGGATAAAAGAATGTACTCTTCTGAGGCATCAACTCCCCAGCACGAGAAATATCACGCACCGCATCCAGCGGCGTAGGACGAACAATAATCGCCACCTGCGCACGGCCGCCACCCGATATCGAACTCCCCGTCTCATCCCCACGACCGATCGCAAGCACCTCATCAATCGAGTGCGGGAACGCCCACTTGACCGCCTCCCCGCCATTGAGTTCAGGTGAACAAATCTCATCCACAATCAGGTGCTGAATAATCGCCACATCAAGGTGACGCCACGCCGACGACTGATCCGGGAACTTGTCTTCCAACGGATCAGCAATCGCAGGCCAAGCCCCAAAGCACAGCCCCGTCGCGTAATCGTAAATCCCAAACACATTCGTCTTCTCGCGCTCCGCAAGATCGTTCATCTGCGAAAGGAAGTTTTTCGGGTTGTTGTCGATCGCCTCGATGTTCAGCAATCCCGCGCACGCATCCTGGAACGCATCAATGTCGTAATCCTTCATCCCACCAAGCACCCGATGCGTCGGGCCGATCGCCAATCCCGGATCAGCCATCGACACCAGCACCATCATCGTCCGCCGCGCCGGATGATCCGCAGCAACCTCCCCATCCTTCTCGATCAACGACTCAAGATAGTTCAGCGCGGTGTTATACCGGTGATGACCATCCGCAACAAACACATCCTCCCCAGCAAGCGCCTCTTGATACGCCTTGATCGTTGCGTCATCATCAATCGCCCACACTTCCTGCAGCACGCCATCGCTCATCTTCGCCGTCACATCCGGATCGCGCGAAGCCATCACATCCCGAACGATCCCCGTCGCCGCCCCGTCCTCATCCGGATGCAGCCCAAAGATCGGCGATGTCTGACACGCCGTCGCTTCCATCAGCGCCTTGCGGTCTTCCTTCGGACCACCAAAGGTCTGCTCGTGCGCCAAGATCCCCCCGCCCTCGCGTTCACCAAAAGCAACCGTCTCAACAGTCGCCGCCATCCCGCACCGCTGGTACGACTTGCCCTCAAACGCGAAGCTCTGCCGATACGCAAACATCGCGGGAACCTCCCGCTGCGTCAACACGCCCGATTCAACCATACCCCGATACGCCGCCCCCGCCGCCTCATACGCCGACTTGGGACCCAGCTCCTTCGCAGGCACATGCGGCAAATCAATCCCCACAATGTTGTTCGCGTCCCCATCAAGCAGCGCCTGCTTCTGCGCTTTATCCAGCACATCGTAAGGCGGAGCAATCACCCCCGAAGCATCCCCAGAACCCTGATTGTATTCGACAGCACAGAACGGATAAACAGCAGGCATATGGAGATCCTTTCAACAAATCATTCATCCGACCAACCCATGTCCGAAGGGTTGACCTTCTCCGATCATACGCCTCCAACCGGTCTACGATCTTCCATGAGCACCCCCCAATCCCCCTCGGCTCTCGTCATCCGCACCGCAGGAACAAACTGCGATCAAGAACTCGTCCGCGCCTTTGAAATGGCCGGAGCTTCGCCCAAGTCCATGCATCTGGACACTTTGTGCGACGACCCAAGCATCCTCAAATCATTCGACCTCATCGGTTTCCCCGGCGGATTCTCCTACGGCGACGACATCGCCTCCGGCCGAATCAAAGCGATGCACGCCCGACAACACCTCCTCCCAGAACTCGTCGCCGCCCGAGACCGCGGCGTCCCCATCATCGGGATCTGCAACGGATTCCAAGTCCTCGTCCAACTCGGACTCCTCCCTGGTGATTCTCCCGATGGAACCAACGAGCCATCCATCGCCCTCTGCCAAAACGAGCACGGGCGGTTCATCGACGATTGGGCCGTTATGGAACTCAACGAGCACTCCAACTGCGTCTGGACCCAAGAACTCAAAGCGTTCAAAGACCCAGAACTGTGCCGATTCCCCTACGCCCACGCCGAGGGAAGACTCGTTCTCAAGGACGGCTACCAAATCGACCCCAATCGTGTGACCCTCCGCTACCAAACCAACATCAACGGCTCCACCGACCGCATCGCCGGCATCAGCGACCCCACCGGACTCATCTTCGGACTCATGCCCCACCCAGAACGCATGCTCGACTGGAACCGCCACCCATTCGCAACCAGACTCGATGCATCGACCAAATCCGGACCCACCCCCGGACTCAGTATTTTCACCAGCGCGGTCAACGCCGTCCAATCCGCGGCGGTCCCCTCATGACCACAAAGATGAACGGCCGAGCCGTCTACGCGGGAAGTTTCGACCCCCCAACCAACGGGCATGTGTGGATGATCGAACAGGGCGCGCAACTTTTCGACGAGTTGATCATCGCGGTCGCGAAGCATCCCGAAAAAGAGTACACCTTCGAAATCGAAGAACGCCTCGCATGGCTCCAAGAAATCGCCGACCGGCACGACAATGTCAAAGTCGCGTCCATCCAAAACGAGTTCCTCGCGCACTATGCCAAACGGGTCGATGCGCGATTCGTGATCCGCGGCATTCGGCACGAGGATGACTACCAGTATGAGCGCGGGATGCGGTATGTGAACTCGGATTTGAATCCGGATTTGACGACTGTTTTTCTGATGCCGCCGCGGGCGTTGTGTGAGTTGAGCTCGAGCTTTGTCAAGGGCATGATTGGTCCTGATGGGTGGGAGTCGGTGGTGGAGCGGTATGTGCCGGGATCTGTTTTTGAGCGGCTGCGATTGTTCCATGTGGAACAATTGGGATCGTTCGGCGCGGATGGACCTCCTGAGTAGATGGCGGGGGTTTGCGGTTGCTTACGACCGGATGTGTGCGCACGGAAGTGGTCAAGAGGAGTTGATGGTGATGGCGAAATCGACGACACAGTACTCGACGGACGGTGCGCTCAATGAGCAGATTCTTGCGATGCGTGTGGTGGCGATGCCGAAGGAGACGAATCCGTATGGGACGATCTTTGGTGGGATCATTCTGAGCTACATTGACCAAGCGGGGTTCGTCGAGGCGCGTCGGCATGGGGATCTGGACTGGGTGACGGCGGCGATGGATCGGGTTGAGTTCCACGCGCCGGTGCATGTTGGGGACATTCTCAACTGCTACAGCTACACGACGCGGTTCGGGCGGACGAGTCTGGATGTGCGGATCGAGGTGAGCGTGGAGCGGTTCCATACGAACGAGGAAGTGCATGTGACGACGGCGAGCATGACGCTGGTGGGGATGCGGGATGGGAAGCCGTTCCCATATGCGGAGTGTCCGAGTCCATGTCCGGATTCCGAGACTGGTTCGAAAGACCAGAAGGGTTGAGCGTGGGTGATGGATCGACCAAAGCTGCTCGGCTTGCGGTGCTGTTGTCTGGTTCTGGACGCTCGCTTGAGAACTTGATTGAGCATATCGATCGCGGCGATCTTGACGCGAGCATCGCGGTGGTGGTGGGGTCGAGGGAATGTCTTGGGGTGGAGAAGGCGAAGGCGGCGGGGATTCCTGTGCTGGTGTTTGATGGTGGGATTGGTGGGGATGATCTTGATCGGGTGTGCGCGGAGTATGGGATCGACTGGGTGATTCTGGCGGGGTATTTGAAGTTGGTGCCGATGACGGATGTTGTGCGGGGGCGGGTGATCAATATTCATCCGTCGCTCTTGCCTGCGTTTGGTGGCAAGGGGATGCATGGGATGCATGTGCACCGTGCGGTTGTCGAAGCGGCGAAGCTCGGGAAGGTTTCCGAGACAGGATGCACGGTGCACTTCGCGGATGAGGAGTTTGATCGCGGGGCGATTATTGAGCAGCGCCGGTGCGCGGTGGGCGGTGAGGACTCGGCGGAGGATGTTGCGGATCGGGTGTTTGCGCTGGAGTGTGATTGTCTTCCGAGCGCGATTCAGTCGGTGATTGATGGGGCTGGGTGAAGCCCCGATTGCGGCGTAGCGTCCGGCCCTTCCGTTTAACTAGGAAGAAGGTCGAAATCTATCGACGATTTGGATTGCGGTGGCGTGCCATGGCGGAGTGTGTGACGCATCATTGCGATGCGGAGTCTCAAACCCTCAGAATCATCGACATGTTTCTGAAAGTCACTAAAAACCAAGGCCATTGAGCTTTCTCTGTGAGCAAGCAATAGTGCGGCCCTTCTTGATAGGAGTGGCGTATTGGTGTCTATGCGTATCTCTAGTTGTTCCTGAGCCTGTTTGTCGCCTGTGCAAGTAGTGTTGATGATGAGGTTGTGTGTGGTGTCGTATACCAGCATAAGTCTTTGTGCATCTGGAGCAAGTTCTGAATGTGTTCCGTTGAATTGTTGGCTGAATAAATCATTGAGCTGATTTGTGTAGTCTTGTCGAATGATTTGGCCTTTGGAGTTGACAAGTCTTCGGACGGTGTCGCGGAAGATCAGCTGTTCAGCTTCCCAAATGGGATTGCGATGCTGGTGACGAGCCAGTAGATGATCAAGCTTGATGAGTTGATCATCGGTGAGTGGTGTTTGTTGTACCAGTGCAAACTGGATGGTTCTGTTCACCTGAGATTCGATGGCGCGAGCAACGAGTTCGTCGAAATGGGTAGGGTATTCCTGGCAGAACTTTGTTGACGACGAGATGCTTTCGAGCAACTCGATGAATCTTACTATGTTGCCTGTTTGTAGTTCAAGATGCGCTTGCGAGTTGAGTAGGTTTGCAACGCTTCTGAGTCTCCCTAAGTATGGTTGTCCGGTGGAAAAAAGATCAAGATTTGGTACGCCGTTTCCGACTAGTTTGACATTCTCGATGCCGTGATTCAACATTGCTGCATATTCATCCGGGTCCCTTGTTTCAAGTGCGGATGGGTGGGGGGTTCCGGCTCTATATGTCCAGCTTCCGTTGTATAAGCCGCAGCCCATGAATGGCTTTCTTAGGGCATTTTGGGTTTGGCTTATGATTTTTTTGGTGATTGGGTCTTCTAAGAACGCAACGGTTTGGTCCCAATCTTCGTCGTTTGTTGTCAAGCCGAAAAATTCGTTTTTGAGGTGTTCCAGGTGTGTGTAGTGGATGTCGATTAGTGCCGGCCATGCTTTATCTTCTTTAGGGATGGACTCGATCCATGCGTTGAAGCTGGCGGTGGGGTTCCATTCTTTGGTTGCTGATGGATCGGTGGGGTCTATGTACCAGGGGGACCAGTTGCCTTGGGTTGCTTTGGTCCAGTCTGGGGTGAGGTCGGTGAGTTCTTGTTGAGTGAGGGGTTTGGTGTAGAAGTAGGCGGTGTAGGTCCAGATTCCCGCGGCGGTGAGGGCGAGGATGAAGAGGGCGGCGAGGATCAGGATTGCTTTTTTCATGGGAGATTGTAGTGGTGGAGGGTTCTAGAGAGAGCGAAAGCATCAACGCGGGTGTTTGCGTTGGTGGGGGGTGTTTGCGGAGTGTGAATCGGTCGGTGAGTTTGGGGGCGGGTTAGGGGATGCCTTGGGTGAAGGCGGTGAGGAATGCTGAGATGTCGAGGAAGTTGAGGCTGGCGTCGTTGTTGAGATCGCTGGTGGGGTTTCCTGCGGTGTATGCGTTGAGGAAGATTTGTACATCGGCGTACTCGAGTGTGCCGTTGTTGTTGAGGTCGGCGGGGTTTGTGCTGGGGCATCCGAGGAACTCGATTTTGAGATCATCGATGGCGGCTTCGACGGTGCCGATGGTGGTGTTGTCCCAAACTAAAAACCGGAAGCGCATTTCATTGGTGGGTTGGATTCTGTCGGAGATTCGGAATGTGTACTGAGTCCATTGGCGGTTTGGGGTGGTGGGTAGGATGCCACTCTGTTGCCATGTTTGTCCGTTGTCATTGGAGAGGTAGAGGTTCAATCCTGACGATCCGCTCGAAGTAATCCACCAATACCAGAAACTGACTTGGGGATCGATGTCAATATTCAGCGCCTCAAAGACCGGCGAGGTGAGGGTTGTGTACCCGCCGTCGACATCATTTGCGTTCAGGTCATCGCCTGCAAATCCATCGGTGACCCAGCAGGCAGTGCCATAGGGGGTGTGGTCGTCTTCGGGTTGGTATATTTCGACTCCCATAAAGCTTGTTTCTTCCGGATCCATGCGGTTCCAGATTCCTTCGGTCGCGGTGTCATCTGGTGTGCCGACGATCCAGCCGGAATCGAGTTCGAAGTCGTCTGCGTGTGCCACGACGAGTTCGACGGGTTGGAGCGTGAGTGGGCTTTGGGATGCGTCTGGTGGGTAGGAGTGGATCGATCCGTCGGCGCGGGTTGTTTGGAAGTAGTATTCGATGAGCGTGTCGCATGTGCTTGTGGGGAGTTCTGCTTCGTACTGCCCGATTTGGTTTCTTGGGGACATGGTGATTGGTTCATAGTCTTGGTCGGGCGCGATGCGGACCATGAGCAAGGGCGGGGTGGGTTGCTCGGGTGCGAGTCCATCGTGGATTTCGATTTTCACAAATGTTGGTGTGTTTGAGATCGCACGCTCTGGTGGGGTAAACCAGAATCCGATGGGTTCGACGACCCGTTCGGCGTAGCGCTGGAATGCGTAGTAGTTTTCTTGTGCGTTTGGGAGGATCTGATCTGGATCTGGATTGAAGCTGTTGTTTGTGCGGAGTTCAAAGGTGATGCTGTTGGCTCCGAGTTCGCCGTAGAACCAGTCGACGGAGTTGCCTGCGGCTTCATAGAGGCTGGTGATTGGTCCTGATGAGTAGTATTCGTCATGGATTGATCGGATATCGCTTGAGAGTTCTCTGCACATTGTTCGGAAGTAGGATCGGTCTGGCTCGGGGGCTCTGATGCTGCTATTGAATCCGAATGGGTACAGGATGAGTTGGGAGTAGGAGTGATAGTCAATGTGGGCGATGAGTTTGTCGCCGAAGCTGAGTCCGGCATCTCTGAGTGCGGCGGTCTCGGGTTCTGAGAATGGGGCTTCTCCTCGGTAGGTTTCGCTCCCTGTGCTTCCTGAAGAACCTCGTCCTCCCCATTCATATCCCCAGTTTCGGTTGATGTCTACGCCGTAGTTTTCTCTGCGGTTCTTTCTCCAGTAGCGTTGGTCTGACCATGTGTAGAGGTAGCCATCGGGGTTGGCGACGGGGACGATGACGATGCGGGTGGAGTTGAGGATGGCGTGGGTTCGTGGGTCGGTGTCGTATTCTTCGACGAGCTTTGATGCGAAGTAGGTGGTGGTCATTGGCGCGATCCACTCGCGGGCGTGGACGGTGCTGAAGAGGAAGACTGCGGGGCGGTCGGCGAGTGGGTTTTCTAGGGAATCTGGTGCGGAGATGGTGACGGCGAACATGTCGCGGCCTTCCCAGGATTGGCCGATGATGCTGGTTGAGGCGAGGTCTGGGCGGAGGGCGACGATGTTGTCGATGTAGCTTGCGATTTCGTTGAGCTGTTTGTAGTTTGCGAACCAGTTGTCGTCGTGGATGGGGGCGTCGAGTTGGTTTGGCTTGGGGGTGGCTCGCTCGATGTCGACGATCTGGGACCAGTTGGTGTTTGTGTAGGACTGGAGATCTTGGATGAGGATTTCGAAGGGGATGTCGAGATCGGCGAGGGCTTGGAGATTGGATTGTTTGATTTGGATGTCGAGGGGGCCGATGCCTGTGGCTTCTGACCAGACGGATTCGACGAGACTCAGCATGGATTGCAGTTGTGCCTCGGAGCTGGTTTCGACTCTGAGCACCAGCTGGTCTTGATAGACCTGGGGAGGTGTGTGGTTGAGGAGGTTGATCTGGTCGGCTTGGCGAACCGGTATTTTTTGAACCGGGACGGGTTGTTGGGCTGCGATGGAGCACTGCGTGATGCAGGCGAGGAGTGCGATATGAATGAATGAATGCATACCGCAGTATAGAGCAAACGCTCTAGAACTCGAAGACAAAAATTCACTTCCATTCTTGGTTCTGTGCGTTTGGGGAGGGTTTATTCGTCTTCGGGGTAGAGTTGATTGAGTTTATGGTCTGAGTACATTGGCCAGTCGGCGTCGGTTGGGATGGTGACGGCTTTGACTGTTTTGATGTAGCGGCCTTGGTCGTCGTTGCGGTCGTGGCCGAGGGCGTAGAGGAGGGGGGATTGTGGGTTGTTGGTGGGGGTGGGGGTGTAGTGGAGATCGGTGCCGGTGAAGATATCGGTGGGGGCGTGGGTGATGAGGTCTTGGTCGAGGTCGGCGAGGGTTGGGGGGAAGGTGTTGTGTCGGAGTTTGTGTCGGTGGAGGGCGATGAGGGTTTGGACGGCGATGGATTCTTGGGCACCGGCTTGGAATCGGGCGGCGGCTTTGTCTAGGGCGGGGATGAGGATCCCCATGAGGAGCTCGCCGACTTTGTTGAGTTTTGATTTTTCTTGTTCGTAGAGGTCGTCGGAGGGTTGGAGCGTTGGGTCCCAGGGGATCAGCGAGCGTTGGTGTGCTTGGGTGACGATGAGTTGGTGGGTGTAGAAGATGCGTTGGAGGGATTTGTCGAGCTGTGCATCGGGGAGGTTGGTGGGGATGGTGCGGACGCCGCCGCCGCTGTTCATTGTTTGGAAGCTTGCGGGGTTGAGTTTGCCTGACGCGTCGGCGATGTGTCGGAAGGTGTCGCGGAAGAAGAGGGCTTCGCCTTCCCAGACGAATGTTTGGATGCCGGCGTTGTGAACGGTGGCTGCGAGTGATGCGAGGTGTTGGTCGGTGAAGGCGCCGGGGTATTCTTCGAGTGACCACATGATGAGGTCGTTGGATACGGATCGGATCGCGAGTTCGACGAGTTGGCTGAGGATGAGTTGGTTCTCGTTGGTGAGACTTGCTGAGGCGTACATTGTGTTGACGAGTTCGACGAAGCGGTCGGGGTTGTTGTTGATGAGTTCGAGGATCGCGGCGGACTTAAGGAGTTGGGCGGCGTTGCGGGCTTTGCCGAGGGCGGGGAGGAGGATGTCCATTGCGTTTGGGTTTGGGTTTGGATTCGGATCCCAGTTTTTATCCTCGAGGCCGTTCTTCATTCGTGCTTGATGTTCGTAGGTGTCGGTGGAGGCGTGCATGTCGCAGCCGAGGACTGGGCGGTTGAGGGCTTGGGTGAGTTGGTTGATCACCTCGGTTGTTTCGGGGGTTTGGAGAAGGGCGGCGAGGGCGTCCCAATCTTCGGCTTCGTCTGGGTAGCGAGCGAGGTCTTTGTTCTTGAAGAGGTCGGGGTTGGAGAGGGTGAGGTCGATGAGGACTGGCCAGGCTTTGTCTTGTTCGGGGATGGTGGCGAGGTGGGCGTTGAAGCTTGCGGTGGGGTTCCAGGTGGTGGTTCCTGTGGTGTCGGTGTACCAGGGAGACCAGTTGCCTTGGGTGACGGGGGTGTAGTCTGGGGTGAGGTTGGTGAGCTCGGACTGGGAGAGGGGTTTGGAGGTGAAGAAGGCGTTGTAGGTCCAGATTCCGGTCGCGAGGAGGGCGATGAGGAGGATGGGCATGATGATGAGGAATGCTTTTTTCATGATTGGATTGTAGTGGTTCTTGTGTTCAGGGTTTGATGTGTGCAACGCGGGGGTGAGTTTGGTCGAATACCTTGGTATGCAGAACACTTCAATGGTTGTATCGGTGGTGGTTGGGTTGGTGGGCTTTGGATGGGTGACGCCGATGGGGGCTTGTGCTGGGGTTGGCGCTGGGTTTGGGGATGCGGTGATTGGGTGGGTTGATGATGGGGAATCGGCTTCGGAGATTGAGGCGCGGGGGGTTGAGGCGATGCGCCGTGGGGATTGGGATGGGGCTCGGGGGGCTTTTGAGGCGTTGGTGGAGTTGAAGCCTGGGAGTTATGTGGGGCATTATAATTTGGCGAGTGTGTTGTGCCGAGTTGGGGAGTTGGGGTTGGCGGAGAAGTCGTTGGATCGGGCGATTGCGCTGGGGTTTGTGGATCGGGGGCAGTTGCTGCGGGATGGGGATCTGCGGGCGCTTCGGGAGACGGCGTATTTTTCGGAGCTGATGGCGCAGTGGGACGCGACGATTCAGACGCGGCGGGGGATTGATCTGGCGCAGATGAACGCGCTGGTCAAAGCGAAGAAGATGGAGCATCGGACGATTGATGGGCTTCGGCTGGAGGTGGTCAGTGCGCATGATCCGGTGTCCACGGATCAAGCGGTGGCGGAACTGGAGTTGATTACGAAATGGGCGGAGGGGGCGGTGTTTGATGGGTTGGGGCGGTCGATCGGGATGGGTGGGGGCAGCGATTCGGCGTGGGTGATGGTTGGGCTTCCTGATACGCGTGGGTTTACCAAGTGGGCGGTGGGGGTGTTTGGGCCTGGGGCGCGGTCGGGGATATCGAGTATTGGGGGGGCGTATGAGCATCAGCAGCGTCGGTTGGTGGCGCAGGATTTGGGGGCGACCTTGCGGCATGAGTTTGTGCATGTGTTGCACTGGCGGGATATGTCCCGGCTGGGGCAGAACCATTCGGCGTGGATTCAGGAGGGGTTGGCTTCTGTGGTGGAGGACTTTGATGTGGTGGGGGGGCGGCTGGTGCCTGTGGCGTCTTGGCGGACGAATATGGTGAAGCGGTTGCAGCAGGCGCGGAAGCTGCCGAGGATTGCGGACTTGGCGGGGATGGATCTGGAGACCTTTACCGGACGCAGGCCTTTGGCGCGGTATGCGCAGGCGCGGACGGTGTTGATGTGGTTGATGGAGCGGGGGGAGCTTGGGGCGTTTTATCATACATATATAGACACCTACGGCGAGGACCGGTCGGGGCTGCTCGCGTTGACCAGGGTGACGGGGTTGGAGGGGGAGGAGATGGACCGGGTGTATCGGGAGTGGGTTGCGGGGCTTGAGGAGGTGGCGGAGACGGGATCGGATCTGGAGGCGACGCTTGGGATCTCGATTTCGAGTGGGGATGGGGATGGGGTGGTGATTACGGAGTTGAGCGGGGAGGCACGCCGGCGGACGGGGTTGCGGATGGGGTCGGTGATTACGGGGATCAATGGGCGGGCGACGCGGGATCTGCATGAGTTGATCCGGGTCCTTGGGAGTTATGGGGTTGGGGATGTGGTGAGTGTGCAGTGGAGGCGGGGGACGCTGCACGGGGAGAACTCGGTTGCATTGATTCGGCGATGACAGGGATTGGTCGATGACGACGAAGGGTCGGAGGTTGATGGGATAGGATTGGGGATGGATACACGGAAGCATGTTGAGATTGGGTTGATTGTTGCGTGCAGCGAGAATGGGGTGATCGGGGTGGATGGGGATCTGCCTTGGCGGCTGCCTGAGGATTTGAAGCATTTCATGCGGTCGACCAAGGGGCATGCGGTGATTATGGGTCGGAAGACCTTTGAGTCGTTGGAGAAGCCTTTGGGTGGACGGCTGAATGTGGTGGTGTCTTCTTCGCTGTCTTTAAAGGAGAGAGCTGAGGGGGAGGAGTGGGGTGTTGTGGTGGCGCGGTCTTTTGATGAAGCGATTGCGGTGGCGCGGGATGCGGATGCGGCGTATGGGAAGGGATTGATCTGGATTGCGGGTGGTGGAGAGATTTATCGGCAGTCGGTGGGGCTTGCGGATGTGGTGGTTCGCACGCGGGTGCATTGTGAGGCGGAGGGGGATGTGACCTTTGATGCGTTGGGTGAGGAGTGGGGGCTTGAGCGATCAGAGGTGCATGGGGCGGATGATCGGCACAGTTGTGGTTTTACAATTGAGTGGTGGCGGCGGGATTGAGTGTGGTGTGGGTGGGAGTGCGATCAAATTTGAGTGGGTTTGGCTGAAAATTGTGAATTGACGGGGGAAATGGGGCGGCTGAATTTGGCCCAAATGGGGGCTTATGCGGGAATGGTTGGTGTTTGGAAGGGTATATTTAGATTCTTTCACGAAAATTGACAAGTTCGATTGGACATTCTACTTGCACGAGCCCTGAAATTGGATTATTGTTGTTGTGGGTCAGGAACGAGTCGTTCGTTTCCAAACTAGGTATTTCTGTTAGAAAACCATTAACTGTTTCCAGATGAGGAGATTTGAAATGAAGAACGCTATTGCGCTCGCAGCTGTTGCCGGTATCGCTACCGCAGCCGCCGCACAATCCGGTTCGTTGAGCATTGTTGCATCATCGAACACTATCGATTCCACCCTTACCACATCCTTCACCCTTTCGGTGTACGGTGACGCTTCAGTCGGCACCCACATCACTGGTGCTGCATTCAACATGGTCGCATCCGGCGGCGGTATGGTAACCAACATGGTTGCTGACGCTGGCGTAGCGACTTGGGGCGGTCTCGGGTTTGAAGATCAGGGTCACACCGGCGGTGGTAACACCGGCTTGGTCATGGGCCAGATCGTATTCCTCCCATTCATCCAGCCAGACGCTGCTTCAGCTCTCGGCAACGGTCCAGTTCTCCTCGGCACGTTCGCAGTGACCATCGCTGCTGACTCGGTCGGCGTGATCGACTGGTCCACCGCTGGCGGTATCGGTACCTTCGCTCTCGAAGTCATCGATGTGAACTCCAACCCAGGTGGCAGCCCTCCCGGTACTTACAGCCCACTCGGTGGCGCTGGTGACAGTGCATTCGACTTCGGTGGTGTTTCAGTGAACATCGTTCCTGCTCCATCCGCTATGGCCGTTCTCGGTCTCGGTGGCTTGGTTGCTGGTCGTCGTCGCCGCTAATCGCAGCGATTATGACTCAGGACTGATCATCTTTCGGGATGATCAACTGAAAGCATAAAGCAAAGCACCCGCCCGGTTCGCCGGGCGGGTGTTCTTTTTGGTGTTGATTAAGTTCTTAATTTTCTTGCGGGACTTTCCGGTATTCGGTAAACTTGAGTTGTTCTGGTGTTCAGGACTTTTATACAGGAGATAGAGATATGAAAAAGAGCATTGTATTGGCGGCGGTTGCCGGGATTGCATCTGGGGCTGCAGCACAGACGGCATCGTTGAGCATTGTGGCATCGCAAGCAACGATCGACACAACCATGACGACTGTGTTGACTCTTGATATTTACGCGGACTCGAGCATCGGGACCCACATCACGGGTGCGGCGTTCACCATCAACGGTTTTGGAAGTAGTTTGGTCACTGATATGACCGCATCGGGCGCGGCGTGGGGCGGGCTCGGGTTCGAAGACCAGGGGCATGATGGCAACGGTAGTTCCGGGATGATCATGGGCCAGATTGTGTTCTTGCCGTTTATTCAACCTGATGCGGCATCAGCATTGGGGAACGGGCCGGTCTATATTGGTTCGTTTGTGGTGAACCTTGCTGTGGATACCTATCTTGATTATGAATGGACATTGGGCGGTGGGATCGGCACCTTTGCGCTCGAGGTCATTGATGTGAACACGAATCCAGGTGGGAGTCCTCCTGGCACTTATACACAGATCACTGATGTTGACTTTGGATCGCTGAGAGTGAGCGTCGTTCCGGCTCCATCCGCGCTCGGTTTGCTCGGGCTTGGCGGGTTGATTGCTGGTCGTCGTCGGCGGTAATCTGGTTCTGCCTGATTGGGCAAGAGTTTCGTTTTTGAGAGAACAGCACCTGTTCGGTTCGCCGAGCAGGTGTTTTTTGTTGGAATGATTGTGGATTTGAATTTACTTGCGGTTGATTTCTATATCTGGTAAAATTTTCGTATTCGTGCTTTCAGGGGTTTATTGGTTTTGTAGGAGATTGAGAAATGAAGAAGATGATTGTATTGGCGGCTATTGCCGGTCTTGCTTCTGGGGCTGTTGCGCAGAACGCTTCGTTGAGCATTGTCGCTTCGAGTACTATTCCCATTGGCGGACTGAATCCGACGGCGACTTTGTCGGTGTATGCGGATGCTGATTTTGGAACTCACATCACTGGCGCGGCTTATACCTTGTCTGCGGTTGGTGGGCTGGGGCTTGTCGAGAGCATTGAGATTAGCTCGCACCCGTCTTGGGGGTCACTCGGGTTTGATGATTTGGGTGATGGTGGCGCGGGGAATCACAATGGGATGATTATGGGGCAGGTTACATTCTTGCCTTTTATCGTGCCTGACGGGGCATCGGCTCTTGGGAACCGTCCGGTGTTCTTGGGTTCGTTTACGGTGACCTTTGCTGCGAATCAGGGAGGGGTGGTCGATTGGACTGTTGGTGGGGGTCTTGGGACCTTCGCATTGGAAGTGATTGATGTGAATGGGAATCCTGGTGGCAATCCTCCGGGTGAGTATTTTCAGATTGCTGCTCCGGATTTCGGATCTACACGAGTGGTGATATTCCCGACACCTTCTTCGGCTGCATTGCTTGGCATTGCTGGGGTTGTTGCTGGACGCCGGCGGCGATAAAGCAGGTTGCAGACTTCAAATATCAAACACCCGCTGGTTTCCGGCGGGTGTTTGATATTTTGTGGGGTAATGGATGTATCTTGTATGTAGGTTATCAGCACTTGGTTTGGAGGCGAATGATGAAGAGTTGTGTACTGCTTGCGGTTGCTGGGTTTGCGTCGTGTGCGTTGGGGCAGGTGGCTTCGTTGAGTATTGTGGCGTCGCAGACGGTTGTTGATTCGAGTGTTTCGACGAGTATCACGCTTGCGGTGTATGGGGATTCGGATTGGGGGACGCACATGAAAGGTGCTTATTTCGGGCTTTCGGCCGGTGGCGGCGAAGGTGTTGTCGATGACATGGCTCTTGCTTCGGTTGCATCATGGGGAGAGTTCTACGAGGAGGACTTTGGGCATGCGGGCGATGGCAACTACAGCGGTGTCCGCATGGGGCAGGTTGTTTTTGAGCCTTTCATTCTACCAGGCGATGGGTCTGCTCTTGGGAATGGACCCGTATTGCTGGCGAACTTCAGTGTGACCATTGCTTCCGGGTCAAGCGGTGTGATTGATTGGTCATTGGCGCGTGTTCCGGGTACAACCTGGGCATTGGAGGTTTATGACGAGTTTGGCTGCCCCGCATGCACTCCTCCTGGGGTAACCAAGTTATTTTCGGCTCCAGACTTTGGATCTATCAGTGTGAATGTGGTTCCTTCGCCTTCTGGGTTGGCGCTGCTTGGGTTCGGGGGGTTGGTTGGCGGGAAGCGTCGGCGGTAAGTGAATTTGGAGAATGTATGAAAGCACCCGCCGAATCCGAGCGGGTGCTTTTTGTATTTTGTATTGGAGGATTATCGTTTGGGGATGGCGTCTTGGTTGAGGATGACGATTTCGGGGTGGTTTCGGTAGTAGCCGTCGTAGTCGAGGCCGTAGCCTACTACGAACTCGTCGGGGATCTCGAATCCTGCGTAGTCGACTTTGACATCGATGGTGCGGGGGGTTTGTTTGTCGAGCATGACACCCAGGCGGAGTGATGCTGGTTTTTGTTTGAGGATGATGGCTTTGACGAGTGCGAGGGTTTGTCCTGAGTCGAGGATGTCGTCGAGGACGATGACATGCTTGCCTTGGAGGTTGTCTGGGAGGTCGGACTCGAGGTGCGCGCCCTTTGATGAGATGGATGCGCCGGGGTAGGACTTGACTGATGCGAGTCCGAGGGAGAGTTTGACGGGGAGTTCTCGGATGAGGTCTGCGACGAAGATCATGGCGCCGGTCATGATGGGGATGATGATGACGCGGTCTTCGTCGAGACGGGAGTCGCCGTCTTTTGCGAGGTCGGCTTCGAGATCGCGTATGATCTCTTGGGCCATCTCTTTGACGCGGGTGGCGATTTGCTGTTTGGTGACGAGTGTGCGTTCGATTTCTGGGAACATGTGTGTAGGGTAGGGTGAAAGATGGAGGTTGGTATGGCTGGTGAACAGGGTTTGGTGGCGATTGTGACTGGGGCTGGTTCTGGGGTTGGGGAGCAGGTTGCGATCCAGCTTGTTGAGCGCGGATACCGGGTGGTGTTGGTGGGGAGGACGAAAGAGAAGCTGGATCGGGTGGGGGGGGATTTGGATGGGGAGTGGTTGGCGGTGGTTGGGGATGTTGGGGTGAACGATGATCGGGCTCGGATTGTTGATGCGGCGGTTGAGCGGTTTGGGCGGGTCGATGCGCTGATCAACAACGCGGGGGGCGGGGTGTTCTCGAAGATGGGGGACATGTCGATTGGGCAAATCGAGGGGATGTTCGCGGTCAACTCGATTGGTCCTGTGGATCTTGCGAGGCGGGTGGTTGGGGGGATGTCGGAGCGGGGGAGCGGCGTGGTGGTGAATGTTTCATCGATTGCGCAGATGGATCCGTTCGATGGGCTTGGGGTGTATGGCTGCACCAAGGGGGCGATGGGGGTGCTCGCGATCGCGGTGGCGAATGAATACGGGACCATGGGTGTGCGTGGGTATTCGATCTGTCCGGGTGCGATCGAGACGGGGATGCTGCGTGCGTTTATGCCCGAATCGGAGTTGCCATCGAGTCAGACGCTTTCGCCTGGGGAGGTGGCTCGGGTGGTGGTGGAGTGTGTGACTGGAGAGACGGAGCTTGAGAACGGGGCGGTGATGGTGCTTCCGAGCGGGTGAGGGATTGTTGAGAGTGGGTTCGTTGACAGTGGGTTAGTTGACGGCTCCGGCGAAGACGAAGTATCCGAGTCCGGCGGCGAATGCAAAGATGCCGAAGATTGCGTGCTCGAATCCTGCGGCGAGTGCGGAGTTTGTGCGCCGGTAGGTGAGGGCGAAGATGATTCCTGCGGGGAGGGTCATGATGAGTGCGATGGGGTTCCACATGGTGATGTGGAGCCATGAGAAGGTGAGGATGTTGAGGATGAGGATGGTGTGGGAGGAGCCGAGGATTGGGGCGTAGCGGTGGAAGAAGAAGGCGCGGTGGGTGATTTCTTGTGGGTAGGCGCTGATCCAGGGGTAGAAGATGGTGATGGCGAGGAGGAGGAGGGGGATCTCGCGGGGGAGGCGGAGGAAGCCGGATTCTGGGAGGAGTGGGGTGTGGTGGGCGAGGTACCAGCTTGCGAAGAGGATGATGGGGGCGGCGAACGCGAAGGTGGTGAGGATTCGCGGGAGGGCTGCTTTCAGGTCTTGGAGGTTCCAGAGGATGCGGTTGTCGAAGGTGGGGTCTTTGCGGAGGTAGATGAGCATGGTGGTGAAGGTGAAGAGGAGGAGGGGGAAGATGAAAACGGCGGAGGGGAGTCCGGTGTCGAAGGAGATGAAGTTGAGATCGAGGCGTGTGAGGAGATCGGCGGCGAGGTGGGGCTTGGTGAGGGCGGCGATGAGCGGCGGGACGAGGATGTAGAGGAAGGTCCATTCGATCCAGAGCCATGTGTTGGTGTTGAAGGGAGCCGGGAGCGGGGGCTTGGGCGGGGGTTGGGGATTTGGGTTTGTGGAATAGAGCTGGGTCAAAATGGGTTCCTGAGGGTGTGGGGGCGGTGGGTATTTTGGGGTTGGGTCCCTAAGATATTGACCCACAGAAAATGGAAATTTCACTGATTCTCACTGAGTGGGTGTCGGTTCAAAAACGAGGAAGCCATATGTCGAATCAGCCAGTTATTGTTGCCGCGCGTCGTACTCCGGTTGGGAAGTTCTTTGGATCGTTTTCGCGGGTTGCTTCGCCTCAGCTTGGGGCGTTTGCGATCGAGGCGGTGCTTGGGGACGCTCCGGCGGCGAAGGATCATGTGGATGAGTGCATCATGGGGTGTGTGCTGCAGGCGGGATTGGGACAGAACCCGGCTCGTCAGGCGGGTTTGAAGGCGGGATTGCCGAACACTTTGAGCGCGAAGACCGTGAACAAGGTGTGTGGTTCGGGTCTTGAAGCGGTGATGATGGCGGCGCAGTCGATCAAGGCCGGGGACAACGAGTGTGTGATCGCGGGTGGGATGGAGAACATGACGGGTTCGCCTCACTTTGCGCATGTGCGTCAGGGGATTAAGTACGGCGCTGGTTCGATGGAAGACCATATGGCGCATGACGGGTTGCGGTGTGCGTTTGAATGCTGGCCGATGGGGAACGCGGCGGAGCACACTGCGGGCGAGCACGGGATTACACGCGAGGATCAGGACCGGTTCTCGGCGCAGTCGCACCAGCGTGCGGCGGCGGCGTGGGCGGCGGGGCACTTTGATGCGGAGGTCGTCAAACTGACGGGCGAGCAGCTTGGGAATCGCAAGAATCCAGGCGCGGAAGGCGGGATCAATATTGACGAGGGCATCCGCGGCGACTCGACTCCTGAGGGGCTTTCGGGATTGCGTCCCGCGTTTACCAAGGATGGGACAATCACGGCGGGCAACGCGTCGCAGATCTCTGATGGTGGTGCGGCGACGATCGTGATGAGCGAGAAGAAGGCGAAAGAGCTTGGACTCGCTCCGCTGTGCAAGATCGTGGCGTACAACACTTCGGGTGTTGATCCCAAGGATATCTTTACCGCTCCGATTACCGGTGTGCAGGGGGCGCTTGAGAAGGCGGGCTGGTCGATTGATGATGTGGATCTGTACGAGATCAACGAGGCGTTTGCGGCGCAACTGCTGTGCAATGTCAAGGCGCTTGGAATCAGCGAAGACAAGCTGAACATCTGCGGCGGCGGCGTGGCGATTGGTCACCCGATCGGTGCATCGGGGGCTCGCGTGCTGGTGACTTTGATTCACCAGCTCAAGCGGACCGGCGGCAAGAAGGGCGTTGCGGCGCTGTGTCTTGGTGGCGGGAACTCGGTTGCGGTTTGTATTGAGATGTGCTGAACTGTTTGCTCAACTTCATGTTGAAATGAATACAGAACGCCCTCCTGTGTGGGGGCGTTTTTTGTTGTGCGATGTGGGTGTCGCCTAGGATCGAATATGACTACTCTCCTCATCACTGGCGCGAATCGTGGCATTGGGTTGGGCATTGCTCAGCATGCTGCGCAACGCGGGTACTCGGTTATTGGCACGGCACGCGATCCGGATGCCGCTCAAGAGCTCAAGGCGACGGGGGCACGCGTTGAGCGGCTTGTGACGGACTCTGATGAGTCTTGCAAGGCGCTGGCGGCGAAGCTGGGTGGAGAGGCGATTGATGTGCTGGTCAACAACGCGGGGATTTTCCTGCATGATTGTGATGAGCTGGAAGACTTCAATCCTGAATCGTTTCTGCGCAGTATTCAGACGAACACGCTTGGGCCTTTGCTGTTGACGAGGGCGTTGATTCCGCATCTTGAGCGTTCGGAGCGGAAGTTGTTGGTTCAGCACAGCAGTAATCTTGGGAGCATCGCTGATGCGAGCACGGGCCGGCAGGGGGCGTTGGGGTACCGTGTTTCGAAGGCGGGGTTGAACATGGCGACGGCGACCATCGCTCATGAGTTGAAGCCTCGGGGGATTACCTGTGTGGCGATGCATCCGGGGTGGGTACGGACGGATATGGGTGGGCCTCATGCGGATTTGTCGACCGATGAGTCGACTTCATCGATCCTTGACACGATCGAGAAGTTCACGCAAGCGGACAGCGGTCGGTTTGTGGACTATGCGGGCAATGAACTCCCTTGGTGATGATGAGCGACTGCTCCGCAGTTCCGCTGCGGTGGCTCATGAGTTTGATTCACACGCGGCGGGGTTTGATGGGTTTGGACCTGACAAGATGACCAGGCATGGGTCCAAAATGCTGCCGTGGTCGCTGGAAAAGAGCGGATAAGCGGGATCGCGGGGATCGGTTCGGTGGCGTGAGATCGTGGCTATGATTGGGTCTGGAATTCGGGTAATTCGCCCGGATGACGCTGAAATTGACCCTGAATCTGTAAGGACTTTCAATGCCCACGACTGCTGCTGATACGCATGTGACTTTGCCCGCAAATACGAACCAGGCGATTGGGATCGCGCAGTACGCGATCGATTTCTTGAGCGATGATCCATCCAAGCGGGGGGATCCATCGGCGGCGGTTCTGCAACGGACCAATATGTTCTTTACCGATGCGGTGATCTGTGGGTTGTCGGCTCTTGCGCTCAAGACCAATGCGCCGACGGTTCTGCGGGAAGAGGCGCTTCAGTATGTGGTGTCGGATTCGACGCGCCGGGTTGGGCGTGCGGTGAAGCGCGGGGCGACGGTGTTTGGGAGCGATGTGCAGGTGCAGCCTGAGAAGGCGATCCTTGCCAATGGCTCTGCGGTGCGTGAGTGGGATTCCAACGGCACCAACTTTGGGTACAACCCGAAGCTCGGGAACATCGCGGGTGAGTTTGGGCATAACGATTTTTATGGCGTGTGCATCGCTGGTGCTCAGATGACCGAGCGTGATGGCGCGTACGCACTTAAAGCGATGGTGTGTCTCGATGAGATCCGCGGTCGTTTGTCCGAGGTGTTCTCGCTGAAGACATATAAAGTTGACCATGTGGTGCACGGTGCGATTGGTTCGGCGGCGGTGTTCGGGGCGATGCTCGGGGCGACGGCGGAGCAGATCGAATCGGCGATCGGTATGGTTGTCGCGCACTACATCCCGTTCCGCGCGATCCGGGCTGGCAAGCAGCTTTCGGATTCCAAGGGCGCGAGTGCGGCGATCTCGACTGAGGTTGCGATCATGTCGGTGCGCCGAAGCATGTCGGGGTTCATGGGGCCTCGCGATATCTTCCGGAATCCTGAAGCGATCTTCCGGATCTTTGAAGGTCCCGGTCAGATGTTCGAGAAGGTTGGTACGGACAAAGCGAACACGAAGGACGCTGATGCTTCGCCGTTCCAGCTTGTGCTGGCGCAGGGCGGAGATGACTTTGCGGTGATGGGGATGCACTTTAAGCTTGGTCTCTATGAGCATCAGAGCGCGGGCGCGCTTCAGGCGATGCTTGATCTGCTTGAGAAGGCGCCGCACCTGCTTGATGATGAGACCGGGTCGAAGATCAAGTCGATCAAGATCACGGCGTATGAGCCGGCGTTTGGGATCATTGGTGATCCGGCGAAGCGGAACCCGACGACTCGACAGAGCGCGGACCACTCGATGGTGTACATCGTTGCGACGCTGTTGCGGAAGGCGCTGAGTCAGCAGAAGGCGAGCTGGATTGATTTGATGCTTGAGCCTTATGACTATTCGCCTCAGGCGATTGTCAATGAGCGGACTCGTTCGTTGATGGAGAAGATTGAGTTCTTCCATGGCGGTAAGGAGTACGACGATCGGTACCCTGACGGGATTCCGACTTCGGTGGTGATTGAAGACACCGACGGGACGGAGTTTGAGTCCGGGATGGTGATGTATCCGGGCGGGCACGCTCGGAACACCGAGGCGGACCTGCATGGGATTCTGGCGCACAAGTTCAACCTGCTTGGGAAGCTGGCGTTTGAAAACCCGTCACCGGTCGTGGCTCGATTTGAGGATCTTGGGGGCAAGTCCAGTGAGGACATTGCTTCGATCCACAGTTTCGAGATTCAGACGCGGGACGGGTTCGAATAATCATTCCGAATATGGAATGGAATTAACTGTTGCTTTTGAGAGCCGGGCTTTGGTCCGGCTCTTTTGTTTGTGTGGTTGTGTTTGTGGTTGGTCGGGTGATGTCGATGAGTATCCAGTCGCCGTCGGGTCCTCGTGGTTCGTCGGGGATGGGGACTCCGGCTTGGTCGATGCGGAGGTTCTTGTCTTTGTCGTAGCTTGGATGGAAGCGAAGTCTGAAGCTTGTGTGGGTGCGTTCGTCTGGGTTGACGGTGCCTCCATCGTCGTCGGCATCGGCCCCGACGGAGTAGACGATGTATCCTGTTGAGTCGGGGGTGTTGATGGGTTTGTAGATGAGGGGGTGTCCCGGGTTGTGGAGGTCTTTGGGGATGGAGGGGAGGTAGGTTGGGGTGAGGTCTGCGAGGGATTCGGGGAGTTGGTTGTGGTCGATGGTGTAGATCTCGATGGCGAGCATGGTGAGGGTTGCGTCGAGGTCCATGTGTGCTTGGAAGGATCGGTTCAGGGCGGCTCCGAGGGCGGGCATCATGATGTCGACGAGGGAGTACTGGACGCCTGGGATGATCTTGGTTTGTCTGTTGAGGAGGTTTTCTTGGTGTTGGCTGAGGGGCATGTATTGTGGACCGAGTTTGGCGACGCGCTGGATGGTGTCCATCATGGAGTGGTAGCGGGTGTACTCGGTTTTGCGGTCAGGGGTGACGGCGAGGGAGAGTGGTCCTGTGGCGTATCGCATGGGTGAGTTGGCGATCTGGAAGTAGTCGTCTTGCATCCCGGCGTATTCGGCGAGCATGTCCATGCCTGTCATGGTGATGCGTCCGTTGCCTTGTCCGTCGTCGGTGTAGGCGCGTTGGAGGAGGTCATCGAACATCATGATCTCGCCTGTATATGAGTAGTCGAGGGCGGGTCGGCAGAGGGTGAGTTCGTGCGCGAGTGCGACGAGGTGTTCGCGGGTGAGTGTGGCTGGATATTGGCGGATGATTTGTTGGATGGCTTCGGTGGCATTGGCGATCATCGCGATGTTGACGAGGTCAGTGATGAGTGTGCCCTCGTGGTTTGGGTGGCGGGACATCGCGAGCATTGCGGAGAGGTCTTGGTAGACGAGTTCTCCGTTCCCATCGCGTGCGGCGATGAGGGCATCGAAGTAGAGATCATTCGAGAATCTGCGCAGGGTTCCGAGGTGTGGGAGGAGCATGCTGATCATGCTCGGATTTTCTACTGGGTTGTTACTTGGAGGGATCATCGGGGTGAATTCAGACCATTCTTGGTTTTCAGTTTTTTCAAATTTGAAACCGAGTTCAATCCCGATGATTGGGCGGTGGGCGGCTTGGCGGAGGCGTTCGAACTGGGGCGCGAAATCGCGGAAGAGTTGAGCGGTTTCTTCGTAGTCTGGGTGGTCCAATGGGATTTGCGGGATGTTCAGAATGCCGACACTGACCCGATTTTCCAACTCTGTGGCTTCTTCTCTGGCTATCTGGCTGGCCGTGGCTTCTTGCGTATGAGTTTCCCACAACTCTCGGACTTCTTTGTAGATTGGCCACGCTTTTTGGTCTTCGGTGTAGGGGTCGTTTTGGGCGTTGATGGTGAGTATGTAGTTCTCGGTGATGTTGGGGTTGCCGATGTAGAAGCGGGCGGCGAGTCCTGCGTAGGTGATGAAGATGAGGAGGATGACGGTGGTGATGGAGCGTCTGATGGTGCGGAGGGTGCGCCAGTAGAGGGGGCGCTTGCGTTTGGTGGATCGGCGGAGGAGTTTGGCGACTTTCTTTGGGTTGCCGAACGATTGGGTGATTTGGTCTGGGGTGCGCCCGGCTTGGAGTGCGTCTTGGGTGTGGGCGATGAGTTCTTGGGTGATCTCGATGCGTTCGGACTTCCAGAGCTTTGTTTTGTGGACGGTTGTGTGGATGAGGGCGCGGAGTTGTTCTGGGAGATCTGTGTCGTTCAGGAGTTCGTTGGTTTGTAGGTTGGGGTATCCGCGATGGATCATCCAGCGGGTGAGGTGGAGGAGGGGGGAGTTTTCGATGGACCAGTGCCAGAGATGGGCGATGGTGGAATCGCTGCTGTTTTGACTGTGGCTCATGCGGAGACTCCGATTGCTCCTCCAGCTGGGTTGCCGTCTGGATTTCCGGGGAGGATGCCGAGGTTGGTCATTGCTCCGGTGAGTTTTTTCCATGCGTCGAGGTCGGCGCGGAGTTTCTTTTTGCCTTTGGTGGTGAGGTTGTAGTACTTGCGTTTGCGGCCGTTGGGTGCTTCTTGCCAATCTGCTTCGATGAGTCCTTTGGCTTCGAGGTTGTAGAGCATTGGGTAGAGGGTGGACTGTCCCATGGCGAGGACGCCTCCGGATTGTTTGGCGAGTGTTTCGACGAGTTGGTAGCCGTACATGGATTGTGAGGAGAGGAGTTGAAGGACGGCGGTGGGTCCGGCGCCTCGCATGAGTTCGCGTTCGAGTTTCATGGGTGGATACCTTTGGGGGGGCTTGGGGTTATAGTAGGTGTCTTATACTATGTACAGCATAGTAAGCGGAGCGGTTTCAGGTTTAGGTGGATTTTCTGATTCATTTTGAGCGAGTGTTGGTTTTGATGGGGCCAGTTTTGATGGTGATATTCGGTCATTCTTCCCAGAATACCGAATGAACCGACAATATATGAAAGGCCGGCAAGAACATCCGGAATCGGAGATTTACATGAAACACACACCCATTGTTTTCTTTGCAGGCACGATTCTCGCCTCGGCTGCACTTGCAAGCCCCGTCCCCCCAGACTACAGCTTCAACTGGTCAACGATAGGTGATGCAGGAAACCGTGCAACCCTTGACAGTGAGATATTCGACCCCTTCGATTTCTTTCCAAACCCTCATGTCGGAGCGGTGAACTACGAGTTTCGCATGGCAACAACCGAGGTCACCGTTGGTCAGTATTTCGAGTTTGTGCAAGAATATCACCCGTACTACACCGCCAACACCGGCAATGTCCTCGGCCTCTCCGATTTCACCGGCGGGCTGATCCGTGTTGCTTTTGGTGAAACACATATCCGAGACGGTGTATCGCAAAACCGAGCCGCTCAAATGGGCTGGGAATACGCAGCCCGTTATGTCAACTGGCTCCACAACGACAAAGTCAATGAGGAATGGGCTTTCGAGACTGGTGTCTATGACACCTCAACATTCACACAAAATCCCGATGGCACATACAACCATCAGGAAACGCACAATCCAGATGCCAAGTTCTGGATCCCTACGCGCGATGAATGGACCAAGGCCGGCTATTGGGATCCAGAACTGAACGATGGAGAAGGTGGCTACTGGCAGTTCCCTGACGGTTCAAATACAGAACTGATTCCAGGATTGGAACGCAACGCAGGTCAGGGCGACGAGTTCCCCCTTGATGTTGGCTCATTCCCCGATATCACAAGTCCGTGGGGTCTTATGGATTTGGCAGGTGGAGTGTCTGAATGGTCGGGGTCCATGGTAAGGGGGGATCCCAATCAGCGGTACCTTTTAGGGACTCGGTACTCAACTTCGAACTACGGCGATTTCTTCGCAGACGATTTGCTGGGCTGGGGGACTGGTGCGCAGGCCGGTCTGTCGCATGGGATCCCAGGGCTGCGATTGGCTTCTTCGATTCCCTCGCCGGGGGTCTTTATGGTAATGGGGTTCGCACAGTGTCTCATTACACGGAGAAAGCGATAGTTCTTATTCTTCGTCGGCTCTGATGAAGGTGAGCATGGCGATGGCTTGCTGGAGATGTCACGATTCACTGGTTTGGATTTTGTTTGTTTTTAGGGATTTATGGCTTAGAATGGGGGATGGAGCGTTCGATTCTTCATATTGATATGGATGCGTTCTTTGCGTCTGTGGAGCAGCGGGATCATCCTGAGTTGCGGGGGAAGCCTGTGCTTGTGGGTGGGGATGGGCCTCGTGGGGTGGTGGCGGCGGCGAGTTATGAGGCGCGGGTGTATGGGTGCCGATCGGCGATGCCTTCTGCGGTGGCCAAGCGGCTGTGCCCGCATGCGGTGTTTGTGAAGGGGTCGATGGGGGTGTACAAGGAAGTGTCGCGGCAGGTGTTTGCGATTCTGGAGCGGTTCTCGCCTGCGATTCAGCCGATCTCGATTGATGAGGCGTTTTTGGATGTGTCGGGATCGACGCATTTGTTTGGGAGCGCGACGGAGATTGCGATTGAGATTCGGAGATTGGTGCTTGCGGAGACGGGGCTGACTTGCTCGGTCGGGATTGCGCCCAACAAGTTTCTTGCGAAGCTTGCGTCGGATATGAACAAGCCCGATGGGTACACGGTGATTACGACGGAGAATGTGCAGAGGATTTTGGATCCGCTGGCTGTGGATCGGTTGATGGGGGTTGGTCCATCTGCGAAGGCGAGTCTTGAGCGGATTGGGGTGCGGACGGTTGAGCAGCTCCGCAAGATGCCTGTCGAGTTGCTGGGCGCGAAGCTTGGGGAGCATGGGCTTCGGCTGTCGCGGTTGTCGAGGGGGATTGATGATCGTCCGGTGCGGATGGACCGTGAGGCGAAGTCGATCTCGCATGAGCACACCTTTGCGACGGATCTCGAAGATGCTGATGAGGTTCGCGCGATCATCATGAGGCAGGCGGAGGATGTTGCATCACGGCTTCGCAAGCACGGGCGATATGCGCGGGTGGTGACGATCAAGGTGCGGTTCGGGGATTTTGAGACGATCACGCGGTCGACGACGCTGGATTTTCAGACGAATGAAACGAGCGTGATTCATCGGGAATCCAAGGCGTTGTTCGATGTGTGGGCGCGGGGGTTCCGGCCGGTGCGGTTGATCGGGGTGGGGCTTTCGGGATTGACGGATTGTGCGGCGGTTGGTGGGTTGTTTGAGACGGAGTCGAGCGAGACGAACAAGGCGATTGATCAGGCGACGGATGCGATCACGACGAAGTTCGGGAAGCATGCGTTGACGCGGGCTTCGACTTTGCGTGCCAAACCTTCGCATGGGTTGCATGGGCCGGGGTCTGATCCGGAGGGGCGTCCGAGGTGAGTTTGGCATGCTCCCTATCAAACAGCTGCGTGCGATGTCATATTTGGCATATTCGATTCAAGACCAAACGCGGCAAACCGCTGGGGAAGTTCCTTCGTACAATCATGTAACACGCGTTTCACCGTGGTGCTTCTCCCCTTTGAATACTGCACCTCGGTGGTATGCCTCACGCACAGGAGACATTTATGTCCAAAGCTATCAACATCGCCAAGTTCACCTTCGCCTTCGTGGTTATTGCGGGCAGTGTCTCGCTCATCATCGGGTCACTCATGGGTGGCGGATTTTCAAGCAGATATAACGAACTGAAAGGGATCAACGACGACCCACGCTCAATATTTGTTCAAGCGATCCTGATCGAATCGGAGAACATTGTCGCTGAGCCGATTGATTTTCCTGAGCATGGCACGCAGTTGACGAACTCTGCATTCAACGATCTGCTCGAAGAGGCGGGTCGGCTCCGTGCCGGTGATTCGGCACTCATCCGCACTCCTTCGATGCTCGTTCAGCACTCGGAGACCGGCAGCGTCTCTGTCACGCTCGGGGATCAGAGCTTTGATGCGGCGGTTTCGCCGAGCGTGATTGACACAAAGCATGGTCCGGTTCTCCGCGTCGCGATCGAGATCCGGCGTACTGACACGGACTCTGCAGCAACACCTCGGGAGATGGTCTTTGCGACCGCGTATACCGCAGCACCGGGCAGCGCGATGGTGCTCGATCTCGCTGGCTTGGGTCTTCCGGGTACGCGTTCAGTGCTTGCACTCCACACGACGCTCATCGATCCCACTCCCGTTGCATCCAACTGAGGCGCGGGGGTGCTCGGAAAAATGAGAAGAATCGAAGCGAGACGCATGCGTCTCGCTTTTTGTTATTACTGGTCGACTCTGGTGAAGGTGAGCATGGTGACGGCGTTGGTGGAGAGGGTGAGGGTGTCTGGCTCGGCGTGGTAGGCGTCGGTGTTGGAGAGGATGTGGAGGAATCGGGATTCTTGTTGCATGGTGCCTTGGGGTTGTGGGCAGTGCTTTCTGGTGGAGGCGACCTTTGAGATTTGGAGGCCGTCGATTCCTCGGCGTTCGTAGCTTCCGGAGAGTTGGTTGCATCCTGAGGATCCGGACATCCATGATTTGCCTTCGAAGCGGATCCAGAGGCGGGTGCCTTCGATTGGTTTTTGTCCTTCGATGGATGTGGCGACCCAGGTGGTGCCTTCGATCCAGGACCAGTCTTCTTTGGCTTGGTTGACCATGTTGGCGTGTGGGGCGGCGTCGATGCGGATGAGCTCTTGGTCGCGGTCTGCGTTTTCGCATCCTGCGGTTGCGAGGATCGCTGTCGCGAGGATGGTTGAAGTCAGGGCGGTGACGGTGGTCGCGATGAGGTGTTGGATACGCATACTCAATGGTACGGCGGTGGATTACGGAATTGGGTGGTTGACGGAGTCCATTCCTGAGCCATGGGCGAGGGTTTCGAGGGTGACGCGGTAGAGGAGCTGCATTTGGGTTTGGGCTATTCTTTGGCCGATGAGCGAGGACCAGTACATGACGGCGGCGATGAGGATGATGGGGATGAGGAACTGGAGGGCCCAGGGTTGGTTGTGCATGATGAGCTGGGAGACTGCAAAGACGATGGTGAGGAACGCGAGGACGAGGAGGGAGGCGTAGACCATCATGAACCCGGTCCAGACGGCGGGGTTGGGTGAGAAGCGTCCTGTGATGTGGGTGGATTCTGGCGTTTCGGTGGTGGCTTCGAGGTTGAGCCATGGGGACCAGAAGTGTCGTTGTTTGGTGGGGATGACGAGCATGAGGTGGTTGCCTGCGGCTCGGCCTTCGATGGGGTGGTCGGTGTTGTCCATGATGGATTTGAGGAGATCGAGGGCGCGGGGCTGCTCGATGGGGAAGTCGAAATCGAACTTTGGACGCATCGGTGGGAGTTGCACGGTGTGGATTCCGGAGGTTCATGGGTGGAATGTGACTTTGATGATACTGAAAAACGAGCTGGTTCACAAGAGCGGTGTGGGGCCGTGTAGGATGGGGGGTCTATACGGAGATTTTGATGATGCATATTGATGCGGTGAGTCGGTTGGAGAAGTTGATCCGGGATGTCAAGGACTTTCCGAAAGAGGGTGTGGTGTATAAGGACTTCACGCCATTGCTTGGGGATGCGGGGGCGCTGGCGCTGTCGGTGGAGCTGATGGCGAATCCGTATCGCGGGAAGGGGATTGATCTGGTGATCGGTGCGGAGTCTCGTGGGTTTATCTTTGGGATCGCGATTGCGCAGGCGCTGGCGGCGGGGTTTGTTCCGGTGCGGAAGCCTGGGAAGTTGCCGGGGGCGGTGCATCGGGCGGAGTACAAGCTGGAGTATGGGACCGATACGCTTGAGATCCATCAGGACGCGATCCCTCAGGGCGCGCGGGTGCTGATGGTGGATGACCTGCTGGCGACCGGTGGGACGATGGAGGCGGCGTGCGGGCTTGTGAAGCGGGCGGGGGCGGAGATCGCGGGGATCGCTGTTTTGATTGAGTTGGATTTCTTGAATGGACGGGATCGGCTGACGCCGTTCGGGGATGTGCATTCGGTGCTTCGGTACTGAGGGGAAACTGGTTGTGAATCTGGCGGTGTTGGGGGGGGGGCGCTTTGGGGGTTGGGGTGTGGTGGGTCTATGATTTCATCTGGGATTCGGGCCGGGATTCGGACCGGGTTTTTTGTTGATCCTTTGTGCGGTGCTGACCCACTGTTTGGAGCGTGAAATGTCGATGACTGGTGTTGCTGCGGAATCTGGTGTTGCTGGACTGGGGAGCTTTGTGGGTCGTCATATCGGTCCCGATGAGCGCGATGTTGCGGCGATGCTTGCGGCGGTGGGGGCGGCGGATCTGGATGCGTTTACTGATCAGGTGGTTCCCGCGTCGATCCGCATGGAGGGGGAGCTTGAGCTTCCCGCGGCACGGAGCGAGCGTGTGCTGCTTCGGGATCTGCGCGAGATCGCGGAGATGAACAAGGTGTTCCGTTCGTGCATTGGGATGGGGTATGTGGGGACGGTGACGCCTGGGGTTATTTTGCGGAATGTGTTTGAGAATCCGCAGTGGTACACGCAGTACACGCCTTACCAACCAGAGACGGCGCAGGGTCGGCTTGAGGCGTTGTTGAACTTCCAGACGATGGTGTGTGATCTGACGGGGTTGCCTCTTGCGAACTCATCGATGCTTGATGAGGGGACGAGCGCGGGCGAGGCGATGGCGATGTGCGTTTCGATCTTGCGTGATAAGCGGAAGACTTTTTATGTCGCGGATGATTGTCACCCGCAGACGATCGCGGTGGTGCAGACGCGGGGGGATTCGCTTGGGGTGAAGATTGTGGTGGGGGCGGTGGAGTCGTTTGATCTGACGAATCCGGATGCGGCGGGTGTGCTGGTTTCATATCCGACGACGGACGGGCGGGTTGAGTGCTACGAGAAGCTGACGAACGAAGCGCACGAGAACGGGATGATGGTTGTGGCGGCGGCGGATCTGCTGGCTTTGACCTTGTTGACGCCTCCGGGTGAGTGGGGGGATACGGGGGCGGATATTGTGGTGGGTTCGGCGCAGCGGCTTGGGGTTCCTATGGGGTTTGGTGGGCCTCACGCGGGGTACATGGCGACGCGCGAGGAGCATGTGCGAAAGATGCCCGGTCGATTGGTCGGGGTGTCGGTGGATTCGCATGGGAATCCTGCGCTGCGGCTTGCGGTGCAGACGCGCGAGCAGCACATCAAGCGGGACCGCGCGACGAGCAATATTTGTACTGCACAGGTGCTGCTTGCGGTGATCGCTTCGATGTATGGCGTGTACCACGGGCCGGACGGATTGAAGGAAATCGCGCAGCGGATTCGGAAGCTGACGCAGACGCTCCGTGCTGGGCTGATTGAGCTTGGGCATGAGGTTGGTGAGGATCTGGTGTTTGATACGCTCCGCGTGAAGGTCAAGGGTGATGCGGGGGCGGTCATCAAGGCGGCGCGGGATCGTCGGATTAATCTGCGTGATTTCAAGGATGGCACTGTTGGCATCACGATGGACGAGACGGGTGATGAGCAGCTCGTGATGGATCTGCTCGCGGCATTTGGTGGCGCAGAAGCTACTTTCGAAGCGATCAGCGAGAAGGCGTGGATGGAGATCCCGCCTGCGTTTGCGCGGACGAGTTCGTACATGACGCATGAGGTGTTCAATACACACCGCTCGGAGACGGAGATGCTCCGGTATATTTCGGAGCTTCAGTCACGCGAGTTGTCGCTGGCGCATTCGATGATCGCGCTGGGGTCGTGCACGATGAAGCTCAACGCGACGAGCGAGATGGTGCCTGTGAGCTGGAGAGAGTTTGCGCATATGCATCCGTTCGCTCCGGCGGAGCAGTGCGGCGGGTACTTTGAGTTGTTCGAGCAGCTCGAGGCGTGGCTCGCGGAGATCACTGGTTTTGAAGCGGTTTCGCTGATGCCCAATGCGGGATCGCAGGGGGAGTATGCGGGGTTGCTTGCGATCAAGGCGTACCACGAGAGTCGAGGGGATTTACAACGCAATGTGTGTCTGATTCCGAACAGCGCGCATGGCACGAATCCTGCTTCGGCGGTGATCGCGGGGATGAAGGTCGTCGGGGTGAAGGTTGATGAGACGGGCGCGATTGTGTTTGATGATCTGGTCGCGCAGGCGAAAAAATATCAGGACACGCTCTCGGCGGCGATGATTACTTACCCGTCGACTTGTGGCGTGTTTGATGACAACATCCGCGAGATGATTGATGTGGTGCATGAGCATGGGGGGATGCTGTACCTTGATGGCGCGAACATGAACGCGCAGGTTGGGTTGTGTCGGCCTGGGGATTATGGTGCGGATGTGTGTCACTTGAACTTGCACAAAACTTTCTGCATCCCGCACGGCGGCGGTGGTCCCGGCATGGGACCGATCGGGGTGAACAGCAAGCTTCGCCCGTTCCTGCCGGGGCATCCGGTGCGGGAGCCTGCGACGGGCGGATCGGTTGGTGCGGTGAGCGCGGCGCCGGAGGGGTCGGCGAGTATTTTGCCGATCTCGTGGGTGTACATCGCGCTGATGGGCAAGCGTGGGCTCAAGCACGCGTCGCAGATCGCGATGCTCAACGCGAACTACATGGTCGAGCGTCTCAAGGGGCATTACGACATTTTGTTCCGTGGGTCCAAGGGACGCGTGGCGCATGAGTTTGTGATGGATTGTCGGGCGTTTAAAAAATCAGCCGGGATTGAGATTGATGACATCGCGAAGCGGTTGATTGATTTTGGGTTCCACGCACCGACGATGAGTTGGCCTGTTCCCGGGACGCTGATGGTTGAGCCTACTGAGTCGGAATCCAAAGCGGAGCTTGATCGGTTCTGCGATGCGCTCATTACGATCCGCGAGGAGATTCGTCAGATTGAGGAGGGCACGATGAGCCGGGAGGACAACCCGCTCAAGGGCGCGCCGCACTCGATCGCGGCGGTGGGGGCTGATGAGTGGACGCATCCGTATTCGCGTGAAGTCGCGGCGTATCCCGCGGCGCATCTGCGTCGGTTCAAGTTCTGGTCGCCTGTGGGTCGTGTGGATAATCCGTATGGGGACCGGAATCTTGTTTGCTCGTGTCCGAGTGTGGAAGAGGTTTGTGAGGGGTAGGTTCGCGTTCGGGTTATGGAGCGACGGATGGGTTCGGTGTTCTCGAATTCATCGCTGTCGGTGTATTTTTCCAAGGCGATGGGCGAGTTTGTTCTTGTTTGACAGGATGACAAATGGTAGAGTCTGGGTCTTGATTGCGCTCTTTCTTGGGCGCTCGTGAGGGAAAGGGACCCAGATGAAATCTGTACTGATCGTTTTTATGAGTTTGTGCATCGCTCTTTTGTCATCCACTGCTCTCGCTCAGCCGTTCATAGAGATCGAGGTTGATGCAAGCACAGAAGATGACTTTGTTGGTGTGTCGATAGCCCATGCACGCATCGTGTTTGATGCGGGTGCTGGTAAGAATGAAGTTGATAGCTTTGATCTGATTGATGCTGAGTATTCTTTACATACTCGCAGCAGTTCTGATTTCGCAGGTTCTGCGGATCCAGTACTCAATGAAGTACACTACACTATCCAGGATATGTTTTCCCCAAGTATCACGTTGTCTGAGACCACACCCCAAATGTTACATTTTGGGCTCGCAGCAGGTCCCACATTCCATTTTTTCATAATTGGTACCGGGCCTGAACTTGACCCTTCGGTGATGACACTGCCTGACGATCCAGAGGACTATTTGGTCAGCGCGGACGCGATAAATTCTAGAGTTCGGGTCTTAATAGCTGGTTTCGATGAATCTGTTGAGATGAATGAGTTCGGCTCGATGGGGGTGGTGCTGAGCCGTGACGGGTATATTGAGTACCGCGTTCGTGTGGTCGATGATCCACGCGTTGAGCCTTGTCTTGCGGATCTCAATGGGGATGGCTCACTCAACTTCCTTGATGTGAGTTTGTACCTACAGATGTACGGGAACGGCTGCGACTGAGCTTTGTCAATTTGGACTCAACGAGTTGGCTAGCTGGGTTTCCCGGCTCGCCAACTTTGGCGCAGTCTGGATCGAAGCTTTCAAACTACGAATGACCTGACTGTGCTCAAAATGCGAGTCGAGGTGTTCTTTAAATCATATCAAGTTATACCTTGACGAAGGTGCCTCGTTCGCGGTCTTTGATTGGGCCGGGGAACTTGAGGGCTTTGGCGTGGGCGACGACATAGATACCCGGTTCGAGGATGGTGGCGGCGAAGATGGATTCGTTGAGGTTTTGGAGGGCGTCGGAGCGTTTCATTTCGAAGGGTCGCATCGCGCCCGTCAGGATGACGGGGACGGTGAGTTTTTGGTCTGGTTCGGCGTTTTCGATGAGGGCTTTGTGGAGCCAGTTGCCGGTTTCACACAGGGTGTCGGTGCCGTGGAGGATGACGACTCCTCGGCAGGCGCTTGGATCGACGATGGGGTCGTCGGTGGCGGGTCCGATGACGAGTTTGACGGCGTCGAGGATTCGTGCTCGGTCGGCGTCGGTGAGGTCGAGGGAGTCCTTCTGCATGAGCTGGAGGGTGTTGACCTGGGTGTCTTCTAATCGGAGCAGACGGAGCATCTCTTGGACGACGGATGAGCGGTTGAGGAGGGTTCCTGCGTGTTCATCGTAGGTTTTCTCGATGGTTCCGCCTGTTGAGATGAGCGTGATCTGGCGCATAGGTATAAGGTTATGCCGGGGATTGGTCGATGGTTGGGGTTGATGGCGTCTGTCTGGCTTGGGTTTGTCTTGAGCATGGCGTTGTTGGTCGGATTTGTTTGGTGTTTGGAGGTCGTGATGCCGGTTGTGAGTACAAAGGATGCGTATGAACAGGCGCGGACGCTGTACGAACAGGGTTCGTATCGCGCGGCTTACCGGACCACGAATCAACTGTATAACAAGAACCCGCACTTCCCGCCGATCGTTGCGTTGCATGTGAGTGTGTTGTTGCGATTGCAGAAACCTGAGGAGGGGACGCGGATTGCTCGGCGTTCGCTTCGTCATATCACGCACAAGCCGCACCGGGTTGCGGTGCTCAATACGCTGTGCGAGGGGTTGACGCAGACGGGGCAGCTTGAGGATGCGATCGAGTTGATGCGGGATGAGATTGTGCGTCAGCCTGATGAGCCGAGCTTGGTGTCGGGGTTGGGGCATGTGCTGTTGCTGGGGGATCACAAGGATGAGGCGATTGCGCTTGTTGAGGAGGCGAAGGCGCGGGGGATGATGACGCTTTCGATGGCGTCGATCTTTGGTCGTGCGGTGCTGCGGTCAGATCGGCTCGATGAGGGGATCGAGTTGATCGAGGGGTTGCTGGAAGAAGAGGGGGCGGGGGAGAAGTCATCGGATGGGAAGGCGTACAACGCGCTTGGGCATATGTACGATCGCGCCAAGCGGTACGACGATGCGATGGTCGCGTTTACCAAAGCGAATGATCTGGTTCCGGCGCAGTATGTTGATGACAAGATTGCGGCGCAGGTGCAGCACCTGAAGAAATCATGGACCGCTGAGCGGTTTGAGGGTGTGGAGCGTCCCGGGACGGGGACGCCGAGACCGGTGTTTATTGTGGGGATGCCCCGGTCTGGAACGACGCTGACGGAGCAGATTCTCGATGCGCATCCGCTGGCGTATGGCGCTGGAGAGCTTGGGTTGATTTCCGAGTTGTTCCGTCAGGTTGCTCCGAATCCTGATAATCCGTACCAGACTGGTCCTGAGGAATACGACGCGAAGATGATCGCGGAGTTTGCGAAGATTTACCGGCGCGAGACGATGGCGATGGCGGAGAATCCGTCGGTTGAGGTGATTGTTGATAAGGCGCCGATGAACTTCTGGTACCTTGGGATGATCGCTCTTGCGTTTCCGGATGCGAAGATTATTCATTGTCAGCGTGAGCCGCGGGACAACTGTTTGTCGTGCTTCTTTCAGGCGCTCAATCCGGGTCACTCGTACAGCTTTGATCTTGGGAACTGCGGCCGGTTCTATCGGCATTACCGCGAGATCACGGACCACTATGCTCAGGTGCTGAGGGATGATCGGGTCGGGGTGCCGATCTTTGATAACCATTACGAGCACACGGTCGCGGACCAGGAGGGGAAGACGCGGGCGCTGCTGGACTTTGTGGGGCTGGAGTTCGATGAAGCGTGCCTGAACTTCCACAACAGCGGACGGGTGGCGTTGACCCTGAGCAATGATCAGGTGCGGCAACCGATTTACAAAACATCCACCAAGCGGTATGAACGCTATGCTGGGCATCTTGATGCTTTGATCGAGGGGCTTGGCGATATGATTGATGAGCCGGCGACGAAGTCGATGACGGAAACTGATTGATACACCAGGCCGATGCGTCGGCACTTTGAATAGACAAGCGAGAAAACTCCATGCAACCCAATACACAGCAACAACAACCGACTCCCAAGGACTTCTTTGAGCAGGCGAAGCGGTTGCTTTCGGTCGGTGATGTGTTCGAAGCGTCCAAGCGTGCGGGGAAGCTGCGGGCACACTTCCCGGAAGAGCCACCGATTCTTGCGATTCATGGGTTCACGCTTGCCAAGCTTGGCGCGCATGGGCCTGCGATTGCGGACATGCGGAAGTCCTCGAAGTTGACGCTGCAGTCGTTGGAGGATGGGGATGAGGAGGATCAGTCGCGTCCTCGCGTGGTGGATCAGTATGTGCATCTGCAGACGGAGATCGGGCGTTCGTTGACCGCGCTTGGTGAGTTCGAGGATGCGATGGATGAGATCGAGCTTGCGATCGCGATGGACCCGGACCGCGCGGATACTGTGAGCGCGAAGGCGGAACTGCTCTGTGCGATGGGGCAACATGATGAGGCGGTCGCGTTGATTGAGGACGGAATCGCGCGGAAGCTCGATGAGATCCCGCTGATGATCGGGATGTCGAAGGTGCTTGATGCGTCACCCAAAGCGGACGAAGCACGCATGAAGTCGTGCAGTGAGAAGCTTGGGATCATGTGTGATGAAGTCGGGCTCGGGGCGGGTGAGCTGATGTCCATCCTTCGGGCGCATGGCACGATGTGCGACCGGATCGGGGATTACACGAAGGCGTACAACTCGTTCCGCAGGGCGGCCAAGCTGCGTCGCGGCGGGTACAACCCTGAGATGCACGCGAAGATTACCAGCAAGATTATCGAGCAATGGACCGCCGATGGGATCGCGAAACTGGTCCGTCCGGATGGCGAGATGGGGGCTCGGCGGGTGCTGCTCGCGGGGTCGTCCAAGTCTGGGATGCCTGAGGTTGAAGCGTTGCTCGAACGGCTTCCCGACGCGATTGCTGTTGGACCGATTGAATCGCTCGGGATGATCTGCATGTCCGGGATGAACTCTGCGAAGGGTGTGCTGCGTGGGGTTGTTCCGACACCCAGCGGGCATCGTGGCGATCAGCTTGCGAAACTGGCTGGGACCTACAGCCAGCACTGCGACGCGGCGGCGCGGATCGGTGGGATGATTACGATTGATTCGCATCCGCACAACCTGCCACTGATGGGGTGTGTGGCGGCGGGGCTGCGCGGGGTGCGGATCATCAACTGTCGGCGCGATCCGATCGAGCATGCGCTGGCGATCTACTGCGATGAGATGGCGGGGAACCATCCGTACGCGGGTGACCTGATGGCGGCGGCGGCGTATGTCAAGGACTGCGACCGCATGATGGACCACTGGATCAAGGTGCTCAACGATGAGCGCATTGGCGCGAAGGTGATCGATGTACAGTACGAACAGGTGAAGAATGATCCTGCGGCGGTGCTGCGTCAGCTTGGTGAGGCGCTGGGTGTTGAGGTCAGCGACGATATGACCGCGGGTCTTGAAGGTGCTCCTGCGAAGGGGCCGGGATCGCATGCTTCAGAGTACGGCAGTGCCAACAAGATGCTTCGCGAGTTCTTCGCTGACGCTTGATTGAAGTACTTCAGTTTCTGATTATTCTTGTGGGCCGCACTGGCAACCGGGTTTGCTGCATCCGCTGTCGCTGCATGCTTCGGCGATGGGGCGTGGTCCGAGGAAGCGTTCGGTCTTTGCGTTGATGAACCACGCGTGTCGTTCGAGGTGCCAGCAGTTGTAGACCGCGAGGGTTTGGATGGAGACCGGGCCGTGGTCTGGGTGGAGGCCGGTGCGTTCCCAGTCGGACGCTTCGAGTTGGTAGAGGAACGCGATGAGCCAGGACCTGAGGGTGTGGATGGTTGCGACATCACCACCGATTGGTGGTGACATGGTGGAGCCTTGGGTGCAGCCGTAGATTGCGGAATCGACGAAGGCGTGCTCGTCGAAGATCGCGAGTGTGGGGCTGTCTTCGGCGTAGATTTTGCGGATGCGGGTTGCGAAGACCATCTCGACATCCGCGAGGTGTCCGAGGACGACGCGGATTGGCCAGAGACCGATGTTCGCGTCGGGGGTCCATGCTTGGTCGAGTTGTTCGTTGGAGAGATCGAAGATGCGTGGGTCGATGGATTCGACGCCGATGCGCATGCGTGCGATGAGTTGCTCGGTGGTGAGTTGCTTGAGGGCTTTGATGGAGGTTGGGGAGGGGTTGGTCTGGGACTGGGTTTGATTCGTCTGGGTGGTCATGCGGGAATGTTAGTCGTGTTTACTGGACGAACCAGCGGAGTTTGTAGTTGCCGTGCTCGAAGGAGACATCCATCCCGCTCCAGAGGAGTTCCCGACCGACCTTGGAGACTTGGAGACGGAAAATATTGGTGCCTACGGAGGTTGGGTAGAGTCCGGGGGTGCTTTCGCCCATCGGCATGAAGTGGAAGAGTCGGTAGACTTCGCGCTTGCGGACGAGGAGTTCATCGAAGGCGACGCCGGGATCGAGCCCGCGTTGTTCGAACTCATCGACGGTGATCTCGGAGAGGATCTGTTCTACGAAGAGGTCGCGTTCTTCGTATTCGAGCGCGTGGATGATGTGGTTCATCAGGTGCTTGATGGATTTGGCGTAGAGGGTGACGGTGCCGTCATCGTCCTCGACGCGGATCTGCCCGCCTGGGACGCCGAAGACGGGGTGGATTTTGTCCGGGTCGATGGGCTTGCGATTGCCTTCTTGTTTGTCTTTGAGTTTGGAGAGGAGTCCGGTCCGGTTGACTTCGGTGCGGTACTCGGCGCAGGAGGAGATATAGGCGATCAGAAGGGCACCGCTCAGGATGGCGATGGTGAATCGTGTGCGGGAGGATGATGTGTCGAGCAAACGGTTGATCATCGTTCTTCTGATACGGGTGTCGTTGCGAGCGGTTCGACGGTGATGTAGGTTGGTTCGGGAGAATGTCGTGACCAGCACGCGTGGAGCGCAGGATCGGTGGTGGGATTGTCAGTGGTCTCGGCTTCGATGGTTGGCTGGATCCAGTGTGTGCCGACCGAACCGGGTCGGTTGAGGGCGGCTCGTGCGATGAGGCGTGCGGTGAAGAGGAGGTTCTGGACTTCCCATCCGTCGGAGGTGTCGAAGACTTTGTCGAGGGTGTAGCGTCCCCAGAGGTCGAACATGTCGCACGCATCGGCGAGCTGGGTTCGCGTGCGGGAGATCCCCGCGTTGTACCACATGGTGGATCGGAGGGAGGAGCGGACATCGGTGAGGTCGAGCTGCGCGTGGGTGCTTGGTTGGATGGAGGAGATCACCGTCGATGGGGTTGGCGGGGTGCCGCTGCGATCCGCGGCGTGCTGTCCCGCGATCGCGCCCATGACCAGTCCTTCGAGGAGTGAGTTGGACGCGAGTCGGTTGGCGCCGTGGAGTCCGGTGCAGGAGGTTTCACCGATCGCGTAGAGGTTGGGGACATCGGTCGCGCCGGTGAGTGTTGTTTTGATGCCACCGATTTGGTAGTGGGCGGCGGGGTGGACCGGGATGGGGTCGGTCTCTGGGTTGATGGAGAAGGAGTCGAGGGTGGACCAGATGCTCGGGAAGCGTTCTTTGAAGTTTGGGATGTGCTGGCAGTGGAGCCAGACATGTTTGCCGCCTTGGAGGGCGAGCTGCTGGGAGATGGCGCGGGAGACGACATCGCGGGGGGCGAGTTCGGCGAGCGGATGGATCGCGGGCATGAAGCGGTCACCGGCGTCATTGAGGAGGTGCGCGCCTTCGCCACGCACGGCTTCGGAGATCAGCGAGCGCGGTGCTCCGGGGATGTAGAGGGTGGTCGGGTGGAACTGGACGAACTCCATGTCTTGGAGTGTCGCCCCGGCGCGGTAGGCCATCGCGATGCCGTCGCCGGTGGCGATGGGTGGGTTTGAGGTTTCGCGGAAGACTTGTCCTGCGCCGCCGCAGGCGAGGATGGTGGTGCGTGACCAGATGACTTGGAGGCCGTATTTCGGGTGCCAGGTGATGGCGCCGAGGACTGGGGCGCCGGGATCGTTGGATGGGGTGAGGAGGTCGATCGCAAAGCAGTGGTCGAAGAAGCGGATGGCGTTGTGTTGGTCGGCTTTGTTGGCGAGGGTGTGCTGGATTTCGATCCCGGTCGCGTCACCCCCGGCGTGGTAGATGCGGTTGGCGTTGTGTCCGCCTTCGCGTCCGGGGGAGAGGGTGTTGGTGCTGTCCTTGTCGAAGGTTGCGCCCCACTCGATGAGCTCGTTGACGAGGTCTGGACCCTTTGTACAGATGAGATTCACGGCGGCGGGATCGCACATCCCCGCGCCGGCGGTCAAGGTGTCGTCGATGTGGGCGGCGATGGAGTCGTCGTAGGTGTTCTTGTTTTTGAGGACCGCGGCGATGCCACCCTGCGCCCAGAAGGTGTTGGTGGTGTTGATCTCGTCTTTGGTGCAGACGATGACCTCCCCGGAATCGGCGGCGGTGATCGCGGCGCGGAGGCCCGCGACTCCTGATCCGAGCACGAGGGTGTCGCAGAAGATCTGGGGCAACAGCCCTGTCCGGAAGGGGATGAGGTAGCGTTGTGATTCGAAGAGGGTGCTCAATTGGGCTCCAGTATGGATTTGGCCGGCGGCGGTATTCTAGGTTGTTCGTGGGGGTCGCGGCGTGGATGGGTGAATCTTGCTGGGTGGTGTTCTAGAGTTGTTCAATGAGCAAATCAGCAGCAAAACTCAATGTGATGATGAAGAAGGCGCATGTGGCGATGCAGCATGAGCAGTATGGGGCGGCGTTGATCCTGTACCGCCGGGCGTATGCGATGGACAAGAACGACCACGGGATCATGTTCCGGCTCGGTCATGTCTTGGTGACGGCGGGGTTCGGGGAAGAGGCGGTCGAGGTGCTCAAGCGGGCGGTCAAGAAGAAGCCTGGGGATGTGGATTCGTTGATTCTGCTGTCCACGGCTCAGTTGTTGACTGGTGATGTTGAGGGGATGCACGCGTCGCTGAACAAAGCGAGTTCATGGGATCCGGGTCATGGGCTGGTGGCGCTGACGCAGGTGGAGGCGTATCTTGATTCGGGGAAGACCGACGAGGCGAAGGCGGTGCTCGATGCGCTGGCGGATGTGGGTGAGCCGCACGAGTTTGTGTGGATGGCGCGGGCGCGGTTTGCGCGGGATACGAAGGCGTATGGGGATGCGATTGATATTTACCAGAAGCTGGTCGCAGCGCCGGGGACTTCGGAGTCTTGTCGTCGATCGGCGATGTATGAGTTTGGGTATGTGCTGGATCTGATGGGTGAGTATGACCGCGCGTTCGAACTGTTCTCGCGAGCAAATGCTGGGCATATTCCGGGGAAGGTGGACGATGTGAAGTCGATCCAGCGTGTGTGGACTCCGGAGGTGATCGCGCGACTGCCTCGCTCGACGATCCATGATGAGCGGCCGGTGATGATCGCGGGGACGCCGCGATCCGGGACGACGCTGATGGAGCGGGTGATCAATGCGCACCCGCTTGGATCGAGTGTGGGTGAGTGTCCGTTGATGCTGCAGATGTATGCGCGGACGATGGTGGGGAATCTGGATCAGGAGAAGGTGGATTCGTACGCGAGGGAGTATCTGGAGCTGCTCGATGAGCGCGTCGGTGAGGGACCGACGCGGATTATTGATAAGCACATGGGCGCGGAGAAGGATTTGGGGTTGATCAGCTGTGTGCTGCCTGGGGTGCGGGTGATTCAGGCGCTGCGTGATCCTCGGGATTGCTGCTTGAGCGCGTTCTTCCAGAACTTTGGATCCAATGTGTCGTATTCGCGTGATCTAACGACGATGGGGCGGCAGTATGTGGTGTACCGGGAGATGATGGACTATTGGAAGGAACATCTGTCGATCCCGGTGTATGTGAGTGTGTACGAGGAGTTTGTGGCTGATCCGGAGGGGAGCACACGGTCGCTGCTGGAGTTCTTGGGGATTGAGTTTGATGATTCGACGCTGAAGTTCTATGAGAGCAAGGACCATGTGAATACGCGGAGCTCGATGCAGGTCCGCAAGCCGGTGTACAAGACGAGCACGCAGCGGTGGAAGAACTATGAGAAGCACTTGGGGCCGTTGCTCAAGGTGCTTGGGCCGTATGCGGACGGGGTGATGGCTTGAATCTTGGGTGGGCTTGTGAATCTTGTTGGTGAAGGCACTAAAGTGGGGGCATGGCGAAATCTTCTGCAAAGCTCGAGAATCTGATGAGGCAGGCGTATGCCGCGACTCGTCAGGAGCACTATGGGTCGGCGCTGATGCTGTACCGCAGGGCGCACTCGCTGGACAAGAACGATGCGAACATCATGTTTCGTCTCGGTCATGTTTTGGTGATGTCCGGTTTTTACGACGAGGCGATCGAGGTGCTTAAAAAAGCGGCGAAGCGTCGGTCGCACCATCTGGAGACCTTGGCGCTGCTCTCGCAGGCGCAGTTGTCGGTCGGGGATCTGGACGGGATGCACGCGACGCTGACCAAGGCGCTCTCGCGTGATCCGAGTCACGGGCCTTCGTTGATCGCGAAGATCAATGCGTATTTGGATTCTGGATTGTTTGATGAGGCACGGGAGCTGCTCAGAACTGTTGAGGATGTTTCTGAGCCGCATGTGCTTGTGGTGATCGCTCGCGCTCGGTTTGCTCGCGAGACCAAAGACTACGGCACAGCGGTGGGCCTGCTCGAAGGGGTGATCGCGGATGCTGAGTCGGGCGCGGACTACAAGCGGACCTCGCGGTTTGAGCTTGGAAATGCGTTTGACAAGATGGGAGAGTACGACCGCGCGTTTGAATGCTTTGTAGCCGCGAATGGTGCGCACAACATGGGCAAGACGGTGCACAGCGAATCGGTGCAGAGCGCGTGGTCACCCGAGGTGCTTGCGGGGATTCCCAAATCGACGATTCATGATGAGCGTCCGGTGTTGATCGCGGGGATGCCCCGGTCTGGGACGACCTTGACCGAGCGGGTGATCAGTTCGCATCCGCGCGGGGCGAGTGTTGGGGAGTGTCCGCTGCTGCTGCAGATGCTCAGTAGAACGATGGCGAGCAATCTGGATCAGGACCGGATCGATTCGTACGCGAAGGAATACCTTGCGTTGCTCGATGATCGCGCAGGGACCGATGCGCTGCGGGTGATCGATAAGCACATGGGGACGGAGAAAGACCTTGGATTGGTGAGCAAGGTGCTCCCTGGGGTGAAGGTGATTCATGCGCTGCGTGATCCGCGGGATTGCTGCTTGAGCGCGTTCTTCCAGAACTTTGGATCCAATGTGTTGTACTCGCGTGATCTGGGGTTGCTTGGGACGCAGTATGTGCATCATCGCGAGATGATGGACTATTGGACGCAGCGGCTTGAGATCCCGGTGTTTACGAGTGTGTACGAGGAGTTCGTGAGCGATCAGGAACGGCATACGCGGGAGCTGCTCGATTTTATAGGTCTAGAGTTTGACGAGGCGTGCTTGCGGTTCCATGAGAGCGGGGGGCATGTGCATACCGCGAGCTCGATGCAGGTGCGTCAACCGGTGTATCAATCGAGCAAGCAGCGGTGGAAAAACTATGAGAAGCATCTAGGACCATTGCTTGAGGCACTCGGGCCGTATGCCGATGGTGTAATGGCGGGTCGTGGTTCACTGGACGGGAGTCTTTGAAGATGAGTTCCTTTCGCAATCCAATGTCGAGCCAGCCAATGTCAGACCTGCCAATGTCAAACCGTGCGGGGATCATCGAGCGTGTGCGTTCGCTGCTCGCGGCGTCTGAGTATCGCACCGCGATTGCGATGTTGCGTGAGCAGCTTGAGAAGACGCCTCGGGACCCGCAGGTGCTTCGGATGCTTGGGTATGCGTTGATGCTGTTTGACAACAGTGCTGAAGCGGTCCGTCATCTGGAGTTTGCGGATAAACTGAATCCGGGTGATCCTGATACGCTGTGCGATCTTGCGATGCTGTACCGTCGTTTGGATCGGTTGGGGGATGCGCACAAGGCGCTCGATCAGATCCTGAGCGTGAATCCGGGGAACGGCCGTGCGGTTGCGCTCAAGGCGCGGGTGCTCCAATCACGCGGGCAATCGGAGAAGGCGATGGAGATTGTGGAGAAAGCGCTCGCGATTTCTACGAAGGACCCCGCCATTGTGATGATCTATGGCACGCTGGCGCGGGAGCTCAAACGACAGGGGCCTGCGATTGATCTGATCCGCGTAGCGCTCCAAGATTCTTCGGTCGAGCGCGTACGACGGAGCGAACTGTTGTTCTCGCTTGGGCATCTGCTGGACTCTGTCGGCGAGTATGACGATGCGTTCGCGGCTTTTGATACCGCGAATAAAATGAACGATCCGGGTACATCGGTGGACTTTGATTTGCACATCGGGCGGTGGTCCAAGGAAGCCTTGGATCGGTTTGCGGTTCAGCCGATTGATGGATCTCGGAGCGTGCTTGTGGTGGGGATGCCTCGATCTGGTACGACGCTGACCGAGCAGGTCATCGGGGCGCACCCGCAAGCGGGAGGGATCGGGGAGAGCCCGGTGATGAACGAGATCTTTGGCTCCAAGGGGCCTGATGATCTGAGTGATGAGTTGATCGCGGCGGGTGGGAAGCGGTATCTCGCGTCGTTGAAGGCGGCGTATCCTGATCCGAAGATTCTGCGTGTGATTGATAAGATGCCTGAGAACTACCTGTTCCTTGGGTCGATCATGCGGATGCTTCCGGGGGCGAGCATCGTGCATTGCACGCGTGATGCGCGAGACACTTGTTTGTCGATCTACTTCCAGCGGTTTGGTCCCGGGTTGCGGTATGCGAACGATCTGGAAGTGTGCGCCAAGCAGTACCTTGGGTATCTGAAGATGATGGAGCACTGGGAGGAGACGCTCGATGTGCCGATCTTTGAGTCTCGGTATGAGGAGTTGACCGCTGATCCTGAGCCGAGGGTCCGGGCGATGCTCGACCATATCGGCCTTGAGTTCAACAAGGCGTGTCTTGAGCATCACAAGAGCAAGTCATCGGTGCACACCGCGAGCGCGGGGCAGGTGCGTCAGCCGTTGTATAAGACAAGTCGGCAGCGGTGGAAGAACTATGAAAAACACCTCGGGCCGATGCTCGAGGTGCTTGGGGATGTTGAGTAGATTATGACTTTGTCTCACAGCGATCGCTCGCGTGTGCTTACTCGTCGGTGATCTCGGTTGCTGGGGTTGGCTCGGTTTGCTCTGCTTGGTTGGCTGCTTGATTCGCGGCGTCGAACTCGGCTTTGAGCTTCTGGGCTTCAGCGGCTGCCGCAGCTTCGGCTTGCTCCGCTTCGATCTGTGCGGTGATCTCTTCGAGTGTTGGCAGACCCATGTGGATGCGGACCGCGTCGGTGATGTCGACCGCGCTGGGTGGGGTAACGAGCGGGCGTGCGAGGATTTCTTGGGTCACGCCTGTAAGGGTTGAGGTCTGGACGAGGTCTGTGCCTCGGCGGGTGGAGAACACGAAGGTGTATCCCTGCTCATCGGAGACTTCATTGGTCGCGGTGTGGATGCTGACATACGCATCGGCGATCTGGCTCGCGAGGAGCTGCTGGTAGGTGCTGTTGATCTGGTTGGTTGCCTGCTGGATCTGCTGATTCACCCTTTGGTAATCGCTGATAAGTTTGGCGGCACGGGGGTCGTCTTGGGAGATGCCTTGCATCTGGGTTTGGATGCCGATGAGCTGTTGTTCGTACTGGGTGATTTGTGCGTTGCCGTCGGCTTCGAACTGGGCGCGTTCGTTGCTTGCGTCATCGGACATGATGAGGATGTCCACGAGGTGGTAGATATCGATGACGCCGATCTCTCCTTGCCCGATGGTGAGGTTTTTGGTGCCCGCGGCGGGCTGTGCCCAGATGGCGCCGGCGATGATGAATGCTGCGATCAGGATCGCGACGGGGAATGAACGGTTGGAAGTCATGTGCTGTGCTCCGTTTGGAGGGTTGTGTGTGTTTGAAATGAGTTCAAGTGTACGCATCGCGGGTCGAGGGGTTCGAGGATGACTACCCTTGATTTCTCGTAAGATTGTTCTATTTGTTGATATAAAGGATGTGATATGCGTGACCAACGGCTTGATAAGCTCGCAGATGTGATTGTTCGGTATTCCACGAAGGTGAAGAAGGGCGATCTGGTCGCGATCGGCGCGGACCCCGTCGCGCTGCCGATGATCGAGGCGGTGTATGAAGCTGTGCTCAAAGCGGGCGGGAATCCGTTCTGGTCGATGCGGAACTCCACCTTTGCGGACATCTTGTTTGAGCATGGTTCTGAGGAGCAACTGAAGTTTCTCAATCCCGTCGAGATGTTTTTGACGGAGACGGTTGATGTGAGCATCGGGCTTTGGGCGGATGTGAACACCAAGTCGCTCTCACGCGTGGATTCCAAGAAGCTCGCGATGCACCGGGTGGCCAATGGGCCTCGCATGGATACCTTTTTGAAACGAGCCGCGGCTGGGAACTTGCGGTGGTGCGGGACTCAATACCCGACGCTCGCATCGGCGCAGGATGCGGAGATGTCGCTGGCGCAGTACGAGAAGTTTGTGTTTGAAGCGGGACTCCTGCACCTCCCCGATCCCGTCGCGGCGTGGGAAGAAATCCATGTGCGCCAACAACGCGTGTGCGATTTCTTGCAGACCAAAGACGAGCTGCACTTCAAAGCACCCGCTCGCAATGGACACGACGGGACTGATCTGGTTGTCGATGTCGATAAGAGCAAGTCGATCTGGGTCAACTGCTCCGGAGGCGAGAACTTCCCGGACGGCGAGGTCTTCTGCGGCCCTCAGAACGCGAACGGGCATGTGAACTACACCTTCCCCGGCGTCTACAACGGACGCGAGGTCGAAGGGATCCGTCTGGTCTTCAAGGACAACCGTGTTGTGGACGCGAGCGCGACCAAGAACGAGGAGTTCCTGTTTGCGATGCTCGATCAGGACGAGGGCGCACGCAACATGGGTGAAATTGCGATCGGTACGAACTATTCCATCAAGGAGTTCAGCAAGAACACGCTGTTTGACGAGAAGATCGGCGGCACTTTCCACGCCGCGGTCGGGATGGGGTATCCGGAGTCGGGGTCATTTAATGAATCGGCGCTGCACTGGGATATGGTGTGTGATTTGAGAGAGGGTGGCGAGATTCTCGCGGATGGGGAAGTGATTCACAAGGATGGGAAGTTCCTGAACCCGGATTGGCCGGGGAATGAATGAGCTGCCTTGTCTTTGGGGGGTGTTTTGTAAACATAATCAGTGTAATATGTAAGCGGTTATTGATATTTCAAATCGGGACGTGCCGTCCTCTATATCTTTCACCGTGTTCATTGTGGAGTGAGTATGGCAAAGCGGGATCCAAACAAAACTGCTAGAAATAGGCGGGTTAAAGACCTGAAGGAATGGCGAAGAAAGCATGTCGGGGATGTACTCAAAATTACTGGTTATGATAGCGAGGCATCGCTAAACGCGGTTATTGGTCACAGGTTTCAAGAGTACTGTGATGTCAAACGAAGGCAATATACAAGTCATGAGGCAATCTTCAATCAGTACATGACAAGCCTTAGGCTAGATGCTTTGAGCAGGAAGCCGCCGGATCGATTCGAAATGTCAGCCTACATTTTCTGCAAGAAGTATCAAGAGCATGTCGAATTACAGGAGTATGTTGATAATGCGATAGAGTCTTCGTTTCTAAAACATTTTGATCACTATTCTAGACCTAAGCCGCATCCGGAAAAAATACTCTGGCTGGGGCAAAACAATGCTGAATATGGCTTGCTTATTACTCCACGATACAACAAAGTGCTCGAAGTGTGGGAGAATGATCAGAGTGAGGTTCGGAAAGCTAGGTTTGTTTACTACACTGTCGGTCATGTGTTATCAAGTGGGCTTTGTGTACCGGACAAAGATCAAAGAATCGAATTTGAAACTGCTAAGCAATATCTAGAATTTTTTAGATCTGTTCTGGTTAGAGGCACGGCGTCTGTGCATCAGTCGAATGTTGCGGATAGGTATGTTGAATTTGTTTCCAATCACGACAATCCAGAACGAGTTCCGTTGTTGCTTCCAGAGTTGCGTTACTTAGGCAAGGAGAAGAAGCATGAGCATCGCCTCGACTTTGCTATTGTTGACTCTCACAATTTCAATACTGTGGGGATTGAGTTGTCGCCGTGGTCGTCGCATGGAAAGCTGACTGGAACTAAAGGTAAAAAACAAAGCCAGATTAATGACGAGGCAAAGAAAAATTTTGAAAAAGAGTTTCGGAAATTGCGGAATTATTTTTTAAATCAGAATATACCGGTTGTCACTTTTACGGATGAGATTCTTAAAGATCCAGACAGCGTTTTTAGTATGATTGCCCGCTATTTAGAACCAAAACGGCGTCAGGAGCAGTTGCTTCTCTTGGCAAAAGATACTTTGCTTAATACAGACTTTGATTCTGAAGAGTTGCCAAGTTAACCGCGGGAGATGCCCCAGTTCGTCCTCTTGGATATCGCCGGGGTCGGGCGCGTAACATCAACCCCTCTGTCCGTTGTCCCCCTGATTGAGAGATTCCCATGAACGCGATTGATGTCCTTCGTTCCACGTACACCACGAGCCGGATGGTGCTCAAGAGCTATGTTTCGGATCTTTCCGATGCGGATTTGATGAAGCGTTCTCATGACGCGTGCAACCACCTTGCTTGGCAGTTGGGGCATTTGATCGCTTCGGAGTGTCTGTTTATCGAGCAGTTGTCTCCCGGCGATGCGTTCGCGTTGCCTGAGGGGTTTGCGGAGCAGTATTCCAGAGAGACGCAAGGCGACAACGATGCGAGCCATTTCTTGAGCACTGCGGCGTACTTGGAACTCTTTGATCGAGTCCAAGAAGCGACCTTTGCGGTATTGGATAAGACCACCGAAGCACAGCTCGATGAGGAAGGTCCCGCGATGTTCCAGCCGATGTTCCCGACGAAGGGTGCGGTGTGGATCATCGTCGCGACGCACAACATGATGCACGCGGGACAGTTTGTGCCTATTCGTCGCGCTTGTGGGAAAGCGGTTGTGATCTGATTTCGTTCAATGTTTGCTCTCGCGCCCTCGCCTTACGCTTGCTTCAGTTTTAACGGGTCTTGTTTGAACGCGCCCATGCCTCCGGTGTCGGGGAGGTCGAGGTTTGGGACGGTCGTGAACGGGATGCGTCTTGGGGCGCTGTCCTTCGCGGCGTGCATCGCGCCGTAGTAGATGGATGCGTGGCCGTGCTTGCGGTTGATCTGGTCCATCGTGTGCGCGAGGTTCGTGTGCTTGCGGTCTTGCTCGAACAGGGGTTGTTCGATTTGTGAGTTCTTGACGAGTCCTCCCAGCGTGACGCCGACACAGAAGATGAACGCGTGGGGCTGGGGTTTCCAGAGTTGGTCGAGGTGGTGGAGCAATCGCACGGTGTCCTGGCACGGTTCGAGGTTCACATACGCGACCCACGATGGGGCTTCGATGGGTTTGATGTTGAGCGTCAGTTTCGTGCACCAGAACCCTTCGTAGCGCATGCGAGCCGCGGCTTTGTGCAACAGACGGATCGCGACGGAGCGTGCTTTCTCCGCTTCTCGCAGTTCGGGCGCGAGGACATGCTGGTGTCCGCAGTTGCGCCGTTTGGTGGTCGCGATGTGGGGCTCGTCGCCCTTCAACCAGTGGTACCAGATTTCTCCCAGCACTCCGCCCCACGCGCGTTTGAGTGTTGGTTTGGAGGCGCGGCAGAGTTGCTGTGTGGTGTGGATGCCGTAGCGGTGGAGTCGGTTGCGGATGCCGTCGGCGATCCCTGGGAAGTCGGTGATGTCGAGCGCGTGGAGTCTTTCGGGGATGTCCTTGCGTTCGATGACGACGAGCCCATCGGGTTTCATCATGTTGGACGCGGTTTTGGCGAGCATGCGGTTGGGGGCGATCCCGATCGAGCAGCGGAGGTATTCGCCTGCGATGTCGCGGATGGCGCGTTTCATTTGCATCGCGAGTTCTCTTGCGCGGTCGATGTCGCGGTCGGGTCCGGTGAGTTTGAAGCTCATCTCGTCGATGGAGTAGACGCCTTGGACGGGATAGACGGTGTCCACGGCTTCGAGGATTTTGTGGTGCGCCTTGATGTACTCGTCGGGACGCGCGAGGACGAGGGTGATTCCGGGGCATTTCTCATGCGCTTCTCGCACGCCGCAGCCGGTTTTGATCCCAAAGTGCTTTGCTTCGTAACTCGCTGCGATGCAGCAGGTTGAGTTGCAATCGTTGGGGATGATCCCGATGGGACGGCCACGCAGGTGGGGCTGGAGCTGCTGCTCGACGGAGGCGAAAAAGGAGTTGAGGTCGAGGAAGAGGATCATTCCTAAAATATACCGAACAAATGATCGTTGTCAATGATTTTGTTCGGTATATATTCGGATTCGCAATCTCTTACGGGCACCCCGCTCCGTAGGCGGCGAGGAACGCGGAAACATCGAGGAAGTTGAAGCTGCCGTCGGGTTCAAAGTTCGCGATGGGGTCTTGGGCTCCGAACGCGGCGAGGAACGCGCTCACATCGAGGAAGTTCAGGTTCCCGTCGTTGGTGAGGTCCGCGGGGCATGGGGTGCAGATGGATTCGATCATGACGATGCGGTCTTCTTCGAGCGGGAGCAGGTAGGTTGAGCCGTCGGCGGAGTGGAAGTACCACTCGCTGAGCCCGTCGATGGTGGGGGCTCCGGAGAAGGTGTCGGTGAACTGCACCGATGCGGTCCATGACTCGGATAATGGTCCCACGGCCCAGCCGTCGGTGTTGGGAGCGGACCAGCTGTGCCGCATGCGGAGGAGACTTGTCCCGCCTCCGATGTAGCTGTCACCGGTCGGGTCGTCTTTGAACATGTAGTCCGGGGTGGCGCCAGTGAAACTCGCGGTCATCTCCGCGCGTCCTCCGGTGTTTGGGTCTGCGGCATCGTGGACGGTGATCAGTGATTGACCACCCGGCGCGATGGCGATGAAGAGGTGGGAGCGGTCGAGATGGAGTGGTGGTTCCTCGCCGTGGTAGTATTCTTGACTGTTCGTCCAGCCGTAGGTGGTGGTGATGTTCTCGTCGAAGATGTAGGGGACGATGTTGGTGGTGATGGTGTCGAAGATTCCGCTGCCGACAGCGGTCTCGACCTTGAGCGCCCACGCGTGGGGGCGTGCGTTGTTGATGGTCACGGGGTTGGTGATGGTTTGGCGTGAGAGGGCGTCGGTGATGACCGCTCTGTACATGATGCCTTCGGTGAGCGCGGGGGCGATGAGTGTTTGGTTGGTTTCGCCTTGGATATCGGTGAAGCTTCCCATCGGGGATGCTTGCTGCCATTGGTAATAGAACCCTGGGAGTCCAAACTCGGTGTGTGCGGTGATGGTGATGGGATCGCCTGCGCATGGGCGGTCAATGTCTGCCGATGCTGTCGCTGTCGGAGCGGGTGGGATTGTTGTGGGGGAGAAGTTGTCGAACGCGAGCCCGATTGAGTTTGCGGTTCCTGTGTATCGGATGAGGATGAAGTGGATATCGGAGGAGGGATGATCAAAGAGGAACCCCAGAGCGCGTCCATCTCCTGATCCTTGCCCCGCGTTTCCACAGGCACTTGATCCAAAGGGGGCGATGAGGACTACGGTGTCGATGACACTCATGGATGCATCGAGTGCTTCAACGGTCCATTCTTCGTATGCATTCCCGGTACGACGATCGACATCAAGAACCACACCTGCGGCTTGGGCAACAGGATCGGTGTAGGTCAGCAGGAGTGTTCCGGTTTCGTTTGAGATGACATTGTCGTCGGTGAGTAGGGACAAGCCGACCCCTTCTCCATCGAGTGGGGTGTCCGGTCCGCAACCCGCAAATGCGGTTTGCGGGGCGCCGACCTTCGCGATGAGTGGCGAGCCGATCGATTCGAGGGTGATGGGGTCCACAAGATCAAAGCGGACACCGAAGTCGGCGACATACTGATCGGAGATGGGTTCTTGGTCGGTGGTTGATCCGCCGCCGGGGAGCGTTTCGAAGTCGATCGCTTGGGCGGCTGCGAAACTCGTAGGAATGAAGAGTGCGGCTACGAAAGCGTGGAAGCATGATGACATGATGAAATCCCTCTTGAGTGTGCATGACAGATGCACCGAATTGGCATCGTCCCATAAAGAGCTGTGCCAGTCAAGAGGAAAAGATGGGGGTAATCAAGGATTCAGGGGCGTTGCGATGGTTTTTACCAGCCAGCGGGGATGTAGTCCGCGTTGTGGAGCATCTGCCAGACCGCTTGGAGCAGCTCGTCGGTCCCCTGACCGGTCGCGGCGGAGATCGCGAAGACCTCCTGCTTGGAATCGAGCTTGAGCGCGATGCGGAGATTGGCGATGTGTTCCGCGTGCTCTTCTTCCGGGATCAGATCGAGCTTGTTGAGCGCGATGATCTCCGGCTTCTCTGCGAGCATCGACGAATAGTCCATCAGTTCCTGACGGATCGTCGTGTAGTGTTCGGCGGGGGTGACATCGTCATCCGGGAACGCATCAAGGACATGGATGATCACCGTCGTCCGCTCGATGTGACGCAGGAACGAGTGACCAAGACCCGCACCTTCCGCGGCTCCTTCGATCAAACCCGGAATATCCGCGATGACCATTCGGCGTGATTGATCCAGCATCGCGATCCCGAGCTGCGGCGAAAGCGTGGTGAACGGGTAGTTGGCGATCTTGGGCTCAGCGCGCGTCACGGCTTTGAGGAGTGTGGACTTGCCCGCGTTGGGGAGTCCGACGAGTCCGACTTCCGCGATGACCTTGAGCTCGAGGACGAGTTGTTTGATCTCTCCGGGTTCGCCGGGGGTTGCGGTTCTTGGTGCTTGGTTGACCGAGTTTTTGAAGTGTTCGTTCCCGAACCCGCCTCGCCCGCCGTGGGCGATGACGAAGGTGTCGCCCGGTCCGAGGTCAACGATTTGCTCGCCGGTCGCTTCGTCGTGGACGACGGTTCCCGCAGGAACACGGATGACGCGGTCGTCTGCGTCGGCGCCGGTGCATTGTTTGGAACCGCCCATGTCGCCGGGTTTGGCTTTCCATTCGTAGATGCCTCGGAAGTCGATGAGGGTGTTGAGACCTTCGTCGACGCGGAGGATGATGTCGCCGCCTTTGCCTCCGTTGCCGCCGTCGGGTCCGCCTTTGGGCATCCCTTTGGCTCGTTTGAAGGAGACTTTACCGTTTCCGCCGTCGCCGGCGGATACCTGAATTCGTGCGCGATCAATAAACATGGGAAGGAAGGGTATGTAGGGAGCGGGACTTAGGCGCGATGCGGGGTGGTGGTCTGCACGATTATCGGGAGATTCTGGTTGGATCGGGTGCTGAGAATCAAGGTGGGGGAGCAACAGGCCGATAAACCGGACTGATCCGCACGATACAGGAGCTTGCGTCATGATGAACATTCCCAGCAATCCGATCAACCGCCGCATCCACGAACGGTTCCAGGTCAATCCGGGGTACACCTCGATGGCGCTGCGTCTGCATCCGGACGAGGAATCATTCGAGCTTGAGGGGCATGTCTACGACATCTCCGAAGGCGGGATCTGCTTTGAGCTCGATCGCCCGATCGCTCCGGGTCAGACCGTGTCGGTCCGGATCGACCTCCCCCAGAACGGCATCGACCACGGCCCGGGCCGAGCGGTGTTCATGACCGGCAATGTCGTCTGGTGCGACCTCGAAGAACCCGGCGCGAGCAAGATGGCGATGGTCATCACCCGCTTTGATCGCGCGGGGGATCGCGAACGATTGATCCGCTCGCTGACGACCGGGCATTGCCTCCGCGTTGCGTGAGTGGAGTTTCATAAGACTGAACGAACGAGCCGCGTCTGCATGGACGCGGTTTTTTATTGGAAAGTAGGCGTGAGCAACACGAGCCATTCGGGGTTGCCTTTGCCTTTGTTTTTGCGTTTCTTGTTTCGGGCGCTGCCGAGGATTGGGGATTGGGTCCATCCGAGGACTTGCCATCCCATGTCGGGGAGAGTCTGGCGGACGCGCTCAGCGATCTCGCGTGCGAGGTCTTCGGTGAGGATCATGCCTTCGCTGAGTTCTTCTTTGGTCGCTTCGTAGTGGGGTTTGACGAGGGAGATGATTCGCCCATCGTCTTTGAGCCAAGTGCGTGCCGCGGCGAGGGCTCGTTCTTGTTTGGTCCATCCGAGGTCCATGACGATCAGGTCCACGCCTTTGGTTTCAACAACTTCGGGGGGTGGCTCGGTGTGGAGCGCGTTGGAGCGTTCGTGGACGGTGGTGCGATCGTCTTGTCGGAGTTTCCACGCGAGCTCGCCGTAGGCGGTGTCGATGCAGTGGACATGGGATGCGCCATGGTGGAGGAGGCAGTCGGTGAATCCACCTGTGGAGCATCCGAAGTCGGCGCAGATGAGATTGGTGGGGTCGAGGTTGAACTCGCTCAGTGCGTGGTGGAGTTTGAGACCGCCTCGGGAGACATAGGTGTATGCATCCGCTGGGGTGTCGGTTGATTGGGGATCGTTTGATTGAAGATCGGGTTCGGTCACTGCTGGATTTCAGTGGTCGAGGTGGTGGTCAGTGGTCGGTGGGAGACGGGAACGCCCACGATTGCGATTTTGAGTTCGTCCGCTCGTTCGATCATTTCGATGCGGTCGAGCATGATCACATCACCCGCGGCGATCGCGAGACACGAGCAGCCGTGCTTTGCGAGGTTCTCGATGGTCTTGAGTCCAACGGTGGGGACATCGGAGCGACGGTCGTGCTGGGCGCGGGCGCCTTTGGCAAGGGTCCATCCGCCCTTCTTGCAGAGTTCACCGGTGCGTTGGATCATGCGATCTGTGCCTTCGACGGCTTCGACGGAGATGACATCGAGATCACGCACGCACAAGGATTGTCCGATGTCCAGGCGCAGGAGTTCGGTGAGCATGGGCCACACGAAATCGATGTCCGCTTGTTGTGCAGAAGTGGGTTGGGTGAGGGTCATCACGCCGGGCTGGGCGAGCTGGGACTGGATGGGGATGGTCGAGTCGATTAGCGACACTCCTTTGCGATCAAGTTCCTCGGCGACCGCACGCAGCACAGCGTGCGATCTCCGGTCGTGTCTGAGCTGGGTCAGCACTACTTTAATAGTAGTCAGATCAGGGATATTTTTGAGCAGTCTCCAGCGGGTGTGCATGATCTCCGCTTTGTCGACATGTCCGACCATGATCGCGTGCTTGACGCCTCGGGATCGGAGTTTGCGTCCCCAGGATCCCAATCGGAACAATCCGACTTCTTTAAAGGTGTCGCACATCGCTGGGAGGGTGGAGTCGTAGCGTCGATGGATTCCGATGCCATGGACGGGATGCCCCATTTCGCGGAGTCCTTGAGCGACGAGGATGGGGAGCCGACCACCTCCGGCGATGAGTCCGATGGGTGCGGGAGCGGGTGGGGGATCGGGCAGGATGGAAAGAACGCCGGCCATTGGTGTCTGGATTCTACCAGTATTCTGAGACAGATGCAGATCGTGGAGCTCGGATGGGGCTTTTTAGAGCGGTCGAGTCAAGATGATTGTGCGAGCGGGACGATAGTTTGGGTATGAGTCTGAGAGCCGTCCCGAGTGTCCCGCCGCCTGGCGCTGTCCATCCCAAACCCAACGAGCGTCCATGGTTGGGTGTGCGGTTTACCTGCAGCGGTCAGTACCAGCGCGTCTACCGCAACGCGGCGGGGACCGAATACATGGCGCGGTGCGTCAAGTGTTCCCAGTGCATGCGGTTCCGTGTCGGGAGCGGGGACGGGGCGACCGACCAGCGATTCTTCAATGTGTCTTGCTCGTAGATTCGTGTGAACGGGTTCGAGATGATTGTTTTGTGCTGATTCTGGTCCGGATTGAATCGCGTATACTCTGTGCATGAGCAGTTCAGCATCGCCGTATGAGATTTCGAGATCAGAAGATTCCTGCACCGGATCGGGGCGCGAGCTTGCGATTGGGGAGGAGCACATCGCGGCCCTCTTGGAAACCGCCGGCGAGACCACGCTGAGCCGGGTGCTGTACTCGATGGAAGTCTGGGATGCGGGTGTGGAGTTCCCGGAAGGATCGACGCTCTTCGGATTCTGGAAACGGCGTGTTCCTGAGCCGGGGGAAAGCAAGAAGACACCTTTGGTTTCGGATGATGAGATCTTTGATCTCTTTGAGCAGCTCGGGGAAGCGACGGAAGAGAAGCAGATCGGGTTCCGGTATTTGCTGGCGCTCATGCTGATGCGGAAGAAGAAGATCGATCTGGAGCGGATGGTCGCTGGAGACGCGGAGAATCCCGCGATCCTCAAGGTCCGCCAGCGGATCAAGGGCGGCGGCGGTCCCGTGTTTGATGTCATCGATCCCAAGATGGACGACGAGGCGATCGGAGAAGCGATCGAGGAGCTGGGTCAGGTGATGAACTTCGAACAGCCGGGGGCGTGATGGGTGTGGCTGTGTATCGTATGTTTGGGCTGATTCTGGTCGCGGCGGTTGTGGTTGCTGGTGGGTGCAAGTCCGCGAGCAAGATCCGGACGACGGAAGTGAATGATGTGCTGATCGACGCGATTGTTGAGCATCACAACGAACGCGTGGCGCTTATCGACCGTGTGTGGGCGCGGGTTTCGGTGCGGATCAAAGGCACCGATTCCCAGGGCAAGGGGTTCGAAGAACAAGGGGAGGGTCATCTGCAGGTGACGCGTCCGAGTTCGGTGTCGCTGTCGATTGGGAAGCTCGGAGAGACTTACTTCTCGTATGGATCGAATGCCGAGCGGTATTGGATGTTTGATCTGTCGAACTCGGACCACCGCGTCGCGTTGGTCGGCGCGATCGGGAAGCTGACCGCTGAGCGGGCGGGGGAGATTGGGCTGAGTGTGCATCCGGGGGATCTGATTTCGTCGCTTGGGATTGAGCCGATTGATGCGGAGGGGTTGATACAGGCGCGCTGGGAGCTTGGGGTGGAGCAGGTTGTGCTCTCGATGCCATCGCGGTGGGGGGTCAATGAGTACTGGTTTGATCCTGGGACGGGTCTGGTGATGCGGGTGGTCTCGCTGGGCGGGGATGGCGAAGAAATCGCGGTTTCTGAGCTTTCACGGTACAAATCGCTGCTCGATGACCAACGGCTTGAGACTGATGTGAAGGTGCCGGGGAAGGTGGAGGTCTCGCGAGCGGGGTTGAGCGGGGAGTATGTGCGGATTGAGCTTTCTGAGCCGTCGCAGCGTGAGATCAAGCCGATGGTCTACAACCCGGACCGGCTGGCGCGTGCGTACCGGGTGCATGAGACGATTGATCTGGATCAGCCATCAGAGAATCCGTCACCAGAGAATCCATGAAAATCGGGATCTAGGGTCCGAGAACTTCATGCGATCACGAATTTATGCCGACATAAGGGGTATCCACCGCTGCACGCCGATCTCGGTGTGGGCTGTTGTGTGTGAGGACCTGCGTGAGCGACGAACCTGTACAAGATGCTGGCACCGAAGAGACTGCTCCGATTGCTGAGGTTGCGCCGGTAAAGACCGGACCCAAGTCTGATCCAGTCGAGACCGTCAAAGGAAACTGGCGGGGCTTGTGGCAGACTCCCGCGCTCCTCGCGACGGCTGGTGTGCTGTTGCTTGGTGCCGCGTTCACGATCTCGACCAAACCGGATGCGTCGCTTTCTCCTGTGCTCAAGCAATCCGATGCGCTGCTCAAAGCGGAGCAATATGAACAAACGATCGAGCTGCTCAACTCGAAGGTGTATCCGTATGTGAGCACCCCCGACGGCGCAACGACGAGCGACCGGATCCATTACCACCTGAACAAAGCACGCGCGATCGATCGCGGTCAGCGTGCGGCGGGGTTCGAGGACGACCGGAACTTCGTCTCGATCCTGCGTGAATACCTCGAAGCGGAGCGTCTGGGCGCGGTGCTTGAAGCGCCGGACCTTGCCGCGATGTCGCGGGTGTATCTGGCGCGGGATGAGCTCAAGAACGCGAAGATCCGCGTGATGCAGATTCCGATCGCTCGCCGCGACCTTCGCGACGAGCTGAACCACAAGATTGTTGACAATCTGCTGGATCGTGCCGCGCCGGAAGTTGAATCAGCAGAAGAGGTGCTCACCGACATGCTCGCGGACACCGAACTCCCGATAAAACAGCGCGTGTGGGCGATGGAACGCCAGGCACGAATTTCCCTTGAGAAGGGGTTTGTGGACGAAACGATTACTCGGATCCTCCGCGAGATGCCGAGACTGCAACGCGCGCAAGCGGACGGGCGGTCGCGTCTGCATCTGCTGCTGGCACGCGGATACCTCGAACTGGGCGCCAACGATCTTGCTCGCAAGCAGATCGGGCACGCGTACGACCAGTCGGGTGCGGGTGATCCGCATTACTCCGAGATACTGCTCGCAAACGCACAGCTGGAAGATGTCGAGGGGAACCTCTACGAAGCGCGTGACCTCTACGCGCAGATTTCCGAGAACTATTCGCGCGATCGCGTGTATCCGTGGGCGCTCGTCGGGGTCGGAGAGACGCAAGCGGGGATCGGTGAGGCCGAGCTTTCAATCCAAGCATACGAAACACTGGTCGGGAACTACGACTCGCTGGGGATCGAATCCGAACCGAGCCGAAAGGAAGTTTTGGAATCGCTGCTGGCGCGAGCGGGTGATTCGCTCGCGGCTGGGGTTCCTGAGGACACGCTCCGGTACACGATGCTCGGAGAACGATTGTTCGACGGCGACAACCTCCCTGCGGATATCCTCGCGATGTTGATGGATGGTCACAAAGCGATGGGGGAGAAGCTGCTTGGTGGTCCATTGGAAGAATCGCGCTCGCTGCTGCGTCTTGATCCTTCGACGCGGTCATCGGTGCAGCGTCATCTGATCGCCGCCGCGACCAACGCGCGGATGCACGCGGAGCGGTATGTGGTGTCGAATCTGCCTCGCTATGCGTCGTCGCTCTGGACCGCGGCGGATTTGTATGACCGCGCGGGGGATCAGCACGAAGCGATCATCGCGTTCCAGACCTATGCCAACTCGATGCCTTCTGATCCGAGATACGCCGAGGCGTTGTTCCGTCTTGGGGAATCGCTGCGTGCCGTGGGGGACTTTCAGAAGTCCGCCGAGGTGTATGAACAGTTGATCCAGGACCGCGAGGGCGTGCTTGGAGCGGATATTGGACCGTTTGCGGACGCGAGTTTTGTGCCTTTGGCGCAGGCGTATTTGTACGATGAAGATCCTGAGAACGATGCGAAGGCGGAGCAGCTCTTGCTCACCGCACTCAACGGCACCAAGGTCTCAACCGAAACCAACCTCTATAGGACAGCATTGCTCGAACTGGCGGGTCACTACGACTCGACAGGTCGTGCTGAGCGTGCGATCGAGCGGTACGAGGAGTTTGTTGCCCGCTACGAGGGTGATCCGGAGACGGCGGTGGTCATCTATCGGTTGGCCGAAGCACACCGGAGACTGGGCGACCGGATCGAGCAATCGCTCGGTGATGCGATGCCTGCGGTTGAGCGGAACGAGCGGATCGCGAAGATGCGATCCCATCGCGAGCGCGCGATCGATCATTACGAAGGTGCGATCAGTGCCTTGGGTGCATTGCGGCTCAGCCGCATGGGGATGTTCGAGTCCATCGCGCTGCGGAACGCGTATTTCTATCTCGGGGACTGTGCGTTTGATCTCAATGACTACGACGAGGCGATCCGCTACTACGACATCGCGCGGGACCGGTACTCCGATGACCCCGCGTCCTTGGTCGCGATGGTCCAGATTGTGAACTCGTATGTTGCGAAGGACGAGATCGGGCGTGCGAGCACCGCAAATGAGCGGGCGCGACGGTTCTACTCATCGATCCCGGATGCGGTCTGGGACGATCCGAATCTGCCGATGGATCGGGCGGATTGGGAGCGTTGGCTCGACTCGAGCGCGATGCTGCTCAGCGGCGTGACAAATCCATAAAACGGATCTTGGGTGGTGAACTTGCGCGGATTGTGGAGAGGTGCGCACAAACAGCCGATAACTATCCCTGCATCGATTGGTGATGCACGCTGGATGGATCCAGCGTCAGGGAATGGAGGTCACGGATGACCAACACGCGGCCAGCTGGTACGCAAGATGAACGCATCGACGCGCTGCTCTCGCAGATGCGGATGCTGTGCACACAGATCGAAGCGATCGGGGTCGAGCAGCAGCGTCTGCTCGATGAGGACATGCTCGAAGAGTTCGTCAGTTCGCTCAACAGCCGAAATCCGAAGATCGAATCGCTCGCTCAAGCCGGGGAACTGGTCGAACGCTATCTTGACTCCGATGGGGTTGGGGTCGCTCAGGTGCAATCTGCGCGCGCCCAGCTTGCGGAGATGGCGGTCATGGTTGAGGTCATCCTCAAGCGGGACGCGGAGCAGCACGAAGTCGTCGAAAAACGACGCGGTGAACTCTCCAAGCAGCTGTCCGGGGTCGGAACCGCTCGCAACGCGATGCGCGCGTACGGCGGCGGGAAGCGTTCGCCCAACCCAACACTCCAGGATCGGAAGGGCTGATCGTGGAACACGCAACACATATCGAAGAGTCTCAGCTACAAAGCACGCCCTCGCTCTCGGCGGGTGATCTCGCGGAGTTGATGAGCTCGTTCAACGAAGTCACTGCGAAGCTCGAACAAACCCACACGCAGCTGCGTGGAGAGGTCGTTCGGCTCAACACCGAGCTGACCCAAGCGAATGAGGCGCTCCAGCGGTCCAAACGACTCGCGGCTCTCGGTGAAATGGCGGCGGGTATCTCCCACGAGATCCGTAACCCGCTGGGATCAATTCGCTTATACACACGGATGCTGCAAGATGACCTCGCAGAAATGCCTGAGCAATGCTCGATCGTCGACAAGATCGGGCGAGCGGTGACGGGGCTGGATCAGATCGTTGGCGATGTGCTCTCGTTCTCACGCGAGATGCGTGTGCGTCCCGCGATGACCAGTGCTTCGATGGTGATCGAGGATGCGATGTGTGCGTGTGTTGCGATTCTTGATGGTCTTGATGTGAAGACTGAAGTCATGGACGGGTGCGAGGAGATCAACTGCGATCCTTCGATGGTCCATCAGGCGTTGATCAACATCATCCGCAACGGTGCGCAAGCGACCAAAGACCACGGCGGGCGTCAGTTGACGATCTCTGTACAGAAGGGTGCTGGATCAGGGGTCGAGATCGCGGTTGCAGACAGCGGTGGGGGGATCCATGAAGAAATTATCGAGCGGATGTTCAATCCGTTCTTTACAACCCGAGCCGCGGGGACAGGGCTTGGGCTTTCGATTGTGCACCGGATTATGGACGCGCACAGCGGGTCGGTCCGGGTCGAGAACAGAACAGATGATTCGGGCTGGACGCAAGGGGCGACGGTGTCGCTGCTGATTCCGGACCGGGTGAGTGAGCGGGCGCCTGATGATGGGCAGCCTCAGATTGTGGTTCGCGCTGGGCGGATGTCGCAGCCGAGGGTCGAGATTGGAACTGCGGTGCATGGTGCGCCCAATGTGATTGAGCCTGCAGCTCAAGGGGAAGTAGCGTGAGTATCAAGTCAGTACTGGTTGTGGATGACAAAGAAATGATGCGCGATTCGGTCGGGTCGACGCTCACGCGTGCGGGCTTCACGGTCCGGACCGCGGTTGATGCGCGGTCCGCGCTCAAAGAGATCGCGACCAAGCGCCCCGATGTGGTGCTGACGGACCTGAACATGCCCGGCATGACGGGGGTCGATCTTGCTGGGGAGATCCGCTCGCTCGACGATGACCTGCCTGTGATCTTGATGACCGCGTTCGGGACGGTTGAGACCGCGGTGCAAGCGATGAAGAACGGCGCGTACGACTACATCACCAAGCCGTTTGAGGGCGATGAGATGATCATCGCGGTCAAACGCGCGATCTCGCACGCTTCGGTGCTCAAAGAGAACGCGATTCTTAAGGCACACGCGCGGTCGTCCAAATCCCCGGATGGTTTGTTCGGTCTGGATCGGATCATCGGCAAGTCGTCCGCGATGCGGAAAGTCCGCGAGCAGGTGCGTGCGGTCGCGTCGAGTCATGGCACGGTGCTGATTACGGGTGAGTCCGGTGTGGGCAAGGAAGTCGTTTCTCATGCGGTGCATGATCTGAGTCCTCGGCATGAGTCGGCGTACCTCGCGGTGAACTGTGCCGCGCTCAATGAGAGCTTGCTGGAATCGGAGCTGTTCGGTCATGAACGCGGCGCGTTTACTGGTGCGGACAAGATGCGGAAGGGGCGCTTTGAGCTTGCGGACAACGGTTCGTTGTTGCTTGATGAGGTGTCTGAGGTTTCGCCTCAGATTCAAGCGAAGCTGCTGCGTGTGCTCCAAGAGCGTGCGTTTGAGCGGGTCGGATCCTCGACGACGATCGGGGTTGATGTGCGGGTGATCGCGACGAGCAACCGAGACCTCCCCAAAGCCGCGGCGATGGGCGAGTTCAGGCAGGACCTGTTCTACCGTCTCAATGTACTGCCGATCGTGATCCCGCCGCTGCGGGACCGGATCGAAGATGTGCAGCCTTTGGCTGAGTACTTTGTGAACAAGATCGTCGCTCGCGATGGTCGCCGGATGATCAAGATGACTCCCGATGCGATCGAGTTGATGGGGTCGTACGCGTGGCCTGGAAATGTTCGTGAGCTGCAGAACATCTGCGAGCGTGCGGTGGTGTTGTCCGATCCGAAGGCGACCGAGATCAGCAGAGCGATGCTCGAGCCTTGGCTGATGGAATCAAGGCCAACCCCCAAAGCGATGCCGCTGCGTTCGAGCGGGAGTGTTCAGGCGCATGCGCCATCCAATAGTGTAATGCACGATGCGTCCGCGCCAACGCCGGCGTACACGCAGCCCGCGTCGATGTCGTCGTTTGCGGAACCCAAAATGGACTACCGTCCCGGCGACAAGACGCTCTCGGAGATCGAGCGCGAAGAAATCGTCGCAACGCTCGAACGGTTCAACGGGCATCGTCAGAAGACGGCCAAAGCGCTCGGGATCGGTGTGCGGACGCTGGGCCTGAAGCTCAAGAAGTGGAAAGAAGACAGTCTGGTGTCCCCAAACCTGTGATCGGGTGGCACAGGGCGTGCGAAGATGTGCAGTGAGGTGAATCCTAAATGTTGATCGGGAATCTGGAAAGTTCGGGAGCGATGCCAGCGGCGGAGATGCTGCTGAAGTTTGCTGGGCAGCGACAGAAGATCATCGCGCACAATATCGCCAACATCGATACACCCAACTTCCAGACAAAAGATGTTGATCCGCAGGCATTCCAAGAGATGCTGGGGGATGCGATTGGCAAGCGCCGGAAGAAGAATGGTGGGGCGTCCGGGGCTTTGGAGTGGAAAGAGTCCAACGAGATCAAGCGGATTGGTCGCGGGAATGACTTTCAGCTGAATCCGACAAGCAGCCAAGGCGGGATCCTGCACCATGACCGGAACGACCGGGATCTGGAGCGGATGATGCAAGATATGGTCGAAAATGCGACGGCGTACCGTGTGGCCGCGGATTTGCTGAGAAGTCAGCGCAACCAGCTACAGAATGCGATCGCTCAACGAGTGATCTAGGAAAGGGATTAGTCCATGTACGGCGCACTTGATGTATCAACCAGCGGCATGATCGCTCAGCGGACGAGGATGGAAGTTATCGCGTCCAACATCGCAAATGCGGGGACGATCGAGAATGATCGCGGAGAGTACGAGCCGTATCTTCGCAGAGCGGCGATGTTCTCCCCGGTTTCTAGCGGCCATGGCGTGGGGATGGGGGTGGAGGTTTCGGAGATTCAGATCCAGGAAGGGTCGACGCGTCCTGAGTACCGTCCGGAGCATCCGTTTGCGGATGAGAGCGGGTATCTTCAGGTGCCTGACATTGATCCGACGGTTGAATGGGTGAACGGTTTGCAAGCATCGCGGGCGTATGAAGCGAATATCGTCGCGGCGGAGACCACCAAGAATATGATGGCACAGGCGTTGCGACTCTTGGCTTGATCGGGTACGCTTCGGAATAGAGCAAGTGCTCGTATGGAGTATTGATTGTGAGTGATCCATTAGGACTTATTGGTTCAGCGGGTGGCATGGGGCAGATGCCCGGTGGTATCGGTGGGTCTGCTCAAAAACCGGGCGGGAACGGTCCTGACTTCAAGTCGGTGCTGATGGGGAATCTGAAGGAAGTCAATGCGTTGCAACAGGATGCGACGCAGGCGGCCGAGGATTTGATCACCGGCAAGCGGGATGACATCGAAGGCGTCATCGCGGCGACGGACAAAGCGGACACCGCGTTCAAGATGCTCCAAGCGATGCGGAACCAGGTCATGCAGGCGTATGACGAGGTCAAGCAGATGCGGGTCTGATCTGGCTGGGGATCTGGCTGGGGAGCTGGTTCGGCATTTCGGGTGGTGCGCAACAAAGTACAGGACTTGAAAAAACACCGCGCAGAACATGCGTTTGGTTGTCATGTTCTGCGCCCTGATCGTCCGATGTTCTCTTGAACCATTCTGATCAAGGATGGTGGGCGTCAGGATGATGCTCTATACGGCATGGAGGCCGAGGACTCAATGGACCAGCTGCGCAAGATATTTGAGAATGCGGGGACCTACATCGGAAAGATGACGGCGTCCCAGAAACTGCTGCTCGGATCACTCGCGGTGATCGCGGCGATGACCATGTTCCTTGTCTCGCAATACGCTTCCAAACCCACCCTTGTAGATTTGATGGCTGAAACCGGCGACACGATGACGATGTCGTCGTTGCGAGCGGCTGGGATTGAGGCGCAGGTCGTCGATGGGAAGATTCAGGTCCCCCCATCCCAGCGGAGCGGCGCCATCGCGGTGCTCGCTCAAGCCGGCCAGCTTCCCGGCGACACGACGCTGCTCTTTAACAACCTGATCGGATCGCAGGACTGGAAAGCGTCCAAGGAACAGCATCGTCAGTCCCGCACCATCGCGCTTCAGAACGAGCTCTCACGCACGATCACCCAGTTCCGGTTTGTGAACAAAGCGAGCGTGATTCTGGATATCCCTGAGAGTTCTGGATTGGGACGAGCGGTCCGGGTCCCCAGCGCGTCGATCACGATGTTTAGCAATGGTGGTTCGCAGCTTGGGCAGGACACGGTTGACGCCGCGGCGGGGATGGTCATCGGTGCGGTGTCGGGGCTGAGTCCAAAGAACATACAGGTGATTGATGGATCGACCGGGCAGCCACGGACGGTGTCGTCGGCGGATTCTCGGTTGTCATCCAAGTATCTGGATCAGGCGCAAACCGTCGGGGATGGGAAGAAGCACCAGATCCAAGAGATGCTCGGTCATATCCCAGGCGTGATCGTGTCGGTCACCGCGATGGTGGATGTGACACGGGTGGACAGCATCGAGCAGGCGTACTCCAAGATCGATGAGGGATCGATCTCAGCAGTGAAATCCACCGGGAGTGCAGAAGACACGATGCAGCAAGCGTCGCGTGGTGCTGAGCCTGGGGTTCGGTCGAACCAGACCGCGAGCATCAACACCGGCGGCGGATCGGGCAACTCGTCGAACTCCGCCGAGACGATCAAGGAATACGACAACCAGTTCGGGTACATCACCAAGAACACCGTGGATCCGCGCGGGATGCCAACGCATATCCGCGCGTCGATTATGGTACCTGAGGAGTACATCCGCGAGTTGCTGACCAACTCCCGGTCTGCATCAGCTGGGGAGGGTGAGCCTGAGCCTGTGACGGATGAGGATATCCGTGAGAAGTTCGAGGGGATGGATGGCAACTCCGGATTCAAATCGCTGATCGTCAAGCAGGTTGCTCCGCACTTGATGGGGCAAGCTCCCGACGGCTCGATGATCGCGGGGGATGTCGTCGTATCGATGGCGCCGATCGGGGATTCGTACCGACGCGTCGGGCAGATGCAATCCGCTGGGTTTATGGGATCGATCATGGGATCGGGCGGCGGAAGCTCCGTAATGCTCGGGAACGGGAACCTCGTCGAGACCGTGCTTGTGGGCGTGCTCGCGGCGGTATCAATACTGATGATGCTGATGATGGTCAAGCGGTCGAGTCGGAGCATCGAACTCCCCTCCGCAGAAGAACTTGTTGGGTTGCCTCCTCAGCTTGAGGGTGCCAATGACATGATTGGAGAGGCGGATGAGTCCGATTCGGCGATGACCGGTATCGAGATCGAAGACGCGATGGTGCAGATTCGTCAACTCCGGGAACAGGTCGGCGAGCTGATTACTGCTGATCCAGACAGTGCCGCGGGATTGGTCGAGCGTTGGGCTGAGATCGAGGAATAGGAGTCTGTGATGGCACGAAAGATGAATGAACCATTGCCGACGGATATACGCGAACTCGAGGGCGTCTCGAAGGCGGCGATCCTGTTGCTCTCCGTCGGATCCGACCAAGCGGCTGCGGTGCTCAAGCGTCTTCCTGCGAAGAAGGTTGAAGAGATCACACGCGAACTGGCCGCGCTTGGGCGAGTCCCCGATGCGCTTCAGAACGATGTGGTCAAAGAGTTTTACAACCTTTCCGTCGCGGCACAGCACGCGAACGAGGGGTCTTTGTCGTACGCGAAGCAACTCCTGCAGAACTCGATGGACTCGGGTGATGCGGAACGCATTCTCGGACAGATCCAGACACAGGTGCAGAAGACCCCGTTCAGCTTTCTCCAGCGTGCGGAGAGCGACAACCTGCTGACCTTTATTCAGGAAGAGCACCCGCAGACGATCGCGTTGATCCTGTGCCACCTGACCCATCACAAAGCGTCGGAGATTCTGGTTGGGCTCGCGATGGAGAAGCAGCTCGAGGTCATCAAACGCATCGCGAATATGGAGCAGACGAATCCCGAGGTCATCAAGGAAGTCGAGATCGGTCTTGAGAGCCGGTTGAGCAACATGCTGATGCAGAGCATGGAGAAAGCGGGCGGCGTGCCGACGGTTGCTGAGATCCTCAACCTCGCGGACCGCGCGACCGAGAAGACGATCATGGAAGGTCTGGAGTCGGACGATCCGGATCTGGTCGAGGAGATCCGTCGATTGATGTTCGTGTTCGAAGACATCAAGCTCGTCAACGACAAGGGCATCCAAGCGGTGCTCAAAGAGGTCGAGAACGACGAGCTTTCGGTGGCGCTCAAGACCGCGAGCGAGGCGTTGGCTCAGAAGATCTTCAGCAACATGTCCGCGCGTGCCGCAGAGATGGTCAAGGAGGATATGGAGTTCATGGGACCTGTCCGCGTATCGGATGTCGAGACCGCGCAGCAGCGGATCGTGGACATCGTGCGTCGTCTGGAAGAAGCGGGCGATGTCATGATCGAGGGTCGAGGCGGGGAAGGCGAGATGGTCGTCTGATCCTGAATGGATCGAATGACCTCGGAAAGGCAGTGCTATGGGCATCATCAAACGAGCGGATCTGGAGTCGTACACGCGCGATGCGGTGCCTTTGGATTTCGATGATCTCCATCGGCGCGGTCAAGCGGTCATCAAAGCGGCGCAAGACGAAGCGGCGCAGATTCTCAAACAAGCACAAGAAGAGCGCGATCGGTTGCTGGGAGACGCAACCGAAGTCGGGAACGCGAAGGGCTACGAGGAAGGTCACAGCAAGGGGCTCGCTGAGGGGATTACGCAAGGGACCGAGGATTCGATCAACGCGCACGACCAACGCTTGGGCACGCTGATCGAGAACTGGAGCGCGGCACTCGAAAGATGGGACACCGAACGCAACGACCTGATACTCAGCGCGCGGACGGAAGTGGTTCAACTCGCGGCCCACATCGCGGGGCGCGTCATCAAACGCGTGATCGATCTGGATCCTGAAGTAGTGGTCGATCAACTCGAAGCGGTGCTCGAAACACTCGTCACGCCGACGGACATCCGTGTGCGTGTGCATCCCGGTGATATGGAGTTGCTCCAACGCGTGATGCCTGCGATGGTCGATCAGTGCGCTTCGTGCAATCATGCGGAGCTTGTCGAGGACAGCACGCTTGCGCCCGGTTCGTGCGTGGTCTCCACCAAAGGCGGCGGGGTGATCGACGCGTCGATTGCCAAGCAGTACGACCGCGTCGTCGCGGCGCTGCTCCCGGCGCACCGCGGACCTGACTACGACGAGCTCCTAGAAGATACGCAATCTGACGAACGCAAGGACGATACCGAATCCAAGGGCGACGCGGCGTGAAACTGTTGCCTCGCGAAATGGAGCTTGTCGGACGTGTCTCACCCGTTGGAGTGAGCGGGCGCGTGCGTTCGGTGCGTGGGATGACGATCCTCGCGACGGACCTCCCGGTCCCCATCGGATCGCTCGTTGAAATCCACGGCGTTGACAACGGACGCATCGCGGGAGAAGTCGTCGGGTTCGACAACGGCGAAGCGATCGTCATGCTCCTCGCGCCAACCACCGGGATCGTCCCTGGCTCGATGATCTCCATGCAGCAGGTGCATCAGGTCGCGCCGGTCGGTCATCGGATGCTTGGTCGCGTGCTCGATGGATTGGGACGACCAATCGATGGGCTCGGACCAATCGCAGAAACCGCACAACGAGCGATCAATCCAGCACCGATCGGCGCGATGCAGCGCCGGAAGATCGATCAGCCATTGAGAACCGGGGTGCGTGTGCTGGATTTGATGACCCCGATCGGGCGCGGTCAGCGCCTCGGGATCTTCGCGGGTCCCGGTGTCGGCAAATCAACCCTGCTCGGACAGATCGCACGCGGGACCGATGCGGATGTGAATGTCATCGCACTCATTGGTGAGCGTGGGAGGGAAGTTCGCGACTTTATCGATCATGCATTGGGGGAAGAGGGACTCAAGCGGTCTGTGGTGATTGTCGCGACGGGGGATGAGTCGCCGTTGCTCCGGATTCGTGCGGCGAAGCTTGCGTGCACCGCGAGTGAGTATTTTCGGGATCAGGGACTGGATGTGTTGCTGATGATGGACTCGATCACACGCTTTGCGCACGCGCAGCGGCAGGTCGGTTTATCCGTCGGCGAACCACCAACCACCAAGGGCTACACACCCAGCGTGTTCTCGTCGATGGCAGAACTGCTCGAACGAGCAGGAACCATCGAACCCAAAGACGGCGTCGGGGGCGGGTCCATCACCGGTCTGTTCACGATTCTCGTTGAAGGCGACGACATGACCGAGCCCGTATCCGACGCGGCACGCGGGATTCTCGACGGGCATGTGGTGCTCTCGCGGAAGCTGGCGCACATGGGACAGTTCCCAGCGGTCGATGTGCTCGATTCGGTGTCGCGCGTTGCCAACGATGTGATCGACGATGGTCATAAAGCGTCGCGCCAGCAGATATCCAAGATGATCGCGAAGTACCGCGAGATCGAGGACCTGGTCCAGATCGGCGCGTATGCAACAGGCGCAAACCCCGAAGCGGATACCGCGATTGACTTGAATCCGGTGATCAACGAACTGCTCGGACAGCGGACGAATGAACTCGCGCCATTTGAGCCTGCACGGGACATGATGGTCAAGCTCGCGCTGCAGTCCGGGGACATGATCACGCAACGCAAGGCGTACGCGCAGTCGCAGAACCAAGCACCCGTCGCGTCGGTTGGACCTCCATCGGGCAAGGTGGGGGGGTAATCGATCATGGCGGTCTTCCGATTCAAACTCCAGCCGGTCCTTGAGATGCGGGAACGCGAGGAACGCGAGAAGAAACTCGCGCTCGTTGAGCTGGAACGCGAGCGGATGGAGCTTGAGAACCGAATCCGGGGGTACCAGCGGAACATCGAGACTGAGCAATCAAGCTTGGCGCAGATGCTGGGGACCCAGGGCGGGGTTGATCTTCGCGGCGCGCGTCTGCAAGCGAACGCGGCGGTCTCGAACCGGTTTTCGGCGCAGCGTGCCGTGCTTGAACTCGCCGGGGTGCACCACCGGATGGAACGGGCTCGCGGCGAACTGGTCGAAGCATCGGCACGGCGCAAAGCGGTCGAACTGCTCCGGGATCGTCAGCGTGAAGCGTTTGAACACGAACAAAGGCGTAGAGAATCGATCGAGTTGGACGATATGTCCGTTATGCGATACTCCAGACGACAAGGAAATATCCTATGAAGAAGCTCACCAAAGCGTTGATGGTTGTTGCGGTGCTGAACCTGTTCGCTGTGCTCGCAGGGGTGGGCTGGATCTTCGCGTCGGGGCGTATGGACAAGCAGCGTGTGCTGGAGGTGGTCGATCTGTTCGAGGAAACCACGATCGGGCGGGACACCCGGATCAAAGCGGAAGAGGCGGAAGCCGCGGCGGCGCTCGCAGAGCAGGAGGTCGGTCTCCCCGAACTCGCGATGAACTCCGGAGAACTCAACAGCATCCGTTTGCAGTTGACCCAGATCGACCGCGCGCGCCTGGAACGGATGCAGCGGGAGATTACTGATCTTCAGAACACGCTTAAACGAGAACGGGCTTTGCTCGCGAATGAACGCACGGATTTCCAGGTCCAGCGTGACGCGTTTGAAGCGATGCGTATCCGGATCGCGGAGATCGAAGGGTCGGACCAGTTCACCAAATCGCTCGCGGTGCTCAAAGAGTCCAAACCAAAGGATTCCATGGCGATGCTGAGCGTCTTGATCGCTCAAGGAAAGCGTGAACAGGTGGTTACCTACCTGAGCGCTTTGAGCAATGGCATCCGTACTGAAGTGATCGCGGAGTTTGTCAAAGCGGATGAAGCCGTATTGGCAGCTGGTTTGCTGGAGTCTATCCGGATGCGCGGCCAAGAAACCGCGCTGGCGGACGGAACCAGCGATGACAACACTCCAAACACACTCGGTCCATAACACACGCAGCGCAGATTCTGTCGCTGCACGCGCACAAACCATCGCATCAAACGCAACGCTTGCGCGGCCCAATACCGGTGGGTTTGCTGATGTTCTGGGCGCGTTCACAGCGGTCGAACCCGATGAAGCCGTCGATCAAACGGAGGATTCCGAATCGACGGATGAATCCGCTGCCGACGAGGAAAGCTCCACCACAAGCGAATCCAAATCCGATGAGAGCGGCGCGAAGGACGCGGAATCGGGCGAAGTTGCTGTATACGAGACTGCTGAAGGTGGAACTGCAGAGACGAAGGGGGAGCAATCCCCGAAGGTTGAATCCTCTGCGGATTGGTCGAGGGTTCTGACCAACGCGGCGTCGATCAATCTCGCGGATCTGGCAACCAAGCAGCTTGAGGGGCAGGCGTCGACGGCAAAGACTGAGCCACAGACCGCCAGCCGCGATCAAGCCCCGGCAGCGACACAACCCAAGACAGCCACAGAAGACTCACCGCTCTCCACTCTTGCTCGACAAGGTGTAGGGCGGTCGCTCGGAGTATCAACTGCACAACCGCAACTGGGTGGGGGATCGCAAGAAGGCGCGGCCCACACGACCAACGCGGGATCGACCGAAAGCAGTGCTGCTCAAAGAGATCAATCGGCTCAGAAACAAGAGCAGGTTGCACAGCAGTCCGCGCAACAGGTCGTTCAACCCACAAAGGCGCAAGCCGCTCAAATGGTGCAGTCGCAAGCAATGGATCAGAACCAAGCCGTGAAGCGTTCGGATGGGGTGAAACCGATCCGTCAGGTTGATGGAGTGGCGAGCGAATCGAAAGCGGTTGGTGGGAGCGAATCTTCCGGAAAATCGGGTCAGGGTCAGAGCGGGCTTGATCTTGGGGATCGATCCCAACAAGCAACGAAATCTCTCCAGCAGACCAAATCCACAGATGACCAAGCACTCCAGCGGCGAGAGGTCATCGCACAAGTGCAGCGCGGGCTCGCATCGATCATGAACACCAAAGGCGGGACGATGAAGATCCGCTTGAGCCCAGAGCACCTCGGAGAGGTGAACATCCAGCTCATGACCAAGGACGGTCATGTCAGTGTCAAGATCGAAGCGGAACACGAGCAGACCAAGAACATGCTCAAGGATGGGCTCGAAGGACTCCGCAGCGCGATCGAAGCACGCGGCGCGACGGTCGATTCGCTCACCGTTGACAGCAAGGAACGCTCCGGGTTCGAACAACTCTTGGGACAATCCGATCAGAGCAACGACCAACAACAACACGAATCGGGCGATCGGTCCGCATCAGACAACGACCAAACCAAGAACGCATCGAGCAACGGTGATCCGGATGGATCAGAAGCCGGGTTCGATGCGGATACCAGCAATCAGCCGCAGAGCATCTGGACCCAGCTGGGTCTGGATGCGATCGCGTAATGAAAGGGCGACGACATGAGTGCCATCAGTGATTTCTCAACAACCAACCCCGCGTCTTCAACCGACGATGCGTTCAACACGCTATCGAGCGCGGAGTTTTTGCAGATCATCTTTACGGAGTTGCAGAATCAGGACCCGCTTGAGCCGCAGGATTCGCAAGCGATGCTCAACCAGCTCTCGTCGCTTCGCTCGATCGAGTCGGACACGAAGATGGTGGATTCGTTGCAAAGTCTTGTCTCTCAGAACGAGTTTGCCGCGGCATCGCAGTTGATTGGATCGTTGGTGTCCGGGATCACGCTGGACAACCAGCGCACCGCGGACATGGTCATTTCGGTTTCGCAGACTTCCGAAGGCCCGGTTCTGAACCTCTTTGGTGGAAGCCGGATGTTCTTCGACCAGGTCGATGAGATCGCGGGACCGATTGACGATTATGTCAAACCGGACGGAGATGGCGATGAAGATGATGACATCCCGACCGATCCCGATACCGACACCGATACGGGCATTGACCTCACCGCTCCGGTTCTGACCGATGTCGAGCAACTCGATCCGGATCTGAATCATTCAGATTCGCCAAGCGACTCGCCAACCCGGCAGGTTGTGTCGCCTGTCTGATGAGCTTTCATTCATGACCATTTCAGGCAACCAACTCCTCTCGGCTCTGGGATCGGGGATTCTTCCCGGTGGCAATCTCGATGCGAGCAATCAGTCCGCGCAGAAACACGACACGCACCTCGATTTCAACGAGGTGCTTCGTCGCGTTCAGAACGGACAAGCGAGCGAGCTGGGGGTCAAGATCGGGAAGGGTGTGTCGCCGCAAAGCATGACGAACGAAGTGCGTGATCGCGTGGGGATCGCATCAGATCGTGCGGTGGTCAAAGGGATCAACCAAGCGTTGGTTGATCTCGGTGAGTCGTTCGTGCGCGTGGATGTGCGGAATCGCGTGATCGAGGCGCAGTTCGAGCCGAGCGATGGTGGGGTGATTGAGGGCATCGATGGGTATGTGTCGATGCGACCAATCAAGAGCGATGAAGTCGGCGCAGAATCGGGGATTCATCCGATCCAATCCGTTTCGGCACGCGTTGTGCGAAACCAGTCGCTTGCGGATGTGCTCTCTTCGATCACGCCGTGATTGACCAATGCTCCGATCTGATCTGATCGCGAGCAAGATGAGGTTTCTTCTATGGCATCAACAAGTTCATTGTTCATCGGTCTGACCGGTCTCAATACCCACTCCCGTAAGCTCGACATCATCGGCAACAACATTGCCAATGTGAACACGACCGCGTTCAAGAGTTCGAGGATCATGTTCGAGACCCTCTTCCAAACCAACCTCGGTTTCGGGACTGCGCCCACAGCAAACTCCGGCGGCGTGAACCCAAGCCAGATCGGAAACGGCGTTGGGATCGGGGGCATCCAACGCAACTTCAACAACGGCACCATCAACGCGACCGGAGACCTCCGCGATCTTGCGATCGATGGCTCCGGGTTCTTTATGGTCGAGAGCAACGGCTCAACCTTCTACACCAGAGCGGGCTCCTTCCGACAAGACACCCAAGACAACCTGACCACCGCGACCGGCGAACGCTTGCTGGGATACGGCGTTGATGAAGATTTCAATCTCATCACCGGTGAACTCGTCCCGATCAATATCCCGATCGGACGACAGACCATTGCCGAAGCGACCAGCAACATCGCAATCGTCGGGAACCTTGATAAGAGTGGCGATATCCCGACCCAAGGCTCGACCATCGAGTTGATGGCTTCCTCCCTTTCAGGTCCCACAATCCTCGGTGGCGGATTCATCAGTTCGACCTCGCTGCTGACCAACATCGATGATCCATCAAGCCCCGGGACATCACAGTTCAGCTCAGGGCAAACCATCCGTCTGACCTCCGACGCGACCAAAGGCGGCGGGTCGCTGTCCCAAACAGACCTTCCGATCACCGCGACAACTTCCGTCCAAGACCTGATGACCTTCCTCGAGCAAGCGCTCGGAATCCAGGACACCGGCGGGCCCAACCCCGACGGCTCAACCCCTGGCGTGACCGTTGATCCAACGACCGGGGTGATCTCGATTGTCGGCAATGTCGGCACCGAAAACAATATTCAGATCTCAACCGGCGATCTCCGTCTGGTGGATTCCGATGGGACTTCGTTGGGAGCCGCGTTTGAAACCAATCAGGTCGCGGAGGCTGACGGCGAGAGCGTGCGAACCACCGTGTCCGCGTTCGACTCGCTCGGGACTTCGGTGCTGGTTGATGTGGTGATGGTGCTCGACTCAACCCCGAACACCGGACCGGTCTGGAGATACTTCATCGAATCCGATGCGGACACCGACCTGGACATCTCAGTCGCAACCGGAACCCTGCAGTTCAATACCGAAGGGCAGATCGATCCGGACAACAACTCCGTGCAGGTGACGATCGACCGGAACAACACCGGTGCGGACAATCCTTTGTCGTTCAATCTCAACTTCCTCGCGGATTCTGGGCAGACCACATCACTCGCGACCGGATCGAACATCATCGGGTTGACCAGCGACGGTCTGCCTCCGGGAACGCTTGAAAACTTCGCGACCGGTGACGACGGCACAATCGTTGGCAGGTTCTCCAACGGCGCGATCCGGACGATGGGCAAGGTTGTCCTCGCGAAGTTCTCGAACCCTGCGGGCTTGATTGATCAGGGGGGTAACCTGTTTGGGACGGGTCCAAACTCGGGTCCCGCAGCGATCGCATCTCCCGGCCAGCTCGGTCTGGGTGCCGTCGTCTCTGGCGCTCTCGAAGCATCCAATGTGGATCTGGGACAAGAGTTCACGCAGATGATCCTGACCTCTACGGGATACTCCGCCTCGTCCCGTGTGATCCGGACCACCGATGAACTGCTCCAGCAACTCCTTGTGCTTGGACGATAACAGTCCTCAGCCAGTCTGATAACACGGCTGGTTTCGGAGATGGTCATGATCTGTGTCACGCGACTCAACGATAAAAAATTCATCCTCAACGCGGAGATTATCCGGACAGTCGAGGAGAACCCCGACACGATTATCACGCTGCTCACAGGGGAGCATCTTGTGGTCAAAGAATCCATGACCGAGGTCGTCAAGCGGACCATCGAGTATGGCAGGCACCTCCGGAAACTCACCGAGCCCACATAATCCAACCCCACCGGCTTTGATCGCTCATAAAACCGGATCACGCCTGAATTTCGCCCGCTGCAGCGTCGATAGTCTCCGTGTACCTCCCATGGACGGGTGGTGCTTGGAGGACGACGCGTGGATATTGCAACAGTAGGTGGAATCGCTCTGGCAGCAATCTGCTGTTTTCTCGCCATCTTTTTGGGTGGCGGGAACCCCATCGCGATGATCAATATCCCGTCGGTCATCGTCGTGTTCGGCGGTTCCGCAGGCGCGGTGATCGCGGCATTCCCGCTCGCAAGTTCGCTCGGACTCCCCAAGCTCGTTATGAAATCCATCTTCGGCACGGTCGCTGATCCTGCAGACACAATCAAGGACATCGTGAAGTACGCAGAGATCGCTCGTCGTGAAGGCATCCTTTCGCTTGAAAACCACATCGGTGACATGACCGACGAGTTCATTATCCGCGGGATCAAGATGGCCGTGGACGGTACAGACCCTGAACTCATCCGCGTCATCATGGAAACCGAGCTCGAAGCGATGATGGAACGGCACATGCAGGGCAAAATGGTCCTCGACAACTTCGGAAAGTACGCACCAGCGTTCGGGATGATCGGGACACTCATCGGTCTGATCCTCATGCTCGGTTCCATGGAAGACCCTTCAACCATCGGCCCATCCATGGCGGTCGCGCTGATTACCACGCTCTATGGTGCGATCATCGCAAACGCATTCGCTGGACCGATCGGCGACAAGCTGTACTCCAACGACCAAGACGAGACCCGGCTCAAGACCATCGTCATCGCGGGCGTCATGGCAATCCAGTCCGGTGACAACCCACGCGTGGTCGAGAGCAAACTGCTCACCTACCTCCCACCTGCACAGCGCGACGCGTTCCTCGAAGCACAAGCCGCATAAGAGCGGGTGAAAGGAGCACGCGATGGCGAAGAAGAAGGAAGCACCGAAAGCTGAGGTCCCCGAGTGGGTCGTCACCTTTGGTGACCTGATGTCGCTGCTGCTGTGCTTCTTTGTGCTGCTGGTGTCGTTCTCGGAGATGAAAAAACCACGCGAGTACCAGAAGGTCATCGATTCGGTCAACGAAGCGATGGGGTTCAAAGGCGGTATGGGTCTGGCGCATCTGCTCGAACAAGCGGACAACTCGATGGTTTCCAACCAAGAAGAACGCGCCAAGCGTGATGGGAACAAGAAATCAACGGATGTCAACAACGATTCTAACATCCAAGGCCGGGAGACTTTGGTGAACATCGTCCAAGAGGGTGCTCGGCACGCGATCGGTGGATCGATCATGTTTGAGGTAGGGAGCTTTGATCTCTCAAAGCGCAACCAAGACATGATCCGCGACAGCGTCGCTCCCAAAATCCGAGGCCTCAACTACATCTGCCCGATCGTGGGACACGCATGGGGTCTCGAAGAGAAGCGGTCCGGGATGGGATTTGATGAGCTTGGGTATCGACGCGCTCAGGTGATCAAGGATTTCTTGGTCCGGGAATGTGGTGTGGATGGGGCGATCCTGCGGGTTGAGTCGGCCGGGGATACCGAACCGATGTCGCTGTCGCAGGATTCCAGCGGAGGCGGGGGCTCGAACCGTCGAGTACAGGTGTACCAAACCGGGCGGACGGTCTCACAGACCCATCCAGATCCGAACTTCACCGGAGCGGATAACTAACACTCGGACATCCGAGCGAGGAAGCAAGTCATGGCCGACGAAGATACCAAAGCCCAGAAAACCGACGACGCCTCCAGCGAGAGCAAGGGGGGCGGGCTCAAGATGATCATCATCATCGCGGTGATCATGGTCGTCGAAGGCGCCGGGGTCTACTTCTTGGTCAACATGATGGGCGGCCCAAAGGGTGTCGAAGCGAGCGAAATGGCGATGCTCGAGGGCACCGGTGAGGATGCTCCAGTCGAGCTCGAACTCGTCGAAGACCGGTTCCAGAACATGTCCACCGGCCATGTCTGGGAATGGCGCGTGCAAATAGTCCTCCGTGCTCGTCAGAAGAACGCGGCCCATATTGAAACCATCAAGACGCGAGACGCCGCGCTGTTGAAGGAAGGCGTCGCGCTGATCTTCCGCAGAGCGCAAGATCGGCACCTCCGCGAGCCTGGTCTTGAGACCATCACGCGCCAGTTGACCACTTATGTCAACGAGGTGTTCGGGGTGGATGCAGACGGGATGCCCCGCGTGGATCGCGTTATCATCCCTGAGTGCAAGGGTTTCCGTTCGGATACCTGATCCTCGACAGCGATCAATCACACCAGATTCCACCATCCCAAGCAATATCTGCGCCTGTGCGCAAAGACTGGACTCGTTCGGCACGATCGTCCGATATGTGGACATGCGCCGGGAGTCGGTGCGTCTTGCCAAATCCGGGCGGAGCCCGAAGGAATCCACGATGGCCGACGAAGCCGAAAGCACACAACCCGAAGATCAAACGCCCCCCAGCGATCCATCGGAAACCCCGAGCGATCCGGTGGGCGATGTTTCCGATGCTGAGCAAGCGATCGAAGACGCGTCCGCGATCGCGGGTGATGTCGCGGCACAAGCCGAGGGCGGCGCGGACATGTCCGACGACGAAGCGGAGGCACTCGCGGCGGCGATGTCCGCGATCAGCCAAGCGACCACTCCGGGTGCGACGAATACTGAGGCACAAGGCGATGCGTTCGTCTCCCCAGAACTGGGCGAGGGAATGTCGTCTGGTCAACGCGGTGATCTCGAACTCCTCTCCGATGTCCATATGAATGTCCGCATCGAGCTTGGCCGGACGCGGATGTTCGTCGAGGATGTGCTGCGTCTGGGTGACGGCGCTGTGGTTGAACTCGATAAGCTCGCCGGGGATCCGGTGGATGTATTTGTCAACGACCGCAAGGTCGCTCGCGGCGAAGTCCTCGTGCTCAACGACAACTTCTGTGTGCGTATCAGCGAGATCATCGATCTCCGCGAAGGCTGATTGATTGAATGAAGATGACCAGACGGAGGATCCGTCTGAGAGAAAGGCCAGGATGGCGATATGCGGATGGGACTGCGGGTGTGCTTGAGCACCCTGATCACGCTTCTGATTTTCACGCACTCCGCGAGCGCTCAGCATGGGCCTTGGGTTGATGTGCCGGCTGACGCACCTGCAGAAGTGATTGAGCCAGTGGTTGTTGAGCATCCCGCTGCTGCCAGTCATGCGATTCCAGCTCCACAACACACAACACCAACCGCTCAGCCAGCCGAAACGGCAATCCCGCAAACCAGCGAATCCAAACCACTCGGGATGCCTCGCGCTCGCGAGCAAGACCAATCCATTGCAAGCGACGAAGTGACCACGCCATTGGTGCTCGGGAATGACTTTGTTCGTACCGTCGCGGCACTCGGTGGAGTACTGCTCTTGATCTTTGGCTTGGCGCAGTTCTACAAGCGCCTCTCCCGCACGCGAGGCGGACTCAGCGGGCAACTCGGTGCTGGTGGGCGAGCCCCTGCGGGGCTCGTCGAGGTGCTGGGTCGCTACCCGATCTCGTCGGGGATGACGCTTGTGGTGCTCCGGTTCGATCGTCGCGTGCTGCTGCTCTCGCACGCCGGGTCCAGCCGAGGCAAGAAAGGCATGGGCGGAGCGGGCACCATGCAGACCTTGTGCGAAGTCGACGGCATCGAAGATGTTGCCTCCATCATCGGCAAGGTCCGCGACGAAGCGGGCGATTCGATCTCCGCATCCTTCGAGCGTGCACTGCATGAAGCGGGCAACGCGACCGATCAAGAAATCGAGAAGGCGATGTACCAGCCCGCGCCGGGGATGCATGTCCAGCGTCCACGCCGGATCGCGCCGGGGTTTGTCGGGAATGATGAGGGCGATCGTTTGGAGCTGACTTCGTCGAACGATTCACCCGCCGCCTCGCAGGTCTTGCGTCGTCGGCTCGGTGCCATGCGGAGGGGGCATTGAGCCGTGGGATTCATTCGTTCCATCTTGTGTGTGTTGCTGATGGGGTTGCTCAGTTCGGGTGCGATTGCGCAGCTTGGGCCAGCTTCGCCTGAGTCTTCCAGCGACGCGTTTAACCCGCTCCAGATGCTCAACGAGGCGGGATCAGCGATCAACGCCGCGAGTGCAGCGGGGGGGAGAATCCAAGGCGGTCCCTCGCAGTCGTCCACTGATGAATCCGCGCAGTCTGGGTTGTCCGTAACGCTCAACATCATGCTGCTGCTGACGGTGATCGCGTTGGTCCCGTCGATCATGCTGATGACAACGAGTTTCGTTCGGATCATGGTGGTCCTCGCGCTGCTCCGTCAAGCGATGGGCACGCAGTCACTCCCGCCTGGACAGGTGATCACGGGTCTCGCGTTGTTCATGACGATGCTGGTGATGAAACCAACGATCGACCGGATCTGGTCCGACGCGGTGGTGCCGTACCAGAACGGCGAGATCCGCGACATGGATGTGCTCTGGGAACGCGCCTCAACACCGATGCGTGATTTCATGTTTGACCAGATCGAAGCGACCGACAACTGGTCGTCGCTGTACATGATCCTCAACTACCAAGGTGTGGATACTTCCGAACCTGAGACCATGACCCGCGCGGACATCTCGACAACGACACTGATTCCCGCGTACATGCTCAGCGAGCTTAAGGTGTCGTTCCTGATGGGGTTCCGGGTGTACCTGCCGTTCCTTGTGATTGACATGGTGATCGCGTCGCTGTTGATCTCGATGAGCATGATGATGCTCCCGCCGGTGTTGATCTCGCTGCCGTTCAAGCTGATGTTGTTTGTGCTGGTCGATGGGTGGACGCTGATTGTTGGTTCGCTGCTCGAAAGCTTTGTCCAGGAAGGCAACAGTTCTCGGCTCAGCGCGACCGCCGCGGCGGCAATCCCATTGTTCATGCTGGTCAAGATTGTTGAGAAGGGAAAGGTCAAGAAACGATTGAACGGGGGCTGCTGTGATTGACGAAGCCGCGATCCAGATGATCCGTGATGCGCTGCACATTGTGCTGCTGATCGCGACGCCGTTGTTGTTGGTTGGGATGATTTTGGGTTTGGTGATTTCATTGATCCAGTCCGTGACCTCGATCCAAGACCAGACCCTGACCTTTGTTCCCAAGATCATCTCGTTGCTGGTGGTCGTGGTGGTTTTGCTGCCCTGGATTTTGACGATTCTTGGTGAATACGCCGTTGAGATGATGAAGCTGTTCTGATGGAAATGATCGTCCCCATGCTGGTGCATGTGCTGCCGCTGATGCTGGTGGTTGCTCGGTTGACGGGTTTGTTTTTGTTTACCCCCTTGCTGAGTTCGCTGTCGGTCCCGCGTCCGTTCAAAGCGATGCTCGCGTTCATGTTTGCCGTCGCGTTGTATCCAGCGGTGCCGCACTTTGATCCGGGTGTGACGATCGACACGGTCCAGTTGGTGCCGTTGCTATTCGCTGAACTGCTCGTCGGGATCTCGATCGGACTCATCGCCGCGATGCCTTTGTACGCGATGCAGATGGGCGGATTCGTGATGGGGTATCAGGTCGGTCTCTCGCTTGCAGAATCCTACAACGCGGAGCTGGATTCCAACGGCTCGGTCATCGGATTGCTGCTGTTCTATCTTGCGGTATTCATATTCATCGGGCTTGGCGGATTCGAACTCCTCTTCCTTGCGCTTGCTGAATCGTTCCATACCGCCCCGATCGGGATGTTCACGGCTGGGGATGTGCCGTTGGACATGTTTGTTGAGGTGGTCACTTCTGGATTCGAGCTCGCGATCCGCGTGGCGTCGCCAGTGATTGCAGCGGTCGCGATGTCGCAGGTCGCGATGGGGCTGGTCATGAAGACGATGCCTCAGGTGAACATCATGAGCATCGGGTTCGCGATCCAGATCCTGACCGGATTGATTCTGTTGATGCTGATGATCAATGTCATGGGAGTCGTCGCGGGCGATGAGATTGATCGCGTGATGGACGGGCTCTCGATGTGGATCCAGAGTCTCGCAACCGAGTCTGCACACGCGCACGCAGCGGGGGGGCTGAGCGATGGATGATCTGGGTGAACGCACCGAAGCCCCAACCCCAAAGGCGCTTGCAACCGCACGCGAGAAAGGCCAGGTTCCCAAGAGCCAGGACCTTTCAGGTGCGGTGTTGATGCTTGGTGGTGTCATCGCGCTGATGGTGCTCGCGCCGATGATCGGCGAAATGTTCGAGCGGATTCTCCGCACCATGCTGGCTGGCGACATCAGCGTCGATCAACTCTCCATGGCCTCGATCAAAGCAACATCCATGCTCGCGATGTACGAGGTCTTCCGCGTCATGCTCCCGGTGCTTTTGATTGTGATGGTCGTCGCGTACGCGTCGCAGTTCATGCAGGTCGGGTTCCTGATCAGCGCCGATCCCATCATGCCCAAGTTCAGCAAGCTGTCCCCGATCAGTGGGGTCAAGCGGATCTACGGCAAAAAAGGGCTCGCTAAAGCGATCATCAACACACTCAAACTCACACTCCTCATCATCGTGTCGATCTTGGTGATCCGCTCGCAGATCGACACCATCTCCACGCTCCCGATGCTTACCGCATTGATGGCCACCGCCGCGATCCTGCGGATGGTTGTGATGATCGCGTTTATCCTGATCGTGATCCTGCTCATGCTCGCGGTCATCGACTACATCTTCCAACGCTGGCAGCACATGCAAGAGAACAAGATGACCAAGCAGCAGGTCAAGGACGAACGCAGAACGATGGAAGGCGATCCCCAGCTCAAAGGCAAACGCATGCAGATGGCGCGTGAGATCATCATGCAGCAGATGGCACATCAGGTTCCACAAGCGGATGTCATCGTCACCAACCCGACGCATTTCTCCGTCGCGATCAAGTACGATTCCGATGGCATGGGTGCTCCAAAGGTCACCGTCAAAGGTGCGGACCTCATGGCGTTCCGCATTCGGCAGATTGCTCGCAATCACAAAATCCCCATCGTCGAGCGTCCACCGCTCGCGCGTGCGTTGTACTGGGGAGTGAAAGCAGGTCAAGAAATCTCCGCTGAGCACTACGAAGCCGTCGCCGAACTCCTCGCGTATGTCTACCGGCTCGAAGGCAAAGCGCACAAGAAAATGAATCAACTCGAACCCGTCACCCAGATCCAAAGTCAGTAATGTCCACAGTCACCGTCAAGTAAGGTATAGTCGCACCACCAATGGCTAAAGAAGCGTCCAATACACTCCTCCCCGCATGGGTCGAACGGGTCAGCCAATACCGCACGCTGATCGTCCCGCTCGGGTTTGTGTTGATGCTCTCGGTGATCCTGCTCCCGCTCCCCCCGATCGCGCTGGACATCCTGATCTCGTTCAACATCTCGCTCGCGGTCATCATCCTGCTCACCACGCTCTACATGCAGAAAGCACTGGAGTTCTCGGTATTCCCGTCGCTCTTGCTCGCGACAACGCTGCTGCGTCTGGTGCTCAACATCGCATCGACCCGTCTCATTTTGACCGCGGACGCATCGACCCCACAAGAAGCGATCGGGGTTGCGGGCGAAGTGATCTCCGCGTTCGGGGTCTTCGTTGCGGGTGATTCGCTCTTCGTCGGCGTGATCATCTTCTCGATCCTCATGATCGTCCAGTTCATGGTCATCACCAAGGGTGCGGGTCGCATCGCGGAAGTCGCGGCACGATTCACGCTCGACGCGATGCCCGGCAAGCAGATGGCGATCGACGCCGAGCTGTCCAACGGCATGATCACCGAGAACCAAGCACGCACCCGACGCGAAGAGATCGGACGCGAAGCGGACTTCTACGGTGCGATGGACGGTGCGTCCAAGTTCGTCAAAGGCGACGCGATCGCAGGCATCATCATCACGCTCATCAACATCGCGGGTGGTTTCGCGGTTGGTACGATTGATAAAGGATGGCCCGCAGGACAGACAGCAGAGATCTTCACCAAGCTGACCATCGGCGACGGTCTGACCAGCCAGATCCCCAGCTTTATCATCTCCATGGCCGCCGCGCTCATCGTCACGCGATCGGGAGACAAGGGCAACCTTGGAACTGAAATCACCGGCCAGCTTGTGTCACAGCCACGCGGTTTGATCATCACCTCTGGGTTCCTCGCGGTCCTCGCGTTCTCCCCGCTCCCGACCGTCCCGCTGCTCACCATCGCGATCGGGCTCGGTGTGCTGTCATGGTTAATGCTCCGTTCCGCGAAGGACAAGGTGACGGTCGAGAAGCAGAAGGCACAGTCTGAAGCCGGGGAGATCGCGCCCGAACCACCACAGGTCGAAGACCTGCTCAAGGTCGATGTGCTGGAACTCGAAGTTGGCTATGGGCTGGTGCCCTTGATTGATACCTATCAAGGCGGGGACCTGCTCGACCGCATCAGCGCGGTCCGCCGCCAGCTTGCTGTCGAACTCGGTCTGGTGATGCCACCGGTCCGCATCCGCGACAACATGCAGCTTCCTCCAAACGAATACCGCGTCAAAATCCGGGGCAACACCGTCGCGTCCGGACAAGCGGACCCCGGACGATTGCTCGCGATGGACTCGGGTTTCGTGACAGGCAAAGTCGATGGCGTCCACACCGTCGAACCCGCGTTCGGTCTCGATGCGTGGTGGATCGATCCGGGTGTCCGCACGCGTGCTGAGAGCATGAACTACACCGTCGTTGATCCGACAAGCGTGCTCGCGACGCACATCACCGAGCTCGTCAAGACCTACGCCGACGAACTTCTAACGCGCGAAGAGGTCAACAACCTGATCGAAGGACTCAAAGAGAAAGCATCGAAACTCGTCGAAGAAGCAATCCCAAGCATCATCAAGGTCGGGGAACTCCAGAAGGTCCTCCAGTCACTCCTCCGCGAGCGCGTCCCGGTACGCGACATCGAGACCATCCTCGAAACCCTCGCCGACTGGGGCACCAAGACCAAGGACCTTGATGTGCTGGTCGAGTACGCACGCAACGCGCTCCGAAGAACCATCTGTTCGCTCTATGCGGATACGAATGACGACGGGAAGCTCTCGCTCGTCTGCGTCACGCTCGATCCTCGGCTCGAAGATCAGGTCAGCGCGTATATAGATAGAGGGGCCGCGGGAACGGTGCTCAATGTCCCTGCGAAGGTTGCTCGGGACATCGCGACGGTGGTCAGCAATGAACTCGGCGCGGTGATGGCACGCGGCCGACTGCCGGTCGTGATCGCGTCGCCGCAGGTCCGCAACGCGATGTGGCAGATCCTCGAACCCCATATTCCGGGCGTCGCGGTGCTGGGATACAACGAGGTTGTGAGCGGGATCGATGTGGAATCCGTGGGTTTGATCGGCCCGCTTGGATCGCAAAGCAGAGAGCAGACAGCGCAGCAGCAATCAAATGGTGCTGGGATTCCGGTCGGGGCGGCGTAAAACGAATACCGTTTCGTTGTGGACAACTTGTCGATAAGTGGTCAAAGCCGAGTGGGGGCGGTACATTACGGTGAACCACATTTTCCACAAGCTGCCAGGACGGCCGAATATGAAACTCAAAACCTACACCGCTCAAACGATGGCACAAGCACTGGCGCAGGTCCGCAAGGACTTGGGATCAGACGCGATGATCCTCCATACACGCTCGTACCGCACCGGGTCATGGCTCGGATTCGGCGGCAAGCCGATGGTCGAGATCACCGCCTCCACCCCTCAACCTTCATCACCACGCCAATCGCGCCGAGCGAAGCGATCGCCGACAGCCGCACCAGTCGCGGCATCCTCGGATCAGCGCATCGAGCGAGGTTCATCGGACAAGGACCCGATGCCGGATATTGTGGTCCAGCGCAGCCGCGTCTCGCAGCGCGTCAGCGGCACACCGACAGAAAAACCTGCTTCGCGTGAACACATGGTGGATGATCGAGCCGCACTCTTGCAGGGACTGATGGGCGGTGTCGGCGCACGCGATCGACAAGGAAGCCATGAAACAGTGCAGGAACCAATCAAGAAAAGCACGAGCAATTCAATCGAAGCCGAACCGATCAAAGATAAAGGCTTCGAGCCCATGACCTTCCGGACAATCCAAGCAGGGCTTACCGAGACGCCCAAGCAGACACCAGAACGGGTTCCCGACCCAGTGCACAAGCCGGCTATTGAACCAGTGTTTGAACAAAAACCCGCGCCGGCACCAGTGGTTGAAACGGATGAACCCACGCATTCCAAACTCTTGCCGCACGGCAACCTGCCGGTGTTCGAACTTGCGATGACTCCCTTCGTCGAAGAGCCAGCACCACGCAAGCCCGAAGCCTCGCTCGACCAACTCGAAGCGGAACTGTACGAAACCAAAGCCGAGGTTGTCGAAGTGGTCGAGATCAAACCCGCTTCGAGTTCGGTAGAGACCCCGTCTGAAACACAAGCACTCCAAGCGCAGATCGAGCAGCTCCAGAAGATGATGGGCAAGGTGCTCGACACCACGCGGCGCACCGCCGTCGCGGTCAACAAGACCAGCCCGAGCGGGCCGCTTCCCGGAGTCGAGATGTCCGCTCCGCTTCATGCGTTCTATTCGGAGATGATCGACAACGATGTGCCTTTGGATCTCGCTGAGCAGTTTGTCGGCGCGGTTCGTGATCGACTCGACGCGGACGAACTCAATGACCGCACCGTGGTCAGGCACGCGCTGCTCCGCGAGATCGAATCCTCGATCCAGACCGTGTCCGAATCGCTGTTGACCAAAGCACCAACCCACACGCCGGGCACCCAGCACCGCCCGCATGTGCTCGCGTTGATCGGTCCAACCGGGGTTGGGAAGACGACGACCGTCGCCAAACTCGCCGCGACCGCCAAGCTCCGTCACGGCAAGCGGGTCGCGTTGATCACCTCGGACACCTACCGGATCGCCGCGATCGAGCAGCTCAAGACCTACGCGTCGATCATCGGCCTCGAGCTCCGGATCGCCAACTCCCCGGAAGAAATCTCCAGCCAGATCGATTCCCTCCGGGACATCGACCTCGTTGTCATCGACACCGCGGGTCGCTCACAGAATAACCACGCTCGGCTCGATGAACTCGGAGCCCTCATCGCCGCCGCTCGTCCGGATGAGACGCATCTTGTGCTCTCATCAACAGTTGGGGACAATGTCCTCCGCAAGACCGCCGAGCGGTTTATGTCGCTGGGTCCAGATCGGTGCATCCTCACCAAGATCGATGAGGCGGTGACGACTGGCATGATCGCGGGCATGAGCGAGCGGATCGGATTGCCGTTAAGCTTTGTCACGGTGGGTCAGGAGGTCCCCGACGACATCTTGCCCGCGCGAGCGGATCGTCTGGCGCGGGCCGTGCTCGATGGCCCGGGTGCCGTGGTTCCTGCGTCGGTTGATCCGGGGTCGAATGTTCCCAGTACCTAAGTGTCTACCATTGTTACAGATATTCTTCCGAGAGATTCATGGTCCAGGACCCGTTGTTGTTTGGAGAGGTTGATTGATGACTCAGTTTGTTTCCGCATCAGACACTTCGCGCAACACCGAAAGTTCCGCGCCTGAACTCGACGATCAAGCGTCGCGTTTGCGTCAACTTGTCTCCAAGTTTGAGCGCGACGACGAAACGGGTGGAACTCCTCAGCTCAATACCGTGGGATGGACCCCTCCTCGCAGGCGCATCCCCGTCATCGCGATCGCATCGGGCAAAGGCGGCGTCGGGAAAACCACAACCTCAGTGAATCTCTCCATCGCGTTGGCACGACAGAACCGCCGCGCATGTCTCCTTGACGCAGACCTCGGACTCGCCAATGCGGATGTCCTGTGCGGATTGATGCCCAAAGCTCGACTCGAAACCGCGATCGACAGCAATGAAACCCCGTCGCTCGAAGACCTCGCGATCGACGCCCCGGGTGGGTTCCGTTTGATCCCAGGCTCAGTCGGCATCGGACGGGTGGGGGAACTTGACGAACGCGAGCGACTGACCCTGCTCAATCGACTCGAAGACCTCCAAGAACACAACGATGTGGTCATGATTGATACGAGCGCGGGTCTCGGAGATTCGGTGACGACCTTTGTGCACGCCGCGGACTTTGGGCTGATCGTGGTGACCCCTGAGCCAACCAGTGTTGCCGATGCGTACGCACTCATCAAGGTGCTCATCATGGGTGCTGATGGTCAAGGCGAAGGCGAGGTCGCTCGTCCGCGTCCCAAACTCGCGATGATCATCAACCAAGCGACCAACGAGAAGGAAGCAAATCAGGTCTACTCGCGCATGGCGGGGGTTTGTGATCGTTTCCTTGGATACCAGATCCCGATGCTTGGGTACATCCGTTCGGACAAGCGCGTGGTCAAAGCGGTTAAGGCACGCTCGCCGTACATGATCGAGACCCCGAAAAGTCCAGCGGGCAAAGACATGACCCGACTCGCGGCCGCGCTCACCGAGTGGGCCGGGATCGAGGGGCGAGCCCACGCTGCAGGAACAAAGCAGCGATTCTTCTCAAGACGATAAACGCGTCGCACAGATCAGCCGATGTATCGGTCGTGACCGAGCACGAAAGTGCAGCGGTCGCTGCCGATTTGGTTGTGCATTGATCCTGGGCATTACACAACTATCCCCAACTGGCGCGGAATGTGCGGTTGGAAGGCAGATCCTTGGTGTGCGCATCTTCTGCGCATCACGATGGGTGGGTGTGAATGGAATGTGGATCGGAGTGTCCCGTGAGTGATGTTGAGATTGTTGAAGAAACAAAATATGCGGATGGGGATATTCAAGAGGATGTCCCTGCACGCCTCATTTCAGGTGTGCTGGGACTCATGGGATTCTTCACCGCACTGATGGTCGGGTTTGTTGTGGGCAATACCGGCGTGATCATCGTGCTCCGCGCCCTGCTCGCAATGGCGGTTTGCGCCGTTGTAGGACGGCTGATCGGCATGGTGGGGGAGCGTTGCGTGCGAGAGTTCCTCAGCGACTACAAGCTCGCGCGTCCGATGCCTGTGCTTCCCGAACAACTCCAGCGACTGTACAAAGCACGCGCGGATGATGAAAAACTCCGTGACAGAATCAAGCGGTCCATGTAATGAGAAAAAGTTCAGAAAAAACTATTGAAACACTACCACAACTGCACAAGGGATTTGATATACTCTGGGGCAGGGCAAGGACTGCCCCCATCACCAGTTGCGATTCAGCAAGCACATTATCAGACATTGTGTTTCAGAGATCAGCAATGACAACCCACCAGTCAAAGGGTCAAGGAGTCGACCAATGACAGCGATTCGATCTCGAACACGAATGTCCTCACGCGCCACCGCTCGGCATGCCTTGCCGTCAGGTGTTGCTACGCGCTTTGATGACATTGAAATGGCTGACATCTGGGTCATGTACAAAGAAGAGTACACGGAAGACCTCCGGAACTTCTTGGTTGAAAAGTACTTGCACCTCGTTCGCTACAACGCCGAGCGTATCTACCAACGGCTCCCCGACGAAGTGGATATCGAAGACTTGATGAGCGCCGGACTCTTCGGACTCATGGACGCGATCTCCGCGTTCGACACCGCTCGCGGCGTCAAGTTCGAAACCTACTGCGCCCCTCGTATCCGCGGTGCGATCCTCGACGAGCTCCGCTCGATGGACTGGGTCCCCCGTCTGGTCCGTCACCGGACTTCGAAGGTCGAAGCGGCACGCCAGCAGATCGAGATGGCCGTGGGACGCAAAGCGACCGACGACGAGATCTCAGCGAAGCTTGAGGTCGATGAAGACGAGTTCGTCAAGTTCAAACGCGACTCCAGCGCGGTCTCCGTGACCTCGATCACCCGTAAATGCTTCCAGTCCGATGGCTCCCGCGAGCTCCGCGAGATCGATGTGATCCGCGACAACTCGCAGGTCGCGCCGGTCAAAGTGATCCAGCGGAACGACCTCAAGGACCTGATGACCAAAGGGCTCACCAGAGCCGAGCGTCTGATTGTCATCCTGTATTACTACGAAGGCATGACGATGAAGGAGATCGGGACCACCCTGGACCTCTCCGAATCGCGCGTCTCCCAGATGCACTCCTCGATCCTCGCAAGGCTCAAAGCACAGATGCAGCACCGCATGCGTGAGCTTGAGCCGATGAAGTAAGCCTGTAAATAGCTTGCGGTAAAGCTTCCACTCGAAGCTCCAATTAAGATCTCTCCTCAGAGCCCGTTCGTTTGACGGGCTTCTTTATTGAGCGGCAGGGAGTGGATTCGAGTGGGGGGGCGGCCTTGAGTGGTGCGTGAGCAAAGATGCCTACATCGCAATCGGATCAAACCTCGGCGATCGTCACGCGACGATCGACAGCGGGATCCACGCGATCGGATCGCACAACGCGATCGAGTTGGTGTGCCAATCGTCGATCATCGAGACACCGCCGTATGGTGACATCGAGCAGGGGCCGTATCTCAATGGGGTGGTGCAGGTGCGGACCACGCTGAGTGCTCGCGAACTGCTCGATGCGATGCTCGGGATCGAGACTGCTCACGGTCGGGACCGGAGCAACGAGCAGCGGTGGGGGCCGAGGACTTTGGATCTGGATCTGATCGTGTTCGGCGATGAGGTCATTGACGAACCGGGCCTGCAAGTTCCGCATCCGAGACTGCACGAGCGTTCGTTTGTGCTGGTGCCGCTCGCGGAGATCGCGCCGGATCTGATGCTCCCAATCCATAACGAAACGCCCCGCCAGTTGCTCAAGGCACTCGGCGGGGCGGGCTAGGTCTATTGTTTTGCGGATCGCTTTCTTCAGTTCACCCGGCTTCGGCGCGGGGATGGGCGTTGTTGTACGCTTCCTCTACGCGAGCGGTTGAGAGGTGCGTGTACACCTGGGTGGTCGAGAGCGACTGGTGTCCAAGGAGTTCTTGGACGGAGCGGAGGTCCGCACCGTTCTCGAGCAGGTGGGTCGCAAACGAGTGACGAAGGGTGTGTGGGGAGATGGACGAATCCAGACCCACCATCCCGAGGTACTTGTCAAGCTTTCGGCGGACCGAGCGGGATGAGAGACCCTTGCCGTGCTTGTTGAGGAAGAGCGGGAGCGGGGTTTCGGTGTTGGCGCGGTTTGCCCAGATCGGTCCGAACTTTGGATCTGCTGAGAGCAGTTCGATGTAGCGAGCGATCGAGCGGATCGCGTGCGATCCGAGCGGGACGATGCGTTCCTTGCGGCCTTTGCCTCGGACATGCATCGCTTCGTTCTCGATGTCCATGTCGTTGTAGTTGATCCCGACGAGCTCGGAGACGCGGATGCCGGTGGAGTACAGTGTTTCGAGCATTGCGCGGTCACGGCGACCCAGCACATCGTGCTCGGTTGGTGCCGAGAGCAGACGCTCGACTTGTTCGACGGTGATCGCTTTGGGGAGTCGCTTGGACTGGCGCGGCGTGCGGATCAGGGTCATCGGATTGATGGTTGCAAACCCGTTGCGGTGTCCCCACTTGTAGAACGAGCGGAGGGTCGCGATTTTGCGTGCCATGGTTGCGGGTGAGTAGTTTTGTTCGCCGAGGAATCCGAGGTAAGCGCGGATGAGATCGGCGTCCGCTTCGCAGATGGTTTGTGTGAGCGTCGAACCCTTGACCATCTGGATGGCGCTGGAATCGGTGCGTGCTTTGAACGCGAGTTCTTCGTTTGCTTGGTCGATCGGTTGACCGGCTTCATCCACCAGATACTCGATGAACTGACGGAGGTCCGCGCCATAGCAACGAGCCGTGTACGGGCTGAAGTGGCGTTCGTCGGTCAGGTAGCTCGCAAAGCTCTGGGTGATGGGGAGGGTGGTCATCCGTGATTCTCCAAACATATATGGACACTGGGGTCGGGGTAGATGGTGGGTTGTTTATTCGGTCTCTGAATGAGGACTATCGGGCGTGTTCGGGGTCGGCTTGAGTCCGATCACCCCCATGATGCAGAACAATTTGCGAAGCGATCAGTTCCGCATCGTCCCATGTCAGCGGCGAATCTTCGGTGTCCGCGAGATCCGCGAGCGTTTCGAGCAAATCACGCGAATCTCCCGCGGCACACGCGAAACGCCAGAAATGCGGAGGACGCTGCAAGGTCACGCACACCATCTCGGCACCGGATGCGGTTCCGTCGGCAGATCCGTTATTCGGACCCTGCTCATGGGGCTTTCGATTGTGTGGGTTGTTGCGTGGTGTCTGCGATTGGCTCATCACTCGTCCTCCGGCACCCGATCGGAATGATCGAGCGAGCTCACCGGGGAGCGGGGGACTATCGAGTCCTGGCGTATCGCAGCCATTCCTCGTCGATGAGTCTCCCGACCGTGTGGTGGGCAACAAACTGTGTGTACAGGTCCATGCTCGCTGTGTAGACACGCCATCGCAACGCACTGTTGCTGTCTGAGCGTCCACTGGCGTATCGCTTGAGATCCATCAAGACCGCATGGTCCCGCGCATCGAGATGCTGGGAAACTGAGTTGACTGGATCACCTGAAAATCTAGATGTACTCGAATCACCAAAGTCGGTGTATGCCATGGTCAGGGCGCGTGGATCGAGGTTGGTGTGCGGAGCGCGTTCCATCGAGCCCGGCTTGGAATACAACGCGAGGGCGAGTCCCAAGACTGGGGGATCGTACGGGTCGTATGCCGTGATTGATCCCGCGATGATCCCATCGACTCCCAGCGCGTTCGCAAGCGCGATCGCTTCGATGGATGAGGTGATCTGGGTGATCCCGGTCGCTCGCATCACTTCGAGTGTGCGGTTGATCGGGAGACAGCGGACGCCTCGGATTCCTTGGACGGCGGCGACGATGGTGTCACCAATCACATCCTCGCGGACGCTGGAGACACCGGACTCGTTCCTCGGCGGGATGACCGCCCAGAGGACTTCGCCTCGGCTCGTGTCGTAGGGCGCCACAATGACGCCGGGGATATCGAGTCGGTCGCGTTTGTCGGTGGTATTGCACCCCGGCGTCCCCAAGAGGATGCATGAGAGCAATACAGCAAGCATGGTCTGTGCACTTGTCATGGCGTCCTTGCCGAATCTCGAACGAGCCTCCATGCTCGTTCATAACTTGTTGCTCCCCAAGGTGATCAGATCAGCAATGGGAAACGGGAAACGGCGATGTCGTGTCTTTCGACACGACCGCCGGGTGGGTGGATACTGGTTTATTCGCCGGGTGTTGGTTTGTCGGTGTTGACATTGGCGAAGGTGGATTCAAACTCCGGGTTTCTCAGGCTCGCCGCACGGACAGCCGGTGAGAGTTCCATCGACCAAAGGTGGTCTTGACCATCCATATTGGAGACGAAGAAAATGTTGTTGTCGCGTCCCCATGCCGGCATCAGATCGACTGATGAGCCGTCGGTGAGTTTGACCTTGTTGGTGCCGTTGATCGAAACCATCCAGATTGTGGACATATCCGGGCGAGCGGTGGTGGAGTCAACCCATGATTGGGAGTAGGGGACCGCCGCGAAACAGACGAACTGTCCGTCTGGGGACCATGTTGGATTGATGAGTGCTTGGTCAGCGCCCGATGCGATCTCGGTCTCGCGTCCCGCTGTGCCGGGTTCTGGGGTGAAATCGATGGTCCAGACGCTGAACGCACGATCACCACGCTCGCGTGAGCGTTGGAAGAGGATCTTGTCAGCGCCATCGGCGCCGGTCGCGGCGACTGGGCACCATTCCGGGAACAGTCCGAACCCGATGAACTGAGCGCCGTGGTCGGAAGCGACATCGGTGACCCACATCTCCCAGCGTCCAGTCTGCTGACCGAGGCGGGAGAAGACGAGCTTGGTGCCGTCGGGTGACCACGATGGGTGGAGGTCGTGGGAGGTTTCGTTGGTGATCTGGATCTTGTTGCCGCCTTCAGCAGGCATCAGGAAGATGTCCCATGAGCCGTTGCGGTCGGTTGCGAACGCGATGGTCGATCCGTCGGGTGAGATCGAGGGCATGACATCCTGACCCGGGTTGTCGGTGAGACGGGTGACGACCGAGCCTCGGATGGACTTGGTGTAGATGTCCGCGGTCGGACGGTGCTGGGTGGACGCGTAGATCAGGTTTCGGCCGTCCGGGGTGACGATCGGATCAAAGTCCGAACCAGCGTACGCATCGGTGATTTTGCGGACGTTCACGGTTGCGCGGGTCGCTGGGGTGGTGGATTCGGTTGGGAGCTCGATCCCCATCGCGTTGGAGTAGATCCACGCGCTCAGGTCACCGCCTGCGACGGAGTTTGCTTCTGGTTTGGGGATCGGGGCGTATGGGTCCCGTGCCGCACTGGTGATCGGTTCGTTGGTGACCTGGGTCTCCGGAGTCGCGCTGGTGGTGATCGACGCGGTAGAGTTGGACGCGAAACTTCCCGTTGTGAGCGCGGGTGCAGGGGGGAACGCGGGTTGGCTCTTGGCGTCTGCGGTCTTGGTTTGGGTTTGGGTTTGAGTTTGGGTCTTTGGTGTGGTTGACTGCGCGGTGTTCTGCACTGCGGAGCCGGTTTCTGACTGAGCCGGTGAGAAGTAGGCGTTGGAGCGGGTGTTGTGAACACTTGCCTGCTGGCTGTTTTGTTGGGCCTGCTTCTCGGATTCGTGCTGCTGGGTGCGATCCCAGAATCCGACACGCTTGGCGCATGCTGGGAGGGTGAGCATCGTTCCTGAGAGGGCGATGAGCAGGATCGGGCGGATGGTGGTGTTTGAGCTGTCGAACATCGAGTGGACTCCGTTCACTTCCCTGCATTGCAGGAGATGCGGTCATCTTCTGGATCGACGGGCTCCGCCCGGCTCGAGCCGTCTGGTGTGGTGGATCCCTCCTTGGATCCCACTGAGAGCGGCGACTGAGCGGGGTTCACCCAGTGCCTGATAACTGCCTTTATCGGACGGGTCGGGCAAGAGACTTGAAGTGTGGGGGGCTGTTCTTTGGGGTGTGGAACAGATTCATGAAAAAAGAAGACCGGCGAGCCCCACCACAGGCCCGCCGGTTCTCAGATAGAGGTTTGGATGTGAAAATCAGACCACGCGACGGCGGACCATGATCGCGGGGGCATCGCCCGGGCGGTCCCAGCTCGATTTCCCATTGCGGGGCTGGGCGGTGAAGCGGAGGTGATCGAGGTATTTGCTCAGGAGCTGATCATCGAACTGCGCGAGGAAGTTCGCGGTTGCGGATGGATTGACGGTGATGATCTCGTCAACGACTTGCTCGCGCGAGAGAGCCGCGGGAGGGGCTTGCATGAGGGGTTTGCATGAAGCGTGTGCGTCGGAGCGGTTGCTCCGTGCGATGGAAAATAGATCGGCCATGGTGAGTCTCCGTACTCGCTCATTTGTGCAGCTTGTCGCCGGGTCAGGTTCCTTCCTTTTCCGGTGGTGCTTGCCTGACATCGGGGGAACTCGTTTGAGATGATGAGTGTGTAATGCGCACGGACCTACAATTCCGTGCGCGGCGGGCGCAGGATTCGCCGATGCGTTAAATCATGCATCCGGATTGTCAAAATGGGTGGTTTAGACGAAGTCCGCGATGGGGTCCGCGTTGTCGGGTGATCCCGGATCGGTCGATGCGTCGTAGTCTGGGTTGAGCCCGATGACGGGTTCGTCGCCATCCATGTTGATCAGGACGCGCTGATCGCGGACGAGGACCAGCAGCGCGAGGAACAGCCCAACCATCTGCTGGCGGGGTTTGTTGATGATGAGCGCCCGCAGCGTGGTGGGGGTTGGTGAGGTGCTTGAGAGGTTCGTGTTGAGGACATCGACGATGTCGCTCGCGTAGACCTCGATCGGGGTGTCGTCGGACATGACCTCGTGCTCGCCCAAACGGTCGAAGTTGACGCTCTCGACGATGATGCGGAACGCGTTGACCAGATCGGTCAGGTCCAGGTCCTCGATCTCCAGTTCGCCCATGTCCTCCATCGCGGCTCGGACGGATTCATCATCAATCGCGGCGCTGTGGACAGGAGCGCGTCGTTCCCATTCGGATTTGCGGTCTTCGAGCATGGTCGCGGCGTCGCGGTATTTTTTGTACGCGAGGAGCTGGGCGACGAGCTCGGCGCGTGGGTCCTGAGCCGGGTCTTTGGATTTCTCGTCGCTTGAATCATCGTCTTCGCTGATCCCCGCGGCGAGCATCCGGGATTTAAGCTCCATCAGCGTTGCAGCGGTGACCAAGAACTCTCCCGCGAGGTCGATGTCGATGGTGTCAAGCTCGTCGAGGAATCCGAGGTATTGGTCGGTGATGATCGACATCGGGATGTCGTGGAGATCGACCTCGTGTTTGCGGATGAGGTAGAGCAAAAGGTCCATCGGACCTTCGAAAGCATCGAGTTGTACGCGGTAGAAATCGCTCATAGAGGTAGTGTAGCGGGTTCCGATCGCTCATGTCTCCTATCCTTGGAGCATGAGTCCACAGACCGATCAATCATGCACGCACGAGCAAGAATTCATGGCCCGCGCCCTGACGCACGAAGCGGACGCGATCGCGCGGGTCGCGGAGCGGGTGGATGGGGGGTTTGTGAAAGCCGTGGACTTGATTGTGGGGTGCGCTGAGCAAGGCGGGACGGTGCTCGTCTCGGGACTGGGCAAGAGCGGGCACATCGGCGCGAAGATCTCCGCGACACTCGCATCGCTCGGGATCCCGTCCCACGCGGTGCATCCGACCGAAGCGGCGCACGGCGATCTGGGGCGCTTCCGCAAACAAGATGTCGTGATCTGCCTCAGTCATTCCGGGGAGACCGAAGAACTGGTCAACCTCGCGGCGATCCTCCGTCAGGACAACCTCCCGATCATCGCGATCACGCGAGGGGTGGTTGATGGGTCTCCAGAATCGGCGCTTGCGCGATTGGCAACGGTGGTTCTCGCGGTCGGTGTGGTCGGAGAAGCGGGCGACGGCGAATACCTCGCGCCGACGAGCTCAACGACGGTGGCGTTGGCGATTGGTGATGCGATCGCGCTTGCAGCTGCAAAGCGGAGAGACTTCAGTCACGCGGATTTCCACGCAAGGCATCCGGGTGGTCAGCTCGGATCGCTGCTGCGTCCCGCGATGGAACTGGTGCGGTTTACTGCAGGGGATAATCTCCCGATCGCGAATGAGTCGGACACGGTCAGCCAGGCGCTCAAGGATGCGTCGAAGGTCGTTCGTCGACCCGGTGCGTTGCTGGTGACCGATGACAGCGGCAAGCTGACTGGGATATTCACCGACTCGGACCTGCGCCGATTGATCTTGAATAATCCGGATGATCTTGAAAGACCGATGGGCGAGGCCATGTCGCGGAGTCCTCGCTGTTTGCAGGGGGATGCGAAGGCGAGCGATGCGGTGACGATGTTCCGCGAGTTCCGTGCCGACGAGATCCCGATTGTGGACTGCGATGGGAAGCCGATGGGTCTGCTTGATGTGCAGGACCTGATCGCAATGAAACTGGTGAGGGAGTCGTCATGAGCACGCAGAAATTCAGTGATCCATCAAAGATCGAACTCATCGTCTTCGATGTCGACGGCGTCTTGACCGACGGCACGATTAACATCAATGACGACGGCTTAGAAACCAAGCGGTTCAATGTCCGCGATGGATATGGGATTCGGTTGTGGCTCAACGCGGGCTACCAGATCGCGATCATCACGGGGCGCAGCGGCGAAGCCCTCAAGCACCGCGTCAAGTCGCTCAAGATCGATCCTGATCTGGTTATCCAGGGATCACGCGACAAGTCCGCGGCGCTCGATGTGATCATCGAAAAGACGGGGATCGAACTCGAGAAGATCGGGTACCTCGCCGACGACTGGCCCGACCTGTGCGCGATGACGCGTGTGGGATACCCGATGGCGGTGCATGATGCGGAGCCGGAGGTTGTCAAAATTTCAGCGTTTGTGTCCAGCCATAAGGGTGGGCGCGGTGCGGCACGCGATGCGATCGCGCATCTGCTCAAAGCCAAAGGGCTGTATCAACCTGCTTAGCAGCTGATTTGTCGTTTACGAGCTGGTGCGGTCCACGATGCGGTAGTTTTCGCGTTCGCCTCGTCCGCGCAGTGGGTAGTCCTTGCGGAGTGGGTGTGCTGGGAACTCTTCCCAGAGCAGGATTCTGCGGAGATCGGGGTGGTTTGCGAAGCGGATGCCGTACATGTCGAAGACTTCGCGCTCGGTCCATTCCGCGCCGGGCCAGAGATCGCAGACCGAGTCGATGACGAGTGCGGGGTCGTTCTCGATGCCATCGGTCGGGACGGATGGGTTGAGGTAGACCTTGACGAAGAAGCGGTCGGTGCGGGAGTACGAGCAGAGGTTGTAGATGACCGCGAACCGGCCGTTGGTTTTGGAGGGGTAGTCGAGGTAGTCCACGCCGGTGACATCGGAGCAGAAGTCGTAGGCGCATCGCTCGTCGTTCTTGAGGAAGCTCATGACCTTGTGGAAGTCTTTGGGCTCGACAATCAGGTTTGGCTGGTCGCGGAACTGCGTCGCTTGGAAGGTGCAGTTGGGGAACGCGGCTTTGACGAGTGCGAATGTTGGATGGTCGACTGCTTGGGTGCTCATGGCACAAGTGTAGACGATTCACACCGGATTTACACCCTCATCGGCACTCGATCCAGCGCGGCGACGGGATCGTGCGGATGGTCCGGTCGAGCAGTTCTGGAATGATCAGTCCCTCTCCGATGGGCGAATGGACCAGTTGGCCTTGGGTGTCTGATTCGATCGATCGAACTGACACGGCCCAGATATTGGGGAGTTCCTCGCAGAGACTCGTCGAACGGATGAGGTGGTCCGTGAGGTCGGTCAGCATCGAAGGCGTCAACCAGCGTGCAGGATCGATCAACAGCGGGATATCGGGATGGGCGGCGGACCAAGAAAGCGTGCAGATCGCGTCGCTGAGCCGACCCCCTGCGCCGGGGAGCAAAATCAGCTCGATCCCCGCATCTGTCGCAAGTTGTTGGACTTGCGTGACCGCTTCGTTGAACGGCTCCCACGAATCCTGCGACCATCGAGCGAGGAGCTGGGCGGATGGCTCTGGATCAACACCCAAATGCTGTCCACACGGAACGATGAGTGTCTTCGCGTCCAGATCCGTCGGCCAAGACTCCGCGAGGCCCATGATGTCGGTCTGGGAAACCTGCGCGACCACTGAGCCGGATTCATCGGTGATGGATTGGGTTGATGGAGTCCAATGGAGAGTTTTGGTGGTCATTGAGCAACGGTAGGGGGGTCGCACTACGATTGGGTATGCCTGGACCCAGTGGACCTTCGCCTCGGATGATCGGATTGACGCTTGCATCGGTGATGCTGGTCGTGTTCTCGCTCATCATCTGGTGGTCGATGGGAACGATGCAGAATCAGCAGACTGGATCGGGGAATGCGTTCCCGACCGATCCAGGAGAGATTCCTGACATCACTGAGCTTGAGCAGGGCGCTCGGATGTTCGTGACCATCGTGGACCGGGACGATCCGACGCGGATCGCAGGGACACTCGAAGCGGACCAGTTCCAACCGATCGGTGGCGGTCAGCGAAGGCTGCTGAATCCTGATGCGTGGATCAACATGCGTGATGGGCGGCGTGTCCACATCACGGCAGATCGCGGCGTGGTGATGATGCCGGACCCCAATGAAGCGCCGGATTCGGGGACGCTCGAAGGTGATGTGACCATCCGCTCATACGCCGCAGCGGATGAGCTTGTGGATCCGCTCAATGAAGCGATGGGGATGAACGCGGATCAGGTTCCGACCTTGATCGCGAAGTTTGATGAGCCGGTCGAGTTTGAACGGCGATACCAACGGCTGACCTCCCAAGGTCGGTTCACTGTGGAATCCCCAGAGATCGAGTTCATTGGTCATACGCTGACGGTGATGCTCAACGAGGTGCAGGGACGGATCGAACTGCTTGATGTCCGCAAGGGTGAACGGCTTGTGCTGCGTCCAGATGCGAAGAAGGACACCAAGACGACCTTCGCGCCGCCGCGAGCATCGGCATACACGATCACGACTGTCGCGTATCCGAGCATCGCGATCGATACTCCAGCACAAACAATCCCTGCAGAAGAGGGAGCAGCCGACGAGTCGGCGGTTGTGAAAGAGCCGAAGAAGACACCGTACCACATTGAGTTCCAGGAGTCGGTGTTGGTCAATATGGTGGGGACAGGGACGCTCTCATCTGAGAATCTCGATATCTGGGCGATGCTGATTGATGGGGCGCTGAGTCCCGAAGCGATCAAGCAGATCCAGTTTGCGAAGCTTGATGAGCCGATGGCAGAAGTTGAGCGATCGCCGACGCCGCAGGGGAATCCGTCACAACAAGCGACAACCGCACCGCCAATCAGTTCCGCACCGGTCACGACTCCAAAGCCAACTCCTGCACCAACGAAAGCGTCACCAGTACAGACCGCTGCGATGGATGGGGAAGTGGTAATCACTTGGGATGGACCTTTGGTGATGCGTCCGATTGAGGATCCGATGTCCACCGCGTTGGCGACTGAAGAGGTTGCGATTGAGTTCACCTCGTCGAGCCACGTTGAGTTTGAAGCACCGATTCAAGGCATGCACGGCTCAGCGGACGCGATCCGCTACGGCGCGACCAACGGGATCGTGGAGTTGCTTGGGACGAACGATTCACGAATCAAGATCGTCGCAAACGACACTGGGATGCTGGAATCTGAGGTGCTCCACGCACAACTCGGTACTGGGGTGATCACGATTGATTCACCTGGGATGCTTGAATCTACTCCAGCGACCAATGAGCCTCCAGCGCGGATCCACTGGGGGACCAGTGCTGAGTTCGCGTTGGTTCAAACCCAAGCCGGCGAGTTGTCGTCGCGTCTGCGATCCGCTCGATTTGAGGGCGCGGTGCTCGGAACACGCGCCGATGCCGTTCTACAGACCGCGTCACTGGTTGCGTCACTCGACGAACAAGGTCCGATGGAGTCCTCGCTTCGTTCGATCAAACTCACTCAAGGCTCGATGCGATCCGATTCGGGATCGCTCACCAGCGATGAGATGACGATTGGATTCGTCCCAATGAATAATGGCACCGGGGTGACGCCATCGACGCTCGACGCGGATGGTTCCGTGCTTGGGGTGTCGGTCGATGGTCGCGTGGAGACCGCTCAACTCGATGCGATTCTTGTCAGCGAACCCGATGGGCAAACCCGTGTCCGCAGAGCGACAGCGATCGGATCGACGGAGTTTCTTGGTGAGAATCAAACGCGAGCAAGCGGGCAACGCGTCGAGCTGAATACTGACAGCGACACGATCCACATCATCGGCTCGCGCGGTAACAAGGGCTCCGCTGGACAGGGCGGCTCGATCATCCAAGGCGAGGACATCTGGATCAACACGAGATCCCGCTCGATCCAGGTCAACGGCCCCGGGACTTTCGATCACGACATCGTCACTGATGGCGTCGCGACGGGCGGGCATCTGAATGTCAAGTGGACCGAATCGATGCGATTCGATGACGCGATTGGTTCGATTGAATGTGCCGGCGATGTGGTGGCGCTTTCTACGCCGGATGCGTACACGACCGACACGCTCAAAGCGGATCGACTCGAGATCGATCTGACCCCGACCGGTGAGACGGATCAGGTCCGCAGTCCCGATGCGGTTGCTCAAGATGATTCCGTGACGCGTGAACTGCTGACCGCACGCGCGTACGGGCGAGCGGTGCCTGGGAGTGAATCGATCCCTGCGAGTGTTGAGTCTCGAACCTACGACCCCCAGCAACCTGAGCGTGCGATCGGGGTGATGTACCTTGAGGGTCCGAGCATCATCGCGGACAACCAACGGCAGGTCCTCCGCGTTCCCGCGCCAGGGATGCTGGTGCTGATGGACAGATCCGACGAGGATGGTGTAGATGCTCCGGCTGATGATTCGTCGAGCGTGATGCCGAGCACTTCGGGACCCGGATTGACGCGGATGACCTGGCTCGGTTCAATGGAACTCGACCGCATCGGTGGTCATGCGTTGATTCTCAATGAAGTCAACATCCGTCACAAATCACTCACAACAGGACGGATTTCACAGCTCGGCTGCGATCGCATCGACGCGACCTTCTCGACCCCAAGCAACGACATGGTCGGCGTAGGTGAAGTGGGAGCGATTTCAATGCAGCGAGCGGACGCTTCGGGGCGTGTGCGCTTCAGCGATCTCCAGCGGACGCTGCTCTCGGATTACGCCGTGTATGACGCGGCGGCGGGGACACTGTTTGCGTATGCGGATGGTGACCGCTTAGTCACACTCCGAGACACGATGGAACCCACGCCGGTTTCCGCTCGCACGCTGCTATGGGATTTGAACAAGGACTTGGTCGAGATCGATGCGCCGAGCCCGGTCCGCTTGCCTGCGAGGCCTTAACCAGCGGGGATCTTATGGCCGTTACTCTCAGACCGATTGTTGAAACCGATCTCCCTTTGTTCTTCGTGCATCAGCAGCACAAGCCCGCACAACACATGGCGGCGTTCGTGCATGAGGACCCGAGCGATCGGGAACACTTTGATGCGCACTGGTCGAAACTCATGAACAGCGATGCGATCCTCAAACAAAGCATCGAACTCGATGGTGAGTTGGTTGGTCACATCATGAGCTTCGAAATGAAGGGTGATCGCGAGATCACCTACTGGATCGATCACCACCACTGGGGCAAGGGCATCGCAACGGCGGCGCTCAAGCAGTTCATCGAGATCGAACGCACACGCCCGCTCAATGGACGCGCGGCAAAGGACAACATCGCGTCAATCCGTTCGATGGAGAAGTGCGGGTTCAAACTCATCGCCGAGGAACGCGGGTTCGCGCATGGTCGGGGTGAGGAGATCGATGAAGTGGTAATGGTGCTTGAGACTGACTCTTCATCGCAGTCTTAACCGCAGTTAGTGACGATCTTTTTGCCGTTGCATGATGGGCAAGGGATCGGGTGACCGGTCGATGGTTGCAGCGAAGGCACCGCGTTGAGTCCCATCGTGCGGACCGCAACAGTCTGCGGGCATGGGACATGACCGACGCCGGAGCAGGTCGAGCAGAGCTTGAGCTCGATGTCGCCGACGAGTCGGAGGAATGGTGCGGCTGGATGGGAATCAAAGTCCATACAGACTTATCGACCGTGTGACGGGATTAGTTGAGCGATTCAACAAACTTCTTGAACCGGTCCATCCCCGCGTTGATCTGCTCGTCGCTGCAGGCGAAGGAGATACGGACATGGTTTGGGCCGCAGCCGCCGAAGTCGTTGCCGGGGACGAAGGCGATGTGGGCTTCGTCGAGCATCGCTTCAGACAAGGTTGGGCAGTCGGTGATCTTGGTGCCTTTGGGTGTGGTCTTGCCGAACAAGCTGGACACATCGGGGAAGACATAGAACGCACCGGTCGGGGTGGGGCAGGTGATGCCCGGGATTTCTGCAAGGCGAGACTGAATCAGTTTCGCTCGGCTCGCGAACGCTTGGCGCATCTCTTCGACCGTTCCCGCGACGGACTCGTTGGTCAGCGCTTCGCGGATTGCGGGGTAGTTGAAGCTGGTGATGTTGGTGGTCATTTGACCCTGCAGCGTGCCCATTCCCTTGATAAGCGATTTGCCAAACTCTCCCGGCATCGCGGCGTACCCGATGCGCCATCCGGTCATCGCGTACGCCTTGGACATGCCGTTGAGCGTGATGACGCGGTCTGCGATTTCGGGGATGGATCCGATGGAGAAGTGGTGGTGCTCGCCGTAGACGATTTTTTCGTAGATTTCGTCGGTGAGGACGACGAGGTTTGGCGCGATTTCGGTTGCTTCGTGGATGACCTTTGCGAGGTCGCGGATTTGTGCTTCGGAGTACATCGTGCCGCAGGGGTTGGAGGGGGAGTTGAGGATCAGGAGGCGCGAGCGTGGGGTGATCGCGTCTTGGAGTTGTGAAGGTGTGATGCAGAAGTCGGATTCCGGTCCCGCGACGATTTCTTTGACCACGCCGCCGGAGAGTTCGCAGATCGGACGGTACGAGACCCACGCTGGGGTGGGGAGGAGCATCTCCCACGGGTCTTCACCGAATGCTGGGAAATCGAACAAGCACTGGATCGCGTTGTAGAGGACATGCTTGCCGCCAACACCGATCGCGACATGCTCTCCGGTGAGACCCTTGATGTTGTTCTCGGTGGTGAGTTTGTGAGCGATGCACTCGCGGGTTGGCATGTCGCCGAGGGTGGGGGTGTATTTGGTCTGTCCGTCGAGCAGCGCTTTGATCGCGGCGTCTTTGATCGGTTGGGGCGTATCAAAGTCGGGTTCACCAGCCGCGAATCCGAGGACATCAACCCCCGCGGCTTTCATCGCCTTGGCTCGGTTGTTGAGCGAGACGGTGATCGAGGGTTTGAGTTCGGATACCCTGCGAGAGAGTGTAAGTGCGGTCTTGGATTCGGTGTTCATGGCATACCCCTGTGTTCACGCTGCTCCTGAATCGTAGACTGGTCCGGAACCGTTGAGCGGTATATCCGAATAGCCGTATATGAATATACAGTTTGTATCTCTCGCTGCAGTTCTGTGTTCTTCTCTCGCACACGCACAAACAGCTATCGGTGACTTCGAAACAGCCCCTTTGTATCAGCTCGAGTATCCGGTGTTCAAGCCGATGCACATGATTGATTCATTGGTGCTGGATGTTGAGGACGGCGGAGGTTTCGGGTCAAAGGTTGTGTTGCACGGAGATCGAATACTGGTCGGGGCTCCATTGTACTACTCGGGATCAAAGAATGGCTCCGACAAGAGCGGGGTCGTAGTCTCGTATGATTCCCAAACCGGAGAGCTGCTCAGCTTGGTCGATTCTGCAGAATCTGGAACTTACTCGAATTTTGGCTATGGGATGGGGAGGGTTGGTGAGCTTGCCTGGATAGGGTCAATGAGTCCATACAGGTATGATCTGTACAACATTGACAACGGCACTCGCGCCGGGAGTCTAACACCAAACTCAGACATTGAGGGATTTGCATTGTGCTCGAGCGAATCGAGCCGCTTTGTATGTATCCAGTTCTTAACCAACTCCGAGACTAGGACGACAGTTGTTTTTGATTCAGGGACGGGAGAAGAGCTGGGTCGGTTTGATGTGAATGGGCGTCATTTTAACCTTGCTGATGCATCAACCGAGAGTGTTGCGATTGATGATGAACAGCTATTCGTTCAAAATTTTATTGAGTCAGACTCAGAGCCAGGCCGCTTCCATGCACAAGTGGATGTATACGACATGAACTCCTTTGAGTTCCAGTACACCATCCGCCCGGCTGTAGACTCTGGGACATTTGGGATGAGTATTGATCTCAACAGTGAGTATGTAGCGATTGCATCCGGGTTTGATGGGGCTGGGTACATTGATCCTACTGGGCAATATGACACGAGAGTCGGCACAGTGGATCTCTATGACCGCTCCAATGGAGAACGAGTTTGGAGATTCACTCCAAGAGACACAATGCGTGGTTCATATCTAGGGAGATTGGGCGCCACCTCGATCGCTATGAATGAACGCTATGTCGCTGTCGGGTCGATCTTTCAAGGATCTGTGTATCTCATTTCTATTGAAAACCCAGACCTTGTATATCGGATGGGAAATGAGGAGGGGCATGCGTTCACGAGAGACGACTTTGGAGTTTCATTAGCGATCAGCAACGACCGCCTCTATGTCGGAGCACCAGAACATCGTTTCGAGGTAGATTACGAATCAGGCCAGGGTACTGTGTTCGTCTACAACATCGGATGCCTTGCTGATTTCAATAATGATTCTCAGTACAGCTTCGAAGACATCGCGGAGTTCCTTGATCTGTTTGGTGACCAAGATGAGAGGGCGGATCTGGATCAGAACGGGCTATACAACTTTATGGACATCAGCGAGTGCCTTGAGCTCTTATCGCTTGGTTGTTACTGAGCAGAGCTCAGTCCGCTTTACGGGCTTGCTCCAGCAGCATCGCCGCGAGCAGCTCGACCTTTTTGACCTCGCGCGTGATCGCAATTCGCTGCATCTCCAACCAGAACCAGATTTTCATGAAGCTGACCATGAAGACCCCGACGATGACGCCCATCGCCCAGCCGATCATGTCTTGGATTTCCGTCGCGTTGAGGAACCGGACCAGGCACCAGATGGACAGCGCGAGGACGACGATCGACACGATCACGATCGGGATGGTCATCAGCCAGTTTCGGCTGCGGAAAGTTGAGAGCACGAGCTGATCGATCCGGAGTCCGTCGTCAGGGCCTCCGATCATCTGGGCGTCCTCGGCACTGAGTGCGTTGCGGATTTGGTCATCGAGGTTGTTCATTGGGTGCTCCTTTCGAGCTTGGATTTGAGAAGGTCTCGTGCACGCGAGAGACGGGTCTTCGCGGTGCCGAGGGGGATATTGAGCACGATCGCGATCTGCTCGATCGTGCATTGGTCCATGTAAAACAAGCACACCACCTCGCGGAGTTTGGGATCCAGCTGCGCAATCGCGGCCCGGATGACCTCCGCATGATTCTCGGGTGGGTCACAATCGGACTGTGAGCCGGCGGTGGTATGCAGGTTCGTGTTGAGATCGCGGTCTCTGATCCGCTGCTGGATCCAGTCTGCGGCTTTGTGCTGCACGATCCGATACGCCCATCCTCCAAACCGGGACGGGTCGCGGAGTGATCTGAGGCCTTTGGCGATCCCGATCCACGATTCCTGCATCACTTCGCTCGCGCCATCCGCGTCGCCGGTCAATCGGAACGCTCGCTGGGTGAGTCTGGGGGTCCAGAGGGTGACCAGTTGAGCTAGGGCGTCCTTGTTGCCGTGCTGAGCATCGAGGATGAGGAATTCGCTTAGGATGGTGGATTGGGTCCGGTGCATCTCATGGATACTGTCCCCGGAATCGTGGGCTTGGATTTTGGTTTGGGTGTGAAATCGTTAAAATAGCGATTTTGGCATCGTAAAGGCGTATTAAAGTTGGTGGTGGGTGGGCAAATCGGACGCAATCTTGGACATTTGAGCCAAGCGGTCTATGATTCCCCAGAGTCGCATTGAGCACTCTACATCTTGGTTTGGCGGTCGGCAGAGTGATGCTCGTATGCACCACACACCGATCCGCGACGGAAGGACATGAAACCATGCCATTGACCTCAGAAGAAACAGCATCAATCGTCAAGGACTTCGGACGCACCGAAGGCGACACCGGTTGCCCAGAAGTGCAGGTCGCGTTGTTGACCGCTCGCATCAAGCAGGTGGCAACACACCTGCGTGACAACAAGCAGGACATGCACAACCGCCGTGGCTTGGTCATGATGGTTGCCAAACGCAACCGCTTGCTCCGCTACCTTGCACGCACGAACCGCGATGCGTATCTCGATACGATCCAGCGTCTGGGCCTCCGCAAGTAAACGAATCACGACCCGTGTGTTGGAAACAACACGCGGGTTTTTGTTGTTAGATCACGAATCCTGTTCAGAGAGCGGCAGTCGGCGATGGGCACTGGTGTAATACGCCCGAGTGCTTTCCGCCTTCTGCCTCTTGAGACGCGAGGACAGGGCTCAATCAAGACGGGAACCGATCACGGCGCTGTGCGCGAGATCGTTCCACACATCGCGGGCACCTCGCACCCGACCACACCCACAAAGGGGTACTCAACATGTCAGATAAAGTCATCATCGTCGAAAAGGAAATCGGCGGCCGCATGATGCGGATCGAAACCGGTCGCATCGCAAAGCTCGCGACCTCCGCGCTCCTCATCTCCTACGCGGACACCACCGTCATGTGTACCTGTATGCGTGCAACGCCGCGTCCGGGTCTCGACTTCTTCCCAATGCAGGTCGACTACCGCGAGAAGCTCTCCGCAGGCGGCAAGTTCCCCGGCGGCTTCCGCAAGCGTGAAGGTGCACCGAACGAAAAAGAAACCCTCACCATGCGCATGATCGACCGTCCGATCCGCCCACTCTTCCCTGACGGCTTCATCGAAGAAGTCCAGATGCAGTGCTGGGTCATGAGCCACGACGGCGAGAACGATTCTGATGTGCTTGCAGGCACCGGTGCTGCTGCTGCACTCTCGATCTCCGATTGCCCATTCGAAGGCCCGCTCGCAACCGTCCGCGTTGCTCGCATCTTCACCGATGACGGCGCACAGTTCGTCATCAACCCAACCGTGTCCCAGCTCGACTACTCCGATATGGATGTCGTCATCGCGGGTCACAAAGACGGCGTGAACATGATCGAAGTCGGTGCTGCTGAAGTCCCAGACGAAGACATCCACGCTGCGATTCAGTTCGGGTACGAAGAAGGCGTCAAGCCGATCCTCGAACTCATCGAAGAACTCGTCAAGAAGGTCGGCGTTGAGCCCCGCTTGGGCGACCACATGAACCTCATCCCAGATGAGATTATGTCCAAGGTCACCAAGATCGCAGAGAAAGACCTCACCGCTGCACGCCAAATCAAGAGCAAGCACGAGCGTGGTGACAAGGTCGCTGCAATCAAGAAGTCGATGATGGAGCAGTTCCCAATCAACGACGGCGGCACCCCCGCTGAGTGGGAAGCAACCAAAGCCGCAAACCGTCAAGCGTCCGAAGCGTTCCGCAAGCTTGAGAAGAAGATCACCCGCAAACTCATCGTTGAGAAGGGCATCCGTGCCGACGGGCGTGGTCGTACCGAGATCCGTCCGCTGGAAATGCAGGTCGGTCAGTTCCCACGCACCCACGGCTCGGCGTTCTTCCAACGAGGCGAGACCCAGTCGCTCGTCTCCTGTACCCTCGGGACCGGTCGCGACGAGCAGATCGTCGATGGGTTGCTCCCAGAGTACTCCAAGAAGTTCTACCTCCACTACAACTTCCCACCGTTCTCGGTTGGTGAAGCTGGTCGCATCATGGGGCCTGGTCGCCGTGAACTCGGTCACGGGGCACTCGCTGAGCGTTCGCTCCTCGGGATTCTCCCATCACCAGAAGAGTTCGCGTACACCATCCGCCTCGTTTCGGACATCACCGAATCCAACGGCTCGTCCTCGATGGCATCCGTCACCGGCGGCTGCCTCGCACTCATGGACGCTGGTGTTCCCATCACCAACACCTGTGCAGGCATCACCGTTGGTCGCTTCTCAGACGAGAACGATCAGAACGAAGTCCTCGTCACCGACATCATCGGCGAAGAAGACTTCTTCGGAGATATGGACTTCAAAGTCTCCGGCACACGCGATGGCATCACCGGCATCCAGCTCGACCTCAAAGCTCGCGGCCTCAACCTCGATCAGATCAAAGTCATCTTCGCGCAAGCACGCGAAGGATACCTCGACATCATCGATCAGATGGAGAAGGTCATCGCAGAACCACGCGGCGAAACCTCCAAGTTCGCTCCGCGTCTGCTCCAGCTCAAGATCGATCCAGAGAAGATCGGCAAGCTCATCGGGCCTGGTGGCAAGACCATCCGTGCTCTTCAAGACAAGTACTCGGTCAACATCGATGTCGAAGACGACGGCTCGGTCATCGTGTCCTCGTCCAACGCGATGAATGTTGAGAAGGCCGAAGCTGAAATCTCCGCACTTTGCGAAGATGTCAAAGCGGGCACGATCTACGACGGCAAGGTTGTTTCGACCAAGGACTTCGGTGCGTTCATCGAGATCGCTCCGGGGACCGACGGCATGTGCCACATCTCGGAACTCGCTGACGGCTATGTTGAGTCCGTCGCCGATGTCGTCAAGATTGGTGACGAGGTCAAGGTCAAGGTGCTTCTGGTTGACGACCAGGGTCGCATCAAGCTCTCGATCAAGCAAGCTGATCCGGACTGGGAAGAGAAGGCAAAGGCCGCGAAGGAAGACCGCCCATCACGCAGCAACTCCAACGACTCGAATGATGAAGGCGAGGGCGACAGCAAGCCACGCCGTCGTCGTCGCAGCCGTCGCGCCGAAGGCTCCTCGGCTGAATAAGCCCGAAATACCTTGATTTAGCTCCGTAAGGATACATTCCAGCCCCGAACAGAACCGGTTTCTGTTCGGGGCTGTTTGACGGATGGGTAAAGTTTGGTATGCTATTGGTATCGCGGATGGTGCCTCACACCGTTCGAGACTCCGTTGATGCGTTCCAGTACTTGTGGGTGGTGCGTCCTCAACGGTGAAGGAAACCAATGTCATTGGTTCAGGGACCGTTATGGATAATACAAGCAGCGAGCTCATTGATATTCAAGGATCAGTCAAATGGTTCGATCCCCGCAAAGGGTTCGGTTTTATTGTCGGTCCGGATGAGCAGGATATTTTCGTACACTATTCCGTCATCGATGGTGATGGATTCCGCGCACTCGCCGATGGTTCGCCTGTGGTGTACAGCGCCGCCAACGGCGACAAGGGCTGGCGTGCCACCAAGGTCGTCGCGATTGATGCTGGAAAGCCAACATCCGACGAAGCGGACAACGAAGGCTCGGAAACCGAACCGGAAGTCGTCGTGCCCAAGCGGACCTATTCGCGAACGCCGCGTCGATAAACTTCTTCTCGATCCATGCATGTGTTGGTTGTGGTCGCCGTCGGTACACTGGTTCGGGGTTCTATGCTGTAGGCTGTCGTTTCCGATGGTTCTCTGAGAGCATGGCATGTCGAATCTGATCTGGATAGTCTTGGGATGTGTGATCGGTGCGATGCTCTCTGCAATCGTTGCCCGCGTCGCAGTGCGCCGAGCAGAGGCTCGCGCCAGGGTGTTCTCGAAGCGAGCCCGCTCCGCTGAACGCCTCGCGGAGATCGGATCGATGACCTCGGGTCTGGCGCACGAGATCAAAAACCCGCTCTCGACCATTGGTCTCAACGCGCAGCTGCTTGGTGAAGCGATCGCGGATCTTCAGATCGACGAACAGGAGAAGGGGCGGATGGGCCGGCGCGTTGGTGCACTCCGCGGCGAGACCGACCGCTTGCGCGGAATCCTCGAAGACTTCCTTGAGTACGCTGGAGAACTTCGGCTCGATCTCCGTCCAACGGAGCTCAATGACCTGATCGAGCAGCTCGGGGATTTCTTCCACGTCCAAGCCCAGTCCAGCGGCGTGCAGATCCGTTTGGACCCATCACCGTTGCCGGTGACGCTTGAGATTGATTCCAACCACATCAAGCAAGCGGTGCTGAACCTGATGATCAACGCCGTGAACTCGATGAAGGATTCCAGCGAATCGGGCAAAGAGCTGATTCTCAGGGTCTCCACCGATCCCAGCGGCGATGCGTCCATCCATGTCATCGACACCGGTCCCGGGATCTCTCAAGAGGATCAGGAGCGGATCTTCCATCCATACTTCACGACGCGAGCATCCGGAACCGGGCTGGGTCTCCCGACCGCACGCCGGATTGTTGAAGCCCACGGCGGATCGCTCGAACTCCACTCGGAACTGGGCAAAGGATCGGACTTCTCGATCGTGCTCCACGCTCAGCAAGCCCCTGAGAACTAGCGGATCTTGGTCGTGTGTGGTCGCTCCGGCGCGGGATCGACGATACACTCATGGAACGGATTTGCACCCAAGTTGTGCCGCACGAGGAACCCGATATGAAGATCGCATTTTCAACAACCGTATGCCCCGGATGGACCCTGGATCAGGCGATCGACACCGCTTCGGAGCTCGGTTTCTTGGGTCTTGAGATGCGTTCGTTCCTCGACCCGGACCACGCGATGATGTGCGATCCGATGCGTCTTGATTCGAAAGATGTCCGCGACAAGTTCGAGCGTGCGGGTGTCACCGCGGTCTCGCTCGCGACCGGTGTGCGGTTTGATAAACCGATCTTCCCGCCGGTGATTGGTCATGTGTTCGTCAACGAAGAAGAGGGCGTTTCAGAAGCGAAAGCCTTTGTCGAGTTTGCTGATCATGCTGGCATCAACTATGTCCGCGTGTTCGGCTACCAGCTTCCAGCCTCCGAACCACACCGGTGGGGGATTCGCCGAATCGGTGATCGTTTGCAGCTCGCGTCCCAGACCGCACGCAACACCGACACCCGAATCGTCATCGAGAACGGCGGATCGTTCGCACGCGCGACCGATCTGCTTGAACTCATCGAAACCTGTCCGAACCAATGGCTCGGTGTCTGCTACAACATCAACGCCGCGAAACTCGCGGGGGAATGCCCCGTCGAGGGGATCCGTTTGCTCAAGAAGTACCTCGATTGCGTCAAGCTCTCGGATGTGGACGACGAGCACAACCCGGTCTTGCTGGGCCAAGGCGTGCTCCCCAACCGCAAGGTTGTCGCAGAACTCGACAACATGGGCTTCGGCGGCTGGATCGTCTACGACTACCCCAAACTCTGGGTCGTCGAAGACGGACGCGACCCAAGAGCGGTTCTCCAGCACGCGAGCGACACGCTGTATGCGTGGATGCAAGCGGATGAAGAAGTGTGCGAGTCCGACGCAGCAAGCTGCGGCTGCGCGACCGCGTAACATCCCTCGTGGATGAAACCCAATCAACCCGGTTGATCCAAAGAGCACTCGATTCCGGGTTTGCTCTTGCTGGAATCGCAGGTGTCGAATCCAGCGCTTGGAGCGAAGAGCTGAGTGATTGGCTCGCGCAGCACAAGCACGGCGAAATGGCGTGGCTTGACCGCAACACGGACCTGCGAAAGAATCCAGATCAGCTGATCGACGATGCGCGATCGGTGCTAATGGTCGCGGATCTGTACGCGAGTCGTCGCGACAATGTTGATGAGCCACTGAAACCCGGTGAGGGGCGCATCGCGCGGTACGCGCGCGGGAAGGACTACCACAAGGTGATGAAGAAACGGCTGATGGACCTTGCCGATCAGCTGCGGATCGATCATCCTGAGGCGGATTTCAAGGTGTTCGTTGATACCGCGCCGGTGCTTGAGCGCGAGCTGGCGCAGCGTGCTGGTCTGGGATGGACCGGGAAACACACGCTGATGATCCATCCGCAAGCGGGGTCGTACATGCTGCTGGGTGGGATCGTCACGACACTCCAGCTTGCCAAACCCGAATCCCAGCGCGTCGAACCGGACCACTGCGGCACCTGCACACGATGCATCGATGCGTGCCCGACCGATGCGATCACGCCGTATTCGGTGGATGCTCGTCGGTGTATCTCGTACTTGACGATCGAGCATCGGACCCCGATTGATCCGGAGCTTGAACCGAAGATCGGCAATTGGATCTATGGATGCGACATCTGCCAAGAAGTCTGCCCGCACAACTCGCCTCGGGATGACGCGGCGAAAGCCAATCCGGTCTATGACTCGCAACGCGACCGCTTTGATCTACTAGAAGTGATCGGATGGAACGAAGAAGATCGGCGCGAAGCGTTTGTTGGTTCTGCAATGAAACGCGCTAAGCTCGACATGATGCATCGCAACGCTCGGATCGTCGCGAGGAACCAGGGCGTTACACCTGAATAGTCGCGTCTTGTTTGCCTTTGAGCACGAACGCACCGCAGAATACGACGAGGAATCCAGGCGCGAGCCAGATGGATTGCCGTTCGATGAATCCCATCCAGAACATCGGAGCGGCGACACCGATCGCGAGCCACATCATCCATCGCTGGAGCGGGATTTGTGTTGAGTGCGAGCGAATGACGCGGTAGAGCATGTAGCTCGGGAAGACCAAGCCGTAGAAGGTGAGGAAGCAGCGGTAGACCAGTTCGCCTGCGGTCATTCCAGCGTGGTCGGACATACCGGGGACCGCGAATCCTGCGAGTGCTGAGATCAGCGCGATGATGAACATCGCTCGCTGTCCCAGCAAGCGGTGGGGGGTGAGGGTGGCCATTCGGTCGAGGTGGACTCGGACGGTGAAGATCCATTGGCAGAAGATATGGACGAGGACTCCCGCCGCGAGCCAGGGTGTGGTGATCGCGAGGAGGTGTCCATCGCCTCGCATGCCGCTCGCGATGACACCGGCGTACCGCGTCGTGAGGATGATCATCAACGCGAAGAACACACAGAACCCGATGGTGAACCCCAATCGTCCCGAGGTCTGCGTGGTCAGGTTCTGGCGAGCATGGTGGAAGGTGATGTCGAGGTATGGGCACAGCAGGAAGCCGAAGATGGAGACCGGGATGAACCACTCGACCCCGCTCGCGGCGGGTGGGGTTTCGATCAGCACATCAAGCGCGGGTTTGGCATCAGGCATGACGACCAACGCGATAAGCACCGCAGCGCTCAGCACCCAGAGCAGCATTGCGAGCTGCGGCGCTTTGCCAAACTTGACCAGTCGTCCCGAGGAGATCGCAAACGCAACAGCGATCGCGCCAGCGCCGAACAGGTATTCTTCGGGCATCGGGAACGCATCGCGGAGGAACGAGGTGAGCCAGATGATCCAGAAAATATGGAATCCGACGGTGATCGCAGAGAACCACCAGACCGCGGTGGGGTGACGATCGACGAAACTGATCGAGGATTCGCGTGATTTGAGGACCCATCCCATCGCCGCCGCGCCGAGCACATTGGGGATCGCAAACGCGGCAAATCCGGCCCATCCTAAGTCTCGGAGCAGCAGGACTGGGAAGAACATCCCGATGCACCAAGTCCATGAACACCCGAGATACGCGCCCCAGAGGATGGGGTTGGTGGTCAGTTGTCCGGACGGGGCATGCGATTGCTCGCTTGAACTGCTCATGCGTTCTTGGTCCCGCGGAGTTTCTTCGCTTTATGGTGTGCTTTGGGGGTCACATGGAAGGTCGCGGTACAGCGCCCGACCCGCTTGGGTTTCGCAGGCTTGTCGTTCGGATCGTCCACCTCATCGGCGAGTCTTTTCTCGCTCAGCGGGACCAGCACCTGGACGATGTCCATGCGGATGGTGATGTTGAACTCCTCACCGGTCGCGACGAGCGCGTGGATGTCCTCGAGCGGGGTCATCCGGTATTCTGCAGGTCCATGGCACGGACGCAGGAACTTGTATTCGAGCTGCTTGCAGACGACGGTGTAGTCCCCGCCACAGACGGAGAAGACATAGTTGCCACCCGCGATCTCGGAGTTTCCGAGGAGCGCCGCGCCCGCCATTGCGCTGTACCAGTTCTTGTTGAACCGACGGAACGGGAGCGTCGCGCGGTAGGTGTTCTCGTCGAGCGACATCTTGATGCCCGACCGGAACGCGTAGGGGAGCCAGATCATCGAGCAGACGCGGTTCCAGAAGTTGTTTCGGCTCGAGAGCTTCGAGATCCACGCCTCGGCGCGCTCGAACAAGGTCCGCTTGACCTTCGCGGGTTTCTCTGGGGTCGAATCAGATGCCTGTTCCGGGGCCGGGGATTCGGTCTGAGGCACCAGATCCACAGCGTCCGCATCCGACGCGCGGGCGTCATTGGACTGGTCGGACTTGGGCTGTGTGGTGTCAGTGGTCATACGGCTTGGTGGATTATAGATCGATCATTCGATCCCAGCGGGACTCAGCACAGGTTCCTCGACGAGTTCATACCACTCCGATTCGGTCTTCTTGACCTTAAACAGCGGATTCCCCGGCTCGTGATCCAGCAGCAGCGTCCAGTCGAGCTCCGCAGCGTCCGCGAGGAACCAGTTTTTGGTGATCATGGAGGTGTACGGCTCAACATCGTACGAGAGCGAGTACGCCTGTCCGAGGTGGTATCGTGTTGGGAGGACATCTGGGGTGAACACAATGATCCGCCCATCGGTGTCCTCAAACTGGATCGCTTGCTGTCCCCAAGTGTGACCCGGGACGAGGAAGGTGCGGATGCCGGGGAGGACCTCGGTCATCCGTTCTTGGATCGGGTTCTTCGGGAGCTCGCCTTTCGAGGGTTTCCGGTTGAGTGGGAACGCGCGAGGGGAATCGATCAAACGCAGGCGTGGACGACCATCGCTCAATGGTTTCTTGTCATCCTCGAAGGGGAGGATGTGGTCGCGGTAGTAGGTCTTGGTCATCACCGCGTCATTGTTGCGAGCATCGACCCATTCCCGGCGCTGGACAATCAGCTCCGCGTTGGGGAAGGTGAACTTCACATCGTTGCAGTCACCGGACGCGGCACCGGGTTTGATCGCGGTCCAGTCCGGTTCTTCGCCTTCTCGGCATCGGCGCGTCAATCCGCCCGCATGGTCGAAGTGGAGGTGCGTGACGATGGTCGCTTCGATATCCGCAGGATCAACACCTGCCGCGATGACTTCGGACTCGACGGTGCGACCGTCGAGACCGAAGATGGTGGACATCTTTTCGTCGAGTTTGTCACCGGTGCCCGCTTCGATGAGGTAGCGGTGGTGCTTGCCGGTGATCGGATCGGGTTTCTCGGATTCGAGCAATACGCAGTTGTGCGAGAGCTCGATTCGGTTCTTTTCATCGGGTTCGACGGCGCGTGTCCAGACGACGCGCGGGATAACCCCGAACATGCCGCCGCCGTCGAGAAGGAATCGTGAAGCCCTGAGGATGGTCCATTTGTATCGCATGAGTAAGGGTACGCTCGTTAGTGTTTCAAGCGATGGTTCAAGCTATGATTCTGGTGTAAATCACGGGCCGAATCTTCGGGTCTTTGCATGAAACTTGATCTCTACGAGGAGCCCAGATGAACCCTTCCATGATCGCCGTAACCCTGCTTTCTCTTCTTGTGTTCCACGGGGGGTGTGATTCCAAGTCGGACCAGCACGCCCAAGCGGACCAAGCCGCGGCGGACAGTTTCACCGAGCTCGGGAAAAAGCACAGCGACAAGATCGCAGAGCAGATCGAAGCAGAAGGCGCGTACTTCCCGGAATCGACCGACTCCATCGACGAATATGTCGAGATGGTCGAGGAAGCGTCCAAAAATGTCTCCCCCGAACTCGCGGCCCAGCTCAAGTCCCAAGCGTCCATCATGAAGGAACTCAAAGTCCTGATGGACCCGTACCTGGCCACCAACAACGAGTTCTATGACCTCGGGGGGACCGATCCTTCGACCCTCAGTTCCATTGAAGATATTGATAACCGCATTGCGATGATCGAAAGACTCATCGAAGCCAACGATCGCATCGACATCCGGTTCCCCATCCTCTTCAAACAAATCACCGGCTCAGACACCCCGGAGGGGAAACAGCAGCTTGAGATCGCAAAGCAAATGCGTGCACTCGATCGCGAAGCGTACCCACACATGAAAGAGAGCTTGCTGATCGTGAAGGAGTACTGGGCAACCTCAGGCAACGCGAACGATGGGAAGTTCTACTTCGGTGACGACGTCCCAGTTGAAGCGATTAATTCATACAACGAACACCTCGCCGCGGTCGAAGCGGTCGGATTGAAGCAGATGGAGATCCAGCGTCGGCAGTATGATGTCCCTTGATCTACACCAATAAAAAAAGCCCTTTCGGACAGGGCTTGTGTGCAGAGCTTTGATTGGATTGGCTTAGAGCCCGTCGTGTCCGCCCATCATCTTGAACATGTCCACGCAGCGGTTCGCGTAGCCTGCTTCGTTGTCGTACCACGAGACGATCTTGAAGAAGTGCTCGTTGAGTTCGATGCCCGCGCCTGCGTCGTAGATCGATGAGCGTGGGTCGCCGATAAAGTCCGATGATGCGACATCTTCCTCGGTGTATCCGAGGACACCCTTCATCTTGCCTTCTGAAGTCGCCTTCATCGCGGCGCTGATCTCTTTGAGACTCGTCGCCTTCTCGGTACGGAATGTGAGGTCCACTGCCGAGACATCCGCGGTCGGGACGCGGAACGACATGCCGGTGAGCTTGCCGACGGTTTCTGGGAGACACAGACCGACCGCTTTGGCCGCACCGGTCGATGCTGGGATGATGTTCATGTACGCGTTGCGTCCGCCTCTCCAGTCCTTCTTGGAAGGGCCGTCCTGGGTTGGCTGGGTCGCGGTTGCTGCGTGGACGGTGGTCATCAAGCCTTCAACCAGACCGAAGTTGTCCATAATCACCTTGGTGATCGGGGCAAGACAGTTGGTCGTGCAACTCGCGTTGGAGATGATGGTGTCGGTTGCTGGGTTGTACTTCCCGCAGTTGACGCGGTGGACGAAGGTCGGGACGGTGTCCGGGGTCTTGGTCGGCGCGGAGATCATGACGCGTTTGCATCCGTTGTTGTCGATGTGCTTCTGCGCGTCGTCGCGCTGGGTGAAGAGCCCGGTGGATTCGAGGACATAGTCCACGCCCATATCGCCCCACGCGAGTTTGGACGGATCACGCTCAGCGGTGGTCTTGACGACCTGCCCGTTGACGGTGATCGAGTTCTCGGTTGCGGAGAGTTCTGCTGGTTTGTGGTCGATCATGAACCGGCCGTGCATGGTGTCGTACTTGAGGAGGTAGGCGAGGTTGTCCGCTGGGACAAGGTCATTGATCGCGACGACTTCGATGCCTGGGGTGTTGGCTGAGATGCGGTGGACCAAGCGTCCGATGCGTCCGTATCCGTTGATTCCGATTTTGATGCTCATGCGGGTTCCGTCCTTTGCATTGGCAGGTGAGCCCATGATTGGGCAATGGTTGAACTGTTGAGAATCACTCTAGGTCGATGGGACTTCCGGGTCAGCAAGTCCAGCGGTCTAGTCGCGGATATCAGACAGGACCCTGGGGGGGAACGCCGCCCGGAGCGCGTTGGCGACCGCGAAGACATCGATGATCTCCTGCGCGATCGCGCCCGCGACCGGAGGGAGGTAGCCCATCGCCGCGAGGATCATACCGACGATGCTCAGGATCATCCCGCCGACCGCGGACTGGAGTGCTATCCGTCGCATATGACGCGAGATATGGAAGAACTCGTCCACCCGCTCGAGCGACGAGTCCATAATCACCACGCCAGCGGCTTCGGTCGTGATATCCGACGCTTGACCGAACGCGATCCCAACAGTCGCGAGCGAAAGCGCCGGCGCGTCGTTGATCCCATCACCAACAAAGCAGGTCCGCGCGTGGAGGGATTCTTCCCGCACGATCTCGACCTTCTGTTCCGGGGTTTGTTCCGCGAGGACCTCCGTGATCCCGACCATCTCCGCGAGGTACTCCGCTTCGCTGGTCCGGTCTCCCGAGACGAGCATGACCTTCTCGTAGCCGTGCTTGGTCGAGAGGTGGTTGATAAAGAGCTTGCCGTCCTTGCGGGGTTCATCCCGCATCCGGATAGTCCCCGCGTACTTCCCATCGATCGCAACGATGCATTCCAGACCCGCCGCGATTTCGGGGAGCATGGATTCGCTGTCGGGGTCCAGCCGCTTCATCGCCCCGCGTCCGGTGATCAGGATCTTCGAACCCTCAATGAGTCCAGAGAGCCCCTGTCCCGGCTTCTCGGAAACCTCAGAAGGCTCCGAGCACGAGACGCCCGCCTTCTTCCCCGCTTTGACAATGGCGTTTGCCAGCGGGTGTTTCGAATAGCGTTCGAGGGAGCTGGTTCGTGCGAGGATGGTGTTTGCGGAGAATCCCGGCGCGGGGAGGATCTCGGTGACGGTGGGGGTGCCGTAGGTCAGGGTGCCTGTTTTGTCGAAGATGATGGTCTTGCAGGTCCCGATGGTTTCCAGTGCGCCGGGGTCCTTGATGACGATCCCGCGCTTGGCGCTCAGCGAGATGGATCCGATGATCGCAACAGGAATCCCGATCAAGAGCGGGCATGGGGTCGCAACCACCAGCACCGCGAGGAAACGGGTCGGGTCACCCGAGACCAGCCACGCGCCGATCGCGAGTGCGACGGCGATCGGTGTGTAGTATGCGCCGAGTTGATCCCCGAGCCGGCGCATGTGGGGTTTGCGCTGCTCGGTATCGATCATGACCTGCATGATCTTCGCGTAGCGGGAATCCTGCGCGGGTTTGGTCGCTTCGATGGTGATCGCGGATTCGCCATTGATCGCACCAGAGAACACGGAAGAACCGGGCGCCTTGGACATCATGTACGGCTCGCCCGTCAGATACGATTCGTCCATCACGCCGTGACCGTCAACCACGACGCCGTCGACCGGGGAGGTTTCGTGCGGGAAGATGGTGACATGATCGCCGATCTTTACATCGTCAAGCGGGACATCTTTGAGCGTGCCATCGGTTTTGAGGTGCGCGACCGAGGGCATGCGTTTGGCAAGTGCTTTGAGCACACTCGATGCGCTCTGGACCGCGTATTCTTCGAGTGCTTCCCCGCCTGAGAGCATGAGGACCACGATCGATCCCGCGAGGTGTTCGTGGAGGAGGACTGCGGTGACGATCGAGATCCCCGCGAGTAGGTCGGATCCGAACTCCTTGCGGAACGCCTTCATCATCAGCTCAAAGACCAACGGCGTCCCACCCAGCACCAAACAGATATACAGCGGAATCCGAGCGGTCTCGGGAGTCGCGTCCATCCCGAAGCGGAGGATCAGGTGCGCGATGATCGTCACAATCGAGATGATCGCGATGGTGATCTCTCGTTTGTTCCAGAGTAGTTTGAGGAAGCCCATCAGTTCTCCGTTGCGAGCGTTATGAGTTGGCGCAAGCGATCTTCTCGTATCGGATGTTTCCCGCAACCACGGTCAACACCGCGCGGGTTTGCATGGTCCATCCCAGGAATGGCGTGTTGGAACTCTTCCCGGCCAAATCAGCCTCGGTCAAGGTCCATTCATGCGATGGATCAATCAAGGTCAGATCCGCCGGTCCACCAACCGTAATGGACCCGATGCCCTGCTCGTCCAAGCCACACAGTCGAGCGGGATTGATCGTGAGCAACTCAATCAGCTTGGGCCACTCAATGACCCCGGTCTCGACGAGTGCTTTGTGGTACAAACCCAGTGCCGATTCGAGTCCGATGATCCCAAAGGGTGCGTCGGACATCGTGTTGCGTTTCTCGTCGCTGGTGTGCGGCGCGTGGTCGGTCGCGAGGATCGTGACGACCCCATCGGCGATGCCCTGCTTGAGCGCGTCAATGTCCGACTGCTCGCGGAGGGGTGGGTTCATCTTCGCCATAGTGCCTTGGGTTTCGATCGCGTCGTGCGTCAGCAGCAGGTGGTGGGGGGACGCTTCGCAGGTGACCGGGATGCCTTCCCGCTGGGCGCGAGCGACGATCTCGACGGAGTTCCCCGACGACATGTGCTGGATGTGGTAGTGGCACCCGATCGATTTATTCAAACGCAGATCACGCTCGATGATGATCTCCTCCGCTTCACGAGGCCAACCCTTGTGCCCAAGCTTCGTCGACACGGTTCCCGCGTGCATCACCGCGCCGTTGGTCAGCGTCAGTTCCTGGCAGTGCTGCATGAAGCACTTGCCCGTTGCTTGCACCGCTTGGAGGACGCTCCGCATCATTGACGCGGATTCGACAACATCACCATCATCGGAATATCCCACCGCACCGGCATCGAGACACAGCCCGATTTCTGCGAGCCGTTCTCCCTTGCGTCCCTTGGTTGCCGCTGCGACGCTGAAGACTCGGCAGTGTCCAACTTGCTCTGCGCGGGAGCGGACGAACTCGACCATTTCTGGGGAGTCGAGTGCCGGGGAAGTGTTGGGCATGCAGCAGACGGTTGTGAACCCACCAGCGACCGCGGCTCGCGTCCCCGATTCGATGTCTTCTTTGTGCACCTGTCCCGGCTCGCGGAGGTGGACATGGGGATCGATCAGTCCCGGCGCGAGGATCATCCCATCTGCGTCGATGACCCGGTCGTAGCCGTTGCTGTCCAGATTCTGGCCAATCTCCCGGATCGTCCCATTGCCTATCCCAACATCCGCGATCTGATCCATCCCAGATGCAGGATCAATAACACGGGCGGCTCGGATCAGGATCAATGAGGTCGTTGGCAGGTCTGATGTGTTGTTCGGCATACGAGTAGAATAGGACGAGTATCACCCTTCCGGTGGTATGGATTTCATCTTGCCCAAGTTCTGAGGTGCTTTTATGTCGAAAGAGAAAAAATCGATTATCGCCCGAATCCCAAGCTGGATGCTGTGGGTGCCAGCCGTGATTTTCATTGTATTTTTCGTCTGGATCGTCAAAATTGCGTTTGAGATGGTTGGTGGCGGTGGGGTGTGAATCGCCCGGGTGGGTCTAGCCCCCATTCGATTGGATGACTATGCTTCATCTCGGTCTGGATACACAGGCCGATTCCGGGGTGTAGCGCAGTTTGGTTAGCGCATCTGACTGGGGGTCAGAAGGTCGGAGGTTCAAATCCTCTCACCCCGATTAGAACTACCCATGTCCTCGGCTGCTCACGGCTCTACCTCATTGCCGAGAGCAACCTCTGCCGCAGGATGCCACTTCTCTTCACCCCACCAACTCAAGAGCCACAAGAATGTATGGCGGGTTTTCTCGCGATGACCTGATCGAGTGACAATAAGCTCCCGCTCTTTACGAAACGCGCCCCAGAGACTCGAATCAAAGTTGTGCCGCGTGATGAGCTGACTATCGATGTCGTACTGACTGGCCGTTCCGTTGACGAAGCCAAAGAGGGGGAAATACGATTCAATATCCGCCTCGATAAACCCAGCCGGCGCATCCTCATCGTCCGCTTCAGAGAAGACATGCAATCGCGAATGAACCAATGGAACAATGCGGATGTCGTACAGTTCTTCGCTCTTAGCATCACCGTCTCCTTCAATATTTTCAAGATCATCCACAAGTCGCGCGATTCGTGACGGCTCATTGACGACAGCACCAAAGTCATAGTTCTGGGATGCGCACCCGTGCATCAGAAGGCTCAGTGTCAGCATTCCGGTCCACATACAAATCGTTCTCATAGTATTGTTCTCCATGTAATGTCTTTGGTTTCCGTGATCGAATTCGACGAATCAGATACTCAGCAACTGCGAGGTGCACAATCCACGCACAAGATTGGATGCTTTCGTCAAGCACTTCAGAGATTTCGCCCATGACAATGATGAACGGCAGGATGATAAAGATCAGTGTCCCTGCAGGCATCGATACAGCGAACGCGCGGATCATCCAGTCGCGATGTATCGAGATATCTCGTCGCCGGATTGCAAGCACACCCATGATGAGAAAAAACATCCACAGCGGACCAAAGACAATCCGTCCGTAATAGAGCACAGGACCACGCGCATCCGGATGAATCAGAGTCATCCATGTAGCCGTAGCCGCGCCCGCGAGCCCAGCGAATACCGCGACTCGCCCCGCAAGCCGGTGCCATCGTGGATACCGCTTCCGCACACGAGGCAAGATCTGCACCGCAGCAAGACAATAAAACACCGCTGAGCCAACCACATGAATCAAGAGCGGAAGATTGTCAACATGATCGCGCAGGAACTCTGGGAACCAAGCCCACTCGAGAAGAAGAGTCGATGCGCGATACACACCAGCCGCGGCGGGAACTACGCAAGTCAAAAATAACGCAATATACGCAAGCCGGCGTTTCATCCGCCAGTGTCCGACTCTGACTCGCGCGTCAGCTCAATCGACTCGTTCTCGCCCTCAGCCATGAAGACCTCATCGAGTGGCTTCCCAAGCGCCCGAGCGATCAAGATCGCCAGCTCAAGACTGGGAGAGTATCTCGCTTTCTCGATCGCCGCGATGGTCTGTCGCGTGACACCGGCCTTGTCAGCGAGTGCTTGTTGCGTCATCTCGTCCATCTCGAATCGAAGCCGACGAATCGTGTTGGTAATCTGAAGCTTGGCCATATCACCCACCAATCCGGTAGCTAGCGATCCGGACAGTGTTCCCGACAAGGTCGCCCACTGCACAAGACGCGTAGAGCACCGTGAGTCCTACAACAGCCGTCCATCCTGCAGCAAGCATCACGATCATCGTCATATACCCAATCCCAATCGAGATGAGCGTGACAGACAAGCCACGCAACTGAAACAGACGATCGCGTTCATCAACGATGTTCCTCTGGTTCCTGTCCTTGGATGCCATCGCAAACAGGCTGTTCAAGACGATCGTCAGCACAATGGCAGCCGGTATAACCCAAACAATTGCTTGCGCCCAGACCGTCGTTGCATGCTCCCCCGAAAGCGCACCCGATCCGAAGAGCTGCACCAATCTGACGATGACATACGCATTGAGCAGGAGGGAAATGATGATGGCAACAATGCTTGCTCGTTCTTGATTACTCATGGCGTGGAACCTCGGATTCGGGGTTTGAAATGTCACGTGTTGCGAACATCATGTTAAAGAGGCATAACGCGATGTCAAGTATATCGAACAAATTTTAATAATTACGCAGGTGATAGGGCTTTGGGCAGGTGAACATCGAACTCCGTTGGTGTTTGTCGGATTCGTCGTTGAGCGCCTGCCGGATATATGAATGATGTCAAGGGTTGTTGGCTTAGGGGACCAGTCGGGGTGGCATTTCAAGAGCAGCGAATGCCGGTAGTTGACCGGCGATGTTTCGACATATCTAGCACGCACAAGGCATTGCTAATGTCAACGAGGTCTTTCTGCTTCCAGAGATCGATCTGAACCGCAAAAAGGTCAACTGGTGTCCTGTCACCCCGATTTACTTGAAGATCGAGTAGATCTACAACCTACTCGATCTTTGTTGTTCAAACAAATCTAGAATCATCAAGTCCGCTGACCGACGAGGATCACATAGCCGTCTGGGTCAATGACACGCATCTCGCCCCCATCCATATGATTAGGATGGGCAATCTCGTGCACCATTCGTGTCGTGTCATCGGGGCTGCGTGCTCCGCGATATACACCCGCATCTCGTAATCCACCTTCGATCAAAGTTGCTCGAAGGGTGCTCAGGTCTGGGCTGTACATGTAGAAGAGCACCGCCTGCTGCTCAGGATCGATCGGCCCGGATGCCTGAGCGAGCATGATCTCCGCGGCTTCACTGCGTGCGAGCACCCAGTACATTTTCCCATGGTTGTCCTTCATCGAGTTTACCGTCGTGAAACCAAGCAGCGAGTAGAACAACAACGACGCCTCGACATCTTGGACATGGACGAATGGGACAAGCCGGTTGACTGATGCCATGCACCGACAACCCGACGGTGCGGGGGGCGTTTCCTCAGGGCTACGGCACAGGGAGGATGTGCGATCAACTGTGTTGTCTCGAGTGTGTGATGCGATGGCCGATTCGCGTCTGAGCACTTCGTACGCATGCCCACGGCCGGGCGCGGTGCCGAACTCTTTCGGTCGCGGGTTGCCGATCATATCGAGACAGATCTCAAGGCGATCGCCATCAATCCTGAAGATGCCGTGGTTCGACTTCCCTGCTTCCGGGCCCGCGATGAACTCAATGTCGATGTGCTGAGGCGACGCTTCAGCGTCGATGTTAAACACACCTTCGTAGATTGCGTCGGGGGATTCGGTTCTGAATAGATCGCCGTCGATCAGGATGCGTGAATGCTGGGTGTGCGCAGAAGGAATCTGGTTGCCATCAACTTCGAGGGAATCGAAGGCCCAGGTCCCCTCCAGACTTCGCAGCAGTTCGACATGCTGCGCCAGCTTGGGCCAACTGCCGAAGCCCGTGCTTCGCGCGATCGCGAACTGAGCATCGGCGAGTCGGAAGCCCGCAGCGGCAACGGCCTCGTTGGACATACCCTTCGCGGAGGGCAAGTACTCGGTCAGGATTTGTACCGACTCGGGGTCTCCGGATCGGATACCCGCGAGCAGTGTCTTGGCCTGACGCCGAAGGTGATCAAGATTTGGACGGTGGGGGAGCGGCTTGCTCATAACGGTTCTCCATGCAACTCACCTGGACCCGCATTCAGGTGGCACGAAGAAGCGTGCAGGATCTGATTGTGTGTTGGAAGTGGGTTTAACCCTTCCCGCGGGTCCGGGGGCGTCTTCAAGCCGTTGCTTAGTCTATCCGATAGGCCGGCTTCACTCAACTCTCGCTGGTATTGTCCGTTGGTTCGCATTGTCTTTGATTCACTCGTAGAACAAAGACACGGCATCTGAGCTCCAGAGACCAATTTGGGAGATGAAAAGTTCAACTGGTGTCCTGTCACCCCGATTTCAACAACGACGAGTAGGGAATATTTTTTCATGAGCATCCCCCATGCGGTGATGCAACGAAATCGTTCATCCACGGTACGCCTGAGTATGTCTAGCGTACTTGTTAATGTACTGTTGGCGGTCTTTGCGTTCGGCGGCTCGCTTGCGATGGCTCAGCAGGACAGGCCGGCAGATGTAGCCGCGTACCTTGATCGATGCGAGGCGTTCGGCTGGTCAGGTGCTGTGCTTGTTGTTCATGAAGGTGAAGTTCTGTGCAACATGGGCTTTGGACACGCCAACCGAGAACTGGGTTTGCCCAATGGACCTGAGACACTCTTTGAGATCGCGTCGCTCACAAAGATCATTACCGCCTGCGCTGTGATGTCGCTCGTGGAAGAGGGCAAGGTCGGGCTGGATGATTCGATCGCTGCTCACTTGCCGGGGGTGCCTGAAGACAAGCGTGGCATCACCATCCGTCATCTGCTCACGCACACATCGGGCATGCCACGGTTCGGACCCGGCGGCGGGGGTGACGATTTGGAGTTGGCGGTCGGTGGTTATCTATCTGGTCCTCCGTCATCGTCACCAGGCGAGCAAAGCGAATACTGGAACGGGGGATACGCGCTGCTCGCGGGGATTATCGAGCGAGTTTCCGGCGAGACTTATCAACGGTTTTGCGAGCGTCGAGTGTTCGAGCCCGCTGGTATTACGAGGAGCGGTTTCACCGGCCAAGCTTTCGAAGCGCATTCACTCGCCACCGGATATAACGGGTTGATTGCGGAGCGTACAGCAGCGGACCATCCATACGCCAGTTACGGTTGGCACTACAAGGGCATGGGTGGCATGGTTACCAGTCTGAATGATCTGCACCAATTCGTGAATGCCTATGAAAGCGGCAAACTGCTTCAGGATGAGACGGTCCAACAGATGGAGACGCCGGCTGACGGTTGGTATGGATTTGGGTGGGCAATCACCCAGACTGATCGGGGCACGCAGAGGATTGGCCATGGTGGCGATGTGCAGGGCTTTCACTGTTATCTGCTGCGTTTCCCTGATGAGGATACATTGATCGTGGTGCTCTCGAACACCGACGATGTGCCGGTCTGGAAAATTGCGTGGAACATCGAGTCGCTGGTGTTTGACCAACCGATGCGCACGCCACCGCCGCCGTCCTTTGATCATAAGATCGATTTCAGCAATCTTGTCGGGGAGTACGAATCTGTTGACGGCAGTCGACTTGTTGTGCATCCAATAGGTTCGTCCCTACGCATCGGTGCGGTCGGTGTGGATGCAATGTCAGCTGTCGAACCGGAGTCGAGTGGCAAGGGCGCTTCGACGGCGCTTGCACTCGCCAGTTCTATCTTGGATGCAGTGATTGCTTCCAATCCCGAGGAGATCCTCGATCATCTCGCGCCAGGTATTCCGCGATCTTGGTCGAGCACGCTCTGCACACACATCTGGCCGGCGCATGTACGCGAGCACGGCAAGTTCCAGAGCGTCGAAACGCTCGGGGCCAGGATGATCGATACTGATTCATATGAGGTGCTCTTTGCACTCGATCACGAGCGTTCGCCGGCGCAGCTGCAAGTCATCATCACCAATGGCAAGCTGCAGATATTTGATCTGAAAGGGCCGGGGATCTTCGCGGACAAACCGTTCGCGTGGATTGGCGAAAACATGCTGGCGAGCTTTGATTGGTCCGCTGATAAGATCACGGCCCGCGTTCGCGTGAAACACGATGATTCGGGCATATCACTTGAGGCGGAAAAGGACGGGGGCGAGTTGCTAGTGTTCACTCGGATGGTACAAGAAAGTACCGATAGTTTAGATAATGAAGACTAGCCTTCTTGCGAAACCAAAGTCCATCTTCTGGCCCCCAGAGACCGATCTGAGTCGCGAAAATTCAACTGGTGTCCTGTCACCCCGATTCAAAGCGTGTATAGGGGAGTGTGAGCCGCTGTGCATTGGGTTCACAATGGGAATGTACTGCTTATCTGTCTGCGTCAATGTAACACAGGGGTAAGAAAACTCAGGTGATGCGCTGCATGGGCGGCGTGGAACTGGTTGAACTGCTCGCGTGTCATTTTGCCAAATCCCGGATGCGGATGAAGCGGGCTCGTCGATTGCTTGAAATCTTGAACGCATTTCTTCAACTCATCGAGTTCCATCCGATCATCAAGATGGTCGGTAGGCACGAACATCCCAGCTGTTCGCATGCCATTGATTGAGTTGCCCGCAAGCAATCGAGGCAGCGCAAACCGACGGAGCAGCGGTCGGAGTGGCATTCCGAGCGTGGTCATCCATGTCGGATAGCCTTGCATGTTTGCTTCCATCGTGAGACGGAGATGATTGCACATCTGGCCGAGGTTCCAGTTACCGGTGGGTTGATACCCGGTTTCGATCAGCCTCTCGCATTCTGCGACCGTTTCATCGAGATTGTGGAGTGTAAGTTCGCGTCGCATGGTGTCCTTCTTGGTGTCGTTGGTATTGTGAATGAACCAGTCGGGATCGTATGCTGCTGCTCATGAATCGGCATTGCTTGGATTGATCATCATTCCCAGATTTCACATGACGCGCTGCACGACAAAGCGAGCGACATGCTCGCCAACGGCAAACGGCGCCCATGCTGCTTCGATCGGACGGGGATGTACGACAAGAGTCTGAGCTGTCCCAAAGCCGCTGTTCTTTGACGAATCGGTCATTACTTGACGAAATCGAGAAGTGCCTTGTTCCACAGCGGGAACGCTTCGATCTGGGGACAGTGTCCGATGCCGGGGAACTCGATCAGCTCTGCGCCGGGGATCGCTTGTTGTGTAATCTTGCCGAGCTGTGTGTAGTCACCCATGGTTGCTTGGACTTCTGGTTTAGCGAGTGGCTTTCCGACCGCGGTCTTGTCACGCATGCCGATGACCAACCGGACCGGGACACGCAAGCGACCGAAATCGTGCACGACCGGCTGCGTCACGATCATGTCGTACACAAGCGCCGAGGTCCACGCAACCACGGGAAAGTCAGGGTGCTGGGTCATTCCCGATGCAAGCACGGTCAGTGCCTCGTATTCGGGTTTCCACGCGCCGTCGTAGTAGAACTTGCGTTGGTACGCACGAATCCCCTCCGGCGTCTGCTTGAGCTCCCCGGCGTACCACTCGTCTGGTGTGCGTGCGGGAAGCAATGCGCTGTAGTCCTCAAGCCCGATGGGGTTGACGAGGAGCAATTTTTCTGTTGCTTCGGGGTAGAGCAGCGCGTACCGCGTTGCCAGCATGCCACCCATCGAGTGCCCGACGATCACGGATTGGTCGATCCCCAGTGATTCAAGGAGAGCGCGGGTGTTGGCGGCAAGCTGCTGAAAGCTGTACTGATATGCAGCGGGTTTACTCGACTTGGCAAACCCGATCTGGTCGGGCGCGATGACGCGGTAGCCCTCCTTTGAGAGGGATTCGATGGTCGTCTTCCAAGAGAACGCGCCGAAGTTCTTGCCATGGAGGAGCACGACCGTCCGGTCTTTGCTCTTGCCTACAGGCGCGACATCGAGATACGCCATGCGGACATCCGAGCGTTGGCTCTCAAACTCGTAGTACTTCACCGGGTATGGGTATTGGTAGCCGGTGCCTTCGGAATCAAATGGTGTGACAGAGGGAGCCGGGGAAACCGAGGAGTCCCTGATGTCCGTCGAAGCGCAACCCCAAAGCGAGCAAACGGCGATGAGCATGACAAGCAACGATGGTGTGGATCGGGTAGGTGTATACATATTCATAGTGGACAGTACGCGATCTGAGAACCGGAGTCGATCCGCTGGTGTGTTGAGTCTGAACTGGACCGGGGATTTGTGACTAAATTTTGCGTGATTCTTGGACGGATGATGTAGAATGCAACGCTGAGTCAAAATGTAAAGATTTCGAAGCATCAGCTCATTGTTTCTTGATTGAGGAGATCGGCATGAAACGAGTCACAGGTATCGGCGGCGTGTTCTTCAAAGCAAAGGACCCCAAAGCGCTCGGAGCATGGTACAAAGCGCACCTCGGCATCAATGTCGAAGAGTGGGGCGGCGCGGTCCTGCGTTGGTCTGATGACAACACCGACGGCTCAGGCACAACAACCTGGAACCCATTCAAAGCAGACACCGACTACTTCGCACCAAGCACATCAAGCTTCATGATCAACTACCGGGTCGATGACCTCGACGCATTGCTCGAGTTGTTGCGTGAAGAGGGTTGCAAAGTGGACGAGAAAGTCGAGGACAGCGAGTTTGGCAAGTTCGGATGGGTTATGGACCCGGAAGGCAACAAAATCGAACTCTGGCAACCCCCGGCGGTTGGATGAGTATACCAACCTGAAGTATTCCTCATGATTGGAAGACATTGCTTTGCGATGAACCGGAGGTCTGAATGACACTTGATGAGCATGTACTCCGACTCGCCGATGAGAGCGTCCTCTGCTGGCTCGCGACGAGTTCTGTGTCTGGGCAGCCGAGTGTCTCGCCGAAGGAAGTCTTTGCGATCTACAGCAACGATTCGATCATTATCGCGAACATCGCTTCGCCAAACTCAGCGAGAAACATCCGAGAGAACCCAATTGCGTGCGTCAGTTTCGTGAATATTTTCACGCAGAAGGGCTACCAGATCAAGGGTGCCGCTCGGTGTCTTGGGAATGGTGATGACGGATACGTTGAGATTGAGGGAGTTCTGCTGGGAATCACCCAAGGCAAGTTTCCGTTCAAAACGGCCTTCCGCGTAATGGCCGCGGAAGTCCACGAAATCCTCGCCCCCCGGTATCGGTTGTATCCTGAGACCACCGAGCAGGACCAGATTTCAAACGCTATGGATGCGTATGGTGTTCAATCTCGGGATACATGCAACCAATGAGTGATTTGTGTGTTGAACCTTGTGCGGAACTCTCCGCGCAGTATTGGTTGATGGCGTCTCTACGCAAACCAGTTTGAGAGAATCATATGAAACGAGTTTATAGAGTTGTTTGTGCATCCGCTCTTGTCGCTGTCATTTCAAGTCTTGCGAACGCACAGGTCGAAACGGAGCATATTGCCCCTGTTCAACTCGCGCAGTACCCCGGTGCACCACTCGAAGATCAGCACGGGAACCTCTGGTTTAGTACAGTCCTCAATGGTCTAATCCGATTCGACGGCAGCGAGTTTGTGACCTATACCAAAGAGGATGGTCTCGGGAGCAACATGATCCGTGATAGGCTTGAAGCTGACGATGGGACGCTCTGGTTTGCGACCAGTGGGGGACTCACCAAATATGACGGTGAATCATTTACAATGCTGACCGAGTACGAACCGATCACGATCACGCGGGGCTGGAGTGATTACGGGAATCATCGGGAAATTTGGGATGTGCACATCGATCGGAACGATGATCTCTGGATTGCGACCTTAGACGGCGTCTTCAAGCACAACGGAGAAAAGTTTGTCCGCTTCCCAATGCCTGCCCTCGCACCAAAGGAGAAATCTGAGTTCGCGCCGAGCATGGTGTATTGCATATATGAAGACAGGGAGGGCGACCTCTGGTTCGGGACCGACGGCGCCGGGGTTGTCCGGTATGACGGCGAGAAGACCGTTGTATACACCATGAAAGCAAACGGACTCAGCAGCGACAATGTGTGCGAAATCCTCCAAGACTCACGCGGCGATTTCTGGTTCGGGACCTCCAATGGAGGGCTCAGTAAGTTTGATGGCAAAGCCTTCACCACACACCTGAGGAACAAAGAGTTCTCAGAACACACCGGCTGGGGCCGATTCATGAGCATCCATGAAGATCGAAACGGTGATGTGTGGTTCGGAGTCTCACAACAAGGCGGCGGCGTCTACCGCTACGACGGAAACTCGTTCGAATACATGTCAACAGACAAAGGACTGGGCGCAGGAGGCGTTCCGAGCATCCGCGAAGACCGAAGCGGGAACATATGGTTCGGAACCACCACCGGCGTGTACCACTTCGACGGCGAGCGATTCATCAACTTCACAAAGAACAATCCTCAACTTCCCAAAGCACCATTGAATCTTGACGATTGGGCACCCGAAACCTTCGCGCTCCCACCCGGATTCGCACCCGATCTGCCTGGTGGTTCCGAATCGTTGTTGTTCCCACCCGGTTGGCGTGACCCCGATTCCGAGAACTTCTGGTCGTACGCGTTCGTGATGTCGATCGACGAGCAAGCACCCGGTATTCAGCGTGTTCAAAGACTGTTGGAGCTGTACTACGACGGGTTGATGGCCGTGTTCGCATCAAGCAAAGACAAAGAATCACTCATCAAACCGGCCGAGATTGTGATCAAGCAGGTCAAGCCAGCTCACTACGAAGCGACGATGCATCTCATCGATGCGTTCGCGACTTTCGAACCCAGGGACATCCGCGTGTTGATCGAGACGGTTGCTGATGGAGAGGAGCATTCATTCGTACACATCAGGGTCAGCAGTCAATCCGAGGGTCATGTCATTTGGAAATCATTAGCCGCAGCAATCGAACGAATTAAAAAAGAGAATACACCAACGGCCGATCCGTAAAGGACATTGCACAACGCTCGCCATCATGCTGAGAACTGGGCATCTGCTGCGTCTAAAATGACCACTCCCAACGCAAAGGTCAGCATGACACAGCAATCTACAAGCGCCCATCCAAACGGACCAGCACCCGATCGTTCACGCGTCATGGGGGCCCTCGAAGCGTTGCACGCGCGGTACCGGGACTGCAACGATGGTCGGATCGCCGATTACATCCCCGAACTCTCCAAAGCGGACCCCAACAGCTTCGCGATCAGCATCGTCACCGTGGATGGCGAGGTCTACGAGGTCGGGGATCACGAGAAACAGTTTACGATCCAGTCGCTGTCCAAGCCGTTCACCCATGCGATCGCGCTGGCGGATCGTGGTCGCGAATATGTCATGCAACGCGTCGGGGTCGAACCATCAGGTGACTCGTTCGACAGCATCATCCGCTTGGATGCCAACAACCGGCCCCACAACCCGATGGTCAACGCGGGCGCGATCGCGGTCACCTCAATGATCGAAGGCGACAGCCCCGAACATCGACTCCAGCGCATGCTCGATATTCTTGGTCGGACGATGGGAAGACAACCAACCATCGACGAAGCGGTCTTCGAATCCGAACGCACCACCGGACACCGCAACCGCGCGATGGCGCACCTGATCCTCAACTTCGGGATCATCGAGCGTGATGTCGAGGAGATCCTCGATCTGTACTTCAAACAGTGCTCTGTAATCGTCACCGCGCGGAACATGGCCACCATGGCCGCGACACTCGCCAACGGCGGCGTCAACCCAAAGACTGGCGAGCGAGCGGTCAAACGCGAATACATCCGCGATGTACTCACCGTCATGCACACCTGCGGCATGTACAACTACGCGGGTGAATGGGCCTACACCGTCGGACTCCCCGCAAAGTCGGGCGTCTCCGGAGGCATCATCGCTGTGGTCCCCGGCCAGTTCGGGATCTGCGTCTACTCGCCTCCAGTCGATGAGCGGGGCAACAGCGTGCGTGGGATCAAGGTGTTCGAGGACCTGAGCCGAAACTCAGGCATGCATGTCTTCGAGACCTGGCACCAGACCGGTCAGGTGCTCAACCACATCGACGAGGTCAAAGACCCATCGCCTGCACTCCCGGATACGACCCAGCCGGTCGGTGATGCGACGGTGCACAAGCGCGAGTTTGAGCTTGAAGATCCGTCCGAGATGAACTGAACTCGTTACAACTTCCCGCCGCACTTCTTGCAAAAATCAGCGTCAAAGTCATGACCATGCCCGCCGCAGGATGGGCACGCGCGATCTGTCTTGGTCGATTGTGATTTCGATGCCGACGCGATTTCCGCAGAGAGAATCCCGGTCGGGACAATAATGAGTGAGTACCCGATCAGCACCAGCACCGCGGTCGTTGCCTTGCCGACCACGGTGATCGGGATGATGTCCCCGTACCCGACTGTGGTCATGGTGATGATTGCCCAGTACATCGCGCTGGGCATCGATTTGAAATCCTCGTTCCCCGCTGAATACTCAACGACATGCATTAATGCACTCGCGATGAGGACGACGATCAGCACGGTCGTCATGAACACCGCGATCTTGTGCCGACTGATGTAGAACGCTTGTTTGAGTGCGGACGCTTCGGACAAGTAGCGTGCAAGCTTGAACACGCGGAAGATCCGCAGCAGTCTGAGCGTGCGAACGATCATGAGTCGTTCGCTGCCCGAACCCGGCAGCAGGATCCCAAGGAACGCGGGGAGGATCGAGAGCAGATCTATGATCCCGAAGAAGGATGTCGCGTAGCGAAGCGGCCGGCGAACAACCATGAGCCGAACGATGTATTCGATCGTGAACAGGATCGTGAAGATCCATTCGAGCGCATAGAAAATCGTCTTGTATGGTTTTTCATCCGCGGCATCGAGCGTGCTCAGAATCACCACAAGCACCGACAGGAAGATCGCGATGATCAATCCGACATCGAACGCTTTGCCAGACTTGGTGTCCGTCCCGAAGATGATCAGGTGGAGTTTTTCCTTCCAAGGCGATAACTCGCGCATCTGCTGATTCTCGTTGGACATCCAAAACTCCGTGTGCATGAAACCCAGACAATCTTGTCTCTATTGTGTATCGGCTCATGCACCACTTTGATCTTGATCAGAATGACCAAAGCCCGGTCAGCAGTGCTCCCAATCGGGTATCATCATGGCCAGAACACCTACGGAGCACTTGCATGGACGCCAGAGAAGCACTCAAACGAATGAAAGAAGGCAATCTCCGCTTCGTCGCAGGGAAATCCGCCGAGATCCATCGAACGCATAAACTCGTGGACAACCAAGAACCCTTCGCGATCGTGCTCGGATGCTCCGATTCCCGCGTCCCCCCAGAAATCATCTTCGACCATGGCGTTGGAGACATGTTCTGCATCCGCGTCGCTGGCAACATCATCACACCGCTCGAACTGGGCAGCGTCGAGTTCGCGGCCCTCAAGTTCGGTCCCCGCTTGGTCATCGTCATGGGTCACACCAAATGCGGCGCGGTTCAAGCAACTGTCGAGACCCTGCAAAGCGAGATTCGTCCCGAGCTCTCACCAGGCATGGAGACCATTGTTGACTTCATCGGTCAATCGGTGGACACAACAGCATCCGACGACCATAACGAAATCTGGTCCAACGCCATCAAAGCGAATGTGCACAACGCGGTCGATCATCTCGTCCGCGAATCCGAAGTCGTCCAGCAGCTCATGCGAGACGACGGCATGCTCGTCGTCGGAGCGCGGTACGCGATCGAAACAGGCGAGGTCGAGTTCTTCGACTGATCGTTCTAAAGAAAAACCACCCGTTGATCGAGTGGTCGCATTGCGTTTTGATATAAATCCGCTTTACCGGCGGTAAGTGATCCGCGCCTTCGTTAGGTCGTATGGCGAGATCTCAACGGTGACGGTGTCACCGGGAAGGATACGGATGTAGTGCTTCCGCATCTTGCCTGAGATGTATCCGATGATCTCAGTCTGTTGCTCGTTTGGCAGGCGGACCCGGAACATGGCGTTGGGGAGCGCTTCGGTAACGATCGCGTCCATAGTGATTTTGTCGTCTTGCTTAGCCATATGTCTATCGGTCTCCAAAGTCCATTCAACCCCCGATCGGTCCGGAACCCCCGGCCGTCGTGGATGAAAGGATACGCAGCACCCTGCGTTGAGATCGAGTTTTTTGTCGCACTCCGCGTGTTTTGGGTGTGAAATGCACCCTGAGGACGGGTAGATCACCCCAAGAACACCCCGCGCGGCACAACCAAACACAGGTCATTGAGGTTCGTGCCCGTCGGACCGGTCCGGATTGTGCCCCCGATCGTGTCGAGAAACGCCAGCGTGTTATGGTCTGCAAGAAGCTTCCGGGCAACTTGCTGGTTCACCAAGGATGTCATCATTTCACCAGTCAAGATCCCTCCCGCAGCATCCGTCGGGCCATCAATACCATCAGTCGCCAGCCCAATGCAGACCCAGTCCAAATCACCGGACTCCGCAAGCGCCAAAGCACAAGAGATCGCCATCTCAATGCAAGGCCCACCAATCCCGGTCGCTCCCGCGGTATCCACAGTCGTCTCTCCCGCAATCACACACGCTGACTTGTCCGAGTCCATGAATCGCTCTGCAAGGATTCGCCCCTGTTCCGACGAGTCCCCAGAAACCATGCCAGTGTGGAAACCGACCATACAACCACGAGCGTTCAAGAAGCGGACTGAGGCATCGAGTGCGGTCATGTGATTGCCAACAATCGTGTGCTCGACTAGATGGGCAGGGTTGACCATCGGTCCCGATGCAATGGTGCTCAGGTCATCACCAAGCACATCAGAGAGCACAACCGCCGAGCACCGTTGAGTTCCAGCGAGGAGATCAGCCAGACCACCCGCCTTAAGTGTTTCGAGCGATCGTCGTGCTTGGTTGAGCTCATGGATCGTCGCCCCGCTTGCGTTGAGTGCTTTGGTCGTCTGGACGATCTGTTCGAGCGTCACGCCGGATCGCGGGCTGCAGAGGTGGGCGGACCCGCCGCCGGAGATGCAGACGATGCACGCATCGGTCGATGGGATAGACCGAGCGTATTCGACGAGTGATTTGGTTGCCTCAACATTGCGAGCGGTGGGGGACGGGTGATCGACACCGAAGTACCGAACCCGCTGATCCCGCGATTCAGGGATCATCGCATCCGGACACAGCACAATCCCACCCGCAAACCGATCTTCGAGTCCTTGAGCACACGCCCGAGCCATCCCGGCCGACGCCTTCCCAAACGCAAGGACATGCGTGGGCGAATCAAACAAATCGAAATCCACAGCCCCCCGAACCAACACTCCGGGATCACACGCACGAAGCACTTCGCCAATCAGCTCGCGTCCTACGCGTTGAACATCGGGATCAAGCGAAGATGACAAGGTGATCGCGGTCATAACTTGAGTGCCGATTGCAGCCGAGTGATGGCTTGATCGATGGTGTTCATCTGTTTGCAGAACGCGAATCGGACGAATCCCGCGCCGTGCTCTGGATGTTCATAGAACGCACTCGGCGGGATCGCCGCGACGCCCGCGTGCTCCGGGAGCCAGGTACACAGCTCGACATCGGTCTTGAGTCCGAGCCGTTCCGTGACCATCGAGTGATCCGCCATGATGAAGTACGACCCCTGAGGCAGATGCACCCCGAACCCCAAATCGCTCAGCGCCTCACCCAGCACGCTCCGGGTCTGCCTGTAGTGCTTGCAAATCCGTTCGACTTCATCGCGTGCGTTATCCAGCAGAGCCGCCGCTCCCACCTGCATCGGTCCCGGAACCGAGAAGGTCAGGAACTGGTGCGCCGAGCGGATCCCTGCGGTCAGCTCAGGCGGCGCGATGGTCCAGCCAACCTTCCATCCAGTGAGCGAAAAAGTCTTCCCGATCGACGACATCACGACGGTGCGTTCCCGCATGCCTGAGATGGTCGCGATGGATCGGTGGACGCAGCCATCGAAGGTCAACCGCTCGTAGACCTCATCAGAGAACACGAGCGTGTCGTGTTTCTTGCACAGGTCGGCAATAAGAGTCAGCTGCGCATCGGTCATCACCATCCCCGTCGGGTTGTGGGGGGTGTTGACGAGGATCGCGCGGGTTCGATCGCTGAACACCGCTTCCAAATCTTCTTTGTCAAAGGTAAACCCATACGCAGAGGGCTTGATCGTGACAAACCGCGCGGTCGCCCCCGCCATCGCGACTGCGGCACGGTACGAGTCATAGAACGGCTCAAACAAGATCACCTCGTCACTCGGATTGACGAGTCCCAGCAAGGTCGCCGCGATCGCTTCGGTGCATCCGCTGGTGACGGTCACCTCGGTCGCAGTATCGCATGTCAGGTTGTTGTAGTCCGCGGACCATCGCGCGATCGCGTCTTTCAAAGCAGGGAGACCCGCGAGCGGTGCGTACTGGTTCACGCCGTCGGTGATTGCTTGTTGGGCCGCGTGTTTGCCGAGTTCGGGTCCATCAAAATCAGGAAACCCCTGCGCGAGGTTGACCGCATGGTGCGTGTTGGCCAGCGCGGTCATGGTGGTGAAGATGGTGGTGCCGAAGGGCTGGAATCGTGCTGCGGATTGGATCTCTGGTTGCGTCATGTTGCTCACATGATACAACGGCTTGCAGCGAGGTGCGTGCTGGTCATTCATGTACCCCAAGCAATCCCGCCGCTTCCCACGCCGCGTCTGACCACGGCGCGTCGATGGTGATCTTGATCAGCAGCTTCCGAGCAACCGTTTCGGTCGCGGGATCCGTCCCCCATCGGGAGATGTACGAATCAAGACTTTCCTGTGCGTCCCGTGCTGCGGATTGGATCCGTTCCTGTTGCAACGCGTCAACCCAGCGGATCGCATCGGCAAACTGCTCGGAGCTGGGCATGGTGTGCCCCATCCCCTTGATGACATCCAAGCGGATATCGAGCTTGTCGTCGAGCATTTGCTGCGTGCGGATGGTCATCTCGGGTTCGTTGAAATCCATCGACCCCGTAATCGCGGCGATCCGTCGCTCCCTGAGCAACCGGAACCACCGAGCGCCGGGGCGCGCAAGCCGTTCGGGCCAATACTCGTTGGGTTTGCCAGTCGGAGCGCGATGGTACGAATCCATCCCGACGATGGGCACCGCGCCCATGAAGATGTCGGGGAACGCAAGCTGGAGGATCGACGAGCAGCGTCCGCCGCCGGACATACCGGTGATGTAGACCCGCCTGGGATCGGTCTGGTAGTGGGATTGGATGGTGGTGATTGAATCCAGATGGATCTGCAACCGGTCGGTGAGGGATCGTTTATTGCCGTTGTTGTCCACCCCGACCGCGATCAGGTTCAGTTCATCGCACGCGTGATTGAAAATAACTGGGATCGCACCATTGGGTGTCGGGCTGACCCACACCAGAATCCCAGGCAGCCCATCATGCTCGCTGCGAGCGGGCAGCCGCACACGCATCCGCTCGTCATCGAGGGTACGCGTCAGTTCCGGATACAGCTGTTTGAACCGCGCGCGTCTGGTTTTGGAATCGAGGACAATCGGAGACTCAAAGTGCTTGAGTTCATCTGCTCGAGATCGAGTGGGTTCACGCAAATCAATCCGTTCAATCCCATCGAGCATCGCGTGGTCGAGTTCCAGTGCGGCAAGTGTACTGGGATCGATCACCGACGCGAGATTTGATCCCGGCGTAATCAACGCGAGCTTGCCGATCGAGAGGCGAGCAATCGAAAGGGTCGAGGTTGCATCGCCTCGGGACAATACGAGCGTCCCGATGATCTCATGATCCTGATCCAGTTCCGATTCGGGGCCGAGCGTTCGCCGGAGTTTGCTCAGATCCCGCGCGTCGAGCATCCCCGCGATCCCCGCGATCTGCCTGAGCATCAGGGACTCAGCGAGGTCGGGATTGGGTGGGCTGGGGATGGGCTCACCAATACAGAGACATCCCGAGGTCGCGGGGCTGCCATCAACCCTCAATGGGTCCTCGGCAACAGATCCCGAGACCAAAACAGCGAGCAGAATCAAACCCAAGATGAGCTGAAGCCGAAGGGCTGATAAGTCGATGGCCATACTGTTGTGTACGGCCAGAACCCCGCCCGGTTGAGCAGGGTGAATGAATCTGTCTCGGATCGTTGAATCCGACTTGACACCCACGCTGGCAGGGCTAGGATTTTTGCTCATGATCCTCCGTAGCTCAATTGGTAGAGCGAGCGGCTGTTAACCGCTAGGTCACTGGTTCGAGTCCAGTCGGAGGAGTTGATCGGCCCGTCCAGTTCACTGGACGGGCCGTTTCTTTTTTGTGATCTCTATACGCTGTTTGAATCAGCGCACAAAAAAACCCGCCGGCGAACCAGCGGGTTTTTGTTGTTCTTACGAACGGGCTGGTTTACCAGCTGCCGCCACCACCGCCGCCTGAGCGACCGCCGCCACCGCCGCCGTAGCCACCGCCGCCGCCTGAGCGACCGCCGCCACCGCCGCCGTAACCGCCGCCGCCTGAGCGACCGCCGCCACCGCCGCCGTAACCACCGCCTCCGCCGCCACCGTAGCCACCACCACCGCCGCCGCCGCGTGGGCGTTCTTCGCGTGGACGAGCTTCGTTGACAACGAGTGCACGGCCGTCACAGTCTTGGCCGTTGAGTTTTTCGATTGCTTCGTGGCCTGCATCAGCATCAGCCATTTCGACAAAACCGAATCCGCGTGAGCGGCCGGTTTCGCGATCGCTCATGACCTTGGCTGATTGGACAGCACCGATCTGAGAGAAAAGTTCATTGAGTTCTTGGTCGTTCATCGTGTAAGGGAGGTTCCCTACGTACAGGTTCAACATTGCAGTCTTCCAAATGCCCGTGAGTCAGATCAGATCGAGTAAGAGAACCGGGCTTCTTCTTCGTCGACTGCAAAGCCGCGTGGCGATGCACCTAAGTCTAGACCCGACAAGGTTGAGAACAAGTCAAGTTCCGGAATTGAAATTTCAGCATTTTGACCGCTTCTAGGTGTTTTTGGGGAGCGGCGGCCTTTTTGGACCACCCGAAGGATGGGATACGATCCTTTCATGGTCGAAATCAGTTTGACGACATTCATCAATGCCCCCCAGAAGCGGGTCTTCGATCTTGCCCGGAGCATCGATGCCCACACCGCTTCGACGAGTAAAACCAAGGAACGAGCCGTCGATGGAGTCACCGCTGGGTTGATCGGAAGCGGTGAAACCGTCACCTGGGAAGCGAGGCACCTCGGAATCCGACAACGGCTCAAAGTCCGGGTCACCGAATATAAACGCCCGATCATGTTCACCGATGAAATGGTATTCGGTGCCTTCAAGTCCATGAAGCACACCCACCGGTTCAACCCGATTGAGGGCGGCACTGAAATGACCGATGAACTCTTCTTCGAAGCGCCCCTCGGAATTTTGGGGATCATCATCGAGCAAGTCTTGCTCGGGTGGTACATGAAGCGGTTCCTTGTCGAACGCAACCGCGTGCTCAAAGAACTCGCCGAGTCTGATCAGTGGCAGAGATTTGCAGAGGACTCATCGGAGTGAGTCGCCCCGGCCGATCGCCCCGCTGAACACGATGTGTACCCAATTGACGAATGAAAAAGCCCGGCCATGATGACCGGGCTTTGACGAGTCATGATGTCTACGCGATTACTTCTTGAGCAGGTCGCGGATTTCACCGAGCAGGACGATGTCCGCTGATGGTGCCTTGGGTGGTGCCGCGGCTTGTTCCTTCTCGAAGTTCTTCTTCGCTTTGTTGACCATCTTCACCATCATGAAGATGACGAACGCGAGGATGAGGAAGTTGATCAGGATGGTGATAAAGCTTCCGTACGCAAGGACGGGTCCAGCGGCACGGGCCTCTTCGATTGAGAGTCCCTTCGCGACCGCGTCGCTGAGGGGGATGTACAAGTTGCTGAAATCAACTTCTCCACCGGTCACCACTCCGACGAGCGGCATGATCACATCTGCGATCAACGATTTGATGATCAGACCGAACGCAGCACCAATGATGATGCCGACGGCCATGTCGATCATGTTGCCCTTGACGGCGAACTCTTTAAACTCTTTTATCATTCCCATGAGATTGCTCCTGTGTTGCAATGGAACCCGCCGGGGAGACGGGCTTTGTAGTGTGTCCCATCGGTATAGTAGAACACGCAATCTATTGGTGCAATTTCCCTACGAGTTGTCGTGTCTGATTTGGAAGATTCTCAATCGCTCGGTATTGAGCATGCCGAGTCGTCTCAAGTGTCCTTGATTTTGACGACGCCCTTGCCCTTTGTGATTTTACCGAGGACATGGACGGTTTCGCCCGATTTCTCCAATCGCTGAGCGACCGCATTGGCGAAGGTGGGGCGGACAATCAGGCAGTATCCGATGCCCATATTAAATACCCGGCGCATTTCTTCGGTTTCGACACCGCCGTGTTTTTGGAGGAACTCGAACACAGGAGGCACGGTCCATGCTTTGGAGCTGATGCTCGCGTCGACTTTGTCGTGGAGGGCGCGGTTGAGGTTGCCCTCGAGTCCGCCGCCGGTGATGTGGGCCATTCCTGAGATGACCTTCTTGACCTTGTACGCGCGGAGGAGTTTGACGATTGAGTCAGCGTAGATGCGTGTTGGGGTCAGCAGGATCTCTCCGAGTGTGCGATCAGGATCGAGTTCTGGGTACACCTTGTCGAGCTTGAGCTTCGCGTGCTTGATGATCGAGCGGACCAGCGAGTATCCATTGGAGTGGACCCCCGAGCTTTCCAGGCCAAGCACAATATCGCCCGCTTCGACCCGCGTCGGATCGGTCGCTCGCTTGAGCTCGACGACCCCGACGCTGAATCCAGCGAGGTCGTAATCCCCGGGCTTGTAGAGGTCGTTCATCTCAGCGGTCTCGCCACCGATCAACGCGCATCCCGCCTGCTGGCAACCATCGGAGATTCCCCGGACCAGAGCATGCAGGACATCCTGATCAACCTTGTGGACCGCGATGTAGTCGAGGAACAGCAAAGGCTCAGCGCCTTGGACGATCAAATCATTGACATTCATCGCGACGAGGTCGATCCCGACGGTGTCGTGCTTGCCCATCTCGATCGCAAGGTGGACCTTGGTTCCAACGCCGTCGGCACACGCGACGAGGACGGGGTCGAGGTAGTTGTGCTTGAAAAGCTGTTCGTTGTAATCGAGCCGAAGGAGACCCGCAAATCCACCCGGATTGTCGATCACCCGCTGGCCGTGGGTCCTGCGGAGCAGGGAGCCGATCGAGCCGACGAACTTGTCCCCAGCGGCGATATCGACACCGGAACCGGCGTAGGTCAAGGAACGGGGCTTACGCGGCGAGCTCTTGGTGGGTGCGGGCATTGTGGATCGTAGCTCGATCGGGACCGTCGAGTAAAAAGAAATGATGCCATCGGGAATGTGTTTTGCACCGGATTTGTTCGTATAATCGGAAACCAACTCAACAGACACGAGGAGCATACATGCCAGAGTCTCATTTCTTCACTTCCGAATCCGTCTCCATGGGCCACCCCGACAAAGTGGCCGACCAAATCTCCGACGCGATCCTCGATGCAATGCTCGAGAAGGACCCGCATTCCCGCGTCGCCGTCGAAACCCTTGTTTCGACCGGCATGGCGGTCATCGCGGGTGAGGTCACCACCACCGCGTATGTGGACATTCCAGAAACCGTCCGCGAAGTCATCCGCGAGATCGGGTACACCGATGGCGAGATGCGGTTTGACGCCGAATCGTGTGCCGTGCTTGTGTCGATCAACCAGCAATCCCCCGACATCGCGATGGGTGTCAACAAAGAAGGTGCCGGCGATCAGGGCATGATGTTCGGATTCGCGTGCAAGGAAACCGAAGAACTGATGCCCCTCCCGATCATGCTCAGCCACAAGCTGATGGCGCGTCAAGCGGAAGTCCGTCAGGGCGACATCATCGCGGGACTGCGTCCGGATGCCAAGAGCCAGGTCACCGTCGAGTACGACGATGGCAAACCCGTCCGCGTCGACACCGTCGTCATCTCAACCCAGCATGACAAAACATGGAACGACCGTCAGGACGAACTCCGCAACCAAGTCATCGACGAGATCATCAAGCCCGTCCTCGGCAAATGGTGGAACCCAGGGATCACCATCCATGTCAACCCAACCGGACGCTTCGAACTCGGTGGACCCCACGGCGACGCAGGATTGACCGGTCGCAAGATCATCGTCGATACCTACGGCGGACGCGGTCGTCACGGCGGCGGGGCATTCTCAGGCAAAGACCCAACCAAGGTCGATCGCTCCGCAGCGTACATGGCCCGCTACATCGCGAAGAACATCGTCGCTGCGGACCTCGCTGATGAATGCGAGATCCAACTCTCGTACGCGATCGGTGTCGCTGAACCGACCAGTATCTTTGTTGAGACCTTCGGGACCTCGAAGGTCTGCGAGAAGTCGATCGCCAAAGCCGTCCGCGAGATCTTCCCGCTGACCCCACGCGGCATCATCGACTCGCTCGGTCTCCGCAAACCGATCTACCGCAAGACCGCGCGTCATGGTCACTTTGGCCGTAAAGCGGTCGAGAAGAACGGCACATGGTTCTTCCCTTGGGAACGCACCGACAAAGCGGACGCGCTCAAAGAAGCGGTCAAGAACGCTGAACCCTGCATGGTCTAACGCTGGCTGTTACAGATAAAGCCCATGCTCCAAAATGTATGATTGCACACCCGGATCGAGTCCTTCGATCCGGGTGTTTTTGTGTTCGCCTTCTCGCGGGATGGATGCGAGTTGTTGTCGCATCGCTGTCGAGGAGTAGGGGAGGGTCTGGGTCTCGACGCAGATGGATTCCCAGTGGCGAATATCCTCGGCGCTCCACACTTCGGTCTCGGTGAGTTGGTTGATGAGATCTCTGATATCGGTGCGAGGTTCGTCGAGTCCGTTTGGGTTCCCGCGCAGCATGACGATCGCGTCCTTCCAGTATTCTTGGTACCGGTGCCACTTGTGCATGGAGCGTGCTTGGTCGGCGCCGATCAGGAACCGGTTGATGCCTGTGGTCAGCATGGAGTGGGCGATCGCCCAAGTGTCCGCCCAGTAGCTCGGTTGTCCCTCGTTGAGCAACCCATCAGCGAGTTCCTGTGTCCAGACGGTCGAGGGATGGTTGAGGTCTTTGATCGCTCGACGGAGCATCTCGACGCGATGCTGGTCCGGGGTGGGCTCGTTGTCCTTGTGGGGAGAGCGTGCGGTGGGCACATACACGATGTGGCACTCGCCGGGCATCAAGCCATGGGTGATCTCGAGTTGTTCCGCAGCGAGGACTGGGAGGTGCGTGTGCGCGAGGTGGGGGGGATCGAAGGAGCCGCCGAAGAAGAGTCGCGCGGGCGCGTCTTTGGTCGCTGCTGGGAGGGATACAGGGTGGTGGGCTCGCTCAATCGGATTGTGGGGGGGTGTGTTGTTCACGGTTGATTCTTAGGGTCGTTGACGGTCAATCGCGAGGATCTTGCCTAGAATCCTTACCGGCTTTGGCGGATGGATCTTCGGATTTGCCTGCTGAAGCCGGACGCGGCCCCATCGTCTAGCCTGGTCCAGGACACCAGGTTCTCATCCTGGTAACGCGGGTTCAAATCCCGCTGGGGTCACTTGAACGACGCTCGGTGTTATGCTCCGAGCGTTCTTCGTTTTTAGGTGGCATGCAGGTGCCGTCTTCGGTTCCTGCATGTCTTTGACGGGTGGCCCGAAGGAACGGGCTTCCGTTCCTTCGGGTCTTTGAACGTCGGATGACGCATGTGGACCAAGACCCGAAGGAGGATCAGAATCCTCCGTCGGGCCACCCAGTCAGGATGTCAGTGGTTTACAGATCAGATCCGCATTCGAGTTCCGCTTCGATGGTCTCGACAACCTTCCGGACCACATCAAACTCGAACCCTCTGCGTGCGAGCCGTCCCGAGAGCCTTCGTTTGCGGACTTCGGGTTCGATGTTGTTGCTCAGCGAGCGGGTCATACGCTGTGCGAGTTTGAGTGCATCCTCGTATGGATCGTGCCCTTCGAGTTCCTCGTCGAGGGTCTCGTTGATGATCGCGCGGTCGATGCCCTTCTCGCGGAGCTTGGCTTCGATGAAGCGTCGTCCAGCGGGTTTGGCGCGGATGATGGATCGCGCTTTCATCCCCGCGTATTCGGTATCGTTGAGCAGACCCAGCTCGAGCAAACGGCTGACTGCCCAGTCGATCGCTTCGGGGTCGTTGCCTTTGCGTTTGAGCGCGAACTTGAGTTCGTGCGCGGATTTGGCGCGTGCTCCAAGCATGCGTGCCGCGGAGAGATACGCGCGCGAGCGGGAGAGTTCGGTGTGGAGCTCGTCCTTGAGTTCTTGCGTCCACGCGTCACCAATCGCGAGTCGGTGTTTGGATTTGGTCGTGAAGCTGATGCGTCCCATCAGGCACCGGTTAACGCGGACGGTGAGTTGGTCGGGTTGGTCCGAGCATGGGCGGAGGGAGGTGATCTCTGCGGAGCCGTCGGTTGGAATTTCGTTGGGGAGGGGTTTGCGGGGTCGGTAGGTGGACCGCGTCTTGGGGTATTTGTTGGTCGCGTTGGAGCGGTTGGGGAAGGGCATCAGAGCATTGTACGGTATGAACTGATCTCGCTGATGCCTTTGCCATCGTTGGTGCGTTTGGCGGCTTCTAGACCCGTATCCAGTGCCGCCTTCGCCTCATCAATGCGTTCGAGCGCTTCAAGCGAGCGGGCTTGGTGGAAGTACGCGTACACATAGTCCGGGTCTTCCTTGATCGTCAACGCGAACTGCTCCACGGCCTGCTCATGCTCGCCTTCCTTCGCGTAATCGGTTGCGAGCGCGTAGAGCATGAACGGATCGTTGGGCTCGAGCGAGAGAAGCTTCTGGATTTGCTGGCGTGTAGGCATGTGTGGAGTGTACTCGGGTTTACTTGGAGTAGTCGAACACGCCGTGACCGGTCTTGTTGCCCAGACGACCAGCGGTGACGAGCTGCTTGAGGAGCGGGCACGCGCGGTAGCGGGGGTTGTTGAGACCATCCGCGAGGACTTCCATGATGTGCTCACAGGTGTCGAGTCCGATGAAGTCCGCAAGACGCAGCGGTCCCATCGGGTGCGCCATCCCCAGCTTCATGATCTCGTCGATGTGCTCTGGTTCTGCGACGCCTTCCATCCATGTGTAGAACGCTTCGTTGATCATCGGCATCAGAATCCGGTTGGACACAAACCCCGCACGGTCGTTCGCAGGGACCGCGACCTTGCCCATCGCCGACGAGAGCGAGAGCACGCGGTCGGTGGTGTCTTGGCTGGTTGCGAGTCCGTTGATCACCTCGACGAGCTTCATGACCGGGACTGGATTGAAGAAGTGCATCCCGATGAAGCGATCCGCCGCATCACCCACCGAAGTCGCAATCTCAGTGATCGAGATCGACGAGGTGTTGGTCGCGAGGATCTGGTTGCCAGTAAATCGGGGCGCGAGGTCCGCGAAGATTTTCTTCTTGACCTCGACATTCTCGACGACCGCTTCGATGACGATGTCCGATGGGGCCAGCGCGTCCATGTTGGATGCGTAGGTGATGCGGGACTTGGCCGCGTCCATCTCGTCTTGGGTCATGCGTTCTTTTTCGACGGCACGAGCGAGGAGTTTGTAGTGGAGCGATTCGCACTTTTTGAGTGCTTCGGGGGAGAGGTCGTAGACGACTGTATCAAACCCGCTCACGGCTCCGATCTGCGCAATCCCGCCTCCCATTTGTCCTGAACCGATGATGCCGATGGTTTTGATGTTGTGGTCAGTGGACTTGCTGGTCATGGGATGCTCCTCGCGGGTTTCTGCACTGAAAGTGGGTCAGGATCGTAGGGGCGGAGTTGATTTGGGTATACAAGCAGTGGGGTGGGCATCGTGAAATTGAGGCATAGAATCCCGTCCGTTCCGGATTTTCCCCAACGCGACCCAGCAGACGCTTCTCAGTAGACAAAAAGGATCGACCCATGGCCCAGCAACTCGGATCAGCAACCAGCGAGTTTGAAAAAATGGATCGGTGCGCCGATCTCGACCATCGGCCGCGTGTGCTGCTCGGGAAGATGGGACTCGATGGGCATGACCGGGGGGTCAAGGTCATCGCTCGCGCGCTGCGGGATTCTGGGATCCATGTGATTTATTCTGGGCTTTGGCAGACGCCCGCATCGCTCGCGATCTCCGCGAGGGACGAGGATGTGGATGTCATCGCGGCATCCATGATGTCCAACTCGCACCTGGTTCTCGGGAAGAACCTGATCCAAGGCCTCGCGGATGTTGGGCGCAGCGACATCCCGCTGTTGATGGGCGGGATTCTGCCTGCGGAGGATGTTGAAAAGCTCAAAGCGATGGGCGTGCAGGAATGCTTCCCGACCGGGACTGGACTCCTCGACATCGTCAACGCGGTCCGCGCGGATGTCAAAAAGCAAGGCCTCACCATCCCTTCAGGACACGGCTCAGCACAACTCGCACGCGACATCTCCCTGATGCACGACGAGAAAGAAATGCGTCCCGACGCGGTGCGTCGCCGTCCAAAGCATGTCATCGGATTCACCGGCGCTCCGGGTGCTGGCAAATCCACGCTGCTGGCGCAGATGGTCCGCGAGCACGCGAATCGTGCGAAGAAAGACCCGAGTATCGGTCGCTGTGCGGTGATCGCGTTTGATCCCAAGAGCCCGATCACCTCAGGCGCGTTGCTCGGTGATCGTCTCCGCGTGGACTTCAACACCATCGGTGAGCATGTCTTCTACCGCTCGCTGGCAATCCGAGGCGAGGACTACCACGGCCTGCAAGAAGCCGTCGAACTCATCGGTGGTGCGTTCGAAGGCGACCTCGCGTACGACACGGTGTTCGTTGAGACCGTCGGTGCCGGTCAGAACGAAACCATGATCCGCGACTATGTGGACTCGACCGTCGTCATCCTAACCCCCGGCGCGGGAGACTCGGTGCAGATGGACAAAGCGGGCATCCTTGAGATCGCCGATGTCTATGTCGTCAACAAAGCGGACCAGCACGGCAAGGACCTCGTCGTCAGCGATCTCCGCGAGATCGCGGGACGCACCCCGATCTTCGAGACCGTCGCGACCCACGCGCAGGGCATCCCGGAACTCTTCGATGGACTCTTCTCAAAATGAGCGGCATGATCGACGAAATCCACACCGAGATTCGTGAACTCGCAGGACGCGTGATCAAGAACGCATCGGCGCAAGGGATCACGCTCGGGTGCGTGGAATCCTGCACCGGTGGTTTGGTCGCTGGATCGCTCACCGATATCCCCGGATCGTCGTCAGCGTTCTCTGGCGGTCTGATCACCTACTCCGATGCTATGAAAAAACGCATCGTCGGCGTCCAGCAAGAAGCACTCGACACCCACGGCGCGGTCAGCTCCCAGGTCGCAGCGCACATGGCGATGGGGGGGATGTCCGTACTCGGTGTCCACCGCTGCGTGTCGATCACCGGAATCGCAGGACCCGACGGCGGAACCGAAGACAAACCCGTCGGGATGGTCTGGTTCGCGCTGGCGATCGGTGGTCTTGAAGAGGTCCGCTGCTCGCTGGCTCATTTCGATGGAGATCGCGAAGCGGTCCGTGCCCAGTCCGTGCTGACCGCGCTGGCGCTGCTTGACCCGGGTGAAGGGGATTCCCAATGAACTGCATCGTCAACGGCACCGAGAAAGAACTCCCCGATGCGCTGACCGTGCAGGCGTTGATCGAGTTGCTCGGGATGGGCGATGGGATCTGTGCCGCAGAAGTGGATCAAAAACTCGTCCCCAAACGGGAACGAGCGGATGTGGTGCTTCGTGATGGCCAGCGCGTCGAGATCGTCAGCTTGATCGGCGGCGGGTAAGCCGACCTGCGTTAGCTTTCAGAATCTTCTGAATCTGAGTCCGACTCGGTTGCCGCTGGTTTGGCTTCGACTTCATCGCCACGCTTTTTGAGCTTGATGTAGCCGTAGCGTGCGATCATGGTGTCGAGTGAGAATGGCGACGACTCCGTTTCGTTGAGCGCAGCGCGGATTTCTTCGCCCGCTTCGTTGAGCACGATCCGGTCCATCTCGGCGCGGAACTGGTCGCCGGTCATCGGTCGTGGTGCGATGACCTTTGCCAGCCCGATGCCTTTGGTGCTTGGGATCGCAGCCGCGACAAAGACCGGAGACGCGGCGAGTGCTTCAGGGGTTGAGAGCTGGTCGAGACCTTTGGTCGCTTCGAGGACCGCATCGCGGAACGCAGGGGTGTTGAGCCCCGGATCGACGAAGCTTGCCAGACGACCACGCGCAACGCCTTGCTCGCGGACGAGCAGGTTGCGAGCCACACCCGGACGGGTGATGCCCGTGTCACCGAGTGCCATCGCAGCGGTCACCGCTGGGGCGAGGTCGTTGGCGGATTGTGCTTGGGCGATCATCGAGTCGATGTTCGCGCTGAGCATCTCGTATGCTTTGACTGTCCTGTAATCCTTGAGCACTTTCTCGCGTCCCGCATCAGCGATCGAGTCCGCTGGTCCCGCTGGGTTCACTTCGTAGACAATCGCGTAGTAGCGATTCCCCAGCGCATCTTCAGCAGCGGGGTCCACGATGGGAACTCCGGATTGGATGGTGATCAGCGCGGTCGCTTCTTGGGAGTCGGTTGCTTGGGGCAGCAGGTTCGCCGGGAGTGATCTGGACCCGATGCGGTAGGCCGCGGACCCGATGCTTGGGAATCCCGCGATGTCAGCACTGGTGAGCCATCGCTCAGCATGGATCTCAACGGTCGGCAGCGGGATCGTCACCGAGAGGCGTTCCTTGAGACCATCGACAATGGACTGTGCCATCGATTCAAGGGTCGGATGGATGGTGTTCCAGTTCGCTGGGAGGACAAAGAAATCGCCGTCCTTCGCCAGCCCTCGTGTGGCTTGGAGGGTCTGGGAGCGGAGGATCTTGTCCGCTTCGACCATGATGTCCAGTGCGCGATCCGCACGGAACGCTTGCTCGATCGCAACGCGTTCACCCGCAAAGTCACCCGGGTACTTTCGGCTGCCCTCCGGGAGGTTGTGGTCGGCACGCCAGATCTTGTTGAGTTCGACGCGGTCAACAACCACGCCGTCTTCGATCGCGCGTTTGTCGAGGGTCAGCCAGCCCATCTTGACGCGTGCGGGTTGGGTGTACCCGATCTGATAATCGTTGTCGCTTGGAGCGTCGGCTTTGTATTGATCGAAGAACGCCTGGAGTTCTGCATCGCTTGGTTCGGGAATGGAGTTTGCGAAGAGGTCGCCTTTGATCAGCACCGCGTCCACCGCGATCGCATCAAAGCGTTCCTTCGCGGCGTGCATCGCTCCGAGATCAGAGAACGCAGGAATCGAGGTGAACACGCGGTACAGACGCTCCACGCCGCGTGCCGCAGCGAGCGTGCGGTAGACCTCGTCAACGGTGATGCCTCGCATCATGCCCGTCGCGAGCGAGACATTGCGCGTCAGCGCGTTCTCGATCTGATCGGTCATGTCCGCGAGGGCTTGGGTCACTTGTTCTTGTGATGTGAAGAGCCCTTGCTGTGCCTGTTGCTGGATCAAGGTGGCCGCTTCGCGCTGCGCGAGCATCGGGATCCATCCGCGTCCTTCACCAGATTCGCCGATCAGTCCCGCGTCGCGTGCCTGCTTGGTCAGCAGCAACCAGTGCTGCTCGGATTCATCACCAGAACCTGCGGAGAGACCGAGCCCGCCTTGGTCCAGTGGAGCGAAGACGCGGGGGTAGACACGCTTGAGGACCGAGAGGTCGAAGCTGGCGCGTTGGAAGTCGAAGCCGGTGAATGAAGTCCCGTCAGCGAGCTTCCCAACCGCGGCTTTGCGCGGATCGGGAGAAAGCTTCCCGAGGATCGGTTGGAAGAGGAACACGACCATAAGCAGCGAACCACCGACGGCGAGGATGATGAGCTGGTACTTGCGGATGAACTTGAGCATGTCGGCTCCGATGTGATGCAATCAGGAATTGATCGCAGAGGGGTAGATCATATCAGGATCATAAAAGCAAATCCCCGGCGTTGGCCGAGGATTCGCATGAGTTTGCATGGTTCTCCAAAGCCTTGATTCGCGATCCTGAGAAAGGCAGGTGCGTCCCTCAGGCGTGATCCAAACTTTGGGGTTTAGCGGTAGAATTCCATGATGAGGTTGGTGTTCACATCAAATGGGATCTGATCCTTGGTTGGAAGCGACGCGACCTTCGCGTTGAGTTCCGATGGGTTGAATGCGATCCAACCCGGAACCTCGTGGCCGCCCATGGATTCCATGTTCTCGCGGACGAGCTTCTCAATCCCAGGCTTGACAGTGACGACATCGCCCACATCAAGACGGCGTGATGGGATGTCACACTTGTGGCCGTTGACCAAGACATGACCGTGACCGACCATCTGGCGAGATGCCCAGATCGTGCGGACCATACCGGTCCGGCGGACGACATTGTCCAGACGACGCTCAAGGAGCTGCATCAAGATATCGCCCGAGTTGCCCTGCTTGCGCTTGGCATCGTCCACGGTGCGACGGAACTGCTTCTCGAGGATGTTGTAGTGGTAGCGGAGCTTTTGCTTTTCTACAAGGCGGATGCCGTAGTCACGAAGACGACGACCACGGAAGCCGTGCATACCCGGAGGGGTGAGCTGACGCTTTGAGGTGTGCTTTGGGGTGTCACAAATGGGGACACCAACGCGACGCGAGAGACGGACCTTTGGTCCTGTGTATGTAGCCATAGCGGCTCTACCTTTCTTCCGTCCGCAGCGAGCCTCTCTATAGAGTTGCTACTGCGGTGCTACTGGGTGTAGCGACCATGCTGGGTGGCCGAGTCTTCGGTCCAGCGGATTGGCCCGGGCACATTGCCCAAGGGGAAAGGATTGAAGGCGAGGAGGGGGTGGATGTCAAGGTGGGGCAGGGGTTATGAGGGGGGGTCTGGGGGGCTAACAGGGGCCTAGTTTAGGTGGTTTCAATCTAGTTCGGGTCGATCAAAGATGTGAATCGAACCATTACTTTCTTTGTCCCGTCCAGGATTTGGTTGGAAAAGGCCAATAGAGATGTGTGAATCGGAAAGAGTAAGACCCAATGGAAATGCCATACTTGTGATCCCAGGTATGTTGAGTTGAGCGATTTCTTGTCCGCTTCGAGCATCAAACAGAAAGATTGTTGGCGAAAATCGAAAAAAACTGCCACTCGCTTGGGGTGCTACAGCAATCAGATTGTCCTCAATCGCAATTCGATATCCGAAGCTAGATGTATTGAAGCTGGGCTCTAGTCTGTAAAGCAATCTGCCGGTGCTTGGTTCATACACATAGACTGAACCCCAGTACTGTCGATAATATCTGGGATTGGCCGGATCGTTGTCCAGTGTGTACGGCGCTGAGATGAGTAGCAGACCGTTGCTGAGTTTGACATTGAAGCCAAAGAGCCGTGACGGTTCTATAACTGATTCAGTGATCTTATTGAGCAGTTTGCCCGTCGAAGCATCATACAAATACACGGCTCCACTGTTCTCGCCGTTCTCAGAATCATGCGGGGCACTGATCGCTATGAGGTTCCCTTCGATTGATACTGACTTACCGAAACCCAACTTTATTCTGCTTCTCTGGGTACTCAAATAAGGTTTCTCGCGCGTGTCTACAAACGGTGTCGATTCTTCTGGGAACAAAGTATGTAGGATCTCCCCAGACTCGACATCGAGAATGACCGCGACACCTGAATCTCGATGATCGTAATCCGCGTCCCCAGCACCCACGACGAGAATCCCGTTGTCCATGTCAAGACTGCTGCCGAACTGATCATTGGGCTCCGCGTTCGGCAAATAGATTTTGTGTAGTTGTTGACCGCTTGCCAGATCAAACAGGTGGACAGCGCCACCCTTCGGTTGCTTGTCTGAGTTCGATGCAGCGCCAATAGCAACAATCCCATCATCTACAGCGATACTTGAGCCAAACTGACTGTCAGATGTTTCAAACTCGGGACTGTATGTGCAGAGTAATTTCAGCGAGTTCTCATCAAATGCATACACCACGCCATTCATGGATTCGTCAGTGTTGTTCAGATTTGCCCTGGAATAAAGAATCCCGTCCGCAGTTGCGATTGTCATGCCAAAGTTGGTTCCGAGATCATGAGCAGATGAAAGAATCGATTGTTTCGGGAGCAGTAACGGCGATGTGATTAGAAAGTGAATCACGATCGACATCTTTAAGAGAACGGAAATCATAATAAATGCCTCAACTGAGTATGCTCAAGCATATGCGGCGGGTGGCATGTAGGTGCCGTCTTTGGGGGGCGGCTCCTGCATGTCTTACTTGTACAGGAATCCAAGATCGTGGAGGAGTCGAAGACGACACCTCCACGCCACCCGGCAACGATAATCAGTCGTCGGCCTCATCAGTTTAATTTTGTTCACTCCGATTCGTACCAACAAAGAAACAGATTGACACTATCAACTCGTACAAAAACCAGGCCACCGCTAAGCCGGTAAACACCATATAGGCCCGCGTATCAGCATCACCGAGATCTGTTTGATGTCCATAAAAGCTTTCTCGCTTGCTGATCGTCACCATTCCTGAAATTACTACAATCAATGCGATCGCGATGGGTCTAGCAATCCTTGCTGATTTTGTGTTGTACTTTTTGTCGCCCATATCCCAACTCTACATCAATAGAACACTGTCCATCAAGTGCCACCAAACAAACGCCATTTTCGAAACCCTTTGCTACAAAGGCGGGTGGCATATAGGCGCCGTCTTTGGGGGGCGGCTCCTGCATGGCTTTAGAGATCGAGCAAACAAGACCCTGTATACTCGCTTCCATGGAAGTTGACATGAAGTATGTTCTGATCGTTCCCGTGCTGATGGTGCTGCTCATCATCTCGGGCGCGATCGCCGCGACCCTCAAACACAAGGGCTTGATCCAACGAGGCACGCCGATGTGGAAGTTCTATGTCGCTTTGCGCATCCTCCCCGGAATCCTGGGCGTCTCGATCGCGGCGTTTGTGCTGTGGTTATTTCTCTCGGCAAGTGTCGTGTAGGTGCCGTCGTTGGGGGTCGGCTCCTGCATGTCTTCGAATCGCACTGAGTTCCGAGATCGTGGAGGAATCAAACCCCCCATCAACGACACCTCCACGCCACCCATCGGCTGCACGGGATATGAGGAGACGATCGGTTTTCTCGTATTTCTTACCGCCGGCGTCGTGAGAATGCTGTTGCGGCCATCAAGAGGCAGCCGAGCGATGCGGGTGCGGGGACATTGGCGTTGGCTTCAAGTCGTACCCAGTCTGCCGTTGTGTCATTGAAGCCCGACAACAGTTGGAGATTCGATACCACGGTGAACAAGTCCGCGCCCTGCACATGGAACGAGCCGGAGACCGCGGTGCCCGCGAGGATGGGATCGTTATTGAAGTTCTTGAAGTAAATCGAGTCCCCCCATGTCTCCCCAGTGGCGGCTACATTTGACGCGATTGGTACGGCTCCGCCGATGGTGATGGAGTTCTCAACGACGGTCCAATTGGCGAAGTCGACACCACTGAATCCAATGGCATCATCGAGCCAATCGGTGTTGATGCCGGAGCTGTTTGACCAGTTATGCTTGATGGCGAGCCAGTTCTGCTGGTCTCCGCTGACATCGCTGTCAAAGGTGCCCGAGATGCTGAACTTGAGTTCGCTGGTGGTGAAGGTGTCAACGGTCAGGGTGAGGGCTGCGTGTGCTTGGCTCACACCGATGGGTGTCATGATGAGCGCTGCGATGCCGAACGCGAAACAGTTGGTGATGCTGGATTTGCTGGTCATAACTTCTTTCCTTACTCGGATGCTGGTGTGTTCTTGTATCTTTCGATGAACCATGATTATAAAGAATCGATCAACAAAAAAAACGAAAATCAACCCAATTCCTTACAATTTGTTTTGCGGGTGGCGGGTGGCATGTAGGTGCCGTGGTTGGGGGTCGGCTTCCTCATTTCTTCGTGTTGTGTCGAATCCAAGAATCGTGTAGGTGCCGTCTTCGGATTCTCCACGATCTCATGCTCGTCCATTCAGAGACCTGCAGGAGCCAAAGGCGACATCGTCGGCGATGGTGAGTTGTTTTTAGTTGTGTTTGCCGTGGGAAATTGATAGACTCGTGTTCCATAACCATCCCAGAGGAAGAACCAACATGAAAATCCGCACGCTCGCCGTTTGTGCTGTCCTTGCAGCATCATCACTCGCATTTGCCCAAGCCCACACCGACTCGTTCGTCTACCAAGGCGAGCTCATGGACATGGGCGCCCCCGCAGACGGGCTCTACGACATCTCCTTCATCGTCTACGACAGTCAGGTCGGGGGCAGCATCGTCGTCGGCGGCGCGCAAACCGTCCCCAATGTGCAGGTCACCAACGGACGCTTCGAGACCCTCGTCAACTTCGGAGTCACAGGGAGCGTCTTCGATTCCGATCAGGTCCGCTGGTTGAACATCGCGATCCGTCCCGCAGGAGTCGGGGGCTACACCCAGATCACCCCGCGCCAGCGTATCTCTCCCGCACCGCTCGCAAACTACGCGCTGCGATCAGGAACGGATCTCCAAGCCGCGTTCGACAACGGCAACGAGATCTTCTTCGCCCCTGGTAGCGGCATCATCGAACTCAACAGCCACGCCGATCAAGACGCCGCGATCCGAATCAACAACGCGGACGGCGACCCACGCGCCCTTTTCTTCGAGAACGGATTCGGAGGCGGTGATGTCGCGACCTATGGCAACGCCAACAACATCGTCGCCAGAATGAACAACGACATCTCCACAGGCGGTGGGGGATTCCTCTTCATCGCACGCAACGATCTCGGATTGACCGGCATCACCCTCGAGGGCAATCAAGCAGGCACCGGTTCACCACGACTCGGACTCTTCAGCGACACCCAAGCCATCAGCATCGACACCAGCGCAACAGGCAACAGCAGCGTCATCTTCCCCGTCGGAGCGATCAACTCCGCAGAGATCCTCGACGAAGCAGGCGTCGCAGAAACCGCCAACGCGTTGGCAGTCGTGCTCACCCCTGCAAGCGGCGTGACCGATGTGCTCGACTCCGTCACGATCAACGCGCCCACCGCCGGCTATGTCTTCGTCATCGCGACCGCTGAAGTCACCATCGGTCATTCCAATCCCAGCACCGCGACGGCGAACTTCGGGGTCTCCGCACTCTCCACATCAATGCCAACCAACGGCGATGTCGAACTCCGCATGGATGGAAACGGAGCGAGCGGAAGCTACGACTACCCCGTGACCGTCCAAGCGATCTTCCCCGCTGTCCAAGGCGCCAACACCTACTACTTCCTCGGAGACCAGAACAGCACCGCAGGGAGCTTCACCGTCCTCGACAAACAACTCTCCGCGATCTTCATCCCAACCGCCTACGGCACCGTCTCCCGCGAAACAGGCATCAACACCCCAGACGATCAAACACCCACAACCGCACCACGAACCAACTACGACATCCTCCAAGAACAGAACGCCGCCCTCCAAGCCGACTCGCTCCGACAACAACGAGAACTCGAAGAAATCCGCGCGATGATGCAACACATGAAACAACAACTCGACCGGAACAGCGCTCAAAAAATCGACTGATCCAACCAACCAACCAAACAAGCAAACAAGCAAACAAGCACCCAGGAGCTCATCATCCCCCTCAGGGATGATGGGTGCCTTGGTGCGCAGACTAGGTGCGCAAACTAAATGCGCAAACTACGATGACCTCATTTTTGAGGAAGACTTACTTTGGGGGGTCAGTCCGCCAGCGGATCGGGCTTGTACAGTTTCGTCCCAAGCGCCCAGTTCTTCTCGGTAAAGTTTCCACCCAACGCAATATTCTCGCGTTCCGGACGAGCCGCCGCGAGTGTCAACACGGTCTTCGCATCAAGGTTGTCGATCAACGACACCATCACCGCTTCAGGAGACGACGGCACCTTCGCAGCGCCGTATTCTGGTCGTTCGTGGTGGGAGATGATGATGTGCTGGAGCACGGTCAGGACCCCCGCAGGCATCCGCGTCCCGGTCTCGAGCATCATCTGCTGCGTCTTGTCGTGGAGCATGATCGCCCCTTCAACAAGGTGACCGATCAGCTCGCCCCGATCCGAGTACCCGAACCCACGATCAAAGAACAGCTCGCGTGTCTTGCCAAGGTCGTGGAGGAACAGCCCCATCATCACGATGTCGCGGTTGATCTTGGGGTACAGCGGGCAAATCTTGTCCGCGATCTGCATCAGCGTCAGTGTGTGCTCAAGGAGCCCGCCGAGGTACGCATGGTGCAGTCTGACCGCCGCGGGAGCGGAGCGGAACGCGTCCATCAGGTGCTCGTCGGTGAGGTAGGTTTTGGCAAGCGCTTGCATCGCAGGATGTTCGAGCGTGTTGAGCAGTTCCAGGACCTCTTCAAACATGATCTTGGGATCACGCGTGGATGAAGGCAGCAGGTCGCGGATCTCCTCAGGAGTCGGATCATGCGCATCGATGTTGTGGATAATAATCTGCAGCTCACCCTGATACGCCTGTGTCTCGCCCTCGACCCACACGAACCCGTCGGTGGGGAGTCTCTGGAAATGGGCCTCATCAATCGACCACATCCGTCCAGCGGTCTGTCCCGAAGCGTCCCCAAGCAGGCACCGGAGGTAGGGCTTGCCGTTCTTGGTCATCCCCTGCTGCGAGTTGGCGATGGCAAAGACGCCATCAAGCCGCTCTGAGGGGTTCATTTCAGCGATCATTCTTCTGCTTGTGTGTGTGCTCATGGAACGAGCATATAGGCGTGATCGCCCGAGTTCCATGCCTAGGGTAGTGATCGACTTGTGATTGATGATCCCAGCGCGTACTTTGGTTGTTGAAAGCACAGTACAATTCGGTCCCGCGGCCACCCGATCGCGAGCAGGAAGACCCGCCACCGATGCCCAGCCCCATGAAGACAGCCAGCACAACCGCCCAACGGATTCTCGCCGGCCTCGTCCTCTCCGCAGGGGCCGCCGCGTCCTTCGCCGCCTCATCCGGTGCCGTCTACGCTCAACCCGCCCCAGCCCCAGCCCCAGCCCCAACCCCATCAACAGCAACCACCCCAGACCCCTTCGACCAGATCGACCTCGCCATCGAACCCATCAATGGCGTCATCATCCTCAGCGCCGAATCCGGATGGGTCTGGAGAAACCCCACAAGCGCCACCACCCACATCGTCCTCGACCGGGATGTCGAAGTACAGATCGGTGGGTCCAAAGTCAAAGCACGACGCGCCCAGCTCTGGATGCGACCCCTTGAATCAGGCACCTATCAGGTCTTCGCAGTCTTCGAAGACTTCGCCAACACCAGCGGCAGCTTCACCGGAAAACGTGTCCCCCTTCGAGCAGTCGTCAAACTCGACGAATCCATCAAACTCCGCCTCGGCGCCCGCATCGACCACCCCCCAGCTCGCGAAGACATGACCGAGTTCATGACCCGCGCCAGCGAGCTCTACCAACGCCGAGTCCTCTCCCCAGACACGACTCCCGAACCAGCCCCCGAGCCGGCACCAACGCCCGCAACCACCCTCCGCTGGGCACCCAAAGAACTCCCAAACACGCCCGCACAGCAAAGCACAGTTGCGCGGTCCCTCCCGATCCCAACCGCAGCACGCAAGCAATCAAGAGTCGAGCAAGCCCTCGCCCGAGCCCGCTCAACACCTTCAACCGCACCAACACAAGCGGTCGCCAGCACCGACCAACCATCTGTGCAGATCACGACCCAACCACCTATACAACCGACCCAGCAACCGATTCAACAGCCGACCCAACCAGCCCAACAACCAACCCAGCCATCAGTCCAAACACAAACAGACGCGGCAATCCCAACCCCCACACCCGCCATCGCCGAACGCCCAGAACAAGCCCCCATCTTCAAGTCCACCGGCATCTTCTCCATCGCGATCAACGGCAAAGTCACCGTCCAAGGACCGCAAGAAGCCATCGAAGAACTCGAAGATATCGACGGCATCGATGGCATCACCAACCAAGCATCAAGACCCGCCACCATCACCGCCCACGGCGGGGTCACCATGCAATACCAAGACGCCGCGTCCCGTCAAACGATGGACCTCGAAGCACAACGCGTCGTCATCTTCCTCCGCGACGGCAACACCACCACCGCAGCACCCACCCAACTCAACGCATCAGAAATCGAAGGCATCTACCTCGAAGGAGGCGTCTTCGCGGGCAACGCCGACTGGTCCGTCCGCTCACCCAAAATCTACATCGACCTGATCAACGACAAGATGCTCATGCTCGATGCCGTGTTCTGGACGACCGACCAACGCACCAACATGCCGTTGTACCTGCGCGCCCAGTCCGTCCGCCAAACATCGCTCGGAGAGTTTGAAACCAAAAAAGCACGCATCTCAAACAGCGCGTTCTTCGAGCCAGACCTGAGCATCGGCGTCTCCACCCTCAAAGTCTCCATCCGCGACGAGCGACCTAAACAATCCGGACTCCTCGGACTCGCCAGCAACCTCAGCAGCGGCATCAGCGCCGGACTCCAAGGTTTCGCAGGAGACGACAACGCCGACGGCATCGCAGACCAATCCGCAGAACCCGGAACCGACCTCGTCCGCAGAGTCTTCATCGACGGCAAAAACATCACCCTCCGACTCGGATCCCTCCCCATCTTCTGGCTCCCCCAAATCAAAGGCGACACCGACTCCTTCCCCCTCAAAGAAATCCGCGTCGGTGACTCCAACCAAACAGGCATCAGCATCCGCACCCGCTGGGACGCCTACTCACTCTTCGGCGTAGACCCAATCCCCAATGTCAAATCCAGTCTCCAACTCGACTATTACGGAGAGCGCGGCATCGGATTCGGACTCGACTCCACCTGGAACACCGACCAGCACCGAGGCAACCTCCGCTCCTACCTCGTCCCAGACGACAACGGCACCGACATCATGTCCTCCGGACTCAAAATCGACCGCTCCGGTAAAACCCGAGGCATGATCAGCATCGACGACATCTGGGAGTTCGACAACGCCTGGACCCTCGTCTCCAAAGCAACCTACATCTCCGACGAAGCATACATCCCCGCCTTCGAACGCCAACTCGGACGCACCACCCCAGACTTCGACTCCATGCTCCGCTTAGAGCGCACCGGAGAACGAACCCAACTCGCCATCGAACTCTCCGCAAACCCCAACGACTTCTTCGCCTCCGAACACCTGCTCCAGTCACCGGGATACGCGGTCGACAAACTCCCCGACGCAAAGTTCGTCTCAACCTACCTCGACCCCTTCGAGAACACCCTGCCGGGCGTGTTCGACTACCAATACGAAGCATCCATCGGCGCGATGCGTCTGCGATTCTCAGAACCCACCGCATCAGAATATGGATTCCTCACCCCGGGACTCTCGAACTCCGCGTTCGGGATCACCCCAACCCAGTCCCTCGCCGATTCCCAGCGTGCCCTCGGCCTCGACGAAGACCTCGTCGGGCGCTTCGACACCCGCCACGAACTCAGCGCGAGATTCGACGCGGGTGCCCTCCGAATCAACCCGTTCCTCGTCGGACGCCTCACCGCCTACGACACCACCTTCGACACCTTCTCGCCAAACCAGACCGACAACGCCCGCTACTGGGGGGCCGCCGGTGTCACCGTCGCGACCACACTCACGAGAGTCAACGACCAAGCCAACAACGACTTCCTCGACATCCACCGCATCCGCCACATCGTCGAACCCTCCGTCACCCTCTGGCAAGCGGACTCCGGATACGCCGTCACCGATACCCCCATCTTCGACGACGATGTCGAAGGCCTCCTGCGCGGAACCATGTTCCGCGCCGCGATCGATCAGACCTGGCAAACCAAACGAGGCGGCCCCGGACGCTGGCGCGACGCGGACATCCTCAAACTCAACACCGAGTATGTCTGGTCCAGCGACCGAGCAGGCACCAGCGTCATCCCGCACTACTACGCCCCGCGTCCCGAGCTCTCCAACCCCGGAACCTATGTCGGGTCCGAGTTCATCTTCTCCCCAACCGATGTACTCGCGTTCTCAGGATCACTCATCTTCGACACCGACCTCGACAAAGCATCCCGCACCAGCACAGGCGTCCTCGTCACCCACCAAGGATTCTCAAGCTCCCTCGAATACCGCGACATCCGAGCCGTGGATGCAAGCTTCCTCTTCGGACGCATGACCTACATCCTCACGGACAAATACTCGATCACCACTTCAGCGGACTACAACTTTGACCAGAACGACTTCCAGACCTTTTTCGCGCGAGTCGACCGCCGCTTCCAGATCGGAACGCTCGGACTCTCCGTGTACTACGACAACATCAACGCCGAGACCAGCATCGGGTTCGTCTTCCAACCCTTCGGCACCTCAGGCACCAGCGTCGGTTCCCGAGGCGACTTCCTTCAATAATCAGCTTGTCAAAGAGCAGGTTTAGGACATCGCCTTCGCCGAAACCTCGCACGCCAGCGGCCGCGCCGGATCGATCGAGTACTCCCCGGTAAAGCACGCCGTGCAGTACCCGCTCGACGCGTTCTTCATCACCCCGAGCATCCCCTCCCTGCTCAGGTAATGCAGCGAGTCCACCCCGAGGAACTCGCGGATCTCTTCCACGCTCTTCTCATGCGCAATCAGTTGGTCTGATGTCGCAAAGTCTACCCCAAAGAAGCACGGATGCGTGATCGGTGGACACGAGATCCGCACATGGATCTCCTTGGCGCCCGCCGCACGGATTTGTTTCATCTTCTCCCGCGTCGTGGTCCCGCGCACGATCGAGTCGTCCACGATAATCACCCGCTTGCCGCTGACAATCTCAGCGACCACATTGAGCTTGAGCCGAACCGCCGCCGCGCGTTCCGCTTGCGTGGGTTTGATAAAGGTGCGTCCGACATACCGATTGGGCACGATCCCCTCGCGGTATGGAATCCCAGATTCATTCGCGTACCCATTTGCAGCACTCCGTCCAGAGTCCGGCATCGGCATTACAATATCCGCTTCAACCGGAGACTCCTTTGCGAGCTGCACCCCAAACTCCTCACGCGACACCAGCACATTCTGGCCGAACACCTGCGACGCGGGATTCGCAAAGTACACATGCTCAAACACACACCTCGCCAGCGGCGTCATCGCCTGCGCATACTTCCGCGACCGCACGCCATCATCGCTCAGCGTCACAATCTCCCCAGGCTCAATCTCACGGATATATTTTGCCCCCATCACATCCAGCGCCACCGTCTCCGATGCAACCACCGGAGACCCATCCGCAAGTTCCCCAAGCACCAACGGGCGGAACCCCCAAGGATCACGCGCCGCCTCGATCCGATCCTCAAACAACAGCACCAGCGAGAACGCGCCCTGCAAGTTCCGCAGCATCGCCGCCGTCGGATCAGCCGTGTCCCGCGTGTCGGGAGACGCAAGCAGGTGGATCATCACCTCCGTGTCCGACGAGGTATGGAAGATCTGCCCCCGACGCGAAAGCTCCTGTCTCCAGATCGTCGAGTTAATCAGGTTCCCATTGTGCGCCACCCCGATCACACCATCGAACATCGTTTCAACCAAAGGCTGCACATTCTCAATCCCGGAACCCCCAGCCGTGGAATACCGCGTGTGCCCGATCACCCCTCGATTTGTCGAATCATTCTTGTGGTAATAGGTGTTGAGCCGTTCCAGCCGATCCGGCGTAAGCGCATCGGACACCAACCCCTGCCCACGCTCGACATGAATCTTCCCATTGGAACTCGCCGCCATCCCAGCCGCTTCTTGACCGCGATGCTGGAGCGCAAACAACCCAAGATACCCCAAAGGCACCGCGTCCTCATGATTCCACACCGCCACCACCCCGCACTCCTCCTTCGGGCGATCGTCCACAGAGCAATCCAAGACGGGCAAATGCACGGCACGGGTCATAAGAACTCCCAATCAAAGCACAGTCAGGAATCAGCCAGAATCAGCAACCACCCAAAGCGTAGGAGCCGTCCCTTACATGATCTCAACACTTCCCACCGATTGACACAAACCAGCAGAAGCACCCCGACCCAGCAGCAGCTCAATCGCCTCGCGTCCGCGAACACCCATATCCAGCGTCAACCCAGACACATACATATCCAGATACCGATCCACCAGCTCCGGATCATCCCACTCCGTCCGCTCCCCCTTGTTGATCTGCAGGTGCAATCTCGACGCTTCCTTCTCCCGCACCGCCGTCTCGATCGACGCGGTCAGCAGGTCCGCGACCCGCTGACAGGTCCCGTCCCCAAACCGAGTATCAAGCGACCGAGCCACCACATTCAAACCCAGCGGCAACGGCTTCCCACCCGTATCCGAATGCCACCACTGACCAATATCCCCAATCTGCCGCAGCCCGCTCTCCCCAAAGGTCAGCTGCGCCTCGTGAATCAACAACCCCGCATCCACATCCCCAGATGCAACCGCACCCGGAATATCCGAGAACAGCATCGGCACAAACTTGAACCCCGGCGCGATCAGATTCAGCGTCAAAAACGCGCTCGTGTTCACCCCAGGCACCCCGATCACCGTCTCCGATGTCAAATCCCCAAGCGACCGCATCGGAGAATCTTCTCGCGTCACCACCTTGGGACCATAGTTCTCACCGAACGACCCACCAGAGCGCGTGATCACATACCGATCCGCAATCGCGGGATACGCCGCACACGAGATCGCCGTGATGTCATAAGGCACCCCTACGCCTGGATCAATCGCAAGCTCGTTGAGCTCCTGCACATCCCGCGCCACCAAATCAAACCGGAACGGTCCAGTATCAAGCTGAGGCTTCCCAAGCGGCCCATCTATCGGAGTCCCATCCGGATTCGTAATCCCAGTCAAAGGCCACCACATCACCAGATCATCAGAATCCGGAGAGTGCGCCAAACTGAGTTCAATAAGCTCGGTACTGTTCATAATCAATACTTCGTAATCGTGGGATCAAGCCGATCCGACCACCAATGAATCCCACCCGCGATCGAGCGAGCGCCAGTAAATCCCTGCTGCTGCACGTACATCGCAACATCAAGCGAACGCTTACCGGTTCGGCACAACACCGCAACCAGCGTGTCCTCTTCGATGTCAAGCTCCGCAAGTGCCGCAGGAATGTCCCCCATCGGAACATGCGTCGCGCCATCAATCGAAGCAATCGCCAGTTCATGCGGCTCGCGCACATCGAGCAACAAAAAATCCTCAGCACCAGACGAGTGCTTCGCATTCGTATCCACAACACTGATCTCAAGCGATTCGTTGAACGGATAGTTCGGAGGGTTGTCATTCATTGTCTACATCCTGTGTGTGTTGAATCGGGAGCCCCGACGACCAGTTGTCTTCCTGCGATGCCCGCTTCCAGACCTGCATCGGACTCCACAGTGTATTGCTCAGCTCGTAGTGCATCTCAAACGGATCAAAGATACAGGTCAACGAAGACCCAATCTCATCGCACACTCCAAAGGCCATCCCCAGACTTGCCCCGATCCCATCCTCGCGCTGAAACTCCAGCGCAGTCTCCGAAGTCGGCACCAATCCATAGCGTCTCGGTGAAAAACTCTTGCGAGGGAAAGGAACCCGACGCATCACCGCCCCATGCACCACCCCGTCCACAGGAGCAATCACCACCGTCGTATCCCATCGAGCACGCTCCATCGGAACGCGATCAAGCACATCAGAGTCAGCCGAACCAGCGAAAGTGGGGGTCCGATGCTTCGCGCCAAGCTCCAATCGAGCATTGACCTCTCGAGTGCAACCACCCGCCCCCAACAGCACAATCAGCATCGACACACACAGAATGACTCGGCCCATCATCGACATAGACGACAATAGTAGGTGATCCACCCACCAAACCTCCCTATCCTTCCCACAGCAATGGCCAAGAAGAAAAAGAAATCCAAGACCGACACCCCGGTGTACGACAACCGCCGTGCCCGCTACGACTACTTCATCGAGGACACGATCGAGGTCGGGATCGTTCTGGAAGGATCCGAAGTCAAAAGCATCCGCGACGGCAGCTGCTCGCTCAAAGAGGGCTTCATCACCGTCGATCTCGATCCCCCAAGACTCACCCTCCACCAAGTCGACATCCCCCCATACCAACCCGCCGGCGCACTCAACCACAGACCCAAACGCGACCGCATCCTGCTCGCCAAAAAACGAGAGATCGAAAAACTCGCGAGAGCCGTCGATGTCAAAGGCATCACCCTCGTCCCCCTCAAGCTCTACTTCTCCGGAGCGCACGCCAAAATCCAGCTCGGGATCGCGAAGGGCAAAGCGCAGCACGACAAACGCAACTCGATCGCTGATCGTGAAAACCAACGCGACATGCAGCGCGCCATGTCCCAACGGATGAAGTTCTGATCGAGCCCAATCGCGGAAAGGCGTTGATGAACAAACGGTCACTCATCACCTTGCTCGCGCTCATGCTCGGATTCCTCATCCTCGCAACCATCCGCCTCGCCGCAGGCACCGGAGGATTCTCCCAGCTCAACCACTGGGGATTCCCCGACAACGACACCATCATGAACCTCCGCATCCACCGCGTCTGGACCGGTTCAATCGTCGGCGCCACACTGGGAATCGCAGGGGTCTTCCTCCAATCACTCCTCCGCAACCCCCTCGCCGCCCCCGACCTCATGGGACTCAGCGCCGGCGCGGGATTCGCCGTCACCCTCACCATCTTCATCACCGGCGCATCACTGAGCGTCGGAGGCGCAACCATCCCCGCATTGATCGGTGCCGTCGCCGTCCTCGCCCTCGTCTACGCCCTCTCCCAGCGCCGAGGCATCATCGACCCTGTCACGATGATCCTCATCGGCGTCATCGTCTCCGTCATCCTCGGAGCCGCGACGATGCTCGTCGCGTCCCAGATGCCTGACCGTGGATTCGGGACCAGCCGATGGATGATGGGCAACATCCGCGAGGACCTCTCCCAAACCCACCTCTCCGCATCCACCATCATCACCCTCGCCGTCCTCGCTGTCGGACTTTTCCAATCCACCGCCTACGACGCGGGATCGCTCCCAAACGACGAGGCCAAAAGTATCGGACTCCGCGTCGGACCCATCCGCACCACGCAACTTCTGGGCGCAGGACTCCTGACCACAATTTCAATCGTCCTTGCTGGCCCCATCGGATTCGTCGGCTTGGTCAGCCCCCACATCGTCCGCGTCCTCATCGGACCACGCCACGCAAGTCTCCTGATCGGCTCAGCAGTGGTGGGGGCCTCGATGGTCGTCGGCGCCGATGTCCTCTCACGAATCATCGAAACCCAAGCAGGACGCATCCCCATCGGGGTCCTCACCGCGTTGATCGGTGGCCCAGTCTTCCTCGCACTCCTGCTCAAACAACGAACGACCCAAGCAAGCCAATAGGTCTATGCGTTGAAATACCGCGCCTCAGGATGGTGTGACACAATCGCGCAGGTCGATTGCTCCGGATCAATCTGGTAGTTCTCCGTCAGATGACACCCAATCCGCGTCGGATCAAGCAGCGACCACATCTGTTCATGCGCACTCATATCCGGACACGCGGGATACCCAAACGAGTACCGCGACCCACGATACTTCTGCTGGAACAACTCGGACATCACGCTCGAATCCTCGTGCCCAAACCCAAGCTCCTGACGAACCCGCTTGTGCCAAAGCTCCGCGAGCCCCTCCGCCGCCTCAACCCCGAGCCCGTGCCAGTACAGATAATCCTGGTACTGATTGTCCTCAAACAACCGCTTCGTGTGCCGACTGATTTCTTCCCCCATCGTCACGCACATCATCGCGATCACATCGCGTGAACCCGTCGCTTTGCACTCATCAAGGTCACGATAAAAATCCGCAATGCACAGGTGCTTATTTGCTGGTTGCCGAGGGAACGCGAACCGTTCCACTTCCCGGTCATGATCCTCCGGATCAAACACCACCACCGAATCCCCATCGCTGCTGCAAGGCCAATACCCATACACAACCCTCGGCTGCAAAATCGACTCCGCCAAACACGCCCGCTTAAGTTCCTCAAACTTCGGACGAGCCACCTCATCAAGCATCGCTTGGTACGCCGCCTTCTCCTGCTTCCCGCGCTTGAGCTGCCACTGCACGCTATACAAAGCCGTCGGATTGATGTACGCAAAAATATCCGGCAGACTGATCTCCTCAACCACCCGAGTCCCCCAGAACGGAGGCGTCGGCACCTCATTGTCCCGCACCACCGACGACCGCTCCAACACACCAACCGCCGTTTGTGCGGCCTTCGCGCCCTCAACGCGCTCGCTGTGTGCCGCAATTGTTTTCTTTCGGCTGCTCGCGCGTTCCCTCGCCGCTTCCAAGAGCGATCCGCTCGTCCCGCTCACAATCGCGTTCATCGTGTCGAGCCCATCAAACGCATCCTTCGAGTAATGCAGATCCCCCTTGTACACACTCGTTAGATGCCCCTCCGCATAACTCCGCGTCAACGCCGCCCCCCCAAGCAGCACAGGGACCGTTATCCCCGCATCATTCAGATGCCCAAGGTTGTCCTCCATCACATTCACGCTCTTGACAAGCAACCCCGAAAGCCCAATCGCCTGCGCCTTCGTCTCATGGAACGCCTTGAGGATCGTATCAATCGGCTGCTTGATCCCAAGATTGTGCACCGTAAACCCGTTGTTCGAAAGCAGAATATCCACCAGGTTCTTCCCGATGTCGTGCACATCCCCCTTCACCGTCGCAAGCACAATCGAACCCTTCGAGCTCACATCGTCCTTCTCCATATGAGGCTCCAGCATCGACACCGCCCGCTTCATCACCTCCGCACTCTGCAACACAAACGGCAACTGCATCTGCCCAGAACCAAACAGCTCCCCGACCGTCTTCATCCCCGCAAGCAGATGGTCATTGATAATCTCCAAAGGCTTGTACTTCCCCAGCGCCTCCTCAATCGTCTCCTCAAGAAAGTCCCGCTCCCCATCAATAATGTGCGTCCGGAGCTTCTCCTCAAGCGTCAAGTCTTTGATCTCTTTGGTGCTGCTCTGCTCCTGCTCGCCCTCGAACAGTTCAATCAGGTGCGACAGCGGATCATGCTTGGGATCGCTGATCCCCTCCGGAAGCCCCGTCCCCCCAACCGAAGCATCCCGCCGATCCCAGATCAGTTCCATCGCCGCGTTCTTCTGCGCTTCGTCCATCGCATGCAGCGGCGTAATCTTCGACGCATGCAGAATCGCGCTCGTCATCCCCGCCTGCGTCAGTTCATGCAGCAGCACCGCATTGATCACCACGCGAGCCGCGGGATTGAGCCCGAACGACACATTGGAAAGCCCGCAGGTCAGCTGCACATCCGGGAACGCGGCGCGGATCCGCTTGGTCCCCTCAACCAGTTCCGAAGCACTCCGCCGATCCGAATCCATCCCCGTAGAAACCGGAAGCACCAACGGATCAATAAACAGATCCGACACCTTGAGCCCATGCACCGTCGTCGCCCGCTCGATCGCGCGTTTGGTGATCTCAAGTTTCCGATCCGCCGTCCGCGCCATCGCGTTCTCGATGTCTTCATCGATCGTCCCGATCACCAGCGCCGCGCCGTAGTCCTTCGCCATCGCGCACAGCTCATCGAACTTCTCGTCCCCCTCTTCAAAGTTCGCGCTGTTGATGATGCACTTGCCCGCCGCCGCCTTGAGTCCCGCAAGGATCACCCTCGGATTCGTCGAATCGAGCATCAACGGCGCATCAACCTGCTTGACAATCCGCGAAACCACCTCGTGCATATCCGCCGGGTTGTCCCGACCCGCAACATCCACATTGATGTCCAGCACATGCGACCCATCCCGCACCTGCTGACGCGCCAGCGACACGATCCCCTCAAAATCCTGCTCCTCAAGCAGCCGCTTAAACTTCCGCGATCCCGACGAGTTGCACCGCTCCCCGATAATCAGAATCGACAAGTCCTGCCGAAACTCCACCGACGAATACAACGACGAACACGCCGGCGCAAACACCGGCGATGGTCGTTGAACCTTCTCCACCGAATCCACATACGACCGCAGCACCTCAATATGCCTTGGGGATGTCCCACAACACCCACCAATCGCATCCACCAAGCCCTCCTTGAGCATCGGGGCTACAGCTTTCGTGAACCCCTCCGCATCCAGCGGGTACACCGTCTGCCCCGCCTGCAGCACAGGCAAGCCCGCGTTGGGCATCACCGTGATCGGTCGATCCCAAAGCTGCGCCAGCGTCCGCACATGGTTCATCATCTCCACAGGACCCGTCGCGCAGTTCAAACCCAGCGCCGCGATCGGCATCGGGCGCAGCGCCTCGATCGCCGCCTCAATCGAAGACCCCACCAGCATCGTCCCCGTCTGCTCGATCGTCACCGACACAAAGATCGGCACCGAGTCCTCGCTCAGCCCAAGCTCCTTCGCCGCCTTCCGAACCCCCTGAATCGCGCACTTGATCTGCAGCAAATCCTGACAGGTCTCGATGAGCACCACATCAACCCCGCCCTCGATCAACCCCATCGCCGCCTGTGCGTACGAATCCCGCAGATCATCAAACCCGATCTGCCCAAGCGTGATCAGCTTCGTCCCAGGCCCAAGCGATCCCGCCACAAACCGAGGCCAGTCCGCAGTCGCAAACTCATCCGCCGCTTGTCGAGCGATCTCCGCCGCACTCCTCGACAACGCGCGAGCGTCATCGGCGCGATCAAACTCCCCAAGCACATGCGCCGCCGCACCAAAGGTATTGGTCGAGACCACATCCGCGCCCGCCCTGAAGTAATCCCTATGGATCTCCACAATCTGATCCGGACGAGTCAGCGACAGAATATCCGTGCAGTTCTCGCACCCCTGATAATCCCCATCGACACTCAAATCCAGATTGTGAATCTGCGTCCCCATCGCCCCGTCCCACACGAGCAGCTTCTGGCGCATCCGATCCAGAATCGAAACACGGGGCGGAACTGATTGAAGTAGGCTTGAGCGGTCAGGCATGGCAATCTCCGTATATCCAGATAAACGGATTATACATAGATCTCACCCCAAAACCACCGCTCCAATCAAAAAAAGCCCCCTCAGTTGAGGGGGCCTTGGGAAACTCAAGTCGTGCTGATTCGAAGCGCTGTCCTTATGGGCAACCCGCGCCGAATGCCGTCAAGAATGTGGATACATCGAGGAAGTTGAACTGTCCATCGCCACTGAAGTCCGCGACGATGTCTTGGTTCCCATACGCCGTGAGGAATGCGGACACATCCAGGAAGTTCAATGAACCCTCCCCAGTCAGATCGGCAGGACACGCGGCGACATACTCGCACACCAGCCCCGAGATCGTCACGCCATCAATACCCGCTTCGATCACCGAATCCGCGTTCTGATCAGAGACCAAGAACCGGACACGCATCGTCGAGGTTGTGGACTGGAACTGATTGAGATTGAGCTCTGACATGATCCAGCCACCCATTGACTCGCCAGTATTGGGCCCGAAGATATCGATCGTTTCATAGAACGCGCCGCCATCGTACGAGATCCCAACCTCCATCACATCGTTGCCCGGCACACCGGGCTCGCCGGTGTTGTTGTACCAGTGGTAGTACCGCATCGCCGGGTTGATCAAATCCTCCGCATCAAACACAGGCGAGGTCAGCATCGTCAGAGAGTTCACATCGGAGATCATCCCCGCGCCAAGGTTTCCGGTCACATAGCACATCCCAGACCCGTCCGCATCGGAGATCGGGTCACCGCCGCTCCCATCACCCGCAGGCACCCCGCGTTCCCAAGCACCATTGCTCGGTCCCACAGCACCCCCGGAAACAAGCCACCCGGTATCAAGCTCAAAGCTGTCCTCAAAGACCTGCACTGGCTCACCAATATTGATCCCAAACGGGAACTCCGTATCAACATCCGGGAATGTGGTCACCCCCGTCTGCACGCCCTGGACCTGAAGATAGTAATACACATCGAAGTATCCAGATAAAAGCTCATCCCGATTCTCGATGCACTCCTGCGCCGGGATCGTCGCGGTGTAGCTGCTGCCACCATTGTGAACCAAAGGCACCAAGGTGTACTCAAGATCAAGACCCGTCGTCACATCAAACAAACCCTCGCCACTCGCATACGCAAGCATCGCGGTGCCGGGAGCCACAGGATCGTTCTGCTCTTCAATAATCACATCAAACACAAAGTCATCACCCGACGCCATCTCCGTCGCAGGCTCTTCAACAAGCGAGATAATCGGTTGTGGGTCAGCACACGCGAGTTCACTGACCGAGACACCATCAATACCCGCTTCAATCACAGAAGTATTGAGAAGATCCACAGCAATGAAACGGAACTGAAGCTGCGATGTCGTAAAGTCAAAGTCCGCGATATCTGTCGACGACTCAACAACTCTCACCAGATCGTGCTCAACAAAGAACCACCCGCCCCGCGCCTGCGCCGAGATCGCATCAACAACCTCCAGCAAGAACCAAGTGGTCCCGCCGTCGTCGGACATCTCGACCGTGAAATCATCTTCACCAGGACCAGCCCCAACCCCGGAACCGGTGTTGTCAAACCAACGCCAGTACGAGACACTCGGACGATCAACATTCGAAATATCAAACAAAGGCGAGTTCAAAATCGTTGCCTCACCATCGACATCTGAGTTTGAACCGGGAGCACCGTTGCCTGTCACAAAGCACATGCCCGAGCCATCACCATCAACCGCCGGATCACCCCGGGTTCCATCACCCGCAGGGACCCCACGCTCCCATCGACCAGCATTCTGGCCCACAATCGGTCCCGTGACCGTCCATCCCAAACTCGATTGGAAGTTGTCAGTAAAGAACGAGACGGTCGAACCAATCAACGCCTCAAACGGAGCATTGCCCCCGCCAAACGGCAGTGTGTAAGGCTCATCAACTCCGATCGTGCTCGCTTCCAGATAGAACTCGATCACCGCATCAGGATTGCACCGAAATCCAGGGAGCGTCGCGGAGTACTCCAACCCACCCGCAGGCACAAGCGGAACCCGCGTGTACGCGCCCGGCTGCGAACGGTAGTACAAAGACTCCGTCCCCGTTTCAATAGTCTGGTCAAACGGATTGAGCGTCACCGAGAAGGTGTTCTCAAACCCAGGCTCAAGGTACGCCGGCGTCTGCGCCGAGATCGCCAAAATCGGTTCCGTACCGACATCAATCCGGTACATCTGGACATTTTCCCGCGTCGAAACCACATACACCTCAAAGAAATAGTCCCCCGCCTCAGACGCCGGGAACTCCATAATCTCACTCTCCCCAGGGGGACCACTAAGCGATGTAAAGGCCGGGTTGACCAGATCGTCCGAGGTGTACACATTCAGACGAAGATCATGGATAATGTTGTAGTTGGTCAGCACCGAACTATCATCTTCGGAATCACAGTTCTCAGTCTGAGGCCCCTGCCGATAGGTATCCGCATCCGGTGTCACGATAAAGGTAATCAGCGAAGGCACCTCCACAGTCACCTTATAAAAATCACGATCGTCCGGATCATCAATACTCACAAGATCAAAGTCGAACCCCACATTGACATCAAAGCTCCCAAGATCGGTCGCCTCCGCCGCGGTGTCATTAGGTTCCTGCGGATCACCGTAATGCCGATGCCCATTGAGCACATCATCAAGCTGCGGCCCATCAAACGCAAAGGACACAAACGGCTCCATCAGTTTGGTCTGAAACACCGGGCACACATGCCCCATCCCCAAACCATGACCATGCTCGTGCGCAATCACATTCCGGAATCCAAGCGAATCACCGAAGGTGTTGTTGTAGAATGAGTCAAACGCATCCATCACCATCTCACCGCCAAACTCGGGATAGAAGTTGTACGCAAGCAAGCCAGAGTTCCCATCGAGAATCATCGCCGCGATACGCACATCCCCCCGGATTCCGAGCACACCATCAAAGTCGCGTTGTGAAGTCCCATCATCGTTCGGCTCATACACATAACTCACCCCCGTCAGCGCAGCCCAGCGATCAAAGACCTGAGCAAAGATCCCCTGCCAGGTCGCGGTATCCCCATACACACTATTGAGCCACGCGAAAAGCTGCGAACTCCCCGACCCGTACCCCGCGTTTGGTATAAAGGTCCCATCGGGAACAAACGAATAGGTAATGATGGTCGGATCACCCTGCTCAAGACCCTGGCCACTCATTACCGTACGGGTCCACCGGTTCCGCTGCTGAAACGCATTGGGATTCGGGTTGTTGACCGCAAGCAACTCGCGGACCATCCACACATACGACCCCGGCGCATCAGGCGCAAAGCACATCTCAGGAGTCACACCATCAGACTCAACCACATCAGCGATCGAATACAACGCCTCGATCTGCCGATCGGTCATCGGGTTCTCAGAAATCTTCGCAAGCGACGCATCGAGCCATTCCTCAAGCGTCCCCTCCCCGGAGTACCGCGTCAGCCCATACACATTCGCCTCAAACGACGCCGCCCCGAGTCCTCCCACAGCGAGGATCTGCTCTTGTTGTTCCTCGGGAAGCATCGGGAGCATCACACCAGCGAACCGCTCAAGCGTCGCCTCGTCAGCAACAAACATCGAATCCGTCGAAGCCCCACACTCCTGTTCGGAGACAACACTCCCGCAGCAAGCACCGCTCGAATCAGCAGCCACCGCGCCCAGCGATTGAGTCGTCAAGCAAACAGCCGGCAAAAGCACAGCCACGATCCATGAATCCCGTATCATAATTTGGAAACCCTTCATATAAAGCGAATGACAAGCCGTGCTCTCAAACACGCTCATCCAAAAAAATCCCGTTGCTCGACCATCTCCACGCATTCCAAAGACCTTCGCAGTTCTCCAGATGTGCCCGCTCGCCGTGGAATGGCACGCTCCTCACCTAAAAATAACCGATCGTTCCGGTCCTGTAAACAATGAAACATAAGAACTTACGAAATTAACACTGCACAGGTTCCTCCCAACCCAGATTGCTCGATCTCCCCAAACACCCGTCCGAGAACCCAACCCACCCAAGCACAAAAAAACACCCCGCAACATCAGTTGCAGAGTGCATCGAATATCAACAATCAAGCCGACAGGCTGAACCGGTCGCTTACTTCTTGGATTTGAAGTAGTTGCCAGCGAACTTCTTCTGGAACTTCTCAACGCGACCAGCCGCGTCCACGAAGGTCGCCTTGCCGGTAAAGAACGGGTGTGATCCCGACCACACATCGACCTTGAGTTCAGGCACAGTCGCGCCGACGGTCATGACGACCTCGCCGTTGTAGTAAACCTTGCAGGATGGGTAGTAAGTTGGGTGGGTGTCGTTTTTCATTGGAATTCCTTCAATCACACCGGTTTCCATCCGGCGGGCCCCAAGCATAGGCTGATCCCCAACCCCAGTCAATCCTAGATTTCCTTGCCAGCTTGAAGAGAATCGGTATACTGCTCGGATTCATATGGAGCCCACAATGAGCGAGTTATCGAAGCAAAATCCTGATAAACCAGAAAAAGAGAAGCTTCCGCCTTTGGTCATGGCCGCCTGTATGTGGCCCCTGGCCCTCATGGCTGTTGGTGGCATGCTTGGTGGAGCGTTCGGAGGGGCTGCCGCTGCCATAAACATGTCGCTCGTGGGCTCAAAACTTCCCCGATGGTCGCTCTGGCTGTTGAACCCGCTCGTTGGGCTAACAGCAGTGGTGCTCTGGTTGGTGATCGGTACAATGATCGGCCTAGCGATCAGTCCATCCGAGACCGGGTAAGAACAATCACACGCTCAAAGCAACGACTCAGGGTTCTGCAGCGATTCCACGATCTCAGCAAGCGCCAAAGCCGCCGTCGCCCCGTCCACAACCCGGTGATCACACGCCAAGCTCAATGGCAGCACCTTGCCGACCATCAACTCGCCGTTCTGGACCACCGCACCGTCGTACGCCTTACCAATCGCCAAAATCGCGACCTCAGGATAGTTAATCACTGGAGTCGCAAACCGTCCAGCATGCGAACCCACATTCGAGATCGTAAAGCTCGATCCCATCAGCTGCTCACGCGGGATCGACCGATCCCGTGCACTCGCCGCGATCTGCGCGATCGACTGCGCCAGTTCAACAACATTCATCCGGTCCGCATCACGCATCACAGGCACCATCAGCCCGTTCTCCGTATCCGTCGCGATCCCAAGATTCACCGCGCCATACTGCACAATCTCCGCCGCTTCATCGTCCACAATCGCGTTCATCGCACCAAAGCGACCCGCGAGTGCTTTCGAGACCGCCGCACAAATGAATGGCAGGAAGGTCATCTTCACGCCCGTCTGAGCCGTGACCTCTTTCCGAAGCGCATCGAGCGCCGTCACATCCGCCTCATCAACAACGGTGAAGTGCACCGCAGTATCCACAGCATGACGCAACCGGTTCGCGATCGTCTTCCGGATCCCCTTAAACGGAATCCGCGCCTCGCTCTGTCCCGGTTGAACCATCCCCTGCTGCGCAGGATCAGGAATCGGACGATGAGCCGCAGGCCCCTGATACCCCGGAGCGGTCGGAACCCCTCCGCTTGACTGTTGCGGATACCCATAAGGCATCGGCATCGGTGCCGGGTATCCATACCCCATCGGTGGAGGTGGGGGGTACCCATACCCCGGATACATCGGAGGCGGTGCATACCCGTACCCCATCGGCGCCCCCATCGGAGGCATCTGCTGTTGTGGATACCCCTGCTGCGGATAACCCTGAGGGTACCCCTGCGGATACTGACCCTGATTCATCTGCTGAGGCGAATGCGCCGCCGGGATCTGCGTCGTCGGCAGATTCAACGGACGACGAGTCTCCGCAGGACGCTGCGGCTGCGATTGACCTTGTGATGAAGTTGCCGGTGCAGGAGCCGCATGTGTTGATGGTCGAGGTGCTTGTGCAGCAGGTGCAGACGCTGATTTGGACGGTGCCGACTTGAGAGCCGACCCACCCGACGCCTTCGCATCATCAACATCCTTGCGCGTCACGCGCCCACCAATCCCACTGCCCGCGACCGAGTTGATATCCACCCCACAATCCCGAGCATGACGACGCACGGCAGGAGACGCGATCGCCTTCCCATCCGCCGCAGTCATCCCAGGCGTGTGGTCCGACATCTGCCCAACCACGGACCCCTGATCTTCCGGACGATCATCTTCTTCAACTGGTGCCGCCGGCGCTGCTTTGGCAGACGCATCATCCGAACCACCCTCGTAGGTCACAAACGGAGCACCGACCTTGATCGTGTCCCCGTCCTTGCCGTGAAGCGTCTTGATGGTCCCCGCGCGAGGAGAAGGAACTTCGACGAGCGCCTTGTCCGTCTCCATCTCCGCGATCACTTCCAGTTCACCAACGGTGTCGCCTTCTTTGACGACCCATTTAATGAGCTCAGCTTCTTCAAGCCCCTCGCCAAGGTCAGGGAGAATAAAGATGTTCGGATCAGATGATACTTTGCCAGCCATATGTTCAGTCCTCTTCGCTGCACCCGATTCTCATGGGCAGTGGGGGATTGTATTCGTTCTCGATTCAACTCGTCGCAACAACTCAAAGCCGCCGCTCAGTACGCCAAACACTCCGTAATCCCCTTGAGGATCCGTGGTGCCTCAGGCAAATACTCGTTCTCCAGCTTGTAATACGGCATGATCGTATCAAACCCGGTCACACGCTGCACCGGTGCCTCCAGATGAAGGAAGCACTCCTCCATTATCCGAGCCGAGATCTCAGCACCCATCCCACAAGTCAACGGCGCCTCGTGCACAATCACGCACCGACCCGTCTTGCGGACCGACTCCGCAACCGTGTCCATATCAAACGGATAGATCGAACGCAGATCAATCAGCTCAACCGACACATCCTCAGGACAGTTATCGATCGCCTCAAGCGCCTGGAACACCGAAGCACCCCAGGTCACCACCGTCAGGTGATCACCATCGGCGACCACCTTCGCTTCACCGATCGGGATCTCGTAGTACTCATCCGGGACATCCTCTTTAAAGGTCCGGTACACCCGCTTGGGTTCAAAGAAGATCACCGGATCAGGGTCCTTGATCGCGCTGTTGAGCAGCCCCTTCGCGTCATAAGGAGTACAAGGCATCAACACCTTGATCCCAGGAGAATGCGTGTAAATCGCTTCGGGAGAATCCGAGTGCAGCTCAGGAGCGTGAATCCCGCCCCCAACAGGAACCCGCACAGTCATCGGCACCGTCACCGCACTCCGCGTGCGTGTCCGCATCCGAGCCGCATGGTTCACGAACTGGTCGTACGCAGGCCCAAGGAACCCCTCGAACTGGATCTCAGGAATCGACTTCATCCCCGCAATCGCAAGCCCGATCGCCGTCCCCATGATCCCGGATTCATCCAGTGGGGTATCAACAACGCGGTCCGCGCCGTGCTTCGCCTGAAGCCCATCGGTCGCGCGGAACACGCCGCCATTGAGACCAATGTCTTCACCAAGAAGGATGACATCGGGATCAGCCGCGAGTGCTTGATCGAGTGTCGAGGTAATCGCTCCGACAAGTGTGAGTTCTGCCATATCAATAAACTCCGTTCAACCGATGACCGCGATGGTTGTCGCGGCGGTTGCGTTGTTGTTGGTTTGTGCCTGCTGATCAATCGCAGCAAGGTATTCGTCAAACGAGCTGGGAAGCGACGCGTTGATAATCTCCGCGACCTGCTCCGCCGGTTGCTTCACGCGAACCGCCCCGCTCCAGTGTCCAAAGTCGATGTCCGCTTTGTCCTCTCCCTTTGGAGAAACCGAACGCACATACGCCGCGTTGATATACCGCTCTTTGCCCTTGACATCAACGATCTTCACCATCATCCCTTAATCTCCGCATGCTGCGCCTTGAGACCGATCTGCGACGGATCACGCCCGATCGAGCTCGTCCGCATCGTGTCCCGCTGACGACGAAGGTCCTCAGGCAGTTCCGCATACATGTCATCAAAGAACTCGCTGCTCGTAGGAGTCGAAACCGAGATCGCCGCATCGACAACCTCTTTCACGATCCGCTTAGCGCGAGCTTCAAGCTCTTCTTGTTTCTTGTCATCCCAGACCCCGACCGATTCCATGTACTTGCGGGTACGGATCAACGGGTCCTTCTCAAGCCACGCATCAACCTCCGCCTGATCGCGGTACCGACGCGCATCATCCGCAGTCGTATGGTCCGCAAGCCGGTAAGTCACACCCTCAATAAACGAAGGCCCGCCGCCCTGAATCGCACGCTTGCGAGCGTCCTGCGTCGCTTTGTACACCGCAAAGATGTCGTTGCCATCCACCTGAATCGTCGGCATGTCATACGCAAGCGCCTTCTGCGCGACTGTAGCGGAGTTCATCTGCTGCTCGCGAGGAAGCGAGATCGCCCACGAGTTGTTTTGACAGTAAAACACACAAGGCACCTGCATCACCGATGCAAAGTTCATCGCATTATGGAAGTCACCCTCCGAAGTCGCCCCATCACCAAAGTAGGTAATAACCGCCCGGTCCGCCTCCTTCCGCGCCTTCATCGACCACGCGATCCCCGTCGCATGGAGCATGTGCGTCCCGATCGGAACCGACAGCGGCGTAATGTTCACACCCTCAGGGAACTTGGACCCACGCTCATCACCCATCCAGTACTGAATGACATAATGCATCGGCATCCCGTGCATAAACAGAGCCGCATTCTCGCGGTAGGAAGGCACAACCCAGTCGTTCCCCTTCACCATCGCAAGCGCAGACCCAACCGCGTTCGCTTCCTGCCCCTTGTTCTGCGGATAGGTCCCCATCCGTCCCGAACGCTGCAGCTTAAACGCGATCTCATCAAGCTCCCGACAAACCCGCATCTGCTCATACAAATACACAACCTGATCATCGCTCAGCGTGTCCTTCGCGAGCTTCTTATCAAGCTTCCCATCCTCATCAAGGATCTGCAAGTGCTCAATTTTCGCTTCATACACAGTATGGTGTGGCATAACTTCTCCTACCCATTGGTTGCACAAGGAACAGCCCGTCACGCACCGCGCCTCCGTCGATTCATCAGCGCCGGGACGAGCGGTTCAGAGGTCTCCCCAATGGGACTCTAGTATAGGGTCAAATCCACCGCTTGGCAGATCACGCCAAGGCACCGCACCCGCGAGCCCAGGCAATTGAATCATTCGTATAACAGACAACCAGATCAGCACTTACCCAAGCTGCTCAATCGTCTCGCTCATATGCTCACGGCCCGTCGACCCAACATGCTCACGACCAGTCCCAGGGAACTGCTTGATGTGATCCTGCTTGAGCACACGACCCGTCCCCTTATCACTCGGCGAGCTCTCAGGAATCGCAAACAACTTGTTGTCAAGTGTTGATGAATGCGCCAGCGCCGCATCCGCCGCCGTCAGCATCGTGTCGTCCGCATTCTCATGCAGACCACGGAACGCATCGTGGATCGCCAGCTCCGCAAGATCAAAGAAGTGAATCGCGCTCGCCTTGTTCCGATCAAACTCGGTCCCGGACTCGTTGTTGCGGATGTCCGTATCAAGACGCGAAAGTGTGCACGCCCACGCATGCAGGTACATCGCCGCATCCGCAAGCCGCGCCTGCGTGACCTGTGCCGTCACAATCGCCGCGTCCTTCTTCTTGGAAATGTTCTTGAACTGGTAAGTCAGCTCCGAAATCAATCGGCACATCCGCGCCCCATACGGACTCAGCGACGGGTGCAGCTTGGTCATGCTCGGCGCCTTGTTCCGAATCCCAAGGAACACCTCGCGTCCAAGCGGCAGCGCCGCCTTGATCATCGTCGGCGTGAACTTCTTGTTGTCCGCCATATCCTTAATCCCAAGCATCTTCTCCGCCAGCTGCTTGCCGCCGTACGCAAAGATGAACGACTGCATGACCTCATTGGCACCCTCAACAATCGTGTTGATCCGCGAGTCACGGAAGATCCGCTCAAGCTCGTTCTCGGTCATCGTGCCCTCGCCGCCCATGATCTGCAGCGCGTTGTCCACCGTACGCCAGCCCATCTCCGAGCAGAACACCTTGCACACCGCGGTCTCAAGCATGATGTCCTCATCGTGACGATCCAGCATCCCCGTCGTCATGTACAGCACCGAGTCCATCGCGTAACACAGCGCCGACATCCGCGCGATCTTCTGCTTCACAAGCTCAAAGTCCGCAATCGGACGACCAAACTGGTACCGCGTCTGCGACCACTTGATCGACTGATCCATCGCCGTCTTCGCCCCGCCGAGCATCCCCGCCGACAAAGTACACCGCCCGTAGTTCAAACAAGTCAGCGCCAGCCCAAGCCCCTTGCCCTCTTTATGGAGCAGGTTCTTCTTAGGCACCTTCACATCCTTGAACCGGATCCGCGCCTGCCAGGTCCCGCGGATACACATCTTCGAGCGATTCTTCGAGAAGATGTCAATCCCTTCCATGTCAGGCGTGCAGATCACCGCGGTCACCCGCTCCTTGCCATCAACCATGTGCTTGCCCATGACCGTAAACAGCCCCGCAATCGCACCCGAGGTCGCCCATTTCTTCTCGCCATTGACAATGTAATACTCGCCGCAGTCAGACTCGGTAATCACCGTCTCCTGCCCGCCCGCATCACACCCAACCTGAGGCTCAGACAAACAAAAAGCACTCAGCCACTCGCGTGCAAGCTTGGGCAAGTACTCTTTCTTCTGATCATCCGTCCCATACAGCATCACCGCTTTGCAACCAATCGATTGATGCGCCGAAACCATCACCGCCGTCGATCCACACCGCGAACCGAGCGTTTCAAGCACACGGTTGTACGAGGTAATCCCCATCCCCAAGCCGCCGAAATCCTTGGGAATCGTCATCCCGAGCACACCCAGATCAAACAGCTTCTTGATCACCCACTCAGGAATGTACTGTTCTTGATCGATCTCAACCGCAGGGTGCTCCTCTTTCAGGTACACCTTGAGCTTCGCGACCAGTTCGTCACACTCACGCCGCTCGTCTGCAGAGACCTTGTCCATCTGGGGATACGGGAATAGCAGTTCCTCGCGGAGGTTGCCCCAGAAGAAGTTCTTCACCACGCCCATCTCGCTGGGTTCCGGGCCGAGCAAGGTTTCCGCATCAGCGATCATCTTCTGGTCGCGTTCGGAAACGCCCTTCATGTTCTTCAGGTCTGCGTTCTGGATCTTGGACATTGTGGGTACTCCTTAGAAATCTCGCTGAACCGTTTCATGCTCAAGCGGATGTGTGTGAACTGTGTGTTTATTTGCCTTTGTTGAGAAACGCGCCGATCGTCTCGCGTGCCGGTTCGGTGTGCCGCAACCGGACCAGATGATCCCGCTCGCATTGCACCGCCGCCGCCCAGCCCGAGTCAATCCCGGCCTGAACCGCATCGCACACCGCCTCGGTATGCTCCGCAGACTCAAGCTCATCGCGAGCATCGCTCAGCGCATCCTTCATCTCATCAACATTTGATTCATCAATACAACGCGATGGCCGCCCCTTGCGAGCAGGTGTTTCCTGCGCCCCAACCCACGCGCGAGCCGCGGGAATGAGATCATCCGCAGCAGAAACCGTCACATCAAACAACCCCATCTCGTCCGCCTGATCCGACTTCATCGCCCGGCCATTGGCTGTCGCGACAATCGCGTCCGTCGCGTCAATCCGAGCAGGAAGCAAGTTCGTCCCGCCCCACCCAGGACAAATCTTGAGCCCCGCCTCAGGAAGCCCGATCAAATACGGCTTCGCCTCCGGATCAATCAACCCCGCCAACCCATCACAATGCATCGCAAGCTCAAGCCCGCCCCCAAGCGCCACCGAATGAATCGCCGCAGCAGTGGGGCACGGCAAATCCGCAATCCGCTGAAACACGCGAGCACCATACTCAAGGTATGCATGCAGCTCAGCATCATCCATCGCCATGATCGCCTTCAGATCCGCCCCAGCAACAAACGCCCGAGGCGCAGACGAAGCAAGCACAAACCCACCAAGTTCCCTCGGCAGCGTATCAAGCGTCGCATCCAAGCGAGCAAGCAACGACTCATCAATCACCACCACAGGACGGCCCGGTTGATCCAATGTCAACACCGCAATCTCGGCACCATCAGCATTCGTGCTCAGCTCCACCGGCAGTAAATCTTGAACCACAGGATTGTCTCACTCTTGCGGAGGAGTAGGCAGACCAACCAGTCCACCACCGCACGGATCCGCAGCTCCATCGGTCCGAGATGCTATGCAACCCACATGCCAATTGACACCCAAAACCACCCCCAAACACCCCCTAGACACCCGCAAATCACGATTAAGACGGATTCATCCGAGCCATCAGCACCGCCTGCGCCTCCGGAGTCGCCAGCACCCCCGCACTCAGCTTCGCCCCCTTCATCACCATCCCAACCCCGGCCCCCCCCTCAACCGTCCCATCAATCAGATTCAACAACCCCTTCGTCGCCGCCAGCGCCTTGGGACCACCGCTCGCCAACCGATCCGCGATCTCCTTGGTCAACCCCTCAAGCCCGTCCCGATCATCCGCCAAGTAATCAATCAACCCCACCTCGTGCCCCCGCGTCCCGCTCATGATCCCGCCCATCAGCATCGCCATCCGAGCCCGCCCCGCCCCCATCTTCGCCACCACCCAAGGCGCAATCACCGCAGGACACAACCCAAGATCAACCTCCGGAAACCCAAGCTTCGCGTCCGCATGCGACACACTCACATCACACACACAGCTCAAACCACACCCACCCCCAATCGCCGCCCCATTCACCGAAGCCACCGTCACCATCGGCAGCGACCGGATCTTCAAAGTCAACTCCGCAAGCCGGGTCAGCAACTTCTCCCCAAGCCCCGGATCACCCGACACCGCAATCACCACCGCCTTCAAATCCATCCCCGCACAAAACGACTTCCCCGCCCCCGTCAGCACCAACACCGAACACTCCGAGTCCACCAGCTCATCGAGCCGAGCATGCATCGCATCGAGCAGATCCAGCGACATCGAGTTCCGCGCCTCCCCCCGATTCATAGTCAAAGTCGCCACCCGTCCCTCAGTTGTCAGCAATGCAAGTTCACTCATACCACCATCCTATCCGGGTGGCCCGACGGAGGATTCTGATCCTCCTTCGGGTCTTCTCTTCCTCCCTCTCCCCCAGGGAGAGGGCAGGGGCGAGGGGGGCACTTAATCATTCTTAAATTTTGGCTTCGATACACCCTTCCTTTAACGAACATGGCACACAGATGGAGTGATCAGTAAATAGTCCCTGCGCATCAAATACAAACTGAAAAAGATCACCACATTTATTAATGGATATCGATGAGAGCTGAAGCACATCTTTGAATTGTTCCTCATTCAAGAACGGAGCACATTCTTCGCGCCATCCGGCGTTGTATGTATCGAGCAGTTCTTCAACTGCCAGCGCCTTTGCTCTTTCCATCCACTGCTTCAAGTTGTCCAGTACGAGATTGGTCGTTGGAAGTAAGGCAGAAAAAGCTGTAACCGAGTTAGCTTGAACACTCAGCTCTACTTGTCTGTTGAGTGCCCCCTCGAACCATCCTACAGATCGATTGAGCTTGAACTGGCCAAGTTGAGGATCGTTGATTTCGATCGGTTCCTTGAGTACTCGAATAAATGCCCGAAGTTCCTCGTCCACATGCTCTGCATTCACAATCTCAGATGCCCACGCCTGCAACTCCCCTCTCGGATGCTGAGCAACACATGCCCGGAGATGAACGAGCCGATATGGGTAGATTGGTGTTGCTGGGCCGTCCTTCAGAAGCATCTCTACATATAACTCGTCAGTATGGATCCTATCATCTCCATACTTCCATGCTCCGAGCTTAAATCTTGTTCTTTCTGGTCCCGTTCCATTTCTGAAACCATTTCCAGCCGCTCCGTTTAGATCCAGAACGCCATATAAATCATTGTCTTCCATCGTGCTGATGAGAGCTAAAAACTCTTGGTCCTCACGCTCAAGCTTGGCAAAGAAATCTTCTGAATCATACATTGTTAACTCTACGCAACTTGAATGGGTCCCGCGAAGTCATCTCACCCCCACAACGCCCCAAGCATCTCCCGCTCCTCATCCGACCCCACCCGCGACAACGAAACCCCCAGCCCCTCCCCAGCCCGCCCCGCAATCCCATCCGTAATCTCATTCACAAGCGCCTTGGTCGACCGGACCCCAACCCCAGGCTTGCTCGCAAGCACCGCCCCCATCTCCATCGCCCGCTTCTCAATATCACCAGCTTCATCCACAAGCTCATGCACCAACCCAAGCGCAAACGCCCGCGCCCCATCAATCAACCCCGGATCAAGCATCAACGCCCGAGCCGCCCCCGCAGGCACCGCCGACATCAAAAACGGAGCCGACACCGCAGGCGAAACCCCAATCTTCACCACCGGATACCCAAGCACCGCACCCCGATCCGCAACCACCACATCCGCGCCCCCCAACATCGCGCACCCACCCGCAATCGCGCTCCCATGCACCCCAAGCACCACAGGCACCGGACATTCCCGCATCGCCACAACGCACCTCGATAACCCCGTCAACAACGCCCGCAAAGTCTCCCCAGATTCATCCGAAGCGCACGCCTTCAAATCAAACCCAGCACAAAACACCTTCCCCGCACCAAGCACAACAATCGCCTTCGTGCGATCATCAATACCACGAACCGCCGCCTCAAACCCCTCAAGCATGCTCGGCAGCATCGCGTTCCGCTTCTCCGGACGATCCAACACAATCGTCGTCACCGAGTTCTCCATCGTCACACGAATCATTTGATCAACCCCGAAGCAAACGCCGACGCCTCAACCATCATCCCGCGATCCACAGCAGTTTGGACACCTGCTTCCGTCGCCGCATCAATCAGTGTCAGCGTCGACACATTCCCCGGCGCCCGCGTCGTCGCCGTCGATGCAAACGGACACCCCCCCAATCCACCCGCCGAAGAATCAAACGACCGCACCCCAACCTCAATCGCCCGTTCAATACACTCCGCAGCATTCCCGAAAGTATCGTGCAGATGCAATGTCAGCGTCGGATCACCAAACGCGTTGTGCGCCCGCCCATCCAGCCGATCAATCACCTCAATCAACACCTGCTCAATCGTGTCGGGAGTCCCCGCCCCGATCGTGTCCCCCAGATCAATCTCATCAACCCCAAGCTCCAATAGTCGCGACGCCACATCCGCCACCTGCGCCGCCGAGATGTCCCCATCAAACGGGCACCTGACAATGCACGAAATATACCCCCGCACCATCAACCCCTGTTCATGAGCCGCAGGCACAATCGGCGCAAACCGTTCGAGCGTCTCCTCAATCGTCGCGTTCGTGTTCTTAAGCGAGAATCCTTCCGAGGCCGCCGTAAACACCGCCACCTTATCAATCAACCGCTCCACCCCATGCGTCTGCCTCGCATCATGATTAACCGCAATCGCCCCCTCAAACCCCTTCATATTCGGGACCAGCGCCGAGTACACCACCCCCTCGCGCTTCGTCGGCGCAATCAGATCAAACACCTCCGCCGCATCCCCGAGCTGAGGCACCCACTTGGGAGACACAAAGCTGCTCACCTCAACCTCATCAACCCCCGTCGCTTCAACCTTGCGAACAAGCTCCGCCTTGGTCGAAGCATCCACAACCACAGACTCCGCCTGCAGCCCATCGCGAGGCGACACATCCGTAATCCGAACACGCCCGCTCACTGGTCCTCTCCAACCGGATCAGTCCCAACCTGATCAGTCCCAGCCGGATCAGTCATCGGCTCATCAACAACCGCTTTCCCACCCTCAAGCCCCGCCTTCGCCTCATCATCATCCCCAGAAAACTTCAAGAACGGGATCGTCGAATCAATCGTGTTGATCGTCTTACGAAGCGACGACAAATGCTCACTCACCGCTTTGAGATCCGCATTGACCGCGACCATCCGCTCATCCATCGACCCCATACTCCCATCCATCGCCTCAAGCTTCGCATCAATGCTCGCCAAACGCTCCCGGATCTTCGACATGTTCTCATCAATCGGACCAAGCGTCGAATCCAACTGCTTCTCAAGCCGAGCAAGCAACTCATTGGCCCGCTCAACCTTCGCGAAGCTCTCATCAATCTGAGTCAGCTTCTCATTGGACAACGCAATCTGATCATGAATGTCCTGCACAATACAGCCGGGCAGAATCGAAACAGACACCAACACAAAAAGAACAGGCACAACAAGTTTCATGGCAACAACTCCAGTAGATTCACACATCCTAGCTCATTAAAGCCCCGCGGCCCGCGCGACATTGATCCCTTGCAGCACCAAGATCACTCCCAACAAGATCATCCCGATCGCATACGCAAAGAAGCACGCCCGCGCATACCCCTTGCTTTTCTGAGCGTGATACCAGTACTCCGCCTTCGCACCCTCTTCAAGCGCAATCCGCTCGCGTTCCGCCGCAGGCACATACCCCTCCGGATACGACTCCCCATCTTCAAGTTCCACATCCTCAAACCACTCGATCTTGTCCTTCGGAGGGATCCAAATCATCTCATTATGATGCTTCACAAAGTTCGCGTTCCGCTCCGGCTTCGCATCCGCAATCACCTTCAAATACTCACACGCCCGCCGCAGCCCATCCGCCCGATCCGGCGTCTTGTCGTGATACCGCCCGTGCATCCACTCAATAAACGCCTCCTCGTCATACTTCCGAACCGTCGCAGGCACATTTGATTGATACAACAACTGCCCAATCGTCACACACGCCGCGGCAAAGAACGCAAACGCCATCGTCAACGGCAGGTTCTGCTCATCGACCGCCATGCTCTCAAACTTCTTCGACCAACCCTGTACCTTTTTCTCAGCCGCATCGACCTCGTCGATCAACGATTCCCCAACCCCGCCCTCCAGCTGCCCGCGAAAGTCGTGCAGCGCCTCAGCCCCGCGTTGAATCTCATTAGAGAGTTCAGTGACCGAATCGTTATACCCCGTCACTCCCACACGAATCGCCGGCCAAGCACTCGCCAGCATCGGCACAAAGATCAACGCCAAAAACGAAACCCGCCCCAAGATCGAAAGCTCGCCAATTGCCCGGATAAGAGTCCAGCTAATTCTCTGTAAGTACTTGAAAATAAATCGGTCATAGAGACCCTTCACGCCATTCAGCACAGTTTTAGAAGGAAGTTGTAGTTGCACCCACCGTACATCTGCTCGCCGAAGATCACCGCGGAAGTCGTTGTTTGCTGGAAGTTGTGTGCTGTCTCCCTCATTGGTGCCGAAGAGACAAGTTCCGCTAAGTTTGATAGAGTTAATGCTAAAAATATTTTTTATTCGGGATTCCGAGAAGTTTATTTCCTGCTCAAAATTTGAAAAATCAAAATTGACTTCTTCTTTGAAAACAGCTCCTCTAAACAGCGAGTTCCTATCGAATGAGGTGTTTCGGAAAATCGCTCCGTCATTGAAAGATACATCTTCAAAGCTGGTTGTGTCATTGAATTTGACAAATGGGAACAAAGCATTACCATCAAACTGTGTTCCTGTAAATTCGGCGTCGCCTTCAAAAATAGTGATATCGAAACTTGCATCGTCTTTGAAAATAGCTTCCGAAAAATTTGTTTCAAAGTCAAAAATCGCATGGATGAAATGAGCTTTTTTGCAAAAAACAGCCCTTGCAAAACATGACTCGTTTTCAAAATTGACACCGCTGAAATCAGCAATTTTCTCGAATTTAGCGTAACTAAAATCAGCATTGTCAAAGAAGCGTGCTTTTTGAAAAACTGCATCCCCATTAAAGCGAGAGTTGCATTGGATTGCGCATTTGATATCTAGTTCATTTAGCTGAACATTTTCCAGTATACATCCTAGTAGAATTAGTTGTGTTGGATTGCCATCCAGTTCTTTGCCATTGTGATCAAATACGCCAGCAGGAAATGTCTTTCCTTCATTGTTTGGTTTCCCAAGCCCCGTTAGGCGTGCACTCGGGTGGGCCTGTATGGCTTCAATCAAACCCCTTAGGTTTTCAATGATACAGAACTGGATAGCCTTGCCTTGTATTGCATCTTGAACAAGTGGGCCAAAAATTCCATTTGGTATTCGGCGTCGTGGTATCTTCGGGTCATCCCACGCCGGATCGGTTTTAGGATCAAAATCCCAATCCCCAACCTCATACCCCTCTGGCAGCACATGTTCTTCCGGCTCGTTGGTCATGCCCCATCATAGGAACATACAGACAACAAGCAGAACACACTTATACCTGCAACACACCCGTCCGCAAATCCCGCGAATAATCCCACCCCTGATTCGCCGCATCCAAAGAAGCAATCAACTCCTCCCGAGTCCGGTGGGGCTCAATGATCCGGTCCACCCACCCCCGAGCCGCACCATGCCGAATGTCCTGCTGCTCGTTGTACGAATCCCCGACCGCATCCAGAATCGCCTTGCGAACATCCTCATCAATCTCCTCACCCTTCCGCGCCCGCGACCGCTCCTCGATCATTGCAAGCGTCCCCGTCGCCGACCCCGCACCCATCACCGCACATTTACTGCCCGGCCAAGCAAGCGCCACAAACTGATCAAACGCCCGACCACACATCGCATAGTTCCCCGCACCAAACGACCCACCAACAATCACCACAATCTTCGGCACAACACAGTTCGCCATCGCGTTCACCATCTTCGCCCCGCTCCGAATAATCCCGCCCTGCTCGCTATCGCGTCCGACCATAAAGCCAGTCGTATCGTGCAAGAACACAATCGGGATCTTCCGCTGATTGCAATCCATGATAAACCGCGCCGACTTATCCGCGCTGTCATCATAAATCACCTTCGGCATATTCACCGACTTGCTCGGACCCGCCTTCCCACCAGGCAACTTCCGCTCGCTCATCTTCGCCTGATTCGCCACAATCCCGCACGCATGCCCGCCAATCATCGCATACCCACACACCAGCGACCGACCAAACTCCGCCTTGTACTCATCAAAGTCCGGCGCAAGCACCTGCTCCCCATCAACCGTCCGCGACCCCGTATCAACAATGCACGAAATGATGTCCTTCACATCGTACTGCTGACCCGGTTTATCCGTAAAGATGCTGTACACATCCTCTGGCGCACGATGCGAATGTTGACGCTTCCGCTCGCTCTCATCAATTGACGCTTTCCGTTCCGGATACTTCGCCACCAGCGACCGCAACCGCTCGATGCACGCCTCATCCGTCGGCTCACGAAAGTCAATCGTCCCCGAAATCTGAGCATGCATCTCCGCCCCGCCCAGCTCCTCATCCGAAACATCCTGCCCGATCGCCGCCTTCACCAGCGCCTGACCCGCAAGATACAACCCCGACCCCTCCGTCATCAAAAGCGTGTCGCACAGCACAGGCAGATACCCCCCCCCCGCAACGCAGTACCCCATAATCGCCGCGATCTGCGGAATCCCCTCCGCACTCATCACCGCGTTGTTCCGGAAGATCCGACCAAAGTCATCTGTATCCGGGAACACATCCTCCTGCATCGGAAGAAACACCCCCGCCGAATCGACAAGATACAACAACGGCAACTTCGCCATCTGAGCCATCGTCTGCGCCCGGATGATTTTCTTGCAAGTCATCGGAAAGAACGCACCCGCCTTCACCGTCGCATCGTTTGCAATGATCATGTGCCGAACGCCGTGCACAGACCCAATGCCCGTCACCACCCCAGCCCCCGGCGCGCCCCCAGCTTCCATATACATGTTGTAAGCCGACCACAACCCAAGCTCCTGAAACACACTGTCCTTGTCCACCAAAAGATCAATCCGCTCCCGAGCAGTCAGCCGATCCTTCGAATGCTGCCGCTCAATCGCCTTTACGCCACCCCCAAGCTTGATCCCCGCCTCAATAGTCAGGAACTCCGAAGTCAGATCACGCAATGTCGGCACAGCCGTAGAAGTAGTTTCACTCATGGTCACAGAGGATAGGGCCAATCCACCACATCTTCCCCATCCATCTTCTCCATACAAGACCATTCCTTCGCTTGCACGCCATCGTGTATCCGCTTACGGTATTCCCATGACCCAAACAATCCACAGCACTTCAATCCACTCCCCATCTCACACACAAGACTGATAGAACCGGAGCCACACCATGTTCTCATTCCCGCCGATCCCCCCCCTCGAAGGCATGCACCCCATCATCGTCCACTTCCCGCTCGGACTCCTCATGGTCGCATGGATCCCAATGCTCCTGTGCCTCATCGACAAAAAACGACGCAGCGCCTGGATCCAAACCGCCCTCACCATGCTCGTCCTAGGGACCGCCTTCACCTTCGCCGCCGTCTTCACCGGAGAAGCCACCGAAGACATCGTCGAACACAGCTCCGAAGCAATCGAACACGCGATCCACGAACACGAAGAACTCGCCGAATCCGCCCGAAACTTCTTCATCGCCATCACAATCCTCTTCGCCCTCATCCCCATCGCGCGAGCCAAACTCACCAAGCCCAAAAAGAAACCCGCGATGATCATCCTCAGCATCCTCGTCGCAATCTCCTACTCGCTCGGCGCCCTCACCCTCGCCAACACCGGACACCAAGGAGGCCTCCTCGTCCACAACCTCGGCATCCACGCGCCACTCAGCGCGCCATAGCATGTAGCAGTATCTGCACAACAATTCAAAATTTTCCTCGGAGATCGACGCAATGCCAGTTCCGTTCCGCACCTTGTCAACACTCATCGCAGGAATCATCCTTCTCATGAGCACACAAGCCATCGCCCAACCAACGCCCCCCGGCGATCCAATCACAAGCCCCCAAGGACAAGGCCTCCACGCCCCGATCACCTCCGCCCAAGACCGCGTCGCCCTCAGTCTCAACGGACAATGGAACCACATCCCAGACCCCTTCGACAACGGCTCCCTCACACACCTCAGCCAACCCCTCAACCAAGGCTACTGGGAAGACCAACAAAGAACCGACCCAGAACAACGCATCGAATACAACTTCCAAAACGCCCAGCCCCTTAAAGTCCCCGGAGACTGGAACAGCCAACGCGATGACCTCTTCTTTTACGAAGGAACCCTCTGGTACCAACGATCCTTTGACTTCGAATCGACCGACTCCAAACGCCACTTCCTCCACTTCGGAGCCGTCAACCGACACGCCGATGTCTGGATCAACGGCGAGTACCTCGGTTCACACCATGTCGGATTCACCCCATTCAGCTTTGAGATCACCAGCAAACTCAAACCCACCAACAACTCCCTCGTCGTCCGCGTAGACAACCGCCGCCGCGCCGAAGATGTCCCCGCAATGCGCACCGACTGGTGGAACTACGGCGGAATCACCCGCGATGTCGCCATCCTCGAAACATCATCAACCTTCATCAGAGCATGGGAAGTCCAACTCAACAAAGACGCCACCAAAGCAACCGGATGGATCCAACTCGACGGCCCAAATGCATCAAATCAAAAATGCACCATCGCCATCGGTGACAGCCCCTCAATCCAAACAACAGTCCAAACCGACCCCAATGGACACGCACAACTCAGCATCCCCTGGTCAAAGGACCTCGCCCTCTGGAGCCCCGAAAGCCCAACCCTCCACAAGGTCAACATCACAGCCGCATCTGTCGACAAAGTGCAAGACCAAATCGGTTTCCGCACAATCGCAACCCAAGGCAGAAACATCCTCCTCAACAACCAACCCGTTTTCCTCCGAGGCATCTGCCTCCACGAAGAAGCCCCCGACCGAGAAGGCCGCGCCTACTCCGAAGCCGACGCACGCAAACTCCTGAGCAGCGCCAAAGAACTCGGATGCAACTATGTCCGCCTCGCCCACTACACGCACAACGAGCACATGCTCAAAGTCGCCGACGAACTCGGTCTCATGGTCTGGGCCGAGATCCCAGTCTACTGGGTGCTCGATTTCGAAAACCCCGTCACCCGCACCTACGCCCAAACCCACCTCACCGAAATGATCGACCGCGACCGCAACCGCGCCAGCGTCATCATCTGGTCCGTCGGAAACGAAAATCAGGGAAGCGAGATCCAGACCGCACTCCGCAGAGACCTCGCCGCCGTCGCCCGCGCCTCCGACCCATCCAGACTCATCTCCGCCGCATGCTTCGTCCGCATGACCCGAGGCGACGACGGCAACCTCAACGGAGTCTTCGTTGACGACCCCTTCGGAGAATTCGCCGACATCCTCGCCATCAACGAATACATCGGCTGGTACCACGACTCCACAGACCAGCTCGCCAATCTCCCACTCCAAACCGCATGGGAAAAACCGCTCATCTTCAGCGAGTTCGGAGTCGGCGTCAAACAAGGACTTCACAGCGATTCTGTTGACAGCGATGGAAACGCCAACGAAATCTGGACCGAAGAGTTCGGCATACGGTTTTACCAAGACCAACTCGCCTGGTGCAACGAGCTCAAAGAAGCCAATCTCCTCCAAGGCCTCTCCCCCTGGATCCTCAAAGACTTCCGCTCCCCGCGCCGCCCCCTCGCAAAGATCCAAGACTGGTACAACCGCAAAGGCCTCATCTCCGAAACCGGCCAAAAGAAACAGGTCTACTCCGTACTCCAAAAGCAATACCAAAGCTGGATCAACAACCAAGACTGATCCCGCTCCACAAGTCAGATCCGCTCCAACTGACCCACACCATTTGTACCGAGTGACACGATTTGCCTTTTTCGCAGCCGGGTGCCCCGACTCGCCGTCTCCGCCGCAGCCGAATCTTGTCACCGGTGACACAGTGTGACCGTCTTCGCCGAGCCTGCCCTGCAAAGCCAACAAAAAGAAAGCATCGGCCCCAATCGAGGCCGATGCGTCTCTAATTCTGAATATCAAACGAGGTCAGTGTTCAGCAAACGCACCCGCGACGACGCCGACCAATCAGCATCCCGCCAACGCCCATCAGAGCCAGCCCCGAAGGCGCAGGCACCGTCCGCACTGTGAACTCATACGAGTACCCAGTCGCAATCTCAAAGTCCACGCCAGCGTCACCGTTTTGGATCCCCAACGCCCTGAAACTCGTTCCGAAATGATAATCTCCAGGTCCAACAACAATCGTCAACATATCCGAATATGAATACGCCTCCGTCTCATTGTCTCGTCTTGTGAAGTGCAGGTAATCACCATCAGGATTGTCTGTGATGTCAGACAGTGATACCGCGCTCGATACCAATCCAGACGCCGAACCCAAGTTCCAATAGGTGTACGACAAACTGATCTCAACCTCGTGATCGGTACTGAACTCAACACCCGATGACGAACTGGCCCGATACAACGGCGTCTGTGTGGTATCGCCCGTCGTGCCAACAAGCCCACCCACCGAACTGCCCGAGATCGATATCAGATTCTCATTCAGACCAAAGCTCATCGCAATTCCAGAAGTCGCGGTGACAAGATCGTCCGGCCCGCCATCCCCAAAGACCACAACCGAATCGTCAAAATCAACAAAGTTCTGACCACTCACAACGGTCTGCACCGATTGCCCGCCCACCGGAAACCGACGCACTCGCGCAGAATGACTCTGACTGATAGGCGTAATCGCCGCCTCAGCCACACCGCTCAACGCTGTACAAAAAAACAGGCACAACAACGGCGCCTTTGACAAATAGTTCATTTCTGAACTCCTTCTAATTTTTCGGGAATCAATGTGTATAAATAAGTGCAGTCCCGCGATCATTCCCGTCAATCACGGGACTTCTCTATACGCCGATTCCACAAGGGGGTTCTGCCAGATTGGCCAAGTGCCATAGAGGTTCTCTCTTCAGCCCCTCCACGATCAGCGTTCCAAAGCCAACGATGGATCCGACTCGCCGGGTGCCCCGACTCGCCGTCTCCGCCGCAGTGAGGATCAGTCTCTCCAACGATTTTCCCCCACCGCACCGACAATTCCAAACATTATCGCTCCCGAACCCACCCCGTACATTGACAAGCTGTTCGGGGTCTGGTACAGTCGCCCCGTCGGGCCCGCGAGCAGCACCGCCCCCGACCGGGATATAGACGACGAGTCTAGGTTAGTAAGGACACCAACCACCCCGCACCCGTGCTGGTCCCCGCACGCCCACAAGGCTGAGGGTCGAATCCGGTGATTCGCACAAATCTGTGGCAACAACCACTCCTGTGCGCACAAATCCGGTCATGTTCCACATGGAACAATTCGATCCCAAAACGCCCGAGGCCCCGTGTGGTTAGCCTGAAAGGCAAACATCATGGCCAAAGTTAAAAAACCGCTCGAGTACAACGCAATCCCCTCCGGCGACGCACAGAAAAAACAAGCCCTCGACCGCGCACTCGCCCAGATCGACAAAGCCTTCGGCAAAGGCTCGATCATGCGACTCGACGAAGATGCCTACAACCTCATCCCAGGCATCTCCACCGGCGCCCTCTCCCTTGACCTCGCCCTCGGCGGCAAAGGCATCCCCCGCGGCCGCATCGTCGAAGTGTTTGGTCCTGAATCCTCCGGTAAAACAACACTCGCCCTCACCGTCCTCGCGCACGCTCAAAAAGACGGCGGCGTCGCGGCGTTCATCGACGCCGAGCACGCGCTCGACCCGTCATGGGCCCGCAAGATCGGCGTCAACATCGACGACCTCCTCGTTTCCCAGCCCGACACCGGCGAGCAAGCACTGGAAATCTGCGAGCTCCTCGTCCGCTCCAACGCCGTCGATGTGGTCGTGGTCGACTCGGTCGCGGCGTTGATCCCTCGTGCTGAAATCGAGGGTGAGATGGGCGACGCTGTGGTTGGTCTCCAAGCACGGCTCATGTCCCAAGCGATGCGCAAACTCACCGGCGTGATCGCCCGCTCAAACTGCACCGTCATCTTCATCAACCAGATCCGCGAGAAGATCGGTGTGATGTTCGGTTCACCCGAGACCACCCCCGGCGGACGCGCGCTCAAGTTCTACGCATCGGTCCGTCTGGACATCCGCCGGACCGGGACCATCAAGGTCGGGGACGAGGCGGTGGGGAACCATGTCCGCGTGCGTGTGGTCAAGAACAAGGTGGCTCCGCCGTTCCGTCAGTCCGAGTTTGACATCATGTTCAACGAGGGCATCTCGATTACGGGTGACCTGGTTGATATGGCCGTGGAAGACAATGTCGTGGACAAGTCGGGCGCGTGGTACTCCTACGGCGATGTCCGTCTGGGTCAGGGACGCGAGAACGCGAAGGATTTCCTACGCGACAATCCGGACCTGTTCAAGGAGATCCGCGAGGGCGTGCTCGATGCTCGGCTCCCGGACCGGAAGAAGCTCGAAGCGGCGGCGGTTGAAGAAGTCGCCGAGGAAGTCGCTGAGGTGGTGGTCAAGGGTTCCAAGAGCGCGAAGGACAAGCAGCCCGACTTTGCGGCCGCGAAGTGAATCGCAGGGCCGGGACTTGATTCTGATTTGGGTTCTGATCTGTGATCTGATCTGGCGTGTTGTGTTGCCTCACCCGCTTGGGGGGCCAATGATCCCCGACCGAAGCATCTGATGCGGATGTGGCGGAATTGGTAGACGCGCTTGGTTCAGGTCCAAGTGGGAGTAAAATCCCGTGGAGGTTCGAGTCCTCTCATCCGCATTCCCGACCGGGACGCTCGTTGAGCGATCCCGGTTTTTTTATGCGCGTGGATCGGTGATGCATGTGGATTAATCGCTAACCAATGAAAAACCGCCCGGCGTGGAGCCGGGCGGTTTGAGGATTGCTGGTGGATACTGATCAAAGGATCAGTATCCGCTTGGGTATCTTCGTGCTTATTCGATGTCTGTTGGGACGGTTGCGAACTCGCCGAAGTTGAAGGTTTGCTCTGACGATTCGTAGAGGTCATCTACATTGGTCGGTGCAGCAAACTGGGTTGGCATCGCAAGACGGCTGTCCCAGTTCCGCTGGGCGGTGAGCTGGAACGACTGGGAAGCGGTGTTCAAGCGGGCGAGGGCTGCTTGGGAGAGTTCCGAGTAGGTCGCTGCTTGTGCGGCGGCGATCTCGGTGTTGGCGGCTTGCTGCTGCGACTGGGCGTAGACATCAGCGTAGGCGCGGTTGCGTTCGGCTTCGGTCATTGCGACGCGGTGGTCGAAGCGGGCGCGGACGCCGGTCTCCATTGCGTTTGCGACGGTGAACTCACGGATGGATGATGCGTGGGCGATCTGCTGGTCCGCTTCGATTTGACCACGGGTAGCGATGTCCTGTGCTTGCTTGATGCCCAGTGCTTCGTCGGCTTGGGCGTACAGGCGGGTGACCTCTGCATCACGCATCAGCTCACCTGCTGAGGCGAGGTGCTGCATGTACTCGATGTCCGCTTCTGATTGCTTGCGTGAAGCGATGTGGCGGGCGGTGAGTTCTGAGGTGTTTGCGATCGCGATACGCTCGAATGCGTCGGCCATTGCGACGCCTTCGTTGTAGTTCGCTTGGGCAACAGCGTAGAAGCTCTCTGCGGCTTGGTTCAGGCGAGCGAGTTCCGCGTCGAGGATCTGGCGGCTTGAAGCGATTTCCATACGCATCTGCGAGACGGTTGCACGCTGTGATTGCTCGAGTGAGGATGCTTCGGCGAGGAGCTGGGTGCTCTTTGCCTGACCGCGACGGGCGACGGATTCACGCTGGACATTGAGCGATGCGACCTTTGACTCACCGATGCGCTTGGTTGCTTCCGCTTGCGCGAAGAGCTGCTTGACCTGTGCATCTTTCTTGGTGTTGAGTGTGGAGGACTTGCCGCGGATGGTCTCGATGGTTGCGAGGACTTCGGTGCGGCCGCTCTCGGCGTCGACGAGTGAACGGGTGCGTTCGGTTTCAGCGGATGCGATCATCGACTCGGAGTCGGTGAGCATGCGTGAGACATCGGCGCTTGATTTTTGTGAGAACGAATCGATCGAAGCGAGGGTCGCTTGGTGATCCGCTTGCTTGGAGTTCCACCAGTTGTTGAGCTTGGCGAACTCGCTGTCGCGCGATGCCATCGCGTCCATGCGGTCGGCGTTTGCTTGCTGACGGAACTGTGTCGCTTTAGCGAGTCCGATGCGGAACGCTGCGATTCGGTCGGCTTCGACGCTTGGGGTCTTGCTGTTGGATGATGCGAAGGTCGGGGTGCTGTCGTCGGAGCTAGTGGAGTTTGTGGTTTCTTCGTCCTGGCTTGGGATCACGAAGCTTCCCTTGCGGATCTGATCGGAGAACTCCTTGGCGAACTTCGCTTGGAGACCGGTTGCTGTTGCGAGCGACTCGGCTTCGATGCGTTCGATTTCGCTCTTGGCGAGTGCGCGGTCGTGTGTTGCTTGCTCTTTGAGCGCGGCGACGCGGGCGTCGGTTTCTGCTTTGACGAACTCGCCTCGCGCGATCTGCTCTGCACGCTCTGCTTGTGCGAGGGTGTCTGAGATGTCTGCGGTTGCTTTGGTGTACTGGACGGAGATCCAGTGCTCGATTTTGTCGAAGCTGGTTTGTGCGGACTCGAAGGTTGCCTTCGCGTCTGAGTTCAGGCGTGCGATGTACGCTTTGTTGTGCTCGTCCTGCTCCTGAGCGTCCAGACGGAGGTCCTCGGCTTCGGAGATGGTGGTGGTGTAGTTGGTCTGGACCGCGTCGACCTCGAGGGTGAAGCTCGCGTCTGCGTCCGCTGCGTGGAACTGGTTTGCTTGTGCGTTGAGCATCGCGATCTCGCTGGACATTTCGCCTTCGAGTGAGCGTGCGCGTTGGGTGAGCTCGGCGTAGGACGCGTTGGTCTGCTCGGTGGTGGTTTTGACGAGCTGGTTGAGCTTGTTGACTTCTGCGTCCGCTTGGTCTGCGACGGTTTGTGCATCGGTGCGGAGCGACTGGACCTTGCTGATCGCACGCTCTTCGGTGAGGTCTGCGATTTTGGTCATCTTGTCGATTTCGGTCAGGCCGCGTGATTGGACTGCTGCGTATGACGCCATCATGCGGTCGTGCTCTGCGAGTGAATCGGACCAGTCACGCTCGGACTCTGAACGCATGCGTTCGATTTCTGATTGCCATTCGCTGACCGATGCGGTGAGGAATGCTTCTTGGCGCTTCCACTTGGCGCCGTTGGAGAACTTGTTGGACTCGATCTGGTTGTTCATCTGTGAGAGGCGTGCGTTGTGGATGTCGCTGGTGCGTTGTGCATCGGCGTATCCGATGTCGCGGCCGACGACGCCGTTCTGGAGGTCTGCGTCTGCTTGGGCGGTTGCTTCGTTGAAGTTCGAGTCTGCGACGACTTCGAATGATTGTGCGTTGGCGCGGCGTGCTTGGATTTCTGCGGTGCTGGAGCGGGCTTCGGAGACCCACTGCTGTGGGAGGGCGACCTGGTCGCCTTCATTGGAGTAGGAGTTGGAGGTGAAGGTGCCTTCGATTTGTGATGGGTCGATCACGACGGTGGCTTGGTTTGCTTCGCTGACGCGGGTTGGTGTTGAGAAGGTGTTGTTGGTGTTGGTCCGGGTGAGCGATGAATCGCTCTGGCACCCTGCCAATCCCGCGGCGAGCACGAGGGCGAGGGGTGAAATGATGGCGGCTGATCGGCGGAAACTGCGGGCGGTATTGTGGGCTGGATCTGTGTGCACGGGTGAGTCCTCATGAATCGATTGGTGATTGCGATTGGTGTTGGGCTCAACAAACAAGCCCGTGTACATTCAGTCGGTTCGATTGCACTTGAATGAAAGTCCGCATGTGCTCTATCGTTCCTGCAGAGTGGGTTTGGAACGGCTGTGCCGATCCCGCGTTCTAAGCTCCTATAATCCGAAAGATCCGCTTGGCCGCGAATGTGCTTGGCCCCGGATTGTGAGAGGTGTGGACTCGATGACGCTTATTTACGCAGGACTCGACGAGGCGGGGTATGGTCCGATGCTTGGGCCTTTGTGTGTTGGTCGCGCGTCGATCCGGGTGGAGGAGTGGACTCCGGTCGGGGAGGATGGGGAGGCGCGGCGGGTTCCTGATCTGTGGTCGCTGCTCTCGGCGTCGGTTGCCAAGACGCGCAAGGAGGCGAAGGGGCGGATTACGGTTGCGGATTCCAAGAAGTTGAAGCTTGCGAGTTCGTCGGTTCGACATCACCCGTTGGTGCATTTAGAGCGCGGGGTGCTTGCGATGCTTGGGACGGTGGGGGATGTGCCTAGGACGGATGCGGAGTTGTTTGAGGTGTTGGGGGTGACGGTGGAGGATCGGCCTTGGTTTGGGGGGGAGCCGATTGAGCTGCCTGTGGGGATGGATCGGGACTTGCTGCGGATCGATGCGAATGAGCTTCGCGCGACGATGGATAAAGCGGGGGTTGGGGTGGTTGATCTCAAGGTGCACACGCTTGGGGTGGATGAGTACAACAGTGTTGTGCGAAAGCACGGCACGAAGGCGGCGACGACGGCGCAGCTTTTGATTGGGCATCTGATGGAGATTCGGGAGATCGAATCAACGCACACGCGGGTGGTGATTGATCGGCAGAGCGGGCGGACGCATTACAGCAAGATGCTTTCGCGGGTGTGGGATGGGCTGGAGATTCTTGAAGAGTCGGACCGGGCGAGCCGGTATGCGGGGGGGGCGAATGGGGATGAGGTGGGGGTGCTGCTGGTTTCGAAGGCGGACGATGGGTACTTCCCGGTGTCGCTTGCTTCGATGGCGGCGAAGTATGTGCGGGAGCTGATGATGGCGCGGTTTAATCGGTATTGGTCGGCGAAGCTGCCTGAACTCAAGCCTACGGCGGGGTATGTGCAGGATGCTCGGCGGTGGTTGATTGATGCGGAGGGGGTCCTCTTGGATGGGGATCGGGTGGGGTTGGTGCGGATTGCTTAGCTAGGTCTACATCAAGATATTAAACCATGAGTTTAAGGGCATCCTGCTGCGAAGGCCTGAAGGAACGCGGAGACATCTAGGAAGTTCAAGCTTCCGTCTCTTGAGAAATCAGCGAGTAGATCCTGACTGCCGAATAGGACTAGGAAGCTTGCAATATCTAGAAAATTGAGCGTTCCATCACTGATTAAATCTGCATCACAAGGTGTGTATTCCAAGCAGTGTGCGAGGTACACAGTCAGGATTTTTTGAGAGGAAGACACCGAAGCTATATCGAGGTCTCCATCAAGATCGAAGTCGCCTATGGCGCCATAGGGTAGGCCATATATGAGGTCCGTGAAAGTGCCATCGCCGTTTCCTCGGAGTACTGATAGTCCGCCGCCAGAGGATAGAAACAGGAAATCCAAGTTAGAATCAGAATCAAAGTCGAATGTTCGAGCGCTCACCCAGTCGTCGATGAGAACATGGTGGATGGGCGGCGCGAAAGTTTCGTTACCTTGATTCAGCGATACACTTACAGATTGTTCATTCCAGTGCTTGTATCCAATATCTAGATATCCATCGTTATTAAAGTCTTTGGCTTCCAATGTTGATGGGAGCAAATCGTCAGAAGTGGCTTGTATTTTGGTGAACTGACCATCTCCATCATTTCGTACGAAAAAAATATCAAAAAAATTGGAGTTAGCGGTTGTTGTGAGGATATCAATTCGCCCATCTGAGTTCATGTCTCCCAGAGTAAATGAAGTAGGTCTGAAATCAAAGTCGATGTCGTACGAGTCGATAAATGCTCCTGATTGATCATTCAGAAGAACAGTGAGTGTGTTTGAAAAGCGTTCTGTAAACACAATGTCAATGTAGGAGTCGTTGTTCATGTCTCCAAGTAAGTAGTAGCTATCTAGGCGGGGTAGGTCGTAGTTTGCGTAGGGGGTAAATGTTCCATCTCCGTGGCCTATGTCGGTATAAAGATCGGCGATTTGGCCGTTGCTCCAATATAGCATGTCGACATTCTCGTCATTATTGATATCCGCGAATTTAAGACCTGTGGGATAGGCGCGTGCTTGGTATTTTTCTAATGGTGTGAAAAATCCGTCGCCTCGTCCAATGAGTAGTGTAATTCCGTTGGTGTTGCGTTCTGGCACAGCAAGATCAGGGAACTGATCGTTATTAAGATTGACTTGCTGGGCACTAGAGGCATCTGTGCCAACTGTATATTGGGAACTTGTAACAAATGTTCCGGTGCCGGTGCCGTAGTACAGAAGGACCTCGTTGGTTGACTTAACGGTGACGGCTATGTCAAGTATGTCATCGCCATTGATGTCTGCGAGTTTAAGTTTATTTGCTTCCTTGCCAACGGGGTAGTCGGAGAACCTCACGAAATCGCCGCTTCCTGTGTTTTTGAGTACAGCGAGTCTGTCTGGTGCGCTGAGTGTCATGACGATATCAAGGTCGTTGTCGCCGTCGATGTCGCCTACATCAAAGCATCTGATGAATGACTCTGTTGGGTGTACGGTTTCCTTTGTCCCAAAGTCTCCGTTCCCGCGATTGAGCAGAAATAGTATCGAATGCTCATATCGCGAAGCGAAAATCAGGTCGCTTTCGCCGTCGCCATTTATGTCCCCTAGCTTCATATCGCTTATTGAAGTGGTTAGTGAAAACTCAGTTGTTTCAAAGTTTCCAGCGTTGTCGTTCAGCAAGACTTGGATGTTGCCATTGCTTTGGGTAACTATGATATCTATGAGGTCGTCATTGTTCATGTCTTTGAGCAAGCCGACAATTGGGAACAAGACGGTTTCGACTGAAATTCCCACTTGAAATGTTCCATCTCCCAGATTGTAAAATATGCTGACAGATGCGCTTCGATTATTGACGACAATGATATCGATGAGTCCGTCGTTGTTGATGTCGCCTGTGTCTATGTCACGAGGTGTGTCTTCAGTAGCGTAGCAAACTTTTGCATGGAACCCACCGGCCCCGTTGCCGAGCATGACGCATATATTATTTTCTAAAGAGTTGGATACAACGACATCCGGATTGCCGTCGTTATTAAAATCGGCTATTGAAGTATCGATTGGTCTATTGCCGGATTCGTACTCAAGAACAGGGAGATACTTTCCAAATTCGGTTCCCTTTAATACACTGATGCTTTGGCTCAAGTTATTTGCTGTTACGATATCCATGATCCCGTCAGAGTTGAGATCAGCAATTGTTGGTGATTGTGGATTGTTGCCTACTTCGTATCCACGGCTGTGGTACAGCTGAGTTATGTCGCATTCCTGGGCGTTTACAGTTGTCGTCATGAGACTTGTGTTTATAAAAAAGAACAACAACACGGAGTTTTGTTTGAAAAACATATAGAACCTTCTGGAAGATACTGGCTGTCCCATCATTGGGGTGATTAAAGCATACGCTTTAATAGAATCATTCACAAGAGAAACACTATGGATTGGACATCAAAACTGTCATTGGCGTGTAATCCGATACCAAGATCGTGGAGGATGGGGGGGCGACACCTCCACACCACCCGGGGACAGGGCTGCTTTGGTGGCTTTTATGCATCGCTGCATAGGAATAGAATCGGGTGGGTGTTGTTGAGTGGGTTGGTTCTGTTTCTTTGTTCAAGGTAGGCGGTGGTGACATGGACACGCTTCGTATTCGTACTTCGTATGCACATGCTGATATTGATTTTGAAGTGGTGTATGGCTTTTTGAGTACCTCGTATTGGTGCGAAGGGATTCGGAGAGATGTGTTGTTGCGGGCTGTGGAACGATCGCTTGTGGTGAGTGCTCTTTTGCAGAATGAAGACGGCAGCGAAAGCCAGATCGGTTTTCTTCGGATTGTGAGTGATGGGGCGACCTTTGCGTATATGTGTGATGTCTTTGTTCTTGAGCCGTATAGAGGGAAGGGTGTGTTTCAGCGGATGAATGCGGCGGCGGATGCGCATCCTGAAATCACGAGTACGCGCCGATGGATGCTGGCAACGCTCGATGCGCACGGGGTGTATGCGAAGCTGGGCTACACGCCATTGGCGAGTCCGGCGCGTTGGATGGAGCGGATGAGTGACCGGTCGCTCTGGCATTCGGCGGGTGCCTCGTCTCGCCTTCCTGGGTGTAGTCGGGATTGTTGATTGCAAATATGAGAAGACCTCACTGCGCCGAAGACGGCGAGTAAGGGCACCTGGGATTTGTCCGATACATCGAGCTTACGGGGTATCCTCGACGCCGGGGCCTTTGACGGGGAAGGCGTCGCCTTGTTTGGCGACGAGTGTTGCCAGCTTGTCGAAGGCGTCGAGCCTTGCTTGGGATTCGGTTGTGCTTACGGCGTTTCTGCTGAGCGATTTGCCGTTGAGTGTGCATTCTGCGATCGCTTTGAAAACTTGTGCTTTCGGTGGCTGATACGGTTTGCTGGGGTCGGGTTTGGTCGTGTTTGGGCGGTCAACGATTCGAACCGTGATTCTGATTGCATTTTTTGGCATGAGAAGTCCTGGTTCGTTTGGTGTGTGATGAGCTGGGTGATTGTGGGTCGTGGGATACTAGCCGGGTGTCTAGATGAAGAAGGATCGCCTCCGCTCTTCGGGCACCTCCCCGGCCCCCCCAAAGGAAGCGCGGGGGAGGCGGGTTGGAAGATTACAGGCGGGACGCCTGTGCCACCGGTTTTGGTGGGGATGCGGAATAGAGTTGGGGATGAGTGATCATCGATCGGCGAAGTTTTATTTGGATATGGCGGCTCGGGCGGCGCTTCGGGCACGGGGGGATGCTGAGCCGAACCCGTTGGTTGGCGCGGTGATTGTCAAGGGTGGTGAGATTATTGGGATTGGGCATCATTGCAAGTTTGGTGGATTGCATGCGGAGCGGGAGGCGCTTGCGAATGCACGCTCGAATGGGTTTGATGTTTCGGGTTCGGTGGTGTATTGCACGCTGGAGCCTTGTTGTCATCATGGGAAGCAGCCGCCTTGTTGTGAGGCGTTGATTGAGGCGGGGGTTGCTGAGGTGGTGTATGCGCGACCTGATCCGGCGGAGGTGAGCGGCGGGGGGCATGCGATTCTTGAAGCGGCGGGGATTCGGTGTCGGTTGGATGAATCTTCTGTGCTTGCTGTGTCGATCAGTGATCCGTTTGTGCATGGTGTGCGGGAGGGGCTGCCTTGGGTTGTGGCGAAGTGGGCGCAGACGATTGATGGGAAGATCGCGACTTCGTCGGGGGCGAGTCAGTGGATTTCCAATGAGCGGTCGCGGGCGAGCGTGCATCGGATGCGGGCGCGGATGGATGCGGTTGGGGTTGGGATGGGGACTGTTTTGGCGGATGATCCGATGCTGACGGCGCGGGGTGTGCGAAGGGTTCGTCGGTCGGCGGTGCGGGTGGTGTTTGATACGCATGGTCGGCTGCCATCTGAGTCAAAGCTGGCGCAGACGGCGGGGGCGTATCAGACGATTGTGTGCAGTAACCATCCGGAGTTGATTACGGCGGCGGGGGTGCGGACTTTGGAATGTCCGTTGATGGGGGGGCGGCTGGATCTGCGGGAGGGGCTGCGGTTGTTGCATCGCGAGTGCGGGATTTCGAATATTTTGATTGAGGCGGGGCCGACGCTGTTGGGATCGTTGCTCGATCAGGATCTGATCAACGAGGCGGTGGTGCATGTGGCGCCGGGGGTGATGGGGGACGACGGGGCAAAGTCTGCGGCGAGTGGGCGGGTGTGTTCGTCGCTTGATCAGATGAAGCGGTTTACACTTGGGCGCGTGAGGCGGGTTGGGGATGATGTGCATTTGCACTATCGGCGGTGAGGGGGGTGTGTGGAAGATCACAGGCGGGACGCCTGTGCCACGGGTTTTTGTGGGTTTTGGAAACGGGCTGGAAGCCTGTTCTGCCGGGAGGAGAGGGTAGGGAGTGGGGATTCGAAGTTAGGCTTTGGGTTTGGTCCAGAAGGTGAGGGATTCGTTGACGGTGCAGGTGGCGTAGGTGCCTTCGGCCCAGACGGAGAGCTGGGTGCCTGGTTTGGTTTGGGCGTCTTTGAGCATGGCGAAGCAGATGGGGATCGCGCCGAGCATTGGGGAGATGGTGGAGCTGGTGATCGCGCCGACTGGGGTTTGTCCTTCTTGTCCGGGGATGCAGATTTGGGAGCCTGTCATGGGCTGGAGGACGGATTGTTCTTCGAGGGTGATGCGTTGGTCGTCGAGTCGGAGGGCGACGATGGATTGTTTGCGGATGTTGCGGGCGTGCATTCGTGCGACGACTTCTTGTCCGAGGTAGCAGCCTTTGGCGAGGTGGACGCGGGAGTCCATGACGCCGGTCTCTGAGGGGAGGTTGGTGGGTCCGAAGTCGATGTTGTACATCGGGTGACCGGCTTCGATGCGGGCGGTGTTGATGGCGAGCCAGCCGGTGGGCTTGACCTGCTTTGAGTTGGACTCGTTGAGAAGTGTTTGGTAGATCGTTTCGAGTTGGTCTTTGGGGACGGCGAGGTAGAGGCCGATTTCTCCGGTGAGGTCGAAGCGGTCTGTTGGGACTTGGGTGTCGTTGAGGGTGATGGTGTTGTTGGTGTTGTGATCGAAGGGGGTGGTGTTGAGGGTGGTGAAAGAGGTTGGGCCGTGGAGTGAGATCCAGGAGATGGAGTCGTCGATGGTGATCTCAATGTCTTCGGCGAAGATGAATGCGTTGAGGGAATCGGCGGTTGGTTTGCAGAGGTGGCGGTCGAGGCGGACGAGGGTGGTTGGTTGGTCGTCGATGGTGGTTTCGATGATGCGGAGGTCGGCGTCGATGCGGCCTTGGCGGTTGAGCCAGAAGGAGTGGAGGGATTGGGTGGGTTTGAGGTCGTCGACCTTTGCGGTGAGCATGTTGTTGAGGAAGGCGTGGCGTTCGGTACCTGTGATTTTGAGGGTGCCCATGTGGGGCTCGTCGAAGACGACGGTGGATTTGCGGAGCGCGGCGTATTCCATGTCGAGTTGGCCGAAGGTTTCGACGATTGGGGTTTGGAGTTCGGGTGGGCCGTAGCTGAGGAAGAAGGCTTCTGCGGACTCGTGAACGGCTTGGAGTGGGCTGTGGGTGGTCATGGGTATGGATCGTAGGGGGTGAAGAATTCTTGGACGCAACTCTGGGGAGGGCGCTACACTATTACCGTTAGGATTTTACTCAAAAAATGAACATAGGAGCGTCCCGATGGCCCTGAATACGAAACTGCTTGCTGAGTTGTGTGAGACCCCTGGAGTGCCTGGACGCGAGGAGCGTGTTCGGAAGCTGATTACCAAAGAGATCAAGGGTCTGTTTGATTCGGTGGAGACGGACGCGATGGGGTCGTTGATTTGTCGTCGGAAGCCTCGCGGTGCCAATGGTGCGGCGAAGAAGGTGAAGGACGCTCGGGTGTTGATGCTGCTGTGTCACATGGATGAGATCGGGTTCTATGTGTCGAGCATTGATGAGAACGGGTTCCTCTGGTTGTCTCCGGCGGGTGGGTTTGATACTCGCAACTTGTTCTCGCGTCGCGTGCTTGTGTGCGGGAAGGGTGGGGACTTTAAAGCGGTGATGAATCCGGGCGGTCGTCCGGTGCATATCGCGAGTGCTGAGGATCGCAAGAAGGTTCCTGAGGTCAAGGAGTTCTTTGTTGATACGGGGATGACTGCGGCGCAGGTGAATAAGAACATCCAGATTGGTGATTACATTGTGATGGATGAGCCGTTCATTGAGATCGGTGACAAGCTTGTGTCCAAGGCGATGGACAACCGCGTGGCGTGCTGGCTCGGGATTGAGTCAGTGCGGAAACTGGTGAAGTCGAAGTCTTCGCATGACTGTGAGATCGTGGTTGCGTTTACGACGCAGGAAGAGGTCGGGCTTCGCGGCGCGAAGACGGCGGCGTTTGCGGTGAAGCCTGACATTGGGTTTGGGATTGATGTGACGCTTTCGTGCGATACGCCTGGCGTTCCCAAGAATGAGTCCGTGACGACGCAGGGTGATGGGTTTGCGCTGCATATCAAGGACAGCAGCTTCATCTCGGATTACGAACTGGTGTCGAAGGTGGAATCGATCGCGAAGAAGAAGCGGATCAGCTACCAGCGTTCGATTCTTGGTGCGGGTGGTCAGGACGGGGCGGCGGCTCAGCAGGCGGCTGCGGGCGCTAAGGCGGTCGGGATCACTGTTGGGACGCGGTACATCCATACCGTGACCGAGATGATTGACAAGAAGGACTTGCAGTCGGCGTGCGATATTCTCGCGGCGGCGATGGGTGAGCTCAAGTAAGCGACTGCATCCGAAGTATCTAAACATTTGAAAAGCCCCCCGATCTGTCGGGGGGCTTTTTCGTTGAGTTCGTTGGAGGTTGGAGTTGGATGCGTTGCTTATTTGAGGTGGGAGCGGACCATCCAGTGGTCTTTTTCGAGTTCGGCGAGGATGCTGATGACGAGGTCTTCGGAGACGGGGTCGATGTCCGCGAGGTCGTGCTGGGCTTTGCGGAGGGTGAGGATCGCGCTCTCGAGCATGGTGTGGGTGTGGTGGAGGGTGTTGGTGTCTTTGATGAAGGTGTCTTCGGCGGTGGGGATGGTGGCGTTTCCGAGGGAGACGCGTTGTCCTACGGCGGGGTGTCCCAGGGTGACGATGCGTTCGGCGAGTTCGTCTGAGGCGCTGCGGGCGTGGTCGATGATTTCATCGAGGAACTCGTGGACGGGTTTGAAGTTTGGGCCTTGGACATTCCAGTGGAGTTGTTTGAGGTTGAGGGCAAGGTCGATGGTTGCTCGGACGCATGGCTGGAGGATTTGGGCTTGTTTTTGTGGGTTGAGGTCGTCTGGGAAGTTCATTGGTGCCGCCTTTGGTTTGGTGTGGTCCTGCGGCTGAATTGTAGGCGAGGGTTGAGAATGGTTTTTAAGAGGGTGTGGGGGTGCAAAAAGGACAACGCCGTGAATGCGTCCTTGCGTTCACGGCGTTGGTGGTGGTGGGGTTGAAGAAACGGGCTGGAAGCCCGTTCTACCGGGGAGGATTAGGCGGCGAGGTTGGTCGCGTGTTCAATGGCTTCGATCATTGCTCGGACCTGGAATGGCTTTTTGAGGAATGAGTCGAAACCTGCTGCTCGGAGTCCTTGGGCTTGGCCGTCGGTAAGCTTTCCTGACATGGCGATGAGTTTGGTCATCTGCATGGCTTCGCTTGAGCGGATCAGGGAGGCGAGTTCGCGTGGTTCGGCATCCGAGACATGGACATCGATGAGGACGACATGCGGGCGGAAGCGTTCGCAGGCGAGACCTGCGGAGAATGCTGAGTTGGCGACCTGTGTGTCGTAGTTGGTTTGTTCGGTGAGTACGGTGTTGAGGACATCGGAGACTTCTTGGTCGGTGTCGACGATGAGGACTCGCGTGGTGCCTGTTGAGATGCCTTCCATTGGGATATGGTGGGCTTTCATGAAGCGGTAGAGTTCGGGTACTGGGATCCGTCGGTCTTTTGAGCCGGGGATTCTGTATCCTTTGAGTTGACCTGAATCGAACCATTTGGAGACGGTTCTGGGGGCAACATTACAGATTTTTGCGACCTCTCCGGTCGTGAGAACATCTTTCTCGATAGGCATCTTCATCACCTCGGGGGTACGCAGAAGTGGACCGGCACAATCCATTTATGCCGTGTCTGTGGAAACATCGGCCCAAATGGGGGGTGTCTTCATGGTGTGTGGGCGAATTGCGTATGTTCGGATTATCCAGACTCGGGGTCTTTGTGGGCGATGGGTGGGCGATGGGTGGGTGTGGGTGGAAATATGGGGTTGGGGGGTCATTGGGAGGGGTTATTGAACTTCGGTGGTGAGTCCGATACAGTTGGCCTCGGCGATGTTGGCTGTTTCAGAAGCGGGCAACACATGAGCGGGGCTATCCGTATACGATGCCTCCACGCGAGAATGTCTCGCTTGTTATCGAGAAGTTGTGGATCTGATCCCAAGAGGAGTCCGTCGTGCGTCAAACGACCCGGAATATCACCCGTCTTTCAAGTGCCTTTCTCCTGCTGGCGTGTGCTGGTGCCCTTACTGGGACCACAACGACCGCGATTGGGATGACCGTCGTACAACCTGCAAACGACCGCGACGCGGAACAAACGCTGCTTCGTGATTTCATTCACTTTGTCAAGATCGCGCGGTTTGATGTCGCGGCGGATCTTGGGCGTCAGCTTCTTGATGCTGGGCTGACTCCTGAGGAGTTTGTTGATCTTGTGGACAGCTCGCGTGAGCTTGGTCGCTTTGAAGAAGCGGTCGCGGCGGGGATGCGGGTGCCTGCGCTTGAGCCGATCTCTGCTCAGCTGGACAAGGCGTACCGCTCGGGCAAGCTTGCTCGTGCTCGGAACCCGGAAGAGATTGCTCGGAATATTGATTTGTTGACTGGTGGGCTTCGTGCTCGTCAGCTTGGCCGTCAGCGGTTGATTGCTGCGGGTGAGTACGCGATGCCTCAGCTGCTTGATGCGTACCTACAGAAGGACAACCTCGCGCTCAAGGCGCAGGTCCAGCGTTTGCTCGTGGATATGGGACGACAGACCATCGCTCCGTTGATCGCGGCGCTGCCTGTGCTTGATGCGACTCGTCAGCAGGCGGTGTGTGAGGTGCTGGGCTTGATCCCGTACCGGACCAGTCTGCCTGTGCTTGTCGATCTGTACCAGAATACAACGAATGATGGTGTCCGCAAGGCGTGCGGGCGTTCGATCTCGCGATTGGGCGGGAATCCGAGCGCGGATGTGGCTGGGTTGTACGCATTGATGGCGGATTCGTACTACACGGAGCCCTCTGAGCTGACGAGCTTCCCGGGTGAGGATTACCAGATCGTTTGGGATTTCAATCCTGGGCTTGGATTGGTGATGACTCCTGTGGTGACTGAGGTCTTCCACGAAGCGATGGCGATGCGGAATGCGGAGAAGGCGCTGACGATCAGTGCGGACGCTCCTGAGACGCTCGCGTTGTGGATTTCTTCGAACTACTCGCGTGAGTTTGATTCTCCTGATGGGTATGAGAATCCGTTGTACAGCGTTGATCGTCGGGATGCGGAGTACTTCGGGATTGCTGCTGGACCAGACATTACGCAGTTGGTGCTGCGTCGCGGGATTGATTCTCGGGATACGCCTTTGGTTCGGAGTGCGATTGATGCGTTGTCGCAGACGGCTGGTCCTCGCTCGCTTTGGGGTCAGCCGATCGATGGTCGGTTCCCGTTGCTTGAGTCGCTTGGGTACCAGAACCGTCGTGTGCAGTTTGAGGCGGCGCTTGCTTTGGGCAATGCGAAGCCACAGGAAACATTCAATGGTGCTGAGCGGGTGATCCCGCTTCTTGCGAGTGCGGTGCGTGATGCTTCGGCTCGGTACGCTGTTGTGCTGACGGGGTCGGATCGTGAGTCGTACGACCAGTACCGCGGGATTCTTGAGAATCAGGGGTTCACTGTGCTTCCTCCGTCTGATGGTGGGATCGACGGGTTGGATGCTTCGATTGCTCAGACGCCTGCGGTTGATCTGATTGTGACCTCGCTTGGGTATGACGATACATTGCTGACGATCGAGACGGCTCGCGCGGATTCGAAGATGGGTGTTTCTCCGGTGCTCGCGTTGATGCTGACGGATGATGTTGAGCCTTTGCGTCGTCAGTATTTGCGGGATCAGACTGTTGCGGTTCGTCGGGTTGAGATTTCGAGTGCGAATATTGAATCGTCTGTTGATCAGCTGCTGATGGCGGCATCGGGTGGGCCGATTGATGAGAACGAGGCGGCGGAATACGCGGCTCGGTCGATCGAGGTGCTGCGTGATCTTGCGATCTCCAACAACCGTGTGCTCAATGTGCTTGATGCTTCGACGATCCTGATTGATGTGCTGGAGGATGTTGATGGGCTGACGATGCTTGATGTTGCCCAGATCCTTTCGTATGTGGATCGTCCTGCGGCGCAGACCTCGATTATGGATCGCGCGATGGATACTTCAGGCACGCAGCGGCTTGAGCTGCTTGCGATGGTGGGGGATTCGGGCAAGCGGTTCGGGAACCACCTTGATGCTCGTCAGGTTCGTGCGTTGATCGCGTTTGCGGGCGATGCGGACGATGAACTGGCGACCACGGCGGTCGCGGCGATGGGTGCTCTTGAGATTCAGAACGCTGATTTGCTTGGTTTGATTATCGACAATAGCAAGAATGGCAACGGGAACTGATGTCGATTTGCTGATCTGTTGAACTTTGAACGGACTCTTCGGAGTCCGTTTTTTATTGGGCGTTCGATGGTGGTGCAAGGATTGTTGGAAGGTCCGTGATTGGTTCTTGGGGGGATTGGTGATGGTCCGAGATTGTCGGGGACATCGGGATTTTGCCGTCATGATCGGAATGGACGGCACAGGTGTGTGGTGTGTTGGTATCGATTGTGGTGTGAATCAATATGGGTGGGTGTTCTTCCGATGTGTTGTTTGTCACGCTTGAGTCAACCCGGAGCGGCGCGTGCCGCTGGTGGGTGACAGGTATACGAGTTGGTTGTCCGCGGAGGATGGACAGCGGCTCGTCCCACCGGATAAGCAATGAAGCCCGTCGGGTTGACCAACGGCATCGAACACTGTACGAAGGAGTACTCACTATGCAAACAATGCGCAACACCGTGGCCAAGGGCTTCACCCTGGTCGAAATCCTCATCGTGGTCGTGATTCTCGGTATTCTTGCCGCGATCGTGGTTCCACAGTTCACCAACGCTGCGAACGATGCTCGCAGAGGTAATGTCGCGACTCAGGTTTCGACCTTGGAGAACCAGCTCGAACTTTACGCGGCACAGAACAATGGCACCTATCCAACCGTGGCTGAACTCAACGCAACTGCAGCGAACGGTGAGACTGGCTGGAGCGTCATGATCGACGGCAACTTCATCAAGGAGCTCCCGGTCAACCCATTCGACGGCACCTGGGCGGTCACCCTTTGGGACTCGACCGCTTCGGCTGGTTTGAGCAGCCAGAGCGTGCTTGCTGATGACAGCACCGGCTGGAACTACGATCCTGATACCGGCAACATCGCTGCTGGTTCACCAGCTCCGTAACTTGATTGATTCAAACACTTGCCACGGGGTCCTGAAAGGGGCCTCGTGTCTTTTATCGAAATCGGGGAGATCTTGTCATGAACCACCAAACACATCGGGCATTCACTCTTGTCGAGATCCTTATTGTGGTCGTGATCTTGGGTGTCCTTGCGGCGGTTGTCGTGCCGAACATGTCGAGGGTGACGGGAGATGCTGCGGTCGCGGCGTCTCACACGGAGTTGAATAAAGTCCGGCGTGCGATCGAGGTGTACACGGTTTCCAACGAGAACTCGCTCCCTGCGGTGGTGGCTGGGGTCGGGACCTGGGGAGAGATCGTGAGCCGGTCTTATCTGAAAGAGCCACCGACCAATCAGTATGTGGGGGGGGCCAACTCGAAGGTGATCGTCATCGGGACCGGTCCTGATACCACATACCAGACGGCTCATGGTTGGGTGTACAACGACTCGACGGGTGAAGTCTGGGCGGGTGGGTTTGATGCGAATGATGAGCCACTCCCGCGCCCATAACGGTTTTGACCGGTGTGGAACCGTGGGCGGCAACAGGGAGATTGACATGTGTACATTCAATAGAGCACGGGCAACTCGTGGGTATACGCTCATCGAGTTGTTGATCGTGATCTCGATCCTCGGGATCTCGGCGGCGATGGTGATTCCTTCGATGGGGTCGGCGAGTGTGCTGCGGATCCAGGGGGCGGTGCGGTCTGTGGTTGCGGATATCACCTTTGCGCAGATGGATGCGCTGGCGTATCAGGAGCAGCGTGCGGTGGTGTTTGATGAGGATGCCAATATGTATACGCTGACGCGGGTTCCTGCGGGGACGATTGATCCTGATGCGGATGCGATCTTTGAAGCCAAGGGGCCGGCGCAGCGGTACCGGGTGATGCTGGACGACGAACGGTTTGGCGGGTCGTTCTTGCGGGATATCAGTTTCAATGGTGGGTCGGCGATTATCTTTGATGAGATGGGGGCACCGATCGCGAGTCCGAGTTCTTCGACGCTTTCGGATGGTGGTTCGGTACAGATCGAGGGGCCGAGCTCTCGGTTCCGGATTGACATCGCGGCGTTTACGGGGCGTGTGACGGTTGTGCAGCTGGACTGAGGTTGGGGATTGGTAGAAACTTGATTTGTCCCGAAGCGGGGCGTGCTGGCCTCCGATGATTTCGTCGGAGGCATTTTCTATGAATACCAAGTTTGATGAACGCCGAGCCCGCGCCCTGACCTTTATGCTTTCGCTCGGGATGCTTGCGGGCGTCCTGATCTGGGCGAAGTTGCGGTTGGTGACTGATATTCCTCGGAGTGCTCTTGCTGAGCCTCGGGAGGTTGATCAGGGGAGCGGTGATCCGATTGATTTGGATGCCGAGAAGCATGAGGAACACGACGGTCTCGACGACTCGGGCGATGCGCTCGACAGCGGGATTGTTGATTACGAAAACTGATTCGGTTGAAGGTTATCAGACCCGGACTGTGAAGATGGTCTGGTGATTCCTCTGCAAAGTTGGGGGGATGCGCAAAGTGGGTGACCTTTTCAGCCGAATCTTTAGCAGTTATACAAACTTGGGCGTTCAGTTTCGTCCGAGCAATCAGAGCGGCCACTTCCACGAGGATTCAATGATGAACCACATCGTCAACACCACACTTCACTCCTTCTCTCGTGCAAAGTGCAGCGCCATCAGCCCTGTGCTTATTCTTGCGCTCAGTGCTGGCATCGCCGCTCCGGTGATTGCTCAGGACGCGGGGGAAGAACCTGGGGCTTTCGGGTTGCTCCAAGCGTTTTCGCAGCAGGGCAGCGATGTCGCAGCGGATGAACCGATTGACACGACCGTGACGGATCAAGTGAGCGGCCAGAATACCAACGATGACATCGCGGGGCTTGCTGGCGAGGTTGAGGTTTCGGAGTATGACCTTGTTGATCTCCATGTGAACAACGAGGACCTCGGGAACATCCTTCAGCTACTTTCGATCCAGTCCCAGCGGAACATCATCAGCTCCAACACTGTTCAAGCGACGGTCACCGCTGATCTCTACGGCGTGACCTTCTATGAGGCACTCGATTCGATCCTGAATGTCAATGGGTTCGGGTACATCGAGAAGGGGAACTTCATTTATGTGTATACACGCAAGGAGCTCGAGGACTTTGAGCGTGCATCACGGCGTCCGATCTCTCGGGTGCTGCATCTTGATTACTTGAACTCTGCGGATGCCGCGGAGTTTGCGAAGGAGCTTTTGTCGGAGGATGGTTCGATTTCGACCCATGCGGCGACCGAGGCGTTTAGCATTTCAGACGGTGCTCCTGCGGGAGCTGATACCTATGCGTCTTCTGCGTCGATCGTGATTCACGATTACGATGAGAATGTCGAAGAGGTTATTGAGCTGCTGCGTGAGCTGGATACCAAGCCATCGCAGATTCTTGTTGAGGCGACGATCCTTCAGACCGCGCTCAATGAAGCGAACGCGTTTGGTGTTGACTTCGCGTTGATCAAGAACCTGAACTTTACGGACTTTGTGGGGACCGGCGGTCCACTGAGTGTGATTGACGGTTTGATTGGCGGGGCGGGCCAGCTTGTGGATGGTACTGATGTCGCTGTTCCCAACGGGACCTCATCGGATGCTGGCGGCGTGAGCTCTTCGGTGGGTAACACCGCGGGTCCTGCGACGCTCAAGGCGGGGCTCGTCAACGGCGATGTCGCGGTCTTTATGCGTGTGCTTGATGAAGTGACGGATGTGACGATCGTTTCGAATCCGAAGATCCTGACCTTGAACCGTCAGCCCGCTCGCGTGCTGGTTGGTACTCGCGTTGGCTACCTGAACACTGTAAGTACCGAGACTGCGACGACTCAAACTGTTGAGTTCCTCGAGGTTGGTACCCAGCTGGCGGTTCGCCCGTTTGTGTCCAAGAACGGCTTGATCCGCTTGGAACTCCGTCCTCAGGTTTCGACCTTTAATCTGCGGAGCACGACCGACTCGACCGGGGCGACCGTGACCATTCCTGACGAAGACACCACCGAGATGACCACCAATGTGATGGTCCGCGACGGTCAGACCGTTGTGCTTGGTGGTTTGTTTACTGAAACAACAACCGCGTCACGGCGCCAGGTTCCGCTGCTGGGCAATATCCCGCTGATCGGGCAGGCGTTCCGTGGGAATGACGATTCGACGCGTCGCAGCGAGATTATCTTCTTGATCACGCCATCGATCGTGAACGATACGATTCTTACCGAGACCGGCGATCGTGGTGCGGACTTTGTCGAGCATGCTCGGTACGGTGCACGCAAGGGGCTGCTTCCATGGTCGCGTGAGCGTCGTGTGGGCCAGATCCTGATCGATGCACGGCGTCTTGCTGATGAAGGCCGAACCGAGAAGGCGCTGGCGAAGATCGACCAGGCACTTCGCTTGCAGCCAAACTCACCTGATGCTCGCGCTATGCGGACTGAACTGACCGGCAACATGCGTGTTGCACCAACGCGTGCGATGATCCAGAGCATTCTGCATGGTGAGTTGCTTGAATCGGGCAACAAGTCTGTTGAAGCGGATGCGGTGTTTGACTCTGTGGTCGAGATCAACCCTCTTGAGGGCATCGAATGGGCAGAACCCGCGTTCGAAGAGATTGAATCGACTCCTGTGGAAACCGAGCAGTTTGCAGAGGTTCCTGAACAGGTTTCGGACGCTTCGATGGACAACTCGTTTGATCCTTCGTTTGAGAATGGATCTGATCTTGGATCTGAGTATGAGGTTGCCGAGACTGTGTATGGTTCAGAGCTGTACACCGAGGTTGTCGATGTCGATTCTGACTTTGAGATGACCAGCCCTGAGTCGTTCGAGACTTCGGCGGTTGAATCATCAGGTTTCGAATCGCCCGAGTTCTCGGGTGAGGACTTTGAGAGTGATTCGATCGCTTCGGATTCATTCTCACCGGATTCTTTCTCGCCAGATACATTCGAAGGCGACTCGTTTGATTCGGATTCGTTTGACCCTTCCTCGTTTATCGAAGAGGTCGCTGATGCTGATCAGGTATTCCCTGAGGGGATGACCGAGGATCAGTGGGGCGAGTTCGGGTACGAGGAGGTTGCTCCGGGCATCGCGCTCGAGAATGAGTTCTCGTCGATCTTTGGTCACCTGATCATCTCGCTGCCAGGCGGCGGGGCGCTTCAGCTCGACTGGCCTTTGAGTGCATCGGACTGGACCAATGCGAATGCATCAAGCAGCGAGTCTGCTGAGCCAGCTTCGGGGTCTAACACGGTGTTCACCGAGGTTCCTTCGGGCGACTTTGAATGAGCAAGTGATCCACTGTTTCTGAATCCAATCACTGTTTCTCAATCCAATCACAACCAACGGGTGCGTTTTCCCCGGGAGTGCAAATAGATGAAATCTTTCTCTCGAATCGCATTTGTTGCCGGCATGGCATTGACCCTTCCAACCCTGATCGGCTGTGCCGGCGGACACGGGAAGTACACCCAGGAGCACATCTCGCTTGCCAAAGAGAAGATGAGCTTTATGAAATCGGCGACCGAGTGGGACCTCGCTCGTCAGGCGTTCCTCTCTGGCGATCTGGAGAAGGCGCTGACGAAGGTGAATGGTTCGATCGCGATCAACGACACGGTGGTCAAGAGCCATGTGCTCAAGAGCCGAATCTTGATCGAGATGGGTGATCTTGGCAACGCGATTAAGAGCCTGAATACGGCGGAGACCTTGAGTCCTGAAGATCCCGATACCCAGTACTACCTTGGTGTCGTGTACGAGCGGCTCAACCGTCCTGAAGAAGCGTTGACTCACTTTGAGAACGCGTGCGAGTTTGATGATTACAACCCGAGCTACGCGGTTGCGGCGTCGGAAATGATGATCGATCTTGATCGCAGTGTTGAAGCACGACGCTACCTCGAGACTATCCCGATGGCGGTGAACAACGCGGGTATCCAGCAGACGCTTGGGCACATCGCGCTGATCAATCAAGATTCCAAACAAGCGGAGCTGCACTTCCGTGATGCTCGCTTGCTTGCTCCGGATGACACCGGGATCCTTGAGCAGTTGATTCATACACAGATGCAGAATGGTCACTTCGCGGAAGCGGAGCGGAACATCGCTGCGTTGCTTCAGAGCTTTGAGCACAAGGATCGTCGTGATCTCAAGCTGCTCCATGCGAAGGCGCTCATCGGGACTCAGCGTCCTGTTGAGGCGCGGTCGATCTACCAAGAACTGCTCTCGCAGACCAATGGCAAGAGCGATCTGGATGCGTGGATTGGGCTTGGGAATACTTCGTACTCGATCAATGACGACCGCACCGCACGGCGTGCGGCGGCGCGGATTGTTGCGATTCAACCGAGTTTGCACGATGGGTATGTGCTTTGGGCGATGATCCATCGTCGCGGGGGCGATATGGATAAGGCGTTGACCGCGATCAACGATGCGATCGACCGGAACAACTCGGATGCGGATCTGTTCGCGTTCCGCGCTGTTGTGCAGCGTGATCTTGGGATGACCAAGAATGCGCTTTCGAGTGCGGCTCGTGCGTTGTCGCTTGAGCCATCGAATAAAGAGCTGGCCGGGTTTGTGCGGAGTTTGGAAGCGAGCTTGGTTGCGAGCGTTCCTGGCGAAGACTGATTCGTCGCTAGTGGACTTTGAGATCGCAGAGCACGGGTTCGATCCGGGCTCGTCCGTTCCAGCGTGAGAGCTTTGGTTCCACAACTAAATCAACGACTGAGCCCGGCCCGATGTGCCGGGCTTTTTGCCACCAGCTCCAACCGATGACGCGGACGATTTGTCCTCCGCCGTTGGCATCTCCGACGCGGAGGGAGAGGTGGGCTCCGGTTTTGCCAAAGGGTTCGGGGTGGCCGTTGAGCTTGGCGTTTTGGATGTGGATGCGGACTCTTGGGTTTCCGGCGCCGAAAGGGGCGAGATGTTCGAGGGTGGTGAGGGATTGCTCGGTGAGCTCGTTGATGGTCGCGATCGCGTCGACTTTGAGGGTGTGGACGAGGTCTTCTGGGGTGAGGAGCGTGTTGGCGTGGTGGATCATGGATTCTGCGAACTGATCGAAGTTGGAATCGTCGCAGGCCATTCCCGCGGCCATGTCGTGTCCGCCGAAGGTGTTGAGGTGGTGGGCGCAGGATTCGAGGGCGGCGTGGATGCTGAATCCTTCGATGCTTCGTCCTGATCCTTTGCAGAGGCCGTCCTTGCGTTGCATGAGGATGGTGGGTCTTGCGTAGCGTTCGACGAGTCTTGAGCAGACGATGCCGACGACTCCGGGGTGCCAATCTTCGTGGGCGAGGACGATGGCTCTTTTGTCCGGCGCGTCCATCCCGGCGTGTTGGACCATTTCGAGGGCTTGTTTGAGGATGCGTTGTTCGGTTGCCCTTCGCTCGTCGTTGAGGACGGTGAGCTGGTCGGCGAGGTCGGTTGCGTGTTGGCCTCGCGCGGTGGTCATGAGGTGGAGCGCGTCCCCGGCGTGACCGAGGCGACCGATCGCGTTGAGTCTTGGCGCGAGTCGGAATCCTACGGCTTCGGCATCGACCTGGTCTTTGTCGAGGCCGGAGGCTTCGATGAGGGCGCGGAGTCCGACGATGGGGGTTGATTTGATTCGCGCGAGACCGAACTTGGTGATGACGCGGTTCTCGTCGATGAGTGGCACGATGTCGGCGATGGATCCGAGCGATGCGAGGACGAGGAGGTCGACGAGGGTGGTGCGGAGTGCGGGGGAGACTTTTTCAGAGCCGCAGTGGAGGGTGGCGAGGCGCCATGCGAGTTTGTACGCGACTCCGGCGCCGCAGAGTTCTCCGAACGGGTATTGGGAGTCTGGTCGGCGTGGGTGGACGACGGCGAAGGCGTCGGGCATGTCGCTCAGGTCGGCGGGTGGGTTGTGGTGGTCGGTGATGATGAGGTCGATGTCGAGGTCTTTGGCGACTTGTGCGGGTGAGGTGGCGGTGATGCCGCAGTCGACGGTGATGATGACTTTGGCGCCTTGTTCTGCGAGGGTGCGGATGGCGTCGTCGTTGAGGCCGTAGCCTTCTTCGATGCGGTGGGGGATGTATGTGGTGACCTTGGTGTCTGGCGCGATGACGGCGAGCATGTGGTAGAGGATGGCGCTTGCGGTGATGCCGTCGACATCGTAATCTCCGAAGATGACGATGGGTTCGTTGTTTTTGATGGCGTCGAGGATGCGTTGTGCGGCTTTATCGAGGTCTGGGATGAGGGAGGGGTTGTGGAGGCCGCTGAGGGTGGGCTGGAGGAAGTCGCGGCTTGCTTGGGGGTCGTTGAGTCCGCGGGATGCCATGACTCGGTCGACAAGGTTGGCGACGAGGTTTGCGGCTGGATTGTCTGTGGGGGTGTCGATGACTTTGGAGTGGTCCCAGACGCGTGTCAGCCCGCGGGTGGTGCGGGTGGGTTGTTCTGACAGCTGCGTTGGCATGGAAAGCTCCTGGACCTGATTGAGTAGGATACACTATTCGTCATCATGGTGAAACTCACGAAAATCTACACAAGAACAGGCGATTCGGGCACAACGGGGCTTGGGTCTGGGAAGCGCGTCCACAAGTCGCATCCTCGCGTTGGGTCGTACGGCGGGGTCGATGAAACGAACGCGGCGATCGGGGTTGCGATCCAGTATGCGGATGATTCTCCGATGCGTGGGTTGCTCGAGGGGATTCAGCACGATCTGTTTGATGTGGGGGCGGATCTGTGCACTCCCATCAAGAAGGATGAGGATCCGGCGATGGTGCTTCGGGTGACGCAGGCGCAGGTGGATCGGCTTGAGGAAGCGATTGATCTTTGGAACAAGGACCTTGGGGCGTTGACAAGCTTTGTGCTTCCTGGGGGATCGATGCTGGCAAGTCAGTTGCATGTGGCGCGGACGGTGTGCCGGCGTGCGGAGCGGGATGTCGCGGGGCTTTTGGAACTTGAGCCGACGGAGACATCGGGATTGACGATGACTTACCTGAATCGGTTGAGCGATCTGCTGTTTGTGCTCTCGCGGGCGGCGAACCGGGGCGGGGCGGGGGATGTGCTGTGGGTTCCGGGAAAGATGCGGGATTCGTCGGGGTGAATCCTGCGGGTTCATGCGTTGACTAAACTCTTGGCTGTGCAAACACCTATTTTCCACTTCTTTCGGTCGGCTCTTTCGACGAGCAGCAGGGATCTGCTCGCGGGGACGGCGAACGCTGCGGTTCGGCGGAATGCGGTCCATTATCTTGGGATGAGCATGCTGCTGGGGGGTGTGCTGATCGTGATGCGGTGGATGGATCAGTCGGGTGTTGATTCAGGGGCTGGTTTGGATCGTGGGGGTTCGTTGTCTTGGACGCTGCTGACGGAGTTCGGGTGGCTCTCGATTTATGTAGTGGCACTTGGGTTGATCCTGTTGATGAAACCCAACGGGGTGTGGTGTGTTCGGATGACGCTGGGTGTGGTGTTGCTTGAGGGGGCGATGGTGATGCTGCGGTGGAGCGTGGGGGTTGATCCGAGTCCGGGTGGCAATGCTCTGGTGGGGATCCTGATTGTGTTGACGCTTGGGGCGTCGTTGATGCCTTGGTCTCCGAGGCAGACGCTTGGGCTGGCGCTGATCTGGATTGTGGGGTCGACGGTGACGCTGCTCGTGGTGACGGCGGGGTATGAGTTTTCGATTGGGGCGGCGGTCTTTGGGTATTTCTCGGTGACGGTGCCTGGGATTATGGTGTCGTTCTTCCGGACGACGCGGGTGCGGGACAAGTTTGAGCGGGACTACTTTCAGAGTCGGTACGAGCGGATCAGTCAGGAGCTTGCGTCCGCGAAGAACATCCACGAGCGTGCGTTTCCTCGTCCACGGACGGCGGGGGATGTTCGGTTCGCGTATTCGTATCGTCCGATGAGTCAGATTGGTGGGGATTATTTGTTTGCATCGGCGCTGAATGAGTCGGTGGATTCACCGGTGTTGATTGTGCTGCTCGATGTTTCGGGGCATGGGATCCCCGCGGCGCTGACGGTGAACCGGTTGCAGGGCGAGTTGATGCAGATGGTTGGGGAGAATCCGTTGATCGGTCCTGCGGAGTTGATCGCGGCTCTTGATCGGTACACCTGTTTGACGAGTCCGGATCAGCCTGTGCTGGTGACGGGGATCGCGGCGTGTATTGATCCGGTGAAGAACACGCTCCGGATTGCGAACGCGGGGCATCCGAGCGCGATCCTGCGTGATCGTTCGGGGAATATCACGGAGATTGATGCGACCGGTCCGTTGATGGGGATTGATCCGTTGATGGATATCGAGTGGGGTGAGGAGTTGTTCCCGTTCCGTGCTGGGGATGCGTTGATCGCGTTTACCGACGGGATTACCGAAGCGATGAACGCGCATCGTGAGATGTTTGGGATGGATGGGGTCCGCAAGGTGATCAACTCGCAATGGATCGAAGCGGGGCAGCGGTGGCCAGAAATGGTGCGGAGATCGGTGGATCGCTATTGCGAAGGGGTGGTACTTGATGATATGCTGATTGTGGATGTGTACCGTCCTTAAGGTATGTGTCTGTTGAGAGACATCTGATGCTGTCTCGGTGTCGATGCGTTGAAAGGATTGGGTTTGTCAAAGTCCGGCAGTATTGAAACCACCGAGTTCCGTCGATCGTTCCATCAGGAAACGAACCAACTGTTGCGGAAGCGGCTGATCGGGTTTATCTCGATCTGGGGCGGGCTGGGGCTGATCTCGTTTCTCTTTGTGATCGTGATGATGGTCCGGGGCTCTGAGATCACGAGCATCTTTAGTAGCGGCGGGACCAAAGCGTTATTCCTCGTAGCCAATGGTGGTTGGCTCGTGGTGTATGCCGTGGTGCTGATGATGGTGATTGAGAAGCGGGTGAGTGACAAGCGTGTGATCCGTCTGTCTCTTGGACTGATTATTGCTGACGGGCTGATGGCGGTCTCGCTGCGCGCGATTGATCCCTCGTTCGGGTATGGCGCGTGGGTGTATGTGATCTCGCACTTTGTTGCGTGCTGTGTGTTCCCTTGGACGGTGCGGCAGGCGCTGATCCCGCTGGTGAGTCTTGTTGGGCTCAGTGTGCTGAGCCACTTTACACTTGAGGGTGACTCGGTGAGCAAGTCGCTCATCTTTGGTGTGGTCAATGCGGCGTTCATGACGCCTGCGGTGTTCATCTCCGGGATTCGGCACAACCAGCGGATCCAGAAATCGACCAACCGGTTCTTGAATCATCGCTACGGGATGCTGCGTCAGGAGCTCGCGTACGCGAGGCAGATTCATGAGGCGTTGTTCCCGCCGCCGCATACGACGGGGCCGGTGCAGTTTGTGTATCGGTATGAACCGATGCGGCAGATCGGCGGGGATTATTTGTTCGCGCGGTATTCGAACACGGACAGCGAGGGGAACGAGACGCTGTCGGTTGCGGTGATTGATGTGACGGGGCACGGGATTCCTGCTGCTCTCACGGTCAATCGATTGCATGGGGAACTGGATCTGCGGTTTGCGGAGCAGCCTGAGATTTCGCCTGGGGAGGTGCTGAGCCATCTGAACCGGTACATCAACCTGACGCTCTCGAAGCACTCGATCTTTGCAACGGCGGTGTGCTTCCGGGTCAATGCTTCGAAGAACCTGCTTGAGTATGCGTCGGGTGGGCATCCGCCTTCGTTCTTGCGAGGGGTGGATGGTTCGATCCGTGATCTTGATTCGACGACCTTTATGCTCGGGGCGTGCAAGGACCAGGACTTTGATCCGTTCCAGGCGGAGGTTGAGTTTGGTCCCGGTGATACGCTGATCGCGTATACGGACGGCGCGATCGAGGCGCGGTCGGTGGAGGGCAAGATGCTCAACATCGAGGGGCTGCGCCGGATACTTGCTTCAACGCATCCGCTTGGGGCGGATGAATCTGAGCAGGGGTATGGGATGTGGTCTGAGCGGATTCTACGCGAGGTGACATCGCATCGTGGTGGGATACCACCTGATGATGACACGCTTGCGATTGAGATCTTCCGTCCGATCCGGGTCAGCACAGGGACGGTGTCTGACGGGGATGCTGAAGCCCAACCGACTGCGGTTCCTGTGGTTTCGTAGATTGGTTCGGCTTAGTCTTTGACGCCTTGGACTCTTGTGAAGTCTGTGTACTTGATGAGGGTCTGCGCGAGGTCGACCTTGTTGATGTTGGCGAGGGTGGCGAGCCAGGCGAGGACATCGGCGAACTCTTCTTCGAGGTTGTCGCGTTCGGCTTGGGTGGGTGGTTTGTCCTTGCGGTTGTTGTTGGCGAGTGCGGTGGCGAGTTCCCCGAACTCTTCGGTAAGGTAGAGGAAGGTGCCTGCGGTGCCTCGGGCGTTGTCGGAGGCGAAGTAGCGGTCCCGGATGAGCTCTTGGAACACGGAGACGGTGATGCCTGTGGGGTCGATTTGGGGGCTTGGGGCGGAATCTGGGGTCATGATCAGGGGCTCTGGGGATGAAAGTGGTTGAAAATTGGGGGGTGTTGGGTGGTCGTTGGGCGATGGTAGGGGGTGATTCTTGCCTTGGGCGGCTGGGGTGCTACACTAGAGACCCGACTTTGATCCTGGGCAGGCGCGGTGTTTGCTTTGGGATTGGGTTTGGAGAGACCACCTTCAGGTCAGGATTTAGATCTATGCCGACCATTAATCAGCTCGTACGCAAACCACGCAAGACACCGAAGTTCAAATCGAAGGTCCGTGACCTTGATAACAGCCCGCAGCGTCGCGGTGTGTGTCTGACTGTGAAGACAACGACTCCCAAGAAGCCGAACTCCGCACTCCGGAAGATCGCTCGTGTTCGTTTGTCCAATGGCAAAGAAGTGACCGCGTACATCGGTGGTGAAGGCCACAACCTTCAAGAGCACTCGATCGTGCTCGTCCGCGGCGGTCGCGTTCGTGACCTTCCCGGTGTTCGTTACCACATCGTCCGTGGTGCGCTCGATACCCTTGGTGTCGATGATCGCAAGCAGGGTCGTTCGAAGTACGGCGCCAAGAAGGGCAAGTAAAATATAACCAACCATGCATCGTCGCTGTGATGATGCAGGCAAGTAATCCCGGGCGTTCTCAGCACCGGGGTGAACACAGTTCTGATTTGATCAGAACAGATGAGCCACAAGGAGATGACCCATGTCAGGTCGCATTACCAACTCAGAAGCACAACTCCGTCCAGATCCCAAGTTCAATGACAAGGTTCTGGCCAAGTTCACCAACTGCATCATGTTCTCGGGCCGCAAGACCGCGGCTCTCCGCGTTGTCTACGACGCGATCGATGTGATGGACGATCGTTTGAAGAAGTACCCCGACGCTGTTGAAGGCTGCGACAAGGGTATTCAGGTCTTCCGCCGTGCGGTTGAGAATGTCAAGCCATATGTTGAAGTCCGCTCCAAGCGGATCGGTGGTGCGAACTACCAGGTCCCGATGCAGGTGAACCCGAAGCGTCAGCAGTCGCTCTCGTTCCGCTGGATCATCAACGCTGCACGCTCTGAGAAGGGGCGTCCGATGCACGAGAAGCTCGCAGACGAACTCTGGGCAGCATCCCGCGGCGAAGGCAAAGCGATGACCACCCGTGATCAGGTCCACCGCATGGCTGAAGCGAACAAGGCGTTTGCTCACTTCGCTCGCTGATCCGATCCAACCAAGAATCTTTCAAGAACCCGGAGCGTGTCTCCGGGTTTTTTTGTTGGGCATCTCTTTGACGGCTATGCCATGGAGCGGTGGTTGATGCAGTCCCATTCGTCGTGCATGATTCCCCAGCCGAGGCGGTCGGTTGGGCCGAAGGTGTCGATGTAGAAGTCGTTGCGTTGGTGGACTTCTTTTTTGATCTTGAGCTGCTCGATGAGGTTTGCCGAGTGCGTGTTTGCGGAGGAGCAGTAGATGCGGACTTTCTGCAGACCCAGACCACCGGTGGCTTGGGATGCAAGCGCCCATGAGATGGTGCGGGCGCAGGCTTCTCTTGCGTATCCGTTCCCGATCGCGTCTTTGCGGATCCAGTACCCGGTCTCGCAGGAGGCGGTGTCTTTGCGGACATCGTGGACACCTGAGCCGCCGATGAAGCGTCCGGTGGATTTGTCGAAGATCCCGGTGCCCACATTGTTGAAGGTGTCGGGGTTGGCGAGGGAGAGCATTTGCTCGCAGATGTATTTGGTGGTGGATTCGAGGGTGGTGTGGTGGTCTTTGGCCCACGGCATCCAGGGGAGGAGGTGGTCGTCGCGGGAGTCGCAGATCGCGTTGTAGACCTCCTCGGCGTCTCCGAGGTGGTAGGCGCGGACGATGAGGCGGTCGGTTTCAAGCTCGCAGCGGAGGGGTTTGGGGGCGGTCCACGCGAGTCCTGTGACTGGAAAGTTGTTCTCTGATGAGCATTGGGTCATACGCGGAGCATATCAGATTCATACCCTTTGGTGTGTACAATCAGACACCTACAGATCGGTATGCGAGACAACAACGGGTGGACTCTATCGGGAGCGAGGGGCAGGCGAAGTTGGCTGGGTCTCACGCGTTTATTGTGGGGGTGGGGGCGCTGGGGTGCGTGTCGGCGGATTTGCTGGTTCGTGCTGGTGTGGGGCGTGTGACGATTGTTGATCGGGATCTGGTGGAACTTTCGAATCTGCATCGGCAGCCGTTGTATTGCGAGCTCGATGCGATGGAGAAGCGACCCAAGGCGGTGGCGGCGAAGGCGCGGCTCAACGCGGTGAACTCTGGGGTTGAGGTCGTGGCGCATATTGCTGATTTCACTGCGGAGAATGCGCTCGAGTTGGTGCAGTTTGGGGGGCGGGTTCCGGATGTGTTGATTGATGGGACTGACAACTTTGAGACTCGGTTTTTGCTCAATGATTGTTCGGTGAAGTTGGGTGTGCCTTATGTGTATGGTGGGGCGATTGCGTCGCGGGGATCGGCGGCGGTGTTTGTGCCGGGGAGTGGTCCATGTTTGCGGTGCATTGAACCGGATCCTCCCAAGCCGGGGACGCAGCCGACTTGTGAGACGGCGGGGGTGCTGGCGCCGGTGTCGTCGATCATCGGGAGCTATCAGGCGGCGGAAGCGATGAAGATTCTGATGGGTCAGCATGATCGCGTGATGAAGTCGATGCTGAGCTTTGATCTGTGGGAAGGGACACGCACGCGTGTGGACTTGTCAGGGGCTCAGGATGCGGAGTGTCCGTGTTGTGGTCTGGGTTGTGGTTTGGGACGGTTTGCGTTCTTGGAATCGCAGAGCGGTGCTCCACAGGCGTTGTGTGGGCAGAACGCGGTGCAGGTGAGGCCGGGGGGCGCGGGGATGATCGATTTGCAGGAACTCGGGGCGTCTCTTGGGGAGTCTGGGGAGTTTGAGGTGCATGATTACATGATCCGGGGGCGGATTGAGCATGGCGGGGAGGCGTTTGAGCTGACCTGCTTTGCTGATGGGCGCGCGATTGTGGATGGGACGGCGGATGTGGGGGTTGCTCGCGCGATTTATAGCCGCTATATTGGTAGCTGACTGAACGGTTAGAAATACTGCCTTGTCTACCTTGTGGTATTGACAAGCAAAAGTTGAATACACAACCAAGGAGAAGACCATGACGACGACTGCTTCATCGACTCAGGCACAGGCGATCACTCGGACACTTTCGCGGACTGCTGAGCTTGCTCAGGGGTTGTTGACTGGTGTGACTTCGGAGAACTTTGCTCGCATGCCTCAGGCGGATGGGAAGGCGATCAATACGAACCATCCGTGTTTCATTTATGGTCACCTTTCGATCTACCCACGCTTTATCTTTGAGCTGATGGGCAAGGACGGATCGGCGATTGAGATTCCGACCGGGTGGGAGGATCTGTTCAAGCACGGTGTGGATTGCAAGGACGATGTGAAGGGTGATATTTACCCACCGATGGATCAGGTGCTCGCGTACTTTAAGAAGGCGCACGAAGCGGTGATCGAGATGATCAACTCGTGCGATGATGAGACGCTCAGCAAAGCGTTCGAGGGCGAGGGGTGGCATGTGGACTTCGCGGGAACACCTGCGGCACTCACGACCTTCATGCTCCACTCGCACTACATGTTCCATCTCGGGCAGATGAGTGCATGGCGTCGATGCGTTGGACTTCCTTCGCTGGAAGTGAAGCCATCAGAGTGATTGACTGAATACCGGTTCCTGATTTCAGTTACAGACGAACAAACGGGTTGGTCACGGTTTCGTGGCCAACCGTTGTTTTTGGGCCGTGTCCTGGATAGCAAACGGTGGCGGGGTCGAGGGTGTAGAGGTTGTTTCGGATTGAGGCTTCGAGTTGTTCGAAGCTTGATCCCGGGAAGTCGGTGCGTCCGATGGAGCCTTGGAAGAGGGTGTCTCCGACGAGTGCGGTGTTGGAGGGCTCGTGGATGAGCGAGACGCTGCCGGGGGAGTGTCCTGGGGTGTGCGCGACGGTGAAGGTGAGGGAGTCGAGGGTGATGGTGTCGCCGTGGTTGAGGTATCCGGCGAGTGATGGGGCGGTGACGGCGAGTCCGATCGCGGCTGAGAGGTTGAGCATGGGATCGGTGAGCCAAGACTCTTCGACGGGGTGGAGGTAGATGGGGGCGTCGGGGAATCTGGAGCGGGCTTCGAGCAATCCGGCGATGTGATCCGCGTGTGCGTGGGTGAGGAGGATCCCTTCGACGACCAGTTGTTGGTCTTCCACAGCATCGAGCAGGGGCTGGGGGTCGTACCCGCAATCGACGATCCAGCAGTGCTTTCCGGGTGTTGGTGGGCCATCGGTGACGATGTGGCAGTTGGTTTGGAAGTCGCCGAGGGGGAAAACTTGGACTGTTGGCGTGCCTGATTGAGTTGGGGGAGGTGTGGTCATGGTGTATATTATCAGTATGGACACATTCGGGATGTGTATTGGTGAAACCGATTGGGTTGGTTTCACCAATGACTGATGTGGATGCACGGTGATTGAATCACAAGGAGTTTGGATTGGCACTCATTCGCAATATTCATGAAGAGACGATGAACGAGGTCAACATGGCCGGCGTGTCTGGGGCGAAGATGGCGATCATGGTTGGACGCGAGGACAAGGCGCCGAACTTTGCGTTGCGGTCGTTTGAGGTGGTTGCTGGGGGGCATACCCCGAAGCACAGTCATGACTATGAGCACGAGGTGTATGTGGTGTCCGGAAATGGACAGGTATTGCTTGAGGGGAAGATGCATGATATTCGTGAGGGTGATGTGCTGTATGTGCCTGCGAATGAGGAGCACCAGTTCACGGTTGATGCTGCATCGGGGGAATCATTGCGGTTCTTGTGTGTTGTTCCGGTGGAGCAGAACTGCGGCGGGCCTGTCCCTGGATCGTGAATCGGAGAAAGCGCTGACGGAAGGAATCGAATGGAAGACGAGTACGGCATTTCAATTGGTTGGATTGTTGCGATCTACGGGATCGCGGCGGCGTTGTCTGGGTTTGCGGCGCTTCGGGGGATTCAGATTGAGTCTGAGCCGTACATGTTGACGGGGCTTGCGGGGTTGATTGTGACGCTGACCACGCTTCCGATCTGCTTGCGGAGCGGCGGGGCACGCAGCGGGGGAGTCGGCGAAACCAGCGGGGAGATGGATCGGCTCCGCTCGCAGGTGGTCAAGATGACCAAGTCGATCGAGCATCTGGAAGAGACGATGATTTTGTCCGATGATGCGCGCCGGGTTCTGAACCGACACAAGGAACGGCAGTTGTTGCGGTCGGCGATCGAAGAAGATATCGAGCGCGGGGAGTTCAACGCGGCGATGGTGCTGGTCAATGAGCTGGCGCAGCGGTTTGGGTACCGCGAGGATGCGGAAGAGTTTCGGGAGAAGATTGATCTGGTCCGCACGCAGACCGAGCGGTCGATGGTGCAGGGGGAGATCGGGCATCTTGATGCGTTGATTCAGAATCACGAGTGGGATCTGGCGATCACCGAGGCGGGACGGATCACCCGGTTGTATCACGATTCGCCGATGGCTGATGGGCTTCGGCACCGTGTGGAGTCGGCGCGGCAGCGGTACAAGGACGAGATCGAGCGGCGGTTCCTGCTTGCGGCGCAGGACGAGCGGATTGATGAGGCGATGGAGATGATTCAGGAGATGGATCACCTGCTGAGCGAAGCGGAGTCGGCGCGGTTCCGCGAGGTGGCGCGCGGCGTCATCGGCAAAGCAAAAGAGAATCTCGGTGCGGCGTTTAAACTCGCGGTGCATGATCGGGCGTGGGATAAAGCGGCGGACATCGGTGAGCGGATCATCGAAGAGTTCCCCAACACGCGGATGGCGACGGAGGTTCGTGAGCTGATTGATACGATCCGCGAGCGTGCGTCAACCGTCGTTCGGGACTGACTCAACTGGTGCTGAATCTTTCTCGGTAGTCGATTTTGGATCTGCGTTGTCCGTTGTGATTGGGACGGGCTGTTTCCATGTGTAGATCAGGAGCAGGGCGATCCCGATGAGCAGGTAGAGGTCGGCGACATTGGAGACATAGGGCCAGACCTCGTTGCTTGCGCCGCCGGGCCAGGTGATGCCGAAGGGGAGCTTCATGCCTGGGAGGGGATGGATGAAGTCGCGGACGCATCCGAAGAGGAGGCGGTCGTAGAGGTTTCCGATACCACCTGCGATGATGAGTCCGAACCCGGCGTGGGCAATCCAGTCGCGTGGTTTGGTCCATTTGATGAACAGGACGGTTGCGACGAGCATCGCGAAGAGCGTGAAGATGACGAAGAACCAGCGTTGTCCTGCGCCGATGCCGAAGACGGCGCCGGGGTTGAGGACGAGTGTGAACTCGAGGAGCTTTGGAATCGCGATGACGGGCTGGTGATAGGGGATGAGGTTGCCGAGATTTGATTCGGCGAGGACATGCGAGCGTTCGATGTGGACGGGGAACTCAGCGACCTTTGCGAAGGCGAGTGATTTGGTGACGAGATCGGTGACGACGCCGAAGATGACGGTGCCGAGGAGCCAGGTCCATGCGCGGAAACTCCGCGCGGTGGATTGCTGCGGTGGTTGTGATGATGTGCTTTGGTTGGGCATCAGCGTTTGAAGCGTAGGTCATGCTTCCGTGCGGTTTCGACGGTGTACTTGGCCCAGGGGATTTCTTCGAGGCGGGCTTTTTTGATTGGCTCTCGTGACTCGATGCACAGGCCGTAGGTACGGTCTGCGATGCGTGCGAGTGCGGCATCGATCTCGTTGATGGTCAGGCGGTCTGCGGCGGCGAGGTCCAGATTGAGTCCTTGCTCGAAGCTCTCGGTGCCAAACTCGGCGGCGTTGCTCGCGGTCTGGGTTTCACCGGTGTTTGAGCGGAGCGCTTCGTCCTCGAGGTGCTCGATATCCCCAACGAGTTCGGATCGTTTCTTGAGGAGGATGAGTTTGTATTCGTCGAGTTGCTTTGGTGTGAAGGGGGTCTTTGTCCGTTTGGAGACCTTTGTCTCTGCGACCGCTGCATTCGATCGTTTGCTCGAAGTAATCAAGGGCTTTCCGGCGAGCTTTGTTCCTGGACCAAGGAGGAGTGGTCGCGGCGGTGGCGCGTAATCTGTTGGATTTTTCTTGCGGCTCCGTGACCGGAATTTTTTGACGGGGGCTTTGTCGTCGTCCTTTGCTGCCGGAGTTTCGGCGGCTTTGGTTGTCGCTTCGGCTGGAGCGGCTTTGGGTTCGGTTGGTTTTGCGGTGTCTTTTTTCGTTGATGCTTTCTTCTTAGAAGAGGGCTTCTTAGAAGTGGATTTTTTGGTGGTCACTTTTTTTTCTGTAGATTTCTTTGTTGTCGACTTCTTCGTAGTGGATTTGGTCGAGGTTTTTTTCGATGCGGTCTTTTTGGTGGTTTTCTTAGCGACTTTCTTTGATGTCTTTTTGGCCGCGGGCTTCTTTGTAGTCGTTTTCTTAGCAGTCTTCTTTGAGGTTTTTTTCGTTGTTGCTTTCTTGGCAACCTTTTTCTTGGTCGCGGCTGATGCGGTCGATGACTTCTTAGACGCGGCTTTGGAAGTCTTCTTTGAGGACTTCTTGGCGGTTTTTTTGGTTGTTTTTTTCGCGGTCTTCTTGGCCAATGTGCACCGTCCTTTGATCCAACAAATAGTGTGTATCAATGCATGTGATGGATTGGTGGCAAGGGTAGGCGCAACGGGGGTAATTGTCAAAATAGACCGGTGAACATACGAACAGAATCAGAACAAGGCGCGATTAGCCGGCGTTGGCGGCCTCTGGCTGGACGGTGGTGTATTCACCCAGCTTGCGGAAGCGTTGGTAGCGGGCTTCGAGGAGCTGGTCGATGGGTTGCTCGCAGAGTTCGTTGAGCTGCGATTCGATCCAGTTCTGGAGCAGCTTGGAGGCTTGTGCGGGGTCTCTGTGGGCTCCGCCGAGGGGTTCGTTGATGACCGAGTCGACGATCTGGTTTTTGAGGTTGTCCTTGGCGGTCAAGTTGAGCGCGATCGCGGCGGCGGTGTTGGTTTGCTCGTTCGCTTGCTTCCAGAGGATCGCGGCGCAGCCCTCTGGGGAGATGACGGAGTACCACGAGTATTCGAGCATCGCGACGCGGTCAGCGACGGCGATTCCCAGCGCACCGCCCGAGCCGCCTTCACCGATGACGATGGACACGATGGGGACTTTCAAGCGGGACATCTCGCGAAGGTTGACCGCGATCGCTTCGGCTTGTCCGCGTTCTTCAGCACCGAGTCCGGGGTAGGCGCCGGGGGTGTCGACGAGGGTGACGATCGGCAGACCGAACTTCTCCGCTTTGCGCATCTTGGCGAGTGCTTTGCGGTAGCCCTCTGGGTGGGCGCATCCGAAGTGGCACGCGAGTTTTTCTTGGGTGGATTTGCCTTTTTGGTGTCCGACGATGAGGCACTTGCGGTTGCCGATGCGTCCGAATCCGGTGATGAGCGCGGGGTCGTCTGCGAAGGCGCGGTCGCCGTGGAGTTCGCAGAAGTCTCGGCAGATGTGGTGGATGTAGTCGCGGGTCTGCGGACGGTTTGGATGGCGCGCCACGCGGACGGTGTTCCAAGGGGAGAGGTTTGTGTAGACATCCTTGAGCATTTGGACGCGTCGTTTTTCGAGGAGTTCGAGGTCTTCTGGGTTGGGATTGAAGTCTTTGGAATCGATCCCGCTGTCGACGCCTCCGAGTGCGGGGACTTCGATGCCTGGGGATTCGATGGCTTTGCGGGTGAGTTCGATCTCTTCTTCGATCGCGACGACGGGTTTCTCGAACTCAAGCTGGTAGAAAGTGGACATATTGGTTTCCTTCTTTGGCTGGTGCAATTGTACCGCATAGATGGGGCCGGGTACGCTATGGGTATGCAGAGCATTCAGATTCCACTGTTATTCGTCGGCGGGGGCAATATGGCCCATGCAATTTTCTCTGGTGCGCATGCATCTGGGGTGCTTGAACCATCACGGGTGGGGGTGCTGGATCGCAATGCGGATCGGCGCGGGTTGTATGAGACTGCCTTTGAATCCGCGGGTGATGCGATGGATTGGCTTGTGGATGTTGGCGGGGATGGGTGCGGGATTGTGCTTGCGGTGAAGCCACAGACATTGGGGGTTGCGGCTGAAGCTTTGAAGCCGAGGATTGAGGAGGCGGGTTTGAAACCGACGGTGATTTCTATTTTGGCAGGTACTCGGTCGGACGGGATTTTTGATGCGATGGGGAGCGGGTGCCGGGTGGTGCGGGTGATGCCCAATACGCCGGCGCAGGTTGGATTGGGGATGTCGGCGATCGCGGGGAGCGGATCGTCTACCGATCCGGATGTTGAGCTTGCCGAGCGGCTGATGTCGGCGGTGGGGGATGTGGTGCGGATCGATGAAGCGATGATGGATGCGTTTACCGCGGTCGCTGGATCGGGACCAGCGTATTTGTTTTATCTGGTTGAAGCGATGACCAAGGCGGCGGTGTCGCTTGGGTTTGATGACGCGATGGCGCGGCGGATCGTGGAGCGGACGGTGATCGGTTCTGCTTCGCTGCTTGATGCGTCGGACGATGAAGCGGCGGTGCTGCGTTCGCGGGTGACTTCGAAGAACGGGACGACTTATGCCGCGACGACGACGCTCGATGAGCGTGGGGTGATGGATGCGTTTGTGCACGCGTTGACCGCGGCGAGGGACCGGGGTGTGGAGCTTGGTCGCGGTGGGTGAGTCGGGTTAGAAGCCGGGTCAAAAATCTCGTCGGGTGAAGATCAGGGTTGAGAGTCCGAGCACGAAGAACTCGAAGATGAACGAGGTTCCCAGAATCCAGAGGACGGATCGTTCTCGGAATCGTGCTTCCACGCGTTGACCGAGTTCATCTTGGTCGATCTCGATGTCGCTGAAGGGATCGGTGGCAACGCTTGGCTTGTCTTCTTGCACTGGGGTGAACGCGTCGGGGTCGATGAGTTCGCGGTTCAGCAGCGCGATGGTTTCGCCGGTCTTTGGAAAGAATGTCTTGGCGGTGAAGATCGCTTTGGTCCACATGTCGAGGGATTTGAGATCGGCTTGATCTTTTTCGAGACTGGTTTCGAGTCTGCTGAGCATCGGGTTTTTGGTGTGGATTTCTTCTTCGGTGGGTTGGTAGTCCTCGATGGAGAGGCCTTGGCTTTCGCGGTCTCGGTTGAGGAGTTTGATGGTGTTGGTGCGTGCGAGCTCGACGCGCTGGGTGCGCTGCTCGACATAGATGTTGGTGCTTTCGTGGAACTGGACGAGGATGCCGTCACCCATGTTGAGGATGAAGAGGAACGCCCAGAAGAGGAGGGTGAGGAGCATCGCGGTCATGGTGGACTTGGTGATGAGTCCGATGAAGGCGCAGATGCAGAAGAGGAAGCTGAAGAACGAGACGACGATGGGGATCGCGAGGAGGATGCGGGGCTCGAGGTAACCCGATCGGTTCCAGATGATGAGCATGCTCAGCACGGAGAACACGCTGACCTGGAGGCCGACGAAAAGGAGACCGGTTGCGTATTTGGTGAGGAAGAGTCGTGCGCGTGAGATCGGGCGTGCGAGGACGGATTCGATGGTGCCTCCGGTGACGAGTTCTGGGATGATGCCCGCGGTGGAGATGATCGCGAGGATGGTGGCGATCCAGGTGAGCCAGATGCTGATGCCGAGGTATGAGAAGGAGGCGAGGTAGAACGCTTTGGGTTCGATGATGTCTGAGTTGACGGGGATGAAACCGATGTGGAACCAGAGGAAGCGGACACCTTCCTTGTCGATCCCGATCGCCGCGAGGGATGCGGCGAAGAGGACGGTCAGGACCATGGTGAGCCAGAACAGTTTCTTTGCGTTGAGCTCGCGGTAGGCGTCGACGAAAATCGCGGTGGTTTGGGTGAGGATCATGAGTTGGCTCCTCCCTTTGCCGGTTTACTTGATGGTTTGCTCGATGGTTTGTTGGGTGACTTGCCGCCTGAGATGGCACCGGGTCGGGCGCCGTCGTTGGTGTCGACGACCTGCATGAAGAGGTCTTCGAGCGAGGGGCGTTTGAATCCTGCGGATTGGATGACGATGTTGTTTTTGCGGAGCGTGTCGATCGCGGGTTGGACGGCGGATGCGTCGCTTGTTTTGAAGGAGATCGTGGTGTCGGAGGTGCCTTGGACGAGCTGGGGCATGGTTGGGTTGGTCATTTCGGATTTGATCGCGTCGGTGATTGGGGACGCAGTGGTGATGACGAATCCGCTTTGTTCAGCGGTGAGTTCGTCGATGGTGCCTTGGGTTCGGACGAGGCCGTGGACCATGATGGCGACGCGGTCGCAGACCATTTCGAGTTCGGAGAGGAGGTGTGAGTTGAGGAAGACGGTTCGTCCCTCGTCTTTGAGGTGGGTCAGGATGTTGCGGATGTCTCGTCGTCCGGAGGGGTCCACGCCGTCGGTGGGTTCGTCGAGGACGACGAGTTTGGGGTCGTTCATGAGTGCTTGGGCGAGACCGACGCGTTGGCGCATGCCTTTGGAGTAGGACCCGAGTTTGTCTTTGTGCCAAGAGTCCATACCGACGAGTTCGAGGAGTTCGGAGGCTTTGGTTTTGCGTTGTTTGCGCTGGATTCCCGAGAGTGCGCCGAAGTGTTCGAGGACTTGTCGTCCGGTGAGGTATGGCGGGAAGCGGTGGTGTTCTGGGAGGTAGCCGATTTGTTGGAGTGTTGCTTTGTCACCGACCTTGCTGCCGAGGACGGTGCCGCTGCATTTGGTGGGGCTGATGACGGTCATCATGATTTTGACGAGGGTGGATTTGCCCGCACCGTTTGGACCGAGGAGTCCGAAGATCTCGCCTTTACCGACGGTCATGTCGACGCCTCGGAGGGCTTTGATGCGTCGGTTGTAGGTTTTTTCAACGCCTTGGATATCGATGACGGCACTCATGTGGTTGGTACTCTCTTTCGGGCAACGATATGGAAGACATGCCAGTGCTTGTGGTTGTCACCGGTGTGTGTGGATGGGCGGTCCTCTTCGATGAAGGACTCCAGTATGTATTGGTCAAACAGATTTATGGTTTCAGCGCGGGTGAGGTGGGTGCGGTCGTCGAGGATCGCCCAGTCGTCGCGGTCTCCGAAGAACTGGCCGCTGAATCGACCTCCGGGCTTGATGGCGGCGTCGATCTTGGACCAGAGTGCAGGGAAGTGATCTGGAGGGCAGAAGGGGAGGGAGAAACTCGCGTTGACGAGTGTGGCGCTGGGGATGGTGAGTTCTTCGAAGTGTGCGTGGGTGATCTGGATTCGGTTTGCTTTGAGGGCTTCTTGAATTTCTGGTCGGTCTTTGGTGCGGCTGAGGCCGTCTTGGCTGCCATCTTGCGCCCAGACATTCCATCCAGCACTGAGCATCGCGACGCTGTCGCGTCCGGCTCCGCATCCGAGGTCCACGGCGAGCGGTGGGTTGGATTGATCGATGTCATCGAAGCGTTCGAGGGCTTTGAGGACGGTGTCGCGTGCGGGTTTGCCTTCCATGCGGTCGAAGTACGCGGGCCAGTCCCTGCGATGGGCGGCTTCATGAACGGGTGGAGTTGTTGATGATGGCTCGTTGGTCATGATTTGTCTCTTGAATCGTCATACGCTTGGAGCATGCACCGCGATCTGACTTCATTTCTCCAGGCACTCGAACATGCGGGGGAGCTTGTGCGAGTTTCTGGGAAGGTTGATCCGGTGCTTGAAATCACCGAGCTTGCTCAACGCGAGTCTAGGCGGATGGATGCGGTTCCGGGGTCTGGGGACTCGCAGCGGACCGATCCGGAGTTTTGCAAAGCTGGTGGGAAGGCGCTGCTAATCGAGAACCCGGTTGGGTCGGAGTTTCCGGTATTGATCAATGCGTTCGGGTCGTACAAGCGTGTGGAGATGGCGCTGGGGGGGCGGGCGCTTGAAGACACGGCGGGGGTGATCGGTGAACTGACCAAACCTGAGCCGCCGCGGTCGATCGGGGAAGCGATTGGGAAGGCGAAGCAGTTTTGGCCGTTGTTGAAGATTGGTCCCAAGCGGTCGAGTCGGGCGGGGGCGTGTCAGCAGGTGGTGCATACTGGGGACGGGATTGATTTGACGACGCTGCCGATTTTGAAGTGCTGGCCCGATGATGGGGACTTTGCGAAGTTTGGGTATCCGGCTGGGCTCAATGATGGGATCGCTGGGATGGGGCATCCTTCGATTGATGATGCGGAGTGGATCGAGAAGCATCGCGGGCGGTTCATCACGCTCGCGGGGATTCACACGATCCATGCTGAGGATCGTGATGATCCCAAACCCAAGAGTCACAACATCGGGATGTACCGGGTGCAGCTGCTTGGGAAGGATCGGCTCGCGATGCACTGGCACATGCATCATGATGGGGCGACGCACTGGCGGTCGTGGAAGGCGCTGGGACAGCCGATGCCGGTCGCGATTGTGCTGGGTGGGCCAAGCGTGCTGCCGTATGCGGCGACTTGTCCGCTCCCTCCCGGAATCAGTGAGTTGTTGATGGCGGGGTTCTTGCAGGGCGAGGGTGTGAAGCTGTGCAAGGGGAAGACGGTGCCTTTGTGGGTTCCGAGTGATGCGGAGATGGTGATCGAGGGGTATGTGGATACGGATGCTGGGTATCCCGGGTGGGATCCGCGTGATGATGAGGACGGGGATGTTGAGGTTGGGCAGGGGGCTGTGTTTGAAGGGCCGTTCGGGGATCATACTGGCTTTTACTCGATGCCCGATCGGTATCCGATCACGACGGTGACGGCGCTCACGCACAAAGTGGACGCGGTGTATCCGACGACGGTGGTGGGGCTTCCGCCGCAGGAGGACTATTTTTTGGGCAAAGCGACGGAGCGGATTATGCTGCCGCTCTTGAAGACGATTTTGCCAGATGTGATGGACTATGACCTCCCGTTGTATGGTTGTTTCCATAACGCTGCGAATATTCAGATCAAGAAGCACTATCCATTGCACGCTCGCAAGGTGATGCATGCGATCTGGGGCGCGGGGCAGATGGCGTGGACGAAGTGCTTGTTTGTTGTGGACGATGATGTTGATGTGCATGACCTGACGAGCGTGCTGACGGCGGTGTACCAGCATTGCAAGCCATCGCGGGATATCGAGAAGGTGTTTGGTGCGGTGGATATTTTGGATCACGCGGCGTCACGCTTTGGGACGAGCATGAAACTCGGGTTTGATGCGACGCGGAAGATTGCTTCTGAGGATCTTGACGGGCATTCGATTGAATCTTTGAGTGGGGTGCCGAGCGAGTCTCAGCGGGACGATGCGGTCAACAGTGCGCGATCGGTTGAAGGTGTGCTTGATGCGAGTGCGCCGGTGGAAACTCCCGGCTGGTTGTTTGTGCGTGTGGATAAGGGGCATGAAGAACCGGAGCGGGCTGGGGTTGGTCGTGTGGTGCTTGAGCGGTGTGTTGCGGATGGGTCCGTGCTGCCGTTTGTTGTGGTGGTTGGGCGGGATGTGGATATCCACGACCACCACGCGGCGTTGTTCCACTGGGTTGCCAATACGGACGGCGCTCGCGATGCGGTGTGGAGCGGCTCCGGTGGGCATGATCGCATCGGGTTCGATGCGACCCCGAAGACTCGTGGGGACGCGAAGAACGACCAGCCGGTGCGGGCTTGGCCTCCGGTGTTGACGATGCTGGATTCGGTTCGAGATCGCGTGGACGGGATTGAGACTCGTCGTTAGCCGCCGTAGCCGCCGGTTTGTTCGTCGAGCCAGGAGTCGATCTCGACGACGACATCTTCGATGAACGGTTTGGCGGCTCGTGATCCGCTCCCGTTCTTGATGTCATTGAGGATGATGGAGAACGCGGCTCTGCGACCGTTTGGGTGGTTGAGAACTCCGGAGAGTGCGTAGACGCCGTTGAGGTAGCCGCTCTTTGCGTGGAGGGATGCGGTGAGTTTGGTGTCGGTGAATCGGCGTTTGAGCGTGCCAACTCCCGGGGTGGCGAGCGAGTTCTCGAAGGCGTCCCATGAGTCTTGCTTGGCGAGGACGCCCATCCAATGGGTGAAGGTCTTTGGGGTGACCCGGTTTTCGCGGCTCATTCCTGAGCCGTCGGCGATAACGGTACTTTGTGCCGCTGTCGCGTTGATGTGCTGGCTTAGGAGCAGGCGGATGACCGATGCGCCGTTCTCCCACGAACCGGGATCACCAGTAATTTCGTGTCCGATGCGTTTGATGAGTGCTTCTGCGTAGAGGTTGTAGGAATCGGTGTTGGTGCGTTTGAGGATATCGGTGAGGGGTGTAGTGACCACCGCGATCGGTGTGGAGTCCCATTCGTTTCCGGGTTCGATGAGGCGGACCGCGTCGTTGATGTAGCGGTCGGTGTTGATGGTGATGTCGCGTTGGCTCAGTGCGTAGGCAAAGACGCCGCCGGCGAAGAGGGGGGGTTCGTGGATGCTGACGGGGATTTCGGTTTTGCCTCGGACATTGCCGTAGAGGGTGAACTTGTTGTCGGGTACTGGTCTTGCGACCCACGCGCTGTCGCGGCCTTTGGAGATGGTTTTGGCTTTGACTTGAATGTCAATCCAAGGAAGGTCTGGCTGCATCTCCACGATTGGGGTGCCTCCGAGTGATCCTGGGATGGGGTAGATGTTGATGACATTGGTCTGGAAGTTGAGCCCTCCGACCTCGGCGCAGTACCAGCGGTTGAGCTGGTCGATCGGCCAGTCCGGATGCGCCCAGTTGCGGTCAAAGATTCGATCGTCGACGACGACTTCATCAACTGAGTCGATCTGGCGGTCTTTCATCGCTTTGGCAACCGCGTCAAAGAGTGCGTCGTGGGTGAGGACTTGCTGCTCGTCCTCGAAGACGCCGGGGTCTCCGAGGGAGGGGTCTCCAGAGCCTCGGATGATGAGGGTGCGTCGGTTGTCTTGTTCGAAGATGTCGATGGTGGTGCGGAACTCGAACGCTTCTCCGAGCACCATGAGTGCTGCTCCGGAGCTGAGGATTTTCATGTTCGATGCGGGGATCATGAGATCGTTGCTGTGGTATTCTCCGAGCTCGCGGTTGGTATCGAGGTCGATGATGTGGATCGCGACTTTGCCGCTCCCGAGACTCGCGGTGCCGACCAGTTTGTCCAGCGAGAGGTCCAAGGGACCAGCGAGGGCGAGGGATGAGAGGATCCAGAGCAAGGTGAGTGCTGTCAAGGATTGAAGTTGAATCGTGATTCGTGAGCTCATGGCCGTATCTCCTGTACCCTACTTTCGGGCGAACTGGCGTGGAATCTCCAGTACCTGCGGGATCGGGGTGATTCAAGGTAGTCTACCGTTGCTCAGGCCCCAATGATCAAGAGTCTCGGGAACGATGCCGGGATTGTGAAAGGAAAGCAGACCATGAGCGACACCCCTCCGACCGTTGTTGAGAACACCGATGATGCTGTGGTGGCGCATCGTGGGGTGTTGATTGTGGATGACAATGAGCAGAATCTTGAGTTACTCCACGCGTACCTGGACGATCTGGGTGGGCCTGTGCGGGTGGTCAACGATGGGATCAAGGCGATCGAGTCGGTCAAGAATGATCCGCCGGACATTATTCTGCTGGACATCATGATGCCCCGGATGAGTGGGTATCAGGTCTGCCAGCAGCTCAAGAAGTCTCCTGAGACCAAGGACATCCCGATCATCATGGTGACGGCACTGAGTGAGGTGGGGGATGTTGAGCGGGCGATTGATGTGGGCGCGGATGATTTCCTGACCAAGCCTGTGAACAAACTGGAACTTCTGACGCGGGTGCGATCGTTGCTGCGGGTACGCCAGCTCAAGCGGAATCTGGACGATGCGGTCGCTGAGGTTCGGGCGCTGCGAGATCAAGCGGGCGAGTAAAAAAACTTCAATGAAAAAAGCCGGCGATTGGATCGCCGGCTCTTTTTTTTGCATGTATTTTTCGTTTACGGGCAGCCCTTACTGAACGCGGAAAGGTATGCGGAGATATCGAGGAAGTTGAAGGAGCCGTCTGGGTTGAAGTCGGCGATGGGTTCTTGGTTGCCAAACGCGGTGAGGTATGCGGAGATGTCGAGGAAGTTGAGACTGCCCTCTCCGGTCAGGTCCGCTGGGCAATCGTTGATGACCGCTTCAGGAAGAATGAAGTCGATGATCACCGGGCGGTGGTCTGAAGCGAACCCAGAGATGGAGAACGGGTTGACGGGGAATGAGCGTGCAGGCTCGGGGATCTGTGCGTTGCCCATGCCCGAACCGGTGGAGCGGAAGACGAAGCTTCGGCGAGCGGTCGCGATGGAGTCTTGGTAGATCAGGTAATCGAGCTTGGAGTTGCTGCCTTGGGTTGAGGTGTCACCTGAGATTGGGTGGAAGGCAAGGTCGAGGGAGGAGTCGGAGAGGTCGCGGTCGGTGCCGTCGGTTCCTCCGAAGTTTGCCGCTCTTGCGATGAACTCTGATGGTCCGTTGCCTGGGGTTTGATTGAGGTCTCCACCAACGATGACGGGAGTGTTTTCGTCGAGAACGGTTCCTGTGTTTGGGAGCGAGATTTTGTTGTTGGGGTCGCTGATGCCGGTGCCTGCACCGTTGTAGTAGTAGTCGATGAGGTAGGCGATGTTCTCGCTGGCGCGGGCGCGTTGTTCGTAGTCGCTCGAGTCGCCCCCGGCTTTGAGGTGACCGTTGCCGACGACGAGATCGCCGGCGTAGATTTCATCCGGGAGATCGATTTCAGCGAACTGGTAGCCGCGGATTCCACCGGTGCCACCGGTTTGGTATTCGTCTGCTTGGACGACGAATGTGGAGTAGGTGGCGCCGCCGCCGTTGAGATCAACGAATGGGTAGCGAGAGAGGATGAGGTTGCGGTTGAACCCGTCGTTGCCTTCGCTCGCGTAGACATAGTTGAGGTCGTAGTCGGTGCCGGTGAAGAGTTGGATGTATGAGCCGACGGTGCCGCCGAGGAACGGATCGGTGCCGCCGTGGACGAGGAGGTCGGCGACTTGTTCGAGGGTTGCGATGGAGTCGACGCCTGAACCGGTTCCGTTGCCTGAGTTGTCAGCGCATTCTTGGAGGATGACGACATCGGGTCGGAGGGAAGCGATGATGCGGACGATGCCGTTCCAGTCACCGAAGTTGTCTGCCTTGTCGTTGGAGGAGCAGATGCCGTCTTGGACATTCCAGGTCATCATGCGGAGGTCGGTGTCGTGGGATTTGAGCCAGTCGCCGTTGTTGGGGTCCCACTGCGCGGAGGCGGAGCCGCAGGCGAGTGCGAGAAGTGACGCGGTGATTGCTGGGAAGTGCTTCATTGAAATCTCCAAGGCTGACCCCACCAGAGTTGGTGGTTGTATTTTTGACTCGGCTTGTGAACAAATACAAGTCGAGCGTAGGGTTTTTTAGTCAAGAAACGCCCGCGCCGGTAGGCGCGGGCGTTTGGGTTTCATGTTCGCTTTCGGAAGCGAGCTTCAGTCCGATGATTATGGGCAACCTTGACCGAATGCGGAGAGGTATGCTGACACATCGAGGAAGTTGAAGTTGCCGTCTGGCTGGAAGTCAGCGATTGGATCCATGTTCCCGAATGCGGTGAGGAACGCGGAGACATCGAGGAAGTTGAGGCTTCCCGACATGTCCAAGTCCGCTGGACATGGGTTGACGACTTCGTCCTGGTAGTAGCCGACATACAGACCGACCGAGTAGGACTCATCCGCTGGTTGACCCGGATCGTAGAAGGACGATGTTGGGTTGTTGTAGATACCGTCGCTGTTGGTGTCGTAGGTGATCTGGGTACCGATGATGACACCGCCGTTGGTGATTGGATCGGATGGATCCGCAGCGGAGATGTCCGAGTTGTTCCATGCGAACTCAGCAGCGTTGCTCGAGTACATGGTTCCTGGGGTCGCGCCACCGGTAGCGGTGGATGAGCCGAGGAAGTCAACACGGTAGTTGAGACCTGAGTTGAGACCTTCGAAGACCTGGCCGACTTCCATGACCAGTTCGAGCTGGTAGGAGAAGGTTGCTGGGTCGTAGATCGCGCGGACGAGTGCACCGTCGAAGTCGGATTCGCCGTTCGGGCCGCGATCGAAGAGTTCGACTGCGGACATGAACCAGACATTACCAGCTGCGTCGATTGATGGGGCGGACATGCCTGGGCCGAGTGGGAAACCACCGGTGACTGCGTCGAGGTTCACGATCTGACCGATCGTTGCGCCGGTGTCGTCGAGGATTGGCTTGCCTGCGTTTGGTGTGAAGATGTTGAACTGGTCAACATATGCCGCGAGGGTCCACTCGGTTGCGCCGGTGTTCGCGTTGTAGCGGCAGACGACGATCTGGTTTGAGAAGTCATCGGAGAAGCCGTTCTCGTTGACCATGACCGCCATGAGGCCGTTGTCGTTCTGATCGCGACCGATTGCGATGTGGCCAACACCACCACGGAACAGTGTTGAACCGGTGTAGTTGTTTGGCTGCCCGTTGCCGGTGTAGGTGATTGCGAAACCGGTTTCGTTATCGATGATTGGTGATCCTGATGGGATCTCGAAGCCCTTTGCGCCGATTACTGCGCCTGAAGCGTCCACGCCGGTGACATTGAGGATGCGGGTTTCGCCGCCGCCTGCTTGTGCGTCCTTGGCGAGGATTGAAAGGGTATATGCCGCACCGTTCCCGAGGAAGTCGTGGGTGGTGGTGCTGAATGCGCCGCGGTGGTCGCTGCCGAAGCCGCCGGTGGTATCGAGGTGTGCGGTGGTCTGGGTGAATGAACCGGTGTCAGCGATGAAGAGTTCGGTGGTCGCTGCGAAGGCGTTGCCGCCGACGGAGAGGCCGTTCCCGCCAGCAACGCGTGCTGGGATGTTGTTTGGTACGCCGAGGGCGTCTGGGTATGCGGTGATCAGGCGATCGGTTGCATCGGTGGTTGCTGCGGAGGAGATGAGGTTGATGGTGCCGCAGTCGCGGTCACCCAAGCGTGTGCGGAAGATGTTGTTTCCCGAGAGCTGGTTGAGACCTGTTGAGTTGTTGTTGTCGCCGCGGTAGAAGATGTTGCCATCTGCGTCCATGGAGAGGCCACCGAGCTGTGAGCTGTCGCCTGCGAACTGGTCGGTGGTGTTGACTGCTGCTTGGCGCCGGTCCACATAGAGGCGGTTTGCGTCCGAAGCGTCGTAGTTAACGAATGCACCGACGATGCCGTTGAAGCTTGAACCGCCGAGGGTGGTGCCGAACTCGTTGATTGCGATCGCGAAGCGTGATGCGTTACCCGCTGGGGTGACTGGTGTGCCTGCGGTGTTGTTCTGAGCGTTTACACCTGCGCCTGGTGTGCCTTCCCAGAGTGAGTAGGTCGGCATGGAGTAGTTGACGCCGACATTGGTGCTTGGGCTGATGGTGCTTGAGGAGTAGAGGTTGTTGAAGTTGGTCGCGTTGGTCTTGGTCATCTTGACCAGTGGTGCGACACCGAAGAGGTGGCCTTGGGATGTTGTGAATGGTGACAGGTCAACGACATACGCGCTGCAGTTGTCAGTCCATGGGCTGAGTGCATCACCCGGCAGATTCCCGCCGTTGGTGCTGACACTGTCCTGAGCGAATGCGGGGGCGCAGAGTCCTGCCGCGGCGACGATTGCTGTGATTGCAAGTTGATGACGCATGATCTCAATCTCCTTTGGTTGATGATGTTCCCGCACGCGCAGGATCATCTCTCACATTTCGATGATGTATTCGAGCACCGTCAGGTGCTCGATCTCTCCAGGGTTGCCTCGCTTAGATCACACCCAGCACAACCTCCATTGGCTTGGGCATGTCTCAGCGGACAAACTACGCCAATATCGTAGCATGGATGGGAAGAATCGTTTGATTTGATCCATACAGAATGCGTCAATATTCTGTCAAGATGCCCGATAAACCGAGGTGTGGTTGGGTTATGAACGGGTTAAGAACCCGATTTCACGGCAAGATGCCCTGCGAGCTTTGTATTGGAACGGACGAGGGCAAGATTGGCCGTAAGTGTTTTGCCTTCCGATACTTCGTGCAAGCGACCGAGGATGGCTGGGGTCATGCCTCTGCCGGTGGCTCCCGAACGCTTCGCGTGGTCTCGCGCTTCGCTGAGCCATGCTTCCCATTGGGATCGGTCGAGCTCGTCGGATTCTGGGATGGGATTGGCGACGACGATTCCGCGTCCGGTGCGTGACATCTCTGAGAAGACGAGTTCTGCGAGTTCATCGGGATCATCGATCCGGACATCAACTTGTGCCTGGGATTCTCGGAGATAGAACGCGGGGAAGGAATCGGTCTGGTAGCCGACGATCATGATCCCAAGTGTTTCGAGTGCTTCGCGGGTGGATTCGACATCGAGGATCGACTTGACACCGCTGGTGACGACCGCGACCGGGAAACGGGTGAAGGCGGCGAGGTCGCTGGAGATGTCCAGGTGTTGGCCGTAGCCCTTGTGGACTCCACCGATCCCTCCGGTCGCGAAGACGCGGACTCCGGCGGCGGCGGCGAGTTCCATCGTCGTGCTGACGGTCGTCGCGGCGTGGACTTTCTTGTGGATCGCGATCCCGAGGTTCGCGGTGTTGGCTTTGAGGACCTGATCCTCGGCAAGCATGGAGTCGAGTTCCAGCTCGGTCATCCCGACGGTGGGGGTGCCGTTGACGATCCCAATGAGTGCGGGCTGGGCGTGCTGTGATCGGACGATCTGGGCGAGTTCATCCGCGAGCGGCTTTGCGGAGGATGTTGGGACCCCGTGGATGAGGAGTGTGGTTTCAAGTGCGACCGCATTTGGACCGGCACGGTTTGTGAGATTCATGCTCTATCTCTCAGTTTAGGATTCAATTTTCAGTCTTTTGAGCTATGCCCGATAAAGCGTATCGCTGGAAATGACGATGGATCGGGAAAGACCGAGTGATGATGCTGATAAATCTCAGTGATTCCAGAGAAGTCGATTGCAATATGGTGGATCCTTATTGACACTCTATCAATGACATTCGCCGTACCCAGTACTCAGTGAGAAATGCCGATGGACCAAACTCAAACCGCTTTCTCGGGAATTCTCACTTCTGCAATACTCATGGGCTGTGCCGGGGTCGCTTTTTCGGCTGAGCCTGTCTTTGTGGACGAGTTCCCGGTGGAGTGGGTCGCGATCCAGATTCATATGCCTGATGGGCGTGTGATTGAAAGGACTGAACGACGCTTTCCTTCTCGCTCTCGGATTCTCACGATGAGGGGGGTCAATGGGAAGTTGCCTGCATTCAGACGGAGCGCCGAGCCGACGGATGCAGGGGTTGAAATCGCGTTGAATTCGGAATCTGTGATTGATTCGACTATTGATTCGACTGCGGGCGATGATCTTGTGGTTCAAGCGGGTGAAATCGAATCGGAACCTATTGACATCACTTCAGAAGTTGTACCGACTGACGAGGTGGTGGAGAGTTCGGAATCTGAAGAGAGTTCCGGTCCGGTCAAGACCTTTAAGAAATCACCGCGAGCGTAAAGCTATTGAAAAACCCCCTCGTTTGAACAAGGGGGCTTTCAAATCAGAAGGCTTTGCTATCTTTAGACGCGGTCTTTAAGCGCCTTGAGTGGGCGGACCTTGACGACATTGCGTGCTGGCTTTGCCTTGAAGACCATTTCTTCCTTGGTGAATGGGTTGACGCCCTTGCGTGCCTTGGTTGCTGGCTTGCGTTGGACGCTGACCTTCATCATGCCTGGGACATTGAATGCGCCGCATGAGCCCTTCTTGAGATCGACCTGGATCATCTCACCCATGACATCGAAGACCTGAGCGGCTTCCTTCTTTGAGATGCCGACATGATCAGAGATGACGGAAAGGACTTCCGACTTGGTGCGTGCTTTGTCCTTGGCGGCGGTGATCCGTCCTGGCTTGCTGGCAGCTGGTGCCTTCGCAGCGGCCTTCTTCGCTGGTGCCTTCTTGGCTGCAGGCTTGCGTGCTGCAGTCTTTTTGGCTGCTGGTTTACGGGCTGCTTTTTTCTTTGTTTTCTTAGCCATTTTGCAATCTCCATTATGCAAAGTTGTGAATTCGTGTGCGGCTTCCACCCACACCTACGGTTGTTTTTACCGGACTTCTATCGGCAGAATACCACCCATTCACCCTGTTTTCATAGGGTTTTTTATATATTTTTCCATTTGTCGATCTGGGGTGCTCTCAAATCTACCCTCGGTGTCCCCTGAGCTTTGGTGAGATTCGATCCTATCGTGGTGCATGCAAACCCCTGAAAAACAAGTCCGAATCACGCGTGCGATACCCGGAAAGCTCGAATTACCAAACGCTTGCGTTCGTGTTCTGAGCGATGGGATATCGAGCGCCGATGCCATTCGCTCCTTTGTTTTTGGTGCTGATGCGCTGGTGACAATGTACACGGATCGTGTGGATGAGGAACTGCTGAATGCTGCTGGTGATGGGCTTCGAATTGTGAATAACTTCGCTGTGGGGCACGACAATATTGATCTTGGAGCCTGTAAAAGCAGGGGGATCGTGGTCTGCAATACCCCAGATGCGGTGACCGAGGGGACCGCGAACATCGCGTTTCTTCTGATGCTCAGCGTCGCGCGGCGATTGATCGAAGCGGACCGGTACGCTCGATCCGAGGCGTATCCAGCCAGCGGTCAGCTCGGGATGGCGGACTTCATGGGCATTGATCTGTGCGGCAAAGAGCTGCTGATTGTGGGTGCTGGACGGATCGGATACGCGACCGCTCAGCGTGCCAAATCACTCGGGATGCGGATCGCGTATGTCGCTCGGACCAGGCACCTGGACTTTGAAATGTCCCCGCTCGCGGCGCGCAGGGTCGAGCTTGAGGAAGGATTGCGGGACGCGGATGTGGTGAGTATCCATACGCCTTTGACACCACACACCAAGCACCTGATCAACGCTGGTCGGCTCGCGATGATGAAGAAAGACTCGATCCTCGTCAACACCTCGCGTGGGCCGGTGGTGGACGAATCGGCATTGGTCGATGCGTTGGAATCGGGGCATCTTTGGGGGGCTGGTCTGGATGTGTTTGAGCTTGAGCCGACGGTTCATCCGGGGCTGGTTGCGTGCGATCGTGCGGTGCTGACGCCGCATATCGGGAGCGCTGAGCAGCGTTGGCGCGAAGCGATGACGGAGATGGTGCAGACAAACATCCGAGCGGTGTTCGAGGGGGGCGAGCCGCTAACGCGTGTGGTGTAAGCGTATTGTGAGAGGTGGATTACGAGTCTCGGCGTTTGGCTTCGCCAAACTCGATCTCGATGTATCGCGCGACATAGTCGATGATGGAATCGGCTTGTGGGATGTCCGGATTCCCGGTCGGGCCATGGGGCTCGAACCGCATGCCTTTGAATCGTTTGACCGCTTCGTCGATTGGTAGACCATATTGAAGCGCGATGGAGAATGCTCGGCAGAACGCTTGGCACATCCCTGAGATCGCGGAACCTTCTTTGGCGATCTTGATGAAGATCTCCCCCGGTGTGCCGTCGGCGTAGAGACCGATGGTCAGGTATCCCTCGTGTCGTCCGATCTCGAACTTGTGGGTGAGGGATTTTCGGGTCGGGGTCAGGGATTGGCGTGTTGCGAGCATCGGTGCATCCTCGTCGATTATTGGGTCGATCGTTGGTTTGGCGTGTGGTCCCAGCGGTCATCCTTGAGCTGGGACATGGATCATATCGGACCTTGGGTTGGGATTCCTTTGAGATTGGGCGGGATCCTGGCGGATTGTCAGCTTGTGAAGGGCCGGAGGTGCGAGGTAGGGGTGGTTTCTTGTTCGGGGGGTATAAATTGGCTCCAGATCGACGCTGAAACTTGCTCCATGGCTTGGCAATGCCGATACTTAGAGAACAGACCATGACGATCTCCACACCAGAATCCGAGTTTGCCGGTTCGATGAGCCGCCCGTCCAAAGCGATGGGGTGGGTTGTTGCCGCACTCGCCGTCCACCTCTTGGTGACTTCGGTGGCGACTGCTGCAACGAGCTGCAGCGGGACCATCGAGCGGACACGCGTCACTCGGCTTTCGAGCTGCGTGGCGCAGGTGATCCGCGAGCTTGTGGATCATGCCGCGGAATCGACCTCGGTGGTCATGGTTGAACAGGATTCCGAACCGTTGCCTGCGACTTTGGTTGCGGACACCGGGGGGATGGATACTGGGCGGATGCTGATCCCTTGGATGCACGATCTGCCGCCACCGACGCGGATGTGATCCGAAGCGTTCCTGCAGTATTTTTATCTTACAACCCGTTCAATCAGTCGTTGATCTCGTGATCGGTTCATACCGGATCTGAGTTCCTCGGCTTACCCGCTGGATTGTTGAATCGATCCGGCGCAACACACGAGATACACCATGTCCAGTTCAGAAATCCCTGTCATCGGTTCCATTCTTTCGAAACTCTTTGGTTCACGCAATGAGCGTGTGGTCAAGCGGTACACGACACGCGTAGACGCGATCGCGGAGCTTGAGCCCAAGATGCGAGCGTTGACCGATGCTGAGCTTCGCGCCAAGACCGAAGAGTTCCGGGAGCGGTACGACGCGGGAGAGACCTCGAACGATCTGCTGGTCGAGGTATTCGCGGTGGGGCGCGAAGCGATGGATCGTTCGGTGGGGATCCGCAACATCTTTAATCCTGAACATGGGTTTGATCCTTCGCTTCTGAGTGGCTCGGCACGCGAGGCGTATGACCGCGTGAAGGCGGAGGTGGATTCGCTTGAGCCTGCGGAGCCGGTGGGGGAGTACCTTGGGTGTGCTGAACCGGTCCCGGCGTATATCCAGGTCGATATTCCAAACGAGATTTACGACGCGGTTCGGGAGATTTATCCGGAATCGCGTCCGCCGTTCCGTGCTCGTCCGTTCGATGTCCAGCTGATCGGTGGCATGGTGCTGGGGCAGGGCAAGATCGCGGAAATGAAGACGGGCGAAGGCAAGACCATCGTCGCGCCGCTCGCGACTTACATGGCGTCGGTGACCCGCCAGCAGGTGCATGTGGTCACGGTGAATGATTACCTCGTCCAGCGTGACCGCGACTGGACCTTCCCGTTCTTTGCGAAGGTCGGTCTGACGGTCGGCGCGATCCACCCGATGCACATGCAGCCCGAATCCACCAAGCGGGAGATGTACCGCTGCGATGTCGTCTACGGCACCACTTCGGAGTTCGGGTTTGACTACCTCCGCGACAACATGAAGCGGAATGTGGATGAGCAGGTACAGCGGAAGCGTCAGTTCGCGATTGTTGACGAAGTCGACTCGACGCTGATTGACGAAGCACGGACGCCTTTGATCATCTCGGGTCCGGCGCACGACGATCAGCCCCGCTATGAGCTGGCAACAGGGCTTGCGAAGCAGCTTGTTGATCTTCAGAAACCTTGGCAAGAGAAGGAAGACGAGGTTCAACGGACAAAGGAAAACATCAAGGGTTTGGAGGGTGATATCCGTCAGACCCGTGATTCGGCGTTGATTCCTGAGCTTCAGAAGCGGCTGGACGAGGAAACCAAGCGTCTACCCGACCTGGAGGGTCAGCGGGATCAGTACTCGCAGTACTACGAGATCGAGATGGATCGCAAGTCGGCGCACCTGACCCACGACGGCATCGCCCACGCACAGAAGCTCGCGGGCGTCGGGTCGTTCTATGTCGATGAGAACATGGATATCCCGCACCTGCTTGAGCAGTCGCTTCGTGCGTATGCGGTGTACCAGCTGGACAAGGACTACATCGTGATGGATGTCCCCGATCGTATGACGGGGAAGAGCGAACCGAACATTGTGATCGTGGATACCAATACAGGTCGTCCGATGATCGGCCGTCAGTGGTCCGATGGTCTGCACCAAGCGATCGAGTGTAAAGAAGGCGTGCCGATCAAAGCGGAGACGCAAACGGTTGCTTCGGTGACGGTCCAGAACTTCTTTAAGATGTACAAACAGCTCTCGGGTATGACCGGTACCGCTGATACCGAAGCGCAAGAGTTCCACGATATTTATCAACTCGATGTGATTTCGATCCCGACCAACAAGCCGATCGCGCGTCATGACCATGACGACCTGATGTACCTTCGCGCTAAGGACAAATGGGAAGCGATTGTCGATGAGATTAAGGCATTCCACGACGCGGGACGCCCCATCCTCGTGGGCACGACCTCGGTCGATCGGTCCGAGATGATCTCGCAGATGCTGACGAAAAAATACCAGATTCAGCACTCGGTGCTCAACGCGAAGCAACACGAGCGCGAAGCGAATGTGGTCGAAGGGGCCGGTCACCTTGGCGCGGTCATGATCGCGACCAATATGGCGGGGCGTGGTACGGACATCAAGCTCGGGAAACTGGACCGCGAAGAGTTTATTGAGCACCTGCTCAAGCGGGGCATCGCGTCGCGTGGTCTGACGACGGACATGTCCGACCAGGAACTCCGCGAGAATGTCTACCGCAAGATCGCGTCGGTGGAGCTCAAAGCCGAGGGCATGAAGAAACGGGACGCGGAGGTCATGGACTTCGGCGAGCTCGAACTCCAACTCCTGCGCCACTGGGCGGGGCAATACACATGGATGAGCGCCAAGGGGATCGAATCGGCGAGTGCTGACGAACTGCGGGCTGAGCTTGATAAGAACGGGCGTTCGATCATGCACCGTGTCCGTTGGTTCGACAACATCGAGGATATGGGCGGCTTGCATGTGATCGGTACAGAGCGGCATGAATCGCGCCGTATTGATAACCAGCTCCGTGGTCGTTCAGGCCGACAGGGCGACAACGGTTCATCGCGGTTCTTTGTCTCACTTGAAGACGATCTGATGAAGATGTTCGCGGGCGAAACAACCATGAAGCTTCTCTCCCGTCTGGGGATGAAGGAAGGCGATGCGATCGAGCATCCGTGGTTGTCCAAGAATGTTGAACGGGCGCAGAAGAAGGTCGAAGAACGCAACTTCCAGATCCGCAAGAACATCCTCGAATACGACGAGGTTATGGAACACCAGCGCCAGCGGTTCTACGGCTTGCGCCAGCGGATCCTTGAAGGCCGCGAGGTGAATAATCTGGTCTTCGAGTACATCGAGGATGTGGTTGATGACGCGATCGCGGAGTACCTTGATGACGATTTCGCGGCGTCGTGTGCCGCGGATTACGCCCGCAAGGAACTGGATTGTTCCATCCTCCCCGAACGGCTCAAGGGCAAGGACGCGATTGAGATGGATATCGCGATCCGGAGATTGGCGAAGGAAGATGTGACTGCAACCATCGTGATGACCCTCGGCGAGTACATGCCGATCGAGGGGTCCGAGGTTTCGATCGACTTTGATTCTGCGGGCTTGCACCGGTGGGCGAAGAGCCGGTTCGGGCTTGAGCTTGATACAGGGTCACTGCGTGAGGGCGGGGCGGCAGAACGCCGAGCGGTTCAGGAGATGCTCGAAGTGGCGGCGTTTGCCAAAATCGACGCGGCACCACTCGATAGAATCGAAAGCTTTGCTGATCCACGCTACGGCGCTGAACAGCTCGCGGTTTGGGTGAAGGACAAGTTCACCAAGGAAATCAGTCCAGACGAGATCATCGCTGCCAACAAGGACGACCAACTCGAGGTCCGTGACCTGATCATCCAGACCGCACGCGAGCTCTACGAGAAACGCGAAGCCGAGTTCCCGGCAGACTTTATTATGCAGCGCACAATGATGATCGCGAGGCAAGACGCAAACGCAGCGTTCGACAATCTGGTCAAGTGGGCGAAGGATCGAGTGGGTCTGGTGTTGAGTCCTGAAGAGATCAAGACCACCCCGCCTGCGAAGATCCGTGAGCGGTTGGTTGAAGCGACCAAGGAGTCGCTCAAGACCAAGGACCTTGAGGTCATGCTGGAGAAGGCGCTTGCGTGCGAGAACGACGATGAACTCGATGCGGTCCTCACAGCACGCTACGGCGAGGGCATCACCGAACGCATGCGGTACCTCGACGAGGAAGACCGGGACAAGGCGATCCGCGCCCGCGTGGAAACGCTCGCGCGTCCGGAACTGATCCAGTTTGAGCAGATGGTTCTCATCGAGACGCTTGATACCTCATGGAAGGATCACCTGTACTCGATGGATCAACTCCGCGACACGATCGGGTTCCGCGCCATCGCGCAGACCGATCCGAAAATCGAGTACAAGCGTGAAGGTCAACGGATGTTCCAAGGCATGATGCGGGAGATCCGCGAGAAGGTTACCGGGTACATCTTCAAAGCTCGCCTCTCAGCTCCGGCTCCCCGGCAAGGACCGGTGCAGCGTCCGCCCCAACAGGGTGGACAGCCAGGTGGACAGCCGGGTGGTCCAGCACAGCAGCAGCGGCGTCCACAAGCGGCTCCTGCAGGATCCGGGAACATCATGGGTTCCTCGATCGTCGGGCCCGGATTCGCGAGTGGAGCGATGTACACACCCCCAAAACCCGTTCAGCAACCCAAGCCGGACTCCAATAGCGAGGCTGGTTCGGGCAATGAACAGGCCTGAATCATGGTTTGAAGGCTCGAAAAGGGATCCGAGTATTCCGCTGGGCGTATAGATCAATCGGGACAACTGCGACGCATATCGTGTATCTTGGTATACCCGCGTCCGCCCCTCCCAGGTACTCGCTCGCACCGGAGCTCTTCATGACCCAGAATCAAATCACTCATCCGACACCTCAAATGAGGGGCTTTACGCTTGTTGAGATCGTGCTTGTAGTCGCGATTATTTCGCTGATTGCCGCGATCTCGATATCGGTTGGGGCATCGATGGCGGACTCTGGACGCAAGCGTGCGACTGAATCCGTGCTGCAGGTGCTGGATCAGGCGCTCGATGATTACATCAATGCGACCGGGGCGGTCCCGCCATCACTGGTTGCGATCAAGCTGGAGCAGGATATCGATTCCAACTCCCGCGGCGATATCGTGTATTACCCAGCGGTCGACGGGGTGTTCAACACAGTTATTCCGAGCGATAATCCGGACGCGCCGCTGCGCCATTACCAGATCAACTCGATCGGTCTCTTTCTTCAATCGATCTCGTCCTCGTCGGATGTTCCGTCGCTGCTCGAGAATGTCGATGCGAGCTTTGTCAAGCACTACGACTATCCCGGCGATCTTCAGCCTGGGATGACGACGGTCTTTGATGCGTGGGGGAATCCGATCCGGTATGTGCATCCGAAGTTCGATGGCATTCTGGAAGACGGGCAGCGTACAGTAGCCGATCCTGGGATGTTCCTTGATGTCATGGACCCGCAAGCGGGGTTCTTTACCGATGAGATGCTGCCGACGGATTTGTCACTGATCCCGTTTGTGGAAATCCGTCGGAACAGGATTCTTGCATCCGACCGTGCTGGGTTTATCGGGATCGAAGCGGACTCAGATGGTGGATCGTGTCCCGCTCAACGCCCATATTTCTACTCAGCAGGACCGGACGGGGATCCCGCGACGATCGAGGACAATGTGTACACCACGCTACCCAACTTCCTCAATCCGCTCTAGCATATAGGTGAGTCCGCTGGACCGTACAACGAATCCCTGATCTAGGTTTTTGATGCGGGTTCGTATGTGTGTGGAGATTGAATGATGCCTACATCCCCGAGTTGTCCAGAGTGTGGTGCTGACTTTACCTATGTCGACCGCGATATGTATGTTTGCCCGATGTGCGCCCACGAATGGCCCGCGGCTGGCGCGGATTCAGGGGAAAGCACTCCATCAAGCGGTGATGGCGGGGATGAGGTTCGGGACTCGAATGGGAACATTCTGGTGTCGGGTGATACCGTCGTCGTGATCAAAGACTTGAAGGTGAAGGGGTCGTCGCTGGTGGTCAAGGGCGGCACCAAGGTCAAGAACATTCGGCTGGTGGACGGGGATCACGACATCGATTGCAAGATCCCCGGTATCGGCGCGATGCAGCTCAAATCAGAGTTTGTGAAGAAGGCCTGAGCCAAGCCCGAGGGGGTGGGTTGTTGGTTTCGATCGAGAATTGGCGCATGAAAAAACCCCATCTTGCGATGGGGCCTTTGTGTTCGAATTCAAAGGTCTTCGATTAGCGGCGACGACGGCCAGCTACCAAACCACCGAGGCCGAGAAGAGCCATAGCGGATGGAGCAGGAACGGTGTTGTAGGTACCGATCAAGACAGCACCATTTGCGATGTCATCATCGGTGTCTGCGTTGTTGTAGATGTTGCCTGAGCTGTTGCCTGCGAGCATTTCTGCGTACAGAGCTGAGCTGATGGACCAAGTACCCGACCCTTGGAACGCGAGCGCGCCAGCGGTGAAGTTCGAGGTCGAAGCTGTGTTGAAGCTCCACATGTTGAGACCAGCAGAGCTGGCCGAGCGGAAGAGGGCAGGGGTGCCGTCTGAAACGGTGCCTGCGGTGGTGATGTCACCCGAGATGAGGGTGGATACGAGGCCGGTGCCTGCACCTGCGTAGAAATCTGCAAGGAGGAAACCGGTGAAGCCACCAGCTGAAGTGGTTGCCGATGAAAGACCAGCGGTTGCGGTGATGGTGATCTGATCAACGACCGAGAGGTCGATGAGGAGAAGGTCATCTGCTTGAGCACCGGTTGCGATGAATGCTGCTGATGCGAGCACTGCCATTTTGATATTTGCCATTGTGATTCTCTCTTTCTGGCCCGTACAAGCGGACCACTCTTTAACCGAAAGTCGAAACGGCTACGACACCGCCGACGAGTTCACTGACATTAATGGAAACTTTTTGGAAATGCAAGTGAATTCCCTAATTTGATTACCGGAACTGAGTTACGGCGTTGGTGGATGAAGATATTTGCGCGGCTTCCAGTATTCAGCCCGATAAAAGCCTACGAAGAGCCCTGAAATCATAGATTATGGCTTGAATGGCCAAAGAGATTCGAGTGCTTCATAATCTCGGAAAAATATACAGCGAACTCGTGTGTACGGGTAATGTTTGGAAACGAGAGAGGCCATGGGTGAAAAATTTTGGTGTCAGAAATTTGATCAAAAAAAACGCAGCATCGCTCATGGGTGATGCTGCGTTCAGATTTCGGAATAAATCATTCGACATTGGTCGGTCGATTGATTCCAGAGTTTATCGGCGACGACGATTCACAAGGAGACCACCAAGTCCGAAGAGGGCTGCGGAAGCAGGAGCGGGTACTTGTGACAAAGAAATATCGTCAACATACAGGCCGTTGGCAATATCGGGAACCGCGCCTGCGGAGATTTGGAAGCGGAGCAAGAACGAATCCGCGCCGGCTGCGGCTACGAGACCATCCAAGCTAAATTCTTGGTAGCTTTCATTGATGCCAAGGCCGATGAGTGAGGTCAGCAGCTCGCCGCGGACGCCGCCGCCGTCACTGCCGTCTTGATCGAGCCAGAGGATCTGGACGAAAGTGTCCATGCCTACGAAGCTTGTGGAGTCGACTTTCGCTTGGAACGAAAGGTCGTAGCTTTCGCCTGCAGTGATGGAGCCGACTGGTTGGTTTTGCTCCATGAAGTATGCAGCACCAGCCGCGGAGTTGTTGATGTGATCGAACGACATGTACGCTGCGTAGGTGCCGCTAAATGGCATGGAGTCGCTGCGACCAACGAATCCGACTGGTCCGCTCAGTTCGCTCCAGCCGTCAGCATCAATACCTGTGCCGGCTTCAAAGTCGCCATTCGTGATGATGTTTGCGGAAGCGGCTGATGCGATTCCAAACACAGAAATTGCGACGAGTGAAGAAATTTTGGTTGTGTTCATTTGGTGTTCCTCTAGTACTTTCTAGCGTGTTGCATTGCTTCATTTTTCGAGTACGGTCTCGAAAGATTCACCAATGTTTCTCAAGCATTGGCTCCTCATAATGTAACAGTTACGCATAGGCCGGTAAACACAAAACCCATGGAATGGGCTGAAAAGGTATAAAAAATAAACAGTTTCGCTGATTTTGGGGCTGCAGGAACAGTCTAAATGGGTTTCAACTATCGAGTTAGGCGTTCGCGTGCACAACCTGTTCGAACTTCGCGGTGAAGTGGCGGAGTGCGGCGGGTTCCTCAGATATCCGGTAGCCGGGGAGGGATGAGGCGTTCGCTTTGACCTCTTTGATGATCTCGATCACATAATCGATGTGCGACTGGGTGTAGGTCCGGCGCGGGATCGCGAGGCGGACGAGTTCCATGTGCGCGTGCTCGCCCATCATGACCGATCCGATCTCGCAGCTCCGGATTCCGCCGGCTTCATACAACGCGACGGCGAGGGTTTGACCCGGGAACTCTTGTGGCGGGATGTGCGGGCAGAAGTGGGCCGCGTCGATGTAGATCGCGTGACCACCTGCTGGACGGACGATCTGGATGCCCGCTTCGAGGAGTTTCTCACCGAGGTATTCGGTCGAGCGGATGCGGTAGCGGAGGTAGTCTTCAGAGAGGACTTCCCGGAAACCGACGGCCATTGCTTCGAGGTCGCGTCCGGCGAGTCCGCCGTAGGTCATGAACCCTTCGGTGAGGATGAGCAGGTTGCTCGCGGCGACAAAGAGGTCTTGATCGCGGAACAGGAGCACACCACCGATGTTGACCATGCCGTCCTTTTTGGCGCTGATGGTTGATCCATCGCAGAGGTCGAACTGCTCGCGGGCGATGTCCTCGACCGAGCGGTCCTTCTGACCGGGCTCGCGTTGCTTGATGAACCATGCGTTTTCTGCAAAACGGCACGCGTCGAGGATGAACGGTTTGTTGTATTTATCGCAGATCTTGCGGACGGCCTTCATGTTTTCGAGTGAAACGGGCTGGCCACCGATGGAGTTGCAGGTGATGGTGACCATGACGAAAGGCACATCCGCGGCTCGTTCACTCAGGAGATTTTCAAGAGCGTCCAGGTCCATGTTGCCTTTGAACGGCGCGTCGGAGTTGGGGTCTTGGCCTTCTGGGGTGAGCAGGTCGATGGTGGCGCATCCGGAATGTTCGATGTTGGCGCGGGTGGTGTCGAAGTGCGCGTTGTTGGGAACGATTTTCCCTTTGCCCTTCCCGGCACCGATCATGACTTCAACAAGGAGGCGTTCGGAAGCACGGCCTTGGTGGGTTGGGAGGATGTTGCTGATGCCTGTGATGTCCTCGATGACATCGCGGAAGCGGAACCAGCTTGGTGCACCGGCGTAGGACTCGTCGCCTCGCATGATCCCTGCCCATTGTTCGCTGCTCATCGCGCCGGTTCCCGAGTCGGTCAGGAGGTCGATCATGACATCATCCGATGGGATCGCGAAGAGGTTGTAGTGCGCCTTTTTGAGGGCTGCTCGACGCTCTTCGACGGTGGTCATGCGGATGGGTTCGACGGACTTGATGCGGAAGGGTTCGATGATCGTTTTCATGGGAGAAGTGTAGGGAGTGGGGGATGCTAGGGTCCGATTGGTTGGGGTAGAAAGACGGCCCACTCGTGGAGCGGGCCGTCGATGTTTTGCAGAATTGGGCTGAAATTCAGCGGTTTGGTATTCGGATCAGTCCCATGTATTGATGGGGGCTTCACCTGATCCGGTTTCCTCGTTATTGGCGCCTCGGACTTCGTTTGGTGCGAAGTGGTCTTGTCGCCACGATTCGGGGTAGCTCGGATCGTCGAGTTCCATGCACGCTTTGGTGGGGAACATTGGGCGGAAGGTGTCGCACATGACCGCCATTTCGTCGGTCCATTTTTTCCCGAGTGAGGCTTCGACGGTTCCTGGGTGCGGGCCGTGGGGGATCCCTTGCGGGTGGACCGAGATCGAACCTTGTGAGATCCCGCGTCGTGCTTTGTAGTTCCCTTGTACATAGTACATGATCTCGTCGGAGTCGATGTTGCTGTGGTTGTAGGGGACGGGGACCGCGTCTGGATGGAAGTCGAGCGCACGCGGACAGAACGAGCAGATCACAAAGTTGTGTCCCTCGAAGGTCTGGTGGATCGGCGGCGGCATGTGGAGCATGCCTGTGATTGGGGCGAAGTCGTGGATGTTGAAGCAGTAGGGGTAGTAGCACCCGTCCCATCCGACGACTTCGAGCGGGTGGTATGGATAGATGTAGGAGTGCACGGTGTCGCGTGCTTTGATGCGGACTTCGAACTCGCCCTTCTCGTCGTGTGCGAGTGGGTGGTCTTCGTCTTCAAACGGGACGCGGAGGTCGCGCTCGCAATACGGCGCGTGCTCGAGGAACTGCGCGGTTTTCTTCGCGATGTATCCCGGAGGGGGCATGATGTGGCTGGCGTTGCAGGTCTCGAACGCGATGAACTTCCCGAGGGGCATTTCTGCTTGAGAGTGACCACCGAAGTCGTCGTTGTCCGAGCCGTCGTATGGTCGGTCGTTGAAGACCATTTTGTAGATCACGCCTTTGGGCATGACGATGTAGTCTTTGGGTCCGAACTTGAGCGTGCCGAACATGGTGGAGAGGGTGCCCGACCCGAAGTGGATGAAGATGCACTCGTCGCCTTGCCCGTTTTTGAAGTGGTAGTCCATCTGCTCGTGGGGTTGGCAGACGGACATCTCGACATCACTGTTCCCGAAGAGGACGACGCGGCCTTTGACGGGGTCTCCGCCGCCTTTGGATTTTTGGGTCATCACATGGTGCATGCGCATCGTGTTGATGTTCACATACTCCTGTTTGGTGGAGTACAGCGGTTTCCATCCGGTGACCTGGGTCGGTGGATGGATGTGGTACATGATGCTGCTTGGGCCGACGAAGCCTTCGGTGCCGAAGAGTTCTTCGGAGTAGAGGGCGCCGTCTGGTCGGCGGAACTGGGTGTGGCGTTTCATTGGGAACTTCCCCATCGACATGTAATACGGCATCGAAAGTCAACCTCGTTCTTCCCGTCCGGCGTGCTCTTGACGAGTCCCGGCGGGAGGTGCCATGGAATTTCTGCTGGTGTGCTCGGCGATCCTGATCGCCGGGACTCGCATCAGCTATTGAGATAATATCAGGTGAATCGAGGATTTATACGCTCATCGCGATTGATATCGGACCAAGGTAAAAAGGGGTTTGTACCCGCTTACTAGTGGGGATTGGTGTGGATTTGTGAAGTGATCGATGTTTGAAGTCCGAATATAGGGATACGCGCCGCAGCGATTGTGTGTGCGTATAATCTGTATACTGAAGCGATTGAGCTTTCACTGGTCCCGCGGGGACTGCCAGTGCGAGCAGAAGAGAACTCAAGACCTTGTTCAACAACGCGTTTGATAACCAACCGACGAATGACTCTGGCACCACGATCCGATTCGGGCCGTATATGTCTGTGCGTCAACTCGCGGGCGTGCATCGGTGTGATCGATTGATCATGCTCCACGATCGCAAGCGTACGAACCACCTGTTGTACCGGTTCGGGCATTTAACTGATTCGGTTGCACGCCGACGGGTCTTTGATCGATTCTTAAAGACCGCTCACCTCGACCACGCTCATATTCTCAAGGTCGAGAATGTTGGGTACGACGATACCGGTCGATTGTGTGTGATCACCAACTACCCAGGGAACCAGGAAGGGCTCGTCACGCTCGGCGACCTTCTTGAAGCTCGCGGCGGTCGGTTGGAGTTCAGCGAAGCGATCCGTCTGATGGGTCAGCTTCTGGATTCATGCGTCCACGCTTCGGCGCAGGGGATCTACCACGGACCATTCACGATGGACGAGTTGCTTGTCGATCGTCACGGCTGCACGCTCGTTGAACTCTTTGGTCTTCAGCAAGCGTTGCACAATCAATATTCTGTACAAGATGCACGCTCCGAGCAGACGCGCTCGATCATCGAGATCGGATACCTGCTTGCGACCGGCGCGCCGTACTGTGATGGTGTCTCGATTGGCGAGGCTTCACCTGCATCCAAGCTCACCAAACGCAACGAGCGGCTGTGGGATGCGTGGTTCGCGCTCGCGCTCGATCCGGTCAATGGGTTTGAGACTTCAAAACAAGCGATCGACACGATGCCGACGGATGCGGAACAGATCGCGCGCTTGGCAGAGCTCAAGCCGATGGCGCCCGCGTCTTCTGGGAAGCCGATTGGGATGCCAAACGGAAAGAAAGCCACACCGGTCCGGAAGACCGGGACGGTCTTCGCTCGGTTCCGCCGATCCAATGAAGCACGCCGGGATTGAATCCCAGCGGCGGTTCACTCAAAGCTACTTGTAGATTACTGATCAGGCGGTTGCTGCATCAAAGCGACGCTGGACTTCTGACCAGTTGATGATCTTCATGAACTCGCTGATGTAGTCGGCGCGTCGGTTCTGGTAAGTCAGGTAGTATGCGTGTTCCCAGACATCGACACCCAGCAGCGGGACCGCGCCGGCGAACAGCATCTGCTGTTGGTTCTGCATCTGGCTGATCAGCAATCGGTTGGACATGGGTTCGTAGATGAGCCAGCCCCAGCCTGATCCCTCGACGGATTTGGTGGCTGCTTGGAACTGGGTGCTGAACTTGTCGAATGATCCGAAATCGCGGGTGATCGCTTTGGCGAGGGTGCCTGTGGGGGTGCCTCCGCCGCCGTTGTTGCTTGGGGCCATCCCGGTCCAGAAGAGGGAATGGTTGATGTGTCCGCCTGCGTGGAAGGAGAGCTGACGCTGCCAATGCTGGAGCGTGCTCGCGTCGCCACCATCTCGGATGGATTCGAGCTGCTTGAGCGCGTTGTTGAGTCCCTTGACATACCCGGCGTGGTGTTTGGTATGGTGGATGGTCATCGTGATAACATCGATGTGTGGTGCCAGCGCGTCGTAGTCGTATGGGAGATCGGGAAGCGTGTACTCTTTGGTCTTCTCATCGAACCCCAGGTCCAGCGTAGACAAAGTCGAAGCGGGGGCGATGGACGCGAGTCCCGCGACTCCGGCAGCGGTTGCGGTCATTGAAGTGATGGCTTGGCGGCGGGTCATATCGGTGTTCATATTGATCTCCTGTAGTTGGAAAGAACAATCGCACTCGGCGGTGATCTATTCCACACTCTAGGACTGACGCCCCTCGATCGCGGCAATCAGGCAGGTCGCACCCAAAAGCATCAGTTCATCGAGTTCCGGGTCGTCCTTGAGCACCGAAAGACCGAGGCGGTACACGAAGAGATTGAAATGCTGGCGGATCATTGCGACGGGTTCTTCTGAACCGGTGCGGAAGAACTCGTAGCGCTGCGGGAACAGCACGGCAAAGTCGCCGCGGCGGAGGATGGCCATCAACATGTTCTTCTCTTTGAGTATGCCGATCTCGTGACCTTGGTCATCGAAGATGAGCCATTCGTCGCGGAGGAAGGTTGATTTGAGTCCCTTGCGTCGGAGTGAGCCGATCTGGGTGCCGTCGGGCATGGTGATGTCGTAGGTCGCGCCGAAATCGAGGATCGAGCGTGCGGCGAGCGTGAGGAGTGGGTCGGACATGGATTCGCTGGTGTAGAGGCGGATGTCTTCTTTGAGCTTGAACGCTTTTTGTTTGCAGTATCCGACGACCGATCCGTTCTCGTCGTAGATATGGAACGCTGCTCCGAAGAGCTTGAGGACTTTGCGGCGGATGGTGTACTGTTCGCCTGGTCTGGCTTTGATGGGCATGATGAATCCTTGAATGATGGCGTGATTGGAATTGAGTATACAAAAAAGCCGGGCCACATGGGCCCGGCTTTGTATGGGTTTGAATATGGAATCAGATTATTCTGATTCGCCGACCTGCCAGCGTTTGAAATCGCTGAGGGTCGAACCGGATCCGACGAGGTCCTTGATCTTCTTGGAGCCGTCCATGATGAAGTCTTGCTCGAGGAGCGCGACTTCTTCGAAGAACTTGCGCATGCCGCCTTCGACGATTTTTTCAGCGATGGATTCGGGCTTGCCCGATTCGATTGCTTGCTCGATGCGGAACTTCTTTTCCTTTGCGACGAGGTCCGCTGGGATGTCGTCGGCGCTGAGTCCGAGCGGGCGAGGCATCGCTGCGGCGACATGCATCGCGATCTGGCGGATGGTCTCGTCGGCAAGTTCACCTTGGGCTTGGATCAGCACGCCGGTCTTGCCGTCGTGGTGGATGTACTGCCCGTAGGTTGTCGCGCCGGCATCACCGGTGAGGAGTTCGATGCGTCCGATGGAGATGTTCTCACCGGTCGAGATGCGGAGGTTGTCGATGATCGCCTTCATCTCGTCGCTTGGCTCCATGGAGGTTGCGTCGAGTGAGAGTGCCATCTGAGCGAGTTCATCGGTTGCTTTGATGAAGTTCTCGTTCTTTGCGGTGAAGTCGGTCTCGGCTTTGAGCTCGACGATGCTTGCGGAGGAGCCGTCGGATGAGACAGCGATTCCGATGCGGCCTTCGCCTGCGATGCGGTCGGACTTGGTTTCCATTTTGCCTTTGAGCTTCTTGCGGAGGAGGTCCTCAGCTTTCTCAAGGTCTCCACCGGCTTCGGTGAGGGCTTTTTTACATTCCATCATTGCGAGCCCGGTCTTGTTGCGAAGGCTCATAACTTCTTTAGCTGTGATTCCCGCCATGTCTGTACTCCGGCGTATTGCGTTTGGGTGACGCCGCCCCTGATTGGGCGAGCGTGTGGTGGTTGTGATGACGATTCAAGATCCGGTGTGGACCTTGCTTTGTATGTATTGGATTCAGGACTCGGCTGATGCTGGTGCCGCATCGTTCACTGCTGCGGGTGCTTCCGCTGGAGCGTCTGCTGAGTACTGTGCTCGGCGTGAACGCTTTTGAGCGCCGTCTGCTGAGCCGTCTTCTTTGTCCTTGGTGGTGACCACGCGGGCTTGCTTGCCGTCTGCGATTGCTTTGCAGAGCTCGCGGACGACCACATCGATGGAGCGCATCGAGTCGTCGTTGCCTGGGATCGCGATGTCGGCCATGTCCGGATCGCCGTCGGTGTCGATGAGACACACGGTTGGGATTCCGAGCTTGCGTGCTTCGCGGAGTGCGGTGGTCTCACGCTTGACATCGATTGCGACGATGACTCCTGGGAGTTTGTTCATCTTGCGGACGCCGCCGAGGTTGCGTGCGATCTTCTTCATCTCGCGACGGAGCTGTGATTCCATTTTCTTGGAGTAGCTCTCGAAGTTGTCCGCTTCGTTGATCGCTTCGAGTTCTTCGAGGCGTGAAAGTCGGCTGCGGATGGTGCGGAAGTTGGTGAGGGTGCCGCCGAGCCAGCGTTCGGTGACATAGTGCATTTCAACATCGGACACGCGTTGGATGATGACATCCTTTGCTTGGCGTTTGGTACCGATGAAGCAGACATCTTTGCCGCTCGCGACCACATTCTGGACGAGCTTGCGTGCGAGGAGGAGGCCTTTGACGGTTTCCTTGATGTCGATGATGTGGATGCCGTTGCGCTTGCCGTAGATGTATGGACCCATTTTCGGGTTCCATCCTGAGGAGCGTTGTCCGAAGTGGATGCCTGATTCGATGAGGTCTTGGACGAGTGTGTTGGCCATGATATTGATCCGTTTCTTTTTCAGCGACACCGGCGGTGATCGGACCGCGAGAGGGCGCTTCAGTGACAGATAATGAGCCGCGGATGCGGTTCGGATTGTTTACTACTGATCGAAATTTGCCCAGCACCGATCATGCTGGGTCTGAAGTATAGATACCTGTTTGGGTTAGGGCACATTGTGAATGGGGAATATTGGTTGTTTTTTGGGTCAATATCGCGTTTGGTGCCTCTTGAGTACTTTTACCCATCCTCGTGTGGAGTTCTCGGAGTTTGGGCTCAGTTGCGTCCAAGATTGGACGATGAACAGTCCAGATGTGCTCCTTTATGGGAGCATTCGGGAGACAGGATATGAGCAAGAGCGGATTGATCATTCGGACAAACGAGCGGCACGAGATATCGCTTCCGGCCAAGGCCAGGGTTGCGTTTTCACATGCAGATTTGGTGAAACTGAGTAAAGCGGCAGGAACCCACGATGGGTGGATTGATGTTCACCTGATCGATTTTTCCAACGCGGGAATTGGATTCGTTTCCACGGTGTTCTTCCCTCGTGGTGCCGTGATCGAGATTGTTGTCCCGAATGGAGATGATCTGACGCAGGACGCGATGATCAAATGCGAGATGAGGGTGATGCGGGTCCAGATGACCGATCGTCGTCCGGCGTACCTCATCGGTGGCGCCTTCATTGATGTTGGTGATCGACTCCAATCACAGATTGAGAGCCTGATGAACCGGTTCGACGGTACAGGAGAACAGCATGCTTGAAGCCAGCGAGTTTATCCTTCAATCGCTCATCGAAGAGGGCAAACTGAATGATCAGGATGTCCAGGAAATCCGCGCGTACGCCAATGAGAACAGCGCGGGCGTCGATGAATCGGCGCTCAAGCTCGGAAAGCTGTCGGGCAAAGACCTCGCGATGGCCAAAGCGACGGTGTGCGAATACCCGTTTGTTGATCTGGAGATGTTCGACATCGACATCACCAACTCACGGCTCATGCCCAAGAGTATGGCTGAGCGGAACAGCGCGTTCCCGCTCTTTGTGACTGGTGAAATCGCGACGGTCGCGATGCATGAACCGCTGGATTTGCAGTCGCTCGATGAGCTTCGTCAGACCCTCCGGATGCAGATTGATCCGGTCGTTGCCGATCTTCAAAAATTGACATCACTGATTACGCGTGCATATTCGCTCGACATGAGCATTGAGCAGGAGATTGACAAGACCGACGATCTCACGGTTTCGATCGAGCAAGAGCCGGTGGTCGCGGCGGTGAATCAGATCCTGTTCTCGGCGGCGGAGATGAATGCTTCGGATATCCATGTGAATCCGGATGACAAGGTGCTCCATCTCCGTTATCGCGTGGATGGTGTGCTGACGACCTACCGCGGTCCAGCGATGTCGCTCCATGAGGGGATTATCCAGCGTCTGAAAGTCATGGCGCATTTGGATGTTGCCCAGACGCGTCGTCCTCAGGATGGGAAGTTCCGGTTCGTTTTCGGCGGCAAGCCGGTGGATGTCCGTCTTTCACTGATCCCGACAATCTATGGCGAGAACGCCGTTCTTCGTTTATTGAGCAGTGCCGCGAAGATCGGTCAGATTACTGATCTCGGGATGCCCAGACGGATTGTGGAGTCGTTCGAGGGGATGATTCACAAGCCGCACGGCATGATTTTGGTGACTGGACCAACCGGTTCGGGCAAGACCACCACGCTTTATACGGCACTCAATCAGATCAATACACCCGAGCGGAACATCATGACGATCGAAGATCCGGTTGAAATCCGGCTCCCGATGATCCGTCAGGTGCAGGCCAACTCCGCCATTGGTTTGGATTTTTCATCCGCGCTGCGTTCGATGCTCCGTCAGGACCCGGATGTGATTCTTGTCGGTGAGATCCGTGACAGCGAGACCGCGAAGATCGCGACCCAAGCGGCGTTGACCGGTCACCTTGTGTTCTCAACTTTGCACACCAATGACGCTGTGGGCGCGATCCCTCGGCTCCGCGAGTTCGGGGTTCCCGCGTTCGCGATCAACAGCGCGCTGCTTGGTGTGCTGGCGCAGCGATTGGTCCGGAAGGTGTGTGCGGAGTGTGCTGTGAGTGATACTCCTGAGGAGTCTGAGCTTCGTGCACTCGGGATCGATCCCGATGCTGGCTACCAGTTTGTGACCGGGAAAGGTTGCTCGAAGTGTCTGAGTACGGGCTATAAGGGTCGGGTCGGCGTGTATGAGTTGTTCTCTGCAACCTCCGAAGCTCGGAATTTGATCGAGATCGGAGCGTCCTTCAAGGATCTTGCAGAAGCGGCTCGCCGGGACGGAATGCGGTCCATGCTTGAATGCGGGGTCGAGAGCGCGAAACTCGGGATCACCTCAATCGAAGAAGTCAGCAAGCTGCATGCGACAGCGGTCGACATCAAGGGATCTGAATCGGACAAACTAAAAATGAGCGCGTAGTTGGAGATTGAAACATGAGCGTTAAAAAATTCAACTACAAAGCGATTGATGAGGAGGGGAACACCATCCAGTCATCGATCAATGCGCACAACGAGAACGCGGCGTACGAGATGCTCACCGAGCAGAACCTGACCGTGCTGGATATGAATGAGGTTGTCGCTCGATTCGGAGGTTTGGTATCAAATGATCGGATCACCCAGCTCGATATCGCGCTGCTGACTCGTGAGATGAACGCATTGCTCGAAGCCAACATCCCGCTCTCGCGTGGGTTGTTGTCGATTGGTGAGCATGAGAAGAACAAAAAGCTCCGTGATATGGTGATCGATATCGCTTCGATGATCGAAGCGGGCGAGAAGATTACACACGCGTTTGCCAAGTACCAGGATATCTTTGGCGAGGTCTTTGTAGAGACGCTCAAGTCTGCAGAGAAGTCTGGCAAGATGGCGTCAGTGACGGCGCACCTTGCGGATATGCTCGAACGGAATGTGGAACTCCGTCAGATGGTCCGGCGCGCCATGTCGTACCCGGTGATCGTGATCAGCTTTGTCGGTTTGGCGCTGGGCGTCATTGTGGTCTTTGTGGTCCCGAGATTCGCGACCATTTTCGAAAGCAACGGGGTCGATCTGCCGCTGACCACTTATGTCGTCAACGAGATCGGGACATCGGTCTTGCAGCATTGGTGGTTGTACCTGATTGTGATCCTTACTCTAATCACCTCGGTCATCAAATGCTGGAAGAGCAGGGCGGGGCGATACCGCATGGAGATGATTCTTCATAAGGTCCCGTTCATCGGTAAGGTGCTCACCGCGGTCACCACCGCGAGATTCTCCAGTGTGCTGAGTATTGGTCTCGAGTCGGGCATCGAAGTGATCGAATCGATGGAAATCGCGGGCATGTCCACCGGTCGACCTGTCTTCCAGAGGGAATGCGCCGAGATGTGCATCGAGATGCGCAACGGCGGCTCCATCGAGGACATCATCAACGAATCGAAGGTACTCCCAAACTTTGCACGAAGACTCCTCGGCTCCGGTAAGGACTCCGAAGAACTCGCCAAAGCGGGGCGGATCATCGCGCGGCATTATGACCGGATGTCCGACCACTTGACCAAGAACATCAACACCGTTATCGAGCCGATGATTACCATCGCGATGGCGGGGATTGTGTTGCTCATCGCGTTGTCGGTCTTCTTACCGATGTGGCAGATGATCAGCATTAACAAATAGCAAAGGGATACAGATGGCCCAGAGAGCATTTACACTCGTCGAGTTATTGGTCGTGATCGTCATGCTGGGGATTCTTGCTGCAATTGCGGTTCCCCGTTTCAGCAGCGCAACCGATGATGCCCGATCCGCATCCACCCAGAGCACCCTCGCGGGAGTGCGCTCCGCGGTGGCAACTTACCGCATGAACGCGGTCATCAGTGGGGATGATCCGTTCCCAAGCTTGGCCGTTCTCACCGGAGGTACGGTCGTGAAGTTCGATATTCCCGCAAATCCATACACCGGGGTATTCGGTGTGCAACTGGTCAACTCCACACAAGCAAACAACCGAACGGTTGTTTCTTCATCGTCCGCGGGGTGGAACTACTTTGTCGATAACACGGCAACGCCACCGGTTGTGATCTTCTATGCCAACTCCGATGACACCAGTGCAGTCGAGGATGGGGACGGCGGATTCCTGGGAGTAAACGAACTGTGATCCCAAATCGCACCCAATCTAGCTCCCGAAAGACCGGCCCACTGTGGTCGCGTCGCGGTGGCTACACCATCCTTGAGCTGATGCTCATCGTGGTGATTCTGGGTATTGTCGCAAGCACGGCGATCCCGGTGATGAATCAGAGTGCTCAAGCGAGACAGGCGGCGTCGCGAGACGAAGTACTCCGTTTGCTTGAGTTCGCTCGAGGCCGGGCATTGGCGGCGGGGATGCCGGTGGGGGTGGTTGTCAATGCCAGCACCAGTTCGATGCGTCTGATCACAATTGATTCCGAGGACGAGGTACTTGATGTGGTCGATCCACTCGACGGCAGAAGCAAGGAATCAAACCTGAGCGAGATGTTTGCTGGGGTCTCTATAGTTTCGATGGTCAATGGCGATGGAACCAGTGGGGATGGAACCATCTGGTTTGACTTTCGGGCTGAGCCCCACACGCGGGATGAGGTATCGGGGGCGTTTGATGCCGTGTTCTCTCAGAACGCGACGATCACACTGAGCACGGATGCACAGATTGTTGTGCATGCCGGTTCGGGATTGGTGGTTCAGCAATGAATCAACATCCCAGCAAGAATACGAGCAAACCGAAGCGTGTGAGACGCGGGTTCACGCTGATCGAAGTGGTCACCATGGTGTTGGTGCTTGCGATCGCGGTGCCTCCGACGCTTGAAATCCTGATGGCCAACTCGGCAACCAGAGCCAATGTGATCAACACCGGACGAGCAACGATGCTCGCGAGCAATGTCCTTGAGGGCATTCTGGCGGATGTGTCATCGGCCGATCCGTTGCTGGGGTTCGAAGCGCTTGCCGACTCCAATACCTATTTGAATACGCCGACGACCGGTTTTTATGACCGAATGTCGATCGCGACGATTTCGTACACCGATCTTGGGATGACCTACGCGGTTTCGATCGGGGAACTGGTCGCGTCCGATGGGGTGGCTTCTATGGACTCGGATGACAATATCTTCCGCGTCGTCACGGTGGTCGTCGGATATCCATCCGCTGACGGACCAGCCTACAGCTTGCCTGTCTCACTCATGGTGTCCACCATATGAAACAATTGATGAACCAAAGCCGAATCAGTAAGCACAACGCGAACCAGCGTTCAGGATTCTCATTGCTTGAACTGCTCGTCGCGTCGATCGTGATGTCGATCATTTGCGTGGTGGTCATGCCTTTGATTATGTCGTCTACGGATGCCTACGCGGTCGCGAGAGATACGCGGTCTGATTCGGATCGCGTGCTCTATGCGCTTGATCGGGCGGCACGGATTGTCCGTGAAACACCGTTTGCTGCCGATGATTCAGGCCTTGATGTTCAGACGGCAAGCAGCACGCAGTTCATACTCACCGACGGGAGCGGGTTCCGTTTGAGCGGGACCGACTTTGAGCTTCTCAAGCCCGGCGGTCAGGCTTCGCTGTTGTGTGAAGATGTGAGCAAAATTCAACTGACCTACTTCGATGGTTCTGGTAACCCCATGGTGATCGTGAATCCGGCGCAGGTCCACCGAGTCAATCTGCGGATCCAGAGTGGATTGGTCGTACTTGAGATGTACGCACTGCCCCGTTCATGGATTGGGATGGCCGAATCATGAGCCGTATACGGACCCAATCAAGGCGTGGATCTGCACTCGCGGTGCTTGTTGTGGTGTTGGCGTTGATGGGGTTGATCGTTGCGGGATCGGTGCGTCCGATGCGTGACGAGTCCTCACTGGCGGCGATGCGTGTGGAGACTGTCCGAGCTTTTTATGCCGCAGAATCCGGCACGATTATCACAATCCAGGGGTACCTTGGCGCGACGGATCTGCCCGTGGAAGGCAGTGAAGTGACGATCAATAACCAAGTGATCAGGTTCACCCAGATGCCCGAACTGGGCGGCACAGCAATCGTCTACGGATTGAGCGGAGACGCGATCCGAAGAATTGAACTCAACCTTGAGTGATGGGTCTGAGTTGTCGTCCCGATAACTCCTGAATAGTTCCACTCATCAATGGAATGCAGCGAAAGTACCCCGAATTTCCGGACGATACTACCGATCACTCGAACCTCCTGATTTCATGGAGAGGGGACATATGCTCAAGTCAAAAGACAAACTCAACATCATCCTTACACCAGACCACATCTCGATGGCGAGTGTTCGATCCGGAAAGGTTCAGCACGCTGAGCGGGTTGGATTGGATGCGTCGCAATGGGGTGACGCGTGGGATGATGGTCTCCGTCAACTGGATCAACCACTCAGGCAGCTCTTGGCACGCTTTGGTGGTTCGAGTCAGGTCCGTCACGCGAGTTTGTACTATGTCAGCCCGGGATCGCACTGCCGGGTTGAGATTACCGAGTTTGGAGAGCAGGCATCGGTCGCCAAGATGCTCAGTGGTCTCTTGCAATCTGTCGGTCGAAACAACCCGGCAGACTCAATATCGCTCTTTTCGAATGACAACACGACACTCACCGTTGGTGTAGCGGATACCGAATCCAATCTCCAGAAACTGTTCGCGTGGTTGAATCGAAGCAAGATTGTCGCTGACCGGATGCTCCCATGCCAAGCGGGGGTGATCCAGAGCGCGCTGACCGATGCGGCTCGCGTCGACAACGATACCGCGATTCTGTACCTCTCCGATCGTTCGAGCGTGATCACATACATCCAGGATGGTGAACCCAAACTGTTCCGGCTCATTGATCTTGGGTACGACACCCTCGCGAGCGTGTACACTCGGCTCATCGAAGATGCCTCCTGCGGCACAACAACCCAGGAAACGAAATCAGGCATGGGTGACAACAAGGGAGGCGTGCCTTCGGCGGATCATGGATCATTCCAAGGCAGTCTCAAGCTCCTTTTTTCAACAGGGGTCCCGATCGGGAAGAATACCAACAAAGCGCAGGCAGGAAAGGTGATGGCCGCGATGGCGCCGATCCTGCAGCGTCTGAGCATCGAGATCAAGCAGACATTCCGGTTCGCCGGCTCGCTCGATCGGATCCCATCAAACCTGCTGATCTGTGGTCCCGGGGCAGCGATCCCCATGATCGGCACAGCACTCTCGCAAGGGTTGGACCTGCATGTCGATACAGATCCACGATCCAACGAATATCAACCCAGCGAGTTGTTCGGTTTGGGGACCAGCGAGCACGCGATGGCGTGCAAACCCAAGCTTGATATCGAGCTCCATCCATTGGTAGCACGAGAGATTCGGGCGCGGGCGGTGCTGGGGAGAGCGATCAAAGTCGGTGTGTGCTTGGTGGCCCTGGTGATCGGTGGCGAGTTCCTGCTCTCGACCCAGAACTCCAACATCATCGAAGCGGAAATCGCTCGTCAGTCAGAGAAAATCAGACTCATCCAACTCGATTCGGAGCGCCGTGATTCGATCAGCATCATGGCAGGAACAATCGGATCTGCCGCGGCGCTGTTCGAGGATTCGATGGGCAAGCGGGTCGATTGGATCGGTGTCCTCAGCTCGATGCCCAAGAACGAGCACGCGTACATCCGGGTTTCGGAGCTCCAATGCCGCATGAACGCGACGCAGCCGGTGATGAACATCACGGGGATGTCGATCGCGGGGTTGGACGACTCTTCGGACGCGAGTCAGAATCTATCAACTTACATCGAGGATCTCAGGAAGATCCCGCAGGTTCAAGCGATCCAGATCGGGAGCACTTCCCGATCGCAAAACGAGAGCATGGAATGGGGGCTCAGCTTTGTGCTCACCGTGGTGCTCAGAACCGAAGAAGGTCAGTTCAGCAATCTCACTCGGTTGAGTGATGCCGGGGAGTTGGTGCAGCCATGATGACACAAGAGACACAGAAGCAAACGGCGATGAAGGTCCTTCTCGCATCGGGACTCGCGTGCGTCGCATGGATGTTCTTGGTGAAACCGGTGACGCAAGGCGTCGTCGATCTGAAGGAAACGCTCGCTTCCCAGAGCCACATGATTGAGACCTATCAGCAGAAGGTTGGGAATGTTGGCTCGGTCGATTCAGCCCAGATTCAGCAGCGTTTGAACGGTATTCTGACTTCGATGGCAACAGTGACCAGCGAAGGGGACTCGGGGACAGCGTTGCACTCGCTGATCAACGAAGCCGCGGGACGCAACGGGGTTTCGATGGCTCGGATCGAAACGATCAAGCAGAGCAAGATCACCGAAAAAATCATGGGAACCGACCAAGAAGTGAACGGCGTCAACCACCTCGTCCGTCTCGATTTTGAAGGTGACTACGGATCGGTCATCGCGTTTATGAATGAAGTGGTGACGAGTTCGATTCCCGTCAAGTTCTCCAGCTTCCGCTTGTTACCAACCGGGGTCAAGAGCGTGCGGGTCAACGCGGAGATCAACTCAGTCATGCTGACATCCATCCCATCGGATGACAGTCTCGGAGGTCAAAGTGAAGAACAATAAATCGCAACTCTTGGGATACCGGTTCGGCGCTATGGTGTGTCCCGTTCTCGCGGTCCTTGCATTCCAGTTCGTCCAAGGCAATCCCGCGAGTGCTCACGCGGGGATGAACACGGTCGAGTTCCGGGAGCTCCCCGATGTCCCTGAGAGCTGGGGTGTAGTGGCGCGAGTTTTCCAGCCGGACGACAGCACGACCTCTCCATTCTGGTATGAGGAGATCATGGTGGAGGAACCATCTCTCCCCGAGTATGCGGCTCCAACCGCTCGTCCGGACGCTCCAGACCCAACCTTCGTGCTCTCGGCGGTTCTTCCCTCGGCGTCCAAGTCCTACGCGGTGGTCAACGGGAAGCCGTACAGCACTGGAGACACAGTTGTTGCGGATTGGACAATCGTGGAGATCGCGGGGCAGGAGCGGTACATCATCATGGAACATTCGAGCGGGCGACGGGTCCGCGTGAAGATGAATCGCTGAGAACCCCTTGATGCACTGACCAACTCAGACTACGCTTGGTTCTCCGGGCGTATAGCTCAGTTGGCTAGAGCGTTGCCGTCACATGGCAGAAGTCGTAGGTTCGAGTCCTATTACGCCCATTCAATAAAAAACGCCGCAGACCCAATGGGTTGCGGCGTTGTTCTTTTTGATCCCTACACCGGTTCAGCGTCGCTCTTTACCAGCCCAACAGATACCCGAAGATCAGCGGGGCGACGATGGTCGCGTCGGATTCGACCACGAACTTGGGGGTGTCGATCGCAAGTTTTTCCCAGGTAATTTTTTCATTGGGGACCGCTCCGGAGTAGGACCCGTAGCTGGTGGTGGAGTCTGAGATCTGGCAGAAGTACCCCCACAGCGGGACCTCTTCTTGGAGGTCTTGACGGATGAGCGGGACGGTGCAGATCGGGAAGTCGCCCGCGATGCCGCCGCCGATCTGGAAGAATCCGATGCTGGACTCCGCGGATGCTTGCTTGTACCACTCGATGAACCAGGTCATGTACTCGATCCCGGATTTGATCCCGGTCGCGTCGGGGAGATCGCCGGAGACGACGTGGGACGCGTAGATGTTGCCACAGGTCGAGTCTTCCCATCCCGGGACAACGATGGGCAGGTTCCGCTCGGCAGCGGCAAGCAACCATGAATTCTTGGGGTCCGCTTGGTATGAATCCTTGAGTTCACCCGAGAGCAGCATCTCGTAGAAATGCTCGTGCGGGAGTTTCCGCTTGCCCGCTTTGGCATCCGCAATCCAACGGGGGAGCAGCGTGCGTTCCATCACTCGGAACGCTTCGTCTTCTGGGATACAAGTGTCGGTCACGCGGTTGAGACCACGATCGAGTAGCTTCTGTTCGTCTTCTGGGGTCAGATCGCGGTAGTTGGGGATCCGCTCGTAGTGGTCGTGGGCGACGAGGTTGTAGACATCCTCCTCGAGGTTCGCGCCGGTGCAGGAGATCGCGTGGACCTTGTCCTGACGGATCATCTCCGCGAGCGAGCGTCCAAGCTCAGCGGTGCTCATCGCGCCGGCGAGCGACACGAGCATCTTGCCCCCGCTCTGGAGGTGGGTCTCGTATCCTCGCGCACTGTCTAGGGTAGCCGCGGCGTTGAAGTGTCGGTAATGCTCTTCCATGAAGGATCGGATGGTCATCGGTGGGGTCCTCGCAATCAAAGTAATTTGGTGGGTAGTCTAGACCGATCCTTGATCCGCAGGCGTGCAATGAATCTATACTTGATCATGAACAAAGCCGCCCCAACCACCACAGTTGCTCAATCAGCAGATTCCTTGCGTTCTTCAGATGAATGGACCATTCAGGACGCTGCGGAACTCTATCGTGTTGACCAATGGGGTGCGGGGTATATCGGGGTCAATGACTCCGGCCACCTTCAACTCCAGCCGGGCGGCGAATCGGGTCCCAAGGTGGATCTCCATGAAATCGTGACCGGGCTTTACGAGCGGGGGATCAATACCCCGGTCCTGCTTCGATTCAGCGACATCATCGAGCACCGCCTCAACGCGATCAACAACGCGTTCAAGAGCGCGATCAAAGACAACGAGTACAAGGGGGCGTACCAAGCGGTGTACCCCATCAAGGTCAACCAGCAGCACCAGATTGTCAACGAGATCGCGCACTACGGACGCGGTCTTGGGTTTGGAATGGAAGTCGGGTCCAAACCCGAACTCCTCGCGGTCATGGCGATGACCGCAACCAACCCGAACCAGCTCATCGTCTGCAACGGATTCAAAGATGCGCAGTACATCGAAGCGGTGATCCTTGCGCACAAGCTCGGACGGCGCATCGTTCCCGTCATCGAGAACCTCCGCGAACTCGACCGGATTATCGATACCGCAAAACGCTACGGCGTCCGCCCAACGATCGGTGCTCGCGTCAAGCTCGCGACCACCGGCTCAGGGCGGTGGGGGTCTTCAACGGGAACCAAGAGCAAGTTCGGGATGACCATCACCGAGTTACTGAGAGCGGTTGAAACACTCCGCGAGCATGGAATGGTCGATTGTCTCGATTTGATTCATTGCCACTCGGGATCGCAGCACCAGGACATCGGGACCATCAAATCTGCAGTGACGGAGTTGACTCACACCTTTGTCCAACTCCGCAATCTCGGAGCGAAACTGACCTACCTCGACATAGGTGGGGGACTGGGCGTGGACTACATGGGCGGCCGCGCCGACGCCGCGTCGTCGATGAACTACACGCTCGACGAATATGCATCGGATGTGGTGTACCGCGTGGGTTCGGTCTGTGATGCTGCGGAAATCGAACATCCGACGATCGTCACCGAATGCGGCCGCGCGATGGCGGCGTACTCGTCGCTCTTGGTCTTCGATGTGCTTGGATCATCGGGGCCCAGCGACATCATCAACCCCCGGATCGAGACCGGAACCATCGAGCCCGATGCCCCGCAACCGGTCCGTGACCTTGATGCCACGCTCCATATTGTGCAAGGGAACGCCCCGCATCTGGTCGCGAGCTACCACGACGCGATGCGTGCGCGGGATGAAGCGACGACCCTCTTCTCGCTCGGGTATCTGACGCTTGAGGAACTCGCGTTTGCGGAGCGTTTGTTCTGGACGATCTGTGAGCATATCCAGAAAGCGTGCAAGGAACTTGAGGTGATTCCCGACGAGCTCAGCGACATCGAAGAACTCATGAGCGAGGTCTATTTCTGCAACTTCTCGATCTTCCAGTCGCTCCCCGACGCATGGGCGATCGATCAGTTCTTTCCAATTATGCCCATCGGACGATTGAACGAGCGTCCGGATCGCAGAGCGATCCTCGCGGATATCACCTGCGATTCGGATGGACAGATCAACGACTACATCAACCCGGATGGTGGTTTGGCTCCGACCCTCCCGGTCCACAAACTCAACTCCGACGACATCTATTACATGGGTGCCTTCCTCGTCGGCGCGTACCAAGAAACCCTCGGCGATCTCCACAACCTCTTCGGAGATGCGCACACCGTGCACATCAAACTCGATGAGAGCGGCTGGGCAATCGACGAACTCATCCGAGGCGACACCGTCCGTCAGGTCCTCTCGTATGTACAGTACGACGCAAGCGATCTGGCAAGAGCACTCGAACGCGAATGCGAGCAAGGCGTCCGCGCCAAGTCGCTGACCGTGTCCGAAGCTCGCACGATGCGTCGTTTCTATGAATCTGGTCTGGAGGGGTACACCTACCTCGATCCTGACATCGAACTCACCTGATTGCGAATCCCAGCCAACTACTGAAGGAATCCAAGTTGTCAAACTTCCTTGATATCCCTGTTGAGTTCAGTCATCCTGAGACCGCATCGGTGCACATTATTCCGGTGCCGTACGACATGACCTCGACCTATCGCAAGGGCGCGGATCGCGGTCCCCAAGCGATCATCGATGCGTCGGCGCAGGTTGAATGGTTTGATATCCCGACGCGGAGCGAGCCGCACCTCAAGGGGATTCACACGCAAGAAGCGGTTGCGTGTGCTGAACCTGATCCGATCCATCTTGCGCCGCTCGTCCGTGATCGCGTCGCGGCGGTGCTTGAAGCGGGGAAACTCCCCGTCGTGCTTGGTGGTGAGCATTCCGTGTCCATCGGCGCGTTTGAAGCGGCGGCAGAGAAGTTTCCCGGCAGTCTCACTATCGTCCAAATCGACGCCCACGGCGACACCCGCGAGTCCTATCACGGCTCGACCCACAACCACGCCTGCGTCATGGCGCGAGCCCGCGACCTCGCTCCGATCCTGCAGATCGGTATCCGTGCGATCGACCAGGTCGAAATGGACGCGATGGAACCGGGCAGGACCTTCTTTGCCCATGACATCCTTGATGCACCGGATGACAGCTGGATGGACAAGGTCACCGACCAGCTCAGCGACCATGTCTACCTGACGATCGATCTTGACGGCCTCGACCCCTCGATCCTCCCATCCACCGGCACCCCCGAGCCGGGGGGGCTGGACTGGCGGACCGTCAACACCCTGATCCGCAAAATCGCTGGGAACGCAAAGATTGTGGGGTTCGATGTGGTCGAGCTGTGCCCGATGGACCACCACGCGAGTGATTTCACCGCCGCCAAGCTGGTTCTCAGGGCGATCGCGGAGTGTCAGAAGAGCGAAGGCTGAGCAGGGTACGGGGGTTGGTGCAGGACTCGAATCAGGGCAAAAAACAACAAAACCCCGTCAGAAACGGGGTTTGTGAAGCACGCGCGGAAGGATTCGAACCCTCAACCTCCTGATCCGTAGTCAGGTGCTCTATCCAGTTGAGCTACGCACGCATGCTCGCCTTGAGTGATCTTGGCGAGGGGTACGGTAAGCCCATATTCGGGGTTTGGCAAGTTGAATTGTGGTTCTTGCTTGATTTCTTTTGCTTGATGGTGAACAATATCGACCCAGCGTGGGGTTCCCCGCTGGTTGGACTATCAAGGCAACATTGCCGAAGGATGAAGACTGTATGGCTCACTCGAACTCTGCAAAGAAGCGTATCCGTCAGAACATGAAACGCCGCGCCCTCAACCGCTGGCGTATGCGCAACATGCGTGTTGCGATCAAAGCTTTTGATGACAGTCTCTCCAATGGCGGAGACGCGGTCGCTGCATACCGCAAAGCCGCTTCGACTGTGGACCGCACCGCTCAGAAGGGTGTCATCCATCGCAACCAAGCAGCGCGTCGCAAGAGCCGCATGAACAAGCGTCTCAAAGCACACGCCGGCTGATCAGCTTTGCGAACACTTTGAATCAATAGATGCCCGACCTCACCGGTCGGGTTTTTCTTTGCTTATTATCAATCCCCTTGTTCAGTGCATCCGAGCGTTGTTGAGAGATTCTGCAGGCACCATGTCACCTTCGAAGCATACAACCGAGTCGATGCTCCCGAATCAATCGGGTGTCGCTCAGCGATCAGCGCTCGCGCGTGACAGCTACTTTGCCCAGTCCATGAGACCGCTGCCGATGCTGGTTTTCTTGCTTCCGATCATCTTGCTCTACGAGCTTGGATCACTCGGGGTGTTTGGGCCGGTGAAAGACTCGCTCGAAGCGCACCGGATGCTTGTCCGGTTCTTTGACTTATTTGGTGTGGTCGGTCTGCATCTGCCAGCGCTGGCGCTGGTGACGATGCTGGTGATGCAACATATTTTGAGTCGAGATCCGTTGAGGTTTTCCGTGTCGGTGTGGCTCAAAATGATCACCGAGTCCGCATTTTTGACGGGGCCGTTGATCGTGATGGTGATGGTCCTCAAACCCATCGGTGCGGGTGAACTGGTCATGCAGGCGGCGGCAATCGTCCCGGATCAATCCCAAGCGAGCCAGTTCATGCTCGCGCTCGGAGCTGGTTTATACGAAGAGATGCTCTTTCGACTGGTGCTCATCACGATGATCCACTTCTTGATCGCTGATGTGTTCGGATTCAGCGAGACCAAGGCGTTCTTCGTCGCGATCCTGCTGTCTTCTGTCGCGTTTGCGTGGTACCACGATCAGATCTTCATGCTCGATGGATCGCTCAACTTCCGGATGGCATTCTTTTACTTCCTCGCGGGGATGTATTTCGGAATCCTGTTCCTGATGCGAGGGCTTGGGATCGCGGTGGGGGTGCATCTCTTTTATGATCTGCTGGTGCTGGTGATCATCCCGTCGTTCGATGGTCGCTCGAGTTGATGCGTCGATTCACCGATCGAAGTGGCAATGAATGCGTCTTCAGGGTCAATTCCCAAGGCGTATGACTTGACGGGGGATAAATGGGGAATACAGTACCCCCGTCCGATCGGCCCCATCGTCTAGCCTGGTCCAGGACACCAGGTTTTCATCCTGGTAACGCGGGTTCAAATCCCGCTGGGGTCATTCTTCCGCATGAGTTTCGACTCTTGCGATGTGCACAGACTCTTGTGATGCGAATCCAAGAGCACCCCGAACAGTTCTAATCGAAATTTTGAAAGACCTTTGAGGTCCGGATAGGTTGTTTTGTTATCTGGATTCGTTGAGTCTCGCGAGATAGGACGGTGTTCTAGTTTGAGTTCGTTATCCGGACCGGGGTATTTTTGCCCTGCATTTCAAATCCTGTGCTCTGGCTAAACAGCCCTCCCTCGCCCGCCGATACATGGTCTCTGGAGGTGCAGCAGATGCCCAAGTTCGATCAGTCTCATTTCTCGCTCGATATCAATAACACGGATGATCTTGAACTCATCGGGATGTTTCTTGATGAGCTTCCCAATCGCATCGATGCGCTCCAGAAAACCGCAGAATCCTGCGATTTCTCGCAGTTGAATCGTCTGGCACATCAGCTCAAAGGTGCCGCACCGAGTTTCGGGTTCGATCCCATCGGAGAAGCGGCGGCGTGCCTTGAAGATCGGATCAAGACAAGCAATATCGAGAAGCTCGAACTTGATCACATCCGTTGCGAGTTTGACGCACTGGTCTCCGAATGCAACTCATACCTGAAATACATCGATTCCTGAACGCCCTCGCCTGGACACCAACTCCTACGGAATGACGCTTCGGTTATGACAAGCAATCCTCAAACTCAACTTGACCAGAATCCGGTCGTCTTGCTTGTAGACGACTCGGAGTTTGTGCATCGATTGTTGAATGCTCGATTGAAAACTGAATCCATCCAGATTGTGAGTGCTGTCAACGGTGTCGAGGGACTCGAGCTTGCCAAGAGCAACCTCCCCGCGTTGATCCTCCTGGACCTTGAGATGCCAGTGATGGATGGTTTTGAAACGCTCAGGCAGCTGATGGAAGACCCCACGACACGCAATATCCCCGTGATTGTGCTTTCTGGTCAGGACACGACACAAGACAAAGTGACGGCCTTTGATTTGGGCGCCAGTGACTTTGTATCCAAGCCATTCGAACTGACCGAACTCCGCGCAAGACTCCGCAGCGCGCTTCGAATCTCTACGCTGCTCCGCATGCTCGAACAACGGGCCCAGATCGATGGGCTCACGGGTCTTTATAACCGTTCTCACTTTGATATGCGTTGGAACGAGGAATATGAGAGCAGCATCCGGCACGGGAAGAGTCTCACGCTGGTCATGATCGACATCGATCAGTTCAAGTCAGTCAACGACACCTTTGGCCACCCTGCCGGAGATGCCGTGATCGCTGGAATGGCCAACCTGCTCCACAAGCACTTGCGTTCGAGTGATATCGCGTGCCGGTACGGCGGCGAGGAGTTCGCCCTCATCCTGCCCGATACCACCCCAGAAGACGCCAAGGGGCTGTGCGAACGGATCCGAATCGCATGTGAAGAGATTGATTGGCCCAGACACCCCGAACGCAAGGTGACCATCTCGCTCGGGATTTCGGGTTGTATCGATGGGCCAACGCTTTCAGCAATGGAGTGGATCGAGCATGTCGATTCCAATCTCTACCAAGCGAAAGAGCGGGGGCGGAACCGGATTGTCTGTGATCAAACCAAGGGTCAGCTCGTTCAACTCCCCAAAGCCGGCTGAGCCTGCGGCGTGCTATCATCTGGGGAATGACCCCAGACCCAAAGTACCAACCGAATCAAGAACGGCTTGAGAACCTCGAAGAATCCATCGGATACCTCGAAGTCGACAGCGGCCGTGCACGCGAACAGTTCGATGAACTCAGCAAAGCGGTCCACGAGCTCAGCACACGCATGCAACGGCTCGAATCGCGTCTGGTCGATCTTAACAGCCGAATCGAGACCGCTGATCCCGGATTGGTCGCCCCGCCGCACAGTGCGGGTCCTGATATCACGCGCGATCCGTTGTAGTTCCTCTGCGTATACTCTCTTGATGGACAACACACTGATCAATCGTATTTCTCGATCCTCGCGTCCAGTGGGGGTCTTGCTCTGTGGTTTGGGTATCCTCACCGCATCTACGGGCTGTAGGGACCTCCAGAAACGCCGTGTAGAGCTCAAGGAATCCAGCGGTGCCAATCCCGATCTGGAGGAACGGTTCGGACTGACAGGCGATGCTCAGGACCCCAGCGAGCGTGATAAAGAGATGGGGTATGGGAAATGGAAACCCAAGCCCGAGCCTGAGGGGACCAGTTCGCCGACCGATCCGGCCCGCCGGAAGCCGTTTTAAGACGCAGCAAGAACTTGTAGCGTCCAGTATACTGAACCTCAGCACGGATGGAGTCTCAATGACACAGCTCTCGGATCGATATGCAGAAGTGATGGAACGGGTCGCTCAGGCGGCCCAGCGGTCTGGGAGATCACCCGAATCGGTCTACACCATCGCGGTCACCAAATATGCTGAGCCTGAGGATATTCGCGAGTTGATCGGTCTCGGTCATCGTGATTTCGGTGAGAACCGGGTCCAGCAGCTTGCCCAGCGTGCAGGCGTGATCGACGAATGGTTCGATCGGATCCGCTCGCTCCCGAGGACCTCGTCGGATATCGAACCGATCAATGTCAATGACCCAGTCCGCTGGCACATGATCGGTCATCTCCAGCGCAACAAAGCACGGAAAATCGCGGACTGTACCCGGCTGATCCATTCGGTCGATTCCCTGCGTTTAGCCGAAGAACTGCAGGTCGTTGCCAACAAGATCGACCGGGTGATCGATGTGCTGGTCCAGGTCAATGTCTCAGGCGAAGACTCCAAAACCGGACTTCCTATCGCGGCACTGGGCGCGATAGCAGAACAGATCGACACCATGATCAATGTCCGTGTCCGCGGCTTGATGACCATGGCGCCGATCACCGAAGACCCAGAATCCTCGCGTCAGCATTTCGCACGCTGCAAAGAAATCTACGATGATCTGGTCAAAGCGGGCGTCGGGGAGGATCATTTCAACCTGTTGTCGATGGGGATGTCAGGCGATTACGAGGTCGCGATCGAAGAAGGGGCGAACCTTGTTCGCGTCGGTACCGCGATCTTCGGCGAGAATCTCAACGAGGAATCGCTTGAGCACGCTTCAGATTCTGCAACTTCATAAAAATCTAGAGTAGCACCCAGCGTCAGCCATTGGCTGAGTACTGATTCGCAAGCATTGCCAGGGCCCCGTTGGGTTTCCGGATCTGGATCATCTGCGCTTGCAGGTTCCGTCCCGGACACGCGGTGCTGCGGAGTTCTTGGTGGGTATACACCCGGCTCAGTGGCACATGGAACCGGCGCATCTCGTGGGCGATGAGCATATTGAGTGTGTCCAGTGCCTTGGGGGTGGGTTTGACCTGCTCATAGTTCCCGAACATCACAATTCCGATGTTTCCGGGGTTGTTGTCCTTCACATGCGCCCCTTGGTAGATCAATGGTCTTGCTTGCCATGCGCGGCCGGCGGGATCGATCGCGTAGTGGTATCCGATATCCGCCCAATGGTTGGCGAGGTGTCCTCTGCGGATCACAACAAGCCGACGGACCGAATCATCGTACTGACCCGATGGCAGTGGGCTGATCGCATCGTGGTGGACGGTGATGCGGTTGATTTGCTGCATGGGATCGGCGAGGCTGACTTTGGTCGTGCCTCGTGTCCATGCGGTCCGGGGGATCACGAAGTGTGGAAGTTCGGTGAGTCTGGCAGAAGCGATCTGGGACGGGGTTGTGGATGCGGGGTAGGGCATAGCCGGGGCGCGAGCCACGGTGATCGGGTCTCCTGGGATGGGTTGACCGATCATGTTTCCGGATCGAGTGCTGCGTTTGGTGCCGCTCTTGCATCCGCTGAGTCCAGCGAGAATCCCGCTGACAGCGATCAGCGATCCCGCCTTGGCGCCCAACTGGAGAAGATGACGCCGGGTTGTCGAGGATAGAGGTGATTGGTTATCCATTGCTTTTCCCGTTATTATGAGAACTGTATCGGTTCAGTCATCGGCAAGATGACCCGATCTGGTACAATGCTACTCGATTTGGGTTCTTTGGTACCAGTCGGTGCTCCGAAAGATCCGGTAAGCTTTTGTTTTAAGCCAAGATCGACTGTTTTTGTATTCAAAGGGGAGGTGGCATAATGGCCATCAGACGATTTATCGTATACCTGCTCTTGCCGTTGCTCACGGCCCCTTGCTTGGCGCGGATCGATGCGGATTTCGAAGCCGCTGAGGCACTCCAAGAGCTCCAACTGGCTCAAGCCGCGTACACCCACGCGATGGCTCAGCTCCAGCTTGCGCAAGGCAATCTTGACCGTGCGACCGCGCATGCCATCGCCTTGGGTGCAATTCCCAATCCCCAACAGCCCGCCGAGAACACGCCTCCAGCCCCGCCTGCGGCCCAACCCGCCGCGGCTCCCGCTCCGGCTCAAACTCCACCACCCGAACTCAAAAAGAAAGACGATGGACCATCATTCTGGGATGGATGGAAACGGTCAGTCCGCGTCGGTTTCAACACCACGACGGGGAACACCGAGAACGCCAACCTGAACCTGCAGTTCCACACCATCCGGAAATCGAAGAAATACCTCACCAAGTTCGATTCGGAGTATCGCTTCGCGACCCGGAACGGGGTGGATTCGCAGAACCGGCTTGATCTGGACTTCCGTCATGAATGGCTCGCTCCCGAAGGGAGCAAGGTCGGTTGGTGGACGACTGCGAGTTTCGAAGCCGACGAGTTCCAAGACTGGGACTATCGCGCCTCAGCACACGCTGGTGTCAGTTATCAGTTCATCAAAGACGACAAAACGAACTTCAAAGGCCGAACCGGCTTTGGTGGTTCGCAAACTTTCGGAGGAACAACCAACGAGTTCCGACCGGAAGCTCTGGTCACCGGTCTGGATCTCAAGCATCGCTTCAATGAGACCATGAATATCGAAGCGGGCTTTGAGTACTATGTGGATGTTTCTCAGGTGACCCGTGATCGCCTCAACAACAATCTCAAGTGGAACATCATGCTCGATAAAGAGAGCAACATGAACCTCCAGTTCAAGCTCACGCACAGATATGATTCCGAACCCGGTGGAGGAAAGGATAGTAACGACCTTTACTTCGACATCACCGTGGGTTGGCAGTTCTGACCCGCGATCAATGACAGCCGCGCTGTGGGGACGGCGTTCAATCACGGAAAAGACTCATGCAAGCAGAAATCGTCGAAACAACACAGGGTGCCGCAGACTCAGCGCCCGCCATTATTGACCCATCCGCCGCGGACGGTTTCGGGGACCTCGTCTCACGGATCACCAGCGGGGATATGAGCGCCGACACCTGGATCCTTGCATGGGAAACGGTGGGGCGTCCGGTGCTGCTCGCGGTTGTCCTGATCATCGCGGTGTTTATCGCCGCGAGTTGGGCACGCAAGATTGTGGGCAAAGCGGTTCGCAAAGCAAATGTCGAGGAGACACTCGCGCGATTCTTGTCCAACATGGCGCGGTATGCTGTGCTGGCAGCGGGTGGCGTCGCGATCCTTGGCACTCTGGGGATCGAGACCACGAGCTTTGCGGCACTTCTAGCCGCGGTCGGTTTCGCGATCGGTATGGCGATGTCCGGGATGCTCGGGAACATCGCGGCGGGCATCATGCTCCTGCTCTTCCGTCCATTCAAAGTTGGTGATGTGGTCGAAGCGGGGGGGGTCAAAGGCAAGATCTTCGAGATCGGTCTATTTACCACCGTCTTTGACACACCAGACAACCGTCGTATCATCGTCCCCAACAACTCCATCTTCGGCGACAACATCGAGAATGTCTCGTTCCACAGCACCCGCCGTGTCACGGTTCCCGTTGGGACCGCGTACGGCGCGGATATTGACAAGACGCGCGAAGTTCTGCTCCAAGCCGCGAAGGATTCGCAGAGCGTGCTCGCTGATCCAGCACCGGCGGTATTCCTCAAAGGATTGGGCGGCTCATCGATCGACTGGGATGTCCGCGTCTGGGTCAACACCCCAGATTTCTGGGATGTCCAAGACCGGTTGACCCGCGATGTCAAGTACGCTCTGGACAACGCAGAGATCAGCATCCCGTTCCCACAGATGGAACTCAACATCTGCGGCAAGCTCGAGCAGGCTTGATTTAAACCGGTTGTGATCGAACGCGATCGAGCCATTTACTCCAGATCGAGAGCACCAGCAGCATGTAGAGCCGCTGGGAGTGGTCGCGTCCGTGCCAAGGATTGATCGATTTTTCCCCGGCCGCATCGTGCTCGCGGATCATCTGCTCGACAAACTTCATGTTGATCTCAACTCCAGCATCCGCGAGTCCCGGGAATGGGTCGGATGATCGGAGGTGGTCGAGGAGGAGTTGTCGCATGTCGCCGTAGTCGGAGCGGAACCATTCCCCGATCGGGATTGCGAAGCCTTGCTTGGGTCGATCGACGATGTGGTCCGGGAGGTATTTGCGGGCGACTTGTTTGAGGAGTCCTTTGCGCTGACCGTCGGGCATGAGGACATTGAGCGGCGTTCGCATCGCGGCTTCGACAAGATCCCTCGCAAGAAACGGAGCGCGGACTTCAAGACCCACCGCCATGGATGCGGTGTCGGTTTTGCGGAGCAGGTCGTCGGGGAGGTAGTTGGTGAAGTCGTATCGGAGTGGGTCGTTGACACGATGGAACCGATCAGTCCCTGGTGGACCATTATCCACAATGCTCATGAGTTTGCGGAGATCAGGTGTCGGGAAGATCGCGAGGAGTTCAGGGTATCCACCGAAGCGTGCAGCGGCGGCAAGGCGGGCGAGATAGGTTGTCTTGCTGCCGGGTTCTCGTTGATCGAGCAGTGATGTGGGGATGAACTTCAACAGGTGATGCCAGCGGTTGAGCATCGGCGCGATGGTGTGCCGGCGGTATCCTCCGAAGAGTTCGTCGCCTCCATCACCGGAGAGCGCGACCTTGATGTGTTCGCGGGCGGCTTTCGAAACCCAGTAGGTCGGAAGCAATGAACTGTCCCCGAACGGGAGTCCGAGTTGCTCGATGAGCATGATCAGATCACTCGCGGGATCGGGATCGCAATCGAGTGTGGTGTGGTCGGTGCCGATGACTTTTGCCGTTAGTGATGCGGCTTCCGATTCGTCGTACCGCTTGTCGGGCATTCGGACGGTGAAGGTTTTGATGTCTGGGCGATGTTTATAAGCGATGGCGGCGATGAGTGCAGAGTCGACCCCGCCTGAGAGGAATACGCCGAGCGGTACATCGGCTTCGAGACGGGAAGTGATCGCGTCATTGAGAAATCTACTAAGTAAAGCTGGATTGAGCCATTGAGCTTGATTGATCCCTGATCTTGACGAAACTGGAATACATCTGGTCGCAATGTCTGACATCGAACCCAGAGTGTCAACCGTTGGAGCATTGGCGTCAGATCCCTGAGTTGGTGTCTTGGGCATGACTCCCCACCAACTCGGACATGGACAGTTCATGAGTGATGCGGGCGAGATATCAGCGCCGTAGCCGATCCACAAGTCAATCTTACAACTCATCATTCCTTTTAACACATTACAAAACTTGGACTGTAGGAGAGACAGTCCGGCAGCACTCGTGGAGAAGACCCTGCCGATGTTGTTGTGTTGGATTGTCGGCATGTCATACATTGGTTTTTCGCCAGCGCGGTCTCGTCCAATCCCTAGTTGACCTGTGGAGGAATCCCAAACGAGTGATGCGTACATCCCATCACATTCGTCGAGAAGGAGCAAGCCCCATTCCCGCCACCCATGCACCAGCACTTCCGTATCCGAATGATCCGTCTCAAACACATGCCCGGCGGCTTCGAGTTCTTTGCGTAACTCTCGATGGTTGTAAATACACCCATTGAACACCACCGCAACCACCGGCTTGTTCGGCTCGACCTCGCTCGCGATGATCGGAGTCTGCCCCGGTTGGTAGGTCAGGTCGGGACGCAGGCGGTCGCCGTCGTGGACCATGGGTTGGGAGCCGCCATGATGGTCGATGATGCTGAGCCGGCGGTGGACGAGGGCGACATCGACGATGGTGCCGTCGTCGCGGATGGCGCGATCGCGGAAGCGGCCTTGCCCGTCGGGGCCTCGGTGTTTGATGGATTCGTCGAGGATGTCGAGCCACGATTCAGGGATCGCTTCAAGCGGCGGCGGGGGGGCGCCGTCTTTGGGATCGTGAATCTTGATGACGCCTGCGATGCCGCACATGGTTACTGGGAGTCTTTCTCGGTGCGATGCTCGGCGAGTTCTTCGACGGCATGCTCGACGGCGGACACGATGGATGGCTCGGTGTCGGAGTCTGTGATGGTGTTGTCTTGGAATGTTCCGGTGCGGTAGCCCCAGACGGTGTGGATGACCCGTGTCACCAGCATCGCGGCGATGAATGCGAATACAAACGACCACGATGCGCGGATCTCAGCGTATTTTTGGAGCGCCCACATTCCACCCATCGCGACGAGCATGAAGACCGGGACGAGCGCGGCTCGCTCCGCTTGGACGCGCGTTGCTTCGCGTGCGAAGTTCTTGTATTTGGATCGCTGGTCAATCTCGGGGTGGTGGCCATGGGGGTTCCAGTGGTTTGCGATCCAGTGCAAGCCGTAATAGACGCAGACATCCATGATCGTGTCGAGGACATACGCGATGACGGAGATGAGGAATCGTTTGTCTTCACCGATCCACAAGGAGATCCAGTGGATCGGGTACTTGGTCAGCGCGATCGAGATGAGTCCCGCAGCAAGAATGTTGACATTGACATTGATGATCCGCTTGCGTTGGTAGAGCTTGAACACGCGCTTGGGCATTGATCAAGACCTCAGTGTGAGCGGTTGATGACCGCATCTGCGATCAGTTGGAGCATCGGACGGCCCGGTCCTTCGGGGATTGAACTCAGCCGGCTCTTGGCGCTCTGGACATATGACATCGCCATGTCCTGGGTCGCTTCGATGGACTCGGTTGCTTCGACCAGTTTGAGGAGTTCTGGGAGCCCGGATTGATCGCCGTGGGAGATCGCTTCGATGAGTGTGAGCGAGCGGGCTTTGTCGGAGGCGTTGGAGAGGTGGTGGATGATGGGGTAAGTGAGTTTGCCTTTTTCAAGGTCTTTGCCAACGGATTTGCCGACGGATGCTTCGGTGCCGGTGAGGTCGAGGACATCGTCTTGGATCTGGAACGCGATCCCGAGGTCCGTCCCGAATCCGAGGAGTGCTTGAACAGTGGGGTGGTCCTGCTGGTCAAACCCAAGGGTGCTCAGCGCACCGAGTTCGCACGCGGCTCCGATCAACGCGGCGGTCTTCCGCTTGAGGATTTCGAAATAGGTCGGTTCATCAAGCTCGTAGTTGTTCCGGTTGTGGAGCTGGAGGAGTTCGCCGGTGCACATGACGGCGGACGCTTTGCCCACGATCCGACTCGGGACAGGGGAGTTGAGCGATGAACAGAGTTCGTACGCGCTTGCGATCAAGTAATCGCCGAGGATGACGGAGGTCTCGTTGCCCTTCATCGCGTTGATGGTCTTGCCGCGTCTGCGGATTTCCGCTTCGTCGAGGACATCGTCGTGGACGAGGGTTGCCATATGGACCATCTCGCAGACTGCGCCGCTCACGATGTGCGCGTCGGTCAGAATTTTCGAAGGATCATCGGATGCGAGGATGTTGCTCAGTTCCGGGTTTGCCGCGGCTCCGCACAGGAGCACGAGCATCGGACGGAGCATCTTCCCGCGATACCGCTCGACATGCTCGCACATCTGATCGACCGGAGCCAGATCGGAGACCAGCTGTTCTGCAAAGATCCGTTCAACACCACCAAAGCCCGAAGCGATGATGTCTTCGAGTGAACGGAGTTCTTCCGGGATGTCCAAAACGCCTTGCATCATTGGGATTCTATCGTGTTTCCTGTTGGTGGATCAGTCGTAGGCGACAATGTAGGAGATAAACGCTGGGTCCGCTTCGCCTTCGAGGGTTGGTTCGTATTCGCCGTTGCCGTCGCCGTCCTCGTCTTCGCCTTCCCAGTAGACGAGGACATTGGCGAATCCTGCTTCTGAGAGCAGTTCGCGGATCTCGACCATGGTCCAGAGTCGCCACTCGTAGGTGAACGCTTTGTTCATGCGGGTCTTGTCGGGGAACTTGAAATGGATGTGGCAACGCATATCGCCGGTGATCGGGTTGTAGGACGCTTGTTCCCAGATGTAGGTGAAGGAGCGTCCCCCGCCCGCGTCGATCTTCTTCGTCTCTTCGGTCTCGGTCATGGTTTCCGAGCCGCCGTAGTGGTCGAGGAAGAAGATGCCGTCTTTGCCGATTGAGTCGCGGACGCTCTTGAAGTATCCACGAAGCTCGTCGCGGGTCTTGAAGAGCCAGTACGAGAAGTTCATCGCAAGGACGCAGTCCGTGCCCCCGGCATCCCCCGGCTCCAGGACAGTGCGGTTCAAGAGCTGGACGCGAGCACGCTCATCGTCGCTGAGCTTTGCGAGGTGGTGTTCTTCGCCCCAATCAAGGGTGGGCTGGTCGATGTCCAGACCGACTGCGGTGTTGGTCTTTCGGCGTTTGATCCATTCGACGGAGGTGTTGCCGGTGCCACAGAAATCTTCGCGGAGGGACTGGGCTTTGCGTCCCCGGATGGATTCGAACTCCGCGTCGATGAAGTCGATCTCCGCTTCGACATTCTGGACCGAATGCTGATACAGCTCATGGCGATCAGCGGTCAGTGCGGTCAACGCACCGGACTTGGCGGCTTTCTCCGCGGCTTTCTTCTCGATATTGGCCTGTCGTCCCGATTTTTTGTCTTTGGTTTGAACGCTCATCTGAACCCTCACTGGATCGGCTCGTACTGTTGGAAAGTCCGAGAATCGGACCCATGAGGATCGTAGTGATCGACTCCTCCGATGTCTCGCTTGGACAGGGATTCTGAACGAATCCTCCACGCCAATCCCGATGATCGGGGTCTACACTGCCAGTCCTCGACGATTCTCCGGGCAACGGAAGCCCGCTGAGCAATACGGCGATGGGCAAGACGAAGGGAAGGTATCGATGCACCTCACCATGGTTGGAACCGGATATGTAGGGCTTGTCACCGGGGTGTGCTTTGCCAATACAGGCAATGATGTCACTTGCCTGGATGTTGATCCTGAGAAGATCAAGAAGCTTGAAGCTGATATCTGTCCGATCTATGAGCCCGGCCTGACCGACCTGATGATCAAGAATCGCCAGTCCGGCCGTCTGACATACACCTTGGACAAGAAAGCCGCATACCAGAGGGCGGACATGATCTTCATCTGTGTCGGGACCCCGTCAGATGACAAGGGTCATACAGATATGTCGTACATCGATGGCGCCGCTGAGGATATTGGTCACGCGATCAAGGAACTCGGTCCGGACGCCAAAGCGAAGGTCATCGTGGTGAAGTCGACCGTTCCTGTCGGGACAACCTTTCGTGTTCGGGACACCATCAAATCAATCGTTGGGGACATCAAGTTCCATGTCGCGGACAACCCGGAGTTCCTCAAAGAGGGCGACGCGGTCACCGACTTCAACAAACCAGACCGTGTGGTCGTCGGCGTTGAATCCGAAATGGTCGGGGAGATGTTCCGCGATCTCTACGACCCGTTCGTCCGCAACGGGCACCCGATCTTCATCATGGATGTGCTCAGCGCCGAGATGGTCAAGTACGCGTCCAACAACTTTCTGGCGACCAAAATCTCGTTCATCAACGAGATGGCGAACCTCTGCGAAGCGTACGGCGCGAACATCAACCGTGTCCGCGAGGGCATGTGCTCGGATTCCCGCATCGGTCACCACTTCCTCTACCCAGGGCTCGGCTACGGCGGCTCCTGCTTCCCCAAGGACACCCTCGCATGCATCATGATGGGCGATCAGGCCGGTGTGACCATGCAGGTTTCCAACGCGGTCCACGGCACCAACGAACGACAACGCAATCTCTTCTTCAACAAAATCGTCAAGCACTTCGGTGGTGAGATGGGGCTCAACGGCAAGAAGATCGGCTTCTGGGGTCTGGCATTCAAACCACGCACCGACGACATCCGCAAAGCACCCGCGCTCACCCTCGTCCGCAAAGCCCTCGGCTACGGCGTGACCTGCAACGGGTACGACCCGGTCGCTGCATCCAATGTTTCGATGGAGATGGGCGATACCATCGACATTCACGACGACATGTACGAATGCGCACGCGATTGTGATGCGATCGTGATCTCGACGGACTGGCCCGAGTTCAAGAGCCCGGACTTTGACAAGCTCGCGAGCGTGATGAAGGGCAAGGTCATCTTCGATGGTCGCAACCTGTACCGTCGTCAGCATCTCGGCGAGCTTGGGTTCCATTACTACTCGGTCGGGCGGACCCCGATTACCCCAACCACCTAAGTTGTTTTAAAACGAGAATGTAAAAGGCGACCCAAATGACTCGGGTCGCCTTCTTTATTTAAAGATGTCTCGTACTTATCCGCGGCGACGGCGTGAGACGCCGAGGCATCCAAGGCCGAGCAGTGCCAAGCCGCTTGGTGCTGGTACGATCGCGACATTGTCGAGGTCGAAGTCTGCGATGAGTTCGGTGTCCAATCCATCAGGACGGAACGCTGAGACTTGCAAGTTGCCGACGGCTTCCATAACTGCATTAAACGCTGCTGGGGTCGGGGCACCTTCGATGGTCAGCAGTGGGTTCCCGAAGAATAGGTCGAAGGTGAGGTGGGTCCATTCGCCGGAGACGGTCGATGAGCTGGATTCGACCGCGAATGCTGGGAAGTTTGCTGAGCTGGCAACGCGGAGCGCGATGTCCAGATCGACACCCGCGTTGTGACGGAAATCGAACTCAACGGTGGTGATGCCGCCGGTGAGGTAGTTGCCGACGAATGCGTCGCCCGATGCGTCTTGATCGTCTTGCCCGCGGAGCAGGGTGATCCCGAATGGTCCAGCGGTGTTCAGGTCGAGTTGCGAGCTGATGTACGCGCTGTTGTCGATCGAACCGGTTGCGTTCCAGGTGGTTGGTGTGAATGCACCGCTGACCCAGTTGTTTGCTCCGGACTCAAATGTTTCGGTGTACGAAGTCACCGATGCCGACGCGGTCAGTGAAACCGCGGCGATGGTCAAAATAGTTGCTGTTGCCTTCATGGCGTTCTCCTCAGGTGTTGGGAATAAGTTCCCGTCTGTAAAACAAATCAGTTGCTTGAAAACTCGGATAGGAATGCGGAAACATCGAGAAAGTTGAAACCGCAGTCGCCGTTGATATCCGCGGCAACATCGCCGTTCCCAAAGTCGCTCAAGAATGCGGAGACATCGAGGAAGTTCTTGGAACCATCTCCGTTGTAGTCACCGAACGAACCCACGCGAGCGCGGATATCAAGGGTCGCGGCGTATCCGAAGATCTGCGCGAGTGGATTTTCTTTTGTATAGAAGATCGGGTAGTCGCCTTCGCCGCCGCCGGGGCCTCCGGATGCCGGGGACATCGCCGAGACGATAAAGCGGACTTCACCGCGATCGAGCATGCGTGCGAGTTCGTCGCGTGCGCCTGCATCGCAAGGGGTAAAGGTAAAGCTGATGGTGGTGTCCGCTGGGACCAGATCGCCGGTGGTGAGCAGATCGCTTGTGCCGATCGCGAGCGGGACTGCGTTGAACTGTTCCTTGACATGGTTCGAGATGTTCTGCGCGAACCCCTCGTTGTCGAAGATCGCTGCGAATACATTCCGCATCCCCTGAGCCGGTGCGACTTCTGGGACGCTCCCGAACGAAGAGTTCTCGAAGAATGTGCTCTGGCTAATCCCAGGCTTGTATCCGGGGAGGAACAGGTTGATCGGGTGACCGGGATCCAGATCGTTTGGTTCGCCGTCGACGCCGTAGGTTGTGTAGTCGTCGTAGGAGTCGTCGTAGACGAATCCGTTGTCGTTCGCGATGGTCATGGTGACGGTGATGTCGTGGACGCGGTACTGGTCTGATCCGAGCGCCGGAGCAAACTCGGTCGAGGTGTCAAACCCAACCAAGACCTGCGCGTCGTGATCGTCGAAGCCTTCGAGGAGCGGTGCTCCGAAGACGGACATCTCGAAGCGGGTGCCTGGTGAGCCGTTGAATGGGTACATCCAGCGGTCGAGGGAGGGCGAGTCGTATTGGGTTTCGATCAGTTGTGCGTGTGCTGCAGTGGCGCAGATCGCGAGTGGGATGAGTGGGAGCAGACGGGTCGTTTGAATCCTCATATCGAATCTCCATGTGTGCGGACGGCGTTTTTTGCGCGGTGCCGATCAATCTCAAGTAAATTTTCAGCAAACCGGGATTTCGGTTTGCAAATCGGGTTGAACATGCGAATCATTGAGAATGAGTCTCAACATGTCAAGGAGTTGGCATAGAAAATGAGACAGCGTCTCAATAACGAATCAGGTCAGCCATTGATGATTCCGAAAGTATGAGCAAAGGAACGCCATGAAGAACAACCCCTCAACCCACTCCAGAGCGTTCACGCTGATCGAGTTGCTTGTGGTGATTGCCATCATTTCTGTCCTGATCGGGATTCTCCTCCCGGCACTCGGTTCTGCACGCGCCAGCGCTCGGGCCGTCCGCGAGCAAGCGGGCATGGCGCAGCTGCTCGTCGCATACCAGATGTACGCCGACGACAACCGAGGCAAACTCCTGACCGGGTTCCTCTCCAACGACCATTGGACAACGATGGTCAAGGATCACAATGAACCCAAAGACCTCCGAGGCAACTCAGTCGGTGCAATCGCAGGCAAGCGGTATCCATGGCGGCTCATCCCATACCTCGATTACCAGTTCGACGGCATTTATCTCGATCCTACCGTCACCGAATCAATCGCGTCCTCGCTCAATGCTGAGAGCAACTCGTTGAATGATCATGCACTCCAGTATGTCGCGTCGCTGTACCCATCCTTCGGGCTCAACTCCTACTTCGTCGGTGGTGGGGCGAATGGCGACAATCTCCCCTGGTCCGAAGCGGGCCGGCGGGTCTTCGGGAAGATGCATGTGGACAAACTCCATCAGGTCCGCCGTCCAAGCTACCTCATGAGCTTCTCCACGGCACGCTCGATCGCTGAACCCTCGCTCCTTCCCGGATACGGCTCAGTCGAAGGGTACTTCATCGTCAAGCCGCCGCACCTGTACTCGACCTCGGGTCGTCAGTGGGAGGATGCGTATGTTGCCAATACCGAGCATCCTGAGTCCAACTCTGGCGGTGTTTCGCTGCGTCACAAGGGCAAGGGCATCGCGGGGATGCTCGATGGGCACGCGGAGCAGTGGGACTGGGACGAGTACAACGACATGCAGCACTGGTCCAACAACGCGACGAACGAGGATTGGGAAGTCCAAGCCCGACTGCCGTGACCTCTGAGCCGATTTGACCTACGCTCCCTGCATGAGTGAACGGATCGACCTTATCAACGAACTGCAATGGCGCGGACTCCTCAAGGACTGCACCGACATCGACGGCTTGCGATCACACCTCGCCGACCCCGACAACGCACCTCGCAAGGTCTATTGCGGGTTCGATCCGACCGCTGATTCGCTGACCATCGGGAACCTAGTGCCGATCATGCTGCTGGCGCATGTCAAGCGTGCGGGACACTCGCCGATTGTTGTGATGGGTGGGGGGACCGGGCTGATCGGTGACCCATCGGGCAAGTCCGCCGAGCGTCAGCTCAACACGGTTGAGACCATCGCGGGCTTCATCGACAAGCAGCGCCCGATCTACAGCACCGTCCTCGACCAGATCGAAGGGCCGGACCATCAGATCCTCAACAACCACGACTGGCTCAAGAACATCTCGTACATCGAAGCACTCCGCGACATCGGCAAGCACTTCAGCGTGAACATGATGATGCAGAAAGAGTCCGTCAAAGAACGACTCAACAACCGCGAGCAGGGCATCAGCTACACCGAGTTTTCGTACATGATTTTACAATCTTACGACTTTGCGCATTTGTACGAAGAGATGGGCGTCACCGTGCAACTTGGGGGGAGTGATCAGTACGGGAACATCATCGCCGGTGGCGATTTGATCCGTCGTAGAAATAGTGTTGAGATGACGGAATCGGATAAACAATTTTGGCGTAAATATTCTGACGATATTTCAGATGCAATCAGATCCAACAACAGGGGATTACACGACAAAGCAATGGAGCTTCGTCAAGCAATAGATCAAAAATACAATCTGTGTTATGGTCTCACCGCCCCCCTCGTCCAAAAATCCGACGGCGGCAAGTTCGGTAAAACCGAGAAGGGTGCGATTTGGTTGACCGCCGCGCGGACTTCGCCCTACGCGTACTACCAGTTCTGGCTCAACGCGACGGACGAAGACGCACGCGGATGGATCAAGGTCTTCACCCTCCTCGATCAACCAACCATCGAATCGCTCATCGCGCGACACGACGAGAACCCCGGCAAGCGGGAACTCCAGCGGACACTCGCTCAAGAAGCGACGCGGATTCTGCATGGGCAAGCCGCGATGGAGAACGCGGAAGCCGCGGGCAAAGCGTTGTTCAGCGGCGACATCGGTTCGCTCGACGAACAAACCATGATCGAAGTCTTCGCGAGTATCCCGACGACCGAGCACAGCAAGGCGGAACTTGCTGATGGGCTGGACATGGTCGAGATGCTCAAGTCCACCAAGCTCGCAGCGTCCAACCGTGAAGCACGCGACTTCCTCAACGAGGGATCGGTCTCCATCAACGGCGAGAAGATCGACGCGGACACCAAAGTCACCGAGGCAAACCTACTCCACGGCTCGTTCATCGCGATCCGTCGGGGCAAGAAAAAATGGCACTTGACCCGTTGGAACGCATAGGGTCAAGTGCCACTCGAGGTCAGTGCCACAGGAGGGTGAGCACTGAGAGAACAAATCTGGTGTGGTTATGGGCAGCCGGCTCCGAACGCTGAGAGGAATGCACTCACATCGAGGAAGTTGAAGCTGCCATCAGCTTCGAAGTCCGCCGCTGGGTCCATGCTCCCGAATGCTGAGAGGAACGCGGAGACATCGAGGAAGTTCAAGCTCCCGTCGCCGGTCAGGTCCGCTGCACAGATGCTCACGCCGAGCGAGCCGTCTGCGTTGATGTTGTGGGTTTCGAGATCCGCGACACCGAAGTCACCGACCTGCCATCCCGCGATGAGGAACCCGTCGCTGCTGACGGTGGTGGTCAAGCGTGCGCGTTCTGCGGAATCTGAAGCGACCGCGACGGTGCCTCCTGCCCATGCGTCGGTGCCATCGGGTTTGACAGCGTGCGCGAGGACTTGTTCGAGACCGAAGCCGCCAGCGTTTTCGATCCATGAGACGACGAGGTTGCCGTCGAGTACATTGGTGTTGATCGTCCCGGATTCGAGCGTGTCGATCGCGGAGATGACTTTGCCGCCGTCGGTCCAGAGTCGTGCGCCCGATGCGTCGATGCGTTGTGCGTAGACGCCGTGGTTGCCTTGGTTGTTGTCAAGCTCAACCCACGAGACATAGACCGAATCGGTTGCTGGGTCATAAGTCGCTGCTGGTGAGACCCGTTCGCGGAGTACTGTGGAAGCGACCGCGCCGTCGTGTGGGAACGCTTCGCTGCCATCGCTGAGGATGTGCTGTGCGTAGACATTGAGACCGTTTGCGGTGTCGTACCACGAGAAGACCGCACCACCTGAGCCGTCTGCGACGAACTCGGGGTAGTTGCCGAACTGCAGTGAACCGCCATCAAAGACCGCGGCGGGTGATGCCCATGCTTCGGTCCCGTTGCTCGCAATTTTCTGTGCGTGGAGGTGCTTTGGTCCGAGGAAGAAGCCGTACTGGACCCATGACACGATGACCGCGCCGTTGTCGGAGCGGTGCATAGAAGCGACATTGATGGATTGCCCACCCGGATCGGAGAGCGCGGTGGTCCAGACGGTGCTTCCCATCTCGTCGATCTGCGCGAGGTTGGTGTCGAGGTTGTTGATCCAGCCGACAACCGCTTTGCCATCGCTGGTCGAAGCGATATCGGGTGAGTGGATTGAGTCGGCGCTGTTTCCCAGCTGGACGCCGTTGGCGCCCCAGAGTGCGGTGCCGTCGGGTGCGATGCTTTGTGCGGTGACGACGACACCACCGAAGCGGTCGTCGCGGAATGCAAGGACCGCGTTTCCGTTGGAGTCGACATCGAGACCGTAGTCTTCGGTTGAGGAGAAACCGCGATCCGCGATGAGGATGCCGTTGTGCGCCCACATCTCGTTGCCGCTCGCGTCGAGTCGTTGGAGGCGGACATCGTACCCAACTTCGCTTGAGTACCAGCTGATGTAGCATCCGCCGTCGAGGGTGGGGACCATCTTGGGCTGGACTTGCTCGCCTGAGCCGTCTGCGACAACCTGGTGGATGGTGGAATCATCCGACCACTGTGCCAATGCCGGGGTTCCGGCGGCAGCAATCAGTGCCATGGCGATGAAGGCTGTTGATTTCGTGTTCATAAATGCTTCTCCTGGGCTCAGATCTCTGGGTCTGAGGCGATTTTGAGGACCGATCGGAGTTTCGACACATCCGTGACTCCGGTAGCGACGAGGATAACGGTTTTTTTTCAGAATAAAAGTGTAATTTATTACAAAAGGCAGTAAAATACGAAATAGGTGAAAACTCCGCGCCTGAGGAGATTCGATACGATACACCTGTACAACAGAGGTAGGTAGTTCTTTGGATAGATCACATCGACAAGAAATCAGCGTAACCGCGCCGCAAGAATCTGAACCTCAAGAGGTTGCGGATCGTCTATGTTCGAGCATCGGTCTCGTTCTGAGTGGTATACCAGACTGTTCGATGCGTCCAACTGATATCGCTCGGCTGCTGGGGGTCTCCCGCGTCATGGTCGGACGCGTCCTGAGCAACATCGCGAAGGAAGAATATTCTGAGACCCTGATCGGGATTCCGGGTCCTGAAACGCTTCGGCTCATCCTGAACGCGGCGGCACACGCAGGGGTGGATCGGCTCGAGGTCGAGTCCGCGCTGGATGCGGTGGATTCGTTTGATCAACTCATCCGCGAGCGATTCGGAACGCGAGGCGCGATGAGCGCCGCTCTGAGCACTGGGCACACGGATGAACGGGAACGGTTCGAGCATTCGAGCCGGTATCAAGCGTTCAAAGGGATGAGCAGCATCCTCGGTGTTGAGAGCAAGGTTTGGCTGACCTCGATGATGATGACGCCGAATGCGGAATCTGAATCGAGTCTCGATGTGACCACCATCCATGGCACAACAGGGCTGCGACAACTCCGACCCAACATCCCGGTCCACTTTGTGTATGGAAAGCCTCCGGAATATTTGTCGGGTCGACAGATGCCTGTCCGGATCGAACTCGACCCAGACCTGTTCTTGTCAAATACCCCGGCTCCACTCTCAGTGAGCGAGGAAAACGGGCAGATTATCAACACCTTCGCGCCCGAGGTGATCGGGAAGGACGCGGTCTACGACATGTTCGCGGGTGTCCATGTTCCCAACGGGTCGGGCAGGTTTGCCAAGGAAGGACGCAACTATCGCGGGACCATCGTGACCCCCGATGTCCCGGTGGTGACGCTGGTGAGCGATGTGATCCTCCACAGCGATATTTTCGAAGGCATCGAACCCGAACTGTTCGTCCATAACACGGTTTCCAAAGGCGGCGCCGATATCGAGGACCCCAAGCGTGCGATTGATCGGATCCCTATGACCGAAGAAATCGTGGATCTTGGGTATGGTTTAGAAAACATCGAGATCCCCGAAATCCCGAAGTACGCGCAGATGATCGACTACATGTGCCAGCGATGCGGGACGCGCCCGAGTGACTTTCGCGTGCACCGATTACAGATCCAGTACCCGGTCTACGGCTTCCAGTATGCGATCGCCTTCAGAGTTCCGCTGCCTTGAGAACCCGAACAATCAATCCATGAAAAAAACCCGGGTCAACCGGGTTGGTCTGCTGAAGTTGTCTGTTCGAATCAGCGTCGACGACGCGCGCCCATGCCGAGGAATCCGAAGGCGACGACTACGGTCGATGGAGCGGGGACAATCGCGAACGCGAGGTCGTTGAATGTTGGATCGAAGATGGTGTACTCGCCTCCATCGAAGAAGTCGGTCGCGTTGACGAGATCGCCTTGGCTTGAACCCGACCAGACCCACGCGTCGCCGAAGGTGTTGTCGAGGGTTGCGCCGACGGAGATCCAGTACTCCACACCGGCATCCAACGCGAGCGCAGAACCGAGGTCGAGGGTGTAGGCGTACTCGTTGCCGCCGCCGAAGAGGAACGCGCCGGTTGCTGATGCGGTGAGGTTCCCATCTCCGATACTGACGGTTTGGGAGAGCAGCACATTGGCCAGGTCTGGTGCGCCGGCGAGGTCGGAGGTGTAGATCTCGACGGTGTACGAGAGCATGTTGGTTGGATCAGCGAAGTTGAAGTTCTGCGATCCACCCCACCAAGCGATGGAGGTTGCTGAAGCGGCTGAGTCGAGCGTGAAGTTATCGGCCATACGCTGGCTGAAGAACTGACCCGAGACGGCGTCAGAGAAGAAACTCTGTGCGGATGGTTGGTCACTGACCTGGCTGTAGATGTCCGCGTTGGCAAAGCCTGAGAGCCCGACAAGGGCAACGAGGGATAGTGCTTTGATGTTCATGCTGTCTTCTCTCCTGAAAGAATGAGATATCCCAGCGTTCAATGCTGGGTGGTGTCGGAAATGTACCTGAAGAATGGGGGGGCGGGTAGGAAAAACGCCCTTCAAACCGAGAAAAACACCAGTTTGAACACGGCTGATTTCAATCGCGGATTGCGACTGTGATCCTGCTCAGGAGGAAGTCTTACGATCCTCATCGCATACAATCCGGGATGAACAACGCTCCGGAATCAAAGCCCGCCGCCAGTACCAGTTCCAGCGATCACGCGGAGGTGATTGGTCGGGAGTTTGTCGATGCCGCTCGGCTCGCATCCGCGTTTGCTGCTGATGAACACAACGCGATCAAGGTCGCTCACCTCGCGAGTGTGATCGCACAGAGCGTGCAGAACGGTGGCAAGGTCCTCGCGATCGGCAACGGCGGCTCGTGCGCCGACGCGATCCACTTCTGCGAAGAACTCACTGGGCGATACCGAAAGGACCGTCCATCCATTCCCGCGATTGTCTGCGCTGATCCGGGTCACATCACCTGCACTGCGAATGATTACGGTTTCGATCAGGTCTTCAGCCGATGGATCAAAGGACTCGGGAACGAGCACGATGTGCTGATCGCGATGTCCACCTCGGGGAACTCGGTCAACATCATCAACGCGGTCGAAGCGGCGCGGAACCAAGGGCTCCATATCGCGTTGTTCCTCGGCAAAGGTGGCGGGGAACTCCGCACCAAGGGCGACACCCGATTTGTTGTGCCGGGTGAGACCGCGGACCGGATCCAAGAACTCCACATGCTCACGCTCCACACGCTGGTCGGCGCGGTCGAGCGGGCGATGGGGTACTGATTCAATCTTCTGGATAGATCGGCGCGGCGCATGAACCACCTTTGCGCGCGTAGTAATCTTGGTGGTATTCCTCGGCTTCATAGAACTTCGCATCGTCCGCGCTCCGCAGCTCGGTGGTGATGGTCTGCTTGGACCAGCGACCCTCGGCTTGCTGTGCTTGGATGAAGGCCTTGGCTTGTGCCAACTGTTCGTCGGAAGTGGTGTAGATTGCTGAGCGGTACTGCGTGCCGACATCGGGACCTTGGCGGTTGCCTTGGGTTGGGTCGTGGATGCGGAAGAACCATGCGAGCAGGTCGCTGTAGCTCACGATGGATGGATCGAAGTCGACCTTGACGGATTCTGCGTGGCCGGTTGTTCCCGAGCAGACCTCGCGGTAGGTGGGGGTCTTTGAATCGTCCCCTCCTTGGTATCCGGAGACGACATCGAGCACGCCGGGGAGCGTTGCGTAGCGGTCTTCGATGCCCCAGAAGCATCCACCCGCGAAGTACGCGGTTTCGAGTTTGGTTGGGAGTCCCATCGCGGGGACCTCGTCGCCCTCTTCGAAGAACTCAAGCGATGCGGAGTTCACGCAGAAGCGGAGGCCGGTGGGTTTGGGACCGTCGGGGAAGACATGTCCGAGGTGTCCGCCGCAGCGTGCGCAGGTGATTTCTTCGCGGCGCATACCCAGCGAGTTGTCCACTTCAGAATCAACATGGTCGGGATCCACCGGCGTAAAGAAGCTCGGCCAGCCCGTTCCGGATTTGAACTTGGAATCGCTCCCGAACAGCGGGAGTTTGCAGAGCCGGCAGTGGTAGACGCCGTCTTTTTTGTTGTCGAGGAGATTCCCACAGAACGGGGCTTCGGTGCCTTCATTGAGAATCACTTTGCGTTCTTCGTCGGTGAGGTCTTTGGCGAGTGTCTGGACGGTTTCTTCACTCAACGGCGTGATGTTGAATCCGGATGCAGAAAACTTGGTCGCGGTATCGTTCATGGTTGATTTCTCGTGTGGGCCAGCGGCCCAGGCGTTGTTTGAAATGGAGATTGCAGCGTACGAACCGAGCGGGATGGCGAGCCCAAGCAGAGCGAGGGCGGCGTTTCGGATGAGCCGAGGGGAAAGTGTTCGTGGGAAGCGTATCAAGGGATGCTCCTGTCGGGGTGCTGAATGACCAATATACGAACAACGCCGACCAATGGGAGGTTATTCCGGCGATTTCTGCATGAGAGACTTCGGTTTGAAATGCTAATCCGATGCTTCTACGGAGAGTTTCTTTCGTACCAACCCATCAAAGAGCCCCTCTGGAGCGGATTGGCCGGTCCAAAGCTCGAACTGCGCCTCCGCTTGCTTGACGAACATCTGCACGCCATCGATGGTGCGGTACCCGCGTTCCTTCGCGGCTTTGAGCATCGGGGTCTCGATGGGGTTGTAGACGGTGTCAAAGAAGACGGTTTCTGGAGGAAGTGGGGGCATGTCGGGGATGGGGATGGAGAGCCCGTCGGGGTCCGGACCACCGGTCATGCCGACGGGAGTGCAGTTGATGAATGCGTCGGCGATAAGCGATGGAAGCTTCTCAATGTTCATGGCTTGTACTGTGCCCAGATATCCGTCCTCGCTGTGGGAGAGAAGTTGCTCAGTAAGTTCTTGTGCACGAGAGAAAGTCCGGTTTAAGACAATGACATTCGCACCGTCGCGAGCGGCGCATGATGCCGCTGCTTTAGACACACCTCCAGCGCCGACGAGTGCGATTTTTTTCCCATTGAGATCGCCAAGTGTGTGTTGTAGTAAATCACGGATAGCTAGCGCATCAGAGTTTACCAATGAGATGCCGTCACACATGCGATGGTCATGTTCAATTTCAGACCACCATTGGGTTATTGTGTTTGCAGCCCCAATTCGCTTGACCGGATCATCCCTGTAACTGTGATTGAGTAAGCCGCCAATAGCTAAAGTTGCTGCATGTTCTTTATGCGGAATGGTCACACTTGCACCGCAGAAAACTAAGGGCTTGTCTTCAATCATCTGACTAACTGTGACATTGAAACTTGTTTGAGAGGCTTCGGCATCGTTCGTATCAGCAGCCACCGGCATCGGCACATACACCCCGTCCCATCCGATCGCCTCGAACCCCGCGTTATGCACCAGCGGCGACATGGATTGTGTCACCGGCCAACCGATGATGCCATAGACCTTGGTGGTGGGGGTAATTGACCGGAAGCGGTAGAGGTTGAGCAGTTCGTCGATCGTCGGCTGTCCCGGCGCGGTTGTCGATTCGCTCCGCAGTGACGCGAAGGTCAGCAGCCCACCAAACTTGGGCGCGAGGATGCGGCTCATCGTCCCGAACTCGCCCATCCCCAGCGCGATCATCGGCTTCTGCCGATCGCGGAGGATTTCGAATAACTCCAGATTGTCGCGGATCGAGCGGGCGCGGTACGCGATCTTGACGACGGCACACGCGGGCTCGTCGTTCATCGCGATGATCTTGCGGGTGAGGTCCGATGGTCTTCCTTCAAAATCGTGGCTCGACAGGATCAGCCGTGTCGTGACCTTTCGATGTTGCTTGGGATGATCAACGGCGAGGTTGACCTTCTGGCGGATGTTTGCGGAACGGGTGTAGGTTGCAAGCTCGACATCGATGTACGCGGGTGGGTGATCGCTTGTGCCGAGGGCTTCGTAGAGGGAGATGCGTTCGTCGTCGTCGCCGTGGTATTCGCCGCCTTCCCAGTGGGGCCTGCAGGTGACGATGCAGGGGAGCGGGGATTCTTTGACGAGGTCCAGCACGCGAGCGGTGCGGACTTCGAGCGATTCGCCATCGCGATCCTCGAACAATAGATCGACCCGGAACTCAACAAGCTCCGCGCCCTTCGCTTGAGCGAGAGAAGCATCCAGCAATGCGGCGTTTGCTTCTTCGACCATGATGGGCACGCAGATCATGGTCATGCGTGCACGCCTGCAGTGGTGGGGCGGAGGGTGATGCGACCGGAGCACGCGACGGGGAGATCGCCCGCTGGATTGGCATCGGGTTCGATGAGGCGGACATCGCCTTTGAAATCAATTGAGCCGTCGTCGTTGTGGGCATGCAGGTTGACGGTGATTCGGATCGTCGCGCCGGGACGGACGAATGCGCCGTACTTGAGGGCTTTGGCTTGGCACAAGACCCAAGGTTGATCAGCAGCGTTGTGCTCATCAATCAGCGAGCGTGCCGCTTGCGTCATTGCTTCGAGCATCATTACTCCGGGGAGGACAGGGAAACCCGGGAAGTGGTCCTGCAGGTATTCCTCCGCGCTGCTGACATGCTTGATCGCAATAAGCGATGTGTCGGTGCGATCAAGAACCCGGTCGATGAGTGAAAAATGCATGACTGAGCGTAGGCGTTTGGCGTGGTGTGTCCCACCGGTTGGGCATCGGATCGGGAACCGGAGGGCACAAAAAAAACGGGGCTCTTCGTGAAGAGCCCCGTTTGAAATGTTACTCAGCTGGATTCGGGTCGCCGGATTATGGGCAGCCGTCGCCGTATGCGGTGAGGAATGCACTGACATCCAAGAAGTTGAAGCTGCCGTCTGGTTGGAAGTCAGCAACCGCTTCTTGGTTCCCGAATGCCGCGAGGAACGCGGAGACATCGAGGAAGTTCAGATTGCCGTCGCCGGTCAGGTCTGCTGGGCATTCGTCAGGGAGATCCAGGGTGGTGAAGGACACGGTTAAGCCGTAGAGCTGGATGTTGTTGGTGTTTTCGCTGTCGATAATGATTGCGTAGTCACCGACTTCTGGGAGCTCGACCGAAACAAACTCGCTTGAGCCTGCTGGGGTGTTGTCAACGGAGACGACCGTCGAACCGGTTGAATCAATAATTCTGAAGTTGAGATCGAGGACCGCGTCGGCGTTGAAGAAGGCGCCACCGCCGCCAGCATTTTGAGCGGTGTACTGGTAGGAGCCGCCTTGTGGAGTGAGGGAGACGATCATGGTGACGGGCTCGCCGGTTGTGAGTCGGTAGTAATCAACATCCGTGTTGTCATCGATTGAGCGGAAGCTGAAGACTTTGAAGTCGCCGCCTTCGAATGGGGCGCTTCCGAGGGCTAGGCCCCCGAGATCGGTCCCGGCTGCGTATGAATCGTTGGGCTCGTCGATGTCGCCATAGCCACGCTGGGCGCCACGGATGTCGTCCATTTGTGGTCCGCTGAAGCTGGTGTCGATAAATGGTTCCATCAGGAATCGGTTCGAGTCGGATTCAACATGTGCGAGTCCGATGCCGTGACCGGCTTCGTGTGTAATCACATTGCGTAGACGGAGATAGTTACTCGAACTGTTCCCGAAGAAGTTGCCGTCGCCGGTATCGATGACCATGTCGCCGCCATTTGGGAAGTAGTTGTACGCGAGGACGCCGCTGTTCCCATCGAGGAAGATGCCACCGATTCGGACATCGCCGCGGACACCAATTGATCCGATATTACCCGAACTGCTCAGTGTGGCCCCGTCATCGTTTGGTTCGTTCACATAATTGAGGCCCGAGGCTTCGGACCAGGCATTGAGCGCGGTATGGAAGACACCTGGGTAGGTATCAGCACCCACGCGTGTATTCATGAAGTTAATCAGGTTTGAAGCGCCTTCGCCTGAGATGCTGGTTCCGTCGGGGATGAACGAGTAGCGGAGTGTGGTCGGATCCCCTTGCGAGAGTCCTGAGCCATCGGTTGCTGTGCGTGTCCAGCGTGTTGACAAGATGAATGCGTTTGGATTATTTTCAAACCACAGATCATTCAGGAACTGCTCGAATGCTTGAGCGACCTCGGGTTTTGTGTCTGGGTGCATACAGACATGCGGAGCCATGTTGCCTTCAAAGACTTCTCGTTCGAATTGCTTGAGGAGGTTTCTTTGTGGCTGGTTGAGTGCTTCGATTTGCGAAGGGGTCAAGCGGTATTCGAGCGAATCAACCGGGAAGATCCCCGCACCGATCAACTCTCGTGGCTGTGCATGCGCGTTGGTGCCGCAGGTCGAGAAGATATCCCCATGATCACCCGCGAATGCCATACCTGATGACATGGCGAGGGTTGAGATGAGCATGATGCGCGTAGTGATCGCCATAATTAAGACTCCTCCTGAGAGATCAGGTTTTTTGGCTATAAGGCCGGATTGATGTGTTTCAGCGACAATCACCCGAATGGGCGACCGGTGCAACCGTACCACATATATTGGAACGATTCAAGAGAATCTACGCAAATGACCGGTATCTGTTCCCTGTTGGCACTCGAAAATAAATATGTTTGGACCATGTTTAGGCAGACTCTGAACACCCCCCTAATGTCAATCAATGGCGATTGTCGAGGACCAAGCAATCTGTGTGCGCACCTGGGATTGGTCCGAAACTTCTCAGACCGCCGTGCTGCTGACCAAAGATCATGGGATGATCCGGGTCCTTGCAAAGGGGTCCAAACGGGACCGCTCCGCCTTCTCAGGCGGGCTCGAGTTATGCACACTCGGGCAAATGGGGGCGATTCTTCGTCCAAGTTCGGATCTCGCGCTGCTCACCCATTGGGACCTGCTCGACCCGATGCGTGGGATTCGGCAGGGATTACTGCCTTATAACGCGGCGATGCTGGGTGTAGATCTGATCCCTCGGCTCATTCAGGACCACGATCCGCATCCCGCAGTCTTTGACGCGCTGCACGCGATGCTTGAACGCTGCTGCAGCTACACAACCACCGAGACAGAGAGTCGCACAAAGCTGGTCCTTGGCACACTCGCGTGGTATCAATGGACGGTGCTGGTTACTATTGGTGCGATGCCGGTGGTGGGTCACGATGTCTTGACGGGTGAATCCTTGACCAGCGCTGAGGTGTACGGGTTTTCCGCACAACTCGGCGGCGTCACACAAGATCCGATAATCCAAACACGCGGTCAGGATGCGGGTTCTGGAAGAAGGTCCGATACCCGCGACGGCATGAGTGATCCAAATGCGCCCGATGGACTATGGAGGGTGCGCTCGGAAACCATCGAAATCATGAGACAACTCGGGCAATCCCCCGAGGTCGCATTGTTTTTGGAGTGCACCACCGATCAACTGCATCGAATCGCTCGACTCCTCGGGGCGTACATCCAAGAGCGATCCGGGACGGAGATCTCCGCGATGGACTGGTTATTCGCACTGGAAAGGTGATAGGTGCTATCCACCAAATCAGTGATTCGATCAAGGCATCGACCAATTGGGTCGATGGTGAGTGAGATACCCGACGGATCGGGTTTGGATCAACTCAAGAGAACGATCGAGCAATGGATACCGATCTCCTAACGGACATCCTGAACTGCCCCAGCCTGCCATCGATGCCTGCCGTCGCTGCGAGGGTGGTCGAACTCACGGCTGATCCTGATGTGAAGATGGCCGAACTCGCGAGCCTGATTACGACCGATCAAGCGCTCTCTGCCAAGGTGCTCCGAACCGTCAACTCCAGTTTCTACGGGCTCCGAAAGCGGTGCTCATCGATCGAGACCGCGCTCATCATGCTCGGGCTTGGTCCGGTCAAATCGCTCGTGCTTGGGTTCTCGTTGGTTTCCGCGCTCGAAGGTAACGAGGGCGATACTTTCGATTACACCGACTACTGGACCCGCGGGCTCAACACCGCGATCGCCGCCAAAGTCATCGCGGATACGAAAGGCTACAAAGAAGAGACCGACGAGTGCTTCCTTGCCGGGTTGCTGCAGGACTTCGGGATGATCGCGATGTACCGCGCGATCAAAGACGACTATGTCAAGGTGGTGGAAAGCGTTGGCGGCAAGCACGCCGACCTTGCCAAGGCGGAGCTCAAGGAGTTTGAACTCCAGCACGCAGCGGTTGGCGCGACCATCGCGGAGAAGTGGAAACTCCCCAGCGAGATCGCGGTCCCGATCAACTACCACGAACGCCCGACCGCGTGCCCGTCGGAGTACTCAAGAGTTGCCCGCTGTATTGCGCTGGGGAATCTCATCCACGAGGTGCTCATCAGCGACACTCCCAATGAAACACTCCGCACGGCTTACGCTCGCGCTCAGACCTGGTTGGATCTATCCGAATCAGAAGTTGATACGATCATCATCGATACGGGAGCCGCTTCAAAGGAAATGGCCAAGGTCCTTGATGTTGATGTCACGCAAAGCGAGAGTGCTGAGGAAATTCTCTCCCGCGCAGATCGGAAACTTATCGAGATGACGCGCGATCAAGAGATCGAAAGCTACGCGGTCAACGAGCTTGCACTCGAGGATTTCGGAAAAGAATCGATCGATTCATTGACCGGCGTGCTCAACCGCGAGGGGTTCAAGCATGCGATCCGTCAGATCTACTCCGCAGTGAAACCGGGTGAGGTTGAAATCACTGTCATCCAGATCTCGCTCGCTGGACTCGAAGAAGTCGCGGCGATCATCGGACCAGAATCCCATGACGATATCGTGATGGGGACATCGGTGATCCTGCTCAAGTTCTTTGAGCCGATGGGCGGGGCGATCTGCCGATTGACCGATCACGACTTTGGGGTTGTGCTCCCCGAGGTGGGTCGCTTGACCGCTTCGAGAGCTGCGTCGTCGATCACGGAGCAGTTCAGTCAGGCACTCAGCAGATGGATCCCGGATCTTCCGAATGTCAACGACCTCGTGCGTGTGCACATCGGTCTTGCGACCCTTGATGAGACGACCGCGAAGTTGTTTGTGTCACCGGACAAACTGGTGCTCGCATCGACCAAAGCGGTGCAAGCCGCGAAGGGTTCGCAAGTGTCCGCGATCCGTTCGTTCGTGCCTAAAAAAGCCGCCTAAATCATCATCTTCCACACACAGAATCATTCGCCCGTTTCGGGGATCATCTTTCCGAGTGTGCATTGATCAAGTGGGTACTGGTCGATCAGATCCTTGATCGCATCGACCGTGATCGAGTTGATCTGTTGGATCTCGTCTTCGAGCGTCTGGTACTTGCCGCATGCGAGCCAGAGGCGCCCAAGCCGCTGCATGCGTCCAGCGGGTTTCTCGCCGGCGAGGGTGACGGAGGTCAGCATCTTGGCGCGGAGTTTGGCGAGATCGTCCTCGGTAACTGAGTCTTTGAGACCCTTGATTTCCTTGAGCATCACATCCCAGATCTGATCAAGCGATTCGGGATCACCCGACGCGTACATGAAGTAATCCCCGGTGCCGTCGAGCCCGTCGTACGCCGCCATCGCTTCTTCTGCGATCCCGGTTTCGATGAGTGCCCAGTGGAGGCGTGAGTTGTCCGCGCCGCCCAGAATCTGCGTCATGAGCGTCGCGGCGTAGCGGTCATCACTTTCTAACGGTGGCGCATCGCTCAGACCAAGGATGTACCCACGATTCACCCGATCGCTGGTCATCGTGAAGGCTTCGTGCCCGGTTTTGGGTCGGGTGGTGTTGCGGGAGGGTTTCGAAGTGTTCCAGTCGCCGCAGAGGGAGCGGATCTGATCGACGGTTGCGTCGAAGTCGAGGTTGCCTGCGAGTGAGACGATGGTGTTGTCCGCGCTGTAGCGGTCGCGGAAGTAGTCGCGCATCTGTCCGCTCTGCATCGCGTCGATGGATTCTGGGGTTCCCAGGACCCGGTGTCCGAGGCCGTGGGTGTTGTAGTGGTTCTGCACGCACTGCTCATAGAGGACCCAGAACGGGTTGTCGGCGTACATCGCGATTTCTTCTTGGATGACATTCTTCTCGGTGTCGAAATCGTCCTGGCGGAGCGCGGGTCGCATCATCTTGGCGAGCATATCGATCGCTTTGGGGGCGCTGTCCGGGATGATGTGCGCGTAGAAGCAGGTTGATTCGCGTGTGGTATACGCGTTGTTGGACGCGCCGAGGTCGTCGAAGGTTTGATTCAGGACATCGGCGCTGATCTCCTCGGTGCCTTTGAACATCATGTGCTCAAGGTAGTGGGAGACCCCCATGAGCGATGTTTCTTCGTCGCGTGCACCGGTTTTGACAAAGAACCCCGCGCCCACAGATTGCGCTTTGGGATCGATTTCAGCGAGGATGGTGAGCCCATTGTCGAGCGTCGTTGATTTGAATTCTACAGGCATGGACGAGTGTAGGTCAGCACTTGCTGGAACTTGCAGCGTGCTGCATGGACTCGACCATCGCAAGACACGCCGCGTGTGGGTCCTGAGCACTGCACACCGAACTGCTCACCGCGACCCCCGGGAATCCGGTCGCCGCGACCTGATCAATATTCTGTGGCGTGATCCCCGAGATCGCGAGCATGGGTTTGGTGTGGAGTGTTGGATCGACCATGGCGTCAGTGAGCATCTGGATGCCGCCGAGGTTGGATTTTTGCTTGGTGGTTGATGGGAAGACGGGGCCGAGTCCGCAGTAGTCCGCACCTTGGTCGAACGCTTCGCGGAGTTGGTCGGTGTTCGAGCAGGAACGGCCGATGATCGCTTTGGAACCGAGGATAGATCGGGCGGCGTTGATTGGGAGGTCATGCTGACCGAGGTGCACGCCGTCGGCTTGGGATGCGAGCGCGATGTCCACGCGGTCGTTGATGATCGCGGTCATGCCATGCTCATGCGCACACGCGACCATCGCCAATGCATGGACGAGCAGTTCATCGCTCGGCATGTCTTTTTCTCGGATTTGGATGCACTCAGCCCCGGCGCGGGCCGCGTCTTGGATGACGGCTTCCGGGGAGTGATGCAGGCACAGGGACTTGGTCAGCAGTACGCACACTGACCATTTCACACTTGGCCGATCCAGTTTGAGGATCAGGTCGCGGTGGATGTCGTAGAGCGTGTAACGGATGGACTCGAATACCGCTCCAGAATGCCCAAGTGCTTTGGCGGATTCTTCGAGAACCCGGATGGCTTCTTGCGATCGTTTGGCAGCCGCGGTGGCGATGTCGATCACGCCATCTTCCCGGCGTTGTTCGTTGGGAGTCGTAATCGAAGTCCCGACATCTCCTGCGGTGTTTCTTGACGCGAGGAGTGTCGATTGGTTGATGCCGAGGGATTGGACACCGGTCTGGAGATTGTGGCGGAGGACTTTGAGGGATTCGCTCATCGGTTCGCTGTTGAGCGAGAAGCGTGCGAGGTCTTCGAGCACGCGGATCCCCTCGCTGGCGCGGTTGGTGTTGGCATCGATAATCCGGTGCAGGTCGTTCAAAGTGGGTCCAATTTCGAGGGTTTGGGTGAGAACTCAAGACAATAGCACAATGGGACGCGATTCTGCTCACAACCTCCGTACTGACAGGCAATAATGCTTCTCAGCCAAATCGAGCGTACACCGACCCCCCGGTCGACCCAGAGCGAATACAACCCCATGTCCACACCTACAGGCCCAGTCGAAGCCAACGATCGCATCACCTACCGCACCGCGTATGAGGACGAGCACCTCTTGGTCGTTGAAAAACCGACCCGTCTCGTCTCTACCCCAGGCGTCGGACACGAGCACGACACCCTGCTCAACGGGCTCATGGCACGCTACACCAAGCAGCTCACCAATCTCGGAGCCGTTCGGGATCATGGGATGCTCCACCGTTTGGACAAAGAAACCTCTGGCCTCCTCGTCGTCGCGCTCAACCAGAAGAGCTACGACGGGCTCCGCGAGCAGTTCGAGCAGCGGAAGATCAAGAAGTTCTACTGGGCAATCACCCACAAGGCACCACGCGACGCCGAAGGCGTGATCCGCAAATCGATGTCCGATGTGGTCAAACGCGCTTCGCGGTACACATCGACGCGGACGAGCCGGGTCGATCGGAACGGGAAGACCGCGGTCACCGCGTACCGAGTGCTCCACGAGTCTGCACTGGCGGCGCTCATCGAAGCACGCCCAATCACCGGCCGCTTGCACCAGATCCGTGTGCATCTGGACTCGGTCGGAGCTGCGGTGTTGGGCGATCGGTTGTACGGTCCCAAGATCATCCGCGAAGCCGCCCCTCGGCTCGCGCTCCATTCGCACCGGTTGTGCTTCGTGCATCCGATCACCGGCGAAGAAGTGGATATCCGCACCCAGTTCCCGCGTGATCTCCGCACGACGATGAAGAAGATGAACCTGCCTCGGCCTGAGCTCAATCCGGTTGAACCAGCGCCTTCGTCATCCCCTGAAGCGATTACCGCACCCAACACAGACGAATAGAACGATGATTAGTCTTCAATGAGCGCGCCGATGAGTTCTCTCGCAACGCGGTCGGCGAAGTGGTAACCATCGTCCGTCAGTTTCCAGCGGTTCGTGTCTAGGGACACCCATCCCTGATCGATGCACAGCATCATCGCGCTTTCGACGCGCTGTCCGCAACCGAATCCCTCGGCTTGTGCGAGCAGTTGAGTTCGATCCAAACCCTCACTGATGCGGACGCTGAGCATCATGCGGTCCATGAGTGATCGACGCGGATCAGCGGCTTCGTGCTCGCAGATCGGCGCGAACCCATCTTCGGAGGTGTTGATGTACTCGTCGAGTCGAGGCGTATTTTTCCAGCGTATGCCGTCGAGATGCCCCGAGGCGCTCGGGCCGACCGCGAGCCAGTTTTGGCCCTGCCAGTACGCGAGGTTGTGCTTGCACTCGCTGCCATTGATCGCATGGTTGGAGACTTCGTAGCGTTCGAGCCCGTGCTTGCGGATCTGATCGAGGGTGTGGTTGTACATCTCGACTTCGAGTTCATCGGGGGTGGGTTCGAACTCGCCCCGCTTGAGCCGAGCGGTCATCGCGGTGTTGGGTTCGTAGGTGAGTGCGTACGCGGAGATGTGGTCGATCGGGAGTTCGAACGCGCGCTCAAGATCCTCGGCCCATTCTTCGAGGGTCTGGGTGGGGATGCCGTAGATGAGATCGAGCGACAACCGATCAAATCCAGCTGCTTTGGCGCGGTGAATGGATCGTTCGACAGATTCGGGATCGTGGTGGCGTTCGAGTGCTTTGAGATGCTTGGTGTTGAATGACTGGGCGCCGGTTGAGATCCGGTTGACGCCGGATTCCACAAGCACATCGCAGATTTCTTCGGTAAAGGTCTCGGGGTTGGATTCGATGGTCCATTCGGTCGTGGGGGTGATCGAGAACTCGCGTTCGATGTTGGACAGAAGGTCTCGGAGGAGATTTGGCGCGAGGAGGGTCGGGGTTCCGCCGCCGATGAATATGGTGTCAAGGGTTGGGTGCGCCGAAGCGTTGGACTGGGCGCGGAGTTCGCGGATCATCCGTTCTACAAACGCGTTTTGGCGATCTTGGCGGTCCACGATCGAGTAAAAATCACAATAATGGCATTTGTGGAAGCAAAACGGGATGTGGACATAGAGCGATGAGACGCTGGGGACTGAGGGAAGCGCGGGATTTGCATCCGGATCGACAACTCCTGAGCGTGCCCAGTTGGTGATTGGGTCCTTGGAAGTCCCCAACGAGCGTTGCTTTAGGAGTGAAAAGGCGGTATCGTCCTTCATGTCGTATCCAGTTTGGTGTGATGCGATCCCGGGAGTGAGCGTTTTCTTTGCTCGCTCTTGATGGTTCTTGAGAAAGGATAGCCCCTGTGCAAGCATTCTTGATCCGTGTCACCGCAGATGGCAAAGCCCAGCCTGTCCCTGTCAGCAACGAACGAACACTCATCGGCCGTCTGGACGATTGCCAGATCCGCATCCGATCCGGAAAGATCTCTCGGCACCATTGCGAGATCATCTTCGATGACGGGACACTCAAGCTGGTCGATCTCGGATCCAGCAACGGGACTTATCTCAACAAGGAACGCGTTGAGGAGTCGGAGCTGAAAGCGGGCGATTTGATCTCGTTTGGCTCGATGGTGTTTCTGGTGCAGATTGATGGGGCACCAGAGGAGTTCGAGCCCGGTCTGCTGTACGAGGATGGGCTCCCTGATCTGCCCCCTCCGAATCCAGAATATGCCGCGGCGCACACACCCAAACCAGTGCACCAGCACGCGCCAACCGCTGCCGGCGATGATTCGAGCATGATGGACTTTAACTTTGAGTTTGATCTCGATGACGACGAAGAGCAGCCACCGCTGTGAGCGATGGCGCCGATCAATCTGCGTAATACTGCAAGGCTATGAGTTTTTAGCTGATTGTGGGTCTTCAGAGCCCTTGGGCTGAGGCACACGGATATTGGTCCCGCACTGTTTGCAGCGGACGGTCTTTCCTCGCGCGACTTCGGGAACCGACAACAGCTTTCGACAGGTCAGGTTCGGGCACATCATTCTGATCATTTGTTCTGACATGGTTCAGCAGCCTCCAAGCGAGATCATCGGACATCGCAGGCTCCGGGTTCAGCGATCAATGTCATGAGAAAGCGCCCACTGGTCCGGCTGTATGGGTGAACCGGGCTGTTCGTCCGTATATCCTTCCTTGAACTCACACCGATTCCAACGGAGGTCAGCGAACATGGGTCACAACTCTGGTCACGCAGCAGCAGTCGTCGGGCTCCAATGGGGCGATGAAGGCAAGGGCAAACTGGTCGATCTGCTCGCGGGCAAGTACCGAGCGGTGGTCCGATATAACGGCGGCGCCAACGCGGGACACTCCGTGGTGGTGGGGGGGGAGCGATACTCGCTGCACCTGGTCCCGTCCGGGATCCTGTCACCGAACTGTGAAGCGGTCATCGGGAATGGGGTCGTGGTTGATCCGCACCGGTTGCTCGAAGAAATCAAGACGCTCAACGAACGCGGGGTGGACACCAAGCGGCTCGTGATTTCGGACCGGGCGCATGTGGTGATGCCGTACCACAAAGCGGAGGATGCGGCACGCGAGGACCTGCTCAGCAGCACGACCGAATCCAGCGAGAGCGATGCGACCAAGAAAGTCATCTCCGCGATCGGGACCACCAAACGCGGGATTGGTCCCGCGTACGCGGACAAGATTCACCGCTCGACGGCGATCCGGATCGGGGACCTCACGCGTCCCGCGATCCTCCGCACCAAGCTCGAGATGATCTGCGGGCTCAAGAACGCGGTCCTCGGCGCGATGATTGGTGAAGGGTTTGAGCCGTTCGATGCGGAGCAGTTGACCAACGAGATGATCGAGTGCGGCAAGGCACTTGCGCCGATGATCAAGGACACCGCGTACCTGCTTGATGATCTCCGCAAGGAAGGGCAACCGATCCTGTTCGAGGGTGCCAACGCGACGATGCTTGATGTCGATCACGGGACCTACCCGTTTGTGACCAGTTCGAACTCCTCAGCACTGGGTATAGGTGCAGGATCAGGTGTGCCACCACAATGCATCAGCCAGATCATCGGGGTTGTTAAGGCGTACTCCACGCGCGTTGGTGGGGGACCGATGCCGACGGAGTTGTTTGATCAGGTTGGGGACGACATCCGTACTCGCGGACGCGAGTTTGGGACGACGACCGGGCGCCCTCGCCGGGTCGGATGGTTGGATCTGGTTGCGGTCAAGTATTCCGCGATGATCTCCGGAGCGACCGAGTTGTGCATCACGCTGCTTGATGTCCTTGCCGGGGAACCAGAGCTCAAGATCGCGACATCGTACCGCGTGGATGGCAAAGTGACTGATCGGTTCTTGCCCGATGGGTATCTGCTGGATCAAGCGGAGCCGGTGTATGAAACCGTTCCGGGTTTTTCCCAAGATATCACCATGGCACGCACCTTTGAAGAACTCCCCCCCGAGGCGCAGGCGTACATCGAGAAGATCGAGGCGTTTGTTGGTGTGCCGGTCCGGACGGTGTCCGTAGGACCGGATCGCGAGCAGACGATTGTCCGCGATTCGGTGCTCGCTGAAGCGACCGCGTAGTGCAGACTTGACAACACAGGAACGGTGATGAATCAACCCACAACCCAAACGCTTGGAGCGGAATCACGCGCCGCGCTCGAACGAATCAAGGCACGCTACCCCGATGCCGATCCGCTCGGATTGTTGGTTGGAGTTGATCCCGCGAAGATCCCCGCTCATATCGCGATGATTATGGATGGCAACGGGCGCTGGGCAAAGGAGCGGGGGCTCCCCAGAATCAAGGGACATCACGAGGGCGCGAAGAATGTCCGCGTGATGCTCGAAGCGTGTGCATCCATTGGGGTTGAGGTGCTGACGCTGTACTCGTTCTCAACGGAGAACTGGTCGCGTCCGAGTGATGAGATTCAGGGATTGATGGAGATGTGCGTCGCGTACTGCGAGCACGAGCGGGAGGCGCTCAAAGCACACAATGTCCGTGTCCGGATTCTGGGTCGGCGTGAGGGGATGCCGGCGCCCGCGCTCCAAGCTTTGGATTCGCTGGTGGATGCGACCAAGGACTGCACCGGAATAACGATGTGTCTTGCGGTCAACTATGGTGGTCGCGATGAGATCGTGGACGCCGCTCGTTCGCTCGCGGCTCGCGCGGTCAACGGTGAGATCAAGCCGGAAGACATTGATGCTGGGATGTTTGCCGATGCGTTGACGACCAAGGGGCTTCCTGATCCGGACCTGCTGATCCGCACGGGCGGGGACTTCCGCGTGAGCAACTACCTGCTCTGGCAGATCAGCTACGCGGAGATCATGGTGACCGGAGTCCAATGGCCTGATTTCTCGCGGGATGAGTTGTTTGCGATGATCCAAGACTTTGCCGCTCGCTCCAGACGATTCGGGAATATCGACTCTGAATCCGGAGCGTAGAACGGCTATCCTACAGCCGTGTTAAAGTATCGTCTGACATTCGGCCCCCTCCTGATCGCGGCGATCATCTTGCTCGCGTGGCTCGATGAGTACATCGATGGGTTGTCCGCTCCTGAGTTCTTTCCGCAGACCACCATGCCTCCCGGGATCATCGTTGCGGTGGTGCTTGGGGTTCTGGGTGTGATGGGATCGCGTGAGGTCGCTCGGATCTTGCGTGCCAAATCCGTGATGATCCATACCTGGTTTGCCGCGGTTGCTTCGATCTTTGGGATTCTGGTCGTGGGATTGACTCCAACGGGAACCGCTGGATCGACCGGGTTTGCGATCGGGGTGTCGTCGGTAGTGGGGTCGTTTGTGCTGGGATTGCTGTACGCGATCCGCTCCAAGCAGGTCGATGGAGCGATCTTTGTCGGCGCGGGGGTGCTGTTGATCCATGTGTATATGGGGCTGATGCTGGGGTTTTTGTTGTTGATCCGTCGGGAGCATTCGATCTGGATGATGATCTGGGTGCTCGCGTGCGTGAAGTCGTGCGATATCGGCGCGTTCTTTACCGGGACGGCGATCGGGAAGCACAAGCTCATTGAATGGTTGTCTCCCAAGAAAACTTGGGAAGGATTGTTCGGGGGGCTCGCAACTTCTGGAGCCGTGGGTGGACTTGGATTTTGGCTGCTCGCGAATGGTGGATACGAGAACTACAACCCGATGTGGGGCGTTGTGCTGGGTGTGCTTTTCGGTGCAATCGGGCAAGCGGGCGATTTGACCGCGAGTTTGTTCAAACGCGATGCGGGTGTGAAAGACGCTGGGACAAGCATCCCGGGGTTCGGTGGCATCCTTGATCTGATCGATTCTCCGGTGCTGGTGGCGCCGTTCGCGTACTGGGCAATCCGGATCGTGATGGATCTCTCAAGTTCCGGTGCTGATTTGGGCATAATCAGTGGCTAAACTATCTCCATGACCACAACTGCCAAGCCTCAGGAGGGTTGCATGTCCGTGACCGCCAAGTTGCTCTCTGTCTTCCGCGTAGATCAACAGATTCAAGGACTCCAGTCCAGGTTAGAGGGGGCTGAACGCTTCCTCGCTGAACAGACCCGCCAACTCGCGGCTCTTGGGACTGAAAAAGACTCCGTCGATACCCAACTCCGTCAGCTCCGCGCCAGCGAAGCGAACGCCGAGGGTGAGAGCAAGCGGATCGAAACCCACATCGACGAGCTCCGCGAAAAGATGAACAACGCGGCGACCAACAAAGAATACAAAGCGTTCCTCAGCGAGGTGAACAACCTCAAAGAGATCCGCTCGACGCATGATGATCAAGCGATCGAGTTCCTTGAGCAGATCGAAGTGCTCAACACCAAACTCGAAACGATCACCACGGGTGTGACTGATAAAGAAAAAGTGCGAGCCCTCGCCGAGGAACAGCGTCAGCAGCGTTCGGATGAGATCGCAGAGAAACTCGCTGAACTTAAAGCACAACGCGAACAGCTCGTAACCGAGGTTCCCCAGGACGCGTTGGCGATTTACACAGAGCTCCTGGAAATGCGAGGCGAAGACGCGATGGCGCCGCTGGAAGTTGCGGATCGCAAGCGTCACGAGTATGTTTGTGGCTCATCGATGATGTCGGTGCCGGTCGAGGTCGCTGCATCGTTGATGCAGGGCAAGCTGACGCTCTCTCCCAACGACGGATGCATCTTGTACTTGACTCCTGAAGTTCAAGAAGAACTCAGCGAAGCGTTCAAGAAATAAATCGTTCAGAGTGCATTCAAAATACAGTTGTAATCGGTTCACTGATGATCGGTTTGAGACCGAGGTGCTGACAGCCCTTGGCTGTGATCTGACGCCCGCGTTTGGTGCGTGCGAGGAATCCGATCTGCAGCAGGTACGGCTCGACGACATCTTCGAGTGTTCCTGAATCCTCGTTCATGGTTGCGCTGATCGCTTCGAGACCTGCTGGTCCGCCGTTGAAAACTGAGTAGATCGTGGAGAGGTACGAGCGGTCGAGTTCGTCGAGTCCGAGGCGGTCGATGCCTTCGAGGTTGAGTGCGTCGTCGACGATCTGGGGGTTGATCTCGCTGTTGTGTCGGACCTGCGCGTAGTCGCGGATGCGCCGGAGCAATCGATTGGCGATGCGTGGGGTGCCGCGGGAGCGTGATGCGATGGTGCCTAGGGTATCGTGGTCGGGGGTTGACATCTGGAGGAGTCCGGAGGATCTCCGGATGATGTGCATCAGATCGTCGTCGCTGTAGTATTTGAGGTGGTGGACCAATCCGAAGCGGGATCTCAAGGGTGATGACAGCAATCCGGCGCGGGTGGTTGCGCCGAGGAGTGTGAAGGGGGCGCACTTGATCTGGACGGTTCGCGCGTTGAGTCCGGTGTCCAGACACACATCGATTTTGAAATCTTCCATCGCGGGATAGATGAACTCTTCGACCGCGATGGGGAGACGGTGGATCTCGTCGATGAACAGGACATCTCCGGGGCCGAGCCGGGTTAGCGCGGCGACCAGATCGGTCCCGCGCGCCAGTGCTGGACCGGAGGTGACATGGAGGTTTGTTCCCAGTTCGGTCGCGATGACATGCGCGAGGGTGGTCTTGCCGAGACCGGGCGGGCCGTGGAGGAGGACATGCTCGAGGTGCTCGCGGGGTTGGGAGTCGTCTTTCGCTTCTTGCCGAGCTTGGACCGCTTGGACCGCGATGAGTATCCGTTCGACAAGCTCCGCTTGACCGATGTACTCGTCCAAAGACTGCGGCCGCAACGCCCAGTTGGTCTGTTCTTCAATCTCCGACACGGGAGAGGACGAGATGAGGCGTTCGGTGCTCATAGGTGCTCATTGTATCGGCGTTTGTTCGTGCTCGGGGTGAATCGCTCGGTTGGGTCAGGGAAATCGCGCACAAAAACGGGGATCGGTCGAAGCCGATCCCCGTTGTTGGGTGTTTCAGATGACCGAACGGATCAGTCGTGGCTGTGGTCGTGGATCGACCCGATCGGTTCGAGGTTGCGTTGGATGGACGCTTCGTCGCTGTAGACTTCGCCATCGCGTGGGAGGAGTGCTGGAGCGTTGGCAAGGTTGAATGCGACGAGCGCCATGTTGGTCGCGGATTGGATCAGGTATTCTTCGATCGCTTGGTCGAAGGTGTCGTTCTGGGTGTGCCATGCGTAGGAGTAGTTTGCTCGACCGGTTTCATCCCAGAAGAACCCCGGGACACCTTTGCGGTTGAACGATGCGTGGTCTGATCCGCCGTGGGTGACGATTTTGCCACCGGTTGGACGGATGTTGACATCCAGATATCCTGCGTGCTCGTCGTTGTCTGGGTCTTCGTCGTGCATTGCGTTGTCGTAGTCGGTTTGAGAGAAGAAAATGCCGTTGGTGTCGGAGCTTGCTCTTGCGAGGTACTCGACCATGAAGTCCGCTGCTGGGATACCACCTTGGTAGTTGGTCCCGCCGTCATCGACGAATGCTGCGGAGATTTTGGAGAGTTCTTCTTCGGAGAGCGAGTTGACATACGCCTTGGATCCGAGGAGTCCTTGCTCTTCACCACCCCAGAGTGCGATGCGGATGGTGCGTTTGGGTTTGACACCCGATTCCATGATGATGCGTGCCGCTTCGGTGACGACCGCTGATCCGGTGCCGTTGTCCACAGCACCCTTTGAACCGGGGCCATCCCATGAATCGATGTGCGCCGAGATGATGATGACCTCGTCGGGGAACTCGGTTCCCGGGATGTCCGCGATGACATTGTAAGTTGGGATCGGTCCAGCGGTGAGCTTGTGGTTGAGGTCAAACTCGACTTCGATGTCGAGACCTTCGTGCAATCGAGCGGTGATGAAGTCGTAGTCGCTCTGGCGGACATTCACTTCTGCGTCAATCGGGTAGTCGCTGATCTCGCGGTTTGCCCAATCGTTTGCTGATGTTGTCCAGACGCGTTCGTCCTTTGAACTGGAGATGAATCCTGCTGGGTTCTCAGCGAGGACCGCAGTCAACGCGTCGATCTCGTCTTGAGCGGCGAGTTCTTCGTCGGAGATTGCTTTGGAATCCGCACGCTTGAACTCGACTGGGTATTCGCTGCCTGAGGAAGTTGAAACGGATTTGCCCGCGGCGTTGTCGCCGTCGATGGTGACGGAGATGTCGGAGGTTCCCATCGAGTGGGTCCATTTGAAGTTGATCGTGTCGTCATCTCGCGACGCGTCTGCGATTGGGCCTTCGGCGAAACCGTCGATGGACATCGAGCCGGTGATCCCGGCGTCTGTCTCGTCGATGATCATGGTTGCTGGGATCTTTGAGCCGTTGTAGTCGAAGGTGCCCTTCCATTCGACACCTGCAACGGTGTCAATTGATTCGGATTCGGCTTGATCATTCTTGTAAGTGCCTTCGCGGATTTCATGGCGTTGTGTCATACGGTCGCGCATCATGTATCCGGTTGAGCGGATGCCGCCTTTGCCGCCGTAGTTTGGATCGAGCATGACCCACGCGCCTTCGTACATACCTCGGTTGGCTTCGTACTCGGACATGGTGGTGGGGAGGAAGGCGACATGTCCGCTGACGGCACCGTCGGTGCCGGTTGACCACGAGAGCGTTGAGAACTCGATCGTGTGCATGTCCGTGTTTTCTTTGTCAGGATCGTCGGAGATGCGGACGACCTTGCCGGTCGATGGACCGCGATCAAAGCGGGTTGCGATGGTGTCGTACTCTGAAAGACGGGCGTCTTTGAGTCCCCAGCTTGCGAGCTCGTCGCGTGCCCAGCGTTGCGCGTTTTCGAGGTTGGTTGAGCCGGTCAGGCGTGGCCCGTACTCCTCGGTGTAGACGCGGAGGATATCCATGACTTGCGAGTTGTTGCGTCCTTGGTCGATGATCTTCTTGACGCTGCGTGCGTTGGCCATATCGATGTCTGGAACATCAATATGCTCTCCAGCAACCACGGCGTACTGCGACGAGTGCGTGTTGAGCGGGCTGGTGATGTTGGATGTTTCACAGCCGCCAAGAGCGATGGCAAGACCTGAGAGCGCGGTCAGTGTGGCGTGTGATCTAGAACGGTTTGGATTGAAACGCATCAAAACTTCTCCTGAAGTTGCTATGTATTGAGAGCCACCTCGTCGCAGCAGGCGTGGACGGGGACGATTCCGTATCATACCGGCTCGATTGAAGCTGGATGCGTTGAGCGTGTTCTTCTATCTAGGGTGTTCCACGGAGGGATTAGATCGGCAATCCCTTGCGTTTCCACAGCGCAAGCAGTCGTTCGAGTTCGATCGGTTCCCAGAGTCTGCCGTTGGTCAAGCGGACACGCATGAGATCGCCGTGCGCGTCGAAGAGTGCGGTTGTGGGTGGTGTGTCGGGTGAAGTCTTGGTGGTGACGCTCCACATGCCGGGGGATTGTGCTGGTTGTTCGGAGATGTCCCATCGGAGTGTGACGGAGTTGGTGACGGGGTTGTATGCGTATGCCGCGAAATCGCCTTGGAGTTTCTGCTGGGTGATGAGTGCGCCGAGCAAGTAGGATTGGACCTGTGTGATGTATCCTTCTTCGGGGATGAAGGGGCTGATTGTGGTGGGGGCGCTGTTGCCGTCAACGGTTGTGATGTTGAGTTTGCCACCGATGCGGGCGCCGGTGATCGCGGAGTCTTGTGAAGTGGGCTTGCCGTCGCTCCCGAGGTTGTTGGTGTCTTTGACGGTCATGCGGATGGTCCATGTTTCTTCGTTGCCGTCGAGTGACATGTAGAAGAGGGCGCGGGAGTCGATGCGGAGACCGGAATCGAGTGCCATGGAATCGATCTGGAGCAGATACCCGAGTTTGCGATCCTCAGAGCTCCATTTGGATTTTTCTTTGTTGCCCAGTTCGCCTTTGTATCCTGACCATGAGCGGAGCCGGCGGTATCCGTGCTCTTTGGCGTCCATCTCATCGCCCGACTTTGCAGGCGAGTACAGGCGTTCCCATCGTTCGCCTTTTTTACCGGTGAGGACCGAATCAAGGTCGTCGATGGTGAGCTGGTTGAGCAGGGCGCTGGTCGCTTTGAATCCCGCGGCTCGTTTGAGCGACTGCGAGGACATTTCCTTGAGATTCATGGTTCCGACTGAGGTTTCGTACAGCACACGCGCGGTATCGAAGCTTTCGTCTGTGCCTTCGTGCGTGAAATCGTAGATGAGGAAGGTGCGCGGTTTGTGGCTGAAAATGGTGACGCCGCGATAGAGTGGTTTGTCGGTGCCGTTGGGGTTTGGGGTGCGGACATAGACGCGGTGACCGGTCCAAATCCCGACGCGGAGAGAAGGTTGCTCGGCGATAATTACGGATCCCCGAGCTTTCAAGAGCTGGTCGCGGATGCTGTCCGCGGCTTCCTTAGCGGTGAGTTCCTCGTTGCTGGTCCGCTGTTCTTTGACGATGATGGTGCCGAGATTTGCTGGAAGTGAGATTCCGGTGCTGGTGGCGTTGCCGATCCGGACGGTTTCAGCGGTTGCCCCTTCCGGAAGATTGAGGGTCAATCCGATGGATTCGATGGTGATCGGGTCGGGCTGGAGAGGGGTGACATTCGGTTCTGATCCGATCGGGGTAAACTGGGGATTGGATTGGGCATGAGCCAGGGGGCTCAATGCCCCCAGAATGACGAGGATTGGGAGCAGTTTGGAGATGGATGAGGTGAAGGGCATTGGTTTGGTTTGGATCGTGTGGTGGTGGGGCATATCGTTCATCTCTTGAGTCGTGGGGCTGGTCGGTCGGGGTGGCCGGGTTGGACGGTCGGATGGGTTGGTCCAATAGAGTTGATCGGCTGGATGGATGTGTAGTATTCATACGCAGCTCAGGGCATCCGGGTTGACCGGGCGGGGGTGGTGGCTATGCTTCTCGTCCCGCTCGGCGTAGTCGACGGGCAGACGAGGCTGGAAGTCAGCCTCGATCTGAAACAAATGAAGAAACGGGCGGCTGATTCTGTGGATCAGTTACCAAGCAATGATCTGAGCCGATGCGGGCTCATCTCAACGACAGAGGTTTGAACACTATGAGTGCTGGACGAATCAGAATCCGTATGGAAGCTTATGACCACATCGCCCTTGACGCATCCGCACGCGAGATCGTTGATCACGCGAAGCGCACCAACGCGAAGGTCAAGGGACCAGTGCCCCTGCCAACACGCATCGAGCGATACACCGTTCTGCGTGGCCCGTTTGTTGATAAAAAATCACGCGAGCAGTTCGAGATCCGCACGCACAAGCGCATCATCGATATCCACGAGCCAAACGCCCGCACAGTCGAAGCGCTCAACCGCCTCGTCGTCCCAGCTGGTGTATTCGTGAAGATCAAAGCATAAATGATTCAGGCCTGCATTGAGCGGGCCTGTGTTTGTTTTAGACTGTATTTGTAGTATCAAACAAGACTTCCCCTGTCTGAGAACCAGACACGAAGCGGTTTCCGCCCGATGCGGAGATGAAGGAATTAGAAATGACCCACCCAAGCAAGAGCCCACACCTGATTGGCCAAAAACTCGGTATGACCCGCGTCTACAACGAAGAGGGCATCTCGCTGCCTGTGACGATCATCAAGATTGACACGCACACCGTCACACAGGTCCGCACTCCAGAAGTTGATGGCTACAGCGCGATCCAACTCGGTACCGGTGATATCCAAGCACGCAACTCGACCATGCCTTTAATCGGTCACGATGCGAAAGCCGGCGTCGCCCCTCAGCGTATCCACAGCGAGACCCGTCTCGAGGATGGCAAAGAGGGCGAGTTTGAACTCGGTCAGCAGTTGGACATCTCCGTCTTCAATGACATCAAGTTTGTTGATGTCATCGGGAGCAGCAAAGGTAAGGGTTTCCAGGGCGGCATGAAGCGGTGGGGCTTCAAGGGTCAGCTGGCTACGCACGGTGTTGAACGCAAGCACCGTTCACCGGGTTCGATCGGTGGACACGCGAACAACGCTGGTAAAGCGGGTCGAATCAAAAAAGGCAAGAAAATGTCAGGGCAGCACGGCAACAAGCAGATCACGGTCCGCTCGTTGGATGTGATCCGAATTGACGCTGAAAACGGCCTTCTGCTCGTCAAGGGACCGGTTCCCGGTGCGAACAAGGGTTGGGTCGAAGTGCGTCCTGCAATCAGATTGTACAAATCAAAGGCCTCGAAGGCTTGATATTGAGTCCGAGGGGGTCAATGATCCTCTCCCCATCAAGAATCTTCGGATTCTCGGGAATGGTTCGGTAAGTCGTCCGTTGGACGAAACTATCGAAGAAAAGTAAGTCATTGAACCCGATCGCAAGATCGGATGCAATGCCGAGTCGAGTTAGCGATCCTGAACTTTCGGCACTTTCGAGTGTCGGATGGCGAAAGCAATTTTCAGCATCCTGGCAAGGCAAGTGAGCTCTCCGATCGGAATCGAAGAGTTGAACGAAGGCGTGCGGCGAGGTAAAGACCGATGGATGTCCCCGTCTATACAATGAGTGGCGAGTCAGCTGGCAATATGTCAGTAGACGAAATCGCACTCGGCGAAACAGTTAATGTTGACCTGATCAAGCAAGCGTTTGTGATGTACCACGCCAACCGGCGTCAAGGTTCCGCACGCTCAAAAACCCGCTCGATGGGTGCTTTGACAGGCAAGAAACTCTACAAGCAAAAGGGCACCGGCAATGCTCGTCACGGCGATAAGAAGGCTCCGATCTTCCGCGGTGGTGGACACGCCAAGGCCAAGCGTCGTACTCGCGAGGACTTTCACAAGTCCATGCCGATCAAGATGCGTCGCAAAGCAAACCGCAACGCGCTGCTTGCCAAACTGATCGATCAAGAAGTGAAGGTCATCGATGGCCTGAAGTTTGAAACCCCTCGCACCAAGGACTTCACACAGTTCCTCGCTGCGATCGGTATCGATAAGTCCGCTTTGCTCGCCCTCTCGGCTGATGCAGAGAAGAGCAAGAACGCTCGCTTGAGTGCTCGCAATATCGATGGCGTCGTGATGTGCAAGGCTGATCAGCTGAACACCTACGAAATGCTGAACAATCGTTATTTGGTCATCGATAAAGCTGATCTTGAAGCATGGCTCAACGGGCCAAGCTCGCAGACCAGCAAGATCGTTAAGAATGAAGAGGTGGCGTAATGCTAGAAGCTCACTACATCCTTCGTAAGCCATTGTTGACCGAGAAGACTACGCAGAGCATGGAAGAAGCCAATGTCTATGCGTTCGAGGTTGACCGTCGTGCAACCAAAAACGATATCAAGGCGGCTGTTGAATCCGCGTATGGTGTCAAGGTTGTGAAGATCAACACCCAGGTCCGCAAGGGCGGGGCTCGTCGCTTCAAGTACGGCAGCGTTGCTGAGTCGTCTTGGAAGCGTGCTATGGTCCGTATTGCTGAAGGAGACGCTATCGAACTCTTCTGAGTTCAGGCGTGAAAGGAACCCCGCATTATGGCTATTCGAGTATATAAACCAACCAGTGCCGGTCGTCGCAACGCTTCAGTGAATACGAACGATGCGATCACCAAGAAGAAGCCTGAGAAGGCGCTTCTGAAGCCACTGAATAAAAAAGGTGGTCGTAACCACCAGGGCAAGATTACCGTTCGTGGTCGTGGTGGGGGTGCCAAGCGCATGTACCGCCAGATCGACTTCGCTCGCCGTGACCGTGATGGGATTGTTGGCACTGTTGTTGGGATCGAGTACGATCCGAACCGCACCTGCCACATCGCTCTGATCGAGTACGCGGATGGCGTCAAGCGTTACATTCTTGCTCCAAACGGTCTCACTGATGGGAACACCGTTGAGAGTGCTACAGGCGAAGCAATCGAACCGACTGTTGGTTCTTGCATGCAGCTCAAGCACATTCCATCGGGCATGAATGTGCACTGCATCGAGCTTCGTCCTGACGGCGGTGGCAAGCTCTGCCGCAGTGCGGGCATGTACGCTCGTTTGACCAATAAGGATGACAAGTACGCGACCTTGGTGATGCCATCAGGCGAAACCCGTCGTGTACCGGTCGAATGCCGTGCAACCATCGGTACTGTTGGCAACTCCGATCATCAACAGCGTCGTCTCGGTAAGGCGGGTCTTTCCCGTCACCTGGGTCGTCGTCCCAAGACTCGCGGTGTGGCGATGAGCCACCATGCTCACCCCCTCGGTGGTGGTGACGGTCGCAGTAAGGGTGGTCGTGCTCCGGTCAGTAAGTCAGGCACCTTGTCAAAGGGTGGCGGCACACGCAACCGGAAGAAACCATCACAGGATCTCATCATCCGTCGTCGCAAGAGCAAACGATACGGGCAGCTGAAGTAAGCCCGAAAGGATCTGTATATGTCTAGAAGTCTGAAAAAAGGCCCATATGTCGACGAGAAGCTCTTCCTTAAGGTAGAGAAGATGGAAGCATCGGGCAACAAGAAGCCAATCAAGACCTGGGCCCGTGCGTGCACGGTCGTTCCCGAGTTCATCGGGCACACATTCCAGATTCATAACGGTCGCGCATTTCCAGAGGTGTTCATCACCGAAGACATGGTCGGCCATAAGCTCGGCGAGTTCGCCAACACCCGTACCTTCCGTGGACACACGAACAAGAAGGAAGGCCTCAAGTCACGCTAACGCGGTGAACCAGGGATACAGCTATGAAACTCAGATCAAACGAACTCAAAACCCGAGCAGCCAAAGTAGGCGTGAGTGTTGAACAACTCGCCGCCGCGGTTGCTCGTGATGGCCGCAGCGAGAAAGCAGCCAACTCAGCCGTCCGCAACTGGATGTCTGGTCGCGATCATCCTCGCTGCCGTCGTACAGATATTGAAGCACTCGCAACAGCCGTTGGTTGTTTGCCCAAGGACATCTCGAAGTTCACTTCCGAGGTCCGCAACCATCGCGGTAGCCAGAAGAAGGCGAAGCTCGTGGTTGACATGATCCGCGGCAAGAACCTCGAAGAAGCGACCCAGATGCTTGCGTTCTCAACCAAGCGTGCTTCAGTCAACATCGGGAAGGCACTGATTGCCGCAACATCTGACGCTGAGCAACTCGGCGCAGACATGAGCGAACTGTATGTCAGTGAAGCGACCGTCGACCGTTCGACCCACATCAAACGGTTCCGTCCAAAGGACCGCGGCCGGGCACACCCGATTCTCAAACGAACAAGCCACATCAGCGTATCAGTTCAGGAGCGTAGCTAATGGGTCAAAAAAGCCATCCATTCGGATTTAGACTCGGGATCACCGAAGCACACCGCTCACGCTGGTACGCTCCGAAAGCTCTCTACGGCGAACTGCTCGTCGAAGATGAGAAGATCCGTCAGTACCTCGACAAGCGTCTGAACAAGACCCCGCCAAGCGCGTCGGTTTCGGACATCCACATCGAGCGTACTCGTGAAGAGCTCAAGATCATCGTCCGGACCGCTCGTCCTGGTATCGTCATCGGACCCAAGGGTTCGGAGATCGATCGGATGACCGAAGAGCTTCGGTACATGACCGGCCGCAAGGTTGCGATTACCGTCGTCGAAATCCGTGAGCCCGATCTTGATGCACAGCTTGTCGGTGACGGCATTGCCGAGCAGCTCAAGAAGCGGATGGGTTTCCGTCGCGTCCTCAAGATGCGTGCTGAAGCGGTGATGGCCGCTGGTGCCCAGGGCGTCAAGATCCAGGTTGCTGGTCGTCTTGGCGGTGCTGAAATGAGTCGTCGTTTGGATGTTCGTTTGGGTTCACTGCCACTTTCGACACTCCAAGCAAACATCAACTATGGGTTCTCTGAGAGCCACACAACTTATGGTGTCCTCGGCGTGAAGGTCTGGATCTACAAAGGTCTGTACACGAATGCTGAAGAAGAGAATCAATCAAACGCTGCCGGTGCTCGCGCCCGTGCTCGTGGTCGTCGCTAAGAAGCGGTCTATTTGAAAGAAGGATTAGGATATGCCTCCTTATAAGATTCCAAAGCGTGTCAAGCACCGCAAAGAGTTCCGTCGCGGTCGCGATCGCAAAGCGACCAAGGGCAACTATGTTGCTTTCGGTGAGTTCGGTCTTCAGGCACTCGAGGGCTGCTGGCTCAAGAGCAACTGTATCGAAGCCGGCCGCGTGACTTGCCAGCACTTCCTGAAGCGCGAAGGCAAGCTGTTCATTCGTGTGTTCCCCGACAAGCCGATTTCCAAGAAGCCACTTGAAACCCGCATGGGTAAGGGTAAAGCGGAAGTCGATTACTGGGCAGCACGCGTCAAGCCAGGCACGATTCTGTATGAGTTGGCTGGTGTGAGCGAGATCCGTGCACGCGGTGCGTTCTTCCGTGTTGCGATGAAGATGCCGGTGAAATGCCGGATGGTCCACCGTCGGATCGAGGCATAAGGGGTTTACTGATGACCGGTACAGAAGTACGAGCGTTGAAAGATGAAGAGATCACAGTTGAGCTGGGTCGCCTGCGGAGTTCACTCCTGGCAATCAAGAGCAAGAGTGTGACTGAAAAGATCGAAGACACCACGCAGTTTGGCAAAGTCCGCAAGGACATCGCCCGGCTCCTGACCGAGCAGACCGCACGGCAGAACAAAGATTCCTGAGGACGACTATGAGCGATACAGAAGTCAAAGGTGCGAAGATTGGTGTTGTGGAAACCGACGCGCGGGACAAGTCCCGCAAGGTCGTGATCCAATACAAGGCCCCGCACCCAAAGTATGGCAAGTTCGTGAGCAAGCGCACCGTGTTGCATGTTCATGATGAAAACAATGAATCGCATACAGGCGATGTGGTCGAGATCGTGCAATGTAGCCCGATCTCGAAGACGAAAAGCTGGAAGATCTCCAAGATCATCGAGCAACGAAGTATTTGACAACACCCCCCAGCAGTGTGCTGGGGTTTAGGAAGAAGGCAGGGCGACCATGCTCCAGCAAGAATCCAGATGTGAAGTAGCGGACAACTCCGGCGCGAAAATCGCTTATGTTATCCGTGTGTATGGCGGCTCGACTCGTCGTGACGGCCAAACCCGTAAACAGGCGTACATTGGCGATAAGGTCCTGATCAGTGTCAAGAAGGCACTCCCAGGGTCGGAAGTCAAGAGCGGTGAAAAGTACAAGGCAGTCCTTGTCCGCACAGCCAAGTCTACTCGCAGAAAAGACGGTTCGTATGTGAAGTTTGACTCGACCGCGGTCGTGCTCATCAACGACGATGGAAATCCAAAGGGCACACGCATCTTTGGCCCTGTCGCTCGTGAACTCCGCGAACGAAACTACATGAAAATTGTTTCCCTTGCTCCGGAGGTGGTGTGATGCCAAGGCATGTACGCAAAGGCGATCAGGTAATAGTCACCTCGGGCGACCATAAAGGTCAGTCCGGTGAGATCCTTGAGATTCTGACCAAGTCAGACAAGGTTCTTGTCAAGGGTGTGAATGTCAAGTCCCGGCATGTTCGTCCGACACAGATCAACCCCAAGGGTGGGATCGTGTCCAAAGAGATGCCGATGCATATCTCGAATGTCAGCCCAGTCGTTGATGGTAAGCCCACACGAGTGCGGTTCGAGACTAAAAAAGACGGCTCAAAGGATCGCGTAGCGGTCCGTGGCGGAAAGTCACTCGGACAGGTCAGCGGGCCAAAGTCGTAACCAATACACACAGCTTCGCTGGATAATCCAGTGAATCAATCGGCGGATCAGTCATGGCAAAGAAAGACAACTTCGATCAAGCAACGCTCGACGCAGCATCCCAGGCAAGCACGCCTCGGTTGCAGACGCAGTTCAAGGACACCGTGTGTCCAAAGATCACCGAAGAGTTCGGGATCAAGAACACCATGGCGATGCCGAAACTCGAAAAAATCACGCTCAATGTGAACATCGGTCGTCACCTCGACGGCACCAAGGTTCCGAACAATGTTCGCGAAGCTGTTCTCCACACCCTGACGACCATCACTGGTCAGAAGCCTGTGAAGATCGCTGCGAAGAAGTCGGTATCGAACTTTAAGGTTCGTGAAGGCTATGAGACTGCGTTTAAGGTGACTCTCCGTCGTGACCACATGTGGCACTTCATGGATCGCCTGATCAACATCGCGACACCTCGTATGAAGGACTTCCGCGGGTTGAGTGACAAGTCATTCGACCGTCAAGGAAGCTACTCGATGGGCCTGACCGAGCAGGGTGTATTCCCTGAGATCAACATGGCAGATCAGAACTTCACCCACGGTATGAACATCAACTTCTCGTTCAGCAAGTCTGATCCAAAGCTGAGCCGGTTCGTCCTTGCCGAACTGGGTATGCCGTTCAAGAAGCCAGAAGAAAAGAAGAAGTGAAAGAGGAACTAACACATGGCTCGTAAATGTCAAATCGCTAAAAGCAACCGGACCCCAAAGTATCCGACCCGACATGTTCGCCGTTGTCAACTCACCGGTCGTGCACGAGGCGTCTACCGCAAGTTCCGTATCTCCCGCATTATGCTCCGCAAGCTTGCTCTTGAAGGCAAGATCCCCGGGATGCGTAAAGCAAGCTGGTAAGAAGAACACCGCTTTGATGAATGAACTCTCGCGGCATGCCCAGGCGTGTACCGCACTGACAGAAAAAGGTATATACGATGACGATCAGTGATCCAGTCGCAGACATGTTGACCCGAATCCGCAACGCGACACGCAACCGTGCCAAGAGCGTGATTTGCCTCAACAACAAAGTGTGCCAGGGTGTAGCCGGAGTGTTGAAGTCCGAGGGCTATATCAATGACTTCGAGGTTGTCTCTGACAACAAGCAGGGCACCATCCATATCGATCTCAAGTACGGCCCACGCGGTGAAGTACTGATCCATGAGATCAAGCGGATGAGCAAGCCCGGTTGCCGTGTCTATCGCGGGATGGAAAAGATTCCAGCCCCGATGCAGGGTCTCGGTATTACGATTGTTTCAACAAGCAGCGGCGTGCTCTCTGACCGCGTCTGCCGTGAGAAGAATGTTGGCGGAGAACTCCTCTGCCGTGTGAGCTAACTGAACTGATGGATTGATGCACGGCTGGAATCCCCGGTCCAATGACGACCGGAAGACGACGACAGCACGAAAGGAAGAACAATGTCCAGACTCGGTAAAAAACCTGTTCAGATCCCAGCAGGGGTGAAGGTGAACATCTCAGGACGAACGATTACGATTGAGGGTCCAAAGGGCTCACTCAACTTCGAGCACCGTTCAGAGGTTCAGGTCTCGCATGACGAAGATGGCAAGGTCATCAATGTTGTTGTTGATGAGAAGCTTCTCGCCAAGGACCGCGCCAACCGCGCGTACTGGGGCACCACCCGTTCGATCATCGACAACATGGTTGTCGGTGTCACCAAGGGGTACGAGAAGAAGCTCAACATCGTTGGTGTCGGTTGGACCGGCAATGTCAATGGCAACAAGCTCGCACTCAAGGTTGGCTACGCCAACCTGATCGAGATGCCAATCCCCGAAGGCGTCACCGTCACCGCTGAGAAACAACTCGTGACCGTCTCCGGTGCTGATAAGCAAGCAGTGGGGCACTTCGCTGCTTCGGTCCGTGCGAAAAAGAAGCCTGAGCCTTACAACGGCAAGGGTATCAAGTACCTCGACGAGGTCATCACACGCAAGCAGGGCAAGGCATTCGGTAACTAATACGATCGCATACTGATCGCTCAGAGCGATCGTGAGGTTTGAAAATGAACAAGAACAAAGCAAAAACAGTACGCCGGACACGCCGCAAGATCGGCATCCGCAAACGGGTCATCGGTACCCCTGAGCGTCCCCGTCTGGCCATCTTCCGGTCGTTGAACCACACCTACGCCCAGGTCATTGATGACATGGCTGGTGTGACACTGGCGAGCGCTTCAACACGCGACAAGGGTGTGAAGATCGAGGGTTCAAGCGGCAATGTCGCTTCAGCCAAAGCAGCGGGCAGCGTGCTCGCCGAGCGGGCAAAGAAAGCCGGTATCGAAGCAGTTGTCTTCGATCGTGGCGGATTCAAGTTCCACGGCCGTGTTAAGGCCTTCGCAGATGCTGCTCGTGAGAGCGGACTCAAGTTCTGAACGAAAGAGATACCACAATGGCAGAAATGCTTGACGAATCAAAATCAATCGAGTCGCATACCGTCGGTATTTTCCGTACGGCAGCGACTGTCAAGGGTGGTCGACGCTTCAACTTCGGCGCTCTCGTCGTCTGCGGTGACCGGAAGGGCAAGATCGGCTATGGCTACGCCAAGAGCCCTGAAGTCCCAACCGCGATCGAGAAGGCTGAGAAGCACGCCCGCTTGAACATGGTTTCCTTCCCGATGACCGGGACGACCTTGCCGCATGAAACCATCGGCAAGGCATGTGCGAGCCGCGTGATTCTGGTACCGGCTTCGCCTGGTACCGGTGTTGTTGCGGGCGGCACAATCCGTGCGGTCTTGGAAATGGCGGGCATCACTGACTGCCTGACCAAATCCACCGGGTCCAACTCCAAGATCAATGTGGTTCGCGCCGTGTTCGACGGTTTGAGCCAACTCCGCACCCGCGAAGACATCGCGGAGCTGCGTGGTGTTGAGATTGAAACTTCCGATATCGAAGAACGCGTGAAGCGCGGACAACGATTCATGCCTGTCCAATCCGAAGGCGAAAAAATGGCTGCACCTGTCAACACCATCGGTCAAGACCGTGGTCGTGGCGGACGCGGTGGCGGTCGCGGCGGACGCGGCGGCAATAGTGGTGGTGGCCGAGGTGGACCAGGTGCTGGTCGCGGCGGACCAGCTGAAGGTGCGGCACCAGCTGCTCCAGCAGCGGAGGCACCGAGTGCACCAAGTTCAGAGAGTTCTAGCTAAACAGATTTACGCAAACCGGTCGTACAGTTGTACGACTCCCGGGAGTAACCGGTCATGATGATTCACGAAGTCACCGCTATGGCGGGTAAGTACAAGCAACGCAAACGCATCGGCCGCGGTGTCGGTTCAGGCAACGGCAAGACCTCAGGTCGCGGTCACAAGGGTGCCGGCTCACGCCGAGGCAACTCGAGACTCGCGCAGTTCGAGGGTGGCCAGATGCCATTCTTCCGCCGCATGCCGAAATTTGGTTTCACCAACGCGAACTTTAAGATCCATTTCTGGATCGTCAACCTCGCGGCGATCATCGATCACCCAGACTTCAAGTCCGGTGGCGTGGTCAACCAGGCTTCGCTCATCAAAGCGGGTTTGGTCCGCGACGAGTCCCGCAACCTCAAGATCCTCGGCGATCTTCCAGAGGGTGTTGATTCGCTCAAAGTGAAGTTCGATGTCACCGCCAACCGCATCACCGGTCCAGCCCGCAAGCTGATCGAAGACGCAGGTGGTAAGGTTGACGAACTCGGTACACGCCGAGATCGTGTCCGCGGCATCGACCGAAACTCGGACGACCAGACTCCCAAGAACCTCACCAAGAAGCTCAAGAAGCAAGACTGGCACCGCAAGCGTGACGAAGCGTTCGCTCGTGGCGAGGTTCTTAAACCCAAGAAGTAATCCTCGGATATTCCGATGGCTGATTTACACGCCGGGGTCGATCAACCGCTGAACGATGGGAATACCATCCCCGGTCACGGATGATCGGCCCCGTCTTTATTTGTCAGTATTGGGTGCCTTTATCCGGGCACACGGAGTGAATGATTCATGCTCTTTCAGACCATCATCAATGTCTTCCGGATTCCGGAACTACGGAACAAGATCCTCTTTACCCTCGGTATGCTCGCAGTGTACCGAATCGGTTTCTGGATCCCGGTTCCGGGTGTTGATCAGGGTGCGTTGACTTCATTCTTTGAGCAACAAGCTGCGGCGGGTTCGGCAGCCGGTCGTTTGTCGCAGTATGTCGCGATCTTCTCTGGTGGTTCATTCGGTCAATCCACGATCTTTGGTCTTGGGATTATGCCGTACATCACGGCGTCGATTATCTTCCAGCTCTTCCAATCCGTGTCACCACAACTCAAGAAGCTCAAAGACGAAGGGCCAACGGGGTACGCGAAAATCCAGGAATGGACTCGTTATGCAACCGTTGGTTTGTGTTTGGTTCAAGCGGTCGGATGGTTGACCTATATCACTCGCTCGGGTCTTGTCTACGAAGCATGGGCTCATAACCCACTCTGGTGGATCATGGGTATCGCGGCTCTGACCGCGGGCACCATCTTCCTGATGTGGCTCGGTGAACAGATTGATAGATTCGGTATCGGGAACGGTGTTTCGCTGATTATCATGGCGGGGATCCTCACCGGGATGCCCGGTGCGGTGATGAGTGTCATCGGGAACTTTGATGCAGCGGATCCAAACAAGATGGGCTGGATGGGCTTGATCCTCTTGCTCTTCGGCTTCGTCCTCATCGTTGCTGGATCGGTTTTGCTCACGGTTGCTCAGCGCCGGATCCCTGTACAGCAAGCGAAACATACTCGCGGTAACAGAACTTTCGGTGGTCAGAAAAGCTACCTCCCACTCAAGGTCAACCACGGCGGCGTTATGCCCATCATCTTCGCGTCCTCGCTCATGGTCTTCCCATCGGTGGTGTTTAGCGCCCTGATGGATCAGGCGCAGAACGCACATGCGACCGGTACATGGGTCACCATTGTTGCTTGGCTCAGCCAAAGCTTCCAGATGGGTGCGTTCCCATATGTCTTCTTGTACATCATCATGGTTTACTTCTTCAGCTACTTCTGGATCACCGTCCAGTTCAATCCTGAAGAGATGTCCAAGCAGCTCCGCGATCATGGTTCGTTCATTCCCGGGCTCCGTCCTGGACCTCGCACGGCTGAATATCTCGAAGCGGTTATGGAACGGATCACCTATGTCGGTGCGGCGTTCCTCGCGATCATCGCGGTCCTCCCGATGGTCGTCAACTCACAACTCAAAGTGGATTTCGTAGTCTCGCAGTTCTTGGGTGGTACGGGTCTGCTCATCGTGGTCTCGGTCGCACTCGACTTCCTCCAGCGTGTGGAAGCTAACCTGCTGATGCGGAACTACGACGGATTCCTCGGCGACAGCGATGCCGGGGAAGGTAGATCACGCTCGTAAGAGCAACTCGGGTCCTGTTTGGGCCCAAATTTGGAGCGTTTCAGTGTCGAACTGAAGTTTTGAACGCTCTTTTGACCGGGTCTGAGAGATCGGTGCATGACTCACCGAACAATCAGGCCTACCATCGTGACCCGAGAAATTGCGTGGAGCATGATCTCGGATCGACAATACAACAGTACGAATCGGGTTTGCCCGATTGAAGGCTTCGCTCTATGACGGGCGAGGGAGGTTCAGATGAAAGTTTCATCAAGCGTCAAGCGTCGCTCGAAAGATTGCCAGATTGTCCGCCGCAAGGGCAAGGTATTTGTGATTAACAAGAAAAACCCTCGTTTCAAGCAGCGTCAGGGCTGAAGCCCCGATTGATTTTGAATCGTGTGAACTGATTAACGACCGGCTGCTCCGAGGTGAACTCGTCCGCAGCGCACTGCTTGGCGTATCGCCAAGATGACAGGAGATTCCAGTGCCCCGTATCGCAGGTGTAGACATTCCAGATCGCAAGAAGATCTATTATTCGTTGCAGTACATCCACGGCATCGGCAACAAGTTTGCTGGTGACATCCTTACGGAAGCCGGGATCAATCCCGACACCAAGGCGATGGATCTCTCCGAGACCGAGGTTTCGACGCTCAACTCAATCGTTGACAGCGCGTACCTCGTCGAGGGTGCCCTGCGTCGTCAGGTTCACCAGAACATCGCTCGCCTCCGCGAGATCCGCTCATACCGCGGCGATCGTCACCGTGCGGGTCTTCCGACCCGTGGCCAACGCACCCGCTGTAACGCACGCACCCGTAAGGGCAAGAAGCGCACCGTTGCAGGCAAGAAGGGCGTGAAGGGCTAATCAGCTTTGAACAATATTCGGGTGCACCCATGTGGGTGCACCCGGTTTCGTGTACATATCAACATTTCGCAAGGTTCCAGCCCTCATCGAGGGAACCACAAGTGGAACCGTCAGGAGCGATCGAAGAATGGCAAAGACAGTCAAAAAAGCAAAGAAGGTCCGCAAGGGCGTTACCCGTGGGATCGCGCACATCAAAGCGACTCACAACAACACACTTATCACCATCACTGACACCAACGGCGAAGCGCTCGGTTGGGACTCGGCTGGAACCATCGGTTTCAAGGGTGCTCGCAAGGCAACCCCGTTCGCCGCGACCCGTGCTGGTGAGCAGCTCGGTCAGAAGGTCCGCAAGATGGGCATGAGCGAGATCGAAGTCAAGATCACCGGCGCTGGTGCTGGTCGCGAGAACGCTGTGTCGGGTCTCGCATCCACCGGCCTCCGCGTCACCGCAATCGAGGACCACACCCCGGTTCCTCACAACGGTTGCCGTCCCAAGAAGAAACGCCGCGTCTAGTCGACCGGCTTAAAGCCCCGTCATGCATCGCATCTCGGGGTTTGTCATTGAAACAGTCTTTCGTGGAAAGAAAGAGCGACGCCGACAGCAGCAGGGCGTCAATCTGTGAACCACGACAAGAGTTTGGACCTTTGAAAATGTCCCTGCTGCGGAGAAATGAACTATGCGTGTACGCTGGCGCGGGCTTGAACTGCCCTCCCGGGTGACCCCGGACGAAAAATTTACCGCCGATACCTTCGGTCGCTTCACCGTCGAGCCTTTCGAGCGCGGCATGGGTACGACCATTGGTAACTCGCTGCGTCGGATCCTGCTTTCCTCACTCGAAGGCGCATCCGTCACCGCTGTCAAAATCAAGGGTGCCGAGCACGAGTTCACCTCGATCGCTGGCGTTCTCGAAGACACCACCGACATCATCCTGAACATCAAGAACCTGATCGTCAAGTCCGAAGGCGATGGCCCCCGCGTCATGAAGCTCGCGGCACAAGGACCGGGCGAAGTCACCGCTGACCTCATCGAAGCTGACAGCAATGTCACCATCGTCAACAAAGACCTCGTCATCGCGACGCTCACCGAGCCAATCGCGTTCGAGATGGAAATTCACATTGATAAGGGCCGGGGATACATCCCTGTCTCTGAGCAGGACCTCCGCAACGACGAGCAAGAGATCGGGATCATCCCGGTCGACGCGATCTACTCACCTGTTCAGCGTGTTCGCTACCAGGTCGAGAACACCCGCGTGGGTCAGAAGACCAACTACGACAAGCTGATCATGGAAATCTGGACCGACGGCACCGTCACCCCAGAGATGGCACTCGTCGAGTCGGGCAAGATCCTCCGCAAGCACCTCAACCCATTCGTTCAGTACTTCGAGCTCGGCGACGACCGCGTCTCGGAGAATGCCGCTGCTGCAGCTGGTGTGGACGAAGAGTTGATCCGCAAGCTCAACATGCCAACCGAGCAGCTCGATCTGTCGGTTCGTGCGAGCAACTGTCTGGAATCCGCACGCTTGGACACCGTTGCTCAGCTGGTCATCATGACCGAGCCAGAGCTTCTCAAGCTGCGTTCGTTTGGTCGCACATCGTTGCGTGAAGTGAAGCGTAAGCTTCTTGATATTGATCTCGATCTCGGGATGGAACTTCCCGAAGGATACACCATTCATCAGTGATTTGAGTTTGACTCACTGTTTGATATACACCAATGCGACGCGGTGAGCGCGTCGTAGAGAAAGAAGGAACCGAGTCATGCGTCACCGCAAAGCCGGATTCAAGTTGGGCCGCACCACAGCGCATCGCCAAGCGATGCTCCGTAACATGGCGGCAAGTCTCTTTGAGCATGGTCAGATCACCACGACCATCCCAAAGGCCAAGGCACTCAAGCCGTTCGTTGAGAAGATCATCACCAAAGCCAAGCGCGGTGACCTCCACTCACGCCGTCTTGTGATCTCGATGCTCGGTCAAGACCGACGCGCGTTTGCATGGGCGCATATCCCTAAGGGAGCGACCGAAGAGCAACGCGAGTCGATCCAAGAGCAACGCGAGTTTGTTGAGGGGTTCTTTGATATCCCAGATTCAGACCAGATCGAGCGCAACCGCTACGGCGAGCTTCGCAAGGCACCACGCATCGTCAAGCACATCTTTGACAATGTTGCTCCACGCTTCGAAGATCGCGCCGGTGGATACACCCGCATCGTTAAGCTTGGTCAGCACCGTCTCGGTGACGCCGCTCCGCTTTGCGTGATCCAGTTTGTCGGGAACGAAGAAGGCCCCGAGATCGGTGGCTCACCAAGCTCCCGTCGTCGGACCGCTGATCGTCGCACCGCATTCGCTGCCAAGCTCCGCAAGGACGCTCCGAAGGCTGAAGCACCAGTCGCAGCCGCTCCAGAAGCGGATGCTCCTGAAGCCGAATCCTGAGCGAACCAGTCATACTTTGACTATCCTTACACTGTCCGTCCAGCGGGCAGTGTTTTTTTATTGAAACTGACCACGAATACGCGATTCAATACCCATGCTTGAAACCCTCAATGAGATCGAAACCACCGCACTGAACGACCTGGGTGCCATCAATGACGCTCCGGGTCTTGAATCCTGGCGGATCACCTACATCGGCACCAAGGGGCGGATGCGGGCCGTGATGCCCATGATGAAGGATGTTCCAAAGGATCAGAAGGGACCGGTCGGGAAGCGTCTCAATGAGGTGAAGACCGCGCTGGAAGCCGCGTTTGAAACCAAGCAGGCGTCGCTCGGTGACTCGGGTGTGTCGGCGCCGTCTGGGCCGATGATTGACATGACCGAGCCTGGGTTGGTGGAGTCGAGCCATGTGGGTCGTCGTCACATCATCTCGCGCGTCCGCGATGAGCTTGTTGAGATCTACGCTCGCATGGGATTCGATGTCGCTCAGGGTCCTGAACTCGAGGACGACGAGCACAACTTCATTAAGCTCAATATCCCTCCTGCGCACCCGGCGCGTGATCCGATTGACAACTTCTATATTGATAATCCCAACGAGGTGGACACGCCTCGGATGCTCCGTTCGCAGACCTCGACGGTGCAGATCCGGACGATGTCCAAGATGGTCGCAGAGGGCAAAGAGCCACCGATCAAGATCGTCTCACCGGGGCGGGTGTACCGTCCGGACACGGTGGATGCGACGCACTCGTTCATGTTCCACCAGATCGAGGGTCTGTATGTCGATCGCGGCGTTTCGATGGCGGACCTGAAGACGACGCTCCTGCAGTTCGCGCACGCGTACTTCGGGGATGATGCGGAGATTCGGCTCCGTCCGAGCTTCTTCCCGTTCACCGAACCCAGCGCGGAGTTTGACATGATGATCGCGCTCAAGCCGGGGGAAGACCCGAAATGGATCGAGCTTGGTGGGTGCGGGATGGTCGATCCGAATGTACTGAAAGCATGTGGCCTGGATCCCGAAGAATGGTCCGGATTCGCGTTCGGTTTTGGTATCGAACGCATCGCGATGGGCAAGTACGGCATCCCGGATATCCGGATGCTCTTCGAGAACGATGTCCGCTTCCTCCAGCGGGTCTAGTTGCTCGGATAAATCACAACAGAAGGGGTCTCCAGAATGAACGATCAACTCACCGAACCTATCGAGTCCCACGACGAGGACCTGTTCGCGGGACCCGCACCGGCGTGGCCCAAATGGATCGGCGGGTTTGCGATCGGCTGGGGCGGACTGATGCTGACCTGCACCGGGATTATGAGTGCGTACATCCTGTATCTTCCCAAGATGATGGAACCGATGCTGGAAGGTGCTCCGCTACCCGAAGCAATGCAGTTGGGGCTGTTGGACTGGTCACTGATGGCGGTAGGCATACTGGCTTTATTGCTCCTAATCGTGGGGGGCGTGTTGTGTGTGATGCGGAATCCGTTGAGTCGAGTCTTGATCCTGATCTGGGGAATTTCCTCGATTCCGTTTTCGCTGGTGAACTATGTTCGTCAGATGGATGCACAGGAATCGATGCGGGCGTGGGCGCAACAGTATCCTGACAACACGATCGCTCAAAACATGACGGCTGGCGGTCAGTCTGCACAGCAGATCGGCGAGGTCGTCGGGCTTGCGATGACCATCGTCCTCGGGATCATCGTCCCGGCATTCTTTGTGGTCTGGTTCGGCTTCATCAAAACCAAACCCGCACAGATGCTCGGGGCCGAAGAAGAAATCATCTAACGGGATTGCCTTCACAATTCCGATCTGATCTCTACCGACCTTTGCCGAGTTGAGGCAGATGGGCGGTGGCTTTGGTATCATCTTGGGTAAGGAGACCTGTATGTCGGTGGTTCGTATCCTCATCGCGTTGTGCGTGCTTACGGTGTCGGGTTGTGTCCTTACGGGGCAGGGGAGACTTGACGATTCGCCGCAGATCATGCCGACTGAGCATGGGTTGTGGATCACGCGTTGGGATTATCAATCGCCGGAGGATGTGCGGAAAGCAATCGCGGATGCTGCGGCAATCGGGATGACGGATGTCTACTGGCAGGTGCGAGGACAGGGGGATGCGTACTACCCATCGAAGCTTGAGCCTTGGGGGTTTGAGTTGCTCAAGTACAACCCGAACCCGCCGAGCTTTGATCCATTGGAAATAGCGGTGCGTGAATGCAAAGCACGGAAGATGAAGATCCACGCGTGGATCAATGTGATGCCGATGTGGAAGGGGAAGGACGCACCGAGGGATCGGTCGCATATGTTCAACGCCCATCCAGAGTGGCGGCTCCGCGATCAGGACGGCAACATGCAGCGACTGCACGAGGGGTATGTCGTCGTCAACCCGGTGCTTGATGCGGTGCAGGACCACATCGTCGCGGTCATTCGCGAGATCGTGGACAACTACGAGATCGATGGCGTGCATCTGGATTACATCCGCTACCTCGCTGACGAGATCGGTGCGGATCAGTTGATGCCTGGGGATCCGATCAGCCGAGCGATGTACGCGAAGCAGACTACATCCAGCGATGTTCCTTCGCAGATCGACCGCACGAAATACAGACGCTGGATCAGTTCGCGGATCGATCATCTGGTTGAGCGGATTGATACTGAATCGATCCGTTCCAAGCGGGGCGTGCGATTGAGCGCTGCGGTCTGGAGAAGGCCGGACATCGCGAGCGATCGGTACCTGCAGAATGCGGTCAAGTGGGTTGATGATGGGTACATGGATGCGGTGATGCCGATGATTTACACAGACAAGAACGAGCAGTACCAGTCGGATCTCGCGGCGTGGCAAGGGGTGGTGAAGCAGGACAAGGTGATCCCGGGGATCGGTGCGTACAAGCACACCAACCCAGCACAGACCTCGTACCAGGTTGCGATCGGTGATCCCAAGCGGTTTGCGATCTTCGCGTATTCGACGATCTTCGAATCACCGAATCCGGAGCAGAAGAAGGACACCGCGTCGGTCCTTGAGCGGAAGCACAAACGCGAGGCGCTCGCGGATGTGATCAAACGGGTGGGGTCTTCAGGATGACTGCGCTGGGGATCGACATCGGGGGGTCTTCGGTCAAAGCCGCGGCGATGGACAGTGGTGGTCATTGGAAGGTTGCGAGCAGCGATCCATACACCAGTGCAGATCGAGCTGGAATTCAAGGTGCGATTCGTTCGTGCATGAAAGCACTGGAAGTGCCCAAGCCCGCATCGGTCGGGCTGTGTCTCCCGGGACGGATGAACCCAGAGCAATCAGCGATCGAGTTCTCCGTCAACCTTCCGGTCCTCAACAACTGGCGATTTGAGGACTTGATTGGATCAGTGCTGGATGGAACTCCTGATCGGTTGCGGGTTGTGTCCGATGCCGCCGCGGCCGGGTATGACTTTGCAACGCACGCTCCAATCGAAGGACGAACCGCGGTGATCTCGATCGGGACGGGTGTCGGGTTGTGCGTACTTGATGGGGATGAGATGGTTTCGATCGGAAACAAAGGCATCGGTCATCTCGGCTTGATGGACATGGGGCGGATCGGGAACGCCGACCGTGTTGATCCATGCGGTGCGATGAACACGCTGGAGTCCTTTGTTGGTGCGGCGTCGCTTGCGCCTTGGATGGGTGAATCGGGTTTGAATCTGGATTCGCTCTCGCCTACAGATCCGCCGATGGTTGGGGTTGTGCGTGCGCTGCGTGTGGTGCATGCGATCTATTTGCCGGAGCGGATCGCGTTGCTTGGTGGGGTTGGGTTGGCCTTGCGATCACAGCTTCAGACGATCAAGACACTTGTCGATGACGGCTTGACTCCACTTGCGTGTCAAGGATGGACAATCGATTCGGGAACCACAACACACCACGCGTCTCGAGGTGCAGCAAAGCTCGGGGCTCAATCGGATTGACTCAGCAGTCTCGATTTACCGAGCATGCAGACTGCGGAAGAGATCAATACGCCCAGCGTGAGTTTCCATGTGTGGTGGATTGACGCGTAGGTGTTTAGGAATGACTCAGGCTGATCGTGATCGGTCAGTGTTGCGAGCAAGAAGGGCTGCGAGCCGAGCATCCACAGGAATCCGATGATCAACGCGGCGATCGCGCTCAGGTCGTTACCCCGTCTGGTGAAGATCGCGGTGAAGAACACCCCGACGAGTCCCGCGTAGGCGAACCCCATGACACTGAGCGCGAAGTCGATCAGCGTGTACCCGTTCGCGTCTTTCCAGTAGATGCACACGCATGCGAACCCTCCAAGCACAACACCCGCGACGATGACGGAGATACGCCCGAACTTCACATAATGCTTCTCTTCACGATTGGGAACCAGCGGTCTGTACAAGTCAGCGATAAACGCGGCACCCATCGCGTTGATCGCGCTGTTCATGCTCGAGAGTCCCGCGGCAAAGAGTCCCGCCATCATCAACCCACGGAATCCCGGCGGGACTTGTGTGAGGATGTATTCCAAGAACACACGGAGATTGTTGCCATCGTCGCTGACGCGGGCGATGGGTTCACTCGTCAACTCCGGATGCTGATACGCGATCCAGAGCATCAATCCAACCGTGAGGAAGATCGCAACGGTGGGGACCCCGAGGATGATCCCCATGATGACGGATCGGGCACCGGACTTTGCGTCTTTGCAGGTGAGCATGCGTTGTGCGAGGTCTTGGTCGGTGCCGTAGGAACCGATCCCGAGGAGTGTGTATCCGATGAGGCACGCGGGAATCGCGAATGGATGCGTGAGATCGAACGACCAGTCGAAAGCGGTGAGCTTGGAACCGAGCGGCATACCCGATTCGTCTACTGGATTTCTGAGTGTGTCGAGGACTTCGCTCATCGGTGCGTTGATGGTTTGTCCGATCAGCACGATCGCCGCGATCGCGGCGCCGATGAGAACGATGTACTGCAACACATCCGACCAGATGACCGAGGAGATCCCGCCCCAGAGCGTGTACACGATTGCGACGATGGAGAGTGCTCCGATCGACATGATGAGGGCGTCGGGTTCGAGTCCTCGATCGATCCCGAAGATGACCATCGAGAGCGGGATCGCCGCGGCAAAGACGCGCGCGCCAGACGCGAGCACTCGTCCGATCAGGAATGCGATCGACGCTGCTTTCCGAGTACGGATCCCGATCCGTCGCTCGAGGAACTCGTAGATCGACGCGCTCTGTGTTTGGTAGAAGCGGGGGATGAAGTAGAACGCGATGATGAGTGCCGCGAGGACCATCCCGATGTTGGTCGCGAGGTAGGTCAGGTTCCCGCCGAAGGAGAGTTCGGGGGCGCCGATGAAGGTCGCGGCGGAGAGCGAAGTTGCAACGATGGAGATCGCGACGGCCCAGACAGGCATCTTCCGACCACCAAGAAAGTAGTCCGAGGCATCCCGCTGCTCCCGTCCAGCGAACCACATGCCTGTGAGGCCGAGGATGGCGAAGTACCCCCCAAGCACGGCCCAATCCATCGCCCCGAAGCCCCCTTGTATTTGACCGATCTGCAATGCGTGCTCCATACCCAGTTGTCGACATCCAGGCGGCACAAACACCAAAAACTCCCCCTGAGCGTCGCTCAACGCCTGTGGCGAGGTCTATAGTCATGCTCAGTTTTTCCACTGGAGCGGTGGCAGAGCGGTTGAATGCGCCGGATTCGAAATCCGGTTCGGCTTTCGGGTCGACGGGGGTTCGAATCCCCCCTGCTCCGTTGACTTCAAAGGTATACGAAACGGCGTCCCTGATCAGACGCCGTTTCGCCTGTTTTGGAGCCAGCTACGCGGTTCGGCGCGTCTCCGGGAATTCCCACTCTGACCAGATCAGCCAATATTCGTCCAAGTTGCCGCGAGAGTCTCTCGTGGCGATGTTAGGGATGTCCCCGCGCGATGTTTCAGTTCCCTGTTCGAGGGGTATTAACAGGGACTCTCAGCAAAATCAGGGAGCAAAGCGTCACTCATCCCCGAGATGACCCCCATTCATCGCATGGGAAAGGCATCAATTGGCATGGAATGTCCGGATTTCCCTGCGCGGGATAACAGGGAATGAGCAGGGAATCTGCCAGTCGATCATGCCGTTTGGAGATGGCGAGGCGCGGTGTTGATCCCGAGTTCAGCGGCTTGCCGATCCCAATCGAGTTGCTTGGATGCGGTGAGCAGGTCATCGAGCGTGATGCTGCTGGGGAGCGTCCCGGCGAGGGCATGCCTCAGGACCTCTGGGCCAAGTTGTGTGAGTGGGAGCAGCTGCAGGATGCGCGAGCGGGCGATATCCTGCTCCTTGGCGAAGACCCGGATCTGGAGTCCGGACTTGATGAGGTCATCGTGCCAGCGATACGCCAGACCGATCGCATCCACGAAGTGTTGCCGGGGTTCAGGCTTCGACGGGATGATCAGGTCATGGCCGTCGGGGCAGAGGAGCAACCGACGACCATCGAGCTTCTTGATCTGGAGCTGCAGTTTCAGCTCGATGTGCTCGCCTCGGTCATCGACCTCGGGCGATCGCAAGCAAACCGGTCGCGAGGGAATCTCCTTGGGTGGTGATCTGAAGGTATGGCGTTGGAGCAGCTCGATCTTCTTGGTATCGAGATGGACCGTGATGGAGTTGGGCGCAAGAGTGACCTCGTGGATGGCTTTCCGGATCCAGCGGTCGCGGACCTCCGTGGACTGCTGGTCGAGATACTTGTGATTGAGATATCCGAGCACCAGCCCTCGGACGAGTTCATCAAGGTGCTCGGCGTTGATGGTCTTGATCGGGCAGTTCTTGAACCCGTGCTTGATCGCCTTCTGACTGATGTAGTACCGCACGAGCCGTTTCTGTTTCGTCTCGTTCTTCTTGGTCAGCGGCCGATGCGTCGAAGTCGGACTCATCGCGAATCCATCGCTGGTGCGCAGCTTTCCCTTGAGCAGATGCGGATGTGTCCAGCGGTGAAGGTTCTTGCGATCCTGCTTGGTCATCAGATCCTGCGCGGTGTCCCATGTCGTTTGATCGATGATGGGTTTGTGCAGACCGTCGTAGATCTCGGTGTGGTCACCGCGGGTGTGTGTGATCTTGCCGATGTACAGCATGTTGGTCAGGACGCTGTGGATGTATTTCTGCGAGAGCGGCTTGCCGCCGCGGACAGTCCCGTTCTTGCTCGTCCATCGTTTCGTCGTATGACCGGCTTCGTTGAGTTCATTGGCCACAGCGACCGGGGAAGACAGCTCGATGTATCGATCGAAGATCGTGCGGACCAGATCCGCCTGCTCGGGGATGATGAAGAGTCCCTTGGTTTCCTCACCCGTCTGGAGCCGGTACCCGAGCGGGGGCTGACCACCGACCCAGTAGCCCTTCTTCTTGGTCGCCGCGAGTTTGTCACGGATCCGCTCGCCCGAGACCTCCCGCTCGAACTGCGCGAAGCTCAGCAGCATGTTGAGCGTCAGCCGGCCCATCGAAGTCGTGGTATTAAACTGCTGCGTCACCGATACAAACGAAACCTGCTTCTCATCAAAGACCTCCATCATTCTCGCAAAGTCGCTCAGCGAGCGGCTCAGCCGATCGACCTTGTACACGACCACCACATCGATGCGTCCCCGGTCGATGTCATCGAGCAGCTGCTGGAGACCCGGCCGTTTCATCGTGCCGCCCGAGAAACCGCCGTCGTTGTACTCCTCTTCAACCAGCTGCCAGCCCTCGTGTTTCTGGCTCTTGATGTAATCGATGCCCGCCTCTCGCTGGGCGTCGAGTGAGTTGAAAGCCATGTCGAGTCCCTCTTCGTTGGACTTGCGGGTGTAGATCGCGCAGCGGGTGGTCTTCATGGTGTTTCCTTAGGCTGATTGCTTGAGTTTCTTGAGGCCGAAGAATCGAGGGCCCGACCAGCGAGCCCCGGTGATCTCGCGGGCGATCTCCGACAAACTCGCATACTCCGTGTCCCGGTATCGGAAGCGTTTGCCGTCTCCGAGGACCGTGACCTCGTGGTGATGGCCGCGCCAGGTGCGGACGAGCGTCGTCCCCTCGGCGAGCTCGACAGGGTCCCGCTGCTTCCGCTGTGTGGCGACCGCTTGCTTTGATGCCGGAGTTGGCGCGTTGCGGATCGCGGTCTTGAGCAGGCGGCGTGTGCCCGCGTCGAGCCTGCCGTGGGATTGCTGCTGGAGGTGCCAAGAGATCCCGCGGACCAGTGCCTGCTTGAAGTGCGGCGGATCACCACGGATGCCCAGACTCGCCCATTCCTGTTGGAGCCGGGCTGTGGTGAAACTTGCGAGGGTGTGGAGTTCGATGGTCATGTGGGTCTCGTGGTCAAGCCCCTCTCGCCGACCCCGGGATCCGCGCACACCGATCGCGCCGCTCGCATTGCGAGAGGGATCGCTGACCCGTGTGCTTGGGTTTCCGGGGCCGGCATTTGAGGAGCCGGTCGGGGTGCTGCGGGAGTCTCCCGCGGTGACACATGTAGCCATGGATCGAGGGACAATGCAAGTCCAAAGGGCCTAGATTCTCGACAAATATGGAAGTCTTTGGAAAATCAACCCATCAGGTGCGAAGTACGCTGGCCACCATGCTTGTTCACCCACTCTTCAGTGCTGAGCCTCGGCGGCGGCCCCGGCCGAATGCATGTACGCTCACCGAAAACACGGTCAAGCACATAGTGCTCCTCGGGCACCTGCGCAAAGAACACGCAGCTCCGCTTGCATTCCTCTTCGGTCGCGTCTGGATGGGGTGCTCTATGGAAGGCCCCACCGCGTCCCTCGCCCTGCCCGGCGGCGTACGGCTGCTGCTGGTACTGAGACATAAACGCACGGGCGCCCATCCGCTCCATGGCCGCGCGGAGTTGCTCCCGATCCTCACGCGCCGGATGGAGGGCCTCGCCTTTCCTTCTTACGAGTTTCCCGCCAATCGACGCGGGGAGATACTCGTCCTCCGTGGCGATCGCGGCCAGGCTCAGCACCTCCCAGTCTTCCTGCTCGAGCAGGTGCGCTGTCAGATCGTCTTCGGCGAGCCGCTGCATGGCCACGATGATCACGCCGTCGTGCTTGCTGTCCAGACGCTGGTAGATGTTCCGGTCAAACCAGTTGTGGATCGAGAGCGTCTTCATCGGATCGTCCGCCTCGTGGGCCGATTGCGGGTCGTCGATGATGATGAAGTCCGCACCCCGGCCTGTAATGGAGCCCGAGGGTGTGAACCCCGCCCGAGAGCCGCCATGAGCAAGCTTCAGGGTGCTGGTCGATTCTTGCACACGCACATGCGGGAACAGCGATCGGTATCGTGGGTGGTCCATCAGGTTCCGGGTCAGATCATGGTGCTCATTGACCAGCCCTCGGTGCCCGGCCACGCACATGATCTTGGACTCAGGCCGTACGCCCAGCACCCATGCCGGGAAGGCGATTGACGTGCAGATCGATTTGAGTGACCTCGGCGGCATGTTGATGATGAGCCGCTTGGTCTCCCCGCGGTGGCACCGAGCCAGCGCCTCACCCAGCACATCGATCGACCAGTTGTGCTGGTACTTGATATGTGGATGCAACGCCCTGAACGCCAGCCGGAAGAACATCCGAGGCTCGTGCTGGTACATGTAGCGGATCGCTTTGGCATCATTCTTCATGATCATCGTCGATCTCCTGGAACTGCCCTGCGTCTGTGGATCCAAACTGCTGGATGAGTTGGTTGAAGGCTTCTCGATCGGCGGCGTCCGGTTGGAAACCTTCAATGGTGTAGTGCTTCGCCATAAGCGGGATCAGCATTTTGATAGATCGTGGATTGTTCTTGAGTGCATCATTGACCAGTGTTTTGATGATCACTTCACGCTTGGTGAGCGTCACCTGCTGCCCGCCCTCCGTGATCCGGAGTGTTTTGCTGAGCTCGATATCGATGAGCTTCTCGAAGTCCTTGATCTTCTTCGGTCGTCCGTTCGGGTTTCCGGATTGACCCGCTTTCCACTGGGTGTGCTTGGGTGGTTTCTGGTATCCGATTTCGTATTGGGGTTGATCATCCATTGGTGACCTCCTCTGGGGTATTCAAACTGGCGCGGGTTTCTGTGAGTTCGCTGTAGGTCTTGCCGGTCTGCTCGTGGACGGCTTCCTTCCCGGTCCATTGCTGCCAGCGGGCGATCGCGACATCGACATAGCGCGGAGAGAGCTCGATCCCGGCGCACGCCCGTTTGGATTTCTCGCAGGCGATGAGCGTCGAGCCGCTGCCGAGGAACGGATCTAAAACAAACTCACCACGGCGCGAGCAATCGAGGATCGCTTCCTCGATGAGCCGCACCGGCTTGATCGTCGGGTGGAGCTTGAGCACCTCGCTCGATGCGGGGTCTCCCTCGGCGGCATCGAGTGAGCGGGCCGACGGGAAGCTCCAGACATTGCTCCGCGTGCGTCCGTGTTCACCGAGGCCGAAGTTGTTCCGGTGACGATCGGTCCCGTGCTTGAATACAAACACCAGTTCGTGCTGGCTGCGGTAAAAAGTGCCCATGCCTGGTCGGTCCTTGACCCAGATGCAGAGGTTCTTGAGCTCGGTGTAGTGGGCGTTGCCGGCGGAAAGCATCTCGGTGGCGTGCCGCCAGTCCATAAAGTGGTAGTGGATTGAGCCGGGGACGCTGACCTTACAGAGCTGCTTCATGACGGATCCGAGGAAGGCCGTGAACTCTGCTGGTGACATCTCTCCTGAACCCATCGCAAAGTTACCATGCTCACCCGCGCACACCTGCCCGATGGCCTTGGCGGGTAAGTTGTATGGCGGATCGGTGAAGATCATCGCGGCCTGCTGATCGCCGAGCAATCGCTGGTAGGAAGCCGGATCGGTGCAGTCGGCGCAGAGCACGCGATGCGCATGGTCGCCTTCACCGAGGACCCAGAGATCGCCGACTCGAGTGACGGGTGTGATGGTTTCATCCGATGGAAGTTCATCCGCATCATCGTGCTCGGCGATTTCATCTCCGGCAAGCGCGTCTTCGATCCCCAGAATCCGCTGCTCGATCTCACCGTAGTCGAAGCCGATGCACTCAATGTCGAAGTTGAGATCCAGATCGGAGAGGAACTTGAGGTGCTCACCGAGCAGCTGGTTGTCCCAGGTGCTGATCTCGGTGAGCCGGTTGTCGGCGATCATCAGTGCGCGGATCTGGGCGTCGTCCAGATCCGTCACCCGGATCGCGGGGATCAGGGTCATCTTGAGGAGTTTGCTGGCCTCCACACGGGCATGGCCGCAGATCAATCGTGAATCCTGATCAATGATCACCGGCATCCGAAAGCCGAAGGCTTCGATGCTCTGGGCGATCTGGCGGATCTGCTTCTTGGGATGCTGGCGAGGGTTACTGGGGTGGGGGGTGATGTCGGTTATTTTGATTTGTTCGATTTCTAATTGGTGGGGCATGTTTTACTCCATGCGATAACCGTGCAGCGGCACAGCCAATGGTGTGAGGACGCAAAGATCGAGCTGAACAGGAGCGGGATGCAGTTAAATGCACCACACATTCAGATCAGCTGATCGAACAAGAGTGTTGAATTATGGATGTTTTGTTGACCGTTGATTTTTGACTAGCGACTATTGATTATTGCTTTGATGTACTTGTGATTCGCATTGATCAAACTACTGATCTTTGCTGAACAGGAACATCTGGGAAGATCCACTGAACCCAAACCGGTGCGACGCACGCGAATCGGAGAACGAAGAGCCCGCCAAGTCGATTATAGGCTAAGATTGGCATTGCAGCAAGCACGCTGGCTGGGGACTTCCTGTGTTAGAATGCCCTCAACTCCGAATTCAGCGTGTGCCGTTTTAGCATATGGCGCGGACAGATTTGGGTAATGAAGTACATTGAGCAGCTCTTTGGGGCCCAATGAGAGTCAAAACCCAATCTAAAAAATGCTTTGGGACTCTCATTCGACCATGGAGTAACGCATGGTATGTTGCATCAGCAATTCCTGAAGATCCCAGGGCATCATGAACTGATTGATGCGATAAAAGGTCCAATGTGCATGCGGTTTGCAGAGAGGAAAAACGCTCAGCGCAGATTCTATTTGCTTTGCGTTCGTCAATTATGGCCGTAGCGTTACACTCAAGGGCATGCGCGATTGTTGCAGCCTCGCCATCGTCTAAAGAATCGGAAGTGTGACCGGCGACCAAATCCATGAACTGTTCCATTCCAGCTTCGCTCAGTGTGGCAATTTCCATTTGATCTGGTGTGACAAGTTCCGTATATGTTTTCGAGTCTTGTTGTTCTTTCATCGGACTAAATTTGAGTTCGCTCATCACTTCTTGTACCAACACAAATTGGCATGGGATTGAACTGATAATTTGCCGCGCAACACCCGTAGAGCACAGATTGATCACAACACTTGTATCGACGACAATCATTTTGTCGGGATCATCTAGGAAGCTTTGGGTTAACATCTACCCCTCCCTCAATATCCAGAGTGTCGATCATTTCACGAAAAATAATTCTGTCGATCCGAAGAAGTCTCGCCAGTTGCCCTTCACTCGCGAGCCCCTGATGCCAAGCTTCTGCTGCAAGTGCGTTCAAGCGTATGGATTGAGAAGGTACTGATGATCTGGTTTCCGGTTCAACATCGACAATGCCGTTGAGAGCTTGGCGGGCTTGAGCATTTGAAATGCCACCATTTGACTCGAACCAGTCCCATGTACCTGATTTGGTTAGTCCAAGTTCTTCAAGCCGACGAACAATGGCTTCACGTGATACACCAAATGTAAACGCAAGCAGAATGATATGGCGCCGAGTTAGCCGCGATGAACCAGCCGTAATTCGTTGAAACTGTTGTTGTACTGCCCGTGCTGGTGTCAGGAATGTCCTGCCGAACGCATTCGCGTATCGCTCTTCGCGTGATCGCTCATTTTTGTCAAGAAGCAGTACTTCCGGTGATCGCCTAGTCGCAATAAAGTGACCTAGTTCATGAGCAATGCTCTGTCGGCGGCGTTCCGGCGGGTGGTTGGCATTCAATAGCATGCATGCTCCACTCGAATCGTCGAAAGCAAACAGGCCAGAGATCTTTGAATCCAAAGGGCACATATAGAGCCTCACTCCCATGTCCAGTTCTAGCATTGCGACAAGATCAACAGCTCTAGACATCCCAAGCCCAAGCCATTGTCGTAGTTCCATCGCATCGCTTTCAGCTTGAGATTGAACATCGCCAAACATCAAAGGTCTTTCTGGTGGATAGTTTCGCGATCTTTCGATACCGAGTAAGCCTTCCAGTTCGACCTCTGCTCTTACAAAATTTGTCAAGATTTGAGCAGCTTTAGTAGTGGCCATGTCTTCAGTAGTGCGAAGAGATCTAAAGCGAGGGACCAAATCAATATGCACAGATTCGCGACGCAAGAGCTCATTTACTGAAGTTTCGTAAACAGATGCCAATCTTCGGAGCTCGTCGTTTTTAATGCGTCTGGTCCCTTTCTCGATGGCAAGGAGAGTAGTGCGTGCGAGTTCCATGCGGCTAGCTATAGCTGCTTGTGTAAAGCCGCGTGACTCGCGGATAACGCGAAGTCGTTCGCCAAGTTCTGCCGAATTTATGTTTGCGCTTCCCATAGTGTTTATTTTGCTCTTGAAGTGAGTTGTGCTATGAATGACTTTGGACCGAGGGAGTCGAGATAACCATGCCACTCAGCTCGATGTTGCACTACTAGTTGGTGAAGTTTTGCATTGGCTTCAGAAACATCAATCTCAAGGGACTGGCTTAAATCGTGAATGTGACGCTGAACAGATACAAGCGAACTCTCTGCCTGCAATATTTCAGCAAAATGTTCATGATGTAAAACGGCTGCGATTGCATAGTCTCGCATGGCGCCATGTGGATTTTTGATTGTATGATCAGGGTCAGCGGCTTCCTCGAATGAAGGGGCGCTCAAGTTATTCCAAACGTAAGTCGTGCTAGATTCCACGAGTTTTGCTGAATGAATGCTCATTCGCCTAAAGATACATGCAGCGCAGATTCCGCATTGTCGCACTTCTCCATTCACAGATACCTGGTGCGACGGTTGCCAACATGACCTGGTGTTTTTCCAGGAATCTAATTCAGGAAACATATTCCGGTACTTAGAGACGGTTTGCCCCTTTGTCTGCCAGATATGTGGGTACTCGTATCGAACTTTTACTCCAAACAATGCTTTGAGAAACTTCTCCATACGCACAGTAAACAGCGGGTGGTTTCGGTAGTCTTCATAAGCCTGCCCTGCAGGGAGCATTGCCGGAGCTAGCGAGCCCTGGCCGCTCTCAGGAAGTACAATCCTTTGGGCGCCAGTTAAGAAAGCTGCGACACCACTTAGCAGGGTGAACTTAAAGCCTCGTGATCGGCCGCTGGATTCGCGTGATTTGTACTTTACTTGGTACGGAACGGTTGCGAACGGTTTAGTTCTAGATACAGCAGGAACTCCCTTGCTCTGTTTCGACGCCAATCGTACAAGCAAAGGCCATGCCCCAAGCTCATCTTCTATTAGTTTTGCCGTGATGTGTGAATCAAGCCCATCGCTGTATGGGATTATGACTGTTGACTCAGTTTGAATGATATAGTTCTCAGGTTTAGGGGCCTCGTTTTTTCTGGCGACAAAGGACAAGTCCCATTGGTCACCAGTTAGGAAGCACAGGGCATCTAGAATGGATAACGAGACCGCGGCGCTGTTCCAGAGGTCAGGATCGTGCACTGGAATGCGCAGTTCAAAGTGTCTACCCCATCCTCTAGAAGGGCGGGCTTTGATATGATCACAATATTGTACGGCAGCTGCGACAACAAAGGCGTCATAGACGCGAGCATCCCACTTCGCTAAACAGTAAGTCGCTAGCCGAGAGGGGTTGATGATAATTTGTTCGCCAATCCTGCAGCAAGTCCAGCCGGATAGCGACTGCTCGGTATTTTCAACTACATGAATACTGCAGGTTTGATGGTGCTTGTTTTTTTTCACTTGCGAATTCACAGTAGGACTCCGTCATCTATGCCATCACTCTTTAGGGTAGATCGTTTTCCACCGTCGCCGGCTGGCGACAAAAAATTGCTAGATAGTTCATGGAAGTCAGTTCGTGAATAGCTGCTCTCTAAGCGGCTCCGCAAATGCACCGGGTCGTAATTTGATGTCTCGCGAGCATAGTGCTCTTCTACTTGACGGTTACCTCGGACCGCACGTTCTCTGAGCGAAGCTTCCACTGCATTTTCTACTGCATCACTATTTGACTGTGCTTGGGTGAACTCATGTTTTGCATGGTCGAGGAATAGCATGGCCATCGGGTATCCCGCATACTTGACCCGTTCGTCATCAATGGACTGAGCTAGGTCATTCTTAAACAGTGCGCCTTCGTTTGATGCCAAGAGATCACTGATAGATTCGATTGCATTTGGAAGTTTGTCAGCATTCCCGTCGTTGATCAATGCGCTAGCCAAGGCGGATAGGACTTCTTCTTCTGAAAAGGCTTCATTACATATACGCTCCGCAAACTGTTTCCAGGCAGTGGGCATCGGTAGGCTCTTGTGTGGTCCGTCGCTCATTGAAATCTCCAATGTCAAATATAGTACCTTCTAGTGCTGACAATGTCAAATGCAACTGTATGAAATGGAAGGCCATTGAGTTTGTGCAGTGCGTTAGGGAACTGGCGGGGTTGGCGAGGTTTTGTGGCATACTTGAGGCATAGTGTTCAGCCTTGATGTGGCTCTATCTTGCCAGTGTGAGGAAGCAGCAAGGGAGAGTTTGGATCTATAGGCGGCAGGCAGAAGTGTCATTGAGGGGCAAAAATGTTGAGACAGGACTGAATTCAGTAATATCTATTCCATTTTGATTTCTCATCCAAGATGGAAGTGGGGCTTTCCTTCAGCGGGTCAAGTCGATCAGCTTGATCTGTCGCCCACTTAAGCCAGTTCTCTAGGCCTGCTTGATCGAGGCTGTGATTCTCTTCAGAAGCCCAGCCGCGAACAGCACAAATGTAGCATCGAAGCGTTTGGCTGGTGTTCCAGGATTTGGAGTTACTCATCAGGTCTGATATCCGCTGTTCTTCTTCCTTGATCTCTTGTAGCTTTGAAACGCGTTGGCGTTCAAACTCATGACGCTTTCGTTCCGACTCTTCCAACTCACGTTGTCGTTGTTCTCGTTGAGCCCTATCAACCTTGATGCTTTCGGCAGTACGATACATAGCAGTGATGAAGCCATTGAGTTGGTTCTCGACATTCCTTCGCTGCGTATCGCTGAAGCGACGTCGTTGGCCATCAGATGGACCAGAGTGAATCGCCAAACAAAGATGCCCGGTGGGCACCTTTTTGTAGAACTGGTCTTTCTGATGCCATGACCACCTCTTCATTTCTTCCTTCTCATGAGGAGTGGGTTCGCGTTCTTCGCGGAGAACAATTTCAGAGATGCCGAAACAAATTTGCTCGTCGTTTATCTTTGTTGCTGAAACCCAGGTTTCGTTCTCATGGACAAGTTCGAACGGCATTCCTCTTTCTTCAATGGCTTTGAGCAAGGTATCCATAATGCGTAAGGCACGATCGATGTTCTCCGGGGCGACGATGATGTTAAGCGTTTTCTTTGCTCTGGGCTGAACAAGCCCTTCGTCATCAGGTTTGGCGGATTCCAGAGAGTTCTTGGTTCGCTCAACGATTGGTAACGGGGCGGATAACAGTTCAGGAACTACAATCTTTTTCTCGCTGCTCTTGTCAGGGACAGCAGAGCTCGTGTTTATCAAGTTCAAATGAGATTGTAGTTTTCTCGTATTTGGATGAAACTTGATCTCAAAGTGCGCAGGCCTTTCCGACGTCGGTAGCTTTGGCTTGACGGTTTTCTTCCCATGCTCCTTCTTGGCCCAGTGGCCTACCGGGGGAGTTGGGATGCTGAAGCGTTTGCAGAGTTTCTTGAGTCCCACGTCAGAGATGCCAAGATCGGGCGCTAGATTCCGCATTGCTGTCGACCAAACACGGTCGTACAACTCGGAGCGAGTAAGAATAATCGTTTCAATGTCTTGTGTGTTCATGAAAGATATCCTGCCTGTGAGATCTCAAGTTGAAGGTGCATTAGTGAGATGGGAGTTTAAGATATACAACAGGAATCGCAGTAATCGATGGTGTTGTTTGTAAATCTCGCTAATCACTTGGAAAGAAGATCAAACGTATTCTCGCCTCTATGTGTCAAGATGACAACATGATGTCTCGCACGAGTAAGCGCGACTTGCAAAAGTCGTCTAGTTTCTGAATAAAGTGGGAGAGTGTCCTTTGCCGAGAATGTCGAGTACTTGTCTTCGACGAGTACAACAGCGTCGTATTCTCGCCCCTTTAGTTGATGCATATTCATCACAGTCACGGTCGCGCTTTCCCGGTGTGTATCGGAAAGTTGATGTTGTAAAATCGCTCGTTCCAATGCGATCTCAGCTCCTTTGTAGTTTCCTTGAGATGACCATAGGCTGATCAATGACTGTTCGATAATTGACCCGCGACGTAAGAGCCGGAGGTATCGTGCTTGGTTTGCAATTAATTCCAACTCCTTAGTGCCGGATGCCTCAAGTAAATCTCGGATCGTTATCCAGTCGTGAGTGGGGGATCCGACAAAACCATTTTGGTTCAGTTTGTCTATGACACTAGAAATTGCTTTGACACATTTTGTTTTTGGGAAGATATCGTCATCGCATTTGTCTGCCCATTTAGCTAGTGTGTCGGAGTTTTTGATACCAGTTATATTTCCCTTGGATCTCATCACATCCGCAATGCATCTCAAAATCGATGCTGCCTGCACATGTTTGGGATTGCTCATGGTTGACATAATATGTGCGATGACACGAGCTGAAAGTAAGACTTGATTCTGATTGAAAAGGATGTCATGAGGTACGGGATTAAATGTCCGATTGGGAAGCATGGCTTGATCAGAAAGCGCATCAGATATCCTCCTCACCAAAGCGGCGCTCCTAGCAGCAACAGCAACTGTCGGGCGATCATTATTTTTAGAATCATTTGCCTTCGATAAAGCTTTGCGAACAGCTATATGCAGTCTGTTCTTGAACTGCTTTGGCGGAAAGCGGAGTAGGCTGATATCATCAGGAAAATCCGGTTGAGTATTAGGCGAGAGTAGCGATCTTGCGAATCCGGCAATGCCAGTAGCTGGGCTGCGGTTGTTCTCTGTTGTGAAATCGAAAGATTCACTATCAAGTGATTCAGTAAACTCTTGAAGGCGAGTTCCGGAGACGCCGGGACGCCATTCATAGATGCGTTGTTCTGAATCCCCGAGGGCGATGATAATTGATTTCTTGGCAAGTAATTTTACTAGTGCCCATTGGTCTTCATCTGTATCTTGAAACTCATCGACTAAGATAAGCGGGTAGGCTGTGCAGAAGCAATCTAGAGCGGTAGATGAACGATTCAGAATTTCAACCGCACGAGGTGCAAATTGATCGTAGGTGACAAGGCCATCTTCGTCATACAGGCGATTTTGTTCTGTATACCAGTCATTGTCATCTAATCCGGCCGCGCGAACAGCAGCATCCTGTGCAGAAATGATGCTCAAGTTGCGCCGTGAAGAAATTAGATAACCGTGCGATTTAATAATTTCCCAGGCAAATGAATGGTAGGTTTTGATATTCACTTGATCTGCAACATCTTTGGTCAGGATGCCGTCAGCACTTTCGATAATTCGTCGAATTGCCGAGTTTGAAAAGCTCAAAAAAAGAACCTGCTGTTCAGACTCTGTTTGTTGGAGAATCCAACGGCGAGCTTTCAAGAGACCGATCGTGGTTTTACCAGCGCCCGGACCTCCGACAATCAACATGTGGCCGGTGTTGTCTAAGATTTGATTGCGCTGTTGACAAAGTGTGAAGTTGTTTTCGGGATTGGTGCCGTTCATTCCTCCCCCGGAGAGTTCTCGTCTGGAATTGCTTCAACAACTTCAACGATTTCATCCGTATCAAAGTTGTCAGGGAGTGCGTTGCTAATCTCTTGTAAAGCTTCGACGATAATGTCAGGTAAATCGTTCAGCTTGGACATCTCTACGAGCTTGCGGGCGTAGCTCGATCCTTTGCGCTTTTTGAGGACTTTCTTGACCAGTTTGCGAGTGTCCTCTTCGTTTAAGTCATCAGTGTATGTGAAAATTTCGGGGTGTTGAGTATTCTTTGGGTAGTCCTCGAGTTTCGAGGCGTATTTAAGAAAATCACGAAGAACCTGAATCGAACTTTCTTCAGCAAGAAGATATTCAATGCCAGTCTGATTAATATGCCATGAACCGTCAAAAAGATCGTTGATTTCATTTGCGATCGCAGCATTCTTTTGGCGATCATAGAAAGCGAAAACCTTGAGCCCAAGAGTTTGGAAGAACTTGCCATAGCCTGTTATACCACCATCACCTTCACATTCAATGACAGTCACGCCAGATAGATCAAGGGCCGTGTAGCTTCCAGGTTCACTGTTTTCTTCTATCACATCTGATGCAGCCACTAGTACTTCCACATCAGAAACCCCTTCAACGCAAATTATACCATTCCCCAGCATTGCCTCCGCGAGTGAGCGACGCAGACTACCTCGATATGATTTTGCTTTGATACCTGTAATTTCTACATGGCGACCATTCAGTTTGCAATCTTGATCGCGTTCCAGAATAACCACGTTCTCAGGCTTGAACTGCTCAAGCACAAATGGTGAATGGGTCGTTACGATTGCCTGTTGCATCTGACTGAGAAGGAACTTGACTATCCGCCGTTGTGTATGCGGTGCTATAGCGATCTCTGGTTCTTCCATCGCAAAAATGACATTCTTCTTCAGTTGAGCAATGAAGGTCAGCAGTGAGAAAACGAGAGCATTGACGACGCCGGATCCGAGTCTCCAATACGGAACTGGTGTATTGGATCGTTCCGAAGCCCCGAACAATGTGATCGTACGGCGGAGGTCTTCTCTAGTAAGCGCCGATGGATACAGACGAAATGCTTGCTCATCACCTGACAAGGGCACGAATTTTCGGGCTCGATTGTCGATTTCCTTGAGGACATCACTGAGTTGTGGGATTTGATCGATTGGTGGATCTAGATTTTCAAGCTGCTTTAGGGTTTGTTCCCACATTGCGGACCGGTCGTCTCCCTTAAGTCGAAGAATAATATCAAGAAGGGAGCCGCGTTCTAGGCTGAGTGCCCTCGCTCCTGTGCGGAGGGCTCGCAAATAAATGAAGCCGAATTCACGTTTCGCATTTCTGTGAACTTTTATCCGAGAGTCCCCATCATCCACAGGTGGCGAGGCGAAGTATGTTTGAGCAAAAAACTCATCCTCATCAATGTCGTAGATGCCTTCAAATACAATCCTGAGGGCAGGGGTGACATGATCAAGATCAGTGTTCTCTGCTTCATTTGTCTCATCAAGTAGTTTTTGTTCTGTAGTGTCCCAGTATTCGCGGTGTGCTCTGTATTTTGTTTCGAGTTCCGGCGTGAGATCAGTCAGGATCACCTCTAACTCGATTTTGACCGGCTCGCCTTCGCTGTCCATGTAGATGCGTTTATGAAAGTCATGCTCATTAATGGCATTTACCCGTGATAGGCGGTCTGGTCCGAGCAACAAATCTAGAGCTTCACAGATAGTAGATTTACCAACGCTATTGCCGCCAATCATCACCGTGTGGCCAGGAAAAAAGACTTGTCCGTTTTCTATGCTGCGAAAGTTAGAAATCTTCAGACTACGAATTTGCATTGTTGCTCCTTCAACATTTATGAGGCGAGGGAAATTACAACTCCGTGAAGCCATAAGCAGATAGAGAAAGGATGGCGTGACTCATGTATAGAGCATATTAGCCAGTACTGAGTCGGTGGATATTTTGCAGTGCTAAAGATGATTGGGCTAGGAGAGCCTGTGCTTTTCCCTCGCGGGAAACTCATATATGAGCAGAGTTGAAATTATTGACTCAATTATGGGGCAACCCACCGTACTATGGGGCTTGCAGGTTTTGTGTGCTTTATTTTCAGTGTTTGGGTTGCTGTTCATGCAGCTTTCATTCACTCTTTGGCGTTGATCTCAGGCCGAAAGGGGTTTGGGATCATCGTGTGGGGATTGTCTGGATCATTTAATCTCTTGCTCAAGTTGCTTCCAAGCAATCATGATGGTTGAAGTTGACTTGCGGCGAGTTGAATTATTCAAGTCCCCTAATCTCCGATTTGGCAGGCTTGATGGCCTCAGCAAATACCCGAGGCTGTCGGTGTTCATGGGATAGTTCAATTGTGTACTGCCATCCTTAGAGCTCCGGGCCTATATTGAACTTTGCAGTTGAAGGATCCGGAGATGTGCCTTTTCTCACGCTCTATCCCGCACCACGAGCAGACGCAAGTGGTCGACCAGGAGGACGCCATGGCAGAAGATTTACCAATAACATCAAAAGCTCTCTTCGCAGACTGGGGCAAGCGCGTTGAGGCAAAACAGGAGCAGCACAAGGCAATCGTCGAAGCTCCCGAGTATCGCCTACAACTGGCCCGGCTTGAGCAGCTCACTTTTGACTTTATCGGCGCGCTGCGATTGTGCTGGTTTGCCTCCACGCGAGCGGATGATTGGGTAGACAAGTCTCTATTCATGCGTAGCATCGACGACCTTATGCAGTCAGCGGTCATGATTCGCACAGCAGTCCACGAGGGTGCAAGAAACTCCGCGCGGCGAGAGTTGCGATACATGATCGAGCTGGCGATAAAGTCGCTTTACGTTGATCAGCACATGCCCACATCGTCGCTCGAGCATCGCCTTATCTTTTTTGATCGAAAGCTCGACCCTGCTTCCATCGCCCCCGTCAAAAACCTGGAGTTTCATATCCTTGGCACGTTGGATGCAGAAACAGTTGTCAAGAAACTTCTAGCGGCCTATTCACGTGCATGTGGGTACGTTCACCCCTCGGTCTTCCAGATAGAGGAGCGATTGGAGCTGGCGACGAAAGGCATCAGCCCAGGGTTCGAGACTGCAGACGAACTATGCCAATCGAACGACGAGGTATTTGAAGCATACTCCCTTACCCTCGTGCTCTTATTCGAGGCGATCGGCGGCTCCTTCGCTGGCGACATTTGGGAGACTGGAGGGCTAGGCGACCGAGATGATTGGGTTTTTCACGGTCATCCGCTTGTCGCGGCGCTTGACGAGCATTTCGACTACAAAGCGGAGAGACAGGATCGACTCCAGGCGATCAAGGGCCGTCGAGCCAAACGTCTGACCGAAGCCAACGCCGTCGATTGGCCAGTGCTAAAGAGCCGCTAGGACTGCCCTCATTGTCGTCTTTCACCGTTTCATTGCTAGCAGGCCGCTGATTCTAGGCTTCCAGGCCCTAATTTCGACCCCGAAGAGTTCAACTATAGTTCTGTCAGCCTGATTCAACTAGCTGCAATGGAAAGTAACATGTCAGATATTTTGGATCAACCTCGATGCGAACTGTGCGGCGAGCGATTACGCTTTGTTCCAATGCACCACGGTGATGGAGCCACGACTTACTCACAGGAGTGTGCCAACAAAGCCTGTGCCGATGGTCCGTTCGGTTTGCTAACGATACGACAATGTAACAGTGACACAGGCCGAGCCGTCTCGGCTACGAAATACCATGACACTCAAATGTTCACCCACGCGGCCTACGGCGATCCATCCAAGAACGAAGCCAACGTAGAACCGGTTGCGAGAACCTTCATGGACGCTGCGAACCGGGAGTTTGGTACGAGCTACACTGAATACGATCCAAGCCCAACGGATGCGCGTGACGAACTAGGCTATGACTGCGAGGTCCGCTCAATGAGAGAACAATACAGCCTCAAGCTCCAAGTCACGCGTGCTTTGCCGAGCTGTGTTTATCAGGAGCAGCAATCAAAACACAACCTGTATATCACGAAGTCAGTGGAAGAGGTAGCTGCTTGGCTCATGCACGCCATTGAACGCAAGGCATCGCGTGCATCGCCGGAGATTGCCCTGGTTCTCGATGGGGTTGAGGCGCCTTTCTTGGGTTTCCTCACAGATCTTGAGGTTTCAGCGAAGAACCAAACCATACTGAAACGTCAAAGGTGGCACAGCATCTGGGTCGTTGGGTCAGCTGGGGCAAGGCGATTGTCTGGCGGCACGCTTCCATGAGTTGGCACGTTATAACAGCTCGCAGCTGACGGCGGTTTCACGGCGAAACCAGAAGCCTTGTTTCTAGGCTCCAGAGGCCGATCTAGGTCGCTATAAAATCAACTGGTGTCCTGTCACCTCGACTTTATGGGTATTCAAGCCCTTCGGCCAGCATGTCGAAGGGCTTTCTCATTGTGGGGATACGATCTACGTCGTCGGAGCGGTAGTTCTAACATATGATGTTGATGGAGCGGGAAACGTGCCCCCTCTCCGGCTCCAACACTTCACTCTTTACCCCCAACGAGAGAAATGGCCAAGCCGCACCTGAAACTCGATCTCCGTATGATTCAGCACTTCCCGGCTGCGGGTGTGTGGACGCGCATCGACCCCGATGTTCGAAAGTCAATCGCCTGTCTGGGAGAAGTAGACGAGAGGGTCGAAGGCGTAGAGCGTCTCAGCTTCTTGATCAAAGCTGAGTATAAGATTGCCGAGGATGTAAGACGCTCTCAGATCTTCTTGCGAGCTAGCCTGTCAGAGTTCGTGTCAATGGAAGATGCCGCCATATTGGACTTCCACAGATTGGGCTATGGCAAGGCCCCGAAGATCGCGGCACTTGCGGATCCACGGCTTCATGTGGTACGGCTGCTCCGCCATGCGAATGTGCACCTTTCCGCTACGCAGCTGATGACGGACCACAAATCATCAGTTTGGATCGGGCCGGATGGTCCGCAGGAATTTCAGTACCTGTCGTTCCACGCGGTCGATGTGGACCGATCGATCCGGACAACTAACCAATCAAAACGATATTCGCCAGAGGACTTGACCGCAATGATCGATTGGTTGCTCACCGAGCAGGCGGAATGGGGCATTCAGAATGTCGTACTGCGAGCGGCCGAGACGTTCGCAAGAGAATTGGCAAGGTTGATCCCGAGTTCTTAGACCCTCATGGAGTAGGGGCCAGCAAGTTTGTGTGGTATGCTTGAGACATTCTGTTCAATCTTCAAGCGGCCCTTTCCAGCTCTTTGACATTGATGTTTAGCGGGGGCCAGCAGATTGTGACACCCTTCCACATGGCGAATATCATGCACAAAGCGATGTTTTGGCCTCACCTTGATCACCGGGTAGAGCAATCGCGGATCATCTCCGACATGGTGTCGTCTAATTATGATCTTGGGATCGAGTTCACCTCCTTCTGCATAGATACTCAGCTTCGTTGGGTGTCAGCACACCATGAGAGAGTGCGGCCGGTAGAGTCACAGCTATACAGAACCGCTTCATCCAAGACCTGAGTGTGGACACAATGGGTTCGGATGCTGCGAACCCGGTGTTATGCCGTAAGTTCAGCGTTTACGAAAAATGATCCATCAGCTGATACATCTTTCGTCCATATGGAATGAACAGCTGGAGCAACACGTAACACTGCTCACGGTCGATGATGTGTCCGGACGGGTGCCCGGATTGATTCCGAAAGTTACGAATCACCGACAGTATACCAGCAAAGTGGGTATCCAAGTCTTCTTTTATGTCGCGAGACAGAGTGCTGAGCTGTGTATCTAGAATCGATTTGAACGTGTTGACACGCCGAAGAGCGCTCCAATGACCATTCACCGCCTGAAATGTGGGCGCGTGTGTGGGATTGTTGTTGATCGTTTCAATCAACAGGTCAAATGTGTGTTCAGTTGAAACGCCGAGCATTACCGTCGACGACAGCACGCAACCGACACGGAACGCTTGCATCGCCTCCTTCAGGTAGATCATCGTGACATCGTCGATGCTCGGTATCTCGTTGCGAATCAACTGTTCGTACGTGGAAACATCGTGGAAGAAGTAGGACTCTTGATTTTCAAGAATGCGTTTTCCATGCGAGGAAACGCGAAAAAAGGGAAACTCGCGATTGGAGTCGTTCATTCCAAGCGTGATGATACCTTGCCGGAACAAGTCCCAGAACACTTCGAGGAATATTTCGCGGTCTTGGCCGTCAAGGTTTGCATTGCTGCCAGAAAAGCTGATTGTTCGCGAGCGCCCTTGCTCTGGGGCAGGCGGGTCGCGTTGATCGAATACGTCGCCGACGCAGTGAAGTAGGTTGGTGTATTGCGATGGTTCGTAAGAACCTTTCTCGCGGCCGGCGAGAATGTCAATTACGACGGATCGGATTTCTTCGTATGAGTGTGGCATGGTCTATAAGGCATATCAGTTGATTGAACGGAATTCCGTGCATCCAAGGCTGTGGATTATACTATACGGAATACCGCATAGTGGGAGAAATCACTGGCCTGCCTTCCAATACGCTCATTCTACGAGATTTCTCGCATTGAGAATGGACTAGTTATTGGGGGGCAGGTCAAAACTTCTACTCCGTCCTCGCTAGCATCGAGGGTGTGCTCGAACAGTCATGCTGTTTTTCGCGAACGGAGTGTACAATGTCCCGCAAACAAACCATAACAAAGTTCTTCGAATTAACGCTTGGTGCCTCTTTGAAAAATCCGCGATGGTCCTGGGGCGCGATCAATCCAAGTACTAATGATATTTTTTTACGTGTTTGGGATGATCAGCGGAGCACCATCAATGGCCGCGACTGTGTGCTTCTCATGGGATCGAACTGGAATGGGACGGGTGTTAGCGAACGGCTAGAGCACATTCGAGCCCTTCGAGAGGGTGCGCGAACCTACGCCATTCGGTGCACGGCCCAAAATACCCAAGATGGCATCCGAAGTATCAGTAGTTTTGAAACGAAGACTTTGGCAAAATTGGGATCTGTTGTTGAGAAAGGCGAGTCGGTCTATGCAGAGATAGATGAATACATTGCAACCGAGGAACTTGTTCAGCTATCGACAGGTGCGGCGGGTGCCAAATGGACTCACACCGAAATAGAAGCATGTGTTGACGCCTATCTTGAGATGCTGATAGCTGAAAGCAATGGAGAGTCTTACACAAAATCGGCCTACAACGAGCGGCTCCGCCACGGGCAGCTTTCAGCACGGACAAGGGCGAGTATCGAGTATCGCATGCAAGACATCTCTGCGGTCTTAGTTGATCTCGGTCTCAACCGCATCCGGGGGTACTTACCAGCGCAGAATATTGGGGCCGACTTCCGATCAGAGATTGTGGCCTTACTGGATCTGCGAGGACATATTGACGCAACGAACTACGAAGACACTGCCGACGACGAGCTACTCCAGCGGAGAGCTATGTCGCTCAGATCCAAAGGCTTTGAATCGCCGCCAGGTGGGAATCCACAACCATGCACCACAACGAGTTCCGGTGCAGCTTATCTCCGAAGCCCGGCCGTGCGTGCTTGGGTACTACAGGTTTCGGACGGAGTGTGCGAACTCTGCCACAACAACGCGCCGTTCATGGATTCATATGGCCAACCGTTCTTGGAGGTTCATCATGTCGTGCCGCTCGGCGATGGAGGACCGGATACTCCTGAGAATGCAGTCGCTCTGTGCCCGAACTGTCACAGGCGTTGTCATCACGCTAATGACAGTCTACAGGCTCGTGAGATGCTCTATACGCGGGTGCATCGGCTGGTTCGGTGACGCTTCCACTTGTGGCTGGATCTTGCCGAGTGTTCGTTTCGGAGCAACGCCTTTAATGAGTCAACTCGCGAGCTTTACAGAACCGCTTCTTCTCGGGCTGAGTCCAGTGAGAATGCTAACTGACGCAAATTACACCAGTCAAGGGGAATATTTTGACGGATCTGCTTGTTGCCAGGGGTTCAGGAGTACTAGATGCCATTTGATTTGTGTACTGCATACAGTTAGAGTTGCCAGAATGATCCGCCTAATGACCATCTTGATCCTCATGCTCGCGGGAATCCCGCGAGTTGGTGTCGGGATGATCGGTGGACCGGTTGGGGCTGGTTGCAGTGATATGGTCTGCCAGCAGGTTATGGACGAATCGAGTTGCTGCGAAGAATCAGCACCTGTTCTTGATATGGACGAGTTTTGTCCGATGTCGGGCGGACCTTGCCGGTGCGGGATCACTCCTGGTGATAATCGCAATCCATCTCCGAAGGCTCCGCTCCAACGAAGCGAAACTCAGATCACACTCGGGCTCTTTGCTGAACCACGCCAACTCTGCATCTGGACAGTGGCCAGAGATGAGCATCCCGCGCCCATGATCGGGCTTGTCGGGAACCTTCACGCACTACGAACACATTCCGAAACACAAGCCATTCTGGGTATCTGGAGAACTTAGATCGGGGTCTCTTCGGGGCAGTACGCGCTGAGCGTGTGCAGTTCCGCCGTGATCCATCGTTCTTGTTCACCTTGATATCAAGGAGAGTGCTATGGCCTTTCGCCAATACGCGGACGCATTGAGTGCCGCCTTGGGGTATGTGTCCCCTGCCGAATATCCACAAATCCGGACCACGCTTTCAAGTTTCTACCTGAGGCGTTGGGCACAGGCAGTGGATATGGCCTCATGATCACGATCGATCCCAACCTTTGGCGGGTTGGCTAAGTCGTCACCCACTTGGTTCATCGTTTCCATCCTGTATTGCTGGGCGCAGGAACGGAAACTTCGCGTATCGACATCGCCCACACTAGTAACCAAAATGAAGGAGATTCATATGAATCGTTTACCAATCACAGTTGTATGCGCTTGCTGCGCTTTCATCTCAACCCCTTCTCTTGCTCAATCCGGACACGCGGATCATGGCGATCACGCCCACGGGGAAACAGAGGCTTCAAAGCCGGTCAATGCGATGTGCCCCATCGGGAATGAAACAGTCGAAGCAGACGGGGGAAGCACTGTGTATAAGGGCAAGACCATCGGGTTCTGCTGTCCGGGTTGCATCGACAAGTTCAATGCTTGGGACGAGACTAAGAAGGATGAGTTTGTTTCGATGTCGATGATGGGTGCCCATGCGGCGATGCAAGACCACAAAGAACCCAAAACCGACATGCACGCATCGAAAACCACAGAGCGCGTTGGGGATCCGTACATGCTCAACACCTGCCCGATCTCAGGCGAAGAACTCGGGGGGATGGGCGATCCGATTGTCAAGCTGTATGACGGGCGCGAAGTAAAGTTCTGCTGCAAGATGTGCGTGCCTAAGTTTGAGAAGGATCTCAAGGCCTCGTTTGCCAAACTCGATCAGCAGATCATTGATTCTCAACTCCCGTTCTACCCAACGACTGCATGCATCGTCTCGGATGAACTACTCAACGGAACCAATGAGGCCGGCGAGATGATGGAACCGATCAACTATGTGTACAACAACCGACTGGTTCAGTTCTGCTGCAAGATGTGCAAGGGCGATTTCAAGAAAGATCCCCAGGCGTACATCGCCAAACTCGACGCCGCGGTCATCGCGCAGCAGAGCGAGCAATACCCATTGACGACTTGTCCGATCTCGGGTGAAGAACTCGGAGGCGAGATGGGCGAATCAATCGACATCGTTTATGGTGGCCGATTGGTCAAGTTCTGCTGCACCAAGTGTGTAGAAAAATTTGAAGCCAACCCCATGCCAACCATCGAGAAGATTGATGCTGCGTGGATGTCGATGCACGGCAACGATCACGGCAAAGATGCTCATCACGACGGCTAACTCAAGGAGGTTTCCGATGATCCGTTTGAACAACATCAAGTTTTTCGGCGCGATGGGATCGCTGGTTCTGGTCTTCTCTGTGCCCAATGCACTTGCTCAACACGAGCACGATGCTCCGGATTCAGTACAAACTGCTGTGGCCGGGGAACCGATCAACACGATGTGTCCTGTAACAACCGATGAAGACGTCGATCCGGCGTTTACGGTTGTGTATGAAGGGCAAACCATTGGGTTCTGTTGTCGAAAATGTCGAACGCGGTTTGAAAAAGATCCCAAAGCGTATCTCTCTGAGTTACCGATGTTGCAAGCTGTTTCGCAAGTTGTTCAAACGGATCCGATGCATGAAGATCTCGATGGGCATGATCATGCCCACGAGGAGATCGTTGAAGACGCTCACGAACATGCTGAGGGCGAGCAACACGATCACGCGACGGATCACGACAAGGGTGATTCGGGGTTGTCCAAGTTGATTGCATGGATCGGAAAATTTCATCCACCGGCCACGCACCTCCCGATCGGCTTACTGATCGGGGCGGCGTTGGCCGAGGGATTATTTATCGTCACCAAACGGGAAGCATTTATGAACGCCACCGCGTTCTGTGTTGGATTTGGTGTGGTTGGTGTGCTTACTGCGGCGACTCTTGGCTGGTTCAACGGCGGGTTCGTGCTTGTCGATGACGACTGGGTGCAACTCACGCATCGTTGGCTTGGGACCGGAGCGACGCTGATGACCTTGGTCGCAGCCACACTCTTGCTCAAAGCTTCACGCAAAGGTACTGGAACAGGTTCTCGGAAAGGTTTTCGAGTTGCGTTATTCACAACCACAATCCTTGTTGGCGCTACCGGATTCTTCGGTGGCGCCCTTGTCTATGGGATCAATCATTATGCATGGTAATAACACGACCAGCACCCGCCGGCTGGCTTATCAAGCCCCTGTTTTTCTCGGCTTGGTCACCCTGTTGGTGAGCGGATGTGTGCGGACGCGAACCATTGCTCCCGTTGGAGTCGGTCACTCCGCGTCACCACAAAGCGCATCAGTGGTGTTTATCAAACCGGAGAATCCATTCCTTCAACCAATCGGTCCATCAACGGGACCTGCAGCAAATGATTCGTCAATGGATTCGATGCCTGGGATGGGGCAGAGCAGCTCCGGGTTCATCATTTATTCGTGTCCGATGCACGCAGATGTGAGATCAGATCGCCCTGGGAACTGCCCAAAGTGTGGCATGACCCTCAAGCCAATGGAGATTCCATCCAGCGAGAAGCCGCAACATAGACATGGAGATATGCCATGAGAAGAGTACTATGTGCAATCGGCTTGTACCCAGTGATTATCACGCTCTCAGGGTGTTCAACAGTACCGGTAGATCGGAATATCGGAGTTGTGCAAGATGAGGTGTCCGTCCGAACGGGTGCATCACCGGCATGGCCAACGACCCCCGAGGCGAGAGCGAAGATTGATCGACGAGTCGCGGAGTTGCTGCAGGAGCCGATTGATTCCGATCGTGCCGTTACGATCGCTTTGCTCAATAACCGGATGCTCCGGGTCGAACTCGCCCAACTTGGCTTTGCCGAATCGGATTATATCAAAGCGGGTCTACTCGAAAATCCCAGCCTCACGGCAGGGTTTGGCTTCCCGGATCGACCACCAAGCGCGACCGAACTCGATTTCGGATTGACGATGAACCTGCTGAGGGTGCTCGTGATGCCCGCGAGTAAAGAGATTGCTCAGGTTAGACTGGATTCTGAGACACTCAATGTTGCCGACGCAGCGATGCAGACCGTTGCCGAGACACGCGGTCTCTTTCTCGAGGTGCAAGCGTCAACAAACATGATGGCGGTTCTGAGAGAGATCGCAATGGCGGCGGAGGTCTCTGCGGAGTTTGCTCAGCGGACCTACAAGGCGGGGAACCTGAGTGAACTCGCACTTGCCAACGAGAAGGCGCTCTATGAACAAACCCGAATGGAGTACGCGAGGAGCCTTGCAGAGGTTGCCGAGAACCGGGAACGACTCAATGTCCAACTCGGTCTTTGGGGCGAGCAAACAGCTTGGACGATCGTGGATCGACTTCCAGAACTCCCACAGAACGAACCCAATCTCGAAGAACTCGAGAGTTTGGCGGTACACCAACGGCTGGACCTCGCCGCGGCGGCTAAAGAAGTGGAAATGATCGCAAAGGCCGCGGGACTCCAACGGGATTGGCGATACTTGCTTACGAGTGAAGTTGGATTCAATGCGGTTCGATCCTCGGATAGCCAGTGGGTGTATGGGCCAGCAATATCAGTTGAGATTCCTCTCTTTGATCAACGGCAATCCGAAATCATGAGGCTTGATACCGTTCTACTTGAATCAGAGGCAAAGCTCGAAGCAATCGCGATCAAAGCGAGGTCTGATGTTCGTAGACTCAGAGATAAGCTGTACGCGACACGCTACCAAGCAGAACATCTTCGTGACACAATCATCCCACTTCGGGAACAGATCACGGAGCTGACTCAACAGCAATACAACTTCATGTTGTCGGATACATTTGATCTGCTTGCCGCCAAGCGCGACGGGATCGCGGCGTACCGAGACTACCTGAGCAGCGTTCGAGATTACTGGGCGGTGCGCGTAGATCTCGAGCGTGCAGTCGGAGGCCGACTCCCATCCATTGAAGGTGAATCGGATATTCCAAAGCCACAAATGGAACCCCAAACACAACCAACCGAGATGAATCAACCATCGCACGATCATGGAGGTCACTGAAATGCTTACTCGACGAGAAATTTTAGCTTCGGGAGCCGCCGTAGGCGCGAGTGCCTTTCTCATTCGTCGAGCGAGAGCGGGTGAAGCACCCCCGATAATGCGGCCAAAGCTGGATGCTCCTAGACCGACGAATCACTCGGGAGGTCACGCACCCATCATCACACCCAATGGATCCTCGATGCCATTCCGTGCCGTTGATGGTGTCAAGGAGTTTCATCTCGTTGCTGAACCCGTCGAGCGTGAGTTTGCAGATGGGATGACGGTCAAGTGCTGGGGATACAACGGTCAGACCCCAGGGCCGACGATCGAGGTGACGCAGGGTGATCGAGTACGGCTGTTTGTCACCAACCGCCTTCCTGAACGCACTAGTGTTCATTGGCATGGACTCTTCATCCCGTGCGGGATGGACGGGGTAACGGGATTGACACAACCCGGGATTCAGGTTGGTGAAACCTGGGTCTACGAGTTTACGATTCCAGATCAGCACGGCTCATTCATGTACCACCCCCATGCAGACGAGATGACCCAGATGGCGTTTGGGATGATGGGGTTCTTCATCGTTCATCCCAAGGAAGCGAGATCAAACCCGATCGATCGTGATTTCGCGATCATGCTTCACAACTGGGCGGTCCATCCTGGCACCTATCGACCTGATCCAGCGGTCATGGTTGACTTTAACATGTGGACCTTTAATAGCCGAGTATTCCCAGGGACCGAGCACCTTGTTGTACGGACAGGGGATCGGGTCCGCGTTCGATTCGGGAACCTGAGTATGTGGAATCACCCCATCCATGTTCATGGACACGCATGGAAAGTGGTCGCGACAGATGGCGGGCAAATCCATGAACACGGCCAATGGCCCGAGACCACAGTCCTCGTCCCCGTTGGTACAACACGCGATGTCGAGTTCATCGCCGACAATCCGGGAGACTGGGCACTCCACTGCCATATGTCCCACCACACAATGAACGCCATGGCTCACGACATCGTGAACACGGTCGGGGTTGATCAGGCTGGCGTTGAAGACAAAATCCGATCACTGCTCCCCGGCTACATGGCAATGGGACGCGACGGGATGGAAGAAATGCAAGACATGGCCGCCAACATGCCCGGCCCAGAAAACACCCTACCAATGATGATGGGTGACGGACAGTTTGGCAACATCGAAATGGGTGGGATGTTCACGGTTCTCAAAGTACGCGACGATGTCGAGAACTATGAAGATCCAGGGTGGTACAAGTTCCCAGATGGTTCGATCGCTCGAAAAACTGACATCTGATCTGAAGCGATTCATGTATCTCTGTAAAGATGCCGTACAGTGAGTCCGGGTACAAGTCCATGAACTATGCTATTGGAGTCTCAAAGCCGATGATTCGACAAACCATTCATACAGTGAGATCACGCTTCCAACGGGCGCGTCTTCGGACTCAACTGATAATTACGATCAATATCTTTGTTGCGGTGCTGTTGGCAGGGTACCTGTATACAGATTATAACGAGAGTGTTCGTTCTCGTCTTGCGGATAAAGCTGTTTCCCTGAGCGACGAAGCAAGGACAATTCAAGCGGCTGTTCAAGAACTTCGTGTTTTTGGCGATGAGGTCATCCAGCGGCATATTGACACTGTGTGTGCGACGATGAACTCTGGAGATTCACCTGGGCACATTATTGAAGTCACCGTTGATGATGTCCGAATTTTCTCAGATGCTACAGAGCATTCACATGATCATTCATCACCCTGGTCAGAGCTCGTTATAGGGTCGTTCTCGATCGGTGATGTAGCGGTTCGAGTAGGCGAGAGAAGGAAGCCTCTGGTTGCAAAGGTTCGGGGTGAATCACTGGAAGGCCTTGGAGTGTTGGTGAGCGTATCGGCTCTCGGCGCCTTGATATTGAACTTGCTTTTAGTCAGGCTTGTGACTCGGCCGCTTGAGTACGCCGTCGCTGCCGTGCGTGATGTAGGACGTGGAAAACTGGGTACCACCGTGGTCGTGAATGCGAATTTCGAGTTGTCACAGTTGGCAAATGAAGTGTCACAGATGAGCCTAGAACTTGCTCGAAGAGACGGTGATCGGAATGCTCAGCTTGATCGTGCTCGACGGCTACAGACTCACCTTGTCCCAAATATTTTAAGCAAGGCTGGTATTGCAATTGCTATTGAGTTTCACCCAGCAGAAGAGATTGCCGGTGATTATATTGATGTCATCGAATGTCCAAATGGTGACATTTTGTTCTGTGTAGCGGATGTTGTAGGGCATGGCATCCATGCCGCGATGGGCTCATCTGTACTCAAGGCTCTGCTGCTTGCTGTTGATATTGTGGATTTGTCGCCATCAGCGATGCTCGCTTGGATCAATCAACGATTCTGTTCAGCCAGCCTCCCAGAGGACTTCGCAACCATGATGTTGCTACGGCTTTCAGCGGACAGAAAGCGACTGGTATACGCCAGTGCTGGCCATGAACTTGGATATCTTCGGCACGCAGATGGAAAGATTCAGGAGCTGAACTCAACAGGTATGGTGCTGGGTATATCAAATGATGCTGAATTCGATGACATAGAGTATCAGCTCTATCTGGATGATTTCGTAGTGCTACTTTCAGATGGTGTCAGCGAGACATTCGATTCTAGTCGTACGATTCTGGGTCGAGATAAAGTCGTTTCGGTGATCCGGGATCCAGCTCACTCAGAAGCAAATGGTATGGCTAGTGAAATCATATCGGTGGCTTCCAAGCATCGGGGTGAGTCGCCAGCGCTCGATGATATGACGGTGCTCATTCTGAACATAACGCATCAAGCTGAGGTTTCGGTGCAGCCCGTCCAACGAAGCTCAATTCTGGCATAATCACTTCTGCCACCGTGAACAAAGAAGAAATAGGGGATGTCGCCATGAAGGAACACTCAAATAGTAATACTCATCAATCGGATATTCGTGTTGTTGATCCCGTCTGTGGCATGAAGATAGATCCAGATGATGCTGCTGATGTTGTTGACTATCAGTCACGCCAGTACCATTTTTGCAGCTCATCATGCGCACAAAAATTCAAGAACGACCCGAATGAGTACCTACTGCCAATAATGAATCGTGCTGCTCCAGATGCAGCGAAAGACGCGATCTACACCTGCCCTATGCATCCGGAGATCCAGCAGGTAGGCCCGGGCTCATGTCCCAAATGCGGGATGGCGCTTGAGCCGATGGATTCAAGTGTCGAGCAGGATGATGGTGAACTACGAGATATGACTCGGAGATTCTTTGTTTCTGCGATACTCACATTGCCATTGCTTTTTATCGCAATGGGGAATCTGATCCCCGGACAACCAGTTGACAAACTCATGGGTCACACAGCCGCACGATGGGCGGAGCTACTGCTCGCTACCCCGGTGATCGTGTATTGCGCTTGGCCATTCTTTGAACGGGCTGTGCAATCAGTGAAAAATAAGAGCCCGAATATGTTCACGCTTGTCGGGATGGGTGTGGGTGTGGCCTATGTATTTAGTATGGTTGCCACATTAACACCTGGAATATTTCCTGAGGCATTCCGAAATGAATCAGGATTCGTCGCGGTGTACTTTGAAGCAGCAGCATTCATCACAATGCTCGTTCTTCTTGGACAGGTCCTCGAACTACGAGCAAGATCGCAGACAGGATCAGCAATACGCGAACTCTTAGAACTAGCTCCACCAACAGCATTACTCATCGATACGGATGGAAATGATCGGGAAGTGCCGATCGAGCAACTCAAGGTTGGAGATCGTGTCCGTGTCCGTCCGGGAGACAAAGTTCCAATCGATGGAGTTGTTGTTGATGGACGATCAACGGTCGATGAATCGATGATTACAGGAGAACCCGTCCCGGTAGTGAAAGAGGAAGGCGTCCAGGCCACTGGTGGAACCGTCAACACGACCGGGTCATTTGTTATGAAAGTCGAGCGGGTGGGTTCGGAGACCATGCTCGCACAGATTGTGCAGATGGTTGGGGACGCGCAGCGTTCACGAGCACCGATCCAGAAACTGGTCGATGCGGTCGCCGCTTGGTTTGTACCAGCAGTGATTGCTGTTGCCGTAATTTCTTTCGTGCTCTGGTCGCTCTTCGGACCATCACCCGCAATGGCGTACGGCTTGATCGCATCGATTTCGGTACTCATCATTGCGTGCCCTTGTGCTCTTGGCCTTGCAACACCCATGTCAATCATGGTGGCGGCGGGGAAAGGGGCCAAGAGCGGTGTTCTGATCAAGGATGCGGAAGCGTTGGAAATATTCGGGAAGATCACCACCATTGTCGTTGACAAAACGGGAACACTGACCGAGGGCAGGCCCAAACTTGTTGAAGTCCATTCAGTTGATGGCGTTGATCAACGACGGATGCTGTCATTGATTGCAGCTGCTGAGCGATCCAGTGAGCATCCGCTGGCCAGCGCGATCGTTGAAGGGGCAACAGAACGTGGCGTTGATCCTATGGAAGTAAGCGAGTTCGAGTCGATCACCGGCAAGGGCATCAAAGCGGTGGTCGAAGGTGTTCAGGTAGGAATAGGATCTCCGAAGATGATGCTCGCAATGGAGATCGATCCATCTCCTCTTGCCTCGATTGCGGATGATGCGAGAAAGCAGGGGCAGACCGCGATGATGATCGGTATCGACGGCCACCTTGCAGGGATGATTTCTGTTGCTGATCCGATCAAGGAATCAACACCCGGCGCCATTGAAGCGATGCACAATCTTGGACTGCGAGTTGTGATGCTCACAGGAGATAACGAAACGACTGCAAGAGCGATCGCTGCGAAGCTAGATATTGATGAAGTGAAGGCGGATGTATTGCCCCAAGAAAAAGCAGCGATTGTCAAAGGGTTTCAAGACCAAGGCGAACGCGTTGCGATGGCTGGCGACGGAGTCAATGACGCACCAGCACTCGCTCAGGCTGATATCGGCATCGCGATGGGAACCGGGTCTGGGGTAGCCATTGAGAGCGCCGGGATCACACTCATCGGTGGTGATCTACGAGGGCTGGTGCGGGCACGGAAGCTGAGTACATCAACCATGCGGAATATCCGCCAGAATCTGTTCTTTGCCTTTGTGTACAACGCCGCAGGAGTACCTGTGGCCGCAGGGGTGCTGTACCCAATGTTCGGAGAACGGGCATTGCTCAGCCCGCTCATCGCAGCAGTGGCCATGAGTCTGAGTTCAGTATCAGTGATCGCGAACGCACTGCGTCTTCGGCGTGTTCAACTCTAACCTATTCATACTTCGAGGCAATCAATGGATAACGCAGCCACTCTGGTTCAAGCATGCCTCAGACTCAAGTAGTCAAGTATGACGGGTATCGTACGGCATATGCATCGATGTCGTATCCATTTGAATTCTTGGTACAAAACAATAGTGGATTGAGAATGATTTACAAGATTGATGGCTGATAATCGTTGATACTGAAGATAGTTCGATTTGTTTTGGGTTCTGAATCTCTATTTGCATTTCAGGCTGATGCGACACTCGGTTTCTTCTGCGCAGAGTTTTCGAAAGGTCTGGTATGAATTTATTGTATCATATCGAATTCGACTCATGCAATCAGCTGGTTGCACCCACCACCGTGTGAACTTTCGGGAGCACATCCGGATACCGGAACCGTGGGCAATCGAGTGGGGTTTTCAAAAGTAACCTAGATCCCGGAATGGTTTTTGAAACCCCTGATGGGCGGGGATTCAGTTTAAATCTTGACTAGACCATTCTAGATAAACTTGATTTCACCTGTTTAAGCACACTTCACTATTTTGTTTGTGTTTTTAATCGATTTTTGCACTCAATAGCCTTTTTGTCAGTGCGCAGGAATAATCCCCCCGGGGGGGATGCTTGTCGTGCGGAAGGACAATGAATGGCAAAGACTACATCAAAATCAAAGAGCACATCTACGGATCATGAGTACCTTTCAGATGAGAGCATCAAGAGCATTGTCAATGGGCTGAGCCGCATTGAGGGTCATGTGCGTGCTGTGAAGCGGATGGTTGAGGAACGCCGGTGTTGTGATGACATCCTGACGCAAGCCGCAGCGGTGCGTTCGGCGATGAATCGGGTCACCGCCAAACTCGTTGAAGAAGAGCTGCTCAACTGCCTGACCACTTGCGGACAACCCGATGCAGAAGATCGGATGGCATCGGCGATGAAGTCGTTGTCCTCGATGCTCAAGCACAGCTAGGTATCAGGAAGAAACTACCCGATGTCACATCAAACACCCAAAATCCAAAGCAATCACTGCCCTGAATGCCGACGGCAAGGGAGCAAGGTGGGGCGGATCACACTTGAGTCTCTTCTCAAACCAGATCCCGCTGGCCTGATCACCGATGAGCAGTTTCGATTCTGCGATTCGGTAGATTGTCAAACAGTGTATTTCGGCGACAACGGGACAACCTTTGCAAAGCAGGACCTGGCCGTGCGGGTTGGTGTCAAGGAACACTCAGCCCCACGCCATGTGTGCTACTGCTTCGACCACACTATTGAAGAGATCAATGCCGAGGTGCAGGAAACCGGGAAGTGTACGGTGCTTTACGACATCAAAGACCGGATGAAGGTTGCATGCTGGTGCGATACAAAGAGCCCCAAGGGGACATGTTGCTTGGGGACAGTCGGGAAGTATGTCAAGATTGCTATGGCGGAACACATGGACGGCGAATCCGAGGCCCATGAGGAGGATTGGAAAGAGTCCGAGGATTGCTGCGATAACAGGGCTCATAGCTGTTCAGTTAGTGAAGCCTGCGGTGTTACCGGGACAACTCAACGACGCACCGGTGGTATTGCGGTGGGAGGTTCGATGCTGGCGGCATTGGCGGCTTCAGCATGCTGCTGGTTACCACTCGGACTGATTGTCATTGGAGTCTCAGCAGGCGGGGTTTCAGCCTGGTTTGAACACTACCGATGGCTCTTCTTAGGGATTACAGGGATTCTCCTCGGTGCTGGATTCTACCTGGTCTATAGGAAACCGCATTGCGAACCGGGGTCGGCGTGTGCAGCACCAAATCGGAAAGTGCAACGATTCAATCGCTCGATGCTCTGGATCGCCACTGTATTTGTGATTGCCTCGGCATCGTTCCCGAAGTATGTCGGATACCTGCTTCCCAAGGATAAAGGGATCGGTATTTCGTGGACAGATGATCAAATCATTGTTGTTTCATTCGGCATTGCCGGGATGACTTGCGAGGCATGCACGATTCATCTCCGCAATGAGCTTGTCAAAGTCCCCGGGGTGCTTGATGTGGCTGTGTCGTACGAGAATAGTTCAGCAGAAATTCGCTTTGATGCATCAAGATCGCCGGCAACGATTGATTTGTCGAGTGCTGTTGAGAGTTCGGGATACAAAGCTGACCTCATTGACTTGAACTCAGAGTCACAGTGATCATATTTGACGGTTGATAGTCACAAGAACTCAGTAAATAGGACTTGCTCTCTGACCGTCATTGAGTGAATCAAAAACTCCAAAGGGACTGGCGATCCAATTTCTGCAGTATTATTAGCAGAATCCATGTCCTATACTAGATCCAGATGAAGCGGTCAACTCTCACACAATTGATCTCATTGCTGTGCCTCCTGTCCTTTGGGATGCATGCTGCCCTCCATATTGGACCTGCGTTTTCATGGATATTTGGACATGCGGGTCATGGCAACGGCCATTCGCTCGTCAGCTATGGTGATTCGAATACCTCGCCCCATGGTTTTGCAGAGTTTGACGCCAGTTTATTGTTCGCAGAGCAGCTAGGAACGAGCAATCACAGTCATCATGCACCTTCCGAACACAGTCCTGAGCCAGAAAATCATGATCCATCACATCATCTGACAATCCAGTACAGATCTACGAATCAAAACTCTTCGCTTCCCTTTGCCTCCTTTGCGCAACATCGACTCTTTCCTGAATCCAGCTCAACAATTACTCTACAGAGAGTCGTGTGGACAAGTCGAAATGCGGCTGTCGATTTTAATCCGTTTGTCAAATGCATTCGATTGACTTTGTAAACTGTTGATTTTTTGATTGACTTCAGAGTCCCACTAAACAAATTAGATTCAGCCCTGTGTATCCAATGTGCACATGGTCAGCTATGCACGTTTCTAGAGCATCGCTTGACCATGCACCATGCTGCCATGGCGCAGAATCGGTTTCAAACCAATTTAGGAATCGTCTATGCAACTTAGTAAAATTGTATTCTCCTATCGGTATACAGTGATCGTCATGCTCTTGATGGCATTCTCGCCGGAAGTATTTGCCCACGGTGTCACCGCCGGTGACAAGGGGTACATCCAAGAATCCTCAGGCATGATGCCAATCCCATTCATG